>Ga0193950_1000002_pt1 | contig 232348 bp, 191 predicted proteins | sample BB_1_MG_FD_144485 | JGI IMG/M metagenome (GOLD analysis project Ga0193950, IMG submission 144485) | Microbial mat bacterial communities from the Broadkill River, Lewes, Delaware, United States - BB_1_MG | ecosystem: Environmental > Aquatic > Freshwater > River > Microbial mats | place: USA...
CGCCTTCAGTTGCGTCATCGCCTTCAGTTGCGTCATCGCCTTCAGTTGCGTCATCGCCTTCAGTTGCGTCATCGCCTTCAGTTGCGTCATCGCCTTCAGTTGCGTCATCGCCTTCAGTTGCGTCATCACCTTCAGTTGCGTCATCACCTTCAGTTGCGTCATCGCCTTCAGTTGCGTCATCACCTTCAGTTGCGTCATCGCCTTCAGTTGCGTCATCGCCTTCAGTTGCGTCATCACCTTCAGTTGCGTCATCACCTTCAGTTGCGTCATCGCCTTCAGTTGCATCATCACCTTCAGCTGCATCATCTTCTACAGTAAAGGCTAAACCAAGATCATTATTATCATCAGGGTTGCTGTACTCAACAAGGTTTAAATCAACATCAACAGAAGAAACACTACCATCTTCTTCAATCACGTGAACGGTATCAACATTCATAGATTGTTCTTCATTAGAAAATTCAGCTGCATCATCTTGCTGATCTTCAGGTGTGTCTTGTATCGCTTTGATGATGTAAACCACTTCACCATCTTCTTGCTGAACACCTTCTAATAATAAAGAAACATAGGTATAAACAATATTACCTTCTTCATCAACAACAGGTAAACCTTCCGCATCTAATAAAGGGACTTTAATACTAGGAATAAATGCGGTATTTTCATGCTGCTCAGAATAGAAAGCATCTTCAATATCTTGCTCTTGTAAGATATCTAACTGTTCATCTGGGTTTTCTGTTTCAACTAAAACATCACCAATTTCAGCTAGCTCTTCAAGAACGGTTACTTGTTCTACTGTTAACTCTTGTTCACCTGCATCGCTATCTGCGTCGCTTTCTGCATCACCATCAGTTTCTGTATTGCCATCAGTTTCTGTATCGCCATCAGTTTCTGCATCACCATCAGTCTCTGCATCACCATCAGTTTCTGCATCACCATCAGTTTCTGCATCACCATCAGTCTCTGCATCACCATCAGTCTCTGCATCACCATCAGTCTCTGCATCACCATCAGTCTCTGTATCGCCATCAGTTTCTGCATCGCCATCAGTTTCTGCATCATCATCAGCATCGCCATTCATTTCAGCAGCACATTCTGGATCTTTTTTACATTGCCCTGGAGGAAGTTGCCCCGGCTTATCAGCTAAACCCGGAGGAGCATCTTTCTTACCATTGTTACTTTTACCCTCATCATCGCTGCTGCTGTCATCGCTGCTGCTGTCATCACTGCTGCTGTCATCACTGCTGCTGTCATCGCTGCTGCTGTCATCGCTGCTGCTGTCATCACTGCTGCTGTCATCGCTGCTGCTGTCATCGCTGCTGCTGTCATCACTGCTGCTGTCAGTACTGCTGTTGTCAGTACTGCTGCTATCATCAGTTGTTGTAGTCACTTCTTCCGTTACATTCACAACAGGCTCACTTGTTGTAACAGGAGTTGGTTTTCCTACACCTTCAGGTTTTTTGGCATAAGCAACTTCTGCCACACCAAGGGATAAAATTGTGCTAATAGCAAGAGCTAATATTTTTTTATTAGTTATCATTATATATATCTCCAATCTCGTTATGCTTCTATATGGTTAGTAGTATACACCTTTATATAACAACATGAATTTAAAGTGATAAGCACAAAATAATATACTAAATAAATATATAATTAATAAAAAACAATTTGTTAGCTTTGCTAGTAAGAATATTATCAATTTAAATAATATTATTGGTGGTATAAATGGTATTAGATATAAGATAAATGGTATTAGGTATAAAACATTGTTTAATTTTTACAAGCATTTATATTAGATTTAATCAATAAAAAAATCTAATGTATCATAAGTCTACATTTTGTATTTTCACTGTATATTGCAGCAAAGAAAATATAATTAACAACGTTAACACACTGTAAAATAAAAATAATTTTAATTAGTATAAATACTATTTAGTTCAATAATTTCTTTTTTATTTATTGGCATTTAGATTGCTTACTTATTATCGTGCTCTCTAAGGTATGATTTAATTATTTAAGCTCAACATATTTTAACTTTATGAATAAGCCAAGACACATAATGAATATGTGCTTTACACAAAAATACAACTTTATTTCAAATATTAGATTCTGACAATTAAAGGAGAATCTTATGAATTTATTAAAGTGGGTAAATATTGCTTTTCTTGGGTGCACTATGGCCAGTGCCCCTGTTTTTGCGGATAAACCGAGTAGTGGCGGTGGTCCTAACGTAGACTGTCCTGAGGGCAGTGAGCTTCTCTCTAAATTTAATTGGGAAGGTGGCTACGTATTTGAAAAACCAGCAGGCAATGAAAGTATTGTCACCATTTTAGCTGGCGCAGATGCCGAACAAGGTGACTGGACAAGTACCAGCACAATTACTTATGTTGTGTTAAAAGGCTCAACAGGTACACATACTTATGATTTAGGGGCAGGAGCAGGCAGTGGCTCATTTGATAAAACTGACCTACCTCTAAATGGGGGGGGAAACCACCCAGATATTTCTAATGTTAAATTCTGTGGTGGAGGGGATACACCGCCTCCTATTTGTGAAATTGACGTGTACGGTGTTCATGATGAAGGCTTAAATGACAGTGTCTTCTTTAAAATTGACACAAGTGGTAGCGTAATACAATTAGCTGAGACTCATGATAATCATGATATTGAAGCCTTAGATTTAGATTGGACAACAGGTGATTTATACGCTGCATCAGGGGATGACCCAACAGAAGGTAACCTTGCAGGGCAAGTTTATCTTGTTGATAAAGGTACAGGGGCAATCACTGCATTACCTAGTGTAACAGGTTTTGCTGAAGTCTCTTCTTTAGCTTTCCGTCCTACTGATAATACCTTATGGGCTTGGGCTGATGGTGAAGGCTTAATCACTATTGATAAAGGTACAGGGGTTGGTACTTCTATCTTGGCTACACCACAAAAAATTGAAGGGATTACATGGAACCTTGCTGGTGATGTGTTATACGGCAGTGAAGAAAGCAATTTATGGTCATACACCCCTGCAACTGGTGATGTTGCTTTATTATGTGATAACTTACCAGGCTCTGTTGAAGCTTTAGAAACAATGCCTTCAGGTGATTTATTATTTGCTACACATGGTGATAGCAGTGTATTAGAAGCAGCCATTTTTGATGTTGAATCTTGTACCATTGTAGGCGGTGCAGCCTATGCTGATACCCCTTACACAGATGTGGAAGGTATCGCTGTAACAGATTGCAAATAAGCATTTTGAAATTATTAAAGGACTAATAAAAATACTGTGAATTAACGAGGATAAAAGTACTCTCTTATCCTCGTTTTTTATGCCTATAATTAACTTGTAGTTATCCCACTTATTGACCGTTCCAAGACTTTCTTTTGTGTGGTAGCCTCTATATTTTTACTCTTGTAGTATCGGTATATTCTACCTTTTACTCCACTATTTAATATTTTTAAATATCATATCAACTATGAAATGATATCACTTTGGATTATCCACTTATCCTACATGGATAGCTATGTAGCTAAGAAGATAATAGACCATAAATAATCACTTATTATTTAGCACTAAACATAATCCATTTATGCAAATTAATGCCTGAAAATGAGTGACTTTATAGGTCAATAAGCAGTATAATGGCAAGTGTGCTTTATACAGAAATATAAATGAAAAATTTATTTTACGTAGCAGATTCTGACTAAAAATTTACAAGGAGAATCTTATGAATTTCTTAAAGTGGGCAGGTGTTGCTTTTGTTAGCTGCACTATGGTAAGTGCGCCTGCATTTGCTGATAAGCCAAATAAAGGTGATAAGGACAAAGGGAACCCTAATGTTGATTGTCCTGCGGGCAGTGAACTAATTTCCAAATTTAATTGGGGAAGTGGTTACGAGTTTGAAAAACCATCAGGTAACGAAAGTGTTGTCACTATTGCAGCAGGGGCTAGTGCAGCGCAAGCTGATTGGACAACAACAGGTACTGTTACATATGTTGTCTTAAAAGGAGCAACAGTCACATATACTTATGGTGATGGAACAGGTACAAACAGTGGTTCAGTTTCTAAGCTAGATTTACCATTAAATGGTGGTGGTAATCATCCTGATATTTCTAATGTAAAATTTTGTGGTACCACTGATCCTTTAGCTGGTGGTGACGCTGGTGATGCTGGTGATGCTGGTGATGCTGGTGATGCTGGTGATGCTGGTGACGCTGGTGACGCTGGTGACGCTGGTGATACAGGTAGCGGCAGTAATGGTGGTGGAAACCCAAATATTAGTTGCCCAGAAGGCAGCAGCTTACTTTCTAAATTTAACTGGGAAAGCAGCTACGTATTTGAAAAACCAGAAGGTAATGCAAGTATTGTAAGTGCTGAAGGCGATGCTGAAGCAGGCTCTTGGACAAGTACAAATACTATTAATTACGTCATCTTAAAAGGTGCAACTGTTACTTATACTTATGACTTAGGTGCTGGTGCAACCAATGGCGAGTTTGATAAGAATGACTTACCATTAAATAATGGTGGTAAACATCCTGATATTTCTAACATTCAATTCTGTGGTAGTGAAGCTGCTGTTGAGCCTGAAGTTGTTGAACCTGTTGTATGTCAAATTGATGTATACGGTGTTCACGATGAAAGCTTAAACGACACTGTTTTCTTCAAAATTGATGTAAATGGTGAGTTAGTACAGTTAGCTGAAACACATGATAACCATGATATTGAAGCTTTAGACTTAGACTGGGAAACCAATGAGTTATATGCTGCTTCTGGTGATGACCCAACACATGGTAACTTAGAAGGTCAAGTCTACCGTGTTAATAAAGAAACAGGTGCAATCACTGCTTTACCTAACCAAACAGGCTTTGCTGAAGTCTCTTCTTTAGCTTTCCGTCCTACTGATAACAGTTTATGGGCGTGGGCTGATGGTGAAGGCTTAATCCAAGTTAATAAAACAACAGGGGTTGGTACTTCTGTATTAGATACACCTCAAAAAATTGAAGGTATTACATGGAGTCTTGATGGGTCTGTTTTATACGGTAGTGAAGAAAGCAACTTATGGTCATACACCCCAGCAACAGGTGAAGTGGCTTTATTATGTGATAACTTACCGGGATCTGTTGAAGCTTTAGAAACAATGCCTTCAGGTGATTTATTATTTGCAGCACATGGTTCACGTACTGTATTAGAAGCAGCAGTTTTTGATGTTGAATCTTGCAGCGTAATCGGTGGTGCAGCCTATGTTGATACCCCTTACACTGATGTAGAAGGGATTGCTGTAACAGAGTGTAAATAAGCTTTATACTCATGTAGTAGATTAACAAACTAATCTCTACAGCATTAATATTAACGGGAATAAGATAATTATCTTATTCCCGTTTTTTTATGCCTGCTCTATAGAACCCATTTGAGATCTCTAAGAAATTTTAGCCAGTTTTTTAAATAAGAGTCTAACAAAGCATAATTTGAGTTTTGCATTTATGACCATTTTAATGGGCATGTTTGCTTTTTTTTGGTAATGATTTGATTAATAAAGGTTCTAATATTTCCCACTCTGAGTCTGTTACACTGCTTGAATATCTCATAATCCTAGTACTATTCTCCAAATATATTCCATATTCTTATAAAAAAAGAAAAACTAAACTTAGTTTCAGTATTAGGTATCCATCCTATTATCAATAGGATCAAAGCAAAATTAAAGATATCCATACAAATAAATCCATACCAAATAAAACATTATACATATAACAACAATGACAGTTCAAGATACTGATTAAACACTGTGTAGGGTTTAATCACGCCGAAAAATCCTCTACCCTATTCTTTATTTCCTACCTTATCTTAACTACTCTATCTCTAGTAAACCGCCCACCTTTCTACTTTACAGTCAACTGATATATATCAAGTAACAAAAACACTTAGCTGATTATGATAGGTGTGAAAATAACGTTCCTAACAAAAAAAGGGGGACAGGATGGACTCATTTCAAGATCAACAGCTCATTGAGATTATTCAAGAGGGTATGCCTTTAGTGGCACGTCCTTATGCAGCCATTGGGCAACAAATTGGTTTAAGTGAAAGTGAAGTTATTCATCGTATCCAGCAGTTAAAAGCCACGGGTAAAATTAAACGTTTTGGTATCGTGGTACGGCATCGTAAACTGGGTTATAAAGCGAATGCAATGGTGGTGTGGGATATTCCTGATGAGCAAGTCGCCGAAATGGGTCAGCGATTTAGTCAGTTTGATTTCGTCACCTTGTGTTATCGCCGCCCGCGCCATATTCCTGATTGGCAATATAATCTATTCTGTATGATCCACGGTCACGACCGCGCGACCGTGTTAACAAAATTACAACACATGATTGATACCTGTGGATTAGAGGATATCCCTCACCATATATTATTCAGTCGTCGCTGTTTTAAACAACGTGGTGCAAACTATCGCCGTCGTCCACAAGCTGTGCCACACTATCCGACACAGTGGGTGGTTGGAGCTTAAAAAATGGATAGTATTGATAAAAAAATAATTAATCATCTCCAAGGGGGCTTCCCCCTCTGCGAAAACCCTTACGAGGTGGTCGCAGCGGAGTTAGGCATTTCTGAGTCTGAACTACTGATACGTATCGAAGCATTAATTAATAAAAAAACAATTAGCCGCTTTGCCCCTTTATACCATGCTGAATTATTAGGTGGTGGTCTCACCTTAGCAGCATTGGAAGTGCCAGCGGATCGCTTTGATGACGTGAATGAGATTGTAAACAGTTTTCCTGAAGTCGCACATAACTACGCCCGTGAACATAAACTTAATATGTGGTTTGTGGTGGCAACAGAGCAAGCAGAGCGCATTGGTGAAGTGCTTGCTGATATTGAACAACAAACAGGTTTACATGTTTACAATATGCCAAAACAAGAAGAATTCTTTATTGGCTTAAAGCTGGAGGTATAACATGACAGATACCCCTATTGATGCCGTTGATCGGCGTATTATTCAGGCGACACAGGCGGGGCTACCGCTGACATCACGCCCTTATCATACCGTAGCGACAGAATTGGATTTATCACCAGAAGAGGTGATACAGCGGATGCAGAGAATGCTGGATGCTGGCATTATTCGGCGTATCGGTGTGATTCCTAATCATTACGCACTGGGTTATAAGGCCAATGGCATGACCGTGTGGAATGTACCTGATGAGAAAATCAGTGCACTAGGAAAAAAGGTGGGGGCTTTAGACTTTGTCAGTCATTGCTATCACCGCCCACGCCATCAACCACTGTGGGATTATAATTTGTTTGCTATGGTTCATGCGACAGAACGCGAAGGGGTGGAAGCTCTGGTGGCAGAAATTGCCTCGGTATTAGGAGAGGATAACCACGGACATACCATCCTATATAGCAGCAAAATTTTAAAGAAAACAGGCTTCCGTCTTAACGGGGCTTAGTATAGTGGGGAATCTGTCATGTTTCGTGCAAGTCAATATATTCAAGAAATTTTATCACCAACGCCAATTAAACCCGCACGGGCAATGCCTGCCCCTGTGGTGATTTGGAATTTAATCCGTCGTTGTAATTTAACCTGTAAACACTGTTATACCACCTCAGCAGATACGCATTTTAAAGGCGAGCTTGCCACAGACGAAATTTATACGGTCATGGATGACTTAAAAGCTTTCCGTGTACCTGTGCTCATTTTATCAGGGGGAGAACCTTTATTACATCCTGATATCTTTGATATTTCCAAACGAGCGAAAGAGATGGGCTTTTATGTCGGTCTTTCTACTAACGGGACTTTAATTACAGAAGAAAATATCCAACAGATTGCTGAAGTTGGTTATGACTATGTCGGCATTAGTATCGATGGAATGCGAGAAATTCATGATAAATTCCGCCGTAAAGAAGGCAGCTTTGATGCCTCGATGGCAGGCGTGCGTTTATGTCGCGCCAATGATATTAAGGTCGGTTTGCGCTTTACCTTAACCCAAGATAATCAAGATGATTACCCGCTGTTATTGGATTTACTTGAACAAGAAGATATCGATAAATTTTACCTCTCCCATTTAAATTATGGGGGGCGGGGCAATAAAAACCGTAATACAGATGTAATCCAAAAAATGACCCGTGATGCCATGGATTTATTATTTGATACCTGTTTGGATACATTAAAATCAGGGGTAAAACGTGATTTTGTTACAGGTAATAATGATGCAGATGGCGTGTATTTATTAGAATGGGCTAAAAAACGTTTTCCTGATTCAGTTGATCATTTGCGTGAAAAACTAGTGCAATGGGGAGGCAATGCCTCAGGCATTAATATCGCTAATATTGATAATTTAGGCAATGTTCACCCTGATACATTCTGGTGGCATTACAGTGTCGGTAATGTACGTAAACGCCCATTTTCAGAAATTTGGCAAGATACTTCTGATCCATTAATGGCAGGTTTAAAACAAAAACCACGCCCCTTAAAAGGACGTTGTGGTGCTTGCCAACAAGTTGCCATTTGTGGTGGCAATACCCGTGTACGTGCGCACCAAACAACAGGTGATATTTGGGCAGAAGACCCTGCTTGTTATTTAAGTGATGAAGAATTAGGGATTGATACTGCGATTTTATCCGCTAAGACAGCATAAGCTTACTCTGCTGTCACTCCTAGCTTCAGGGCGTACTTAGTACGCCTTTTTTTTGTTAATTTTTAATAAATTTAATTAACTGATATCTATTTATCATTGACACAATAAAAGCTGCCCCCCTTTCTAATTACGCCCAATCTCTTTACAATATCAACCATAAAGTAAATAAATATTTACTCACTATTTATAGGTCGTATTAGAGTTTAGAAGAACTAATACGGCAACTCTTCCACGATAGTCGATACATTTTCTAGTAATAATTTTTTCATAAAAAAAAGAATAAAAAAGACTATCTCTCCTAGTTGGATGTTTATGATTGCAATAAAAAAACATGCTGTATTCTCTGCGGTCAGTCTTGTATTATTAACGGCCTGCCAGACTACACCTACCCAAATCAGTACTAGTACCTACGATGATCCATATATTAATTTATTCTCAGATCAACAACCTGAAAGTAAAGCTCAACGTGAAAAAATACAACAACAAGTAGCCAAAGCGGAAGCAGAGAGAGCTAAAACAATTCAAGAGCCTACACGCCCTGCACGCTTTACTGATAATTATATGGAAACTTTTTCTGATCAATACCGTGATAAAGAAGAAGAGGCGCGCGCGATTGCTACGGCTAAAAAACAACCTGAAAAGAATGAACCCACCCACTATGATGATCCGTATATCAATAGCTTTGCCGATCAGCATGTGGATAACAAACGTTTAGCTGATGATAAAGCTATTAAGCAAGCTAAACGAGCAGAAAAACAAAAATTGGCTGTTGTCGAAACGAAGAAAAAGCAAAAACCTGCTGTTACAACAGAAAACTATACCAGTACACACTTAGGGCAAACCAATACACCAGAAGTACAAGTATATGATGATCCCTATATGAATACTTTTGCGGATCAGCAACCTCGCAAAACAGCCAAGAAAGTCACTACTATTAGTAGTTATGTTGGAGAGTGGCGTAGTGCTTCAGGTAAAAAACTAGCTATTTCAGCAAATGAAAATAATGCTTATCGTATTGTACTAGAGAAAACAAAAGAGCGTTGGCATGGAACAGGGTTTGAATCAGATAATACGGTCATTGCAGCTTTACAGTTAACAGGTAAGACACAAGGCGCGTTTATTACAGTACGATTAGCTGCTCAACAATTACAAGCCACGTTTAAGTTACCAAATGGTGATATTCGTTGGCAAGAATCTTTTTCATTACGTTAAGTTAAAAGTATAAGGTATAGCAAGATATAAAAGAGGTGGTATCTTTTAAAATAGCACCTCTTCTATATCTTAAAAATACTTAAGCTTGATTAGTAAAATTTAGAACTGCCAAAGTAGTTGTAAATAGACACCTCGCTCAATAGCAGATTGCTCAAAGCTACTTCCTTCATCTGGATATTCAGTATGCTTACGTTCAAGTAAGTTTTGCCCAACAATAGAGAATTCTACATCAGGATTTAATTGCCATGTTGCTTTAACATCTAAGGTTGTATAACTATTTGCAATAATATCTTGATCAGCATCATTATTATTATCTTCAATTTGACTTACATGACGTAGCCAAAAATTTAAGCCAAAATTATGACTTACTTTGAAATAAGACTGTAAACTAAATTGATGTTCTGGAGATTCTGTTTCTAGTAAACTAATCACAGCCCCCCCTTCAAAAGGAGAATCAACATCTATTTTTAAGTAGCTGTATGCACCTTTAATTAACCAATTAGGGTTGATTTGCCAATCTAAACTAAACTCAGCACCAAATGAATTGGCTTTTAGCTGGTTGCTTGCAATAAAAGGAGCAATCACTTTTAAGTCAGTATTACCCATTAGGGGGATACATTGCTCTAATGACAATATTTCTGTACTTCTTTCACAAAATGGCTCTGTAACGCGTGCACCGAAAATAAGGTTATCATAATGATTATAAAAAATATTGGCATCCCAATTAAGGTTACTTTTCAACTGTTGACGAAAGCCTAATTCATAAGCAATCACACTTTCTGAGCCAATATCAGGATTTCCTATCGTGCGAACAATAGTTGGCTCTGGGATGACAAAAAAATCAGAAGGTGTTCCCACAACAGCTTGATTAGGAGGAATAACACCTAAATCAGCAGATACATCAACATTTCCTCGCCCTGGAGTACGTACAGCACGGGAGACAGCTCCCCATAAACGTGAACGTTCTGTGACATCCCACATTAAACGAATACTAGGTTGTATTTCAAAACCTGTATATTCGTTATAATCAATTTTACTACCAAGGGTCAGATGCCAATCTTTTGCTATATCAATCTCATCTTGAAAAAATGCACTGATTAAATGATCATAACGTAGCTGAGGAGAAAATTTAAAAACTTGTGAATCTGCCAAGTCACTACGTGTTAAACGATAGTTTACCCCCCATACCATAGTATGGTTATCATAAGGTGAAAACTGATGTTGTAGATCAATATCAAAGTTATTTACTTCTTCATTTAAGCTGATTGAAGTACGACGTACTACATCATAATACATCTGCACTTTCCAACGTTCACGATCATTAATTTGTCGTTGCCAATTTGCAAGTAAATACCCCCCCTGAGTACGACGTGTTGATTCCACTAAGGTATCATCATAAGGAGGGTTAAAATTAGATAATTCTTCTAAAGAATCTCCAGCCGTTTTAAATAAGTCACCATGAATAGTTAAATCATCTGTTGCATTAATTTTTTTATCTACGCGAAATCCTGCTCGTGCTGATTTAGCTGCATCAAAGGTATCATTATTTGTATAAATTGATTGACCACTATCAGTATTATCATGTTGTGCATAAACACGATAATAACTATTATCTTTTGTTTTTCCTCCATAACGTACTTTATTAAAACCACGTTTTTCTGTCCCTATCCCTGATACAAAAATACCGCCTTGGGTTTTTTTGGCATCTTTAGTAATGATATTAATGATTCCATTTACTGCATTAGCTCCCCATAAACTTCCTCCGGGACCACGCACAACTTCAATCCGATCAATATCCTCTAACATTGTACCAATGCTATGCCAGAAAACACCAGAAAAAACAGGGCTATAAATAGTGCGCCCATCAAGTAAAACTAATAATTTACTTGAAAATGTACCTGTAAAACCACGGGCAGAAACCCCCCATTGGTTAGCATTAAAACTGGCGACATTCATCCCCGGTACCATACGCAAGGCATCTTGAATAGTTGTAACCCCTGAACGTTTTATATCATCTTGAGTGAGTACAAAGACAGCTGATGCAACATCAAAGACGGCTTTTTCAGTTTTAGAAATAGAGGTAAGCAGGTCAACTTGTGTCAGCTCTGCCAAACTTAGTAATTGTAATGACTGTAATTCATCTTTAAGATTTTCATCATTATTTTCTGTGGGAGAAGCAGCCTGCCCTAAAAGTGGGGTGCATAAGCTACTGAGAGCAATTATCAAATAATAGGGTAATTTACGCATCATAATAGTATATTGAGTAGCAGGGTGAAAAATATTTGTAATAAAGCATAAAAATAAATACCTTAAGATTAATTATTTAAAGCTGAGTACTTATTTTACGGTATATAGCGTTAGAATTGTCCTTTTTATTATATTTATCCTTAAATTCACTATAATCTATTGCTCTAATAATTAAGAAAGCCATTTATCTTTGAAATATTGTGTCAATGATATTATTAGCCAAATATATTTAGCCTTATCATAACCACTTTGTAAACTCATTTTAGTAAAGATATTAATTTTTATGTAAATCAATTGGGTAGTCATTTTTATTATCTACTAATGTAGCTTAAAAAATTTATACTTTTATATAGAATGCTTACCTATATCCTTGTTTTTAGCATGAAATAAAAAAATTTTAAGGGGGCTTTTTATGAGAGAAAAAAGGCATATCCTCACAAAGAAAATATAAAATATAGCCTTTATCTATTTTATTGATACAACTATTCTCTCCATGCTTACATTTTTAATTTACTTATGCTAATTTCTCTGCCATTAAAACGAGATAATAATCAGCATTTATATGCTAAAGGGGAGTATAAATTATGTGTCTTGGTATTCCTATGCAGGTCAAAGAAATTAATGGGTTCAATGCTCGCTGTGAAGCAAAAGGTGTGGAACGTGATATTAGTTTATTTATGATGCAAAACGAACAAGTAAATATAGATGATTTTGTTATGGTACATGTGGGGTATGCCATTCAAAAAATTACAGAGCAGGATGCTCGTTCAACATGGGAGCTCTTTGATGAAATTATTGCTATTGAAGATGCTGAACAAGAAGGTAATGCTAAATAAGCTATGCATGAGTTATCTATTTGTGAAGCCCTGTTAACGCATGTTACCGATATTGTACAACAGCAACAGGCCGATTATGCCAGTGATATCACAGTACAAGTGGGAGCACTCAGCGGGGTGGAGGCTGATTTATTAGAACGTGCTTTTTCTGTAGCACGTATTGGTACCGTGGCAGAAAATGCGCAATTACATATTGAAACATTAGTGATAAAAATTAAATGCAAAAAATGTAATGCAGAAACTGAAGCAGCAGTTAATCGTTTATTATGTGGTGAGTGTGGATATTGGCATACGCGTGTAATTGCGGGTGAAGAATTATTACTACGCCAAGTAGAAGTGCATCAGCACTCCTCCTCTTCTTCTAGCAAGTGTGAGTGATTAACGCACTAACAATACAGATTGCTGTGCCATACGGGCGACATATTCAGCGTTGGGGCCTGTATTGGTGGCTTTCGGAAATAAGCTTGCTGAAAGCACAATTAAATCAGCTTTAACTTCATTTGCAGTCTGTAAAATAACTTCATAGACTTTACCTGTAGCAATAATTTGTTGCGCTTCCAATATTTTGGGCACATGTTGCTGAACAACCTCATGTAATGTATCGATAAGGGTTTGACGTGCTTTTTCTTCAAAATTCTGTGGGAAAAAACCTGCTACTATTGGCATTTTAAACTCTGGAACAATAGATAAGATATATAAAGAGGCATGATAATGTTGGCAAAGTTCCACGGCTTGCTTTAAACAACGCTCCCATGAGTTAGGGTGGTTTAAGTCAATTGGCACTAAAATAGAGGTATACATAAGCACTCCAAATTAATAAGTAGTGCAAAAAGTATAGCAAATTTTAACAAACTTCCTTTTTAGGTAGTCCTGAATAAGTAGTGTTACATAGCTAATTTCTTTTTTATTAAAGCATTGTAGTGGTGTATAAAGAGCCAAATAGCTCCTATGTGATTCTTAACTTTTTTGAGAAAGAAAGCGTTTTTTTAACTAAACATGAAATTCACTGTCTAAATATATTATTTAGCCTTTTGTGGCTGTTTTTTTAAAGGAGATAATTCAAATTTTCTTACTTGCAGATCTAGTGGAGAAGCAGGGACACGAGGTGGAAGTGTAAAACCAAAATTTTCAGTAGAATCATCTAAATTAGGGCTGTAAGCAGGATCATAAACAGGGCTTCCTAAAAATGAATCTTGCCAATATTCTTTCATATATTTGATTTCACTTGCAAAACGTGCTTCTTTTTCTGGTGTATCCTCTTGTCCTCGGCTTGCTGATTCATGATGATACAATTCAGCATAAGGTGTCCAAATTATCCGTAAATTTTCTAATTATATTTTTAAACAAAAATCGACATCATTAAAGGCAACAGCCAAGTTTTCTTCATCTAAGCCACCCACTTTTACATAGGTTTCTTTATACGTTAATAGACAAGCTGCTGTGATGGCTGATAAATTTTGAATGACAGCAGCACGTCCAAGATAACCGACATCCCCTTTTGAGAAATATTTATGAGAATGCCCTGCAACACCACCTAAGCCAACAATCACCCCACGGTTATAGTAGATTTATGATTCAACTGCTGCTCTTGCTTCTGCTAACACCTGTTTTAATTCAGGGATGCAAGAACCACAGTTTGTCCCTGCTTTGAGTAACTCCCCAATCTCAACAACAGAACTTAGATTATTCTGTTGAATAGCGTCTACAATTTTACTTTTACCCACACCAAAACAGGAACAAATGGTTTTATCGGCTGTTTTATTTGGATCAATACTTGTTCCAATTAATAAGCCTAAACGTTGACTAAATGTGCTGTATGATGTGGAAAATAAAGCTTCCGCAGCAGTATTATCAGGGCTGGCTTGTGTATTGATAAATAGACATTGCTGCAACTGCTCTTCAGCAAATAATGCTCCACGGTAATCATGCAAACTAGGATCTTTATAACTGATCGCCTCGGCAAACTGTGCCCAATGTGACCAATTATCAACAGCTTTATCCCCTGCAATCACATACCGCCATCCGTAGGCAGTTTTAGTTTTTGTCCAATATAATAAATCTTGGCAATCAATGGGATCACAGGTTAATAAAATGCCTTGCCATACGGGTGCAACAGCCTCAATATTGACAGCAGTATATTTTAAGGCAGGCTGTCCAGAATAGGGATCAACAATAGGCGCAACAAGACTATTGACCCCTGCTTGATGGCTAAACTGGGCATTCCAATGCATGGGAATAAATACAGTTCCCCGCGTTTGAGAGCGATCATATACTGCTTTTACAATCACTTCTCCTTGTTTACTTTGCACGCGCACTAACTGCCCTTCATGAATATGTTGAGAGCTGGCATCATCTGGGTTAAGCGTAATAAATGGCTCTTCAATATGACGACTTAAACGCGCTACATAACCTGTGCGGGTCATAGTATGCCATTGATCACGGATACGCCCTGTATTTAAAATAAAGGGATAAGTTGCACGTAAAGATTCAGCGGGTAATGTTGGTAATGCTGTACTGATAAACTGTGCTTTACCACTAGTGGTTGAAAAACGCCCCTTATCAAATAAACGTTTTCCCCCCCATTGTGTGGGCGGTAAGACATCATAGTCTTTGGCATTTAACTCTGAAAACTCAGTTAAATCAAAACGACGTTTGCCTTGATTTTCATATAGTGATAATTGTGCATGTTCACGGAAAATATCCGCTGCACATTGGTAATTAAAGGAAGTCGTAAATCCTAGGCGTTTAGCCACTTCACTGATCATCCACCAATCTGATTTGGCTTCCCCTGTTGCAGGTAAAAATGCCCGTTGGCGGGAAATGCACCGCTCTGAATTAGTGACCGTACCGTCTTTTTCACCCCATGGCAGGGCGGGAAGTTTAACATGAGCATAAGCACTGGTATCCGTCTCTTGCATACAGTCAGCAACAACGACTAGCTCACATTGTTGTAAGGCGTGTTTGATTTGTTCACTATCAGGCAAGCTCACCACAGGATTTGTACCCAAAATCCACACTGCTTTAATTTTGCCTGTTTGCATAGCGGCAAACATATCCACCGCTTTAAGACCTGCTTGCTTAACCATATTTGGGGCTTGCCAAAAGCTTGCCACTTCTTCCACATCTTCAGGGGTATAAGCACGATGGGCAGCAAGTTGATTAGCTAAGCCCCCCACTTCGCGCCCACCCATGGCATTGGGTTGTCCTGTGATAGAAAATGCCCCCGCCCCTTCTTTGGCAATACGCCCTGTTGCAAGATGACAGTTGATAATACTATTTACTTTATCTGTACCATTGATAGATTGATTAACCCCTTGAGAAAATAAACTCAAGGTTTTTTCTGTGTTGGCAAAAAATTGATAAAATTCACGTACTTCAATTTCAGAAATACCACAGTGTAATGCAACGTCTGCAATACTGAGTTGCTGTGTACTCAGTTGTATTAAGGTATCATCAAACCCTTCTGTGTTAGCAGAGATATAATTATAATCAACACGATTACTTTCAACTAAGTACTGTAATAAGCCATTAAATAAGTACACATCGCTGTCAGCCCGTACCTGTAAATGCATATCAGCGATATCACAACTTACTGTACGCCGTGGATCAATCACGATCACTTTCATGTCAGGGCGTTGCTGTTTTGCTGCACTTAAACGCTGGTATAAAACAGGGTGGCACCATGCTAAGTTGCTACCGATTAAAATAACACAATCAGCAAGTTCTAAATCTTCATAACAGTTTGCCACGCCATCTTCACCAAAGGCGCGTACATGTCCTGCAACACTAGAAGACATACACAGCCGTGAATTGGTATCCATATGTGGCGTACCAACAAAGCCTTTGGCAAATTTATTCACCACATAATAATCTTCAGTTAATAACTGTCCTGAAGCATAAAAAGCGATAGATTCGCGCCCATAACGATTAATAATGGCTTGTAAATGGGCACTGATATAATCAAGAGCTTGTTCCCATGAGCTACGTTTGCCTTGAATTTCTGGGGCAAGTAACCTCCCCATTGGGTGCAAAGTTTCCCCTAAAGCAGCTCCTTTAACACATAACCGCCCTAAATTAGCAGGGTGTTCTTTATCCCCAATAATTTTAATTTCTGAGGTATGTTTATCTTGATTAACTGTCACACCGCAGCCAACGCCACAGTAGGGACAGGTGCTGCGAATGCTGTCCATATTTATACCTCAGCAACAATAGGAATTGTATTAACACCAGCAGGGGCAGGAATGAGATCCACGTAAATTTCCCCTTCATCAGTAATTTTAACGGCATAATGACTGCTACAGCCTTCATCAGGGGCAATCGCTTCTCCTGTGCTAAGCTTAATCCGCCAGTTGTGTAATGGGCAGGTAACACTGTGTCCTGAGACGATACCTTGAGATAATTTACCCTTTTTGTGTGGGCAACTGTCAGCAATGGCAAAAATTTTATCATCACTGGTGCGAAATACAGCAATATCACCCTCAGCAGCTTTAATGACGCGTGCACTTAAAGGCATGATGTCGCTGATATATCCTACTTTAACCCAACTAGCCATTACACTGTCTCCTCAACTTCACTGACTAACTCTTGTTTCAGTGGCGTAAACTCATAAGCATGTTTACCCTCTGTAGCACGTTCTTTCCACGGGTCAATCTGGGCAAAACTTTGTGAAAAGAGGAAACGTTCTTTTAGATGCTGGCGACGGGTTTTACTGTTATCACCTTCTAATAAATGTGCTTTAATGGTGTCCAGTCCAACACGCTCTACCCACGGTGCAGTACGTTCTAAATAAAAAGCATCTTCACGGTAATATTGTAAGAAAGCAGCACAATACTCCATGACTTCGTCTACTGTGCTAACCTTACAAAGTAAGTCTGTACCACGAAGATGAATTCCTGCATTACCGCCTATATGTAACTCCCACCCTGAGTCGACCGCAATCACACCAAAATCTTTAATCGTTGCTTCAGCACAATTACGTGGGCACCCTGAGATCGCCATTTTAAATTTATGCGGTGTCCATGTGCCCCATGTCATTTTCTCCAATTCAACGCCTAAATCCATAGAGCGTTGAGTCCCAAAGCGACACCATTCTTGTCCGACACAAGTTTTTACTGTACGTAATGATTTACCGTAAGCATGTCCTGAAATCATGCCTGCTTTATTGAGGTCATGCCATACAGCAGGCAAATCTTCTTTAACAACCCCTAATAAATCAATCCGTTGCCCCCCTGTGACTTTCACAGTAGGAATATCGTATTTATCCACCACATTTGCAATGGCGCGTAATTCATCGGCATTGGTTAAGCCCCCCCACATCCGAGGTACCACGGAGTAAGTTCCATCTTTTTGGATATTGGCGTGTACACGTTCGTTAATAAAACGTGATTGGTAATCATCAAGACCTTGTTCAGGAAAACTACTGATAACATAATAATTTAAGGCAGGGCGGCATTTTATACAGCCTTCACCGCGCCAGTTTAAAACATCACGTACCATTTCAACACTGGTTAAATGGCGTTCACGGATGGCTTGTTTTATTTCAGCATGGTTTAAATCAGTGCATTCACACAAGGTTTCTTTTTTATCACTGACATAACTCTCACCCAAGGTATCAGCAAGGACTTGCTCTACTAAAGGTGAACAAGAACCGCATGAGCTAGACGCTTTAGTATGGGCACGTACCCCATTTAGATCTGTTAAATTATGCTGGGTAATGGCTTGAACAATATCGCCTTTACACACTCCGTTACAGCCACATATTTCTGCATCATCAGGTAAAGAAGCAGTATTATTGGCACCTGCACCTGCTCCGTCAACATTAATAAAAGCTTGACCAAACACAAGGCGTTCACGATATTCACTAATATCTTCGGCTGATTTCATTAACTGAAAATACCATGCCCCATCTTCGGTATCACCGTATAATACAACCCCTTGGACAGTGTTATTTTGAATGACTAGTTTTTTATAAATCCCCTGTTCAGGATCTTTAAAAATAATCTCTTCCGTTTGATCATTACCTTGGAAATTGCCTGCAGAAAACAAGTTAATACCTGTGACTTTTAATTTTGTTGAGGTTACAGAACCTGTATATTCTGCATTTCCATCCCCTGCAAGATGACGTGCACAAACCTTGGCTTGATCAAATAATGGGGCGACTAAACCGTAAGTCATACCATTATGTTGTACACATTCACCCACTGAATAAATTAAGGGGTCAGAAGTTTGTAAACTATCTCCTACCATAATGCCACGTTCACAGAGTAGTTCACTGTCTTGAGCCAGTTGAATGCTAGGGCGAATCCCTACAGCCATCACCACTAAATCAGCATTAAGTTCTGTGCCATCTTTAAAGCGTACCCCTGTAACATCAGTCTCTCCAAGGATGGCCTCTGTTTGGGCAGAAAGGCAGAACTGTAAGCCTTTTTTCTCTAAAGCTTGCTGTAATAATAAAGCAGCAGGTTTATCTAATTGACGCTCTAATAAGCTATCCATTAAATGCACAACTGTCACCTGCATGCCTTGTTTTAATAAACCATTAGCAGCTTCTAATCCTAATAAACCACCGCCAATTACAACAGCATGTCCTTGACCTGCTGCCTTAGTAATCATGGTATTTACATCACTGATATCACGGAAAGTCACGACACTAGGTAAATCTACCCCTGGAATAGGTAAGATAAAAGGCTGTGATCCTGTGGCAATCAGTAATTTATCATAAGCAAAACTTTGTCCACTCGTGGTATGAATATGTTGAGCGGTACGATCAATTTGTGAGACCCATTCACCAATATGTAAATCAATCCCCTTTTCGGCATACCATGCTTTATCATTAATGATAATGTCATCAAATTCTTGTTCCCCTGCTAATACAGGAGACAACATAATACGGTTGTAATTAACTTGAGGTTCTGCACCTAATACGGTGATGTCATACTTATTGGGAGCCAGTTTTAATAACTCTTCCACCGCACGGACACCTGCCATGCCATTACCGATACATACGAGTTTTTCTTTCATGATCTATTCCTCGATTACGCTGCAGCAACGTGTTTTTGACGTTCATATAAGAAGTGTAAAACTTCAGAACGACAACGGTGATATTCTGCATTATCTGTCATGGCTAACCGTTCCCGTGGACGGGGTAAAGCAACATTTAAAATTTCACCTACAGTGGCAGAGGGTCCATTACTCATCATCACAATACGATCAGATAGCAAAACCGCTTCATCCACATCATGAGTAATCATAATCACCGTATTTTTTAAGCGACTGTGAATTTCCATCACTGAATCTTGTAAATGGGCACGGGTTAAGGCATCTAACGCCCCAAAAGGTTCATCCATCAATAACACCTTAGGCTCCATAGCTAAGGCGCGAGCAATCCCGACACGTTGCTTCATCCCCCCTGATATTTCATGCGGATATTTATCTAAAGCATGAGTCATATGTACCAGCTCTAAGGTTTCCTTTGTCCACTCATCCCGTTCTTCTTTGTTCTTGGTTTTAGCAAAAACTTTATCCACCCCAAGCCGTACATTTTCACACACGGTTAACCACGGTAATAAAGAATGGTTTTGAAACACTACGGCTCGATCAGGGCCCGGTTTATTGACTTCTTTATTTTCCAGTAATACCCCACCTGAACTGGCTTCTAATAAACCTGCAACAATATTTAATACCGTGGATTTACCACACCCTGAATGCCCGATAAGACTGATAAATTCACCTTTTGCAACCCGTAAGTTAACATCAGATAAGGCTTGAAACACACCATTTGGGGTGTCGAAATTCATGTCTACATTTTCTAAACTTAAATATGGTTTTGCTTTCATGATCTTTATTCCCTTACTGCGGGTAGCTAAAGCGGTTTTGTATCCACTGCATCACGCTTTCTAGCGTAATACCAACAACACCAATCACACCGATGGCAACAATAATGCTATTTACGTTTAAGTTGTTCCATTCATCCCAAATGTAGAACCCAATTCCAATTCCCCCTGTCAGCATCTCAGCCGCTACAATCACCATCCATGCAATACTCAGTGATAAACGCATCCCTGTAATAATATGCGGTAAGGTAGCGGGTAATAAGATTTTACGTGTTATTTCAAAAGTACCCAGTTGTAAAACTTTGGCAACATTCATGTAATCTTTTGGAATCGTACGCACCCCAGTAAATGTATTGATAATTACAGGCCAAATACTGGTGATAAAAATCACGAAGATGGCGGAGGGGTTAACTGCTTTAAACAGTAATAAACCAATTGGTAACCATGCTAACGGACTTACAGGGCGTAATATTTGAATTAACGGTGACCATGCACGCTCAAACACAGGGCTGACACCCATGATAAACCCAACAGGAATCCCCACTAATACCGCTAAAGCAAACCCTGATAATACCCGCCCTAGCGAATAAGCCACTTGCCAACCGATTCCCATATCATTTGGCCCTTCACTGTAGAAAGGGTCAGAGAAAATTTCGACAGCAGCCTCCCATGTTTCACTGGGGGCAGGGATTTCACTAGAGACTTGGGCATGAATAAAGCTCCAAATTCCTAGCACAATTAAAAAAGTAATCATTGGGAGTAACAGAGCACGCGCCAAATTATTGCCTTTTTCTCCCCAATTACGTAAACGTTGCGCCGCCTCTGTGTGGCGTGTATCAATCACAGGTTTTACAAACACCAATTTCATTTTTTCTGTTTCCGCTGTTTTTTCTATCACAGCAGTACCAGAATTTAACTCCTCAACATCAGCATCAGGAGCCAGTGCTGTAGCAGAACTACCCATTTAGCTTCTCCAATTCATCAAGTGATACTTTGATATTGTGAATATCAAACCCACGTATATAGTCAACTAATTTATTAGGGTCGTAGGTTTTGCCATCAAAAAAGATATCACGTCCCATTGCAATCGGTGCAGTGGCTTCAGACAATACCCACGGCTCGGCATGTGTGCCTTCAGTTTTAAAGTCAATTGTCGGGTAATCCATGCCCAAGGCTTTTGCTGCATCACGGTAAATATCAGGGCGGTAAACTTCTGCAATGGTTTTCTTAATATCCAAGGCTTTATCAATTTGTCCCCAGCGAATCATTTGAGTGATAAACCATTCACCGTGTGATAGCCAAGGGAAAGTAGCGGCATAACGATGGAACACATTAAAATCAGCTAAGGGGCGAGGGTCTTCATTTTTACTGTATAAAAATGTCCCTGTCATCGACATTTTCACCACATCTAATGGCGCGTTAACATAAGAACGTTTAGAGATAATTTTTGCCACTTCTAAACGATTTTCAGGTTTATCCATCCATTTAGAGGCTTCAAGTAGTGCCATTAATACCGCTTTGTGTGTATTCGGGTGTTTATCTGCCCACTCTTGGTTCACCCCAAATACTTTCTCAGGGTTGTTATTCCAGATTTCATAATTAGTAATTAAAGTACGTCCAATCCCCATCTTGACTGCACGCTCATTCCAAGGCTCTCCAACACAGTAGCCTGCAATATTATTGGCACGTAAATTAGCCACCATTTGTGGGGGTGGAATAACAATTAATCGTACATCTTGATCAGGGTTAATACCTGCGGATGCCATCCAATAACGTAACTCATAGTTATGCGTGGAAACAGGGAATACCATCGCAAAAGTCATCGGTGGCTTACCTGCGGCTTTATCTGCATCAATGACTTTCTTTAATGCACGTGCTGTTAAAGGACGTTCATTCATTGCCGCTGGGTCAGCTTCAACCATGCGCTCATATAAAGCATTGCTAACGGTAATCGCATTCCCATTTAAATCCATACTAAATGCGGTAATGGTTGGCTTTTTAATTGCGCCGACACCCAAACTTGCCGCAATTGGCATACCTGCCAACATGTGCCCGCCATCTAATGCACCAATGGCTACTTTGTCACGAATATTTGCCCAAGAAGCTTCTTTTAAGACATCTACTTCTAAACCATATTTTTTAAAAAAACCTTTTTTCTCTGCGATCACTAAAGGTGCACAATCAGTTAAGGGGATAAAACCAAATTTTAGTTTTGTTTTTTCCAAACCTTCAATTCCTCCTGCGTACACTTGAGTAGGATGAATAATTTGTTGACCTGCAACAAGCCCAGCACTGCCAGCAAGACCTAATTTAATAAAATCACGACGGTTAATATCACTCATGTTCACGATCCTCAAAAAATTTTGTGCAAAAAAAAACGCCTATCCATATCCAAACAGGAGGTGTTTGGGTATGTGATAGACGCCATTGTCTAAGTGGTGAGATCAACACTGATCAAACCTTACCAATTTAAATGTGCCAGTGATGACACTTTTTGCAATAACTAACTAAAATTCTGTTTTAAATCAGTAGCTTTGAAATACTGATCACATGTTCTGCAATGTCTGCAATTTTCATGTGTTTATCCATTGCCATTTTACGTAAGCAATGATAAGCCTGTTCTTCATTCATGCCTTTTTGCTGCATGAGTATGCCTTTGGCACGTTCGATGGATTTACGCTCCACCAACTGGGTTTCAGCTTTTTGTAAGGCTTTACGCATTGCCTCGTATTCACGAAAGCGGGCAATTGCCACCTCTAAAATAGACTGTATGCGTACTTGGCTAAGACTATCGACAACGTATGCACTCACCCCTGCATGAATTGCCGCACTAATCATCTTTTGGCTATTATCTTCAGAAAGCATCACTACAGGCTTTGGGTGAGTTTCTTTTAATGCCCCAAGATTTTCTAATGTATCCCTATCAGGTGATGCTAAATCAATTAAAATTACATCAACATCTAATGACTGTAAGGTATCAAATAAAGTATGACTACTGTGAATGACGGTTACGACATCGTAACCCGCATCCTCTAAAGCTTGTTGTAGCAATGCCCCACGACCACGATTTTTATCAACTAACATGACTCGTAACATTGTGACATCCCAACAACTAAACTTAACTAAACTATGCAACGTTGCATAGACAAGCTAAATATAGCAAAGGTCGTGCCATACTAGCGTATTTCAGCTAAAATACACTAGAAACAATTAGATATAAAAATAAAAGGGCGGTTTAAAATGGGAAAGCCATGCTCTTTTTTGGTGAAACCCCTGTGTTTTGATGCACTGCAATAGTGCAGCCTTATAAAAAAATAAATCAAAACACTGTGCCATAATATCCTTAGTTAAATAACTTGAAAAATAACTTATTTATAACCATATAAACAATATATTTTATATAATATATGTCCTATTTATAAATGCTGTATTACATTACACTATAGACCTTACATAATTACTTTATAGGCGATAAGTTAAGGTAATGACTTTACAAATAAAGTATTTATGATAATTAATACAACTTTTGTATAGAGTGTGAGCTATTAATGGGGGAGAGAAATTAATTATAGGTAAAGCAACTATTAAGCTTTATCTTCTTCCTTAATATAACAAAACAGCAAATCTCTTTATAAGCTAACTTATCCATTAAAAATCACCAAATATCTTTAAGACAAGGAGTTTTTATGTCTGATACAAACGATTCAAATAATGACATCACCCCTGAGCCTAGCCCGTCAAATAAAGCGGAAGCAGCTGAAACAAAAGAAACCCAAACCACCAAGACTGCCGAAACAGCGGAACCTAAAAAAGGGGTAAAAAAATTTACCCATCTTTATCACCCTAACACAATCAAGGAAAAAGGCTTGTATTGGGGGATGGGATTAATATTTGGGACATTATTTGTTATTGGCTACTTAGTTTCTGTGTATTGGAGTATTGAGCCTGATGGTTTTAATGTACAAGTTGAAGCAGAAAAAGCGGCAAAAGAAAACAAGCAACAATTGGTAACAGGTTATATCACCACTTATACCTTAATCCACTTAACCGAAACCCTGTTAAATAAAAATGGAGGCTACTTAAGTAATGATAAATTACCGCCTTCTTTATTTATGGATAACATGCCTAGTTGGGAATTTGGTGCCTTAAAACAGATTCGTGATTTCTCTAAAACACTACGTAATGATATCAGTCGTTCTCGTACACAATCGGTAGAAGATAAAGATTTAGCTCGTGCTGAGCCTGAATTTAATATCAGTCATACCTCATGGATGCTTCCTTCTGCAGAGAAAAAATACACTAAAGGTGTGGAGTTAATAGATAGTTATTTAACACGTTTAGCTGATCCAACCATTCAAGATGCACAATTTTTTGCTCGTGCAGATAATTTACGTGATTGGTTTAAAGTGGTTGAGAAACGTTTAGGAGATTTATCACAACAATTGAGTGCCAGTGTTGGTTCACGTCGTCTTAATACTGATTTAGGGGGAGACAGTGCAGCCCGTCAATCTACTTACAGTTCACAAGATGTAGATGTTAAAACACCATGGTTAGATGTGGATGATATTTTTTATGAAGCACGGGGTGCAAGTTGGGTATTAATTCACTTATTACGTGCAATTGAGATTGATTTCAAAACCGTATTGCAGAAGAAAAATGCATTAGTGAATTTACGTCAAATTATTCGTGAATTGGAAGCCACGCAAAAAACTATCTGGAGCCCAATGGTATTAAACGGCTCTGATTTTGGTTTATTTGCAAATCATTCTTTAGTGATGTCTTCTTATATTTCACGTGCTAACGCAGCCATTATTGATTTACGCGAATTATTAAGACAAGGGTAACCTGCTCATTTGTTGGGTACTGAGATTGACACTCAGCACCCAACTATATCGAAACCCCTATTATTCTAAAAAGGAGAACTTTATATTGCTAGATAACATAGCCCAGTCCCCCAAGTGTTTTCAGAATTCATATTAGACCTAAAGGAGGTCTTGGAAATTCCAAAGTGTCTTTTTCCTATTGCTTGAAAGAGAGCTTGCTAGGACTTGGTTGGCAAACAAAATCTCAAAATAACAGTGCAACATGGGAAGAGTACAAGCAGGAAGCAACAGAGATTTATGGTGAAAAAGCATTATCCAGAGTAAAGTACTTAAAAAAACATGTAAAGAAAGATGACCTTATATGGATAAGAGACCTAAAAGGGAGCTATTATTTGGCTAAAGTACAATCTGGATGGGAATATTTTTCTAATAAAGAAGCACAGCAGGCTGATATTGTTAATATTGTAAGATGTGAGATTAAAAAAATTCCATTCATTGATGATGTTCCTGGAAAAGTGATTGCTTGTTTTAGACCTCCACGTGCTATTCAGGCAATCAAAAATAAAACCTCAGTAGAATACAGCCAATATTTATGGAATAAGCTTGCAAAAACGAAATACTTTATGTTACCAAAAGACAATATTAAAAATATATTCTCCTTATTAGACTCTGAAGAAACTGAAGATGTGGTCTTTATTTATTTACAAAAACAAGGTTGGATTGTCATTCCAAACTCAAGAAAAGTAGATACCATGAGTTATGAATTCTATCTCATACATAGAACATCAAAAGAAAAAGCAATTGTACAAGTCAAAACTGGACGTACTTCTCTTACAGTAAAAAATTGGGAAGAAAAAAAGGAAAAAGTATTTTTATTTCAGGCAAATAATGAATATATCGGTGAGCCAGAGAATTCAAATATAACCTGTATCCATCCTTCTACAATTGAGCAATTTATGAATAATAATCAAGCATTATTACCTTCAAATATTATACATTGGTTAAATGTTGCGGATAGTGAAAGGGGGTAAATATGGAGCTGGAGATCGAACTAAATATTCATGATAATTGGGTTTATTCCCATTATGTAGATTATTTCAAGAAACGTATTATTCTCTTTACAGTATACCCACATTCTGATCCTGAAGAATTTACAGATATATATTTTGATGATGTTGCTTTTCATTATTTTGAGCAAGAAGTAATGAAAAAACATGAGGAATACCCTCCAAGTGTATTATTTGATATATCAATTATCCCTCATAGTACAATTACTGAGATATATGCAGAATTATTTGAAAGGCTTAAAAATAATGGATGGCCTCCTAATAAAAAAACAGATGATCTTAATGTATATTTCAATAAATACATTGAAATGGGGTATCAATGCTATGATATAGGGGGTGTTTGTGGGTTGAGTGGTTTTGTTGTAGCTAAAACTGTGTATGAAAAATCAAGAAAAGAAAAATTTGTGATAGAAAAACTATAAAAATAAGATGATATGAAACCACCCTCAAGAAAAATATTAAAAGTTTTTTCTGTAAAGGAAACAAAATACTTAGAAAAAAATTGGATTGCTACCTTCTGCAAAAATAAGCAAGGAACTAACATAAAAGCTTATAAATGGCATATTTTTTCTAGCGGTATATACCCATCTATAGAAGGAGAAAAAGCAAGATATATATACGAGCAGCAAAAAGCCCCAGAATTTATAATTCTCCCAAATGATTGTAATGATGATGAAGCCATTCTGATAAACCAATTACCTTTATTATATGATGGTCAAGATTGTTATGTATTTCCAAAAAATATGGCATGGACAATGGCTTTTACTCATGAGGAAGGTTGGCTGGGAGCATACTTTGCAAAAAATAAAAACTATAAAGCTCTTAACCTAGAAAATGAAAAACAAATTGAAAAAAATAGACAAATTAAAATAGCAAAAGAAAAAGGTTGGATATAGTAATACAATTTTTGGTAGTCCTGAATAAGTAGTGTTACATAGCTAATTTCTTTTTTATTAAAGCATTGTAGTGGTGTATAAAGAGCCAAATAGCTCCTATGTGATTCTCAACTTTTTTGAGAAAGAAAGCGTTTTTCTGACTAAACGTGAAATTCTCTGTCTAAATGTATTATTTAGCCTTTCAATATAGTTTGTTTTTCCCTGTTCTTTACCAACAGCTTTATGTCGTTTACAGGGAAATATCTCCAAATAGGATTTCCAATAATCAGTATAACAAACAGCACACTGCCTATACACAGCAGGTAATGAATCCCATAAACCTTGAGCACCATCTCTATCTCTTGAGCCAATATAGCAGCCTACAATTTCTCTTGTTTTCACATCTAAGGCTAACCAAACCCAGTATTTATAAGCTTTACTTTTAACAAATGAATACAGTTCATCACACTGGATTATTAATTTGCCCTTTTTTTTTAGTAACCTCTACTTCTTGCTTTAAATTACTAAATTTATCATTGACATAGTTTTGTAGCCAACGTTCTGAAACATCTGTAACACGCGCAATACCTGCTAAAGAAAGTCTTTCTAAAAGTAATTTATCTATGAGTTGTTTAGTTTCTTCCGTGATTCTTTTATTTTTAGGGTTTTCTACAAATTGGCAATTACATGTATTACATTGATATTTCTGTTTTTTATTATAAATAGCCCCATTCTTCTTTACATGCGAAGAATTACATTTTGGACAGTTAGGGTAATTCATAGATCAATAGCTCCTAATTTGAGAATTCAAGGTTTAGTTTAGCTTCATTCAGATATATTGCACTACTTATTCAGGACTACCGAATTTTCCTTAACTTAATGGCAGTGGCGTGTCCTTATACGGGAATGCTTTCCCTGACGCGTTGCGTCATGAATTTACCCATATTTTTTAAGTTTTCAGCACAGAAAATAAAACAAGGAATATTTTTAGCAGCGAGATAGCTTAAAGAAGAGGACGTAACACGTCCAAGAGAGTATTCCCACGCAGGCGCGTGAGGAATGTGTACACTCATGATTTTATGAGAAGTAATCTAAATAAAATAACCGTGCTGATTGATAAAGCGGTGCTGCTATATTTGGGGTGATTTTTTATTTTTTGGCGTCTTAAATCTTGTAAATCATAGCGGTGTTGCAGGTAAAGATATGTAGAAATGAGGGGGGGGGAAATTGGTTATTAAACTGGCTTTATAAGGAGGAAAAGATAGGAATCACCACAGAAAATTCCCTTTCTCCCCCAAAAAAAAGAGCCCCATAATGAATGGGGCTAAGGACAGGTTCTTACTTTACGTAAGTATGACAAAAACTTTTAAACTAACAAATAATAGCTTATTTTAATTTAGCTAATTCCGCTTCAATCACTTTAGCAGGTAAAGGAATGTAACCATCCTTCACAACAATCTCTTGACCTAACTTAGATAACACCATAGTGAAAAACTCTCTTTCAATTGGTGCTAAAGGCTTGTTAGGTTGTTTGTTTACGTACATGTATAAGAAACGAGATAAAGGGTATTTACCATTTACTGCATTCTCTTTAGTTGCAGGAACAAATTTTTGTCCTGTCTTCTTAGCTAAAGCTAAGGCTTTTACGCCTGATGTTTTATAGCCTACACCAGAGTAACCAATCCCATTAATAGACGTACTGACAGATTGTACAACAGAGGCAGAACCCGGTTGCTCGTTTACAGTACCTTTGAAATCACCTTTACATAAGGCTTTCTTTTTAAAGTAACCGTAAGTCCCTGATACAGAGTTACGCCCATATAATTGAATGCTGCGCTTATCCCAATCACCAATTAAGCCCACTTGACCCCATTTACTGATATCATCTTTACCACCACATTTACGGGTAGAAGAAAATATTGAATCAACATCAGCAATAGTTAAGCCTTCTAATGGGTTATCTTTATGTACGTATACAGCTAATGCATCAATCGCAACACGAATTGCAGTAGGTTTGTAACCATGTTTCTTTTCAAAAGCTTCAATCTCTTGATCTTTCATCTTACGGCTCATAGGCCCTAAGTTACTTGTACCTTCAGTTAACGCAGGGGGTGCGGTAGATGAACCAGCAGCTTGTACTTGAATGTTAACGTTAGGGTATAAACGTTTAAACTCTTCAGCCCATAAAGTCATCATGTTTGCTAAGGTATCAGATCCAACACTGGATAAATTACCTGATACACCACTGGCTTTTTTATATTCCGCTGCATCTTCTGCCATCGCAGGCTGTGCAATAACAGAAGCAAAAACTAAACTTGCTGCGGTAAGTAACTTTTTCATTCAATACATCTCCAAATGCCGTTAGTGGGAAACAGTATGTAGAGAAAATATGACATCATTATGACAGCACTTAATTTGTGTTTAACGCTTATAAACCAGAATTAAATCCCACATAGGTAGAAAAACCCCTAAAGCCAAAATTAAAACCATGATGCCTAAACCAATTAATAAAATTGGCTCAATTAGGGTACTCAAATTTTTAATGGTGTAATCAATTTGTTGATCATAGTAGCTTGCTACCTCAGTCAGTAACTCATCTAATGCCCCAGTCTCTTCCCCCACATCAATCATTTGCATCACTAAAATAGGGAAAATATGTGTATGTTCTGCTGCTTGCCCAAAAGTTTCCCCTCGCTCAATCGCTTCACACATGGCATAGATTTTTCGGGCTAAATATTGATTATCAATGGCTTGTGCAACCAGTAATAAAGCTTCAATTAATGGAATTCCTGCTTTTAAAGCTAAAGATAAAGCATAACTAAAACGTGCAAAGGTAATATCACTGATGATATGCCCAAAAATAGGCAATTTTAATAAATATTTATCTTTTAAGTATTGCCCTTGCCCTGTACGTAAATAGAAATGAGCTAATAATCCACTGCTAAAGAAAAAAAGTAATAATAAATAACCGTGTTGGGTAATAAAATTTGATAGCCCCACAATGAGTTGAGTTTGCCACGGTAAATCCATTTTTGACTGGGAAAATAAATGGGCAAAAGCGGGGACAACTAAAGTACTAATAATAATAATTGCAAACATGATCGCGGCAATCACCAGTAAAGGATAACGTGTTGCAGCAATTAAACGCTCTCGGGTTAATTTTTCATGTTCTAAATAATGCGCCAGTCGTGCAAATGCATGTTCTAAACGCCCTGATTTTTCCCCAACTTGCACTGTATTGATAAATAATGCAGGAAAGATACGCGGAAACTCTGCTAAAGCATGGGTTAAATCATGTCCTGCTTCTAGTTTTTCAGCAATCCGCATTAATACACTGGAAAAATAAGGATGACGCACAGATTCCATTAAGCCCCGAATGGCTTGAATAATCGGGACACCTGCTTTAATCAAAGTATACATTTGATGACAAAAGAGAATTTTTGTCCCAAGTGGAATCGTATGTTGTTGTAAGGAAACTTGAAGACGGTTAAAAATATGGTTGGAGTGATAAATAAAGGAAATTTGTATGGGGTGTAAATGGCTGGCGTGTAATTGCTTTGCTGCCTCTTCTTTAGAGGAGGCGGAAAGTGTTCCTTTTATCAGCCGCCCAGTTTTATCGCGTGCACTGTATTGAAAAGCTGGCATACATACCCTCTACGTGTACTCTTGGCATGAGAGGGAGTATAAAGTTAATTGTTAAACCCCGTCTACATTAAAAATTATTTTTTCTTAATTCAGCAATATTTGCTAGGTATAAGTTAATGCATTTTTAAAACCAACAGTATTTTATTAACTTAATGTTAGTATCAATAGAGGTAAAGGGTATATAAAAATAGGAGTAAGTAAGTGCTGAAAAGGGAGATTAATGTTTGAGGTTCCTATGCTAATTATTCATAGGAATCTCAGTATATTAAAGGGTGGTGGGGTACAATGCTGTATATCTGGTAGTACGCTTTACGCAATGGTATGTACACATGTGATGCTCTGCCACTGAAGCCAACTTGGAAAATTACTTAATGGGGGCAGAATATGTTAATACTATGTAGCACATTTTGACCCTGAGCTATAAGGCTTTAGTCAGGCAGGAAACCCAGTTTAGACTCTTGGTGAGCTTGATATACCCAATACACTATACTCCACCATAAAACGTTATAATTTAATAAGACTAATTGACCAATTAGCTTCTTGAATTTTCATATCCAATAATCGCGCTGCTTTTGCTATTTCATCTGCTTTTTCGCGAATATCAGCAACTTTTATTGAAGGTGTAATTTTAATTTCTCGTTGACTATATCGATCAAGGGAAGGAACTGCTTTGTCTGCAAGATTATTCAAAATAAAATGTTTATAACGTAGCATATCGCGTTTAGTCAATGCTTCCATCATATTTATCCCATTTGAAAGCTCTGTGACATTATTCGTTTTATTAATCCTGATAATCATCTCTTCTAATTTAGCCGTTTCCTTATCTAATTCATCAATAAGGTATTCAGGTGATTCTGTTGGTTCATCACCCTCTTGCACTTGAGAGTTTTGGTAAATCCGTTTTTTTAACTCTTCCATTTTGTTTTTAATGGATTTTCGCTCAATAAGTGCTTCCGCTAATTTCATAAATACACCATTACAAAGAATGTGAATAAAACATTATTAATGTTAGCCTCTATAAAATATAATGTCAATTTATATATTGCTATAAATAATACCTATTTAGTTTCTTTTTGTCATAGCACACTTTAATTTAGAAAAAGATTAATCAGGTAATGCATGTAAATATTCTGTAAAAGACTCAAGCTGCCCTTTTTCATGTAATTGAATCACCCGCCACCCTGCTACCTGATGAGCAATTTTAAAATCCTCTGATTCTGTATAAATTTGCGCCATAGTCGAAGGAGTGATATAGACATTTTTTTGCTGTTTTTGTACACACATATCAGTATGATAATGACCACAGAAAATATGATTTAAATGTGGGGCGGTACAGATCACTTGCCAGACTTCTTCTGCATTTTTTAAGGCATATTTTTTTTCTAAAAAACGTGCCCCACAATAAGTAGGCGGATGATGAATAAATAAAAGGCTGGGGCGTTTATCTGCCTGTAAATGGGCTGAAAACCATGCTAATTGTTCAGCTGAGACTGTATAGGGGGTACTGTCCAAAAAATAACAGGCATAGCCTGCTATGTCACGTTTATAACATAAAAACTTATCAGCTAAAATATCCTTGTCTGCAATACTAAATACCTGCTTCATTATAGAAAGTTTGTCATGGTTGCCTGACATTAATACATAAGGAATATTAAACCCGATTAATTGCTTATTTAGCCATTCATAGGCTTCAATTTCTCCCTGATCAGCGGCAAGATCACCAGATAATACCAATAAATCAGGAGAGCAAGGTTTGATTTTTTCCAAAGCATGATAAAACTGGGCTCGTACATCCACACCATAATAGCCCTCCCCTGTGGCATCAATATGCATATCAGTTAATTGAATCAGTGTGAAGGGCTTTGTCATCGTACGATACCTATTAATCATTACACAGTGAATACTTCTGCATTCAAGGATTGCGCCACAGTTTCCGCTGTATTCTTATCAGTACAAACCGCAATATCTGCCCATGCAGGTTGTAAATAAATACTGGTCACACGCTTTAAATCTTCTAAACTTACGGCAAGTAAACGCTGTCTGAATTGTTGACGTTGGCTAGGTGTGCGTCCGTATAACTGGGCAATAAAGCTTGTTTTGGCATCCCCTGCGGGTGTGGTAGGGCGATCCAATTGACGAATAATACTTAAAATTGCTTCATCTAAATGGCTTTTTTCATGTTTGGCTTCTTCTATCCATTGTAAGGCACGATCAAAATCACTCAGAGTCTCTAATAAACGCGGATCATGATAAGAGTAGAAACGAAATGTACCCGAGTTGCCATCATAATGCGCACCGCCTCCGTATGCACCGCCTTGCTCACGAATAGCACGATGTAGAAAATTATCATGTATATACATGCCTAATACCATTAATGGTGCGGCATCCGCATGCCATACTGCCACAGTGGGGTAGCTTTTTACACAGTAGTTAACAGGGGTATCCATTGTCCAAATTTGCTTATGTATCGTATTTAAAGCAGGCGGACTAAATGGCGCAAAGGCATTCTCTAATGTATGAGATATCCACGTTGTATTAACACTGTCTGTTACATCTTGAGTATGAGCGGCTTCACAAATAGTTAAAAGCTGTTTTGGTGCTTGCCATAACACTTCATGTAAACGTTTTAATTTATCTGCAAAATGTTGCAATGCATCGGTATTTTTGGCTTGTTCTTGTAGTGTGCGTAAAAATTGTAAACTACCTAATCCATACCATTGGTGATTCAATTGAGCAGCAGGACTAAACCCAGTACTAGAGAGACCAATCATTAATTGTGCAATACGTTCCACCACAGTTCCTGTGACATCAGCACAAATTTGCTCTACTAAATCTTTTAAACGTGGCAGTTCATCAAATCGTGCATAGGCCAAAGTATCATGTAGTAATTGGGTTAATTTAGCTTGATCACGGACAAGTGCTTTACCTGATAAGGTAATAATACAGTGTACTTTTTGGGTGTTTTCAACACTGCCCCGTAAGCCAATTTGTGCTGATAAACCACTGGTAATTTGCAACTGTTCCGTGGCAACACTGAGGTAATCTTTATCTCCACGCCCCACTTCTGTGACACAATCACAAAAAATAGGCAGTAGATCAAGTAAGTCTTCACTTAATTCAGGGACTGTAATCACTACAGTTTGATAAATTAAGCCATTGGTTGGGCATTCATACCATGTTGTCGGTAGTGCCCCAATCTGCTCAACACGCCCAACAGGAATAGATTGCTCAGGACTGATATCTTCTAAGCCTAATTTAGGCAATACATTGGGATCATCAAAAGTGTGTTGATGTTCGTGCAGCTCTTGCGCTTGTACCACTAATGCGGCTTTTTCTGCATCATTTAAACGTGCTTTCGCCAAGGCTAATTGAGTGGTTTCTTCTGCACTTTGAGTGGCTAAAAAAGCTTCATCCGCTTCCATTGTTAAGCGTACACGATGCGGGTTATTTAATAAGTAACGTTTAATTAATTCAGGGATAAAACTTGGATCTTGGCAACGCTCACGTAATTGTACTAATTTTTCTTCAATATCCAAGATATCTAATGGGTTACCCCCATATAACAAGGGAATGATTGTAGTTGAAGCAAGACGTAAACCATAAGTCATATCCCCTGCACTGATATCACGTTGCATTAATTCAATTTGATGCAAGGAAGCATTCACCAACTCAGGATCTAAACCATTTGCACACACCTGCTCTAATACGGCAAAAACCAGTTCTTCTACTGCAATACTATATTCAGGATTGGCACTTTCCACCCCACACATAAACATGATTTGATAGGTATGCTCATGTGAACCACACACAGGCGAAGGCAAACCAAAATGACAGGTTTCTAACGCATGACGTAACGGTGAGGCACTATGATCTAATAAAACCCCTGCCATTAAACTAATGTTTAGCATGGCTTCCGTGTTGACCAGCGGATCAAGTACCCATGCCATAACAATATGTGTTGTATCTTCTGTGGTTTGATTAGGGTAATAATGATGGGCTTGCTTTGGCTCATCAAATGGGGTGGCTTTTAATTCTGGTGTAGCTAAAGGATTAGCTGTTTCAAAATGGCTTAATACATTTTCTTGCCAACGAGCTTGGTGTGTTGCAGCAGGAATATCACCATAAGTAATAAAAGCAGCATTACTAGGATGATAATGTGTGTGATAGAACTCTTTTAATTTTTGATAGGATAAATCAGGAATTTGATGTACATCTCCACCACTGTTGTAGTGATAGGGGGCAGTATTAAAGAGCTCTTGTTGAATTAAATGTAATAAACGTTGAATAGGGGAGTTATTCGCTCCTTTCATTTCATTATATACCACCCCTTTGTAAAGTAAGGGGGTATCAGTATCATCGGGGGTTTCAAACTCTAATCGCCAGCCTTCTTGTAAAAAATCTAAAGGATCTAAATTAGGGAAAAAGACAGCATCATTAAAAACTGCATTTAAATTTTCAAAATCCTTTTTATTTTGGCTTGCAAATGCATACCCCGTCCAATCACAGGCCGTAAAAGCATTCATAAATGTATGTAAAGAACGCTTATCCATACTAAAAAAGGGATCACGCACTGGATAGTTTTGACTTCCACATAAGCTTAAATGCTCAAGAATATGTGCCACCCCTGTTCCGTCTTCAGGTAAGGTTAAGAAGCCGACAATAAACGCATTATGTTCATCACTACTGGCAAGGTGTAAATGACGCGCCCCTGTTTTGGTGTGGCGATAGACTTCCACAACCAAATTTAAAGCGGGAACAGGGGTTTGATGTAAACACGTAAATGCAGTCATGTACTCACTCGATTCTCTAAACACGTAAAGCTCTATTTACTGTATTGATACTAAACAATAAAAAGAGAAAAATAACTTGTAATTAAACGAAATTCATTTTCTAATGCTTGCTTTTTTATAGCAATAATACATAAAAATGCTAAGCAGGGTGACTATGATAGATTCGTTTTTCAAACTTAGGCAGCATAATACAACTGTCAGCACAGAAATCACAGCGGGAATTACAACCTTTCTGACTATGGCATATGTTGTGGTTGTTAACCCCAGTATTTTATCCAATACAGGGATGGATTTTGGGGCGGTATTTGTAGCAACAATTATTGCTGCTGTAATTGGTACCAGCATTATGGGGTTTTGGGCAAACTGGCCTGTCGCTCTCGCCCCTGGGATGGGGTTAAACGCCTTTTTTACCTACGGTATCGTATTAGGGATGGGGATTTCTTGGCAAATTGCACTAGGCGCGGTGTTTTGGTCAGGGTTGCTTTTTGTGATATTGAGTTTCTCAAACCTGCGGGTATGGGTGATTAACTCCATTCCGAAATCATTAAAATTAGGTGTGGGAGCTGGGATTGGTTTTTTCCTTGCTTTTATTGGTTTAAAAAACGCAGGCATTGTAGTTGATAATCCTGCCACCTTAGTTGGTTTAGGAGATTTAACCAGTCCCTCTGCATTATTAGCTTGTTTAGGCTTTGTGAGTATGGTGATTTTAGATCATCATAAAGTACTGGGGTCGATTATTCTCAGTATTTTAGGGGTGAGTGTATTAGGGATTGTACTTGGAGTTTCTGAATTTCATGGTATTGTCGGCGCAGTACCTAGCATTGCTCCCACCTTCTTACAAATGGATCTCATGGGCGTATTCACAGCGGGCTTTATCGGTATCATTTTCGCCTTTTTATTCGTTGATTTCTTTGATACTGCGGGCACACTAACCTCTGTTGCCAACTTATCAGGGCGGGTAGGTAAAGATGGTAAAGTAGAAAATATTGGGCGTGCTGTGTTGGCTGACTCCAGTGCAACCTTATTAAGCTCTTTCCTAGGTACCTCTAATACCACTTCTTATATTGAAAGTGGCGCAGGGGTGAAAGCAGGGGGGCGTACAGGCTTAACAGCTGTGGTGGTTGCGGTTTTATTTGCAGCCTGCTTATTTTTATATCCTTTAGCCAAGTCTATTCCTAGCTTTGCCACTGCGCCAGCTTTAATTTTTGTTGCCACTTTTTTTGCCAGTAACCTCACAGAAATTGATTGGAATGATCCAACCGAATACGCCCCTGCAATGGTTGCTGCGATTATTATGCCGCTAACCTTTTCTGTCGCTAATGGCTTAGCATTAGCTTTTATTAGTTATGTAGCGGTTAAACTTTTTAGTGGGCGTGGTAAAGAATTAAACCCAGCTATTATTTTAGTCGCCCTATTAAGCGTTTTATATTATGCATTATTGAATACTTAAACTATCAATTTTGTAAGGTGTGGCGAAATCCGTGCATAAAATAATATTTTATAGTGGGAATTTTTACGGATTTTGCCTCCCCCCAATGCACTTACTTAATGGTGAATGCTGACTTTCAATTTATCAGTGATTTTTAATAACATACGTAAAACTCTGACACGTAATTTATTACGTTCATCAGAAGAATAAATTCCCCAATAAATGAAAAGCGGTACAACAAGTGTATAAATAGTGCCACTGAATAAAACAAAAATAATCGATTCACTACGTGATGCTAATGCCATCTCAGCCCAATCTTGCAAGTAATAATATAAGCCATATCCTAATACATAAGGAAATAACCCCGGAATCAGTACACGGCGGAAAAACAGGGCATTTGTGACCCCCACTACAAAATTGATATAAAAATGATAGACCATTGCGCCAATACTACTTGCCAGTGCAACCATAATTGAAATATTTAAAATATTAATTTCAAAAAATAAAAAGCCAAATAAGAAAATAATACCAATAAATACAATACGTATGAGCGGGTAAATTAATGTTCGCAAGGGTTGAGCAATCCCATTAAATACAGCAGACCCCGGCCCTGTCAGAATATGTAACTGCTGTGGCAAAGTAAACAAAATCATGATAATAGCTGCAATTTTATACTCCTCATTTGTCCCTAGCCATGCGGTAATAATGGGGAAAGAAAAACAAGCCAAAAATCCCATAATAAACCCAGTCAATAAACTCATAGTACGAGAACCGTTAATATAAAGATTAATCAGTTCTTGTTTACGTTGTTGGCTATGCATATAAGAGGTAGCAGGGAGTATTGCCGCTGTCATTGAGCCGGGGATTGAAGTTGCGGTGACAGGAAAACGTGTCCCAACATCAAGCAAAGCGGTTGCATGAGAGCCAATGCTCATACTGGCAATAAATTTATCAATGGAGTGCAAGAAAATATTAAATACACCTGCTATTTGTACCACTGCACCAAAACTCAAAAATAAATCTAAATAACTACGTTCTACATGTTTTAAGCTTACCGATAAACCGGGGATTAAATGATGAGATAAGAAAATAAAAATAATGATACTTAAACTATACCGTACAATAAAGGCATACAATAAAGCATAAATACCAAAGCCTAACCATAAAAATACAAAAACTAATAAAGCTTCTATAGTTAAACAGAATAACCAGACAAAAGTCGTTTCAGCAATTTTTTGTAAGCCATTTAAGACATACATAAAAGCACCCAAGCTGGCATCTAGTAGAAAAATACAGGCTGTCCCAAAAAATAAATCTTTTGCAATCTCTTGTAGGTGAGGTTTAATTTCAAAGGTGTCAGTGACTAAATGAGGCAACCACAGCCATAATGCTCCCAGTAAGGTAATACTGATACCTGTGACCAGTAAAATGCCTGTGGAAAGTAAACCATTTATTTTATCCACACGATGATGAGCATGATATTCTGCAATATAGCGAATATAGACATTTGAAATCCCAAAAGCACCTAAGCCCAAATAACTGATTAAAATAAAACAAATAGACCATAAGCCATATTGCTCTAAATCCACATACATTAAGGTAAGGGGGGGCAAAAATAAGCGGGAGGCTAAGTAATATATTTTTGAAAAAACTGAAATGGCAACATTACGTGATACCAAGCGATCCATTTCTTGTTTATCAATCACTTTTGGTGCATCATCTGCCACAGTTTTTTGTGCAATAACTTGTTTATTTTTTTCTGACATAATGTATAAATAGTGAAATTATGATAAAACACGTTTAAATTTAAAAATACGATTATCTGGCGGGGGATCATCCCCTTTAGTTTGGGTCTGTTGCCTATCATATAATAAATAGCCCTCACTCCAGCCAACAAGCAAAAACAATAATGGGATGGTTTGCTCCCCTAAATAAACTGTTGCAATTGACCACCCGACAACAATATAAACACTTAATAAGGTAAAGCCTAAGGAGCTGCCTGATGGATGTGCAACAGGTTGAAACATAGAATAAATAAACAAGCGAGCAGGCATGACTAATAAAATTGCAAATAGAAAGCCAACTCCCATAAAACCATGCATTAAAAATAGTAGTAAATAATAATTATCAATTGAAGGTTGTTCAGGGTGTTTTGGCCATGTATTACGCCCCCACCCCCATACAAATTTTTCCATTGCCACATCAAAGTAATTAACAATTAACTCCCATCGATAGGCGAAAGTTTCCTGTGATTCAGAGGCAGCTGCCATGCGTCCTACCGAGGCATAATCAATAAACCATGCGACAGTGGGCGGCGTGACCAAGATAAAAAAGATAAGAATCAAGGTAAAAATAAGCCATCGCCGCTTAGAACGTCCCACGAGTACAATTACTGCTGCAACAATCCCGCCACTAATAGGTCCCCTTACTAATGTTAAGGTCGCCCCCATAAATAAGATCAGGGTAAATAAACGGGAGGTAGAGATGGGAATCCATTCAAAGCCATTTAATCGACGTGGCCATGCTTTACTCCACTCCAACCAACGTTGTAAGCGGTAACCAATTATCATGATAATGCCTGCTAAAATAGCATGAGCATAAGGTCCTGAAGCACGTGGTAAACCCCAGCGATAGCTGGTTGGCCATGCCCAGCCTTGCCCAGGAAAAATAATCCCGAATATTTTATGGTATATGGTATAACGTGAACCTGTAATAAAATGATGCAACAGAAAAAAGCTGACAATCACTAACAAAATAACAATACGTTTACCAAAAACAATGCGCAGCCCAGCAGGTTCAACCAAGCTTTTAGCTAATACATAAGGCAGGAACATAGAACCCACCACATCAAACATTAAATTTTGGGCTTCTTTATAACCTGCATTGATAAATTCAGACACCCCCATTGAGAGCCCAAAACCAAAAACTAATACATCAGCATAAGAGCTTTTCCACCCTGGGGTGCCTCGTGAAAGCCAAATAGCAAAAATAGGAATAATGGCTGCTTGCTGAAAGTTAGGATCAGGCAGCACAGGCATATTCCACTGATAATAACTGGGTACTAACAGTAAAAAAGGCAAATAGACATTTAAAAATGCCTTATGGGGGGAAAAATTTATTGCTACATAGGCAGCAAGGATAGAGGCAATCGCAACAAATGCAGACACAGGTACTCTTTATCACAGTCAAATATACAGATACTACAAAGCAAAAACCATGCATGAGTGTAATGATTTTAAAGTATTTCAATAAAACCACTTTATTTTATGGTTTATTGCTGGCAATACATAACCCGCGTTACATTATTATGCTATAGTGTGGCACAATGATTAAACAGATAATGTGAATCATTATAGCGTGTTTTTAGCAAAACCACAGTATGAGACGTAAGATAAATGTTTTTGACAAATCAGCGATTTTTTACCATTGCCGATGCAATTTACACCCGAGAAAATAATTTAGATATCTTACGTTTTCTTGCTGCCACCCTAGTCATTCTGGCACATGCCTACCCCTTATCAGGAGTTGGTATAGGAAATAGTCATGAGATTTTTACTTTAATCAGTGGTACACCCATTACCTTGGGTACAATTGGAGTATATGTCTTTTTTGTGATCAGTGGTTTTTTAATTTTTCAAAGCTACGAACGCAGCAAAGATATCTTTCTCTATTTTAAAGCCCGATTTTTACGTTTATTCCCCGCATTGATTCTAGTCTTACTACTTTCTAGTTTTATATTAGGCGCAATATTAACTACATTACCCTTATCTGAGTATTTCAGCCACTCTGAAACCTATCAATATTTAAAAACGGTTGCCTTATTCCCGATTTATTTTAACTTACCTGATGTCTTTGTTGATAATGCATGGCCACGTGCGGTCAACGGCTCATTATGGACAATCCCTTATGAGTTTCTATGCTATGTTTTCTTAGGATTTTTTGGCATTTTTGGGCTATTAAAATCACAAAAATTTCTAGTATTTAGTTTTTGTATACTGGTATTTTTAAAGTTTTTAGGGCGCGATATCCCCTTATTTCATCATATTTTCCAATGGACACAATGGAAATTTATTGATCTCTCGGTTTATTTTGTCATGGGCATGTTGTTATACAGTTACCGTGAGAAAATAATTTTACATCGCTACTTGGCTATAGCCTCCTTATTTTTTATCTTATTATCTATTGCACTAGGTGGCTTTCGCATTGTATTTCTTTTCTTTGGCAGTTACTTATTAATGTATTTAGCCTTTCATCGTCGTTTACGTTTTTATAATTTTGCCAAACACGGTGATTTATCTTATGGGATTTATATTTATGCCTTTCCTACTCAGCAAACCTTAGTACACCTCTATGGTGGCAGCATGTCACCCATGACAAATACATTAATTTCTCTGCCAATTGTATTTATTTGTGCGTATTTATCTTGGCATTTAGTTGAAAAGCGTGCTCTAGCTTTAAAGAAAACCCCTTTATTACCTAAATTTGTTTATCCTTTTCTTGCACGCACAAATCAACAGCTTTTAAATTTACATACACATTCCCTTGCCTATCAACAAAGATTACCCACATTATCATGGCTACAACTATTTGTTTTATTAGGGGTAGGCTTAAGTTTATTTTATTTGGTATTCAAAGCATAAAAGGGGGCACAAGTGGACGCACAAGCTGTATTACATGATGTATTTGGTTATACACAATTTCGTGGGCAACAAGCGGATATTATTCAGCATGTTGTAGAAGGAAACAGTGCTTTAGTGCTGATGCCAACGGGGGGAGGAAAATCATTATGTTATCAGCTTCCTGCTTTATTACGCGAAGGCTTAACCATTGTTGTTTCTCCACTTATTTCTTTAATGCAAGATCAAGTTGATGCCTTAGTGGCCAATAATGTACGCGCCGCCTATTTAAATTCCAGTTTATCACAACAGCAAGCAGCGGATGTATATCGCCTATTAAGATCAAATAGTTTAGATTTATTATATATTGCCCCAGAACGCCTAGTATTGCCTAATTTTTTAGAATTTTTAGATACCTTACCGCTGGCATTATTCGCTATTGATGAAGCCCATTGTGTGTCTCATTGGGGGCATGAATTCCGCCCAGAGTACATGCAATTATCAATTGTGTGTGAGCGTTATCCCACTGTACCCCGCTTAGCATTGACCGCCACTGCGGATGAAATGACACGACGGGAGATTGTTCAACATTTACAGCTCACCGATGCACAACAGTTTATTAGTGGCTTTGATCGCCCCAATATTTTTTATCATATTCAAGAAAAGCAAAAAAATCCTCATACTCAATTATTACAATTTATTCGCAATAAGCATCAATCTCATTCGGGGATTGTATACCGTTTATCACGTAAAAAAGTAGAAATGACAGCGGAATGGTTACAGCAACAAGGTTTAACTGCACTGCCTTATCATGCAGGCTTGTCCTCAGAGATGCGTAAAGTACACCAGCAACGTTTTTTACAAGAAGATAATATTATTATTGTTGCCACAGTCGCCTTTGGGATGGGGATTGATAAAGCCAGTGTTCGTTTTGTAGCCCATTTAGATATGCCAAAAAGTATTGAAAGTTATTATCAGGAAACAGGGCGCGCAGGGCGAGATGGTTTAAGTGCAGATGCATGGATGTTATACAATACCAGTGATTTTGTGATGTTAAAACGCTTATTAACCAATGAAAAGGAAGATCGGATTTTTCAGCATTTGGTGACACATCGCCTAGAAGCCATGCTGGGATTTTGTGAGTTAGCAACCTGTCGCCGTCAAGTGCTATTAAATTATTTTGGGGATATTATGCCCACCCCCTGTGGGAACTGTGATGTGTGTAAAATACAGCAGAAAGGGCATTGGGATGCGACAGAGGCAGCACAAAAACTCCTATCTTGTATGTATCGCACAGGACAGAAATATGGTGCGCATTATTTAATTCATTTATTACATGGGCGGACTACAGGGTTGCGTGAAGCCAGTCATCAGCATTTAAGTACTTTTGGAATTGGTGAGGAACTGGATGAGAATACATGGCATTTAGTGATACGCCAATTGATTGTTCAAGGTTACATTACTTTAGATTTATCAGGTTATGGTAGTTTACAATTAACCTCCTCAGCCCGTGCTGTATTACGTAAAGAAGCAAAAGTTCATATTCGTACAGCGCAGACGAAAAAAAACCGTCATAAAACCTCACGTCAACGCAGTGCAGAGAATTTAACAGGCACTGATCAGATATTATGGAATCGCTTAACCACCAAGCGTCAAGAGTTAGCGGAGGCATTAGAACGACCTTTATATCAGATTGTGCATAATAGTGTCTTGGTTGATATGGTGCGTTATCGCCCTAGTACGCGTGATATGTTAGCTAAAATTCATGGGGTTGGGGCACAAATTTTAGAGAAGTATGGCGATGCCTTTTTAGGTATTATTACAGCGCATGAAGCAGAGCATCATGATTGTGCACAGGAGGATATTTCTATTAGTCCTTGTTCTGAGACAGTACAAGCAACTTTAGATTTAGTTAAAGAAGGAAAGACAGTACAGCAAGCTGCGACAATACGCGGTTTGAAACCTCAAACAATTTATCAACATTGTGCTCAGGGGGTTGAGATTGGGCTGATTCCATTGGAGAGTGTATTGAGCTTACCAAGTGAGGAATTGACAGAGATCAGTGATTATATGGTGGAGCAGATACAAAACAATGTGGAGGGTAAGGTAGGCTTAACATTTGTATATGAATATTTTGGGCAGTCTTATGATTATCGTATTTTGTCGTTAGTACGTGCTCATGTCACCTATGAATTAAATAAAAGTAGCAGTCATTAAGAAAATTACGGTGTCCTTGTTTTTCATAGAGTGGTCATAGTACAGCGTATTCCACCAATCCCAATAATCAATCATTCCACATGAGCAAAAAATAAAACTCCCATTGTCCCCTTGTGTTTATATAATAATACTTACTATAAATATATAGGAATGTACAATTTTAAAACCCCACCTGATATTTTAGAAAAAACAAAGGCTCTAGATCTAAATGGTTTTGATCTTAATATAGAATTACCTCCTATTCCTATTGAAGCTTTTAATTTAACTCATTTAGAGGAATTAAATCTATGTAATAATGCTATTAAAATACTTCCTAAATAAATTATTCACTACCATACACTTCCCAAAACAAGAATAAATCAACTATATTCAATGACTTGCAAGTTTAAAACCAAACTTATTGGAGGTATAGAAATATTCTCTCTCAGAAGTAGTTTAAGTAGGCGTTTGCCTAGTTGAAATAAATTTAAATCACATCAGTCATCTGGAGTATGCATAATTAAATCGCTCATAGACGATACCTGTTAAGCCTGTTTGTTCACAGACTAAATGGGGAAAATCATGCCATTGAGCAATACTGCCCAAACCTTCATGAAAAAAAACTAAACAAGGTGTATCTATTTTATTAATAGCTGTTGTTGGCTGAATAGTTTCAACAGAGATTTTTTATTTTCAATAGTAATAAATTTATGAGTCATTTCCCCCCCTAAAGTTAATATATTCTTTTTATACTAAGTATTTTAATTTTAAAGAATAGTATTACATTAATAGCATAAATTTTCATCTGTACTATATTAGATAGATTGGGTAGAGAAAAAGCAATATATAAGGAAAACAAAAGTATGAATGAGAGAGAACAAATTTATAGACAAATCCTATCTGATTTAGGTAAAGATAAAGAGGTTGGAGGTGCTGATTGTGAAAACTATGCTAGTGCTGCATGGACACTAGTAAAGAGTGAAGATGATTGTACATGGGTGAATGACCTAGCAAATGAAAGAAATCAGGAAAACTATGATCGTGATACACCTTGTGGGGATTTAAGTGATTTAGTTAATAAATTTCTTGATGCTGGGATCTCTCCGAAAGCTCTCGCTCGTTATACAAAGCTCATACAATATGACTTTTTATTTAGATTTTCGTATATGCTTGATGATCCTTATAATGAATTAATTGCTGCTAATATTGAGATGTCTGAACATTGGGGGTTATTTCAACGAAAAGAAAATGATATTTATGCTGCTACAGGACATATGCGCGGAGCACATGAACCTCTTTTATCATCAGATCCTAGCCAAAGAGAAATGGAACCTGAAAAAGAGGCAGATTACTTAAAGCCAAAAAGTAAAAGATAGATACATAATTTCTCTTAAAATTAATTAAAAAAGGTTTTATATGACTGATAAAGAAGAAATATATAAAGAAATCTTAGCTCTTATGGGAGAAAATAAAGAACTACTCCCAGCTAGTAAAGAAGTACGTGAAAATTTTATAAAAGCGGTTTGGACATCAGTTCAGCGTGAAGATGATGATGAATTAATTAATTGGTGTGTAGAGCATCCTAATTCTTCTGATTTATGGGATCATAATGCTTTAGTAGCAAGTTTTGTCAAGGCAGGTGTGTCACCAAAATCTATCTTGCGTTATACAAAAATTATGCACTATCAGCTATTATTTGACCTTTTATGCATGTTTGAGGATTCTCGCGAGCAATGCCTTGCTGCCAATATTGATCCGCCTGAGTATTGGGGATTATTCCAAACTGATGAAGATGATGACAATGCAGTCATTAAGCATATGCGAGGAATACAAGAAATGTTGTTAAAATTTGATCCCAGCCAGAGAGAGATGAGACCACCAAAAGATTCTGAAGAATAAAACATACAGCCTATCAAAAGAGAAAATTGAAAATGGATGAAAGAGAAAAAATTTATAGACAAATTCTAGTTGATTTAGGTAAACATAAAGAATCTGGATTAACTGATTGGGAAAACTATGCTAGTGCTGCATGGACACTAGTAAAGAGTGAAGATGATTGTACATGGGTGAATGAGCTAGCAAATGAAAGAAATCAGGAAAACTATGATCGTAATACACCTTGTGGTGATTTAAGCGATCTTGTTAATGAATTTCTTGATGCGGGAATTTCTCCAAAAGCTCTTGCCCGTTATACAAAACTCATACAATATAACTTTTTATCTAGCTTTTCGTATATGCTTGAGGATCCTTACAATGAATTAATTGCTGCTAATATTGAAATGTCTGAGCATTGGGGATTATTTCAGCGAAAAGAAAATGATATTGATGCTACTATAGGGCATATGCGTGGAGTACATATAGCTATATCAGATCCCAGCCAAAGAGGAATGGAACCTGAAAAAGAGGCAGATTATCTAGAACTAAAAAAATGAAATTTCTCGAAATCTTTGAATAGTAAAATTTTGTAGGGTGGAATAGCATCACGTATCCCACCAGCCGTAATATCAAATTACCCTGATATAACTACTTCCCAATACAAAAACTAGAGAAAATACTGCCTAATAAATCATCAGCACTGAATTCTCCAGTGATTTCACTTAATGCCTGTTGTGCAATGCGTAGCTCTTCCGCTAATAACTCATTTTGGCGATACTCTGCACGTTCTAAGGCATTCATTAAAGCTTTGCCTGCTTGGTCTAAAGCTTCTAAATGACGACGACGCGCCATAAATGTACCCTCTACTTCATTATTTAAGCCTGCTTTATCACGTAAAAATTGCTTAAACTCTGTCACACCTGCTTGTGTCTTAGCAGATAAATATAAAACATTGGTTTCTTGATTTAAGCCTGCCTCATGCCCACTGAGATCAATTTTATTACGTATCACTAAGGGGGTTCCCTCAATATCCTCTAATAAATGATCATAGCTGTGATCATCATCATATCGATCATCTAATAAAAGCAAAATTAAATCGGCTTCTTTTAAAGCTTGCTTAGTGCGCTTAATGCCTTCTAACTCTACAGGATCAGTCGTCTCACGAATCCCCGCTGTATCGGTAATATGCAGCGGCATCCCATCAAGCTGAATCGAATCATGCACCACATCACGGGTTGTGCCTGCAATGGGGGTCACAATCGCCGTTTCACGCCCTGCAAGGCAGTTTAATAAGCTGGATTTGCCTACATTCGGCTCCCCCACTAACACAATACGCATGCCTTCTTTTAATAAATGCCCTTGCTTAGCTTGAGAAACCAAATCCTTTAATAAATGTTTTAAGGTTTCAATCTTATCCACCACAACCCCATCTTGTAATAAATCAATCTCTTCTTCTACAAAATCAATCCCCGCTTCAATATAACTGCGTAACCAAATCAGTTCATCAACAAGATGATGAATATGCTTTGAAAAATCCCCTTGTAAAGAACGCAAAGCACACCGCGCTGCTTGTAATGAAGCACTATCAATTAAATCTGCAATGGCTTCAGCTTGGGTTAAATCAATTTTATTATTTAAAAAAGCTCGTTCTGAAAACTCCCCAGCGCGTGCCATCCGCGCCCCTGCTTTCAAAGTTGCCGCTAATAACGCATCTAAAATGACCGCGCCCCCATGCCCTTGTAACTCTAAAACATCTTCACCTGTAAAAGAATTCGGTGCAGGAAAATAGAGCGCAAGCCCTTGATCTAATAGCTCACCTTCTTGATCAACAAAATTACTATAGGTGGCATAACGGGGTTTAGGGAGTTTACCAAGTAAAGCCTGTGCTACAGCAGGCACCTGTTTGCCTGAAATACGGATCACACCGACTCCACCACGCCCTGAAGGGGTGGCAATTGCTGCAATGGTATCGTTAGGGTAAGCAGACATAGTCAAAACCAACTAAAAAGAAGAAAAAAGAGATATAAAAAAGGGGCTAACATCACGTTAGCCCCTTTCTAGTATATTATCTATACGTTGTTAAGTCAGGACTTAAACATCGCCTGCAATTTTACGGGTAATCACCCATTGTTGTGCAATAGATAAAATATTGTTCACTACCCAGTATAAAACTAAGCCTGCTGGGAAGAAGGCGAAGAATGCAGTAAAGATGATAGGTAATAACATCATCACTTTTTGCTGTACTGGATCAAGCGGTGCTGGGTTTAAACGCTGTTGCAAGAACATGGTTGCACCCATGACCAATGGTAATACAAAGTAAGGATCTGGGCTAGATAAGTCTGTCCACCATAACATAAAGTCTGCTTGGCGTAATTCCACACTTTCTAACAGCACCCAGTATAACGCGATGAATACAGGAATCTGAATCAAGATAGGTAAACAACCGCCTAGTGGATTGATTTTTTCCTTTTTGTACATATCCATCATGGCTTGATTTAAACGTGCTTTATCGTTGCTATAACGCTCTTTTAAAGCGATAAGACGGGGCTGTAAGCGACGCATATTTGCCATAGATTTGTAACTGGTAGCAGATAGGTTAAAGAAAACGGCTTTAATAATGATCGTAATAAAGATGATCGCCCAACCCCAGTTACCTAATACACCATGAAGCATGGTTAATAACCAGAAAATAGGTTGTGCAATAAACCATAACCAACCGTAATCAACCGTTAATTCTAAACCTGTGGCAAGTTCAGCTAATTCATCTTGTAGTTTTGGCCCCATGTATAAGGTCATATCAAAACTATCTTGTGTCCCAGCTGCAATAGAGCGAGTTGAACCGTATAAACCGATTACATAACGCTGCCCTTGAGGCAATACATTAGTGTAATAGTTAAACGCTTCATCTTTTTGTGGTACCCATGCTGACACAAAGTAATGTTGGATCATGGCTGCCCAGCCTTCTTTCCAACTACTACGTTTTTCTGCTGCTAATAAGCCATCACGCATATCTTCAAAGCTGATTTTTTCATACAAAGTTTCTTTACTAGAAATTGCACCACCCATGTAGGTATAGATAAACTGGGATTGCCCTGCTTCTTTTTCTTCAGTACGTTGTAATTGTCCATAAATACGCCCTTCCCATGCTTTGCTGGAATTATTGCGTACAATATGTTTTACACTGACATCATATTTACCCCGTTTAAAGGTGTAAATTTTATCCACTTCAATGCCGTCTTCACTTTTCCATGTTAATACGACATCAACAGTTTCAGAGCCATCTGCCAAGGTATAACTGCGTTGTTGAGCAGTGTATACGGCTTGGTGTGTGGGGGCATGTTCTTTAGGTAATAAACCTGATTGTGCTACAAAGATATTATCATCGCTATCATTTAGTAAGCGGAAAGGAATATCAGGTTGTTCTGCTTCAACAGGGTAATTCTTTAAGAAAATACGACGTACATCACCACCTAGTGTATCCAGCTCAATTTTTAATACATCTGTCTCAACATTAATACGTCCTTGAGAAGGAATTAAACGAGATGTACTCGCCATAGGTAGATCAGGGGCTGCACTAGCTGTACTGGTCGTTGTAGGTAATTCTGCCGCATTGCTTGGTGTCGCAGCGGTGGTATCAGGCGTTTCTGTTTGAGTGCCTGTAGAGTTAGTAGTATTAGTACTAGTCGTTGTCACAGGCGTAGGGGGGACAGCATAATCCGTTTCCCACGCTTGGTACATTAGCAATAATATAAAAAATAAGGTGACAGTCAGAAGTAGTCTGATGTTATCCATGTTTATCGGTTTTCCTTCGTTCTGGGACAGGGTCCAGCCCACCTTCATGCCACGGGTGACAGCGAAAAATGCGTTTAATTCCTAACCATAGACCGCGCATAACACCATGCTTTTCAATTGCAATCAGCGTATATTCAGAACAGGTTGGATAAAAACGGCAATGCGGTCCTAGCAAAGGACTGATGAATGTTTTATAACCGCGTAATAGAAGAATTAGGATTTTTTGCATCGACGAATGACACGTTGCCAATGCTTTGAAAGGGATTTTAATAAAACAGCATTTGTGACGTTATCCGCTCCACTTTTAGCCAACACAACACAATCAATACCTTCAAGCGTCTGTTGATGGAGACGGAAACTCTCACGGGTTAAGCGTTTAATACGATTGCGTTGTACCGCAAACTTAACCCTTTTCTTAGCAATCGCAAGCCCTAAACGCCCTTGGTCGTTTTCGCTTGGTTTAGCAAGCACAGTCAAATACTGATCACTAGATTTAACAGGATCAGTAAAAACGTTTTTGTATTCCAAAGGTTTACATAAACGTTGTGCACGTGTGAACTGGCGATGCGCTTTCATTTTCAAGTAAAAACTTAGGCAGAAAGACGTGCACGCCCTTTAGCGCGACGTGCTTTAATGATCATACGACCGCTTTTAGTTTTCATACGTGAACGAAAACCGTGGCGACGTTTACGGACTAAGGTACTTGGTTGGAATGTTCTTTTCATAATCTACTGCTCGTTACTGAAATCACGACAAACCCGAGATATTATTATTTGAACCGTATACTTGTCAAGTAATAAAAAAAAAATAGATAAAAAAGTTCTGTATAGCGTGCAACTCTGCTAGAATATACCACCCTTCAGGATAAAACTATTTTATCAAACTTATTCAAAATCAGCAACCTACCCTGTATTTGGTGAATATAATCTATCTATATATTAAAGATAGATGCAATGCGTGATGCCACGCTAGATTCTGGTACACAATGGGTATAGACTGCATCTTATATATTTTAAACACACTGTATAATCGTATACGTTAATTTCTATACCTTTTTTGATTGCGTTTGGAGATAAAATCAATTGGGCGGACAACTATGGAATCAATGCCTTAACTCTTTAGAGCAGGAGTTATCAGGGCGAGATTTTTATACATGGATTCGTCCATTACATGCTATCGAAGAGGGAAAAACCTTACGCTTGCTTGCACCTAATCGTTTTGTGCTGGAATCAGTACAACAAAATTTTGAGCAACGTATTCATGATTTACTGCTGCACTTAAAACCTAAAAATCCCCCCGAAATTATTTTACAAATTGGGAGTGTAAAAAAAACTGAAACGACAGCAGATACTTCCCCTAAAAAGACAGTAGCCCCTCCAAAAAAGGCTAAAAAATCCTTTTCCAAAGCCGCTGCTCAACCTGAGCAAAAAACACTGCTAGACACAGCAGATGAGCATGAGCATTTTTTAAATCAAGATCTCACCTTTGATTCTTTTATCTTAGGACAATCCAATCAATTAGCACGTTCTGCCTCCTTACAAGTGGCAGAAAATGGCGGTTATAACCCACTTTTTATTTATGGTGGTGTTGGCTTAGGTAAAACTCATTTAATGCATGCAGTCGGTAATCATTTAGTCTCTCACCACGGGCAAAATAAAGTGTTATATGTACGTGCTGAGCGGTTTGTGAATGATATGATTAAAGCCCTGCAAGAGAAAAAAATGGGGCAATTTAAAACCTTTTATCGCTCACTTGATGCCTTATTAATTGATGATGTGCAGTTTTTTGCTAAAAAAGTACAATCTCAAGAAGAGTTATTTCATACTTTTAATGTACTATTGGAAGGCAAGAAAAATATTATTTTAACCTGTGATCGCCCTCCTCATCAGCTTAATGACTTTGATGAACGTTTAAAATCACGTTTAGGTTGGGGCTTAGCCGTTGGGGTTAACCCCCCTGATTTTGATACCCGTTTAGCTATTTTAACCGCTAAAACACTGCAATCAGGCATTAAAATTCCTATGGATGTCCTCAATTTTATTGCAGCACAAATTGAATCTAATGTGCGTGAATTAGAAGGGGCATTACATCGCTTAGTAGCGATGGCACGTTTTTTACATGAATCCATTACTTTAGAAAGCGCGCAAGCAGCATTAAATGATTTAGTCACCATTAAGAAAAAAGAATACCGTGCGATTACCTTAAGCTCAATTCAGCAAGAAGTGGCAGATTATTATCAAATTCCTGTTACGGCTTTATGCTCTCGTCAACGTCATCGTTTAATTGCTCGTCCACGTCAAATTGCGATGGCACTGTCTAAAGAATTAACCCAACATAGCTTGCCTGAAATTGGCAGTGCATTTGGGGGACGTGATCATACAACTGTATTACATAGCTGTCGTACCGTGACAAAATTAAAAGTGGATGACACGAAAATTAACCAAGATTATCTTAATTTATTAAAACGCTTATCAGTGTAAACCCTCACTGAAAGGTAACCGAATTTATGTTCTTTGAAGCTTCAAAAAAAACCTTACTCACTCCCTTAAAGCTGATTGCTGGTGTAGTGGAACAACGTCAAACTTTACCTATTTTGGCAAATATGCTGGTACAGGTAAAAGAGGGACGATTACATTTAACCGCAACTGATGCAGAAGTTGAAATTGCTTGCAGTGTTGGCTTGGAAAGTTATGAAGAAGGCGAAACGACAATTCCTGCACGGAAGTTTTTTGATATTTGCCGCTCATTAGGGGATAAAAACCCAATCCAAGTCAGACAAGAAGACAATCATATTATTATTAAAGCAGGTAAAAGCCGCTTTAGTTTATCTACTTTACCTGCGGCTGATTTTCCAGTCAGTGCAGACATCAATTCAACTTTACGTTTTAATTTAAGTAAAAATGTATTAAAAGGCTTATTTAGTCGCACTCAATTTGCGATGGCACAACAAGATGTGCGTTATTACCTAAATGGCTTATTACTTGATGTCAACGAAGAAAAATTATCTGTTGTTGCGACTGATGGGCATCGTTTAGCCTTAGCCTCTAGTGATTTCAGTTTAGAAAATCATCCGCCTATTCAAGTGATTGTCCCCCGTAAAGCAGTAATTGAACTCTCCAAAATGCTGGATCAGGATGAGGAAGATATTACGATTGCGTTAGATAACCATCATATTAAAGTCGTGGTATCAGAAGATTTAACTTTAAGTAGTAAGTTGATAGACGGGCGTTTTCCTGATTATTATAATGTATTATTACAAAACCCTGATAAAATTGTTGTTGCGGATTGCCATGAATTAAAACAAGCTTTAACCCGTGCCGCTATTTTATCTAATGAAAAATACAAAGGCGTGCGTTTATTATTAGAAAATAATATGTTACGTATTACCGCCAGCAACCCAGAACAAGAAGAAGCTGAAGAAGAGCTAGAAGTCAGTTATGATGGTGAATCCTTAGAAATTGGCTTTAATGTCACCTACTTACTTGATGCACTCTCTGCCATTACCACTGAAGAAGCTGTATTATGCTTTGTTGACTCTAGCAGCAGTTGTTTATTAAAACCACAAGATGATGAGCTCACAAAATACGTTGTGATGCCCATGCGTTTATAATCTTTAACCCTCCTATTTTCAAAATTAAAATCCAGCGGCAAAATCATTTGCCGCTGTATGAAAACACTCCCCTCTCTCCCTCATTATATTAGGCTGTTATCACTTGTATATAACACCTAAATATCTATTTTAAACATTAATCATTGTATGGCTAAATTTAAATTTATTGATCTTTTTGCGGGTATTGGTGGCTTTCATTTAGCGATGCATGCATTAGGTGGAGAATGTGTTTTTGCATCAGAAGTCGATGCCCCTGCAAGAAAAACCTATACACATAACTTTCAAAAAATATCTCCTCATTTATTTGAGAATGATTTATTCAATAGTGATATTAGAACAGTGTTACCTGAAGACATTCCTGATTTTGATATGTTATGTGCAGGATTTCCTTGCCAACCATTTAGCCAAGCAGGGCATAAACGTGGTTTTAATGACAGCCATAAATCAGAGCGTGGTAATTTATTTTTTAATATTGTTGATATTTTAGCTGCTAAGAAACCCCAAGCTTTTTTTCTCGAAAATGTACGGGGGATTGTTAACCATGACAAGGGCAAAACTTTTAGAGTTATTCGTGAAATTTTAGAAGAAGAATTAGGCTATTCCTTTTATTTTAAAATAGTTAAAGCCTCCGACTATGGTTTGCCTCAATTAAGACCGCGTGCTTTTATGATTGGTTTTAGAGATGAAGGCTGTTTAAAAAGCTTTCACTTTCCTGAATCACAACCTTTAAAATTTACTATGAGTGATGTTTGGAAGGGAGAGTGTAGCCGAGAAATTGGTTTTACTTTACGTGTTGGAGGACGAGGTTCTCCTATTGATGATAGGCGTAACTGGGATTCTTATTTAGTTGATAATAAAGTCAAACGCTTAAGCCATCATGAAGCTAAAAAAATGCAAGGTTTCCCTGATGAGTTTGAATTTCCTGTTGCGGCTACACAAGCTATGAAGCAGCTAGGAAATAGTGTAGCGGTAGATGCTGTGCAAGTTTGTGGTGATGCTTTAATTACCCATATGTTGTCATTACAAACACGAGAAAAAAGCATGAAAAAAACCAAAAATAAAGGCGAATGGACAGAGTTTCTAATCTTTATTATTTTATTAAAAGATAGAAAATTATCACTTGCAGATAAAGATCTTAATCCTACTAGTAATTTTTTGACTGTATCAAAAGTTACTACACATAATCTTGATTATGAGTGTGATATTTCCCAAGCAGATACGATTCGTATTAGCTCAAAAACAAGTACTGAAGAGAAAACTGTAAAGACTGCTGATGTGGTTGATTCAACTTTGATAAATAACTTAGTTGATAAAATTAAAGGTGGAACCAGTAGCCAAAAAGCAGATATTGTTTTAGATATCAGTACAGATCAATTTTTTAAACAACAAGAAGGTTTTGGGATTAAATCCTATTTAGGTAGTAAACCAACGCTTTTAAACGCTTCAGGTAATACAAACTTTATTTATCGTGTGACAGGTATTGATCCCGATTGTATTGATGAAGTGAATAACATCGATAGCTCCAGTAAGCTCAAAAGTCGTGTAGCGAAAATTCAGGCATTAGGTGGACAACTCACATTTGAAAAAACAGAAAAAGAAACCCTTAATTATAATTTAAAGTTAGTCGATTCCTTTATGCCTGTTATTGTTGCTTATATGCTGCATCAATTTCATGTAAACCGTAGTGCAACCATTGAAGAAAATTTGATTGCTGTACATCAAGCTGGGGATTTAAACAAAGAAATTGGCTATGGTGAGTTAGACGTATTGATTATTAAAGTAAAAAAATTATTGGTCAATATTTTACTCGGCTTTTTTCCTGGGAAAAAATGGGACGGGTATTATAATGCCAATGGCATGATTGTCATGAAGGGAAATGGGCAACAAGTTGGCTTCTCTCTTTTGGATCAACGCGCATTAGAAAATTATCTATTTGAACATATTCGTTTTGATACCCCTTCTATGACACGACATCGTTATGGTAGCCTAATCCGTGAAAATGATAATTCATTGTATTTTAAATTAAATCTACAGTTACGCTTTTTATAAAAATACAATATTTTTAATATTTTAATCACTCTGCTGTGATGGTATGACAGAATAAAATTCACTGCCAAAGTATTGCATAAAATGCCACTATAGCAGGGGAGTGTATAACTTCAGGTAATAACTGGCATTATACAGCTTGAGGTATGTTATTTAGTAAAAAGAAATAAACTACTCTTCTAATAGAAATAAGTCTTCACGTAATTCATCAATTTCATGCACTAAGCGTTGCTCTTCTGCACGATAAACATCTAATTCTGTTGTGTGTTCTTGCTTTAATTGTTGTTGTAAAACTATTGTACGCTGTGCCAACTTCTGTTGACGTTGTAACAACACTTTTTGCTGCTGCTGAGCCTGCTTTGTTTTAAATTTTACTTGTGTTATTTCATGATGGAGTTGTTTGATATCACGATGTAAATGCTGGCTTTGCTGTTGTAAAATAGCCAATTCAGTTTGATGATCAGCTTTTTCTTCTTGCAATATTTCTTGGGTATTTTGTGTGGTGGTATGGGCTGCCTTGAGATCTGCCAAATGTGCATCACGTTCGGCAATACGTTTATCATAAGCTCCTGAACCTAAACCATATACACCACCCAATAATCCACCCTCTGATGGATCATCAATCACTGTACAGGCAGACAATACTGTTCCAAGTATCAATAGTGTGCCATAGTATTTCATTATTACCCCCATAAGTTAAAAAGGTGCTCCATGCTCAAAAGTGTAGGCGTAATTTACATTATTCGCTGTCTCTTTATCATTCTTAGCTTGAATTATGCCAGTATTAGCATGGCTGATTCCTGTCATCAAAATTATAAGCAAGCTGTTAAACAGCAACAACTTAAAAAATATACAGCAGCTATTAGTCATTATGCCAGTGTTACTGAAGCCTGTAAGCTTTATGCCAAAGCGCAATATCAGCTTGGACAACTGTATTATAATCAGCAACAGATAAAAAAAGCCCAAGCAGCATATCAACAGGCAATTAAAAAAGCGGTTGCCTCAACAGAAACCCATGCATTAGCCCTAGATGGTTTAGCCTATAGTTATCGCAAGCAAGGTCATTATCAAAAAGCAAAAGATTTGTATACCCAATCCTTAGCTATTTGGAAAAAATTACAAGGGGATACCCATCCTGAAGTGGCAAGTAGCTTAACTTATGTTGCACAAATGGAAGAACGTTTAAGCAATTATGAGCAAGCAGAAGGTTTATTTAAGCAAGCTTTAGCTATTCGTGAACAGGCATTTGGCAAGGAACATCAATATGTCGCCTATAGTCTTAATAACTTAGCTCAGCTTTATATCAAATTAGATAATACAATGGCAGCCGCTGAGTTATTACACCGTGCTTTAACCATTAAAGAAAAAACCTTAAAAAAAGATGATGTGGGTTTAGCCACCAGTTTAAATAATTTAGCCTTACTCTATAACAATATTAGTGAATACAGTAAAGCTGAACCCCTATATTTACGTGCTCTTGCTATTCGAGAACAGCAGTTAGGGAAAAATCACCCCGATACGGCAACGGTCTTAAATAATTTAGCTTTGTTGTATCATAATCTGAGTGATTATGAGCGTGCAGAGCCTTTATATTTACGTGCTTTAAAAATTCGTGAGCAGGAATTAGGTGCAGACCATCCACGCCTTGCCAGTACTTTAAATACTTTAGCTTTATTATATAGTTACCAAGAAAATTATGATGAAGCCGAAGCTTTATTTCAGCGAGCACTGAATATTTGGGAGCGTAGTTTAGGCTCAGAACATGAATATATTGCCACGACTTTAAATAATCTTGCCAGTGTTTACCGTAAAACAGGGCGCACAGCACAAGCCAAAGCATTACATGAGCATGCCTTAGCAATTCGAGAGAAGAAGTTAGGGGGGGCACACAGTGATGTGGCAAATAGCTTAAATAATTTAGCGGTGTTATACCATCGTTCTAAAGAATATGATCAGGCGGAAAGTTTATACCAACGTGCGCTGTATATTGCCACAGAATCACAACAGCAAGATTTATTATGGCTAGTACAAAGTAATTTAGGGGATGTGTTTGCAGCACAAGGGTATTACAGTTTAGCCGTTTTCTTTGGTAAACAAGCAGTGAATAGCTTACAAAATTTACGCTTAACAATTAGTAAAATGGATAAAGGATTACGTAAAAAATTTATTGGTACCAAAAGCCATGTTTATGAAAGCTTAGCTGATTTGCTTATGGAGCAAGGACGACTTGTCGAAGCGCAAGAAGTTATCACGATGCTTAAAGAAGAAGAGTATTTTGATTTTCTTGGACGTGATGAAGAGGCTGATCAACGTGAAACCCATATTTCTTTAACAACAAAAGAGCAACAATGGCAACACACTTATGAAGCATTATTAACACGTTACCAAGGGGTTAATAATAACTTAAAACAAGCAAAACAATCAGGGCACTCACAGCATATTGAAACGATTCAACAAGAAGTTCATCAAGCTCTGACAGCATTACAGCAGTTTTTCCAAAAAATTAAGCAGCATAGTCAACAAGTTAAAGCACAGGAAGTTGTCAACCTAGGTGCAGAAAACTTTACTATTTTGCGTAAACAGCAACAAATGTTGGCTGGAATGAGTGAAAATGTTGCAATTGTGCACTATTTGATGACGAATAAAAAATTACGTATCTTAGTAACAACAAAAGAAACACAAATCAGTCGTGAATCTTCAATTAGTAAAATTGAATTAAACCGTAAAATTCTAGCTTTTCATCAAGCTTTGCAAGAGCCTTCACAACGCCCATTAAAACAAGCTCATCAACTCTATCAATTAGTGTTTGCACCCATTGCAGATGACCTTGAAAAAGCAGGTATTACTACTTTAATGCTCTCTTTATCAGGTACCTTACACTACGTGCCCATTGCTGCATTATTTGATGGTAAACAGTACTTAATTGAACGCTATGCAATGATGACTTATACGCATGCAGCAGAGCAAAACCTCTCTCTCAATCATGAAAAAACATGGCGTATTGCTGGCTTAGGCTTAAGTCAGCAAGTCAATGGTTTTAATGCTTTACCTTCTGTAGAAAAAGAGCTGTCTACCATTGTGAAAGAGAATAAAGCGGATGAACAAGGCATTATTGAAGGGGTGAGTTATTTGAATGAAGCTTTTACCGCCCAAAAAGTAAAAACTGTTTTATCTCAAAATTACCCCATTGTACATATTGCCAGTCATTTTGTTTTTAACCCCGGAACAGAAAAAAATTCCTACCTATTACTTGGGACAGGCGAACAACTCAGCTTAGCGGATATTCGTGCACAATATCGTTTTGCCAATGTAGATTTATTAACCCTGTCAGCTTGTGAAACCGCTTTAGGAGAGCTGGCAAATGGAAAGGAGATTGAAGGTTTTGGTACTTTAGCGCAAAACCAAGGTGCCCGTGGGGTACTTGCTACATTATGGGCTGTGAATGACACCAGTACAGGCTTATTTATGCAGCACTTTTATACACATTATGCGACAGCGCAATTAAACAAAGCCAAAGCATTACAAGCAACACAGCAAGCTTTTATCCAAGCAGGTAAACGTATAGCCAATAAAAAACCAAGCAATGCGGCAGTCGCAAAAATTCCCTATTTTTATAGCCACCCTTATTATTGGGCTGCTTTTATTTTAATGGGAAATGAAGGCTAATAATAATTAATTTATGTTAAATCGCCTAAAAAATAATAAAATTAAAAATTATAACGGTATTTGTCATTTAGCTCACTGATTAGCCATGCCATAATATCAGCATTCAGTTTGTTGTATAATTTAGAGGATATTTATGAATTATTGTAGCCAGTGTGGGCATGATATAACTGTATCAATTCCACAAGGTGATAATCGTGAACGTGATGTGTGCACACACTGTGGTATGATTTTTTACCAAAACCCTAAAATTATCGCAGGCTGCTTGCCTATTTGGGAAGATAAAGTGTTACTGTGTAAACGGGCAATAGAGCCTCGTCATGGCTTATGGACACTTCCAGCTGGATTTATGGAAAATCAAGAAAGTTTAGCTGAAGCAGCACAGCGTGAAACGTGGGAAGAAGCCCTAGCGCGTGTTGATAAACCACGGTTATATACTGTTTTTAGCCTACCTGATATTAATCAAGTTTATATGTTATTTAGAGCTAAATTAGCAGCTGAAGAATTTGCAGCAGGAGAAGAAAGCTTAGAGGTTGCATTATTCACTGAGGAAACGATACCGTGGGATAATTTAGCTTTTCATACGGTTAGATTAACTTTGCAACATTATTTTACCGATCGTAAAACTGCGTTGTTCCCCCTTCATGTAGATACTTTGTATCATCAAAAAATAAAGGAATAGTCGATTAATGACATTGGTTAGAATCACTTTTTAAGGTTTAATTATGATATATAACGCTATACGCAATACACTCTCCGCCTTTATTTTCATCCTATTTTTATTCCCTTTGCACTATGCTTATGCAGCAGATGATACATCCCTTTATCAAGCACGTATTCCTATTGAGGCGCGTGATATAAAAACACGCAACCAAGGTTTTTTAAAAGGTATAAAACAAGTTTTACAAAAACTATCAGGACAGCAAAAATTACCTGCCAATGCAAACAAAGTATTAAAAAACCCTGAACAATGGGTACAACAATTTAGTTATGAAACGATTGATGAAAAAAATTATCTACTGCTAATTGATTTTGATCGTATTGCTATTGATACACTCATGAAAAAATTGCAGTTGCCTGTATGGGCAGGTAAACGTCCCACTTTATTAGCATGGGTCAGTGTCCTAGAAGAAGGTAAACAAGAAAGAATTATTACCCCAGAAGATTATCCTGTTTATGCAAAGCATATGCTCAACACAGCACAAAATGCAGGCTTAACACTCTTAATGCCTGTATTAGATTTAGCAGATAGACAACTCAATCCTCAGCATGTTTATACAGGTAAAAGTCAAGCCTTTACAGCATTACAACAACGTTATGGGGTGGAAGCCATTGTCAGTGCACAAATTAAGCAAGTGAATGATACATGGAATACAACATGGCATTTTAAACATGCCACACAGCTATCATGGCAAGCAAAAAAAGATAAAAATTTAACGACATTTATTGAAGCAGGAATACAGCGTGCATTACAGCGTTTACATCCTCAAATGGCTGCTAATACAACAAAAAAATCAGGTGTATCAAAAGTAGCAGAGAATACGCCGCCTCCTTCTTTATCTACGTTGAATAAATTGGCAGAGAATCATATTCAAGTAAAGATTAAAGGGGTCAATAGTCTGGCGCACTATCAAATGATTCAACAACAACTAAACCGTATTACCGCATTAAAAACAGTCAGCCTTTATGATTTACAAGCTGAGTACGCTATTTTTAATATAGAGGTAGAAGGAGGGACTAATAAATTAAAACAAGCCTTATCTCCCCTTACACAATTTACATTACAAGATAATGCAAGCCTGCTAACTTATTACTTTAACCCATAAATACAAGCGATTATGATACATTTTAGTGAGCCACAAAAATGGCTGATTCTTGCGGGAGGGATCATCATCACATGGTTGTTGATGCAACTCTCCCCCATTCTCACGCCTTTTTTATTAGCCTTTAGTATTGCTTACTTAGGGACACCGCTTGTTGATTATATGGTGGCTCACAACCGCCCACGGCTCTTATCTGTATTGCTGGTATTTTCGCTATTTTTACTGATTTTTATCTTATTGGTATTGATTGTATTCCCCATGTTAGAGCAGCAGTTAAATGGCTTAATTTTACGCTTACCTGTTTGGATAGAAAGATTTCAACAACATGTATTACCCAATGTTTTATTATCATTAGGTTTAGAAGAAAGTACTGATCACCTCACCACAGTACAAATTGCCATTATTCAGCATTGGCAACAAGCAGGCGGTTTAGCTGCTTACCTTGTCGATTATATTTCAGTTACAGGTACACGGATTTTAGCATGGCTAAGTAACCTTTTTTTAATTCCTGTTATTACCTTTTACTTGTTAATTGATTGGCATGTTCTGCTCTATAACTTGCGTACTCTTATTCCTCGTCGTTATGAAAACTATACTGTGGCAATTGTCCAAGAGTGTAATGATGTCTTATCTGCTTTTTTACGAGGACAAATGTTAGTGATGTTATCTTTAAGTTGTGTATACAGTATTGGTTTAAGCTTGGCACAACTTGAATTTGCATTGCTATTTGGTTTACTGGCTGGAACAGTGAGCTTTGTTCCTTATCTTGGGGTTGTGATTGGTATTAGCTCTGCAGGACTTGCCGCTTTCTTGCAATATCAAGATTTGATTCATGTAAGCTATGTACTGGCTGTTTTTGCTTTTGGACAAGTGTTAGAAAGTTTTTGGTTAACCCCTTGGCTAGTTGGAGAGCGGATTGGTTTACACCCTGTAGCCGTTATTTTTGCTATTTTAGCAGGGGGGCAACTTTTTGGGTTTCTTGGTATTTTGCTTGCCCTACCTATGGCATCAATACTTATGGTTATTTTACGTCATATACATCAAAAATACTTAAGTAGCCACTTATATGAAAAAAGCTATTAAAGTATTCATCATTCTATTTTATCCCTTTTATTTATAGATTACTTAACCTTCACCTTCTTTATTGTGAAAAATTAAAGCCGGTATTTTAAATAAAAATAAAAATAAACAGTTATTAATTTAGATTAAGTAGTGCTATTTACAACATGATGTAAATGTGCAACACTTACTCATTATTGTCCCCTTAAGTGCTATCAATATATTGTAATGGTTTATACCACTCTAAACTATTTTTTAGACATTTAAGTATGTATTATTTGCCACTAATAAATTACGTTTTTTATAAATAGAGAGCACCTTATAAATAACGTAAAACTGCCTCATTACTTTTTATTACGTAAACGAGTACCCATTGTTTACACTAATACCGTTGACTAAACGTTATTTTCAAAATGCTTCAAAATACCTAGGTAAATACTATGCAAGCAGTTGATGAACAGATAGCAAAGCTTATCATGATGATAAGTTTGCTTTTCTATGCCTCTTTTAGTGTTGCACAAGTTGCTACACCCGCAAGCTCAGAACCCCCGCTATTTTTTCAATCAACCCAAAAACCTGTACCTGCTCCTGTACTATTGCCTATTACCCAAATTCAAACTGAATTAAAATACCAGTTAACACGTCACCGAAGTATTGTGATTAACCATCATCGATTAAAGACATACAAGCAATTAGCAACACTCTATAAAAGACGTACTTATGAGCCTATTTGGTTTAATGAACAAGGCATTGTTACCACACGTGTTTATCCACTTGTTAATGCCTTACGTAATGCATGGGAAGATGGGCTTGAACCGAGTATTTATAATTTAGCACGTATTGAGCATTATTTAGTACAGCTGCCTAAAAAAGCAAAACAATGGATGTATTTTGAATTTCTGCTTACGGATGCATTTATTCGTTATAGCCAACATTTGCACCATGGACATGTTGATCCACGTAAAATTGATGATGAGTGGTTTATTAGTCCAAATAAAAAATGGCGTGCTATTAATGTGTTACAAAATAGCTTAGAAAGTGATACCTATACTGAAATGTTGGCAAACCTTGCCCCACCACATGAAAGCTATAAGCGTTTACGTCATGCACTAAAGCATTATATTACCCATGTATCAAAACAAACATGGCGTAAAATTGAAAAAGGGGAAAGCTTACGTGAAGGGGATAATGATCCTCGTATTGCCATATTACGTGAACGTTTATTACTCTCAGGGGAGCTTGATGCAGATATTGTAAAGCAAAAAATATTTTGCTCTACAAATGAAAATATAGTACCGCTGGAGAATACAAAGGCTCATGCTAAACAAGCTGACTTACTGATTCAGCAACCAAAAGAACATCATCTTGAAGCTCAAAACTTACCCCTTCCAGCGGCTTCTAGCTGTATTAATATACATACCTATAACTCAGACCTAGTTGATGCAGTAAAACGCTTTCAAGCGCGTTATGGACTCAAACCTGATGGTGTTGTTGGCTCAAATACAGTGACCGCATTTAACATTCCTATTGCAGAGCATATTGAGCAAATCAAAATTAATTTAGAACGCTGGCGATGGTTGCCCCGTGATTTGGGTAAAAAATACATTGCCGTCAATATGGCTGGATTTTATTTAGAAGTGTTTGATAATAACAAACGGGTTAAAAATATGAAGGTCATTGTTGGCAAAACATACCGTCGCACCCCCGTTTTCAGCAATAGTATGACCTATTTAGTTTTTAACCCTAGGTGGCATGTTCCCTATCGTATTGCTGTAGAAGACATTCTTCCCAAGCTTAGAAAGAACAAAAATTACTTGACAAACCAAGGAATTCGGGTATTTTCTAATAGTTCAGAAGTTAACGGGAGCGCGATTGATTGGTCACAGGTCAGCGCACATAATTTTCCCTATCGTTTTAGACAAAATCCCGGTAGGAGAAACGCTTTAGGAAAGATTAAATTCATGTTTCCTAATCGTTTCGCGGTATATTTGCACGATACATCTTCGCGAAATTTATTTAATCGCACTGTCAGAACCTTTAGTTCTGGCTGTATTCGTGTCGAACATCCGTTAGCATTAGCACAGTATGTTTTAAAAGGCCACAACAAGTGGACAGAAAACAGGATTTCAAAAGTTTTTAAAGGAAAAAAAACCTATAAAGTCCCTTTACCTTCGCCTATTCCAGTGTATTTATTATATTGGACAACATGGGTAGATGATAATGGGGCTGTGCAATTCAGACGTGATATTTATGGTCGAGATAAACGTTTAGGAAAAGTATTTGCTCAACGCTCCCGTGGTTAACAAGTAATCATTAAGGAGTTTTGTGTGTCGTCTAAAGAGACAGTATGTTTGCAGCGTCGTGGTTTTTTATTAACAGGGGCTGCAACAGTTGGGGCGTGTGCCCTCCCGCAAGCGGTGTGGGCAGGAAATAGAAAAAAATCGATTATCTCTACAGAAGCGGATAGAACTTTAGGATTCTATAATACGCATACTGGAGAGGAAATAAGTGCTACATTCTGGGCAGATGGGCATTATATTAAAGATGGTTTACGGGAAATAAATCGTGTTTTACGTGATCATAGAAATGATGAGATTCATTTAATTGATCCACGTTTACTCAGTTCATTGCATGCATTACAGCACCGCCTAGGGAGCCGTGCCGCAATTCATGTTATCTCTGCATACCGTTCCCCTGCAACAAATCGCTTATTACGTAGTAAAAGCCGAGGTGTCGCAAAGAAAAGTTTACATATGCAAGGTAAAGCGGTTGATATTCGCCTACCAGATGTTTCCCTTTCAACTTTACGTAGAGCAGCATTATCTTTACGTTCAGGTGGTGTGGGCTACTACTCACGTTCTAATTTTGTACACATGGACGTAGGATCTGTACGCTCATGGGGTCGCTAATTATTACTTTATAAAAAATTTAAATTTAATAACAAATATCTCTGCAATGGGGTTCTCTTACCACCCCAGTCAGCACAAATACCCGCTTTTAGAGTGAGCAGTACATAACAAAATTTATAATCATAAACGAGCACTATATTGTTATTTGTCGTATTCAGAATAAATTAATCACTCATTTTTCTGTATAAGGGTATATGATAAATAATTATCGTGTTAAGGCAATGACAATGCATACACCGACTGCTCACTGTATACATTAAAAACTAAAAGTTTGGGTGTGTGAATCATTGACCCTCAATACATATTCCCCTGTTGGTAAATCATTTGTTAATAGTTCAATTTTTAATGAAAAAGGGCGTTGTATCTCATTACATTGTTGTCCTGCATAGGGTTTAGAGACGGTTAAAAATAAAGGAAAGATATTTTTCTTATTCACACGTACTTCTGTTGCTGGTTTAGGCTTAAAATATTCACAACCATTCGTAAAATGCCCTGTTACTAAGGCAAAAATTTGTACAGGATTAGCTAAGAATTGTACCTCTACACTATCAATTGCTGCATAATTGGACACTAGATTATCCGTACTATCTACCCCAATACTTGGTGCCGTTAATATATAATAAGGCATTGTTCGTGTTAAATTAAAGCTTAACTCTTCCCCTATTTGCTGCAAATCAGCTTGTGTAATCACCTCACTTCCTATCGTTTTCACGCAAGGTACTGTTAAGTGCGCCCCATCATAGACCGCTGCACAAGATTTTTTATGTAAAAAATCATTTTGTGATTCATTTAATACTAGTAGATGAATATTCCGTTCTGTTGCACTAGCTGTTTTACCAAGAATAAATAAACCTTGTTTATCCTTAGTCGCACTTGTAAAAATAATACGCTCTGCGCCTACTACAAGGTTTTCATCACAAGGGGCATTCATTGGTTTATGAAAAAACCTTGCTAACTCTCCTCCCCCCTTTAAATATTGTGACACATTGGCTGAAACAGTATTATTTTCAATAGCGACTACTTCTGCAACAACTATTACATTTGCATTATCAGCCAATTGAAGAATAGAAGGGGAAAAAATATTTTCATCATCTTGTTGGCAGGCGGCGTAGCTAGAGCCATATATATTCATAGAGAAAACTATGCTAATAAACAATGTACTTAGAAAAGAACCACCTAGAAATCTCATTATAAAGCCCTATTTTATTTAGAATAGATTTTTTTATTATAGACGTGTTTCTTTGCTTATTATTTCTTATTTATATGATGGATAAAAATTATAATAAGTTAGATTGCGACGGATTTTTACTATTGATACTCAAGAATTGAGGCTTGATTATGTCACCAAGCTGTTGCGAATTATGCCAGCGTCCTGTGAATTCATTGACTAAACATCACCTAATCCCACAAACACGCCATAAAAATAAAAAGAATAAGCGTTTATTTGATCGTGATGAGGTAAAAAACAGAGTATTGTGGTTATGTCGTCCTTGTCATAATAATATTCATGTACATTTTTCTAATAAGGAATTAGAACTAAATTTTAATACATTAGAGACACTTATATCTCATCCTGATATTCAGAAATTTACCGCATGGATAAAAGATAAGCCAATCACTTTACATATTCCCTTTACAAAAGGAAAACGCTACGACTAAATAACTGAAGTTGCACACTCACCAGTAAACCGTAGCAGCGTTGCACGCAACGCTTTTCACTGAACCTAATTCAGTTATGATTGAGGACAGCGGGATGGTTGAAAAATAAAGCCTTCGCCTCTTATAAATTCTATTATGGTGGCTATGAATTGATAGGTGTGGGGTGAATGAGATCACGAGGACGTTGCGTGCAACGTCACTACAATATATAAAAATTTACACCAGAGAGATCACAAACCCACAGAGTCTATTTAATTATATTGTGTAACTTCCCCTCGTTACAACGCTCTGCGCTGTAATGCCGTCTTGGACGCTCCGCATCCTCCCCTCGAAGCTGACACCTTGGTAGCTTTAAGCAAGATGACGCAGAGCGTCAGGGACGGGATTCCAGCGCGGAGCGCGTGGAACCAGATAAATGAGCATGGAAATTATAAATCATGTATACAATTGTTTATAAAGTCAAAGAGATAGATAAAGGTTTGTTATCAATTTGTTGTTGCACTAAAAAGAAAACTTGAGCTGTTTTTTTATTTATATTAATATATGGATATACGTATATAGAGATATCAAAATGATATTACCTGAAGTATTATTTCGTGCACTGGCTGATACCACACGCCTACGTTGCCTTAATTTATTGGTTCACCATGGTGAATTATGTGTTTGTGATTTAACGCAAATTTTAGCTTTATCTCAACCCAAAATTTCACGCCATTTGGCTAATTTAAAAGCCAGCCAATTAGTTAAAGATCGGCGTGATGGTACATGGGTTTATTATTCTTTGCATCCAGAATTACCTGATTGGGTGCAAGATATTATTCAGCATAATTTAAGTGCATTATCGCAACACACTCCATTTCAAGAAGATTTAGCACGTATTCCCAAATCGTGCCAAAGTGAATAGTAACAAAAGGATATAAGAAAATTATGACCGATAAAACGGAACATAATGATCCACTTGGATTTTTTGGTCGACATCTTACCCTCTGGGTCAGCCTATGTATTGCTGCGGGCATTACATTAGGGCATTTTTTCCCTTCTCTTTTTACCCAGTTAAGCCAGCTTTCTGTTGGGCATGTTAATTTGCTGGTTGCCGTATTAATTTGGGTGATGATTTACCCTATGATGGTTACTGTTGATTTTAGTTCATTAAGCCATATTGGAGAACGCCCTAAAGGCTTGGTGATTACCTTGGTTGTGAATTGGATCATTAAACCTTTTACCATGGTTGCCCTTGGGATTTTATTTTTTGAACTCCTATTTAAACAATGGGTGAACCCCACTGATGCAAAATCCTATATTGCAGGCATGATTTTATTAGGGGCTGCACCTTGTACCGCAATGGTTTTTGTTTGGAGTCATTTAACCAAAGGGGATTCCACCTATACATTGGTACAAGTATCTATTAATGACATTATTATGGTATTCGCTTTCGCGCCTATTGTTGCCTTTTTATTGGGCGTGACGGAGGTGATTGTACCGTGGGAAACCTTGTTATTATCCGTCATACTTTATGTGATTATCCCACTTGTTGCAGGCTATTTAACACGGCACATATTAGAGAAAAAAGGCGGGGAAGCACGGGTACACGCTTTTACAGAAAAATTAAAACCATGGACAATTATTGGCTTATTATCCACAATAATTTTACTATTTGGTTTTCAAGGGCATACTATTCTTGAGCAACCACTTATTATCCTATTGATTGCTATCCCATTAATTATTCAAAGTATTTTAATTTTTGCTATTGCTTATGGCTGGGCGTGGTTTTGGCGTGTGCCTGCTTGCATCGCTGCCCCCGCTGCTTTGATTGGTACCTCTAATTTCTTTGAATTAGCGGTGGCGGTGGCGATTAGTCTATTTGGTTTACAATCAGGGGCAGCCTTGGCAACAGTGGTGGGTGTGTTAGTAGAAGTCCCTGTGATGTTATTTTTAGTCCGTATCGTTAATAAAACCCAGCATAAATTTAACTGGGATCAAGCTGTTTGTGAACAAGGAAGATAATCAACATGGCGCAAGTATTACAGGTTTTATTTTTATGTACAGGTAACTCTGCTCGTTCACAGATGGCAGAAGGCATTTTGCGTGCTAAAGGCGGGGATAAGTTTAAAGTATTCAGCGCGGGCACGCGCCCACAAGGGGTCAACCCTTTAGCTATAAAAGTGATGGCAGAGCATGGGATTGATATCAGTGAGCAAAAAAGCCAGCATATTGATGAGTTTTTAGAACAGCCTTTAGATGTGGTGATTAGTGTATGTGATAATGCACAAAATGATTGCCCTATTTTTCCACGCCCTGTGACTCGTTTACATTGGAGTCATCCCGATCCTGCCGCAGTAACAGGTGAGGAAGCCCAATGTTTACAAGCATTTCGTGATGTATATGCATTGATTGAGCAGCGTATACAAATGTGGTTAGAGGAAGAAGGTCAGTAGGTTAAAGGTATTTTTTATATAATACATTGGTTTTTTGTGGTTACTCTGTAGTAATTATTTTTGTGGTAATGGTTGACCCTTCGGTGGTTGTTTAAGGATAACCACAAGGGTTACCCCTATATTTTCCTGTAGATACTCCTTTCATAGTCAAGCTATAAAGAGCTTTTTTTCTTATTATTCAACCATACATAAGCGTGGCATAAGCTAACAATATACCCAATGGTGTCGGTTGATTTGCAAAACCATTTACCACCCCGCCGCTTTTAAACAAGCTTTTAAATGGATTATCACGACAAGCATCTAAAATCACAATACTCACCGCAGGTTGATAATGTGTTAAGGTCTCTAATAAATAATTAACATTCACCAACTCTCCTTAAAAATACCCTTTTTTTATTTTCAGGATTAAAATATAACACACAGAATACTAAAACTAACATTCCACACCACCACACCGTGGCATCATTGAGTTAAAACGATCTATCACTGTGTAAGTTTTAGAGAAAAAAATAGGTCAATGTGGTGTAACAAGCATTTAATTAAAAGTAAGGAAACGTTTATGCAAACACATTTTGATTTATTAGCCATTGGTGCAGGCAGTGGTGGCTTAGCTGTCACTGATCGATCCAGTATGTATGGCGCACGTTGTGCGGTAGTCGAATATCAAGCTCTAGGCGGCACTTGCGTAAACGTCGGCTGTGTACCCAAAAAAATCATGTGGTTTGGCGGTATGGTGGCGGAAGTCATCCGTGATGCCAAAGATTACGGCTTTGATGTCACCCAACATCAATTTGACTGGAGCAAACTTGTTGCCGCACGTGAGCGTTATATCAGTAATATTCACAATTATTACAACAGCAATTTGGATAAAAAAAATATCACCCATTTAAGTGGTAAAGCCACCTTTATTGATGCCCACACAGTAGACGTGGCAGGACAACAGTACACTGCTGATCGTATTGTCATTGCAACAGGGTGTTATCCCACTGTACCCAATATTGAAGGTGCAGAATTAGGCATTACCTCGGATGGTTTTTTTGCTTTACAGCAGCAACCAAAAAAAGTCACCATTGCAGGCAGCGGCTATATCACGGTGGAATTAGCAGGCGTACTGAATGCATTAGGAACAGAGGTTACTTTAATAGTACGTAAAGACAGTGTACTGCGTGAATTTGATGAGCTGCTTTCTAGTACTTTAATGCAAATCATGCAAGACAGTGGTATTCAGGTATTAACCCACCACACGCCTGAAAAAGTAGAAAAAGCCGCTGATGGCACACTCACCTTACACTGTGAAAATGGTGCGACTTTAACAGGCAATGATGAAGTCATTTGGGCAATTGGGCGTACCGCCAATACTGCCAGTTTAAACCTTTCAGCCGCAGGGGTAATCATGGGGGAGCGAGGTATTGTGCCCACTGATAAGTATCAAAATACAAATGTGCCACATATTTATGCATTAGGAGATATTACAGGGCGCGCACAATTAACCCCTGTTGCCGTTGCTGCTGGACGACGTTTGGCTTTACGCCTTTACGGAGGGGATGAAAAAGCACATTTAAATTATGACTTAATTCCTACTGTTGTTTTCAGCCACCCTACAATTGGAACTGTGGGTCTAACAGAACAACAAGCCATAGCACTCTATGGGGCTGATAATATCAAGGTCTATCAATCTAAATTTACCCCTATGTACTCCGCTATTACCTCCCATCGTGTACCCACCGCCCTTAAATTAATTGTGATGGGAGAAAATGAAAAAGTAGTCGGTTGTCATAGTATTGGTTTAGGCTCTGATGAAATGCTACAAGGTTTTGCTGTGGCAATTAAAATGGGGGCGACCAAAGCTGATTTTGATAATACAGTAGCAATTCACCCTACTAGTTCAGAGGAATTTGTGACTTTGCGCTAAAAATAAAACCTTATAAATCAAAACAATAAAAAGAAAGGCATTTATTTTTATGCATAATCAGTACCTAATTAATTATGTTGATATTGCTTAGGTATTGATTATTTAATTTACCATTTCAAGGATAAAATAATGCAATTCATACGTGCAAGTTTATTTTTAGGCTTACTATTACAGGTGACACTGGTTTTTAGTAGTGACTACAATTTATTGATGATGGACTCACAAAGTGGTGAACCATATAAAACTGCACGTGAAGCATTGCTCAAACGCCTTGCCTCTTTAGGCTACCATGAAAATAAAAACTTACACCTGACTTACCACAGTGTGGGCAATGATCAACAACAAGGTGAAACGCTATTAACCCAAGCTTTAGCCAAACAAAAATATGATGCTGTATTTGTAAACGGTACAGTGATGACGCTGGCAGCAAAAAAGGTTGCCTTTAATACTGAGCAACCTTTTATTTATACCTGTGTCACCGATCCCGTTGGTTTAGGTGTGATCGATAACTTTTATCAAGCCCCTAAGGCTAATTTTACAGGCGTGAGTTACCCTGTCCCTGTTAAATCCCGTTTACGTTTTGTGACTCGCCTTTTTCCAGATGTAAAAACCATTGGTGTGATTCATGCTGATATGCCGCAATCACACAGTTACAACAAATGGTTAAAAGAACTACTTGCCACCAATGAAAGCTTTCAATCTATCAAAATTATTTTCCGCTCTGTCCCCTTATTAAAAGGTGAAGAGGGCAGTAAAAAAATGGCGGAATCAGCAATTCAACATGTGAAAGAATTGAATTCTAAAGTTGATCTCTTCCTCAGCCCTAATGATCAAATGGGGGTGTCACCTTTTTTCCCTAAAATGGTATATCAATATGCAACAAAACCATTAGTTGGTTTGACGCTTAAAGATGTGATGGAAAAACGTGGCGCAACTATCTCCATTTATCCTTCACAAAAAAGTGCAGGCTACCAAGCAGCAAACATGTTAAACCGTCTATTTTCAGGGGAATCTTTTCGTTCACTTCATCCTGAGTGGCCACATGAAAATGGCTTTGCTTTTGATTTATCAAAAACCAAGCAATTTAACATTGCAATACCAATTGATATGATTGAGTTGGCAGGTAAAAATATTGTTAAGTAATACTATTCTCGTATTTATGGTAGTCCTACATAAGTAGTGCAGAAATTTTAACTAAGCCTGAATTATTGGGGTACTAATATATTTTCAGGACTACCGTATTTATATATAACAGCTCGACGAATTAATTCAATTTTAAAGCATAATTTTTCCTGTTTATATACTAATAATTCACGTTGTAACCAATAGGTCAAAGTCTTTTTTGATTGAAGTAAATTATAAATATCTGGCTCAGTAAAGTAGGCATTTTCTCCTTGTTGAGCTAGATATAATAATATTCTATATCCATCTACATTTAAAATTTCACTTAAAAAAGATCGTTGGTTTTTTAATGCTTTGTTAACAGCTTTTTCTACATCACTTATATCAGCCAAAAAACGTTGCTGGAGGGGATGGTTTTCTTTTTCATAGATTACAGCATCACAAAGAGCTTGAGTTAATGTTGGGTGACCGCTTGTTAGTTCCCAAATACGTTGAAAAGCGGCATCACTGTACTGTAAATTAAAACCAGAAACAGGATAGCGCACTAATTTCTCAAATTCAAAGTACTCTAAACAGTCTACTTTTATCATTCGTATATTAACTAAGTAGCTCATCCAATCTGCTAACTCTTCAGGTAATACACTAACAGTTAATAAAAATTTAAAGTGTGTATTATGTTGTATTTGATGTCGTAATGTACCTAATATAACTTCCTTATCTATTTTCCCTGATTTAAACATTGCATCTAAAACAATAATTTCATCCAACATTAACAAAAACTGCTTGTCTGGAAATTGAGTTGTTAATTGCAATAACCATTTGTTAAACACCCTAACGGGATTTTTTTCTAATTCAGTAAGCTCAGGTTCTTGTAGAGTCACTGACAAATATTCTTTTACTGCAGTACAAATATCACAACATATAGCACTAAAAAAATAAACATTATTAGTAATTCCATTACCTTGGACATCAGAAAATATAGGGATAATGTTTTTTGGTAAAAATTTCGGTAGGTGGTAAAGAATAGAGGTTTTCCCCATTCGTCGTTGCCCATAAAACCATAAAGGCGGGCAATTAGGCTTATATAATAAAGTTTCAATTTCTAAAGCAATTTTATCTCTACCAACAAATATTTGCTCTGTAATTTTTAATGGATTTCCAGGAATATACGGATTAAGTAAAGTTTCTTTTTGAATGTTTATTTGGTTATTAATTGCATGTTGTAATAAATTTTGCCATTTTTCTGCAATAACAGCCAAGCTTTCTGCTGTAGAGGTGCGTAAACATTCACGAGATAATGTACCTAAATCTATAAGTAATGCTTGAAGTGACTGCTGTTGATAGTAGGGAATAATTTGTTGTATGGCAGCATTAACACCAACACTAATTTGTAAAAAATTACGCAATAAGCTTTCTATTTCATTTAACCCTCTAACATTATTATATGCATCACTTTTATTGGTTAAATTTGCAATATCTTCTAATGAAGTGCAGCTCATTAAAATACGTTTTTCTAACTCTAAACTTACAGCTTTAGTAGCCCATGCCTGTTTACCCTGTGCAAGCTGAGTTAGAATCTTTTCTATTGTTTCCCTATCTCTATCATAATGTTTTAGTAGCCATGTATCTAACCCCACTAACTGTATATGTTGATGCTCATCCCAAAAAGCAGCATGCCAGTGTAATGGCCAGTTTTGGGTATATAAAATAGTGTGCCATGTAAATTGTAGAGGATAGATAAATAAATTACGCCATGACAAGAGTGTCCAGCCCAAAAGCAATGATAATAAACTACCACCAATTAATAGATTTAATGAAATAGTTTTATCAAATAAGAAGTAAATCCCAATACTATATAATAAAGTATTGCATAATGTAGCAGTCAATAATGCTGTGATTTTTTTAGCTAGACGCTTAACAAATAGATAAACTGTAATAAGAGGGAGTATAAAAAGAAAAACATGTGCAATACCCCGACTCATTCCTAAAATTAATGCATGGTATATTGTAAAGTTTTCCCCTGTATAACCTACATCCCAAAAATTAAAACTTGCAATAGCGGCTAACAGTAAAGTTAAACTTAAACAAGTTAGTCCAAATATAATTCCCCCTTGCCATTCTTTATTTAATAATATTAATAATATGATACTGATACTTGCTATTACTGTGTAATAAATCCAACCAATATGTTTTATACTTAGTAATATAACAATTGAAGTACTGCCTAATAGTATTAGTAGCATTAATATAGTAATGCTTAAGCCTATTCCAACAGATCTTAATTTAGGTAATTCAAAAGAAGCTTGGTTTGTTTTGAGAGAATAATTTAGATTACTTCCTATACCAATGGCAAGCAGTACACCGAATAAGCTCCACCATGCCCCCCCTTCACCATGTGCTAAACCTAAGCTTAGTCCTGCTACAAAAGCAGTGGGTAGTGAAAAGGCAATAGATATTGTTAATGAGCATAACCAAGATATTGCAAAGCTTACACTTAATGCATAACTTGCCCCTAAGATAATAGAGGTAAAAGGCTTTCCTATGGAAGCTAAGATAAACAGTGTGATGCCAGAAGCTAATAAAGGTAACCAAAGTAGTAAAGTGCATATTAATTTTTTTATTATTGGCTTTTTCCAATGAGACAAGGGGATGCTATTTAGGTTAAAATCAACAGGTATATTTAATGCTGCACAATTTTGTTGCCAATGTTTAGGAAGAAATAGCAGTGTTAATAAGTTCATATTATCTCAATAATAATAGAAAATTAGGTAGTTCTGAAAAAGTAGTACAAAATTTTTAACTATAGCTAAATTATTAGGGCATTAGCTTCTGAGTAATACTATTTTTTAGGGTTATCAAAATTTAAGGAATCTATAATGTATATAAAATATAAAATTTATTTAATGTTGTTATTAGTATTTGTAATAAGTAATTTACAAGCAGAAGAGATGACAGGGTGGGAAAAAATAATATGGGGAATGCATCTAGCACAAACATCTACTGCTCTTTTAGAGCAAAATTATAATAAAGCACTACCTTTAGCAGAAGAACATTATCAAATATCAATTAAAAAATTACCTATTAAAAGCAAATATGTTTTAACCAGTGTCAAATTATTGATAACAGCACTCAATTATAAAGCACTTGCCTCAAATCAAAATGGTCAATATCCTGAGGCATTAAAGCTTGTACAACGGGCTTATTTATTAAGTAAAAAACATTTAAAAAATAAATATTTACATATACATGGGCTGACATTTGGAAACTTAGCAACACTTTATGCAATATCAGGAGACTATCATACAGCTGAAATTTTATATCAACAAACAAAAAGTTATTTTATTAAACAACAAAACCAACAAAACCAACAAAACCAACAAAACCAACAAAACCAACAAAACCAACAAAACCAACAAAACCAACAAAACCAACAAGAATTATATCAATTATTTACTACTTTAGTTAATTTATCAGGATTATCTGAAGTATTCGGGCATTATGGTGAAGCAGTTAATTATATAAACTATGCTGAAAAAATAAGTAAAAAAATTAAAAATTTTACTCGGGATTCTTATCTTGATTTTTTATTGAAAAAAGCAGGGATTTACAATAGTCAAGGAAGAAAAGCTGAAGCACGCGCTATCTATTTTGAAGCCCAAGAACTACTAGATGCATTACAGGATCCTGACTATATCCCTTTAAATTCATTAGAAAGAGCCAATTTAGATTACGCGTCTAATATTTCAAATAATGATCTTATTTTAAAGGCAATAGAGATTAATAGAGCTTTATTTGGTCTATCTAAAGAGGGAGAAGAAAAACTAAAGTGGATAAATAAAGCAAAAGAGTATGCAAAAACATTAAAAGCTAAACACCCTTATAATCTTTTAATACAGGTTGATATTGCAGTTCTTTTAGCTGCCAGTAGTGAACCTCAAAAAGCAATACAATACCTCGAAGATAATTTAAATTTGGTAAAACAAGTTTTTGGTGAAAAACATACAAAAACCCTTTTCTTAGAAAAAGGGATTGCATATAATTATATGCTGTTAAAACAGTATGATAAAGCTGAAAAATTATATATTAATATCATTAAAAATGAAGAAGAGATACTTAGTGTTTTTAACCCTAGCACAATAAATAGCATGATGTTTTATGCTCAATTACATATTTATTTAGGGAATACAAAGCAGTTTATAAGGCTTTTAAAAAAAATTGAACGTGCATTGTTTTTTCATGCTAATGACCAATTTTTTACTACACCACAATCAGAAATAAGACGGTTTTTCTTTAATAAAGCCAGTAAATCTCTGCAAAATATAGTTTTTACTGCATTAAAAAAACTAAATGATACCCCAGAGCATAGCTTACGTTATTATGCTGCTGGTATGATGTCCCGCTGGAAAAAGCATCAACTAGAGCAAGAAGCTATTGCTTTACAAATAGCAAAAAATTCCCCAGAAAAAAAAGCACTTCTATTAGCTATAGAAAAAGATCATAATGCAATAACTCGATTATTTACATTAATGGATGAAAAAAGCCTTTTGACAAATGGACTACTTACTCAAGCTCAAAAAATAGTACAAATGGAGAAAAAATTATTAGATTTATCTAAAAATGGTAGGTTTTATAAAAATTATAAATCATCCCTTTTTAAATATAAAAAAAGTATTATGGAGAAACAAATAAAGCTGGAAAAAAAGCTTCCTAATTATTTAAGTGATATAGAAAAAGATTTAACTAGTTTTTCTAAAATTCGCCAACATATCCCTGATAATACAATATTTTTAGATATTAAAATGTATTCGGAATTAAGCCTTACTAAAAAAACTTCTGACTCCTTATCATGGATGCTATTACTTGCGGATAAGGATAAAACCTTTATTATGAAACCACTTGGTTCAATAGAACCTGCTAAAATATTACATAAAACTATGCAACAAATGCATAATGACTGGAAAATGATTTGGGACACACTAAAAGAAGAAAGTAACAAACAAGAAAAAGCAAAATTAGAAGAAAAATTAAAACTTTTAAGTAAAAAAATGGATGTTAAAAGTCAACAACTATATCAAACATTATTTGGTAGTATTGATAAAATATTAGAAGATTATACTCATAAAACCATTTACATCGCCCCTGATAGCTTTCTTAATCAAATTCCTTTTAATAGTTTACGTTTACCTGATGGACGTTATTGGATAGAACGTCAAACACTTGTACAACTACAAAGTGGCAGAGACTTATTAAAGCCGACAATCTCCAACAATAATCATCGCATTGTTGCATTTGGGAATGTTAAGTATAAATTAAAGCCAATCTTTAAGGAGACAGAACAATTAGAAAACAGCATATTGGTACCAAAAAGTTTTTCATTGCTTACTCACACCAAGAATGAAATTAAAGCTATACAAGATGCTTATGCCAATAAAAAACAAGATGCTGATATCAATATAAATTACAAAATAGAAACCTTTTTAAAGGAGCAGGCAACAGAGCAAAACCTAAAACAAGCATTAGAAAAGCCTGCAAATATTGTACACTTTGCAACCCATGCTTTTTTTACCAATGGGAATAAAGTACTACAACAAAAATCACCTTTATTATTTTCTGGTATTGCATTAGCTGGCGCAAGTCATGCAAGACGAGGAGGAAAAGATAAACATGGGGATGATGGTATTTTATTCGCACAAGAAATTTTAGAACTTAATTTATCTAAAACAAAACTGGTCGTTTTATCTGCATGTGATACTGCATTGGGTGTTGAAGATTATTCAGAAGGGATTTATGGACTAATCCGAGCCTTTAATATTGCAGGAGCACAATCACTGATTATGACACTATGGCAACTTGATGATAAGTATGCAACCGCTTTTATGGAACGTTTTTATCAGAAATGGACAAAAGAACTCTCAATTTCACCTGCTGAACATTTACGTCAAGTACAACTTGACTTTATTTATAATAAAGTAAGTAAAAAGATAGGTGAAGAGATAGATGAAAAGATAGAAAATTTCCCCTACCAATCTGACCCTAACATATGGGCAGCCTATACTTTCACAGGTCGCTATTAAAAGGAATTACTGTGCATAAATTTATCAGTGTAAGTTTATTAAGTTTAGCTATATTAACAACATCACATGCTAAAGAAAAACAAGAAATTGACTGTGCAAATATAAAAAATGTAGCTCAGATGAAAAAATGCATTACTAAAAAGCTAGATCCCAGTGTATTACCCAGTAGTAATTTATTACCCAGTAGTAATTCAAGAGGGGATGGTGCAGTCACACTAGAATTATGGATGGCAGATATTAATTCATCTGGGGTGGTGTGTATTGATAAAGAAGAATCATTTGAATTATGGCGTGAAAATGCAGAAGTAGATATTTCTGTAACATTGCGCCATTTAATGACTAATGAGGTTAAAACATTAGTATGGCCTAAAGAGGAGTTTACACTGTTTTGGCCAGAAAGTGGATGGGGTATACCTGCTGATTTAAGTCAGTATGAGATTACTTCATATGGAAAAAGCCAGCAATGGACTTTTCGTCATATTCCATCTAATGCCAATTTCTTAAAAAAAATGGCATTAATGGCTGATTTAGGATGCATCGCACAAGCAAGCTATATTTATAGTAATGAAATTTATAAAGAATAAAACACCATTTGCTATAAGTTGCTGATTTTTTAATACTTAAAAATCAGCTCCTATATTTACATATGAATACTTATTTAAGGGCAATAGAGTTTAATAATATTAATACATTCTTTTTGCCACTCAGTAGCAGGCATAGTAGGGTTTTTACAAATGGCATCCTTATAAGCTGTTCCCATACGTTGCATCAATGTTGCCCAACCTAAACTATGTTCTAGAATCCATTTCCACGCTTCAGGATCTTTTGCAGGCTCTGGGCAAGCTTTTTGTAATATTTTGATAAATTCTACAGCATTATCCTTTGAAAAAGGAGTTACCTCAATTTGTAAGCTAATAATAGTGAATATAGGTGAGGGAGTTTTTTGAGCTATACATCGATCCTCTGGAATGAAACGGCATGTCCCTAAAATTAACAACTCTAATAAATCATTATCTCTTCCCAGTCCCACTAATACATTCCAAAATGTATCACTAATATCAGAGCACTCATACCCTATATCTACATTGTCTAAAAGTAAAAACAAAGGTTTATCTAAACCTTTAGCAAGTAATTTTTTAAAATGGAATAAATCTAAAGGTGATGGGATATCTATTTGTAATTCTTCTAAAATATAGCGCATCAACTCTTTTTCATTTCTATGGCAAATATCTTTAAAATCAATAAAAATCCAATACCCTTTGGGTACTCCCCATTTGTTTTGACCTTTTCCCTCATTTTTTCCTAAATCAAATATATAACGTAATAAAGAGGTTTTACCACAGCCTTTTTTTCCATATAACATGATATGACGCATCGACATGGGGGGTGCCCATTCTTTCAGTATTTGGCTAATAATATCATGGTGTCCAAAAAATTGATTGGGTTTGCAAGGTCGAGTATATGTAAAAGGGGTAAGAGAAATGCTTTCTGTATACCCTGCTGCTTTTAGAAAATCACTTATTTCATGTTGATCTAAGCTTAATTCTTGTGCACAGCGCATTATTTTCTCTTTCATTTTGGGGTTAGGCATACTTTCCCCAGCTTCCCAACGTTCAATGGTTTTACGGTCTACTTTGATAAGTTGTGCAAGCTTTATACTGCTGTATTGTTTAGATTTACGGTATTTTTTTAAAAGATGACTAAAAAGATGCTTCTGTAAATTACAGGCAACATAGAACTCTGTACGCAATTCAAGTTCAGATTTTCGGCTTTCTGCCCCTTTTAAAGTTAACCCTTGTATACATTTTTCCAGTTCCTCTACTGTGTTAGGTTGTGCTGCACCTTTTAGCCATTTTTCCAATGTAGGTAGAGGTAAGTTTGCTTTTTTTATAATTTCTTCTAAAGAAGTATTATTTTTATGATATCTGAAGAGTTCAGAAAATGTGTTTTTTTTCATCATATATTAAAAACTTTTTTATCAAAAATAGTGAACACTAAATATAGGGGATTACTTACTATATCACACTCTTCTTAGTTAATAGAGGGGCAAGTATTTGCCCCATTTTCTTTTATATTTGGGCATAAATAAGGTGTTTATGCCCAGAATAATGCCCTTGTTTTATATTGGTATTCTTTGTAATAATTTATTTCAGGAGAACAACACTATTTAATTTTATTAATGGGTTAATTTATGAAAAGAATTATATTTTCCATTTTAATGTGTACCAGTGTTCATGTGCTTGCATCCCCAGTATCAGATTTATTCTGGGCTAAAAAAAGTACTTATGGTAAAAGAAATGATGTTGCTATGGTGATGTTTTACACATCTGGGAATGTACATTCTGCAATGGGAAACCTTAAGCAGTTAATGCACACACGTGATAAAGGAGCATTTAGTAATCCTTATTGGATTATTAATTTTTTTGCAGAAGCAGTTGATCCAAAAACAGGATGTGGTGTCGTTTTTGGAGAGTGGTATACAAATAATTTTTCATATAGAGGTACTTGGGAAAAAATTATGGATAAAAATATGGGGAACTATGCTGATACAGTTGCCTATTTTTATTCTCACAATGATGGTTTTGTACCCACTACTGACCACCAATCACACTCTAATGCACTAGAGAAAATCTGTATTAAGCCAAAGAAAAAATAGTGACAAATAAGTCCCATTTCTTATATTTACCTTCAATTTAAGGAGTTTAAGCGTAAATTTACATCACAATATATATTTTGTGTAAAAACCACATGTTTTTATTTACTACTATGTTAAGGATTTATAGTTATGAGAAATATAACTAAAAGGGTGATTGTATTATTAACAATGACTTTTTCTCTTATTTTACAACCGCAAAGCTATGCAGATACTTGTCCATCAAACTCTGGACATAATTATGGGGTGACTAACCCAGGTACTTTTACTCCATATGGATACGCAGATCCTTTAGGGAGCTTCTCAACACTAACTCAAGGGTATGCTATTGGACACTCTGGTTACTCAACACATCTTGGAGTTGATTTTTTTGTTCCAGCAGGAAAAGAAATTTTTTCAATTTGTGATGGAATTGTAACAACTGACTCTCAAGATTTTTCTTACCAAAGAACAATAAGAGGGCGGGGGTTAGAATCATCATATTTTAACTCTAGAGTTATTGTTAAATGTACAAATAATATTTTAGCTATATATGGACATGTTGATAAGCAGGCTGTGCCAACAGGTTCTGAAGTAAAAAAGGGAGACTCTTTAGCTGTTATTGCCCCTGCATATAGCAATGGTTCATCAAGAAATACTTCTTTAGATCATCTTCATTTTGGTATTCGCAGCGGTTACTCAACACCATATTGGCAATCAGGTGGTTTTGGTATAGCAAATACCTCTGTAGTACTTAGCGAGGCTCAAGAAAAAGGCTTTCAAGACCCTCTTAATTACCTATGTAATAACTCTATTACAAGTACCATATCTAATGCTAATAATGTTACAAGAGCAGAAGCATTAAAGCATATTATGGATAAATTTGGAATTTCATCAAAAAATGCTGGGTTTAACTCATATCGTTTTAACAGAAGTATAGAAAAACCTAATGATGTTACTACCTCTACTTTACATTACAATTATATAGTTTCAGGGTATAACAAAGGTATTGTACAAGGTAGCCAAAATAGCCGAAATTTCTATCCTGATCGGGCTGTTAATTTAGCTGAATTATTAACTATGATAGTACGAGCTATACCCATTCCCATAAATAATCCAGACTATGATGCTTACCCTTATGATTCAAGTGAATGGTATTATGAAACAGCAAAAGCTGCTTATAATGCTGGGGTTATTGGAGGTGAAAAATATTCATTTACTGATTCAATTGACAGCAACTTGGTTGATACATTAATTGATAATGCTTATGAATATTTTATGGGTCGTGAAAGTGGGATAAGTATTTATGCACGTTGGACACAGAAGTATGTTGATCTTGATTTATATTTATACGATCCAGATTTGGGCGGAATAAATATAGAAACTGAGAATAATATTGTTTCTAATCTATCAGAATTACGAAATTCTAGTGGTATTGTATATTGGGGAGAACATGCATCTAACTGGGGGGCTAATTTAGATTATGATTCTTGGGGTGGAAATGGATCACAACCTTGGTCTGGTGTTGGTGAAGAGCGAATTACAGTTGATTCACTTATGATTAGAAGACCAGGTAAATACTCAATTATGCTTTGTTACTATGACTGGGGATCATCTTTAAGCCCAGATAGTGTTGACATTGAATGGTGGGGAATTAGTGGTGGACGAAATATTAATCAGGGGGGAGAAAACTTTATATCCTCTATTAATAAAGACAAATGCCTTTTTGCTGGTACTTTAAGTACTCAGTAAAGTTTTATTACCTATTTCATAGCTTAATGACTAAGTTTTAATGTTATTAAGCTATGGAATTAATATGGAATTAATATGGAATTAAAAAAAATATCATTGGCAAGTTTTTCTTTTGTTTTTCTATGTTCATCAGTATATGCAAATGATGGTGTAACTTTAGAACCTAACCCTCCCAGTAAAATTCCTATTGATGAGGTAGATTTGACTATCACCTCCCCTACTAATGGGACAATCACTTGCGAAGGTAAAACCTGTGCTACATCCTTTAATAAAGGTACTAGTATTACTCTAACAGCTGAACCTGCTAGTGGTTACAAGCTTAGTAGTTGGTCTATATCGAATTGTAATGGTACACCTGAAACATGCACCATAACAATGGATAAAGATAAAACGGTATCTGCTACTTTTGTGAAAGATGAGGATGCTAAAAAACCAATATTATCTATTTCTCCAGCTACAGAGCTAACTTTCTCAGAAAGTGATGGGGAAAAGAGTATCACTGTAACAAATACAGGGACTGGTAATTTAACAGGTATTAAAGCAGAACTTAATAACGCTAATTTAGGGTTTTCAATTACAAACGGATGTGAAAATGCAAATTTAGCTGCTTCTGATAATGGTTGTACTGTTAAGGTTAATTTCAAGCAACCTGATGATGCAACAACTGATCAAACAGCAACATTAACAATTAGTGCAACTGATATTGATAGTAAAACAGTTTCATTAATAGGAAAAATAACTCAATCAGAAAATAATCCTCCTATTATCAATAAGTTTGAAGTGCCTGAAACAGCAAAAGCAGGGGACGAAATTACTTTAGAGGTAAATGCAACTGATACTGATGCCAATGATACATTAACCTATAACTGGGAATTTAATAGTAAATCTATTACTTTACCTTTCACTGTACCCGATACTACAGCAGCAGGTACATACCCTATTAAAGTTACCGTAACAGATAGTAATGGGGGAACAGATAGTAAGAAAAAAGAAATTATAATTGAAACCAAAGAAACTAATCCAGAAAAAGTTACTCTAAATATTTCTGTAACAGGATCAGGTAAAATTGAATGTAACAATGAAACATGTCCAAGCCCAAGTACTTACCCAGTAGGTACTAAACTAACTCTTACTGCTATAGCTGAAGAAGATTTTCAGTTTGATTCATGGGGAGAGGGGGCATGTAAATCTGCTGAAAAAGATAGTACATGTGAATTAACTACTGCATTAACTATGAGTAAAAATGTTAAGGCTATTTTCACAGCAAAAGAAGGTAATGAAACACCTGCTCAACTTTCTATTGTAGATAAAAAACCACTAGCATTTACACAAGATACACTAAGTCATTCAATTACAGTTATGAACAGTGGTACAACAACTGCAACAGGTATTAACGTAACTGTTGATGCTCCTTTCAGTACTAATGGTTGTACAGATGATATCAATGCAGAAAGTGAATGTTCACTCACTATCACCTTTGCACCTGATCAACAAACCAAAGGAATACAGCAAACAATACTCACTATCAGTGCTGACACAGGCAGTGATCAATCTATCACGCTATACAGCACCATCCACCCTAAACTTGCTCAAGTACTCTCTCTAAATCAACAAGGAGAAAGTCAAGCAGTTTCAACAGAATTCTTTAGTGGTATCTCTGTTGATGACACACTAATGAGCGAAGAAGACAACCAAAACCTAACAAAAGGACAAAAAATGGTTGTTAATGGCATGATTAAACCTGATGCACAACATATCGGCAAACAAGCTGAAATCATTGTCGTTGGTTTAGTTAAATTTGAGGGTGAAATAGATGAATCTATAGATGCTGACAACTGCGATCCAAGTACAGGTTACTACTACATGAATACACAACGTGATGACCTCTACTGCACATGGGATGACAGTACAGCAAATAAAACATGTAACCCAAATCCTAATCGCCGTAGTGGTAACTATACTGCTGATAACTACTGGCAACGTTGGAATGGTCAACTAGATACACTAGAGCCCCTTGATACAATTACATTAACTGATGCTGTAGCATTACATGATGATAAAGTACTCTATCAAGATGATCTAGACTATCAAGCACATGTATGTATTAACTTTGGCTACCGCCTTGAAGATGGTACATTAGTATTTAATGGCTCCCCTATTAAATACCGTGTGCAATAACAGCTAATACTTCATTTACGATAATTTATAATTATTCCTATCTCTAACGCTCCCTTTAAAGCAGGATTTAGTATCCAACTAAATCCTGCTTCATTTTTTTCCTTTCCACTAATCTAATAAGCAGTTCACTATGATTTACGATATAATAAGTAAATTATGAGCTTAGAGACAGTGGCAATGGCATACAAAAACCCACAAGCAAAGTTAGCCGTGTTAATTGATGCGGATAATACCCCTTCAAGTAGTATTTCTATGCTACTGACTGAAGTGGCTAAATACGGCGTTGCTAGTGTAAAACGGGCATATGGAGACTGGACAACCCCTAATTTAAAAGGCTGGAAAGAGGTTTTGCATGAGTATGCTATTTTACCAATTCAGCAGTTTCGTTATACCACGGGGAAAAATGCCACTGATTCAGCCATGATCATTGATGCCATGGATTTACTCTATACGGATAAGCTAGATGGTTTTTGTTTGGTCTCTAGTGATAGTGATTTTACCCGTCTTGCAACCCGTTTGCGGGAAGCAGGGCTGATTGTGTATGGCTTTGGAGAAAAGAAAACCCCTAAGCCTTTTATCGGTGCCTGTGATAAATTTATTTTTACTGAATTATTGCAGCAAACAGAAGAAAGTTTACCTTTACAGCCTAAATCAAGTAATGAATTAAAGTGTGATACCGCACTGATTAACTTATTACGTAAATCTATTGAGACCTCTGCGGATGATATTGGCTGGGCATATTTGGGTTGTGTAGGCAAAAACATTACTAAGCAAATGCCTGAATTTGATGCGCGCCAATATGGTTATACAAAATTAGGTGAGCTGATTACGGCAACACAATTGTTTGATATTGATGAACGGGTGTCTGATTGTTCCCCAGGGGCTTCGATTTATGTACGAGATAAACGTCGTCGTCTGGATATGGAAATAGAAGAGATAGATGAGTAAGGTGTGAACTTAATACTTCCTAATATTACATACTCTAAAGAGAAGGTATAAATCCTAGTACAGCGGTATTACACATAGTGATATTATGGTTTTATGGGTAGCATAATTTTCTGATAAGCAGATAACTTCAGTTAATAAAGTATGCTGATTTTTATGCATAAAAATTAGGCGACAGAAAAAACGCAGTCTATTTTATATAAAAATAAAATCACTGCGTTTTTAGCCTGTATTTCATAAACTTAATAAAAGTAAAAAGCTTATTTTGTTGGGCGTGTTTCCGCATCAGGTAAAGCAATATTCAGTTCTAACACTTCATATTCTCCATCACGTTCCACATTTACCTTTATATGTTCATCTTCAATTCTTACGTACTTACGTACTACAGCAAGCAACTCTCGTTGTAAGTCAGGTAGATAATCTATTTCAGCAGTGCCTCCTCGGTCGCTGCGTTCATGTGCAACAATAATTTGTAATCGCTCTTTGGCGACACTTGCTGACTGGCTGCGCTGAGATGAACGGAAATAATCAAAAAAACTCATGTTAACTTCCGAATAATCGGGTTAAAAACCCTTTCTTGCTAGCGTTTAAATATTTATGTGGACGTTCTTCCCCTAGGAAGCGTGCTACCACATCTGAATAGGCATCTCCTGCATCCGTGTGCTTTTCTAAAATAACAGGTGTTCCTGAATTAGAAGCTTGTAATACCACGGTGGATTCAGGAATAATACCTATTAAAGGAATGGCTAATATTTCTTGAATATCTTCTGCGCTGAGCATATCCCCGCCACTGACCCGTTTAGGAATATAGCGGGTAACAAGTAGATGCTCTTTGATAGGCTCCATTCCTGCAATAGCACGATGGGTTTTACTTGATAACATACCGATAATTCGATCAGAATCACGTACTGAAGAGACTTCAGGGTTCGTCACAATAATCGCTTCATCAGCATGAAACATTGCCATGATTGCGCCATGCTCAATCCCCGCAGGAGAATCACAGACAATATAATCAAATCGCTGTTTTAGTTCTTGAATAACTTGCTCAACACCTTCTGGTGTTAATGCTTCTTTATCACGTGTTTGTGATGCAGGTAGAATAAATAAATTCTCTACACGTTTATCTTTAATTAATGCTTGGTTAAGGTTACCTTCACCATTGACAACATTAATAAAATCATAAACAACGCGCCGTTCACACCCCATAATTAAATCGAGATTACGTAAGCCTACATCAAAGTCAATGACAACCGTAGCATGTCCTTGTAAGGCAAGTCCCGTTGCAAAGGCAGCACTTGTCGTCGTTTTCCCAACGCCTCCTTTACCTGATGCAACAACAATTACTTTACTCAAATTATTTCTCTCCTAACTTTATAAATCATATATTTAATATGGGTGAGTATAATATGCTTAGACATAATATTAAAATTATGTTGATATTAAATTAAGCAGTTATACGGCAAAATGCTCGTATCTGTTCTATTTTACCTTACTTAATACAGTTTTTTTAGCAAACTCAGTTTTTTATCTCAACATAGATGCGGGCAAGCTAGCCTTTTTAATTTTATCTATATTTGAGATAAGCATGTTGTATAAATTGATATTGCCGATAGTTTATTTTTTTAGTATACAAGCAAAAAACAGCCCAAATTCTAACGGCGTTGTGGGGTAGCAAGAGTTTGGATATGTAAATGCTCACCTTCTAAATACACAGCTGCGGCTTGTCCTTGTACGTGATCCGCCACATCTTCATTAATTTGATAGTGCCCTGCAATAGAAATAATCTCAGCTTCAAACTGCTGGCAAAAGATACGCGCATGAATATCACCACTAACCCCTGCTAATGCGCGCCCTCGTAATGCCCCGTATACATGAATATTGCCACGCGCCAAAATTTCAGCCCCATGGCTCACATTAGCAAAAATAATTAAATCACCCTCTAATGAGACCACTTGCTGCCCTGAGCGAATGGGTTGGGTAATGACTTTTGCTTGTGCAGTAGGGGAATGAGGAACTTCTTGTTCTGCTGCCCCTTTTTTTGCAGTTGTATGAGTAGGTAAAAGGGGTAAGTTTAATTCCAATGCTTGCTGTTGTACGGCTTCTGAAGCACCTGATATGGCTACGGGTAATAAATCATACTCACGTAATAAAATAATAATTTTTGCGACATTTATCTGTATTTCTGACGCAAATAAACTAAAATCAATAATAATGGGAGCATGATAAAAAAACTGTGGTGCTTGCTTTAACTTAGCATCAAGCTGTGCTTGAATTTGTGCTAATTCTGTTGTGCATAATTTTAATACCATTAACGTAAAAACAGATCCCTTCAACTCAAAAGCGGGGTGGGATTGTGTCACAAGAAATTCAGACATGATGACATGATCCAGTCATACTCAGTGAAAAAATAATACCATTAATAATCCAAATTTAACTTATGTTACTTTACAAACTAGGTGAAAAAATGGCTTAATGGAAAGTGAATGATGTAATTTAATACATTATATTTACTGTATTAAATTATACTTAATTCTAATCTATATGCATATTTTTACCATAGTTTATACTCTACTGAGATAAACTTAGGTAAAATAATAAAAGTACATGTTTAAAGGTTGCTTTTTATCTGTTTATAAATAAGTTATTTTTAGCAGTACTTTATAAAAAACAAAACTTTTTGCGTGCAAAAGAAGTTTTATATTGTTTAGGTGTATTACAGCTTTTATATTCTTAAAAGGTGTACTTAAGGTGTTAGGAAGTCGAGAGATTCCATGTCAAATCTTGTTAGGCTTAGCTTTTCTATTGAAAAACCGTTAGTTGATCAACTTGAACGCTTGGTAAAGAAAAATCACTATGTAAACCGTTCTGAGTTTATTCGTGACATGATTCGTGCCAAGCTTGTTAATCAAGAGTGGGAAGCTAATGAAGAAGCAATTGGTACGATTACGTTACTTTATGATTACCACACACGTTTATTGAACGAAAAACTGATCGAATTACAACATGGCTTTGTGGGTAAAGTGTTAGCTTCCACACATGTTAATTTAGACAGTACTTTATGTTCAGAAATGATTATGGTCAAAGGTCGGGCAAAACGTATTAATGAATTATGTGATTCACTTCAGCAGCTTAAAGGGGTTCTACATGCTGCCTTATCCATGACATCAACAGGTAAAAAACTGGTATAGTTCTTTATTTGGGTGATGTTATCACTAAATTTAAGGGGAAGGTATGCAAATACTTTCCTCTTAAATTATTGAGGTAAGCTAAAAATACTCTGCTTTATTCTATTTTGGTTATTAACTACAGAGTCTATTTGGCTCTATTGTGTAACTTTAGTTACTAATATGACGTACTTGCCCTACTTTAGTAACTTTGCATACTGAGCATTCCACCCACTAAGATGATTGCTCTAGCTTTGTCAGTATTTTTGTCAAATATACCCAGCCACTAATAAATATACACTCAAAAAGCTTTCCTATTTTCTATGGTAAATATGAGAAAAAGGTATTATCTGCATATTATTATCTTCTAATCACTAAACTATCATATTAGTTTAGTGCCACGCCTAAATTCATTGATTTACAAAAATTCAATAGAATCACGCTAAAACAGCACATTCATACATTATTAAATACTCATCAATGTAATATAAAATAATTTTATATCTGTAATAAAATATGCCAAACTAAGCCCAGTTTACGGTATTCAAACCAAGCTTGTTGTTTGTTTTGATGTGCGATTATTTTAAACTTACAGAGAATAATAATGAAATTTGAAACACTTGCCATTCATGGAGGCTTTGAGCCTGATCCGACCACCAAATCGGTTGCAGTGCCTATTTATCAAACCACATCTTATGCATTTGATGATACACAGCATGGGGCAGATTTATTTGATTTAAAAGTAAAAGGAAATATTTATACCCGTATTATGAACCCCACCACTGATGTGTTAGAGCAACGCTGTGCACAGTTAGAAGGGGGAATTGGTGCTTTAGCTTTAGCGTCAGGTATGTCTGCCATTACCTATGCGATTATGACAATTGCTGAAGCGGGAGATAATATTATTACCTCAGGTACTTTATACGGCGGGACATATAATTTATTCGCACATACTTTGCCACAATATGGTATTACAGCCCATTTTGCAGATTATAACGATCCAAAGAGCTTTGAAGCATTAATTGATGAGAATACAAAAGCTATTTTTTGTGAATCGATTGGTAACCCATTAGGAAATGTTGTTGATATTGGGGCTTTAGCTGACATTGCGCATAAACATGGTGTCCCTTTAATTGTTGATAACACCGTTCCCACCCCTTATCTATGTCGTCCTATTGAGCATGGGGCAGATATTGTCATTCATGCTTTAACAAAATACATGGGGGGACATGGTAACAGTATTGGGGGGGTAATTATTGATTCTGGTAAATTCCCTTGGGCTGAGCATAAAGAACGCTTTAAACGTCTAAATGAACCTGATGTTTCTTACCATGGTGTGGTATATACCGAAGCTTTAGGGGAAGCGGCATTTATTGGACGTGCCCGTGTTGTGCCGTTACGTAATATGGGAGCTGCTATCTCTCCATTTAACTCTTTCTTAATCATTCAAGGTTTAGAAACCTTGGCAATTAGAATGGATCGTATTTGTGATAATGCTTTAGCCGTTGCAGAATTTTTACGTGACCATGAACAAGTGGAATGGGTTGAATATGCAGGGTTAGCTGACCATCCTAATAAAGCCCTTGTTGATAAATACATGCATGGACGTGCTTCCAGTATCCTAAGTTTTGGGATTAAAGGTGGACAAGAAGCGGGGGCAAAATTTATTGATGCTTTACAGCTTATTACCCGTTTAGTTAATATTGGTGATGCAAAATCATTGGCGTGCCACCCTGCCACCACCACTCACCGTCAACTTTCTCCTGAAGAAATGAAAAAAGCAGGGGTGAGTGAGGATATGATTCGTTTCTCTATTGGTTTAGAGCATATTGATGATATTTTAGCTGATATTACCCAAGCACTGGCGGCTGCAAAATAAGATATAGTATATAAAGTATGCCCGATTATTAATTATGATATCGATACATCGGGTTACTTTTTTTAAAATACTACTTATTGTTTAGTATTATAATATGTCATGAAGCCTGTTTTTTATGATTTATCATTCTACCTAATGCCATAAGATGGCTATCTACTACCCTAGGTATATCAAATAAAAAATATACTTTTTTAATGAATTAAGTGGCTAAGCTAAATTGATACTTTAGTATTTATATTATAATTAAGCTATAGCAATAAAAAGAACTGCATTTCTACAGAAAACACTGTATTAGGTGTGCTGTAAATTTAATATAATGAAATACACATCATTTTATAAATGAGATCATCAAGGAGATTAAGATGTACCAGATTGAAGGTGTGACAAAAAGTGCACGTCGACAACGTCGTGAGCGTCTATTAGTCAACGGGGTACTCGATGACTCTGATAAAATCATAGATCCTGTCACAACACCTACAAGTCCTTCCAGTACACCAGTAGATGACAATACAATTGTTGAAGCACCCCCTCAAATTAATGAAACTCCCTCTCAAGAAAATGTACAAACGGATGTTAATGTAGCGTCTAAATCTCCCAGTACAGTAGCTGATGAGAATGCAGTTGTTGAAGCACCTACTGAAAATAATGTACCACCTACTACTCAAACCACTATACAAAGTGATATAAATCCTGAACCTGAGCCTATACAGCCACCACTTGGTACACATCCTAGTATTTTTTGGTTTCTTGTATTGCTGCTTGCTGGCGGTGGGTTTATTACAGGTATTTTTTATTTTCTAAACCATATTCTGCACCCATAACTTATCATCATATAAACATAAAAAAGAGTTAGGATTTGAGGCACGGTATGGCAGGTTTAATGCGCAGCATAGCAAGTTTATTACATATTCGTGCTGGGGAAGGCTTGCCCCTTTTCTTATTACTTATCCACTCTTTTTTTAAAGGTATTGCCTTAGTTTTCTTTGAGGTCAGTGCCAATACACTTTTTTTACAAACCTTTGATGCAAATGCATTGCCCTATGTATATATTGCCACCGCGATCACAACGGTTGGTTTAGGCTTTGTTTATTCACGTTTAGAAACACGTATCTCTGCCGCTCACCTTCTTAATACTACCCTTCTTTTTTTACTCTTTATGCTACTGGTCTTTTATATTGGTATTAGCCAAACACAAGCCCCGTGGTTGATCATGGCAATGATGGTGTGGAAAGGTGTGCACTGGATTTTATTAACCTTAGAATTCTGGGCGTTAGCAGGGCTATTATTTAATGTACGCCAAGGTAAACGCTTATTTGGTTTAGCTGCCTCAGGAGATATCACCGCAGGTATTTTAGGCGGTATATCAGTCTCCTTTTTTGTTGCCTACCTTGGCACAATCAATTTAATGCTTATTTCTGTAGTCGGTGTTTTCTTTTCATGGCTTGTATTACGTTATACCACACAGTTATTTGGGCATCAGTTTGAATCTAGCCATTCAGAAGCTGTACAACAGCCTCGCCGTAATTTAGGCGAACTTTTTAAAGACAGATATCTTGCGCTCTTTTTTATTATTTCAGCAGTGTCATCACTGGGGTATTACCTTGTTGATTTCATGTTTTATGATACCTTAGAAACCCATTACACCGACTCTGAAGCCCTTGCCAGTTTCTTTGGATTATTCTTTGCTATTTTAGGGGTGATTAACCTTGTTGGTAGTACATTTTTATCAGGTCCTTTGCTCACACGTTATGGCTTATCTGTTGGTTTATTGAGTTTACCTGTATTAGTGATTATTGGGGTGATTCTTTCTATTATTACCGCAAGTAGCTTAGGTACCACAGGTATATTTTTATGGGCAATTGTGTTTACAAAGCTTTGTGATGAAATGCTACGTACTGCTTTAGAAAGTCCTACTTTTCGTATTTTGTATCAACCTCTGCCAACCAATGAACAAATGCGTATTCAAGGGTTACGAGAATCAATTGTAGAACCTGTTGCAGTGGGATTTTCTGGGGTATTATTATTAATTATTACCACGGTATTTACCGCAAAAGCGATTCATGTTGCTTTTGTGATGCTGATTATTTTAATTGCATGGATTATTCTTGCCATTACTTTACGCCAAGAATATACGGTTGTGTTAACCAATGCATTAAGCAAACGTAAATTAGATGGCTTATCTGTATCATTAGAAGACGGTTCCAGTGTTGAGGTTTTACAAAAAGGTTTAGACAGCCCTATTGCAGGGGAAGTGGTTTATTGTCTCAATACTTTAGAAGAAGTTCAGCATAATGCACTGTCAAAATTTTTGATCCAATTATTAGAGCATCCTGAAGCCCCTGTCCGTATCCATGTATTAAAGAAAATTGAAATATTCAGCGTCACTGAAGCACTTGAAGCAGTCAAACAACGTATTGAAGCTGAAACTTCCCCACAAGTACGTGGCACGGCATTGCGTACTTTATGTGCGTTGGCTGATGTTGAAGCGTTTGAACAAGTCGCTCCTTATATTGATAACTCCCAAGCTGATATTCAAAAAGGCGCGATGGTGGGCTTATTACGCAGCGGAGGGATAGATGGTGTCTTGGCAGCAGGAGAAAGTTTAAATAGCTTATTAATTTCAGAACAGGCGAAAGAGCGGCGTTTTAGTGCAGAGGTATTAGGAGAAGTTGGGATCCCCAGTTTTTACCGCCCCTTATTAAAACTTTTAGAAGATGATGATAAGTATGTACGAATCTCAGCATTAGTGGCATCAGGAAAATTAAAGAATCCTAAATTATTGCCGCTTATTCTAAAGAATATGAGAGATGCAAATGTGCGCGAATATGCCACCAGTGCTTTATTAAATTATCAAAGTGAAGCCATTCCTGCAGTAGAAGAAGCCTTTTATCATGAAAATACCCCACAAGAATTAAAAATTCGCTTAATTCGTCTCGTTGGGCGTATTGGCGGGACAGAAGGCTTAATTTTATTAAAGAAAAATATGGACTATGCCAGTCAAGAAGTACGGCAACAAGTCTTTCAGTCGTTGGTTTCTTGTGGTTATTATGCCGATAATGAAATGGAACAAGAGCGTGTACATAAACTGATTCGTGATGAAGTATCAGATACGACATGGATTTTAGCCACCATACGTGATATAGGAGAAGATGAAGGCAGTCAACTTATTATTCATGCTTTAGATAATGAAGTAAAAAATAATCATAACTCTATTTTTTCTCTGCTCTCTTTTATTTACCCCGCTGAGTCGATTTTACAAGTCCGTAAAGATTTAGCCCAACATACGAATGAAAAAACGGCCTACTCTTTAGAAGTATTGGATAATTTATTAAACCAAGAAATTAAAGTCTTAATCTTTCCTTTATTTGATAATATTACCGCTACACAACGCTTATCGCGCCTTAATACTTTGTTTTCTCAACAAGTCACTAGCCGCCAAGATCGCTTAAAAGAAATTATTACTCGCCCCCATTGGTCAATTACGGCATGGACACGTGCCTGCGCCCTGTTTATGGTGGGTAAATCACCCAGTATGGATTTATACCCTGCTATCACCTCTGCCTTATCATCATCTGAAGCTTTATTACGTGAAACAGCGGTATGGGCATTGGCACAACTAAACCCTCATGATGTGATTGAACGTTTACAGGCTTTACGTCAAGACAACAGCAAACAAGTGCGTCAATTAGTGGTTTTTTTACTGGATTCAAAAGGTTTGATGAAACTTCCCAGTATTTCCCGCTTACGTTATCAAGCCGGTTATTATCGTGAAGATTTTTTTATCAACATCTTATTAGATGATAAAGAACATAAAAAACAGCGTGCTCATGCTGCGAGTGTTTTAGCCATGCTACAAGGGGATCATCCTGCATTATTTTCAGGTTTAATGATTAAAGATGAATATATTCGCCGTGCGATTTTAGCAGCAATGATGACAAATTTTACAGCTTTACAGCGTACAGAAAAAATGCAATTAGAGAAATATCTCTATGAAGAAATGGCAGCTGTTCGTCGTATGTGTCGTTATGCTGTGTATTTATCAACACAAAAAACCCTGCCCACATTACAGCAGGCACTCAACCAAGAAATTTATTATTATCGAGCCCGTATTTTAGCTTTGCTAATATTGCTTTTACCTACGATAAATAGACAACAACAAACCTATACTAATTTATATTACTGGTTTGTAAGCCATACGTTATCAGAACACCCTGAGCATAGCTTAGTCGAATTAAATAAGGTGTTAACACACTGCCTTGATCAGGATCTTGCTGACTTAGTACTTATTATCTTTACTACAAATGACTGTACGCATATTGCAGAAAAAGCCGCATTACCCCCCTCTACTTTTTCACTAGAGGAAACAGTTGAACATATTGCCTTTGAGAGTGGGCAATGGGTGAATACATGGACACGCGCCTGTGCGATGCAAGCAATTGTCCACCTTAATATTGCAACACATAGTCAAGCATTTAGTCATTGCCTGACTGAAAAAGATCAACTGATACAAGAAACTGCATTATGGGCACTGGCACAGCTTGATTCAGACAGCTACCAAAAGCAGGTTCGACAGTTTGCCAGTCACCCTATTTTAGCCCCTTTAACAAAACAATTGAGCCAAACACTGACATAAGCCTATGTTATTAACATTAGAAAAGGTTATTATTTTAAAAACAGTGAATATTTTTTCAGAAATTCCTGAAGAATATTTAGTGGAACTTGCTACCACAGTAGAACATGTGACAATTAAAGCCAATGAGCCTATTTTTAATAAAGGGGATATTGGATCTTCCATGTATATTATTGTTGAAGGTAAAGTCAGAATCCATGATGGAGATAAAGAGATCACCGTACTGGGGGATCGGGAAGTTTTTGGAGAGTTAGCTGCATTAGATCCTGAACCTCGTTCTGCATCCATCACTGCCATTGAAGATACCAGTTTATTCCGTGTCAATGAAGGGACACTTTATGAATTAATCGCAGAACATGCTGAAGTCGCACGGGGAATTATCCGTGTTTTATGCCAACGAGTTCGATTTGCCAAAGGTTAGTTAATCTAGGATAAATAATGCGTGCTTTTGTACTGCCACTCATACATAAAGCCTTACATTACAACATTACCCAGCGAGATATTTATCAGCTGATAGGGATGTTGGTGTTTGCCTACGTGTACTATTTTGTGAGTGAGCACAGTGTTATTTTTAATAGTACAACAGGGAATGTTGCCTCTATTTGGCCTGTGGCAGGCATTGGCTTTGCTGTACTGTATTTATGGGGTTATCATTTTTGGGTGGGTATTTGGCTTGCTGAGATGAAGCTTTTTTTACTTGATAGTTACACCCCTGATTATTTTTTTATTGCCAGTTTTAATACCATTGCACTATTAACAGGTGTTTGGCTAGTTAAACGCTTTTTATCCAGCCCTTATTTACTGGGCAGATTTAAACATGTTATTGCTTTTCTCATTGGCGGGGCATTGGTTAGTAGCTTTATTAGTGCAAGTGGAGGCGTGCTCACCTTATTGGTATTTGATTTTGTAAATACAGATGAAATGCTAATGGTATGGTGGACATGGTTATTAGCTGATATTGTTGGGGTATTAGTGATCGCACCATTAATCATTACTTGGCACCCCTCTCAAAACCTGCGCTTCTTTATTCCCAAGCCTTGGGAAACCTTTCTTTTATTTGTGGTTGCCTGTGCCACCGCATGGCTGATGTTTGGACTTGCCCTTGCTGAGCAAGTACGTGCCTACCCGTTAACCTTCGCCTTAATGCCTTTTTCTATTTGGTCAGCATTTCGCTGTGGACAACGTGAAAGTGTTTCTCTTATTTTTGTGATTTCTATTGTTGCTGTAGGCGGGACAGTAGATGGTTTAGGGCCTTTTATTCGCCCTTCTTTGTATGAATCATTGTTATTACTACAAGTTTTTATTGCAGTGTTATGTATTACCACTCTTTTTCTCACCGCCACTGTAAATGAACGCCAAGAACTAGAAAAAAGTATGGCACGTTTTATCCCTACTGAATTTATTCGTTTTTTAGAAAAAGACAGTATTGTTGATGTACAACTAGGTGACCAAGTTCAAAAACAAATGACGGTTTTATTTTCTGATATTCGTTCCTTTACTGAAGTATCAGAGCAAATGACTCCACAAGAGAATTTTAATTTTATCAATGCCTATTTAACCCGTATGGAGCCTATTATTGGGCAATATGATGGCTTTATTGATAAATTTATTGGGGATGCCATTATGGCACTTTTTCCAAGAAACCCTGATACTGCTTTGCAGTCAGCCATTGATATGTTAGGTACTTTAAAAGAATATAACTTAACCCGAGGTCGCCCCGGTCGCCCTGTGTTACGTATAGGCATTGGTTTGCATACAGGGGATTTAACTTTAGGGATTGTTGGGGGGGTAGATCGTGTAGAAGGTACTGTGATTTCAGATGCAGTGAATTTAGCCTCTCGTACTGAAAGCCTAACTAAAGTCTATGGAGTTGATTTATTAATTACTGAAAATACATTTATGGGCTTAAAAGAAAAAGGGAATTATCATATTCGGTTGATTGATCACGTTGTAGTAAAAGGTAAAAGTAAAGCTGTAACGGTATATGAAGTTTTTGATAACAATGATGAGGACATTAAACAACAAAAAGTAAATACTTTACGTGAATTTGAACAAGGAATTAAAAGCTATAAACAGGAGAAATATACAGAAGCTCATGATATTTTTAATGCTATTTTATTAAAAAATCCAAATGACTCCGTTGTAAAAGTTTATTTAAAACGTTGTACAAATTATTTAGCAACATAATTGACTCTCTTCCTGAATATATTTCAGGGATTGCTTTCCTATTAGCCTCTTTTAGATTGCCCATCTCCTTTATTTCCCCCTATTAATAATACCTTCCCCCCTATTTTTCTATATAGCTCAAAATTATATATCAATTATTCATTATTTATATTGCAATATATAATTAATATAGAGCATAATTTTATTAAAAATAAATATAATTTGAAGGAGGCAAAATGAAAAATATACTAATTGTACTGCTTTTTATTCAAGGCTGCTTTATCCCCCCCTTACTTTGTGCCAAAGAAACACATGTTATGCTACTTAATTCCTATCATCAAAGTATGTTATGGGAAGAAGATATTTATCGTGCTATCAAGGAGGTACTCCCTAAAGAGAGCCGATTACATGTAGAAAATATGGATACAAAACGTATTCCCTATGATAGCCATTATGAAAAATATTTATACAATACCTACAAGCATAAATACCTTAATAATAAACCAGATTTAATTATTTCCTCTGATAATAATGCCTTTGATTTTTTGCGTAAATATCATGATGAATTATTTACAGGTATCCCCGTTGTTTTTTGTGGCGTTAATTTTTTTAATGCGGCACAAATTGCTGATCATCCCCTGTTTACAGGGGTGGAGGAAATGTTTGATGTAAGAGCCACTTTAGATAGTGCTTTGGTATTGCATCCAAAAATAGAGCATGTATTTGTGATTAATGATTTTTTACCAACAGGCAAAGCGTGGGCAGCAACAATTAAGGAAGAGTTAAAAGATTATCAAGTCAATGTCAGTTTTGCAGGCGAGTGGTCTATGGAAACCTTGCTCCAGCATATTGAGCAACTGCCAGAACATTCATTGGCTATTTTAGGTCCTTATTTTCGGGATAGTACAGGACAGTTTTTTACGACTGAAGAGAGTGTCAAACTATTTTCTGCCACCTCTGTACCCATTTATGCTCTATTAGATTTTAATTTAGGACATGGGGTTGTAGGGGGAAATTTAATTAGTGGTTTTTATCAAGGTAAAACAGCAGCTGAAATAGCAAACCGTATTTTAAAAGGGGAGCAGGTTAAAAATATCCCTGTTTTAAAGAAAGGGGCAAACCGTTTTATGTTTGATTACCAGCAACTAGACCGCTTTGATTTGTTAGATAAACCCTTACCAAAAAACAGCATTATTATTAATAAACCTTATTCATTCTATGCAGAATATAAACTGCTGGTATGGCTGGTTATTAGTTTTATCAGTATTCTAAGCTTAATCATCATTTTGTTATTAATGAATGTAATGAAGCGTAAGCAAATTGAAAAAGCCTTGCACCATGCACATGAGTCATTGGAAAAGAATTTTGCTTTAGTGGCACAACAAAATAAAGAGCTGGCGGAAATGGATAGGCTTAAAGATGAGTTTTTAGCTAATACGTCGCATGAATTACGTACCCCATTAAATGGCATTATTGGTATTGCTGAATCATTGGTGGCTGGAGCGACTGGTAAGCTTGATAAGAAAACCTCTGCTAATTTGCTTATGATTGCTCAAAGTGGAAAACGTTTAGCCACCTTAATTAATGATATTTTAGATTTCTCTAAATTAAAACATCATGAAATTGAATTACAATTAAAACCTCTGTCTTTACACTCCATTGTGAAAGTGGTTACCAATCTTAATCAAGCCTTAGCAAGCCAAAAAAACCTTGTATTAATCAACAATATTACCTCAGGCTTACCTGCTGTTTATGCGGATGAAAACCGCCTGCAACAAATTTTATATAACTTACTAGGTAATGCAATGAAGTTTACCGAGCAAGGAAACATTACGCTTTCTGCTGAAATTATTGATAACAAAGAAATGAAGGTTTCTATTAAAGATGAAGGTATTGGGATTGCTGAAGAAAAGCTAGCCACTATTTTTAAATCATTTGAGCAAGCAGAAGGGTCTATTTCTCGTCAATATGGCGGTACTGGTTTAGGCTTAGCTGTGACTAAAAAGTTAGTGAGCTTACACGGCGGGAAAATTTGGGTAGAATCATGCCTTGGTATGGGTTCCACTTTTATCTTTACACTCCCTCTTTCTAAAGAGCAAGAAGAGACAGTGGCTCCTCCTGTCTTGCCTGATGAATTATCTCCTGTTGTTAACGAAATACAAGCTCCTAGCTTTTATGAAGAGATTCAAACAATAGCACCTTATTCTGGTAATGCATCTAAAATCCTGATTGTTGATGATGAACCTGTTAATTTACAAGTACTGCATAATTATTTGTCATTACAAAATTACAGTATTCTACATGCAGGATCAGGACAGGAAGCTTTAAAGTTTATAGAAGAGGGTTTTAGACCTGATGTCATTTTACTTGATGTGATGATGCCACATATGACAGGCTATGAAGTCACCCATACATTACGTAAAAAATGGCAGGCTATTGAAATGCCTATTTTATTATTAACAGCTAAAAATCAAGTGCAAGATTTAGTACAAGGTTTAGAGGCTGGGGCTAATGATTATATGACTAAGCCAATTTCTAAAGAAGAGTTATTAGCCCGAGTTAAAACACATTTATCACTGAAAACGCTCACAGCTGATAATTTACGTATGAGTACAGAGCTGGATATTGCTCGTCAATTGCAACAAATGGTTTTACCCAAGACATCAGAGTTACAGGCGATTGCAGAGCTAGATATTGCTGGCTGTATGAAACCTGCTGATGAAGTAGGGGGAGATTATTATGATGTCCTAGTACATAATGGGCATATTAAAATTGGGATTGGTGATGTCACAGGGCATGGTTTAGAAAGTGGTGTATTAATGTTAATGGTGCAAACAGCAATACGTACTTTATTACTGGCTGATATTGAAACCCCTGAACAGTTTTTAAATATTGTGAATGCGGTAATTTATCAAAATGTACAACGTATGGAAACCGATAAAAACCTGAGTTTATCTTTATTAGATTATCATGCAGGGGTACTAAAAATTACAGGGCAGCATGAAGAATTACTATGGGTACGCCAAAATGGGCACGTTGAAGTGATTGATACCTTTGACTTAGGTTTTACCATTGGTCTTGAATCAGATATTTCTGCTTATGTATCTCATTTAGATATCACATTACAAGCAGGAGAAGGGCTTGTTCTTTATACTGATGGCATCACTGAAGCCTTGAATGTAGACAAAAAAGAATATGGTCTAACACAGTTTTGCAATGTGATCAGCCGTCATTGGTCTGGATCTGCTGTACAAGTAAAAGAAGCCATCATGGATGATTTAAGCAATTATATCCAAACTCAAACTGTCTTTGATGACATTACATTATTAGTTATCAAGCAACGTTAGCCTATATCAATAAAAAATATTTATTCCTCTCATTTATCTCTATTTTTTTATGAAAATGCAGAGATAAATCAGCAATTTTAAAGTGAAACTGTTATCCTGTCATGTTTTTCACACAAAACCAAGAGACGATACAATGTCTGACGTAAAATTAGATACAGTTGAAGCCAAAGCAAGTTACGGAATTGGAATCCAAATGGGTCAACAACTTGCTAGCAGTAACATTGATGGCTTAAATGTTTCCGCTATTGCACAAGGAATTGAGACTGTTTTATCAGGTAACGTACCTGCTATTGATGTTAATGAAATTAACAATGCATTACGTGAAGTTCATGAGCGTGCTGAAGCTGTTCATGCTGAAAAAGCAAAAGAAGCGGCGGCTGAAGGTGATGCTTTCTTAAAAGCAAATGCAGAACGTGCTGAAGTCTCTGTAACAGAGTCTGGCTTACAGTATGAAGTATTAGTAGAAGGAACAGGTGAAGTACCTTCATCTGATAAAACTGTACGTGTTCATTACCACGGTCAGTTAGTAGACGGCACTGTATTTGATAGTTCTGTACAACGTGGTGAACCTGCTGAGTTCCCTGTAACAGGTGTGATTGCTGGATGGGTAGAAGCATTACAATTAATGCCTGTTGGATCTAAATGGAAATTAGCCATTCCTCAAAACTTAGCTTATGGTGAGCAAGGTGCAGGGGGTGCTATTCCTCCTTTTGCAACACTTGTTTTTGAAGTTGAATTATTAGCAATCGTTTAATAATTGATGCTTAATTTTAGTGTGATGGTTTACAGTCATTGATATGACATCACACTGAAATTTAAAATTGATGAGACATTTTTTATATTTTGTCTCATTGATTCCCGCCTTTTTGTCTCTCCCAATTTTATTTTAAAAAAAGGTAAAGTATGGCTTACGTTTATCTTATTATTGCCATTACTGCTGAAGTGGTGGCAACCAGTGCACTCAAAGCCTCTGAAGAGTTTAGTAAACTGCTACCAAGCCTTATTGTCGTAATAGGGTATAGCACATCTTTTTATTTTTTAGCATTAACACTCAGACATTTACCCATTGGTATTGCCTATGCACTGTGGTCAGGCTTAGGGATTATTTTAGTCACTTTAGTAGGGATTTTTGTCTACCATCAAACCCCTGATTTACCAGCATTAATTGGGATGGGATTTATTATCACTGGGGTGGCTATTATTAATCTTTTTTCCACAATGAGCCATTAGCTTTTTTTAGCTAGTTAATGGCTCCAGAATGATTGACCAATGCTTTAGCTTTTCTTCTTTTGTAAGACGCGCCATGGCGGGGCTACTGGAGGGAAGACGGTAACTAGGCATGGACTGTAAATGAGGTGCTAAAGTAGGTATAACCCGTTTTTTATATTCTTGTTCTGCTTTTGCACCGTTAAAATAAAGGGTTTTAATCTGTGGATGTGTTGCATAAAATTCAGCAAAATCATTGATGACAATAGAGTCATTACGTATTGCTGTATCTAAACTACCTTCTCGCTCACATGACATTAATACATCCCATATGGCAATATTTTTCTTTTTTAATAAGGCAATTTTTTGTTCATAATGGATATCATCATCACTCCCCAATAGCTGAGTGATGATATACCAAAATGCATTACGTGGGTGAGCATAGTACTGCTGTAAACGTAATGATTCTCCCCCTGGCATACTACCAATAATTAAGATTTTGGCATGTTTGTTTGAGAGTGGGGGAAAACTAGAAAGTACGACATTTGTCATAAAATATGATAAAAACCCATTAGGAATAAACAGTGATATATTTTGATAATACTTTATGTATTTCAGGTAAATATTCAGTATTCAGTATATCATAATGCGTACTATTGATTGTATGAACATGTAATTGCCCTGTCACCCAAGGCTGCCATGCTTTAATTGGATCACGTACATGAGTACGTAAACCCGCAGAAAAAAAGACAACATCTCCTTGATAAGGCTTAGGTTGGTAAGTACTTAATGCGGTATGATTATTTTTAAAGACAGAAAAAAGCTGTTCAAACTCTACATCATCCATATCTAAAGGAATAATATCAGCCTGTTGTGCTTGAATAAAAACAGTATGAAGTTTTTTCTCAGCAGAATCTGTCTCAGGAATAGAAATAGATAAGCCTAAATCTTTGGCAAAGGCTTGGTAAAGATCAAGCTCTGTTATTGCTTCCTGTGCTGGTGGAAGGTAGCTATCTAGTAAGCACACTAAGCCCACTTCCTTACCTTGCTCTGTCAATTGTCGCGCCATTTCAAAGGCAATCACCCCACCTAATGACCAGCCTATCAGCTGATAGGTACCCGTCATATATTTTGCTTCAATTTGGCGTAAATAATAAGCTGCCATAGTGGGTATATCTGTTAAAGGCATTTCTTGCTGATTAAACCCTAAGGCTTGTATTCCATAGACAAAATTTGTATTTTCTAAACCTTGTACAAAAGGTAAATAAGCATACACATGCCCACCAATAGGATGAATACAGAAGAAAGGGTGGGCACGGTTCTCACCTGAGCGTAGATTCACAATATTACTTGGTTTATATTGAACCCCTTCATTTTGTAATGCATAGGCAAGTTGTGCAATAGTAGGATGTTTAAATAACGTTGTTAAAGGGAGGCGTTGTTGAAAATGCTTGGATATTTGATTAATCAAGCGAATAGCAATTAGTGAGTGTCCACCTAAATCAAAGAAGTTATCTGTGACCCCCACATGAGACAGTGTTAATACATCTTGCCAAATACGACAAAGTTTTAACTCTAATGGATTACGTGGAAGAATCATATCATGTGTTGCAGTATGTTCATTTTCAGGTTTAGGTAAGGCGCGTCGGTCAATTTTACCATTAGGGGTTAAGGGCAATTCATCCAAGAGAATAAAACGGCTGGGTAACATATAGCGTGGTAAATAATCTTGTAAAAACTGTTGTAAAGCAGCAATATTTAAAGGCTCGCTCTCTATATCATGAGTATAATAAGCAATCAGGCTTTGCTCTTTTTGCTCCCCATAAATCATTACAACGGCTTGTTTTATAGCAGGGTGTTGTGCTAATACATATTCAATTTCACCTAGTTCAATACGAAATCCGCGTAATTTCACTTGGCTGTCTGCACGTCCTAAACACTCTAGTTCTCCATTAGCATGATAACGTGCCCAATCCCCTGTTCTGTATAGCTGTGTCACACCTTCTCTATCATCAAATGGATTATCAATAAATCGTTCTGCTGTAAGTTCAGGGCGGTTTAAATAGCCTTTAGAAATACCTGTTCCACCAATATATAATTCTCCTGTCACCCCGATTGGAACAGGTTTAAAGTGTTGATCTAGCACATAAGTAGAGGTATTCGCAATAGGTTTACCAATAGAGATAAATTTATCTGTAGCTGAAATTTTATGACAGGTTGACCAAATAGTGGTTTCTGTTGGACCATACATATTCCATAAGGTCACATTACGTAAAGAAATTTGGGTAATGAGATCTTGAGGTAATGGCTCTCCTCCACATAATAAAGTGTGTAGAGAATTTTTTTGCCACCCTGCTGCAATCAATAAGTGCCATGTTGCAGGGGTTGCCTGCATAAACTTAACTTGATGTTGATCGATTAAAGACAGTAAACGTATTCCATCAATAGTATCTTCTGTTGCAGCAATAACAATTTTTCCGCCAATAATAAGCGGCAAATACAGTTCTAGTGCAGCAATATCAAAAGAAATAGTGGTGATTGCTAATAATGTATCTTCAGCCGTGATTTCTAAAGTATCACGCATACTGATTAAAAAGTTATGCAAAGCACGATGGGAAATTTGTACCCCTTTTGGTTTACCTGTCGAGCCAGAAGTATAAATGACATAACTTAACTGTGAAGGCTCAGGGGCTTGTATAGGAGGGGTAAAAGGGTAGTTGGCTAAGGTTTTATAAGCAAATAGGCATATTTTTACATTGGGAAGTTTAGGTAATTGGGTAGATAATGAAACCTGCGTTAATAAAAATTCAGTCTTTGAATTCTCCAACATATAGTGTACCCGTTGTAAGGGGTAGCTAGGATCAATAGGAATATAACAAGCACACGCTTTTAATATTCCTAATAGCCCCACCAGCATATCCACACTACGATGCATTGCTAAGGCAACAAAATCCCCTGCTTTAACTCCTTGGTGATGCAGATAATGAGCGACTTGATTTGAGTACATATCAAGCTGTTGGTAACTCAATTGCTGTGTACTATCAGTCACTGCAATATGATCAGGTGTTGTCTGTGCATAATGAGAAAAATACTGTAAAAAGCTCCCTTCTAAGCTTGTATTATCAAAAGTATCATTCCATGTATGACACATTTGATACTGCTCTTCTTCTGTAAGTAGAGGAATTAAAGATAAAGGGGTATCAAGTTGTTGAGGAAGATTTTTTAATATTGTGCAACAATGGTTTAATAACTGCTTGATAAAAGAAGGAGTAAATTTTTGTACCGCATATTCTAAACTTAAAGCTAGTTGATGACCTGCTTTAACAGAAAGAACCAGTGGGTAGTGTGTATGTTGTAATAGATAAAAATAGTGCTTCTCCCACTGTGCACTTTGTTCACGCAAACTATCATTTACATCATAGTTCTCAAAAACAATAATACTTTCAAATAAGGCAGCCCCCTGTGGTAAACGACTGCAATTTTGTATCATCACAGGTGGTGTATGTTCATGTGCTCGTATCTCTTTTGAATAATTATTTAATACATTAAATAAAGAACGTGGGGTTGTCGTATCATCAACAGTTAATGCAATAGGCAGGGTATTAATAAAAAGCCCAACCATATTTTTACTTTGAATACTTTTATCAAAATGACGACAGGCACGTGTTGCCCCAAAAACAATATGCTGCTCTTGACTATAGCGATATAAAATCGTTGTCCATGTAATTTGAATTAAAGTATTAAGGCTAATCCCCCACTCTGCAACAGCCTGTGTTAATTGCTCAGTTAGAGCACGATCCACAGTCATTGTCATTTCTTCATGAGATAATTCATTTCCCGTTTGATATTGTGGTAAACAAAAAGGTAAGGGGGTAGGAGCCACCACATTTCTTAAATAATTTTCCCAAAAAGGAATACTTTTATCATGATTATAATCGGTTAACCAATGTAAATATTGGCTATAACAAGGAGGAAGGGGAAGTTCAAGATCTTCTCTTTTTTGTAAGGCATAATAATAAGCAAAGACCTCTTTTAAAATACTAAAACGCGAACGTCCATCTAATAAAGCATGGTGATATGTCCATACAAATTTATACTTTTGCTTTGCTAAACGTATTAAAGCAAAACGCATAGTGGGAAATTGATCTAGAGGAAGATCCGCTTTTCTGTCATCAATTAAAAATTGTTGGAATTTTTTGTCCTGTTGCTGAGGTGTATCATGATACCAATCAATAGCATGTATTTCACATTGTATGTCTATATCAGCATGAATATGTTGAACAGGGGGTTCTTGTGGATCTAACCAGTGAAAACTGGTACGCAAAATAGCATAGCGTTGTATCACCTTTTTCCATGCTAATGAGAAATTTATATGGTGAATAGCTTCATTTAACTGCCATACAAATTGCTGAGTATAGACCCCTGCATGTTCTGTATACAAGGTATGAAATAACATGCCCTCTTGAATTGCCGTTAATGGATAAGCGTGTATGCTCATAAATAAATTCTCTACAATACCGGGTTATTTTATTTTTATAGATACTATTATTATAATTTTTAATTATTTATAAAGTTAATAAATCTAATTTAAAATAGTATAAATTGATATTAACCAGTGTTTTTTTTATATCCACTATAAAAATAGATTTTAATGAAAAAATACAGCTCATATTTAAGGTAAATATAAGCCCATATAGTAAATCAATACCTCTATTCTTTTTATGCCCTCTTGAAAAAAAGCATGGCTTCTATAAGGGTAAAATGCTATATAATGTATTATAATACAATTGTTTATAGACACATCATAAACACTGTTAATATCGCCTCATGCATCAAAAATTATGTATGCAAGTACATCATAAGTGAGATTATCAAAGATGACAGCTTTTTTTAATACTTTCTTTCATACATGATAAACAAAATACTATTTTTGCATACAATCTCTTAGATTATTCTAAATACACCCATTTTTTAGAACTATAATTTTATTATAGATATTTTTGTAATAATTTCCCTTTTTTTAAATGAAAAAAATACTCTTTTCATAGTTATTTATATCATAGTAAACTACTACTTAAGATATCTTAATTAAATTTTAGTTTTTAAAAGGAGCCTAATAAATGTGCTACAAAAGGGAAAAGGGGGCGTTCTATACGCTATTGACTTGTATACTTTTATATGTACAAAGCAACGTATATGCTGTTGAGTATAAGGTGGGTATTTTTGAAGCAGGCACATCCTCTATTTATACAGAGACGCTGCGTGCTACAAAAATTGCCTTAAAAGAAATGGGCTGGGGAGATAAAGTTAAGTTTCCTGAAGATGCTTATATTAGCCCTGGTTGGGAAACAGAAGCCCGAAAAAATTGGGATAGTGCAGCACAAGGTTTATTAGCACGCAAAGAGTTAGATTTATTCTTTGTACTAGGGACAGATGCAACAAGTGTGATGCTTAAACATAATACTGGGGGAAAACCAATTGTTGCAGGGGGTGTCAGCGATGCAGTACGCTCTAAATTTGTATTAAATGAACATGATTCAGGCGTGGATAATTTTACTATCCGTATTGTCCCAGGGCGATATGCACGTATGTTCCGTATTTTTCATGATGAAGTAAATTTTCAACGTCTGGGTTTATTATATATGGACACAGATAATGGGCATAAATATGCGAATGTAGCCGATGCAGAGTTGGTTGCCAAAGAACGTGGCTTTAAAATTATCCCATATAAAATATCAGCTGATCAAACCCCTGAGCAATGCTTAGAAGCATTAAATCATTTAATTAAAGAAAAAGTTGATGCGTTTTTTATGCCTTCTTTAACCTGTTTTGAGTGGAAACGTTTTGATGTGCAAAAGCATTTAGAATTATTAACTAAAAATCGTATTCCTACTTTTGCTCGTCAGGGATCAGAAGATGTACGTGGTGGGGCATTAATGGGATTTTCTACTGTTGATTATAGTAGTCGAGGACGTTTTCTTGCAGAGCGTATTATTCAAGCTTTACAGGGTGAAAAGCTCCGTACATTAAAGATGGTTGATAATGCACCACCTAAAATTGCATTAAACCTGTATGTTGCGCAAGAGATTGGTTTTGATTTATCATTTGATATCTTAGGAGCAAGTGATGAGATTTATCAAGAAATTAGCTACCCTGAAGATCGCTTAGTTAAATAGTAGCAGCTAAAAATGTAGCGTATTTCTAGTAAAATATTTATTTTTACTGATATTTAGTAGAGTCAATATATGTATGACTTAACTTAATAAACTGCCATGGCAGTATTTTTAATATCAGTAACTTACTGGGAATACGCTGATATAGTGAATAGTAATAGATTAAAAATCTGTACCAATGGTTAAATGGAACCGCCAAGGTTTATCTTTCTTATTTAAACCACGTGCAATATCAAGCCGTACCGCACCTATAGGTGAATACCAACGTGCACCAATCCCCACCCCTTTGTGTAAATCTATTTTATTATAATCATTAAATGCATTCCCTATATCGTAAAAGATAGCAGCCCCCCAATCTTTTAAAATACGATAATCATATTCAATACTTGCAGCAATAAGATGCTTACCACTGACTAGGGAATTACTGCCCCCATCTAACTCTTCATAAGCATAACCGCGTACACTACGATCTCCCCCTGTCCGAAATTGCAAAATACGAGGCAAGATACTAGAGGTAAACCCTAAATCAGAATCAGTACTGGTTTGGGTGGTGGCATCTGTATAGGCAATATCAGCACGAAATAATAAGCGTCCATTTTTATGAATTTTCCGAATAAAATTCCCTTTTAAATGGATTTGCCAAAAGGATAAGTTAGAGGCGAGGGTATCAAAACCTCCTTGTAAGGTGAGCCCTAATTTTTTTGCATTGGTTGGGTATAAAGGATTATCAATATCACTATAAACCCATTGTATACTTGGAATTAATACACGAAATGTAGGATCTAATACCCGTCGTTCAAACTCATTAATATCATCTAAAATCTCTGTACGATCAATCGGATCAATATCACCTAATAGCAAATCAATTAAGGCATAACGTTCTTCTAAATAGGTTAAGCCCCATGTTTCTTTTACATGAATATTATTAAATAAATGACGTGTATGATGTTTACGAATACCTAAAGAAGTATCTTCAAAACGGGTAGAACCATCTAGTGCTGTTTCATTTTTTGAATTGTAATTAATAAAAACTTCAAAGTATTCACGAGGGTGAGATTTTAAAGGGATTTCATACGCTAACTCTAAGAAACGCCCTCGTTGCTTTTGAGTTAAGGCTAAGGCAGAGCGTAATTTATGTCCTCGACGATTAATATAGTGAGTTTTGACTTCGGCAGTTAAACGCAAACCTGTATCCGTACCATAACCAATTTTACCTTTATACGTATTACGCTTACGCGGTGTTAATTGTACATGTAGGTTAACAAACTTTTTACTTTTTTGTTCTTCATAGCGGTTTTTAATGCGCACTTTCTCAAAATAACCACTTTCATTCATAGCATCACGAAATCGGAGCATTTTTTTAACTGAATAAGGTTCCCCTGTTTTAAAGCTAATAAATTGATGTAGTAATTTTTTACTAAACTTTACATCGTTAAAAACAACTTCACCAAAGTGGTAACGCTTTTGACTATCTAAATGTAGAAAAATAGCCATTGTATAAGCTTTTTCATCAAACTCTACATATTGCTTAGGCAAACTTACATCAAAATAACCCCGTTCTTCTGCTAAATTAAGTAATTTACGTTTTGCTGTTTCATAATCAGTATGATGAAAAATCTTACCTTTCTTAATTGGTAGCTCATCTAATAATTCCGCAAAAGCAGGATCACGCAATGCATCACCTAAAAAACGAATACTGATTTTTTTAATCCGTACAGGATCATTCTTAGTAATACGATAGTATGCACGCCATTCTTTAGAGGGAGGGGAAGGGGGAGTCAGCTGCGCTTCAATGCTAGGACGGTAATAACCAAAAACTTTTAATGCATTATGTATTTCTTCTGTGGCTTGCTTATGCAATCGCCTAATACGTTTTTTATTGAGTGAACTGTGGTTTTTTCTTTGCTCTATACTTAAATAAGCTTTCACATTTTTTAATAAAGCTTCATCTTCTTTTGATCCTACACCCGTCACAGTAACCAAAACATGATCTACTATTTTCTTAGCATCTTGTTCTTTGGCATAGCCGTATTCATAAGATAACAATAATGCACTACATATTCCTATTACCCATAAAAATTTGCGATATAGCAACATACATTCCCTATTTTTATTTTTAAATTTCTATGACTATCACTGTGTGGGTACCAGTCAGATCATATTATTTATCATTAATAGTATTAAAAAATATTAAGTGGTCGATACTATTTTGTTCAAAAGAATAATACAGTTTATATTATGATTCATCTTTTTTAAAACGATGAATTACGCGTCTATCTTTTTTAGTGGGTCGTCCCATGCCACGTGGACGTTGTTCTGCATACATTTGCTTCCGTGCTTCCGCACCTAAAGCACGTTTTTTCTGGCTTTCTTCTGTTTCTACATATAATAAAGCCGCCTCTGTTGCAGAACGGCGTTGAACGGAGAGGGCAAGGACTTCAACTATCCATTCAATTTCTCCCTTACGTATTGTCAGCATATCACCAATATGGACTTCTTTTGCGGGCTTGGTGCGTTGGCTATTTAAATGTACTTTCCCACCGTTGACAGCTTCAATGGCTAAATTACGGGTTTTAAAAAAACGCGCTGCCCACAACCACTTATCAATGCGTGTTTTAGTTGAACCTTTATCAGCAGACATAAATTATTAATGACTCCAAAAAACAAATCTTATACCTTCTTTATTTGTTAATGCCAAAATAAAAAGTACATAAGATAGATTAAAATTAGCAAGTTATCATAACATTAATTTGTTAATTTAGTGTTTAAAAATCATGGTCATTTAAAATAGGAAAAAATGTATTCTGGCAAGGCAGTATTGATACAAGAAGCCCAATATTTTCAAGATATAGTAGCCTATTGGATTCAGTATCAAAATATTACATCTAACCTATTCTATAATAAGGTATGTGTAATATCCGTCAGCATATTTATGTTAAATAAAGAAAGGATAAAAAGGGGGGGGAATATTATACTAAAGAAGAAAAGGGATGTAATTCACCACGTTGTACTTTTAAACAACGCTCTAAATAGACACGAGCTGCTTCATCTTGTTCATTAATACTTAATACTTTTTCAAAAAATTCACGTGCTCGCTCGATTTGTTGCCCATGATACGAGACACACCCTTCTTCAAAATCAGCCAAAGTTTGTTCTTTTAATACAATAATATCTGCCGCATCCCCATCAAATACTTCATATACAGTTACTGCTTCACTTTTCCCTTTTACTTTTACACGATCAATAACACGAATTTTATATTTAGATACATCTTCTAATTTTTGGTAGGTATGCTCTGTAATCAGCAATGCTGTCCCATAGACTTTAGTTAACCCTTCTACACGTGATGCAAGGTTAACTGCATCAGCAATCACAGTTCCATCCATACGATTAGGTCCCCCTACAGTCCCCAGCATTAAAGGGCCTGTATTTAACCCAATCCCAATTTGAATTTGTTCAAACCCTGCTTCTAATAACACCATATTATGGGTGACAAGCGTTTTTAACATGGAAATAGAGCCACGGACGGCATCATCTGCATTAGTGGGGAACAATGCCATAATTGCATCCCCAATATATTTATCTACAAAGCCATTATTATCAACAATATTAGGCTCCATTTCCTTTAGATAAATATTAATAAAATCAAAAATAACCTCAGGCTCCATTTTTTCTGACATACTGGTAAACCCACGAATATCAGAAAATAAAACCGTCATTTCTTTTTCAACATGATCCCCAAGCTGTACATCCACCACACTTTGTTTATTTAATAATTTTAAAACTTCACGTGGCATAAATCGCTCGTAGGCGCGACTTAACTCAGATAGCTCTTTTGTAAATTTCTCACGCGCCACCTGTTCAGGGGTTTGGCATTTATCACAATAGGCTTGTGTTGTTTTATCACGAGGATTAATTGCCAGCACATTATTAAACATATTTAAGGCTTGGGTGAATTCTTTTTTCTGGTATAAATGACAAGCCTGCTCAAATTCTGCACAGGTTTCTGTCTTTAAAATAACCTGCTCTTCATCATTACTATCATAAGCTTCGTAAATATTACTGAATTCTTGTTTTTTATCATTTTTATTTGCTAAAATATCAATAAATCGAATATGATAACGTTCTTTATCATCCAATTTTTGATAGGTATTTTCAGTTAATAGTAAATTTGTTAAATAAGTTTGTGTTAACTCTTCCACACGGGTTGCAAAACTCACTGCATCAGCCAATACGGTTCCATCCATGCGGTTTAAACTTCCCACTGTGCCTATCATCATCATATCTGTATCTAAACCAATCCCGATTTGAATGGGCTGATAACCCGCTTCTTGCAGCATTTCATTATGTTCTGTCAGCTTTTCACACATTGAAATAGCACAATCTAAGGCATCATTTGCACTACGGGGAAAAAGTGCCATGATAGTATTACCAATATATTTATTAATAAACCCATGATATTTACCCACTAAAGGCTCCATTTTGCCTAAGTAAGCATTAATAATATCAAAGCTTTCTTGTGGGGTTTGCCGTCCTGATAACTGTGTTAAACCATAAATATCAGCTAATAAAATAGTCATCTCACATTCAGCATAATCCCCCAAGCTTACCTCTGTAATACTTTGTTTATGTAACAGCTTGATAAATTCAGGTGGGATAAAACGTTCATAAGCTTTATTTACGTGATACAATTCATTAGCAATTTTTTCACGTTCAGCCCTTTCCAACTCATGACAACGATCAATATAAATATGCGCCGCTTTATCTTGTGGATTAATGGCTAAAACTTTATCAAAATATTCACGTGATTTTTTAATTTCATTATTATGAAATGCATGACAGGCAGTTTCAAAATCCACTAAAGTTTTTTGTTTTAACTCAAATACAGCCGTTGACTCAGTATCAAAAACTTCATATAGAATAGTTTTAATATCAGTATTTTGGATAGATAAATAATCTATAAAGCGAATATGATAACGGCTTGGATCTTCTAATTTTTGATAGGTTTCATCTGTGATTAATAGTGGTGCACTGTAAAAGCGAGTGAGGTCTTCAGCTTGCGAAGCAATATGTACCGCATCAGAAATTACAGTACCATCCATATGATTCTGCCCCCCTACAGTCCCCAATAATAAATTACCTGTATGCAAGCCAATCCCAATTTGGATAGAAGGATAATGTGCTTCCTTTAATAACTCATTATAAGCGATTAGGGATTTTAACATCGCAATTGCCCCCTGTATGGCATCATCCACACAACCAGGGAATAAAGCCATGATTTCATCTCCATTATATTTATCAACAAAGCCACGGTGTTTAGCCACCACAGGCTCCATTTGCCCCAGATAAATATTAATAAAATCAAAAACTTCTTCGGGTGACATCTTTTCAGATAAACGCGTAAAGCCTCGTATATCTGAAAATAACACGCTCATCTCTCGCTCTACCATATCACCCAATTGCACTTCAGCAATATCACGATTAATGTAGCTTAAAAATTCTTGGGGAACAAAACGTTTATAGGATTTGTTGAGATGGAATAACTCATAAGCAAAACGAGTACGTTCTTCCTCTGCCAACTTGCGCTCAGTAATATCAGATAAAGTTGTTAGAGTAATATGTTGCTCGTTATAAACCACTGATTGGCTAGAAAGAGATGCCCAGAATGTGGTGTTATTTAAACGGCGAAACTCCACCTCACAATCACTGGCAAAACCATTATTTTGAGTCAACAGCTCATTAACCCGTTGCCGTTCGGCAGGATTGCAATACAAACGTTCAAAAACCAAGTCATTAAGCTCATCATCTTTTGCACAATGAAATAGACGCACAGCATGTTGATTCGCATACAGCACAACCCCTGTATTAGAGCACAACATAAGAACAGGCAAGGGCATTGTTTCTGCAATTAATTGAAAATGATGTGTATCAGTCGCTGAATCTTGGCTGTGTTGTGTTTTCTCGCTATTATTATGATCAGCCACGTTATTTGTAACTAAGGTTAAGTGGGGTAAATGCTTGTTTGCGTATTGGGTTGATGTATCGTTTTTCATACCAAAGTCACCATTATTTTAGGTAACACAAATGGTGATAGGGTCTTTTATAATATAGATCATAACATTCTAGCTATCATACTAGAACCAATATAGTGCTGTATAAATAAATCACCTTTATTTTTACCAGCAGGCGACTTGCATAGAGAGTATCATTTTACCTTGTTTTAAGTCTTTTGGGTAAATATTGTAGATAAGTTTACTATTATTATAGGTAAATATTGACGTGAAGCATGTAATATTTTAGGTACACTCAATAATTCATAGCCTATGGAATAGGCTTATGACACGTAGTCAATTAGTCTATTGAGCTGATCATTTTTCCCTCATACCTATGAAAACTATAGTAGCATAGCTTATAACGATAAATCACGGCTATTTGTATTCATTTTATAAGTAAAAATAGCAATTACTTTAGCTTTTTATTGTAAAAATAATTGTCCTATCATTTTTTATGCATAAAGCATACATTTTTCACTGTGGTGTAAAAATTAAATATTATGTAAAGCATCGACCAACCGTGTGACAGCAACCACTTCTAAGCCTTTGATTTTATCTTTAGGGACATTCGCTTTGGGTACAATGGCTCGTTTAAAGCCGTGTTTTGCTGCCTCTTTTAAGCGTTCATAGCCATTAGGAACAGGGCGAATTTCTCCTGCTAGTCCCACTTCACCAAAAACAACTAATTCATGTGGGAGTGCAATATTACGTAAACTAGATAATACAGATAAAATCACCGCTAAATCTGCGCCTGTTTCACTGACACGTACCCCTCCCACAACATTGACAAATACATCTTGATCATAAGTTGCCACTCCACCGTGGCGATGTAATACCGCTAATAACATGGCTAAACGATTTTGATCTAAACCTAAAGTGACACGGCGCGGGTTGGGCATGTGGGAGGTATCAACTAAGGCTTGAACCTCTACCAACATTGGGCGGCTACCTTCACGGGTGACCATGATAATACTACCTGATACATCCTCTGCATGGCGTGATAAAAAGATGGCTGAGGGATTATTCACCTCTTTTAAACCTTTATCAGTCATCGCAAATACACCCAGCTCATTCACCGCACCAAAACGGTTTTTAATCGCACGAATGACACGGAAACGACTGCTGCTATCGCCTTCAAAATATAAGACCGTATCCACCATATGCTCTAGAACACGCGGGCCTGCTAAGGCACCTTCTTTGGTCACATGCCCAACTAAAAAAACCGCCACATTCATTTGCTTTGCAAAGCGCACTAATAGTGCGGCACTTTCTCGTACTTGTGCCACTGACCCTGGGGCGGATTGCAACATGTCAGTATGTACCGTTTGGATGGAGTCAATCACCATTACTCTTGGTTTTTCTTGTTCGGCTATTTTTAAAATACGTTCGACACGGGTTTCAGTGAGCAATTTTACATTGCTGACATTTAAACCAAGACGTTCTGCACGTAAGCGTACTTGTTGTGGAGATTCTTCCCCTGTGACATATAAAGGAGAACCTTGCTCAGTTTGACTCATTGCTGCCAATGTTTGAATTAACAGGGTTGATTTTCCAATCCCCGGATCTCCACCGATTAAAGCCACTGATCCTGTAACTAAGCCCCCTCCTAATACTCGATCTAATTCTGTTAAGCTGGTTGCATGACGGGTTTCTTGTGTTCCTTCTACTTGATCCAAAACACAAACTTGTGCTTGACTGCCTGCATAATGAGCAAAACGAGGTGAACTAGGCTTTGTTTCAGGTTCAGCAATACCTTCATCTAAAGTATCCCACGCCCCACATGCAAAGCATTTTCCGCTCCATTTAGGACTGGTATTACCACATTCACGACAACTATAAATTGTTTTTTGTTTTGCCATTTTGATATTTTTACCAAAGAAAGAGAGAAAATTTATACCTGTGCAATCGTTAATTGGTATAATCACGATCTTCACACGAATTACTTTTTTATTTATAGATGATTAAATTTTTATGAGATACAGTCCAAAATCACACTCAGGGTTTACCTTATTAGAAATGCTGGTCGTGCTGGTCATCATCGGTTTACTTGCGGGTTTAGTCGGCCCTGCTTTATTTGGTAATGTTGATAAAGCAAAAGTTCAAACAGCAGGGACACAAATTAAAATGCTAAAAGGGGCTGTGGGCACATTTTACCTTGATGTGGGACGTTATCCTACTACACAAGAGGGACTGAATGCATTAATGAATCCGATTAATGATGAAAAAAGTAAAGCTTTTTGGAAAGGGCCTTATTTAGCTGAAGATTTACCCCTTGATCCATGGAATAATGCTTATCAATACAGTGTCCCTGGGGCAAAAAATAAGCCGTTCGCACTGTACTCATTTGGAGCAGATGGTCAAGCAGGTGGAGAAGAATTAAATGCCGATATTGGGCAACTCCCTGCACAGTAAAAGTAGAACAAACATGTCAGGGTATACCTTGCTGGAAATGCTTATTGTCTTGATGATAATGGGCTTTGTGGCAGGGGTCGCTGCACCTCAACTTGCAAATATGTATGAAAGTGTAACTATTTCACAACAAAGAAAAGATATACTAAAGCAGGTAAGTACTTTAAGTTATAAAGCATTTCGACAGGCTAAAAAAATTACAATAACTAATTACCCTCAACCAAGTAGTAGTAAGGAAATGAATAACTTTCCTTTACTACTTCCAGAAAAATGGAGTGTACAAGTAGATAAGCCTATTTTATATTATGAAAATGGGGTGTGTGCAGGCGGTAATTTAACACTTAAATATGTCAAGGTAGAATACCTTATCAGTTTATCTCCACCTCTTTGCCAAGTGTCATTACAAATAAATAGCTAATAATATCTATTCAAGGTTAATAAAATTTGCATAATAACTTTTTTTTACAAAAAGGGTTTAGTTTATTAGAAGCTATTGTTGCTCTGCTTCTTGTTACAACTTTGGGTTTGGGCTTGCTTTCATGGGCAAATAATAATTTATTGAATCTTACTAAAATTGAAAAAGCATATGAACGGGATGATGCAATAAAAAATGCATTAGATTTTATAGAAGCTATTAATTTAACAGAATACCCAAGTGGCAAGGAACAGGTAGGGCATTATACTTTTGAGTGGAGTGCTAATGCTATAGAGCCTGCCAAAGATGTTATTTTATCAGCAGGATATCCCGGTTTATATGAAGTCACACTTTATTTAGCACATATTTCTATTTTTATAAATACTGAACTTATCCATCAATTTACTCTCCATCAAGTCGGCTTTAAACAAGTACGTGAACGAAATTTATCATTATAACAATAAACGCCATAATAAAGGTTTTACCTTACTTGAAGTATTGGTTGTATTAATTTTACTTACTCTAATTATAAGTATGGTATTTCAAATATTTTCATTTGTATTTCATATAAGTGAGCGAGCAGCTTTATTACAAATAGAGCAAAAACAACAAAAGCTACAGTTACATTGGTTTAAAAATAGTGTTGCAGCCTTACACCCAGATAATTTTGATGCACCAAATATATTTAAAGGTAATCCACAAAATTTTACAGGTATTTCTTTAGCACCACTAAATAAACCGATAGGTGTTCCAACACTCATACAGTGGGAAATTGTCGAGAATAATGATACTAATAGCTTGCGTTATTATTATTCACAGGAAGCATTTTGGGACATTATGATATGGAAAAAAGGAGAAGGGAAATTTTCATATAAAGCAAGTAATAATAAATGGTACCCAACATGGCCCCCTAGAAAACTAGGTGAACAAGAAAAGCAACTACCAGAAGCACTTTTGTTTACTTGTTTATGTGATAAAAAAACATTAAGTGTTATAAGTTTTATCAAAGGACATAAAGAGCCTCAATATGACTTTAGAAAAGCATTTGATTTATAGGTATAGAGCTTAATTTTTAATGTTAAAATATAATAAAAAAACAAGCTATGGATTTGTATTATTAACTGTTTTATGGCTTTTGGCAATTATATCCATTATTGTAAGTTTTTTTGCAAAATGGACTAATGAAAGTATCGAGGAAGCGCAAAAGGCACGTGATAATACACAAGGTTTAATAGCAATGCATAGTACACAAGCTATTATTCTATATACTTTATCTACACAGCAAGTTAATATTGCGGGGATAACAACCTCTAAAAATGAAATATCCCCCCCTTCTTTTGATGATATGCTTGATATTGGGCGTTTTAACTTAAATAGTACAGGGACAGAAATCCGCTTAGACGATAGAACATATCAGGGAAAAGGGAATACTTATTTTTCGCTACAAGATAAATCAGGACTATATAATCTTAATATAGCAACTATTGATAACTCTGAATCTGTTAGGCGTCCTTTATTACGTATTTTAGCAAATTTCAATATTCCTGCTGAACATCGTAGTGGACTACTTGATAAACTACAAGATTATACTGATATGGATGATAACCATCGTATTAATGGTGCAGAGAAATATCATTACAGAAAAAAATCTTTATATCCCCCTCCTAACCGTAGTTTATTTCATCCTATGGAAATATATAATGTGATGGATTGGCAGTATTATAAACATTTATGGCAAAATAATACATGGGCACAACTCACAACAACTTCTTTTGCTGGAGCACTTAATATTAATGCAGCGCCCCTTTTTATTTTAAAATCATTAGATGAAATTGATGCAGAAACAGCAGAAAAAATAATAACCTTACGTCAAAAATCACCCTTTTTATCTATTGATAATTTATCAACAGCTATTGGTATTAATTTATCAACAGGTGGTTTAAATGACACACGCTTTAGATTTTACCCTTCTGAATTTATTAGGTTTTCATTGTGGCATAAGGGTGGGAATTTTATTCGTCAAATTCATTTAAAAATTACACCTAATGCAGATAAAAAGCAACCATGGTATATTGCTTATGTTAATGATATTCCAATGAATGATAAATATAAAAAGCAAACGATAAATCTTTCACAACTTTCTTATTTAAAATAATTAATGTATAACACACTATTTACCCCACAACGCTATTCCTATAATAGTAATAAAGAAATAAATTTAGTTCAAAAAGGTAAAGGAAGTGTAGAAGTTACTATTTCTCGCTCACTCTGTCATTATAAACTATTCTCATTGCTTGATATTCCTCTGGCTCGTCGCCAAGCTGTAATACAACTAAAAATAAAGCAATGGAGTCCTTTTAATATATATGGAACTTACGTGTGTTGGCATCAACATATGGCAATGGTTTGGGTGTGGGATAAGGTACCATTAGAAAAAGCATTATCTATAACAGATTTAAAGATAAAACATATTAACTTTTACCCAGAAACAGTATTATATTCTTCTAATGATAAAGATGGGGTACGTTGTATACAGTGTATTAATGGTATTGAAGCACAAATTTGGAAAAATAAAGTTTTAGTGAGTAGTCGTTGGTGGATATCACTACCTAATCCATTAATATGGCATAAATTTTTGCGTGCTCAAGGTATAAAAGAGAGTCAAGATAAAGAAAATATTATTTCCTTAAGTTTTAATAAAAAAGCATGGGGGAGTAGTAAAAAAGCTTTAATTTTAACTTTATTAAGACAGGAAATGATATGGGGAACTTTAATTGTATCAATACTACTGAGTATAATTAGTTGGAAATTGATTTATATACAGAAGTGGCAACAAGCAATAGATGATATTGAGCAAAAAATAGAAATACTAACCCCTAAAGCTCAACCTATATTAATAGCACGAAATAAGGTGCTTACTGCTAATGAGACAATCCAAGGTTTACAAAGTTTAAATCCTTACCCATCACAATTAGAAGTGATGGCAGAAATTACGGTCAAATTAGTAGAAAAAAATATACAGTTAGTTAATTGGTCATACAGTACAGATAAGCTTAAATTTAGTTTTCAGGCAAAAGATTTAGATCCACGCTTTTATGTAAAAAAATTACAAGAAGTTACGTTTCTTAAAAATGTAGAAATATCAATCAATAAAAAGCAAATTGATGTTTCTGCTCAATTAAAACAAAAATAATAGATTTATGTTAATATTATGCAGCAGCACTCTTCACTTATAATTGAAATTAAGACAAATACACGTTTACGTTTAGGTATATGGCTAATTTTTATTATATTAGGCAGTTATACTATAGAGCTATTAAGTAAACATGAGTATCAGGTTAAAGATGATTTTAACCATGCTAGATTAAAGCTGGCTAAGATAAAAACTATTTTAAGCCAAAAAAATTGGGATACTTTATCTGTTCAAGCTAAAGATACTCAAATAGCTATTGAGGATAAGCTATGGTTAGCAGATAACAAAGGTTTAGCATTGGCTAATTTTCAAGCATGGGTAGATTTAAAACTTCGTGCTGCAAAGTTACCAAATACACGTATTACAGTTGAATCAAGTCCTGTTCAAGAACATCAACTTTTACGTGTTGCTGCAAAAATATCAGGTACATTTGTGACCAAACCTATGATTGATTTCTTATTATCATTAGCTTTACATCCTCAGTGGGTTATTGTTGAAACATTAAATATACGAAAAAAAAATACACAGTCTGGCTTTAGTTTAGTACTTATCAGTTATTTTCAGCTTCCTCTACAAAAATAATAATTTATGCTATTTAACACACCATTTTTTGTAATTATAGGTAGTCTTATTATTACTACATCAAGTCTATTTGCGTTATCTAGCTTTTCTATAAAAGGAAAAAATGCACCTTCCTCTCCTACAATAGAAATGAATTTAAAACCATATAATATAAAAGAACATAAAGAAAAGCTAAGAAATAATTATACACAATTAGATATTATTGCACCGTGGGGAGTGGAGCAAAAAATAAAAAATACAAAGAAAATAAAAAAAGACATACCAACTAAAAAAAAATGGAAGTTTGTTGGTGTAGTGAATGAGGGTAATACTAAATATGCACTTATTTATTATGATAAAGTAAAACGTTATAAGGTTGGTGATGTATTTATAAATACACAGCATCTAGTAGCGATTGGTGAAAGTCATATTGTCTTTACTATTCAAGGTAAAGAAGTCAAAAAATATTTATATCAATAACTAAAATTACGCAGTAAAATCAAACAGCTTATGTAATAAGCTTGTGATCTAATCACTTCACTGGTGTAGTTATTTTATTTATATATTGTAGTGACGTTGCACGCAACGTCCTCGTGATCTCATTCACCCCACAACCATAAATTCATAGCCACCATAATAGAATCTATAATATGAATAATTATTAATTTAATAAAATTAAAGTTCTATTTCTCAACCATCCCGCTGTCATAAATCATGACAGAATTGGATTCAGTGCCAAGCGTTGCATGCCGCTACGGCTTTATTGATTCCGCCATCTTCTGTAGTGATATCACATGTAATGTCACTGTAGCAGGATGAGTGCGTAACTTCAGTTAATAACAGTATATTTATGAAAAAAATTATTATTTTATTTCTATTTCTTAGTGCCTGTAGTACTAAGCCTGCCCCTGATTTTTCTTTACCTTCACCCCTAGTAAAAAAGGAGGTTACTAAAAATGTTATTTATAATAGTAAAAGAATTCCTCAAACAAATACAGCTATTGCATTAGAAGATGCATTAAAAGCACAACCAACTAAAAAAAATAAAGCACAACAAATAGAGAGCAAAAAAACAAAGTTTTATAGTACCCCAACATTACCACAGAAAAGTAGTATTAAAAAGCGAGTTATTAATAATGAGGATTTACCTAAGTTAAAAGGGGAAAGTATTACTATTAATGTAGATGGTTTACCTCTTCCTGCTTTTATTAATGAAGTTTTTGGTAATGTACTTAAGTTATCTTTTGAGATAAGTGCTGATTTAAAAGAGAAAAAAGATTTAATTACCTTACGTATAACTAAAGCTGAAACACCGACTAATATTTACTTGTCAGCAAAACAAGTATTACTAAATTATGGTATCAGTATTATACAGCAAGATCAGTTAATACGATTTGTTATTAGTAATGATACAAATAGTGCAACTAAGTTGCCATTATTGGTGACAGGAGAAAGTTTGCCTAATATTCCAGCAAGTAACCGCCCTGTTTTTCAATTTATACCATTAAAAGTTGTACGTAATGTCCATATTGCTGGTTGGTTACGTAGCTTATATCGTGGACAGGGTTTAGAGATTATTGAGGACAGTTATCGTAATTCAATTATTTTGAAGGGTAAGCCTTATATTGTTGAGCAGGCTACCTCAACGATAGAGGCATTAGATCAGCCATTAATGCGTGGACGTTATAGTATTAGAATTGAGCCTGCTTATTTACCTGCTAAGGAGTTGGCAGCTAGTTTACAGAATATTTTAAAAACAGAAGGGTACTTGACGGGGAAAGGGTGGTCAGATAGTGAATCACTTATCATTATGCCTTTAGAGAAGTTAGATATTATTTTAGTTTTTAGTGTTGATAGAAGTTTATTAAATCATGTAAAATCATGGGTATTGCAATTAGATAAGCCAAGAAAAGAGATGGCAGAAAAAAATGAGCAGGAACTCTTTTTTTATACTATAAAGAATACAGCGGCAGAAAGTATTGCACCTGTTTTGTCTGAGTTGATGGGGCAGTCTGTTTCAACACCTTCTGTAGTAAAGAAAGATAGTAAGGCGAGTGGTGCTAATAAAGTAGCAATAGCACAGAGAAAATCAACGACACTTCAAGCAAGTAGTAACACAATTTTCCCAGATGCTCGTCTTATTATAGATGAGGTGAGGAATTCTTTAATTTTTCATGGAAGTAGAAAGAGTTGGGCACGGTTAAAGCCTATTATTCAGCGTATGGATGTGCCTGAGAAGCAAACATTATTGGAAGTGACTATTGCTGAGATTACATTAACAGATCAGTCTCAGTTTGGTGTTGAGTGGTTGTTGAATAATATTGGTATTGGTGATTTTAAGGGGCAGTTATCAACACGTAATGGCTTAGGCTTGAAGACTGGGGGTTTGTCTTATTTTCCTGTTAGTAAGTCGGGTTCATTAGCGGTGATCAGTGCTTTTACGAGTAATACTAATATTAATGTTTTATCCACCCCACGGGTGATGGTGCGTAGTGGGGAGCAAGCTACGATTGATGTTGGGCGTGAGGTGCCGATTGTTACCAGTCAGAGTACTTCAAACCAAACCCCGATAATAGGGGGGCAGTCAGGTATTTTGCAGCAGATACAGTATAGACGTACTGGGGTTTTATTGAGTGTGAAGCCTGTTGTTCATTCGGGGAATCGAATTAATTTGGAGGTGTCTCAGGAGTCTAGTGAGGCACAAAAGAATGAGTTAAGTGAGGTGTCTTCTCCTGTTATTTCAAATCGGCGTATAGAAACGAATTTAACCTTGGAGGATGGCGAGGCTATTTTGCTTGGTGGGTTGATTTCTAAGTCGCAAACAGAGGGGGAGAGTAAGGTTCCTTTGTTGGGTGATTTGCCAGTAGTGGGGAGTTTATTTAAGACAACCAGTGGTTCAGGGCAGCGTAGTGAATTAATTATGCTTATTACACCTTATATTATCAATGATGGTAGGCAGGCGAAAGAAATCACTAATGCGTTTAAAAATCAATTAGATATGTTATCAATACAGTCTGGCAAGTATAATATATCCCCTTAGTTTTTTTATTTTAAGGTGTAATTTTTTATTTGGGAATGCTATATTGAAGAAAATTTGAGCGATGTGACTCGTTAATCAAATTTAAGAGATGACAGCAGAATAGAAGCTTGTTAAACTTAGGCTTATAGGTTACATATTGAGTGTATTGTATAAAGAAGTAGAGTTCTTTTTTATTTTTTTATATAGTGTAATTAAAATTTTAATGGAGTTTCCTAATAATGAAACGTAAAAATTTAATCCTTACTAGCATGGTTGCTGGTATTTTAGCTGCTGGAAGTGTTACCCCAGCTTTTGCATTGGTAGATTTAACTGATTTAACTGCAATTCCTAGTAACACAAATGCTGACAAAAACCCAGCACGTTTTGCAAAAGAAACTGATGCTGAGAAAACATCTGTATTATTCTCAGGTGGCACTGTTGCACAAACAAATACTGTTGTTTCTACTGGTACCTTCACTTCTACAGCCACAGCTGACGGAGCATTAACTCTTAAAGTTAAGTTAGGTGGAGCAATTCCTGTTGGTGAAAAAAAATATTTGCGCCTTGATTTAGATAATGGGGCAACATTTTCTGCATCTCCACTTGCTTATTCACGCAAAAGTGATGGAACAATACATCTAAATACTACAAATATTGTAGAGCATACTGTTTTACTAAAAAGCGGTGGCTTAAACCAAAGTTATGCCGTATTTGAATATGATGCTACAGCAACAAATGGGGTAGTTGCATCCACTGATGATATAGTGACATTCTTTTTTGGTAGTCTATATAGCGCAGCTGGTGGTAGTACCACTACTTCAACTGGAGGAGTGATTACACAAACTACTGATGCTGGAATTAAGATCACTGGCACAGATAACGATATTAATGTTACTTACACCTTACATAATAGTCAAGCCAGTGCTGATACAGGTATAAATGGAGCTGAAAAACTAGCAACTACAACAAGTAAGTATATTGAATTTGTACCCAGTATTGGTTTTACTGCCACAGCAGAAACAGCTGTTGTCGCTGATGTACAAACTAACTTTACTAACTTTACATCAGCATCCTCAGCAGGGACAACAACTGGGGCATTAGGTAAAATTGCCTATTATCTAAAAGCACCTCGTATAGTATTACCAGGGGAAAGTAGTGAAATACTTGCTACACTAGGTTTACAACTCATTAATGATACGACAGCGAATACAACAGCTGCCACTGCAATGACTAGCTTAGTTGAGACAACAAGTACATTAACTGTAACAGGTGATTTCACTATGTTACAAGATGTGACAAGCAATGTTGCACAAGGTACCTATGCAAATGCAGGTCCTCGTGTATTTTTAGCAACATCAAATTCATGTCCAACTACAGCTGCAATTTTTGCCAATACCGTGACTGCTGAAAATGCTGTATTTAATATTGGCTCAACTACACTAGGAGTAGATGGTTTATCTGAACCAACTGCCCAAAAATTCCTATGCATTAAGCCCAATGGGGTTACAGCTATGTCAGGGGGTAAATACAGTGTTGATTTAGCTTTGGTAGCAAAAGAAAATTTTGTAGCACCAACATTTGAAACCATTGCTGATATTGGTGAGGTTAAGCAAAATGGTACTGTATTAGATACACCATATATCACTAAAACAGATGGTTACATTAGCCGTATAATGTTAACCAATACCAGTGATCTTGATGCAGCCTATACAACTCAAATTGTCACTGATGAAAGTGCAACTGTTACACCAGGCAGTACAGCAACAGGAGTGCTTAAAGCAAACTCCAATTTACAAATTAATGCCTCCACCTTAATTGATGCCTTCTCAGCTAAACCACGAGGTGCTGTTCGTTTTACTATTGCTGCACCAAATAAAAAAATCCAAGGGGTATACCAAACCATTAATATCACAAGTGGTGATGTACAAAGTATTCCAATGATACGCCCCGGTGGTGGTAACGGTCAATAAACAGTATTTTTGAGCTACTTCTACTCAACGAATAAGTAGAATTAGCATCATTATGAATTTAGAAATTTTGGAGTTTTTCTTATGATATTCACTATGCGAAAACCAGTGCTTACCCAAGCAATTTCTGGTATCTTAACCTTATTTGCAGCAAGCTCTGTATATGCTGATGTAGATTTTACAGGGGGCGCTCAAAGTGCTATTGATTTAGATACAGCATCTACAGCGCGAGCTTTTGCACAAGAAATTGATGCAACAGTAGTTGACTCAAAAACCTTGCTTTCATATGGGGCAAATGGTGCTAATGCAAATGATGCAGGTGTTTTAAGTGCATATCTAAAAGCTGGGGCTGCTCTTAGTGATACAGCTCCCCGTTATGCCCGTTTTGAGTTATCAAATGGGGATACCTCTATTAATCGTCCTATATTTTTCAATACTCCTATTGGATGTTCTGGAACAGCGACTACAGCATTAGCTTGTACTTTAACTCCTATTGCAGGTGGTAATGGTAGCCATTTTGTCGTATTTAAATTTGCACCAACTACTCCTTTAACTAAAGATGATTTTGTTGGGATGCATTTTGCCACTGCAGCCACTGATGGTGTGAAAATTAAAAGTACTGCTCAAGATATTAAAATAAACTATACTTTACATACCAATGAAGTAAGTGCTGTCCAAAACCAAACAGGGGCTTCTGTTGCAGCAACAAAGAGCAACTTACCCTACATCAACTTCAAAGCATCTTTAAACTTTGCAGTCACTCCAGCATCTGGTTTAGTTGCTGAAGTAGAAAAAGATTTCTTAAAATTCACCCCTAATAATACTATAGGGTCTTTAGGAGAAATTACGTATAATAAAGTACCTAATGTACACAAAGCTGATGGCGATATCACTGGATTAACAACACTTCTTCAGAATACTACAAAATTAGAAGTAATTGGTGATATGACTGGGTTACAAGATGTTAATGCAGATGGTACAGCTAAAGGTACATACCCAACAGCATCTACTAGTACTGACCCACGTATTTATTTAGGTACAACTAGTTGTGCCATAGGTGGAACATTTGAGACAACAGCAAGTGGTGATAATTCACTTGGTTTCTCAAGTTTAACAGCAGATAAAGCTGTGTTTAATATATCAAATTTTCTAACAGGTGGTACTAATAACCTAAAGCTGTGTATGAAGCCTGCTATTGGAGTTTCTGGTAATGAAAATTCTCAAGTAGTTATTCCTGAAAGCGATTACACAGTGAAGCTGGTACCTGTACAAGGTACTGGGTTTGTTTTTAGTGGCTCTACTCAAACATTAAGCAGTGTTACGCATAATGGTACTGTATTAGAAGCTCCTTACTTTACCTTAACCAGTGGTTACATTAGTCGCTTTATCTTAAGCCACTTAAACCCAAATGGTAAAGACGCTAAATACACTATTAAAGTACAAACTGATGAAGGCTCAACACCTGTATTAGGTACAACAACAGGTACCTTGAAAAAAGGAACTATTTTACAAATACCTGCTGGAAACATTGTTACTAAATTTACAAAAACTGATGGTAGTGGTGATGGAAAACCTCGTGGTTCTGCAGTCTTCACTATTGTAGCCCCTAACAATGATGTACAAGGTGTCTACCAAACTGTTAACCCATCAGGTGAAGTCACCTCTATTCCTATGACTCGCCCTGGTGGTGCTGACGGTAACTAATTTAAAATAGCAACTTTTAACTAAGTTCATTTTAAATAAAAGGGGCATTCATAATGCCCCTTTTTTATTTTTTAAGAAATAACAACTATGAATACACTAGAAACTGCAACAAACCTCTGTATTCAACAACCCTGTGAAATTTTTTCCCCCGAGCTACTTCAACTCGGTCGCAATATTCACATTGGAAAAAATACAGAAATCCAAGCCGCAGGCGGTGTAACAATTGGTAACAACGTGGTCATCTCCTTCTCCTGCGTACTATGGAGCATTGAACATAACTATGAAGGCACACAACTACCCTATGATCAACTACGTATTTGTCGCCCCATACACATAAAAGACAACGCATGGATTGGACGTAATAGCCTTATCTGTAGTGGTGTCACAATTGGAGAAGGTGCCATTATAGCAATGGGAAGTGTGGTCACAAAAGATGTCCCCCCTCTAGCTATGGTCGGTGGAAACCCTGCAAAAATTTTAAAATTCCGTGACAAAAAACGCTACAATGAAAACAAAAAAAATGCCTCCTACTTATGGCAACACAACGAAACATGTGGTGCATGTGGAGTCAGTGACTTTGAATTTACCACCGCAGCATACCGCCCCAAAAAAACACGTACCTATCTTCATAAACTGCATTTAAAAATTAAAACTTTCTTTAGCTAACCCACTATGCTTATTCATATCGGCTACCACAAAACAGCAACATCATGGCTACAAGCCCTCTACTTTTCTCAGCACCCCAGCTTTCACTACCCCATAGACTACGAACAACTCTGGCAACACCTCATTTCCCCACATGGCTTAGATTTTAATCTAGATAATGCAAAAAAATACTTTAACACAGTCCTAACAGCACCACTAGACAAAACCCCCATTATTTCCTCAGAACGCCTATCAGGTAACCCCCACTCAGGTGGATTTGATAGTAAAGAAATCGCAGATCGCCTTAAACAAATTTTTCCACAAGCTAAAATATTGATCGTCATACGTAATCAAGCAGATATGATACTATCCAACTATAAGCAATACATCAAAGCAGGAGGAATCGCAACATTAGAAGACTATATAAACCCACCTGTCGATGGGCGTTTACCCCTATTTCGTCTTGACAACTTCAAATATGATAAACTAGCTCAATACTACTGCTCACTTTATGGAAAAGAAAATGTCTCCATAATGCTATATGAACACTTTCAACAACAACCTATTAACTTTATTGCTTCATTGAATCAATTTGCTGGTATAACAACAGACATAAACTACCACTTCCAACAAAAAGTTAATGCCTCCCCCTCCGATCAATATATAGCTCTAAAACGCTACGCAAATCATTTAAATGGTGGCAGCTCTTTTCTACCTAAAAAAACAATCATGCCAAAATCATATCAATTCATTATGAAAAGCATTGAATATTTAGAAAAACATAATATATTACAACAAGAAAACCTCTCTTGGAAAAATATTATTAATAAAAATATTGACTCTTATTACCAAGAAAGTAACCAAAAAATAGATCAACTATTTTTATTATCATTAAAAAAATATAATTATTCATTATAAAAGATGGATACATAACTGAAGTTAAATAGACTATGTGAGAGCTTATAGTTTCACTGGTGTAGTCATCTTGCATACCGTAACACCAACTGAGCATACAAACGACCTTGTTGCCATAAATCATATGCTAGAATTGAAATTTAGTATCAAAATGTTGCATGGCAATTCTGATACAGAAAGGTTAATGTACAATTCCAGTTTTTTATAATAAACGACTTGCCAATAATTGTTTATAAAACACCTGTGTTTCTTTAATATAAGGCGCAGCCCATGATAACTCCCCTAAACTATCCAAATCTATCGAATTTATTCTAGTATTAAAAATATTTATTATTTCAATTAAACGTGAGCTTGAAAAATCATCAACTAAATTCTGCTCTAAACACAGTGTTGAAGCAGGATGTTTATTTGTAATACTCAAATACTCAGGTAACTGCTTAATATTTAAATTTAAAAAAGTATCTGTAGCAGCCCAATGCTGAAACACACTATCAAATGTATTGCTATTTAAATAACGAGAACTCACAATATAATTATTTGTAAAACAAGTCGTATCAAAAGCCCTATATGTAATAACATTATCTTCTTCTTTTTTATTACCATTCAACATAATAGACCCCCAACGAAAACCATCATAGTTATAAATATCTTTTTTCTGAGGTAAATGATCAATAATATTTGGTTTAACCCAATCATCATCATCAATAAACAAATAAATACCACGAGAAAAATCATATTCTTTTTCTATCAGATCATCTAAAAGTAAAACTTTTGATTTCTTTATAGAATAGAAATTCTTCTGGGCAATATCTTTTATTGCCTGCCTTGTCTCCAAAAATGAAATACCAAATGTATTCCCCCATAATACAGCAATATCATTAATTAAATTCTCAGGTCTCCCAATACAACGACAAAACGCTATTGACTGTTGCCTAAACTCCTCTTGTGTCATATTCTTCCAATCAGGGCTTTGTCTAAGTACAATATAAAAATCTATTTTATTATTAAATGGCCACATTATTTATACCTTAGGTATTATTAAATGATAAAATTACTAATATAGTATCTTAACTGATGTACAACAGTTGAGTCAAAATAAGGTAATGACTATATTTTATTGAGAAAGAAATAATGTTTTACCTTATTTTTAAACTCAAGTCAGTATTATTATATTGGGAATTCTTGTATCTACATAGGCTAAATATCCTCAATAGTAGGAAAATCGCCTATTAATTGATAAACTAATCAAAAATGATATAAGAAACTGATGTACCTAATATAAGCATGATTATTTTTACCGACGTAAGTAAACGCTATACCACAGGACAGGAGGCGTTAAAAAAAGTCAGTTTCCACCTCAATCGTGGAGAGATGGCATTTTTAACAGGGCACTCTGGTGCAGGGAAAAGTACATTATTACGCCTTATCCCTTTAATTGAACGTAATACAGGCGGGCAAATTGTTGTACATGGGCAACATTTAGGGCGTTTACCTTCTCAACGTATTCCTTATTTACGCCGTGATGTGGGCTTTATTTTTCAAGAACATAAACTATTATTTGATCGCAGTGTGTTTGATAATGTTGCCTTACCTTTAGTCATTGCAGGCTATCGCCCTCAAGATGTACGCCGTCGTGTACGTGCTGCTTTAGATAAAGTGGGTTTATTAAAAAAAGAAAAGCAACTACCGATTACTTTATCTAGTGGTCAACAGCAACGTGTAGGGATTGCGCGCGCTGTGGTGAATAAACCACCGATTTTATTAGCCGATGAACCTACTGGAAACCTTGATCCCAAACTAGCCCATGAAATCATGCAATTATTTGCAGAGTTTAATCAAGTTGGGGTGACGGTATTGATTGCCTCTCACGCTTTAAGCTTGATTAAAAGCATGGGGCAACGCACGCTGGTATTACAGCAAGGGCAGTTAATTGATGACACCTATCCACATCCTTAAATGTAAATGAAACGATCAACACCTTCTAGAAACCATTCTACTCCCCCTCCTTCACGGGTTGTTCCACGTAGCCAAGTTAAAAAAGGTGATGCGTGGTTGATGCATCATGTCTATGTTTTTCTTGCTAGTATTAAGCAATTTTTTCGTACCCCTATTACAAATTTAATGACTGCAGCGGTGATTGGTATTACTTTAGCTTTGCCTACAGGTTTGCTGGTGTTATTGGAAAATGCACATAATTTAAGTGCAAATTGGGGCGGAACGCTACAAATTTCATTATTTTTAGGTGTCAATGTGACTGATGAGGTGGCACATTCTTTGTCTGAACAATTATTAAACCGTGATGATATTCAATCAGTGCGTGTGATCACACGTGAAGAAGCACTTAATGAGTATCGTGAATTATCAGGTTTTGCAGATGCGCTGGATGCCTTAGATACAAACCCTTTGCCTGCTGTATTAGTTTTGCAACCCATTAATATTGATGCTAATTTAGATAAAAATAATGGGCTGTTAAGGGAATTAGAAGCTTTACCTGAGGTTGATATTGCCCAATTTGATATCCATTGGTTGCAACGTTTATTTGCTATTTTAGAAGTGATTCAACGTGGTATTATTGTATTAGCCAGCGTATTGTGTGCAGCGGTATTATTAATTGTAGGCAATACGATTCGCTTATCTATTTACAGTCGCCATGAAGAAATTGAAGTGAATAAACTATTTGGTGCAACAAATGGCTTTATTCGTCGCCCCTTTTTATATACAGGCTTATTATATGGCTTATCAGGGGCTATTTTTGCATGGCTATTAGTTAATTTATCTTTTTGGTTATTAGAACAACCAATTAAGCAACTTTCCCGTTTATATTATGCCCCCTTTGAACTTATCACCTTAACTTGGCAATCAGGCAGCTTATTATTACTCATTGGTGTAGTACTAGGTATTATTGGTGCATGGCTCTCTGTAGAGCGACATTTACACGAAATCCAACCCCATTAAATCAACTAATAAAACCCATTTATAAATTATAGCCATTTTTGCCAAAAGCAGGCTTTTCCTATATCAGGTTTAACCTCATACACTTCAAAACCTTTTTTTAGATAGACATGCTGTGCTGCTTTATTTCCCTCTAGCACATCTAATGTCATTTTACAGCATCCACGTTTTATGGCTTCTTCTTCTACTTTATCGACCATCATTTGACTAATCCCTAAGCCCCGAAAACTAGATAAAACCACCACATCATTAATATTCACTAAAGGCTTACATGCAAAAGTAGAAAAACCTTCAAAGCAATTAATCATACCTACAGGTTGTTTATCTGCATAGGCAAGAATAGTAAAAGCATGAGGTATTTTAGCTAAAGAAGCAGCAAGATTATTAATCACATCATCATCTAGTGCCCTACCTAAACTCATGGCATCTTGTGCATAATGATTAATTAAATAACCAATATGTTGCGCTTGTTCTGGGCATGAATAATCTGCAATAATAATATTAATTTTAGTATCCATAAATGCTATCTATATTGATATAATTGATAAAAACTAAGCTAAACCCATCAATAACAGTCAATTGCAATTAAATGGTGGAATACACTATGTTATTCCACCTTACAATCATAATAAATCAATTATGTACTTTTTTTCTGCTCACGTAATAAACGCAATGCGTTCGCTACTACTAGCAAAGAACTGAGAGACATACCAATAGCTGCCATCCACGGTGCGATCCAACCCACTGCCGCAGCGGGTAAAGCAAGCAGGTTATAACCAATTGCCCAACTGATATTTTGTCTAACAATATTCAGTGTTTTTTGTGCGACTTGTAACCCCGTTAATAATGATCCCAGTTGTTCACTTAATAAAATCATATCCGCACTGGCACGCGCAAGCTGTGTTCCTTCTCCCATGGCAATAGAGATTTGTGCTTGTGCTAATACAGGCGCGTCATTGACACCATCTCCAACCATTGCCACCACTGAACCCTGTTGTTGTAGCGTTTTCACATAGGCTAATTTATCTTCAGGGCGCATACTGTCATGTGCATGACTAATTCCTAATTGCTCGGCTACTTTCTCAACTGTACGCGCATGATCACCACTTAATAAATGGACCGTTTTACCTTGCTGTTGTAAATCTTTAACTAAGGTTTCAGCTCCTTCACGTAAGGTATCTGTTAAAGAAAAAGCTGCATAAACTCGTGTTTCATCCGCTAAAAACACGGTCGTATTGCTATCTATTGGTAAATCTTGCAAAGCTTTTTCGGTTAATTTTAAATCGCTGTATTGCTGAATAAAGGCAAAGGTGCCAATAAAATACGGTTTACCTTCTATCATCCCTTGTAAACCTGCACCAACATGATTTTTTACCTCATGGGCTGTAATAGGCGTGTTATGGCAAGCATTACGCAAAGCTTTGGCAATCGGATGCTCTGAACTATATTCTAAGGCGGCAGCATACTGTAATGCCTTTTCATTTGACCAATCTGCTAAGGGGGTCACCGTGTGTACCACTAATTTTCCTGTGGTCAGTGTTCCCGTTTTATCAAAGATAATATCTGTGGTACGTGCAAAAGTTTCTAATGCATGACCGCGTGTCGTTAATAAGCCTAATTGAGTTAAGCGGCTAGTGGCGGCGGTGATAGCAGTAGGTGTAGCTAAGGATAAAGCACAAGGACACGTTACGACTAAAACGGCTAATGTAATGCCCAACCAATTTTCAGCATTATTAAACCACCAGTACCCTGCAACACTGCAAGCAAGCACTAATACAGCAATCACAAATCGTCCTGCAACCCGATCGGCTAGTTGGGTAATATGGGGTTTTTCTGTTTGTGCTCTTTCTAATAAGCGTAAAATATGGGATAACACGGTATCCGCACCCACTTTATCCACCCGTACATGCAGCGGATTATCAATATTGACAGAGCCTGCAATCACCGTATCACCTAACCGTTTAGTTACAGGGTAACTTTCCCCCGTTAATAAGGATTCATCAATACTAGATTCCCCTTCTATCAATACCCCATCTGCAGGAATACTTTCTCCAGGGCGAACTAAAACTGTGTCATTAATTACTAAATCTGCAACCAGTACTACCTCTTCTTCACGCCCTTTTGCTGTGTCATGTAAACGAGTGGCAGAAGTGGGCAGCATATGGACTAGGTTTTCTGAAGCTTGGGCACTGCGCTGCCGTGCAACCAATTCAAAATATCGCCCTGTGAGTAGGAAAAATACAAACATTGCAATGGAATCATAATACACATGACTCACCACGTCTTGATTAATGGTTGCCCAAACACTTCCAATAAAGGCAAGTGTCAACCCAACAGAAACAGGTACATCCATCCCTGCCTGTTTACGTTGCACATCTCGCCATGCATTTTTGAAAAACGGGCGGGCGGAATAAATTAAAATGGGTAAAGTCAGTAGTAAATTAATCCAATAGAAAATTTGTTTAAATAGTGGTGTGATGCCATACCAATCTCCTGCATACAAGGCAACGGAGAACATCATTACCTGCATCCCCAATACCCCTGCGATACCAATATGACGTAACTGCTGTTTGCGTTCACGTTCTAAAATTTCTTGTAAACGACTGGGATCATAAGGATGGGCAATATAGCCAATTTGAGTGACGGCATATAAAATTTCACTGAGTTGGATGACATTATTATCCCAGCGAATTTGGGCGCGATGTGTGGAATAATTAACGCGTACATCTAACACCCCTTTTAAGGTTTTTAAATGACGTTCATTTAACCATACACAGGCAGCACAGGTGATACCTTCTAAAATTAAGGCAGCATCATAGATATTTTCGTCATTTTTATCATGGATAACAAAGCGTTGTTGCACCTTAGGATTATCGTAAACCGCTGCTTGTTTTAAAAATTCAGGCACCACTTCTTTAGCTGTGGGGGCGGTCTCAGTACGAAAGTTATAGAAATCTTTTAAACCACTGTCAACAATGGCTTGAGCAACCGCTTCACAGCCACCGCAGCACATAGCATGTGTTTCCCCTGTAATCTCCACTTTAAAATCTGTATTATCAGGCACAGGTAAACCACAGTGATAACAGTCTTTTGACATAAATTGATATCCTAACAGAGATTTATAGTAAGGTTTGTGGATCAATATCCACTGACCAGCGCAAACGGGCAGCATTGTTTTTTAAGCTATACAATTGGGGTAACCATTGGCTTAATAAATGGTGTAAAGGCTTACGTTCTGCGCTTTGTATTAATAGTTGTGCTCGAAACCATTTTGCACGGCGTTCCATAGGGGAGGCAACAGGGCCTAATAACTCCACTTCTTTACAGTGATGGCTTTCTGCCCATGAACGTGCTGTACTGAGAAATTGATAGGCTTCTTCAGATGTTTGGGCTTCTGCTCTTAATAAGACAATATAGGTATAAGGTGGAAAAAACGTGTGTTCCCGCTCCTGCAACATCGCTTGCATCAATTGGTGATAATCTTGTTGCACAATATCTTTCAGCAGATCATGTTCAGGGTGATGGGTTTGAATATACACATGTCCTTGCTGCTGTTCTCGCCCAGCACGCCCAGCCACTTGCATAATCAGCTGCGCCATATTTTCCCCAGCTCGGAAATCTACCCCAAATAAACCACCGTCAGCGTTAATAATGCCAACTAAGGTGACATTTGGAAAATGATGCCCTTTTGCTAACATTTGTGTCCCCACTAAAATATCAGCTTGCCCTGAATGAATTTTATCTAAAGTACGTTCTAAGGTTTGTTTACTGTTTATGCTGTCGCTGTCTACTCGTAGGATATTAGCAGTGGGAAAGAGTTCAGCCAATTGAGATTCTAGCCGCTCTGTGCCCACTCCTACGGCGATAATTTCGCTGCTTTGGCAGTCAGGGCAGGTACGTGGGTATTGGGCACTGGCACCACAGTGATGACAATATAATCGTCCATATTTTTCGTGATAAGTCACTTTTGCATCACAGTGCTTACAATGTGCCATCCAGCTACAATCTGTACACATGATTACAGGGGCATAGCCGCGCCGATTAATAAAAATAATCGCTTGTTGCTTTTGATCTAAACAAGCTTGAATTTTTTTGCGTAAGACGATAGAGATCACTTGTCCGCGTGGCTGATGACGCATATCTATCAAATGTATTTCTGGTGGCAGTGCATTCCCTGCGCGCTCAGGCAAAGGCAAATGCTGATAACGTTGCTGCGTGGTGTTATAAAATGTTTCTAATGAAGGTGTGGCACTGCCTAATACAAGCGGAACATTTGCTTCACGCGCACGAATAACAGCTAAGTCACGCGCAGAATAGCGAAAATTATCTTGTTGTTTATAAGAATTATCATGTTCTTCATCAACAATGATTAAACCTAAACGCGCCAAAGGTGTCCAAATAGCAGAGCGCGTCCCAATAATAATCGGTGTGTGTCCATCACGTGCACTTAGCCATGCATGAAGACGGGCTTTATCATTTAAATTAGAGTGTAATACTTCTATTGGGACGGCAAAACGTTGTTTAAAACGCTGAATCATTTGTGGGGTAAGATTAATTTCAGGTACCAGTACTAAAACCTGCAAATTTTTAACTAAGGCGGCTTGAATCGCTTGTAAATAAACTTCTGTTTTACCACTGCCCGTCACGCCGTCTAATAAGAAAGGACTAAAATGTCCTAAGTTATTGGTAATCTTCTCCACCGCAGTTTGTTGTGCATTGTTTAATGTTAAAGGTGAGGTAACAGGGACAGCATCATACTGGGTAGGGGGCGCAGGAATATTTTTACAATAAATTAAATTTTGCTTTTCTAAAGCTTTTAAAGTGGGTTGGGGATTACTGAGTGTAAAATTAATCTCTGTTAACCTTACCCCTGTTAAATTTTCTTGTAATAAGGTCAAAATAGCCGCTTGGCGCGCTTTACGAGCAGGGAGATCATGTGGATTACTATGTTGTCCTGCATCAGTGAGAAAATAATGATCTTGAGCAGGAGATTGGGCAGGCTGTCCTGCATTGAGTAAACGTGGCAGCGCGGTGTGAATCACTAAGCCAAGTGGGTAATGATAATAACGATGTGCCCAGCGTAAAAAAGTAAAATAGCTGGCATCAAAAATAGGTGCCTCATCAAGTAATTGTACAACCTGCTTAAGTTTATTGATGGGCACATCCGTTTCATCAACTAACTCAATAATCACAGCGGTATCAAGATTATTGCCTCGCCCAAAAGGGACACAAACCCGCATCCCACGCTGCAATAACGCACTATCACAATGCTCAGGGGGCAAATAATCAAAATAGCGCGGTAAATTCCGCGCTAAGGCAACCCGTACAAATACTGTCTTATTCGTCACAATGACCCTTTATCAATTTTTCCACTGCTTTAATGGAAGCACGTTTGATTGATTTTCCATCAGGGCTAGGGGGTGACCAACGTACATCATCCACCCCAAATACAATCAGCATAATACAATCTTCACCTGCTATAAATGTATAACAAGGATAACAAGCATTTGGGTTGTGCGGTAAACGGTAGCAGCGTTCACTCAGCTCATAAGGCATATCACGCTCTAATAAAAAGAAAGCAATCTCTTCTGGGCTGTTAGCAAACACATGCAAGGTCACATCTGCATATTTTGGTGCAGTCCCTGATAGGACGGAGCCAACAAGGCGAGGTGAAAAATCTTCAAATAAACGCATGGCTTGCAGTGCCACATGGCGTAAACGGGTTAAATTACTGGTATGTGCATTATCATTAAATAAGCGATTATAGAGAATGATTTCTTCTTCAATTTCACTATTACTGGGTAAATGCTTTGTATCCGCAACCCCTAGTTGAGCAGCTGCTTTTTGCTTGGCAAGCTGATAATCATGAATCCCTTCTTGCACAATAAGGCGTGCAGTCGCTTGGGCAATATGTTGACGAAGTTGTGAGGGGAGTATAGGCATAATTTTATAAGACAAAAGTCTATTGAAAGTCTACTAAATGGGGCATGATTTTACCCCGCCCACTGAATAATTGCACCTTTTAGCTATAATATAATGGGGATAATAAACTGGTATCATAAACCACGAACTTATTTAAGCTTTATTGATATATATATTGAATCTAATGCAAACTAATACAGCTTAAATATTAGGCAATAGAAAATATCAATTTTGCTTGAGCTAATTTTTAAGATGTGTTCTATCGCCCCATTTAATTAGTATTAGCTAAATTCTGTTTATCCTTTTGTAAAAACTACTAATTTTACTTTGCTTTATACTTTCCTACGCTATTTTCTAACCTGCATCAATTACAATTAGGCTAAACTTACCTAAATTAGTACGCTGAGTAATGATATAAATTCACACACAATATTAATTGATGCAATGATGTTTTTCCCTAGAGGTTAGAAAGTAATGGGCAGTTCAAAAGAGAAAACCCCATTCTTATCTCGCAAGCTGATGCTGGGTACCAGTATTGGCGTTGCGGTGATATTTATGGGATTAGGAATTATTTTCTGGGGTGGTTTTAATACCGCAATGGAGGTGACAAATAATACAGAGTTCTGTATTAGTTGTCATGAAATGGAGGAAAATGTATATAACGAATATAAAAATACAATTCATGATGCTAACCGTAGTGGGGTGCAAGCAGGCTGTCCTGACTGTCATGTTCCACGTCCATGGGTGCATAAAACAATTCGTAAAATACAAGCCAGTAATGAAGTACTGCATAAAGTATTGGGTACAATTGATACGCCTGAAAAATTTGATGCTAAGCGTTTAGAGTTAGCAAAAAATGTATGGGAGGCGATGAAAAAAACAGATTCACGCGAGTGTCGTAACTGCCATAGTTTTGAAAGTATGGATCCTGCTAAGCAACGTCCGCGTGCACGTAAACAGCATATGAATGCAATGGAAACAGGGCAAACCTGTATTGATTGCCATAAAGGGATTGCACATAAAAAGGTTCACCACTTATTAACAGATGAGGAAGTGGAAGAGTTAGCTAAACCAATTAGTGAGCATAAACGTGAAGTACCACAGCGTTGGACTGATTTTGAAGCTGAACAAAAACGCTTAAAAGAAGAAGAGAAAAAAGCGAAAGCTGAAGCTCGTGCCAAAGCTGCTGCAGAGCGTAAAGCCAAAGCAGAGGCAGAAGCTAAGGCAAAAGCTGAAGCTGAAGCTCAACAAGCTGCTGCCCTTGCAGAACAAAAAGAAAAATTAGCCTCAGTCGCTGCTATTGCTGCCGCTGAAACAGCGAAAGCGACTCCTCCTGCAACTGCTGCCACAGTAGATAATAGTGCAGTCTGGGCGGATGTGCCTGAAACAGAAATTACTATTTTCTACCCCGGACAATCTTCTATGGAGTGGGTTTTAAATGGTCGTGATCATGGTGGGGCACGTCCTGTCAAAGCAGGTGATCGTTGTTTTGATTGTCATGCTGAAGAAACGGCTGATATGGGAGCAAAAATTGTTACAGGTGAAAAAGAAGGGTTAGAGCCAACACTAATTCCTAATAAACGTGGAAGTATTCCTGTGAGTGTGAAGGCAGCTTATGATGAGAGCCACTATTACTTACGCTTCTCTTGGGCAGATGCTGCTCATACCCCTGCACCGTTTGTTGAAGGCGGTAAAATGGATGCAAATAATGCGATGAAATTTGCATTGATGGTAGCAAGTAATGATGTGAAATATGCAGAACAAGCAGGGTGCTGGGGCACATGTCACCATGATGCGCGTACTATGCCTGATGCACCGACTGATGAAGTGTTAGCTGCCAGTGAATTTGCATCACGTTTAAATGCCAGTGAAGGGATTAGTAAGTATTTAGCAGAAAGCCGTAGTAAATTAGAAGTCAGAGGACGTGGTGGTAAACCTCGTGGTGGCTGGGATAAGTTAGTTGATCAAGCCAGTATTGATGCTGCTTTAGAAAGTGATCAAATCATTGATTTAATCCGTTATAAAGCAGGTGAAAAAGTGGTTGAAGATGGCTACATTCTTGACCAACGCTTTATGACAGGCGGACAAGGTGCAGAAGTTGATGCCGAGTTAGCTGATGGTCAATGGACAGTGACTATTAAACGTGCATTAAAATCTGAAAAAGCAGGGGATGTCAGTATTGATACAGCTGAAATGTATAACTTAGGCTTTGCTATTCATGATGATTATACTAGTGCACGTTTCCATCATGTTTCTTTAGGTTATACATTAGGTTTTGATAATGATGAATCTGATATTATTGCTGTAAAACGTACCTTTGCTAATGCTGTTGCACCCGCACCTGCTGCAAATACTGCACCCGTTGCAGCACCTGAGGTAGCTGCTGAACCCAAAAAGCCAAAAGCTGATACCGTTAATTGGGGTGCTGCCAGTGAAACTGAAATTACTATTTTTTACCCTGGACAATCTTCTATGGAATGGGTTTTAAATGGTCGTGATCATGGTGGCGCACGTCCTGTGAAAGCAGGCGATCGCTGTTTTGACTGTCATGCAGAAGAAACCGCTGAGATGGGAGAAAAAATTGTCACAGGAGAAAAAGAGGGGCTAGAGCCTCATTTGATTCCTAATAAACGCGGTAGTATTCCTGTCACTGTGAATGCAACTTATGATACCAGTAAATTATACCTACGTTTCTCATGGGCTGATACAGCTCATGCCCCTGCTCCATTTGTTGAGGGTGGTAAAATGGATGCTGATAATGCAATGAAGTTTGCATTAATGCTTGCCAATGATACACCACAATATGCAGATCAAGCAGGGTGCTGGGGAACTTGTCATAATGATGCGCGTACTATGCCTGACACCCCTGATGCAGCCGCTTTAGCAGCAAATAGCCAAGGTTTAGATGTTCATGCTGGGATTACTAAGTACATTGCTGATACTCGTACTAAGATTGAAGTACGTGGGCGGGGTGGTAAACCACGCGGTGGTTGGGATAAATTAAAACCTGCTGAAGAAGTGAAAGCTTTATTAGATGGACAACAGTTTATGGACTTAATTCGTTATAAAGCAGGGGATAAAACCACTGAAGATGGCTATGTATTAGCAGAACGTACCACTGCACAAGCTGAAAGTGATTCTAGCTTTGTTGCAGAGTTAAAAGAAGGTGTATGGACTGTAGAGTTAACCCGTCCTCTTGCTACCAAGCAAGTAGGGGATGTGGAATTAAGTCCAGACAATACTTATAACTTAGGTTTTGCAATTCATGATGATTATAGTGATGCACGTTATCATCATGTTTCTTTAGGGTATAAATTAGGATTTAATAATGATGAGGCTGATATTAATGCCTTACCTCAAAATTAAAAACTAAATCCCTTGGAAAATAAAGCGTGTCATCTTAGCATTTAATGAGAAGATGGCACGTTTTTTTAATCTATGACTATAATAAGAAAGGTTTTCCCACCTTCTATTATATTTATTAGCTAAATTGCAAGGAGTTAAACGATGAAATATGGGCTTATTTATGGTATTACTTTCTTCATCGCCTTAAACCCTATTGTGTATGCCACAGAGTCAGAGACTACAGCCACTGCACCTACTGTAAAAGTAGAGGTGACAGAGCTTAACCCCACAGAAGAGACAAAAAATATTGTCTATGTTGATATAAAAGAATTTAAATTTACCCCTCAACATCTTGAAATTAAAAAAGGAACAACTGTTATTTGGCGGAATTTAGAAAAACGTCAATATCATAGTGTTTGGTTTCAAGCACTCGGTGAACCTATTCCTGAGTATTTTTTCCCCGAAGAAACCTATGAACGTACTTTTAATGAAGTTGGGGAATTTCCTTATATTTGTGAACCTCACCCTAAAATGACAGGAGTGATCCATGTTTCGCCTTAACTGCTTAGTACTTATTTTTTGTTTAAGTAGTAGTTATGTTTATGCCACAGGTGCCACATCATTGTCAGCAACACGGCAAACTGAATTACAACATTTATTAAAACATGATTGTGGATCATGTCATGGAATGACTTTGAAAGGGGGCTTGGGTACACCTTTATTACCTAAAAACTTAGCTCACCTTTCGATTGAAGCCATTCAAGCCAGTATTTTACATGGACGTGCAGGCACAGCCATGCCGGGCTGGAAAGCAATGCTTTCTACAGAAGATGCGCATTGGTTAGCCATTCAATTAAAACAAGGAACTTTAATTAATGATTAAGTTATATCGTACGTTTATCTTAATAATAAGCTTACTATTAAGTGGTTATAGTTATGCTACAGAATTACGTGGTACAGGTGATTTAGGGCTAGTGATTGAGCGTGCTGATGGTAGCGTGTTAATTCTTGATCACAGTAAACAAACAGTATTACACCGTGTAACAGGTTTAGGAGATTTATCTCATGCTTCTGCTGTATATTCACGCGATGCACGTTATGCCTATATTTTTGGGCGTGATGGGGGCTTGAGTAAGATTGATGTCTTAACAGGCACTTTAGTTAAACGTATTATTCAAAGTGGCAATAGTATTGGTGGGGCAATTTCTCAGGATGGGCAGTATGTTGCCGTGTCGAATTATACCCCTGGAGGTGTGAATATTTTTTCAGCCGAGACTTTAGAGCCTGTATTAAGTTTACCTAGTGAATCCAAAACGGTAGGTTTAGTAGATGCACCACGCCACCAGTTTATTGTCAGTCTATTTGATAAAGGTGAAATCTGGCAAATTGATCTGACTGATGTTAAAAGTCCGAATGTAACAAAATATAAAGATATTGGTAAGAAACCCTATGATGCTTTAATGTCAGCGAATGGGCGTTATTATATTGCAGGTTTATTTGGTGAAGATGGGTTAGCACTGTTAGATTTATGGCAGGATAAGCCAACTGTAAGTAAAATTTTACCCAGTTATGGGAAAGGTGAGAAGAAGCTACCTGTATATAAAATGCCACATTTAGAAGGTTGGGCATTAGCAGGTGATTATGCCTTTGTGCCTGCGGTAGGACAACATGCAGTATTAGTAATTGATACTAAAACATGGAAGGAAGTGAAAAGAATTCCTGTTCATGGGCAACCTGTTTTTGTGATGGCACAACCTGATGAGCGACAAGTATGGGTAAATTTTGCGATTCCAAATAATGATACGATTCAGGTGATTGATGTCCCTAAGTTAGATATTAAACATGAAATGAAGGTAGGTAAAGCAGTGTTACACATGGAGTTTACTCCACGTGGGGAGCATGTGTGGTTATCTGTGCGTGATGAAGATCAGTTAGCCATTTATGATACGCATACTTTAAAAGAGTTAAAGCGTTTACCTGCTAAAAAACCAAGTGGGATTTTCTTTACTTCTCGTGCACACCGTATTGGTTTGTAATTGACATGATAAAAGGAGCCTAGTAGACTCCTTTTCTAGGTAAATATTTACATTCATCTATCTATTTGGCGATCTATAGAGAAATAATATTACCTTTAAATACTAGTGTTTTGCATAATTACTCAATGTAACCTCTATATTGATTTGTGCAAAAACAGATATTTGGTTTTCTAACATTGGCTCACCAATATTTATTGGTAGAGTCGATGATAGAAATAACCAAATCAAAGCAGCTTTACTCCCATTAATGATATATTTAATCATATCTTTTTGTCTGATCCCTCTTTTTCATTTGTATTGATTTAAGTTGAGTATCCAAAATAAATTGAATACTCGAAAACCCTTATAGGGAGTCATAAACGCAATATAATATGATATTAAGAACTCATAAACCCTTATAGGGATAGCTTGTATATTGCATGGTTTTAATAATAGGATATTAAGAAGGTGTAGTCAATAACCTTTTTTATATTTTCATTTAAAATAATGGTCATTAGGTTTACTTTTATTTCTATTTTATATATATGGCATAGGCATATTTAACCATGAGAATTATTAATTTTTTAGAAGCTAAAAAACACTTAGAAGATATATTAGATCAGGTGAGAGACGAGGTAGATTACACTATTATTTCACGTAAAAATAATGAAAATATTGTGCTCATGTCATTAGATCAGTTTAATTCACTAATGGAAACAATTTATTTATTAAAAAGCCCTAAGAATGCGGCACATCTTAATAAATCAATTCAACAGTATAAAGCAGGGAAAGCTGTAAAAAAGAAAAAACACATAGAACAAAAAGGGGGGAGAAAATACGGTAAAATCTAAGCGAATATGTAAAATATTGGGTCAGATTTTACCTATCAATAATTATATTTTGAACACTATAATTGTTGATACTTTATTAACTTAGTAACGAGGTTTACGCGCAGGACGTTCGTTACGTGGACGTGCTTCGTTCACTTTAATATTGCGACCTTTTAGTAAACTTCCATTTAAGCTTTCAATGGCTTCTTGAGCATCATCATCATTGCTCATTTCAACGAACCCAAAACCTTTAGATTGGTCTGAAAACTTATCTATAATAATATTTGCAGTTGTCACTTCGCCAAACTCAGCAAATGTATCTCTTAACTCATCATTAGTAATACTGTAAGCTAAGTTACCAACATAAATGTTCATTAAATAATATTCTCTAAATATATGTGTATTGATAGTAATCAATATATTTATATAACTAACCAATACAGAAATTAGTTAAAAGTTGTAGCAAATAATGCTACTCAAAAGTCTATATTACATAAAATGTAACAACTGACAACTATAGAATACTATGTTATACATATTTTCTAAATAGCTAAACAAGCTATTTTTTATAAAAATATGGGTATTTATAAAAATATAAATAAACTAATTCACTGTTTTTCTTACTTACAGCATATTTAATATAAAAATAGATATTCTTAAATACACTCCCCTCTTTTTTACCTCTTAGGTATACCAAAGCTATCACTAGGCAACATATTGAAAAAGCAGAAAAATAAACAATTCTATTTTTCACTACTATCATATTGATGAAACAGACTGGAGAAATACATAAAGAAAGAAGTAAGGAGAGATATGGTAAAATCCAAGCAAATATATCAAATATTAGGTTAGATTTTACCTATCAATAATTATAGCAATATAATTATTGGTGTTTTATTTAGTTGTAACGAGGTTTACGTGGGCGTGCTTCGTTTACTGTGATGTTGCGACTTGCTATACTTGAACCGTTTAAGCTCTCAATTGCTTCTTGAGCATTACTATCATCGCTCATTTCGACGAATCCAAAGCCTTTAGATTGGCCTGAAAATTTATCTGTGATGATGTTTACACTTGTAACTTCGCCAAACTCAGTAAACATCTCTCTTAAGTCGTCTTCAGTAGTTGCGTAAGGTAAGTTGCCAACATAAATGTTCATTAAATAATATTCTCTAAATACATGTGTATTGATAGCGATCAATATCTTTATAAACTAACCAATACAGAAATTAGTCAAAAGCTGTAGCAAATAATGCTACTCAAAAGTCTGTATCACATAGAATGTAACAACTGACAACCATAGAATACTATGTTATACATATTTTCTAAACAGCTAAACTATTATTTTTTATGAAAAATAAGTGTTTACAAAAAAACAACATGCTAATCAATTGTTATTAAAAGAAAAAATATAAAGTATTTTTTTAAAAAATTTAGGGGTTTAAGCCTAAAAATAGGCGTTACGGGTATGTCCACGGCATAAAGTTACGCATCCCTTGCATAGTAGGTGATACGGTATTTGACATCATGTTCATATCTGTTGCCATATAGCGCATATCATGGGTCATATGGTTTATCGCTTTATTCATTGTGCCAATATTAACACGCATTGTGTGCATATCTGTGCTCATTGTCTGCATATTCTTCGCCATACTGCTCATGTGCTTGCGGTTCATGGTTTGCATATCCCCTTGCATTGCTGTCATAGAAACTTGCATGGTTGCCATATCTGTTGACATAGTTTGCATATAACCTGTCATGCTTTGCATACTGGTACTCATGGTCTGCATATTTGTATTCATTGTTTTCATATATGCAATATTTTCAACCATACTCTTCATAGAATCTTTCATGTCATCCATATCATTATTCATATTAAGCATGGTGGTTAACATAACACCGAAGACTAAAATAACAGGTGCAGCAAAGAACCAAATAATTTGTGTTCTTTTTGTGGCAAGCTCTTCTTTTTGATCATTGTCTTCATGTAATAAGCGAAAAACCTCTTCTAAACCCTTAAATGTATCATTTAATGACCCCATGAGCTTTTCTAAGTGTTCTTGATTATTTGGTGTCTCAGGTGTTGGCATAATTCTTTACTTTATTATTTGGATATAAAATCAGATGAAATTACATTAAAATAAAAACAATTAAAATTATATCACTTAATATTTTAATTATTTGCTATAAATAATGTCCTGCTACAATAGGATAAGCCGTTTACATCAGTAAGATGATATAGCTGCTGTGTAATTCAAGCCCTTTTTTAAAAAAGGGTAATCACAGCATCATACCCGATTTATAGCGATAAAAGTAGCTTAAATTGTGTAATCATCTATACAATAGTTCTTATTTTCTTTATCCTAGTATATTAGAAAATAATTGTTTCATTATACGCTAATGTATTTTTCATAGGAGACTGTATGAGTTTATCACGCCGCGCATTTTTAACTAACAGTGTATTAGCTGCTTTAGCTGCAACCATGCTACCTAAATTAAGCTTTGCACAATGGGAAGATGCGTTAAAAAATAAAACTCAAGATGATATCTTGACACAATTATTTAATACTAAGGATGTAGTGGTGAGTGATAAAATCACAATTACTGCACCAGAAATTGCTGAAAATGGGCGTGTTGTACCCATTGAAGTACAAAGTGAATTAGCAGGTATTAAATCCATTACACTGATTGCTGAAAAAAATCCCACACCTCTTATTGCACAGTTTAATTTTGCCGATAATTTTGCTGGGCATGTAGCCAGCCGAATTAAAATGGGTGCAACAGGGTATGTAGTAGCTGTTGTACAAGTGGGTGACCAGTTACATATTGCCAAACAAACAGTACAAATCACTGAAGGTGGTTGTGGCGGTTAAGGGTTTTACGGAATAACAACGGAGATAAAAAATAATGGCTGGAAGTATTCGTGCACGTGCAAAGCTAAAAGACGGCATTACACAGGTTAAAGCATTGATTAAGCACCCAATGGAAACAGGGGCACGCTTAAATAAAGAAACACAAGAGAAAATCCCTGCTCACTTCATTCAAGAATTAAGCTGCACCCATAATGACAAAGTGGTGATGTCAGCAAATTGGAGTGGTGGAATCTCCCAAGACCCTTTTTGTAGCTTTAAATTTAAAGGTGGCAAAAAGGACGATATTATCGTGATTCAGTGGAAAGATAACTTAGGCAATACAGATAAAAAAGAAACCAAAATTAAATAGTATTTTCTAAGCGTTGCCGCATTATTTACTGCTTTTTAAAACCTCATAGTAAGCGTATACTATGGGGTTTTTATATGCAGTAAAAATATTGTCATGATTAGGGTGATAGCGTTGGCACTGTATGCAACCGTATTGAAAGATTACTAAGCATGTTTGGATTTACAAAAAAAACGGATACAGCAAAAGACACTGCTGTAAACGACACTGATAACAGTACAGAAGAACCGAAAAAACAGGGCTTGTTCAGTCGTTTAAAAAAAGGTTTAAACCGTACCCGTGAAGGCTTAACCGCAGGTATTGAAAAGCTTTTACATGGCAACAAAGCCATTGATGATGACTTATTGGAAGAAATTGAAACTTTGTTATTAACTGCTGATGTGGGCGTGGATGCAACACAGGTATTAATTAAAGATTTAACTGAAAAAACATCACGTAAGCAATTAACAGACAGTGATGCATTATTTGTGGCATTAAAAGAGAATATGACACAAATTTTAACCCCCGTTGAAGCTCCTTTACAAGTTGAAAAACAAGATAATAAACCCTTTGTTTTATTAATGGTAGGGATTAATGGGGCAGGAAAAACCACCACAATTGGGAAACTAGCCAAACGCTTTCAAGCAGAAGGTAAGTCAGTGATGTTAGCAGCAGGAGATACTTTCCGTGCCGCAGCAGTGGAGCAGTTAGAAACATGGGGTGAACGCAATAATGTGCCTGTTGTCGCACAACATGGACGTGCTGATTCAGCATCCGTCATTTATGATGCCTTACAATCTGCCATTGCACGCGGTACAGATGTGTTAATTGCAGATACAGCAGGGCGTTTACATACCCAAGATAACTTAATGGAAGAGCTGAAAAAAGTCCGTCGGGTACTCAGTAAGCTAGATGTAGAAGCCCCTCATGAGGTGATGCTTGTGGTGGATGCCAGTATTGGACAAAATGCCTTAGTGCAAGCAGAACAATTCCATAAAGCGGTGAATGTCACAGGGGTTAGTGTTACAAAATTAGATGGCACAGCTAAAGGGGGCATTTTATTTGCAATGGCGAAAAAAACAGGGCTACCTATCCGCTTTATTGGGGTAGGAGAGCAGGTTGATGACTTACGTGTCTTTAATGCAAAAGATTTTGTGAATGCTTTACTAAGTAAAGAATGATACAGCTAATTTAACGTGTCTCCCTTCCTATGAATACCTTTCATAGAGCTGAAAATAAAGCGTATCGCCACATGTCATGATGCAAGTGTATATGTGGCATGTGTTACTATCTTAATATTTACTACACACATTATGCTTTCTTGCCTACTAGTCTCTCAGTTGTGAGTTCCCCATTCATGCATAAAAAATATTTCTCCTCAACAATTACGATTGTTGGTATCGCTATTTTCGCTTATCTCGCTTATACCATTTCGGTTGGTTATGAAGAAACCTTAGCAGCAATTTCACGCTTAGGGTTTATAGGAATATGGTTTATTCTTGGTTTATCTTTGGTTAACTATGGATTGCGCTTCATTCGCTGGCATTGGTATTTAAGTATTGCAGAATATCAAGATCTAACCTTACGTCGTAGTTTACGCTATTACCTTGCAGGCTTTGCTTTTACCACCACCCCAGGGAAAGCTGGCGAGATGATCCGTTCTATTTTTCTAAAAAATCATAATGTCAGCTACCCACAAAGCTTATCCCTCTTTTTTGTGGAACGCCTGTCTGATTTATTAGCCACTTTATTATTAGGTGCGTTAATTCTTTTATATTTTGATGGCTATGAACAATGGATTATTGTTCCTGTGGTCGGTGCTATTACCTTGTTAGCTATTATGCACCAACAAAAATTAATTATGATTATCCAAAAATGGGTAACAACTAAAATATCCAGCCATTTTAAACATTTATTTGATTTAGTGGTGCATTCCCGCCAATTATTAAAATACCATTTTCTTTACGGTGGTTTAGGTTTAGGTTTGATTGCATGGGCAGCAGAAGGCTATGGATTTTATTATATTTTACAAATAATCGGTATTGATGTGAGCTTACCACTGGCAATGGGAATTTATTCCATTAGCTTAATTATTGGTGCTTTATCTTTTCTACCTGGAGGGCTAGGCGGAACAGAAGCTGCAATGCTGATTTTATTAGGTTTGGTTGATGCAGGGCATGAAGAAGCCTTAGCTGCAACTTTAATTTGTCGCTTTGCAACCTTGTGGTTTGCTGTGGCATTAGGGGCAATAGCAATGGTTGGTTTAAAAATTCCCGAACCTGATCAAAAGGATGAAGAGCCAGTCCTCTCTAAGTAAATCTTTTATACTCACCTACTAAGCAGCAAAAGGTAAGGGGTGAGTAAAGGGTAGACCTAAGGCATGACGGATTGATTCAATATCATGACGTGCAATGGGTTTACCCCCATCACTAACACTGCAACCATTATGAGTTAAATTTAATAAAACCCAGCCCTGTGAACGTAAAGAATGAATATAAACCGCCTCATTATTTTCTGCACTTTCCTTTCCTAATGAATGAATAATAGGGCAACGTCCTTGCTGTTTTAAATAATTTAACCACAATGCCTTATAAAAATTTTGCTTATCATGTAAATGATAGTAGAGCCGCTGATGCAAGGTTTTATCTGTTGCCCCTACATAACCTATTTTAATGGGTTGCATCATATCATGCAGTAAATATACGGTAGTCATAGCTGTATTGACCTGCGAAAATTAATCACTTATTTTGTTAGTGATAGTCTACTTTTATCAAAAAGTACAGAAAATCAGCCAAATTGAGGGAAAGAGAGGGGAAAATAAGAAAAAAAGGCATAAAAAAAGGAGCAACAGTGGTTTAACACTGTGCTCCTTTTTTAGTAACAAGAGGTGACTAAAAAATAATAAATAATTTATTAGCTACAACTTGATTACATCATAATTAACTACTTGCAACAGGGCAGTTGTCAATTAACTCTTCTACAACACTTGGATCAGCTAAAGTAGAAGTATCACCTAAAGAATCTAATTCATTCGCAGCGATTTTACGTAAAATACGACGCATAATCTTACCAGAACGTGTTTTAGGTAAACCTGGTGACCATTGAATCACGTCAGGACTTGCAATCGGTCCAATTTCAGCACGTACAAGTTTTACTAACTCTTTACGTAACTCTTCAGACTCTTCTACACCAGTCATCAAGGTTACGTAAGCGTAAATCCCTTGACCTTTAACATCATGAGGGAAACCAACTACAGCTGCTTCAGCCACTGCTTCGTGAAGGACTAATGCACTCTCAACTTCAGCAGTCCCCATACGGTGACCAGATACGTTGATCACGTCATCCACACGACCTGTAATCCAGTAGTAACCATCTTCATCACGACGTGCGCCGTCACCTGTGAAGTATTTACCAGGGTAAGTACTTAGGTAAGTTTCGATGAAACGTTGTTGGTTTTGGTAAATAGTACGCATTTGAGCAGGCCAAGGACGGGTAATTACTAAGTTACCTTCTGTTGCGCCTTCTAATGGCTCACCTTCATTGCTAACTAATTCAGGTACAACACCAAAGAATGGACGTGTTGCAGAACCTGGTTTTAATTTTGTTGCACCCGGTAGAGGACTGATTAAGATTCCACCCGTTTCTGTTTGCCACCATGTATCAACAATTGGGCAACGCTCTTCACCAATAACGTGGTAATACCATTCCCATGCTTCAGGGTTAATTGGCTCACCCACACTTCCTAACAGACGTAAGCTCTTACGACTGTGTTTTTTCACTAACTCATCACCTTGCCCCATTAAGGCACGGATAGCGGTTGGTGCTGTGTAGAAAATATTAACTTGGTGTTTATCAACCACTTCCCAGAAACGACCTGCATCAGGGTAAGTTGGTACACCTTCAAACATTAAGGTGCTAGCACCGTTAGCTAATGGACCGTAAACAATGTAAGAGTGACCTGTAACCCAACCCACATCAGCAGTACACCAGTAGATATCACCATCATGGTAATCAAAGATGTATTTGTGAGTCATGGCTGTGTAAAGTAAGTAGCCCCCTGTAGTGTGTAATACACCTTTAGGTTTACCTGTAGAACCTGATGTGTACAGGATGAATAATGGATCTTCAGCATCCATTTCTTCAGGTGCACATTCAGGGCTAACTTTAGCAACTTCTTCGTGATACCAAATATCACGCCCTTCAGTCCATGCAACGTCACCGCCTGTACGTTTAACAACCACAACAGAGTTAACGCAATCAGCATCAGCAACCGCTTTATCTACGTTTGCTTTTAATGGTACAGCACGCCCACCACGTAAACCTTCATCGGAAGTGATGACAACTTTACATTCGGAGTCAAGAACACGGTCTTTTAATGCTTCAGGAGAGAAACCACCGAAAACGATGGAGTGAATAGCACCAATACGTGCAGAAGCTAACATGGCAACAGCAGCTTCAGGAATCATTGGTAAGTAGATACATACGCGATCGCCTTTTCCAACACCTTGTGCTTTTAGGACGTTGGCAAAGCGGCAAACACGCTCGTGTAAATCACGGTAAGTAATTTTTTCATCTGTATTAGGGTCGTCACCTTCCCAAATAACAGCAACTTGATCACCACGTGTTTCTAAGTGACGGTCTAAACAGTTGTAAGATACGTTGACCTTACCGCCTTCGAACCAACGAATTTTACCTTCGTTGTAATCCCAGTCTTGAACTTTATCCCAAGGCTTGAACCATGTAACAAATTCTTCTGCTTGTTCAGCCCAAAACGCATCTGGGTCATTGACTGAACGCTCGTACATTTCTAAGTATTGTTGTTCAGAAATGTGTGCTCTGGCAGCGGCTTCAGGTAAAACATCATAGACTTTTACGTCAGACATATCGTGTCTCTCCTTAGTGACTTCAGTTTCTCGTTCTTCAATATTTTAAGCAAGTATTACAAAACATTTAGGTTGGTGGCAAGCTGTTTTGTATCTCTTAATACATTATTTATTATCATATGTAGTATCCGCAATGGGATGTATTAAAACTTACTTAATTAATCGGCGAATTACTTTAACAGAAAACAAGGGGTATTTTATAGTCTTTTTTTAAAAAAAAGTATTTTTACTGTTTTCTGCTCATTATGGTGCAAGCGCACCATAACAGTGCATTCATGCATGGGAATATTATGACTTTGATTGCTAATAAAAATCAACTTTTTTATAGCTGATTGATATTAAAATAATTCCTTTATTCGGCATAGTTATTGCGTTATGCTTGAAAATTTCATGTTTAAGGTATTGATATGCTTCACGCAAGCTGTGCACAACAATTACTGGAAAATCTCACAACCAGTGTACTTTGGCTTGATCGTGACTTGCATCTGAAGGCGATTAATTCTGCAGCAGAAAGTTTGCTCGAAATCAGTGCAAAAAAAGCCTGTGGTTTACATATTGAAGCATTATTGCCTGATAGTACTTTTTATCTTGAAACATTACAACGACTTATTTTATTTCCCCAAACTGTCACGGAACGGGGCATGCCGTTACATCTCCCCAATCAGCACACCATTACCGTTGATTGCAGTATTAATCCTGTATTTGATGAACATCAGTTATTAGAGTCGATTGTCATCGAAATTACCCAAGTTGACCAACATTTACGGATTACACGTGAAGAAAATTTACTGATTCAACATCAGGCAGTACGTAATATGGTACGCGGTCTCGCCCATGAAATTAAAAACCCATTAGGGGGTTTACGAGGTTCTGCACAATTATTAGAGCGGGAATTACCCGATCCTGCTTTACGTGAATATACTGATGTTATTATTGAAGAAGCTGATCGCTTACAGAATCTATTAAATCGTATGCTAGGACCTAATAGTTTGCCTGAAAGACGCATGATTAATATTCATCAAGTATTAATGCGTGTGTGTCAGCTTATTTTATCTGAAACAACAGAAGGAATTACGATTAAAAATGATTTTGATCCCAGTATTCCAGAGATTGAAGCCGATCCTGATCAACTTATTCAAGCTGTATTAAATATTATGCGTAATGCAGTGCAAGCGATGAATGAACGGGGCAAAATTTGTTTACAAACCCGTGTTCAACGTCAGATGAATGTGGGGAATAAACGCCATAAATTAGTATTACAAATTGATATCCGTGATAACGGGCCGGGGGTATCAAAAGAAATGATTAATCAAATTTTTTACCCCTTAGTTACGGGGCGTGCAGAAGGAACAGGTTTAGGCTTGTCTATTGCGCAATCTTTGATTAATCAACACGGTGGTTTAATTGAATGTAATAGTGAACCACATAATACCGTCTTTACATTATGGCTACCGATGGAGTAAAACTGATGTCACAAGAGAATGAAGTAATTTGGGTGATTGATGATGATAAATCCATCCGTTGGGTATTAAAAAAAGCGTTGCAACAAGCAGGTATTCCTGCCATTGATTTTGAAAGTGCCAGCAAAGCACTACAAGCATTAAAAGAATCACAACCTGATGTGATTATTACTGATATTCGTATGAAAGGCATGGATGGGCTAAGCTTTTTAGCGCATGTGAATACACATTATCCCCATACACCCGTGATTATTATGACGGCTTACTCTGATTTAGACAGTGCCGTAGCAGCTTATCAAGGGGGGGCATTTGAATATTTGCCCAAACCGTTTGATGTTGATGAGGCGGTTGCTTTAGTACAACGTGCTTTACAACAAGTGAGTGAACAACGGGAGCAAAAAGCAGAAGAAGAAGCGGTAGAACCCATTCATGCCAGTGAAATTATTGGCTCTGCTCCTGCCATGCAAGAAGTTTTCCGTGCCATTGGGCGTTTATCTCGCTCCAATATCACTGTACTCATTACAGGGGAATCAGGGACAGGAAAAGAGCTAGTGGCTCATGCTTTACACCACCACAGCCCACGGGCAAAACAACCTTTTATTGCCTTAAATACAGCCGCTATCCCTAAAGAACTCTTAGAATCTGAACTATTTGGACATGAGCGCGGTGCGTTTACAGGGGCATTAAGCCAACGCCGAGGACGATTTGAGCAAGCCAATGGGGGCACACTCTTTTTAGATGAAATTGGTGATATGCCTGCTGAATTACAAACGCGTTTACTGCGTGTACTGGCAGATGGTACTTTTTTCCGTGTAGGAGGGCATACGCCTATTAATGTTGATGTACGGATTATTGCCGCAACTCATCAAAATTTAGAAGAGCATGTACAATCAGGACATTTTCGTGAAGATTTATATCATCGTTTAAATGTGATTCGTATTCATTTACCCCCTTTACGTCAACGTCAGGAAGATATTCCTGAACTCATGCGCCATTTTTTACTTTCTGCTGCAAAAGAATTAGATGTCGAGCCCAAAAATCTACACCCCAATGTTGAACATTATGTTTCACAATTGGAGTGGGCGGGTAATGTACGTCAATTAGAAAATGTATGTCGTTGGTTAACAGTGATGGCATCAGGACAAGAGATTCAACTAGAGGATTTACCCCCTGAGCTACAACAAAATGCTTCTGAGGAAGCAAACACAAATGCAGATTGGGAAGAAGCATTAACACATTGGGTGAATCAACAATTTTTACTTGAAAAACAGGATTTACTCAGTACATTATTACCTCGTTTTGAGCAACTAATTATTAACGCTGCATTGCGACACACCGCAGGGAAAAAGCAAGAAGCCGCAAAACTACTAGGTTGGGGGCGTAATACTTTAACTCGAAAAATTAAAGAATTAGGGATGAAAGAGCATAATGAATAAGTGTTTAATAAACAGAAATTGATAGGGGAGAGTAAAAAATATTAACATAGATTATGTTTTTTAGATTGACAACTGCAAAGATGACTTATATTACTTAATAATGAGAGGTATCTAAAAATATGCCTATATACCATATTAAAATTAAGCAGGCTAACTATCTCAATCTTTACACTATTATTAAATTAATATAATTTAACATAAGTAGTAATAGCCTTGTTATATTTCGATATAATGACACTGTAATCGCTGGCATGAGCTAGATACCACAGCATAATAGTTATCAATGCGTGGAGGATCACATCATGGTTGTGCAACACCTTTGGGGACTTTTTAGCCACCCTATTCACGAATGGAAAGCCATCCGTAATGATGCTTGTTCAGTCAGTCACTGTTATATCCATCATGTCTTACTTTTAGCTGCCATCCCCCCTATTGCAGGGTTTATTGGAACCACCCAAGTTGGTTGGCAACTAGGTAGTGAAGTGATGAAGTTAACAATGGGCAGTGCAGGAGGTATCGCGCTACTTTTTTACTTAGTCATGTTAGTTGGTGTTTATTCCATGGGATATATGATCCATTGGATGGGGAAAACATACCAAGCAGATCAAAGCTTAGCGCGCTGTGTTGTCTTTGCTGCGTATACCGCAACCCCTCTCTTTGTAGTGGGAATCACTGCACTCTACCCCCTTCTCTGGCTTAATATGCTTATTGGTATTCTTGCCCTTTCCCATACGGTTTACCTACTTTACACAGGTTTACCTATTATGATGGGTATTTCTGAAGAACGGGGCTTTTTATTTTCTACAGCGGTACTCGCTGTAGGCTTAGTCACCCTAGTTGCCTTACTTGCTATCACCGTACTCCTTTGGGGAATGGGCTTTAGTCCTATGCTAACAAGCTAAAAAAAGTAAATACCGCCATAAGCTTTTCAAATTGCCTGCCACAGTTTAAAATAGGATATAGACCCTGTCTGAGCTTACCGTATAATAGGGAAGACAGACAGGGTTAAATAACGCCTATTTTTACGGATAAAACACAATAAAAATTAAGAATTAGCAGACACAAAAGTGCTGATAAACCATGCTATAAACATTCTAACCAATGTTTATGCAGGGTTTTTATGCGCTTTTAAACTTACAAACTATATCATTATTTTTTCTAGGAGAAATCTATGGCGGAACAATCAACCTACAACTATAAGGTAGTTAGGCAGTTTGCTCTGATGACTATCGTATGGGGTATCGTGGGTATGTTTGTCGGTGTATACATTGCAGCCGAACTAGCATGGCCTTTTTTAAACTTCGACATTCCTTACATCACCTTTAGTCGTTTACGTCCATTACACACTAATGCTGTTATTTTTGGATTCGGAGGAAGTGCACTATTTGCCACCTCTTACTATGTTGTGCAACGTACCTGTCATGTACGTCTAATTTCCGATAAATTAGCTGCTTTCACCTTCTGGGGTTGGAATGCTATTATCGTTTTAGCTGCAATCACTTTACCTTTAGGGATTACAACAACAAAAGAATACGCAGAATTAGAGTGGCCAATTGATATTTTAATTGCCATTGTATGGGTCACTTACGCCATTGTATTTATTGGTACAATCGTTAAACGTAAAACACCTCATATTTATGTAGCCAACTGGTTCTACGCTGCATTTATCATTACTGTGGCCATTTTGCATATTTTCAATAGTGCTGCTGTACCTGTTAGCTTCGCTAGCTTAAAATCTTACTCTGCTTACGCAGGAGTACAAGATGCCATGGTTCAATGGTGGTATGGTCATAACGCTGTAGGATTCTTCTTAACCGCTGGTTTCCTTGGTATGATGTACTACTTCGTACCTAAACAAGCAGGTCGTCCTGTTTACTCTTACCGTTTATCTATTGTTCACTTCTGGGCATTAATTTTTACTTACATCTGGGCTGGTCCTCACCACTTACACTACACAGCATTACCTGATTGGGCACAATCATTAGGTATGGTAATGTCCTTAATCTTATTAGCACCTTCTTGGGGTGGTATGATTAACGGAATGATGACACTTTCAGGGGCATGGGAAAAACTACGTAGTGACCCAGTATTACGTTTCTTAATCGTTTCTATCTCCTTCTATGGTATGTCTACCTTCGAAGGACCAATGATGGCAATTAAAACAGTTAACGCTTTATCACACTACACAGACTGGACGATTGGACACGTTCACTCTGGTGCATTAGGTTGGGTTGCATTAGTCAGTATGGGAAGTCTGTACTACTTAATTCCACGTTTATACGGTCGTGAATTACACAGCTTAGCTTTAGTTTCTTTACACTTCTGGTTAGCCACAATCGGTATTGTTTTATACATCTCCGCCATGTGGGTATCAGGTATCATGCAAGGTCTAATGTGGCGCGCTATTAACAGTGATGGAACATTAACTTACAGCTTTGTTGAATCTGTACAAGCCATGCATCCTTTCTTCGTCACACGTTGGTTAGGAGGGGTCTTCTTCTTAGTCGGTACATGTGTAATGGCATATAACGTCTACAAAACTGTTGCAGGTGCCAAACCTGTTGTAGCCGACATTCCTGCCCCCGCATTAGCGCACTAAGATCAAGTAAAGGAGTACTGAACAGATGGCTTCATCGCATGAGAAGGTCGAAAAAAATATCGGCCTAATGATTATCTTTATCGTACTTGTTGTAAGTATTGGGGGATTGGTTCAAATCGTTCCCTTATTCTTCATGCAAGAAACAACTCAACCTGTTAAAGGTTTAAAACCTTATAGTGCACTAGAATTAGCAGGACGTGATCTTTATATTCGTGAATCATGTTCTGTGTGTCACTCGCAAATGATCCGCCCATTCCGTGCGGAAACAGAGCGTTATGGACACTATTCTGTCGCAGGTGAGTTCATTTATGATCGCCCATTCCAATGGGGTTCAAAACGTACAGGACCTGACTTACACCGTGTTGGTGGACGTTACAGTGATGAGTGGCACCGTGCTCACTTATACAACCCGCGTGATGTTGTACCTGAGTCAATTATGCCTGGTTACCCTTGGTTGTTAGAAAATGATCTTGATGATGATTTAATTGTTGAGAAGATGACAACTTTAAAAAATGTCTTTGGTCATCCTTACACTGATGAACAAATTGCAAATGCAACTAAAGATTTAGAAGGTAAGAAAGAAATGGATGCAATGATTGCTTACTTACAATCTTTAGGCACTGCAATTAAAACACGGAGATAAACATTGCTTGATTTTATTGTAGAATTTCAAGCGGTTTGGACCATTGTCGTTATGGTCGTATTCATCGGCATCATCGTCTGGGCATACAGTAGCAAACGTAAAGATTCGTTTGATAAAACTGCCCAGTCTGTACTTGATGATGATGATGACACGACAAAAGGGTCAACCAAGGAGAATTAAATAATTATGTTTACATTTGAAGCGGGATTTTTTGAAAGTACGTTTTGGGATTGGTTTATTACCATCCTAACATTAGGAGGCATTTTAGGTGTTTACCTTTTAATTATATGGGTCAACACTGATCGTCCTAAAGATGATGAAGATGTTGAAACCATGGGGCACACATGGGATGGAGACTTACAAGAGTTTAATAACCCATTACCAATGTGGTGGTTAAATATGTTTTACCTCACCATGATTTTTGGTGTGGTGTATTTAGTCCTTTACCCTGGTTTAGGTTCTTTTAAAGGATTGCTTGGTTGGTCACAAGTGGCACAATATGAGCAAGAGATTGATACTGCAAAAAGTAAATTTGATCCCATTTACAACCAGTATAAAAACCAACCTTTAGAAGAGTTAGTCAACAATGAAGGCGCGTTAAAAATTGGTCAACGCTTATTCATGACTTACTGTACTGTCTGTCACGGCTCTGATGCAAAAGGAACACGTGGCTACCCTAACTTAGCTGATAATGATTGGTTATATGGTGGTACACCTGAAAACATTAAAGCGTCTATCATGACAGGTCGTAATGGGGTAATGCCTGCTGCTGAAACCAATGGTTTAGCACCAGAAGATGTTCCTAATGTTGTTCAATACGTATTAAGCTTAAGTGGTCGTGAAGGGGTTGATGAAGCGGCAGCAGCAAAAGGTAAAGAGAAATTTGCTGTATGTTCTGCTTGTCACTTACCAACAGGAAAAGGAAACCACATGTTAGGTGCACCTAACTTAACCGATGATATTTGGTTATATGGTGGTTCTCCAGCACGTATCACTGAAACCTTAACTCAAGGTCGCTTAGGGCAAATGCCTGCACACGGCGAGTTTTTAGGTGAAGCAAAAGTACATTTAGTTGCCGCTTACATTTACAGCTTATCTAACAAAGAGAAAGCTGTAGAGCCTGAAAAAACAGCAGCAGCTGAGTAAAAAATTACATTTATAATCCATTAATGTAATCACTAAAAAGGGTACTTCTCACAAGGAAGTGCCCTTTTTTTATGTTTATCAAAACTAAAAAGCTTAAAGTTTATCTAAAAAAACACATGTTACTTTTTCCAACAGCGTAAAAGTATAGAATACAAAAATGACTTATTTTCACATCATGATCAATAAAGGTACGGTTTTATGCAAAATAGTTCAATAGAACAACGTTTAACAGGCACCCCCCGTACACGTTTCTTTTTAGAGCTATTTAATAACTCAGGGCACTTTGTTATTGCTAATATTTTATTAGAAATATTACTTGAAGGTTTTTTTAATTATGCTTTCAAGTTTGAGCTGTATATCATTGTTTTTGGTGTATTGATTCAAACCTATTATTTAAGCCATTGGCAAACAACCACCAACCCACGGCGTTTTTTAGGTAATTTAATTGCCCCTTTTATTTATACCTTTATGGAATATTTACTTGAAGGGGCTTCAATACTCACAGCCCCCAATCATATTGCCTATTGGAGTTTTTCACTCATGATTGGAGGCTTACAGTATTTAAGATATCAACAAACAATAGAAGCCACAACACAATATAAATTACTTCTTATTTTGGAAGCCATCGTCCGTACCTCTATTTTATTTGTGATGTACATGCTATTAGAATTTAATTTAGATGCTGAAAAATATCATTCTCTAGCTATTTTTATCACAGAAACTTCTCACCAATTTATTTTATTTTCTACCCTCTTATTTGGCTTAGTAATTGGTTTAGCGAATGTCACAGCAGAGACCTATTTACAGTTACTACGCCAAACATCTCAGCAACTAAAAACCTATTCAGAATGGTTATTAGGACAGGATTTATTAGGGCAAGCCTTAGATAATCCTGCTGCATTAACGTTAGTCCGACGTGAACGGGCAGTATTATTCATGGATATACGCGGCTTTACTGCATGGAGTGAGCCCCGTTCACCTGAGGAGGTGGTAACGATGCTCAATGCCTATTTTGCATTGTCTGAAAATATCTTAAAAAACCATGCTGTGATTACTTTTAAATTTACAGGGGATGAAGTGATGGCAATTTTCCCCACTACAGATAATGCCGTATCAGCCGCTTTAGCATTGAGTACAGCAGTTGATCATAATTTAAATAATAAGAATTTGGGCGCAGGTATTGGTATTCATGCAGGGGCATTAGTTGAAGGTTTACTGGGTGGCAGTCATGCAAAACGTTATGATGTGATTGGCGATACAGTGAATACAGGTAAACGTGTGGAAAGTGTTGCGCAAAAAGGGGAAGTATTAATTTCAGCTTCTGCTTATGAAAGTTTAACTATTAATGCAGCTTATCAAAATGAGCGCGATGTCAGTGTAAAAGGAAAAGAAAAAACATTAAAAATATATCGATTAATATAATAAATAGCTAACTCAACCAATAGTTTGGATAAACCATAATTTCAGTTAAACTACCCAAAAATAAAAAAGGCATAAATGATTACGCATTTATGCCTATTTACTACATTAAAAATGTACTGTTAAAAACAGAAACTAACCAATATTACGCGGTGCAAAAGACATACTACGGAATTCTGTTTTATACTTAGATTCCCCTAGTTTCTTCACCTTCGCTACCCCCATTTTATAGTTGTAGTTCCCACTAATTTGATCCACAACCCGCGCCGTTAACGCATTAGAAGGCTGACGCATATCCAACATATTGGCATACATCACCCCCTTCTTAACTGCTGGGGTTACCAATGCAACAGCTGTCACCGCCGCTTTAGAAAGCTCCACATGCCCCTTCTTCATCAAACTAGAGAATTGGAAATCATCCCCACCAACCCCTAAGATAGTATCTTTGAAATTCGGTACCCGATCAGAATACATCATCACATAATCCCCTGACTCAATACCACGCGCTTTCGCATCATCAGGGTGAAGCTCTAAGAAATTCTCAGGCCAGCGTTGTGTCACATAAGGACGACGTTGCTGATCATCAAAACCTGATTGCCAAATTTCATTGGTACGTCCATTTGATAACCATAACTCTTCCTCTCTGGGCTTCATCCACTCCCAGAAATCAGAGAATAAACTCCACGGGTGTTTTTGTAAGTTCACTTTCCCTGTTTGCGTATTGAAATGGGTCATTTTCTTATTGACCATATTCGCATCCGCTGCCCCGTTTTCCCCCATCACTTCCATAACTTGCGCTTGCGTCATTTCTGTGTCGTGTAAACGCTTTGTGCCTTTTAATTCACCTTTATCATTAATAAAAGTCGGCCCTTGAATTCCATCTGACCCTAATAAACGCATTTGCTCATGAAGTGTACGTCCATGTTTATGTGCATACACTTTCACCATATGGAAAGCTTTACGTCCACCACGACTAAAACGTGAGGCTTCTTCAGCTACTTCATTAGAATTTTTCCAATCAAAGCCATCAAAACCCATACGTTTAGATAATTGCGCAATAATCCACCAATCTGGTTTCGCATCCCCTGGGGCATCGTAGAATTTTTGATATAAACGTAAACGACGTTCTCCATTAGCGCGTAAGAAATCTTCTTCTCCCCATGTTGCTGCAGGGAAAACAATATCCGCAAACTGTGCACCGATTGGATCACGTAGGTAAATATCTTGGTTGATAATCACCATTCCACCTGAATCAGCCCGTGCTTTTAAAGTATCGATAATTTCTTGTTTATCAAAACTGCGTACTTGATTTGGGTTGGTCACCACTAATTCATGGAATTTTTTCTGTAAACCTTGTGAACCACACATGGCTTGAATCCATGTTGTGCCGATTACATGTGCCATACGCGTATGCCCTGATACTAACCAACGGTCAGTATCTAAAGCGCGACGGCGACGACCGGGGACTTTTTCAGGCGATTTATTACGTGGGTAACTCCCACCTTTTTGTCCACCACGTTGATGTCCACCAAAACGCCCCACAACACGCCCAGAGCGTCCCCCTGCTCCACAAATCGTGGCTAAAGAAGACACTGCATTGGTGTTTCCTGTGTTGTTTGACCAGTAAAACCCTTTCTCAATACCAAAAGAAGTTTTTACTCGTGAACCATCTGCATTGGGTTTAGCAATCCATTCTGCTGCTTGTTGAATTTTTGCTGCATCCACGCCTGATACTTCAGCCGCTTTTGCCAGCTCATATTCAGGTTGTGCCAGTACCCATTTTTTGTAATCATCAAAGCCTTTAGTTTGGAATTTACCCCATGTAGTACGCCATTGCCAAGGTGTGTTACGCGTACCTTGTCCAAAACCTGAGTTAGATTCCCATTTATTGTTAACCCATTTTTTTACCCATTCATTATCTTCCCAACCATTTTCAACAATGATACGTGCAATCGCACCTAACAACACATTATCAGTGCCTGGCATTACATCAAGATGTAAACCTCCCATTTTTTTCGCATAGGTCACCCCAGCGGTTTCACGAGGGTTCACCATGATCATTTTCATACCGCGTTGCATCGCAGGCATTAAATACTGGGTAAATAAAATCGTTTTAGTTTCATAAGGGTCTGTTCCAAGACACATTAAGACATCCGCAGAGGCCCAATCTTCATAGGAAGGGCCAAAATTATCAAATCCAGCATCACGGAACCCTGGAGTAGAGGTCACATCTGATGGGGTATCATGAAAGGTGAAGCTTGCCGTATTGATATGGCGCAAAGCATATTTACTGATTGCATAGGTATTCTCAATATATTGGTAAGAGAATGTTTTAACTGAATAAGCATTCGCCCCGTGTTTTTTAATTACATGCTTAGCCACTTCAGCTGCAATCTCTAGCGCAAAATCCCAAGGTACAGGTTGTAATGTACCGAAAATACGCATCATAGGTGCTGTTAAACGATCACGGGTTGGGCTTTTGGGGTTGTAACATTTTTGGGCGATCAACCCCCCACGCATACTAGAATCACCATTTGTATTAACGTGTTTTACATCTTTATCAGGGGTGATAACCACATTATGAGGGCGATCGTTATGCATCACCACATTATGCTGTGCAGGGGCGACCCAGTCTTGTAGTGGCGAGCTTGGGAAATCAATATCATAAGCATTTTCAGACGCTTTACGTCCACCATCGCCAGACCCTAATGGCCAGCGATAGACTTTATAAGCACATGCGACAATACAGTAATCACAACAAGTGGTGAGTACTTCTGCATGTTTTGGGGGTAAGACTACTTTGTCTTCGGGTAAATAGTAATTTGTTGACATACCAAAACGCCTTTATGCCTGTTCCATGAGATTTGCATCACGCCCAAAAATTAAGCCCATCATACCCACGGCATATACATCATCACCGTCAATTTCTAGCATGACTTGAGGAAGGCTTTGATAGGCTTGTCCTGATACGATAATACCGTGACGACGTAAGTCAAACACGGATAAATGAAACGGACATTGCCCTAAAGTGCGCTGATCATCTGTGGCTTTATAAGTGCCTTGTAAAGGCCCCCCTTGATGCGTACACAGGTAACTGAAAGCAACAATATCTTGCTTTTCACCGACCCCTCCCCCTGCATCAACCCCCCCCATTTTCACAACCATACATTGTGAATTTTTTCCTTCATCAGGGTAGTTAAAGGCTAAAGGTTCGTTATCTTTTAATGCACTGAGTGATGCAATTTTTTTGCGAGGATAACCGACAATACGGGCATCTACCTCTTTTGCTTGTGCAGTGCCTGCAAAAAGCGTAATCGTTGTGGTGGTTGCTGCCGCTGCCCCTGCACCACTATAGAGTAAAAACTCACGGCGATTTACCATACATTGACTCATTTTTTCAGCTCCTGCAATTCTGTTTTGGTAAATAAGGGGGCGTATTCAGGCAAGGTTGGCGCATCCATCATGATTTTTTCACCTGAAAATGCATCAAGAAATGCAACTAAATCCGCTTTTTCTGCATCACTTAAATCAAGTGGCTTAATTAACTTGGTTTTAGTTTTAGGGAAGGCGGTGGTTTGTCCATCTGCGGTCACCCCACCACGGTTATAGAAATCCACCACATCTGTCAAGGTTGCTAAGGTACCATTGTGCATATAAGGCGCGGTGTATTTGGTGTAACGTAAAGAAGGGGTACGGAATTTACCTTTATCCCAACTGTTTTTAGTACGGAAGTAAAAACCAACATCTGCTTTAGCGGTGCGATATAATTCTTCTGTCGCGCCTTTGGCATAGTTTTCAAAACGGAAGGTGATTTGATTGATTGCAGTACTTTCCCAAAGGGGGGAAGGCGGTACCCCTACATTGTAGTATTTTTGATCAGTGGCCAATTCGCCATTGTGACATTGAATACAATTTGCTTTACCATTAAATACAGCCATACCACGCTGTTGTGCTTCAGTCAGTGCTGCCTTGTCGCCAGCTAAAAATTTATCTAAAGGGGTATCACGCTGTACTAAGGTACGCTCAAAAGCAGCAATGGCGCGCCATGCATTACGGATAAGTGGCCATTCATCACCAAAGACTTCTTTAAAGCGTTTGCGGTATTCAGGAATTAACGCCAAACGCGCTTCCATCAAGTCATCTTCACCGTTTCCTGCCACGCCACCTTTAGCCGCAGATTTTGCTTGTCCCTCTAAAGAAGAAGAAGAACCTGCCCAAAAGAGTTTGCCATAATAGGCACTGTTGATAATTGTTTGACTATTACGCCAGTGGGTTGTACCAAGATATCCCAGTGAAATAGGGGTGGCAAATCCCCAGCCCATAGAAGGCAGATGACAGGAAACACAGGAGACAGAACCATCTCCACCTAAACGGTTATCAAAAAATAAAAATTTCCCTAATTCTACTTTAGCATCTGATTGGGGGTTATCGGCAGGAATAGGGACTTCACCCAAAGGTGCAAGAGGCGGTACATCTGCCGCATAGGTCATACAGGTCATGCTTGATAGCAGCACACCAGAGACGACCAAAGTAAGTTTTTTTAGTGTATGCATTATAATTCTCCTTATCGCCTAATTAGGAACATTTTTCCAATCGGCAATGACTTCGTATTTGTAGTCATCTTTTGTCCATTCGTAGCTTTCACCTACCAATGGATCACCCGATAAGGACTCTAAAAATGCAACAAGGTCTTTTTGCTCTTGCTCGGAAAGGTTTAAAGGCTTTAATGCTTTACTCTTATTACTGTCTTCCCCCCCGCCTTGATTGTAAAAGGTGACGACATCAGCAAGGGTGGCTAACATCCCATTGTGCATATAGGGGGCGGTGTATTTTAATTCACGCAAGCTTGGGGTCATAAAGCTGCCCATGCCACTCCCATCCGCTTTATGTAATTGGATATGTGCGCCGGCATCACGTTTTAAGTTCATGTAGTTTTCTACCCCCATGAACATGCTGTAAGCAATAAAGGCTTGATGACGAAGCGGATCTAAAAAGACATCAAGGTTTTCAGGTACCCCTGTATTATGGGCTTTACCATCAGAGAGCAGTGAACCATTATGACACTGTACACAGCCTGCTTTACCTTTGAATAATTCAAAGCCTTTTTTGGCAGAATCACTCATTTTTCCTGTATCAAAAGGGGCATTTTTAGAGGTCAGGGTTTTTAAATATTCAGGAATTAAATTACGCACTTTACCGTTGGAAGGCTCACCCATGCCCGCCTCTTTAAACATTTTAATATAAATAGGATCTTGCTTAATACGCTCTTGCATAATCCGCATATCCATATTCATTAAGTAATCTTCAGTTAACATGCCACGGGTGACATCATTAAGATTTGTACCTAAACGTCCATCATGCATCCATACCTTTTTATGGGCTGCATTAATGACCGTTGGTGTATTACGAAAGTGTTTATTTCCGGGGTAACCGTTACTTAATGCTAAACCATCACTAAAGCCTTTTTTAGGATCATGACAACTAGCACAGGATAGCACTGCATCACCTGAGAGGCGGGTATCAAAAAATAAACGTTTGCCTAATTCTGCTTTCGCTTTATTATAAGAAATATCAGGTAATGTACTAATTTCAGGATAGCTTGTGTCAGCATACACCGCTGACATTTGCCATGACATGGTTAATCCTAACGCTGTTAGCATGAAACGGCGTAGATTTACGCGCTGTTTGCTCATACAGCTTTCCTCCTTGTGATGAATGAAATAAAGATTGCTTAGCTTTTTTATAAATCATTTAATAGAGACAGGTATTAGCCTATATTCTAATGTGTAGCATTTTATTTCTTTAAACTAAGATAAGTATTTTAAATACTACGCCTATATTTTGGAGACTTTTATGATCTTGGACAAAAAAAAGTGTTTCTTTTTATTTTTTACCCTACTATTAAGTAGTTTTTCTGGTTTTGCTACCACTGAAAAAAAAATGATTAAAGTGTGGACATATTATAATTTTCCTCCTTTTGTGACTGACGAAAAACAAAAAAAGGGATTACATTTTGATTTTGTTGCATTACTTAACCAAAAATTTGCAGAAAAATATCATTTTGAAGGAGTAAAACTCCCACGTCGCCGTATTGATTTATTACTTACCATGCAATCACAAAAAAATAGTGTTAATGGTATTGTGGCATGGGTTAACCCTATATGGTTTAAAGATAAAAATAGAAAAACTTATTTTTGGACAAACACTATTTTTACCGATCAAAATGAGGTAGTTTCACATCGTGATAGACCCTTACGTTATGACAATGCAAGCAGCCTGATAGGCTTGAACTTAGGAGGAGTATTTGGTCATCGTTATGTTAATATTGATGATTTAGTAAAAAAAGATAAAATCACTCGTCATAATGTAGCGACAGAAAAACATAATTTGTCTAAATTATTGTTAAAGCGTATTGATGTGACGATTGTGCCTAAAAGTGCCATGTTATATTTACTAGAAGATATGAATTTAATTGGAAAAATTCATATCTCATCAAAAGCTCACCAAACCTATACGCGTCATTTAATGATCCCTAAACACCATCCTAAATTAGCTGAAGATTTATCAGCATTTATTAAAACATTGCCTACCAATGAAAAATGGCAAAATCTATTACATGACTATAATTTGGAAGGCCTAACTTACTAAAAAATAAAATGCAAGGGAGTATAAATGATTATTATCTATGGAATTAAAGAAAATCTTAACCCTATTAAAGCCACTCTCTCAGATATCATACATGGTTGTATGTGTCGTGTTTTAGGGATGCCAGAAGATAAACGCGCCCATCGCTTTATTCCTTTAGATAAAGAAAACTTTTATTTTCCAGGAGGGCGTTCTGATGCCTATACAGTCATTGAAATAAATATGATGCAGGGGCGTGAAAAAAATACTCAAAAGGCATTAATTAAAGCCTTATTTTCTGAGATTGAAAAACAACTCAATATTTCCCCTGTTGATATTGAAATTACCTTACATGAACAAGCCCCTCACTGTTGGGGATTTCGGGGGATCACAGGAGATGAAGCACAGCTAAATTATAAAATTAATGTATAATCATACTATTATGCAGTGGGAAAAATAATTTATTTTTTCATACTTATGTCAAAAAACAATGCCATACTCTAAGAATTTAGAGTGAAAAAACAGTTTTACATGGCATATATTTTGCTGAATTATGCATATATACTTCATATTTCTACTGAAAATGAAGTAAAAACGCCCTTTTTTAAAGAATTTTTTATTAAAAAATTTTGTAATTCATTAAAAATAGGGCATAATACTCGTTTTTTCAGAATTTAGGTTCTTGGTATAGTTGTTGAAGGTATATGGCTAAAGAAGAAAGTATTGAAATGGAAGGTACTGTCACTGAGACATTACCAAATACCATGTTCCGCGTCCGCTTAGAGAACGGGCATGTTGTGACAGCGCATATTTCTGGACGTATGCGTAAGCACTATATTCGCATTTTAACTGGCGATAAAGTGACGGTTCAATTAACCCCCTACGATTTAAGTAAGGGTCGAATCACTTACCGTGGGCGTTAATAACCATCCTTATATAGTTTATAAATGATGATGACGTATATCAGCAAGTAGACCTTGGCTTGCTGCTTCGATTAAATCGAGCACATGTTCAAACCCGCTATCTCCCCCTGTATAATAGGGATCTGGCACATCACGTGTTGTGAGTTCAGGTGCAAAATCTAAAAATAAATGAATTTTATATTGTTTATCTTTAGGGCATACAGCACGTAAATGCTGATAATGGCTACTATCCATCGCAAGAATATAAGTAAATGTGTCAAAATCGGCATGTTTTACTTGACGTGCACGCTGGCTGCTTAAATCGATCCCACGCTTTAATGCAGCCTTCTGTGAACGCCGATCAGGTGCTTCCCCCACATGATACGCATCAGTTCCTGCGGAATCCAACTGCACTTTATCAATTAAATTTTCAGTGGTTAATAAATGCTGAAAAACACCTTCTGCTGAAGGTGAACGACAAATATTCCCCGTACATACAAATAATACTTTAATCATTTTTAGTTTCCATCAACTGCCTCACATGGGCTAAATCCTCAGGTGTATCAACACCTATCCCTGTATCTTCAATTGCTTGCTCCACATAAATACATCCACCATGATATAACACTCGCAGTTGTTCTAATGCTTCCGCATGTTCCAAAGCACAAGGGGTTAAGTTGGGATAATGTTGTAAATAGTTATTACGATAAGCATAAATTCCTAAATGACGTTGATGTAATAGTGGGTTTGCAGGGGTTCTTGTACTAGTAAACTGATCCCGTACCCACGGAATTGGTGCACGACTAAAATATAAAGCAAAACCTTGTTTATCACAAACAACTTGCACTGTATTTGGGTTACAAATATCAGTGTCATTTTCAATTGGATAGCTCAGTGTGGCAATATTTGCTTTCGGAGTTTCCGCTAATGCTGCTGCCACTTGACGAATCAAAGTGGGGGGTAACATAGGTTCATCACCTTGAACATTGACAATAATAGTTTCTTCTTTTGCTTGATATAATGCAGCGGCTTCTGCAACCCGATCAGTCCCTGATGGATGCTCATTACTAGTTAGACAAGTTTCTACCCCTAAATCATGCATTACTTCTTGAATACGTACATCATCTGTTGCAACAATCACTTTTGTTGCCCCACTTTTTAATGCATTTTGGTAAACATGCCATAACATCGGTTTACCTGCAATCAGTGATAAGGGTTTTGCAGGTAAACGAGTGGAGGCATAACGTGCGGGGATAATAACCCAAAAATCCATAGCTAACCTTTGAAAGTATAAAAATTAAAAAACTACATCACTATATATAGCTTAAAGAAAGTAAGTGATGAGTCACTTACTTTGCTCATTTTAACATTTCTTTAGGTTATTTCTCTGTTTGAAAAAATTGAACCTTGAACTGTTCAACAGGGGTTACAGACAAGAGTTCATATAAACTAGGTAAGCGTGTTTCTGCAATTTCAACGCCCCATGTTTTACTTTGTTGAGCAGTCAATTGATAACGACGGGCTTTGTTTTTCTCTGCTAAAATATCATGCTCTTCAAGACTCAGGCGAGCAATTTCTTTATCTTCCAAAGATAACACGACATCCCCTGCTACCACTTCAAGCTCATCTGAAGTGTTATTTTCAATTTCAACCGTTAATACAATGATACGGTTAGGCTGAAAATGATCTTTATAACGCAAGCGAATAGGTAAGGTTGCAGCGGGTTTTTGATCAATCATAACAGGGGACGCTGTTGTGATCGCTGTTTCAACTGCCTCAGCCACTTGCTCTGTTTCTGTTGTAATCGCTGCTTGTGTTGCCTGATTTAGCTCAGTGTTACTTTCAGTAGTGCTTGATGAACTGGGCTCACTCTCACTTTTTTCCTCATTATTTTCTATTTTATTATCTGTATTATGTGCTACAGGTGTAGGAATGACTTCACTTGTTGTCGTCTCAATAATATCTGTAATGGCTTCTGTCACAACCTGTGCTTTTGTTGGATTCGAAGGGGAAGGGGGGACTGCATCAAGCTGTTTTTCAGGTTCAGGAGTGCTTGAAGGGGGGGGAGATGATGGGGTTGGCGCAGTGGTAGCCTCTTCCTCTATAGGCTTGGTTTCTGCTGTTGTGGTAATACTGTCTTTATTTTCTTCCTTCTCTTGTATGACAGGTGTCGCCTCTTTTTGAGAATATTGCCAGCCAATATATGCCCCTAAGGCAACGATTAATATAAGTAAAACAATACTCAGAATTGAGCCTTGTTGACGGTAAGCCGTTTTCATAGCTATTGACCTTCAGTGAAACATTATAAATTAAGATAAATAATATCTTATCATACCCATTCCTCAAGGTATTATTCACATATTATTAATTTTTATTGATACACCATGTAAATATAAAATATATATTATAAAAAATGTATTTTTATAGCCATTATTTATTTTTAGGTATATTAAAATCAGATATATGGATACATGCATGATAAATTATTTACTACACTCTAAAAAAACTTTTAAATTATTTTCTTAATGTGTATGTGCATTCTAGCCATCATTATTATTGAGATAAAAACGTATTGAGGTAAAAATATGCCCGATTTAAGCCATAATGCGATATATCTACCCCCCACTATTAATACAACAAAAACAATTTATAGTTTATGTCATTATGTGAGTCCTGAAGGTTATCATTGTGAGGAAAAAGTAGAAAATAATAGTTTATGCTTTTGGCATGACCCAAGTATTTCTAAAGAAGGGGAGGATGTTAAACTTCGCTTAGAAGCATGGGCGGCAACAGGTAAGCCCATGACGGGATTTTGTTTAAAACGTGCTGATTTACAAGATATTAAATTAATTAATGAAGGACAAAAAACTGGATTAAATTTAGCCTATGCTGATTTATATCGAGCTAATTTACGTCATGCACATTTATTTCATATTGATTTACATGGTGCATCATTGATGAAAGCACATGTGGAAGGGGCTAATTTAAACTGTGCTAATTTAGAAGATGCCAATTTGTTAGGTACACAATTTAAGCATACTAAAATAGAGCATATTAACTGGGGAAATAGATTAAAGCAGGAAAATGCTGCTTTATCTGCAGAAAAGGAAAAGGATTGTATTCAAGCACTTGATTACTTTGAACAAGCAGAAGAAATTTATCGCAATTTACGTCGTATATCTGAAGATAAAGGTTTAACAGAACAAGCAGGGTATTTTTTTCATCGTGAAATGGTTATGCGGCGTTATCAAATACCTAGGTATTCCTTACGCCGATTCCTTTCAAAAACTGTTGACTTATTATGTGGTTACGGTGAAAAACCACGGCGTGTTTTATTTTTTTCACTGCTTTTTATTTGTATTTGTGCCAGTTTATATTTTATTTTAGGCATTCAAACAGCTGACTCTATTATTCAATTTAACAGCCATTTTAATTGGCGTGAGAATATAATTCATTTTATCGATTGTTTATATTTTAGCATTGTAACCTTTACAACCTTAGGTTATGGCGATATTTCTCCCGTGGGCATGAGCCGCATTATTGCCGCAGTTGAAGCATTTACAGGTTCATTTACCACCGCATTATTTGTTGTGGTATTTGTGAAAAAAATGACACGATAATAAATTTTTTACTAAAAGTGAAGTATCATTTATGAAATATATATTGGGTTTTTTAATTGTTATTTTTGCAACATATGTACAAAGCCAAGAACCCCCTGAACGTATTATGCGTATTGTCAATGGAACACAGGTGAATGAATTAACAGATTACCCTTGGTTGGTTGAACTTCGCGAAAGAGCAGAGGAAGAGAGTGAAGAAAAATTTATTCGCTTTTGTGGTGGAAGTCTGATTCATCCTGCATGGGTATTAACTGCTGCACATTGTGTACTACAAGAAAAAAACCAGCTTAAATCAGTGGAGAATATAGAGGCGCGTATTGGCAATATAAACCTAGATGAGCAGCAAGGTACTATTGTAAAAATTAGACGTATTATCCTACCTGATCCTAGCTTTGATATTGAAACATTAGCCAATGATATTGCATTGATTGAATTAGAAAGACCCATGTTTGCGATTCCCAGTGTGCATTTGTTAGGTAAGCGAGCTGAGACTATTCCTACAAGAACCCAAGCCATCCTCATTGGCTCAGGACGTTTATCACAACCTGCATTTAACTTATTGTTTTATTTATATAAAGAAGATGAGCGGTTAATACGTGTAGGGGGATTTAAAGAAGAAGATGATGATATTGCTTTACCTGAATTGTTAGCTCTATTAACAGAAAAAGCTGAAATTCCTGCAAAAGAAATTATAAAAGTGTTGATGACCGGGGAACAAATTTACCTTAAGCAAGATAATGACACAGTAGATGCTTATTTAGAAAAAGTAACCGCTGAAAATACGGTTGGGTTTGAAGCCTTAAAAGAGTATGTCAATATTCATCAAGATGATATTACTTATGATCAGTTATATGAATTTTCTGAACAAAAATTATTAGATGAATTTGAAACAGCTGAAAAAGTATTAAATAAAATGGTTTTTATTGTGGAAAATAGTCTACAAAATGATACAGGTCATGTGCAATCAACCCATTACCCCGTTGTGGATACAGAAACATGTTTACAAGATAAATTATTATTTGATGAGTTAAAACTATTAGATTCAATGCTATGTGCAGGATTTGAAGCAGGTGGAACAGGTTTATGTAGTGGTGACAGTGGGGGGCCATTAGTTATTTGGGATGGTGAAAAACGCGTATGGGTACAAATAGGTATTGCCAGTGCTTCAGCAATTTGTGCACGACGGGGAGGTTATGATTTATATACCCGTGTTTCAAGTTTTGAAGCTTTTATTCAGGAGCATGTGCCATTAAGCCGTTTTGAAAGTACAGATCCTACCAGTAGTACAGGCTGCATGGAAGATAAAACACCTAAACCCTATGCTCCCCACTTAGAGATTAATGTTGAAGGGACACGTGCAACGGCTAAATGGAGTGAAGAAAGCTATACTGAAGAATACACTATTAGTTATGCCCCTTACTCAGATCCTATCAGTGATATCACACTTAAAAATATCAAACTGTTACCTATGGGAACAGCGACAGAAATAAGTGTCGATCTCCCAGCAGGTAATGAATTTTATATTGCTGTACAAGCGAGCAACTGTGAAGGGAGTAGTGATTACTCTAACCTTCAACATCTACGTATTGAAAAAAGTGAAGAAGCTAAAGTAGAGTAATAAAATCAGTGATTTTAGAAAGGATAATTTATCTAAAATATGAATTGATAGCAGTAAAAAGAGGAAAAAAGATATGATAATTCAATAACCACTAGACGCACGTCATACAATTACTTACTATAAACACTATTTAGTAATAACCGTGAATAGACAGTTAACTCCAGCTGTTTTGGCAGATGAAGGAATAAGTGAGTGAGTGAATTTGAAGGTCAAATATGGATTGCCCAAGAAAATGATAATGTTAACTTCATCTGTACAACAAAGCGGGTTAAAAACAAGATTCAAGCTTTAAATGAAAAAGGGCGTGAACAACGTTTCTCTGAAGATAAACTACTATGGAGGTATGCCCAGCAGATAAAGCGTCCTGAAGATTGGCAGCCCACCTTGAGCATACTACAATCTCATGTTGAGACATTACGCACTGAAATTGATATTGATCTACTGTGGGAAACAGCCAGTGAATTAGAGGTTGATGATATTAATGAGTTAGCCGATTTATATTTTGGAGGGACAATTAATCCTGAGCATTTAACAGCTATTTGGTGTGCCTTGGCAGATGATCGTTTATACTTTAAACGACGGGGTAAGGTGTGGGAAGCACGTAGTGCAACACAAATTGAAGAGTTAAAGTTACAACGTGAGCGCGAGCAAGCACGAGAAAAAGCCCAGCTTTTAGCAAAAGAATGGTTACGAAAAATTATTTTTAATGCAAATTATACTGAGGTTGAAGAAGAGCTACTCCCTTTTGTTGAACGTTTAGAATGCTGGTTACGTGGGGATAATGATAAATTTGTAAACGAGTTAGTAACGCAGTTTGCAAATGAAGCCAAAGTAACACCACGTGAATTAGTTTTTGATATTTTACAAAAAACTGAACGCCTTCCTACCACGGCTGATCGGGATATCATTGTTGCAGGTTTAAAACCTGATTTCTCTGCAGCAATTACTGAAGCAGCACAAGCAATTGAAAGTTGGACACCTTCAACTGATGATAATGCAGTAACGGAATTACTTTACAGTATTGATGATGAAGAAACCCAAGAGGTTGATGATGCATTAGGGCTGAATAAAACCCCCGAAGGGTGGCAGCTCATCATTGCCATTTCTGATCCTGCCTGTGTGATTCATCGTGGTGATAGTGTTGATCGTGAAGCCATGCGTCGTGGTACAACCGTTTATTTACCCACCCAAACAGTATTAATGATGCCTGAGCGTATTTCATGTGATATAGCCAGTTTAACGCAACAACATTTGCGTTCATCCGTGGTATTACGCATTGATATCAATGAAGAAGGGGAGCTATTAAATAGCCAAATTCAACGCGAAACGGTGAAAGTAGGGCAACGCCTCCATTACCCTGATGCAGATGAAATGATTGCAACAGGGACAGGAGACACAGCGGACAGTTTACGAAATTTTCACCGTATTGCCCAGCAACTGCAAGCACAACGTATTGCTGAAGGTGCATTTACCTTTCAACGCCCTGAGTACAAAATTACCGTTACCAACATGCAAGATGTTGAGGTTAAAATGATGGAAACAGGTTCCCCAAGCCGCTTGCTTGTTGCAGAAATGATGATTCTAGCAAACCATGTTGCCGCCAAATATGCGCAACGTCATGAAGTTCCTATTATTTATCGTACTCAAGATGCACCATTGGAACCCATTACTGCAGAAATGTGTGCTGATCCCTTAGCTTTTCAAAAATTACGTAAGCTATTACGTCCTTCTACGTTATCATTACATGCGGGGGGGCACAGTGGCTTAGGTTTATCTGCTTATACACAACTCACATCACCTTTACGTCGCTTTGCTGATTTAGTGATGCAACGTCAATTAGTAGCTCATGTGACAGGGGAAGAGTTACCTTATGATCAAGATGAATTATTTAAAGTCTTAGGGACGGCAGAAAGTACTGCACGTGAAGCACGCATGGTTGAAAATGATGCTAAAAAACGTTGGTTCGCGCTCTATCTACAACAGCAATGGATGGATACCCCCATGCCAGCCTCTGTCAGTACTGTATTACAAAATGGCTATAAAGTGGAATTAAAACCGTGGGGATTTGAAGCCTTTTTAAGTGCTACACAGGCTTTAACTTTGGGTGAAGAGGTGACAGTAGTAATTGAAAAAATCCGTGTTAAAGCCAGTAATGTGCGTGTGAAGCTTGCGTCGACGAGCGTGTAACTTTTTTGTTTAGTGAAAGTAGATGAAGTAATGCTGAGTAGATTTTACCGACAATATAAAACTTCCATTACCATTCGTACACTTGTAAAAGTGGCGACATGGGTGAGTGTGGCAATCCTTATTGTCACCGCATTACTTTATATACAAACAGAAACTAAGCTAGAACAAAAAGCACTCAGTAATTTAAAGGGCTACCTAAGAGAGCGTATTAATAATGAAGATAATTTATTTGAATTAGCACGCGAAAATTTAACCACTCTAGAAGAAAAAATATTACTTTCTGCTTTAGTACCAGAAAATGAACAATTGATTGATTATCGATTCCAACAGCTTTTTTCTAAAAATGATGATGGGGTGATTCGTAATCGTGCAGCCATGTTTAATCATTATCAAGATGCTTGTTTATATATTGATAAATCTGCCAAGTTAACTGCAAAGAAAAAGAAACATCTTATTGATTATTATAACATTATTAGTCAATATGGTCCTGCATGGAAAAAACGTTTTATTAGTACTTATCTACTCACACCTGACAATATTGCCGTTTCCTTTTGGCCTGATACACTCTGGTGCCATAATGCCCCTGCAGATTTTAATATCAGTAAACAAGAATATTTTTGGGTGACAGATAAAAAGCATAACCCAGATAAACGTATGCGTTGGACAGGGGCACATTATGATGAAGTCTCAGAAAGCTGGCTTATTTCGGGTGCAAAACCTCTCTATATTGATGATCAACATATCTTAACTATTGGGCATGATATGGAGTTGGAAACATTTATTGAACGAGTGTCTAAAAATAGTATTCCTCATACCTATAACATTCTCTTTCATGCCAATGGGCGTTTGATTTCCCACCCAAAATGGGAAGAGAAAATTAAGGAAATGGGCGGCTTTTTCTATATTAATAAACAAGGGGATGAAGAGCTTCGCCATATTCACCAACTGGCTTTACAAAACCCATTAAGTGAATCAGATGTGATTGTTGTTAATGATGACATAGGAGAACATGGTGAGCAATATTTGGTCATAGGGAAAATGAAAGAAACAGATTGGTTTTTTGTCACTGTTTTTCCTAAAATCCACTTTAAAGAAGCGGCTTTTCACTTAGTCATACAAGTGGCCATTTTTGCACTCATTTTGTTGGTGGCTGTATTACTGACTTTATATTTAATAATGCACCGCAATGTGACCCGACCACTTAATGATTTTTTAAATGCAACACAATGTATTGGTGATAATAATTTTGATATTACTTTAAATTATACAGGTGATGATGAATTAGGACGTTTAGCTGAATCATTTAAAGCGATGGCTAATATTTTGGGGGATAGAGAAACGCAGTTATTAGATTATGCAAATGAACTAGAAACACATGCCCAAGCCTTACAGGAAGCAAAAGAAACAGCTGAAGAGGCTAATTTTGCCAAAAGCCAATTTATTGCCAATATGAGCCATGAATTACGCACACCATTAAATGCAATTATTGGCTATAGTGAAATTTTGCAAGAAGATGCTGAAGATTTAGGTGAGCAGGGATTTGTCAAAGATTTAGAACGTATTCGTGCCTCAGGCAAACACCTCTTAGGTTTAATTAATGATGTGTTGGATATTTCTAAGATTGAAGCAGGAAAAATGGATATTTTTGCTGAACAAATCGATGTAAAGCAATTAATTGGTGAAGTCAGTGCCACTGTACAACCTTTAGTCGACAAACAGCACAATGCACTAAGCAGTGAGTATGATGATAAAATTGGCATGATTTACACAGACTTAACTAAGTTACGTCAAGCACTACTTAATTTATTAAGTAATGCCTGTAAATTTACTGAGTCAGGAACTATTACTTTAACAGTGGAACGCTTCCAAAAAGAAGGTTCTGACTGGATATGCTTTAAAGTACAAGATACGGGTATTGGTATCACTGAAGCTCAAAAAGATAAAATATTTAATGCCTTTACCCAAGCAGATGCGTCCACAACCCGTAAATATGGGGGAACAGGTTTAGGTTTAGTGATTAGTAAGCGTTTTATTGAAATGTTACAAGGTAACATCGTGTTAGAAAGCCAGTATGGACATGGGAGTTGTTTTAGCTTGACTATTCCAGCAGAATATCATGCCGTACACAGTGGACATATTCCATTAGAACTCGCTGAGCAACATCCAATTAAAGCCTATAAAATTAATAAACCCTTAGCCTTAATTATTGATGATAATAAAAATACACGTAACCTTATTGCAAAATATGTTGAAAAATTAAACTATACACTGGTTACAGCAAACTCCTGTGAACAAGCAAAACAAATTATCTCACAGCTTTACCCTAATGTTGTCATTATGGATGTTGATATTGAAAGGCAAGCAGGTTGGACATTACTCAGTGATTTAAAAGCCAATTCAAACTATACAAAATTACCTATTATTGCACTCGCCCCTCAAAATGATAAACACACAATACACTCTTTAGGGGCAACCGATGTATTGGTTAAACCACTTGATAAACCACAATTAAAACTATCACTCGCCAAACATGCTCCCATTCGCCATCTCCCTCTTATATTACTGGTTGAAGATGATCCAACAACACAAATCATGATGAAACATGCATTAGGACGGGATACCTTAGAGGTGGAAAGTGTCAATGATGGTTTACATGCCTTAGCTTATTTAGAATATAAAACACCTGCCTTAATTTTACTTGATTTAATGATGCCTGAATTGGATGGCATGACTTTATTACAGCGTTTTAGTACTCACCCTGATTGGTCAACACTGCCTATTATCATCTTATCTGCAAAAGATATTACTGAAGAAGAACGTGCTGCACTGACTCCACAAGTCAAAGCAATTTTTCAAAAAGGTGCATATGATCGGGAGGAATTATTAACCGTCATTCATCAATATTTACCTCGTACTGACACCTCTACATTAGTTTAATTGTTAATATTGATACACTTTATTAACAAGTGTGTACTGTATCTCTGATTGATTTTACGATACAGTGCACGCAAAATCTCCACTTTATCCTATATTATCCCTTATTCTCTTATATTTATTATTAAAATGGGTTTGTAACTATGAGTACCCCCTCTAAGCATCAACCACCTACTGAAGTGAAAATTTCAGTCGATGATGTGCAAAAAGAGCTGTATGCCAAGCGACAGAAAATCTATCCACGCCAAGTGCATGGTTTGTTTGCATTCCTTAAAAATTTAAGTGGTGCAATACTATTAGGTATATTTTATCTCTTTCCTTGGTTTACATGGGATGATCGACAAGCCGTATTATTTGATTTACCCGCTCAACAATTTTATATCTTTGGCTTAGTATTCTGGCCACAAGATTTAATCTATCTTGCTTTATTACTGATTATTGCAGGGCTTGCTTTATTCTTTTTTACTACCTTAGCGGGGCGTTTATGGTGTGGTTTTGCTTGCCCGCAGACGGTTTGGACAGATAGCTTTCTATGGATGGAACGTATTGTTGAAGGGGATAGACCTCAACGTATGAAATTAGATAAAGCCCCTTTTTCTGCCAAAAAATTCCGCATTAAAGCCACAAAACATACCTTATGGATTGTATTTTCCTTGTTTACAGGTTTAACTTTTGTGGGCTATTTTTCTCCTATTCGTGAACTTAGCATGAATATTCTTGATTGGAGTTTAGGAGGCTGGGAAGTTTTTTGGCTATTTTTCTATGGTTTAGCTACCTATGGAAATGCGGGCTGGTTACGTGAACAAATCTGTATTTACATGTGTCCTTATGCCCGTTTTCAAAGCTCCATGTTTGATAAAGACACCATGATTATTGCTTATGATGAAGAACGAGGTGAACCGCGTGGCTCACGTAAGCGCAGTGATGATCTAAAAGAGAAAAACCTAGGAGCATGTATTAACTGTACTTTATGTGTACAAGTATGTCCGACAGGGATTGATATTCGTGATGGCTTACAATACCAATGTATCAGTTGCTCAGCCTGTATTGATGTCTGTAATGATGTCATGGATAAAATGAAGTATCCACGCGGCTTGATTCGTTACACTACTGAACACGCATTACATCATGAAGGTACGCATGTATTTCGTCCTCGTGTATTTGTGTATGGTGGTATTTTGCTGGCATTAATTTTAGGCTTGTTTTATAGCATTGCTGATCGTTTGCCTATTGATGTCGATATCATTCGTGATCGTACAAACCTCTATACTGAAACCAATTCAGGGCATATTAAAAATACTTATATGTTGCGTTTAATGAATAAAGATAAAGATAACCATGATTATCAGCTTACTGTTTCAGGTATCGATGGTTTAACATTGGAGAAAAATAAAGCTGTTATTTCTGTTGCAGCAGGAGAAATGCTTGATCTGCCTATTAGCTTATTAGCCTTGCCTGATGCCATTAAAGATCGTAGTAATGTTGTTCATATTACTGTCAGTGCAACAGATAACCCACAAATTTCTATTACAGAAGAAAGTAGCTTTTTATACTCCACACCTTAGGACACATTGTTAGACTGTACAGTAAAATGTGCCAATAAAAAAAGGGATAGCTAAATGCTATCCCTTTTTTTTGCTTCCTATATCACGCTTAAATCTTGACATATTTATCCTGCTATCCAATGCTTAATAAGAATAGCCGTATAGGGAACAATACAATGACTTATACACACAAAACAGCTAAGTTGCCCTTAATTCTTATTGCCCTCTTATTTCTGACCCCCATTTTTTTTGCGGGGATATTATATTTTTATCTGCCTACATGGCAACCTGAACAAAGAAAACATCGCGGTGAATTATTATCACCTGTACAAAGTTTACCCACTTTAACACTACAAACCACTGAAGGAACGACACGGACATGGCAAACATTACAAAATAAAAAATGGCTGTTATTGGCGACAGTAAGCCACCCTTGCCAAGCCTTATGCGAAGAAACACTGTATAAATTACGCCAAACCTATTTGGCATTACAGCATCGTGCTGCCCGTGTACAGCGTGCGGCATTATTCACACAAATCCCCGCCTCTTCCCAGCTAAATGCTCTGCAACAACAGTTTGCAGGCACTGCTTTTTTACACTTACCCACAACAACCACGGCTCCTTTCTTGTCTCTATCAAAAAATACAATTTATCTTGTTGATCCATTAGGTAATATTATCCTACGTTACCAAGCAGATCATTCTGCCACCGCGCTATTACACGATATCAAACATTTATTAAAATTGTCTTCAATTGGCTAAGGGATACAGGAGTATGTCATGGATAGACAACAACAGCGTAGTGTCAAACTCAGTTTTTTCCTGACTTTATTTGCATGGAGTGTGTTGTTAATGGGGGCATTAGTACGCCTCTCTGATGCAGGATTAGGCTGTCCAGATTGGCCAACCTGCTACGGGCATTGGATCACACCGACTGAAGTTAATACAGGGGGAGAAAGTAGTGCAAATTTTGACTTTATCAAAGCATGGAAGGAAATGCTGCATCGTTATATTGCAGGATTTTTAGGGCTGGGGCTGCTTTATCTTGCTTACCGTCATTGGCGTTATACCCAGCATCACCCTTATCTTGCAAGTAGCCTTGTTGTATTGGTTATTTTTCAAGCTGCACTGGGTATGTGGACAGTCACCTTATTATTAAAACCTGTGATAGTGATGCTGCATTTACTCGGTGGCATGAGTATTTTAAGCTTATTATGGTGGCTAACATTACGACAAAGTCACTATTTTACCTTTTCTCCTCCCGTGCCTATTCATCGCTCTATTCCTGTATTAGTAGGTTTAACTTTATTTTTTTTAATCATACAAATTGCTTTAGGGGGCTGGGTTAGTGCCAATTATGCCGCCTTAATTTGCCCTGATTTTCCCCGCTGCCAAGCGCAATGGCTGCCGCCTACTAATTTTCAACAAGGTTTTACACTATGGCACACTGGAAAAATTAATTATGAGGGGGGAATTTTATCTGCTGAGGCACGCACTGCTATACATCTTACACATCGCATAGGGGCAGTAGTGTGTAGTACCAGCTTACTCTTATTAATTTGGCAATTATGGCGATACCGTCAGCAACACCCACTATTTTTAGCATTTCTCACAGCCATTAGTGCTGCCTTGTTATTACAACTTAGTTTGGGCATTGCCAATATTTTATTACATTTACCGCTTGCTATTGCCGTGGCACACCAAGGCGGGGCTGCCTTGCTTTTATTGAGCCTACTCACCTTATTACACACGCTTTACCCTGTTATAAAAAGAAAAACTGTTGATTCATCACCATAAATATTGATGAGGAGATCACACTATGGTTATTCATGCGTTGCTTACACAAGAATGTCATCACTGGCGTGAGTATCTCGCCTTATGCAAAATTAAAGTGGTTGCACTGATTGGTTTTACTGCATTGGTGGGGATGTTATTAGCAGTACAGGGGAAGCCGCCTTTTTTATTGATTATCACTGCATTGATAGGAATTTGTTTTACTGCTGCGGCGGCGGCTGTACTGAATCATGTGATTGATCGTAAATTAGATGAGCGTATGATTCGCACCGCGCGCCGCCCTTTACCAAGGCAAACATTACAGCCTTATCAAGCCTTAATTTTTGCCAGCTTGCTGGGCAGCATTGGCTTAATGGTATTGGCTGTATTGATTAATTTATTGACCATGTTGTTGACCCTTGCTGCCTTAATTGGTTATGCAGGGATTTATACTTTATACCTTAAACATATGACCCCACAAAATATTGTTATTGGTGGTTTAGCAGGAGCCGCTCCACCTGTATTGGGGTGGACAGCCATGACAGGGTATATCAGTGCAGAAGCCTTATTATTATGTTTAATTATTTATACATGGACACCGCCTCATTTTTGGGCACTTGCCATTTATCGACAACGTGATTATGCCAAAGCCAATATTCCCATGTTACCTGTCACACACGGTATAGATTTCACTCGATTACATATTTTGTTATATACCGTTTTATTGGTGATTGTGACCTTATTACCTTACCTGATACAGATGACAGGTATGATTTACCTTGTTATGGTAAGTATTTTAAATATAGGTTTTATCTATCAAAGCATACGTTTATATTACGATCATCAAGCCATTAATGCATTTAAGGCTTTTTGGTTTTCCATTTATTATTTAATGGGGCTTTTCGCTGTATTGCTATTAGATCATTATTTAATGTAAGGGGAAAATAGTTTGGTGTGGTAGCTTGGTACTGAAGGTCGAAATTCGACATTTTAAGGAATGGTGTATTTTGTTGAGTTTCTTGCATTTTTATTTATACTATCTTCTCCAGAGGCATCATTAAATTTTCATGGATGGGTTTCTCTAAAAAACCTTCTGGAGGAGAGTTAAGTAATTCATATTCAATATTAAATTTTTTGATATTTGATACATTCTTATCTATATCAAAGTAATCTAATTCAATAGCAAATAATGGTAAGCCATTATATACTAATTCAATTTCATATATTGAAAATGATGAAAAAAATAGCTTCATATACCGCTTTTTATCAATCTCTGCATTTAGAGAGTTATCAATATATTGTATTATTGTATCTATACTTTTAAGGTAAGATACTATTATTTGCTTAACATCAGGGTCTAGCTTTATCCCTATAAATATATTTTGGGCAAAACATGAAGGTGAAACATATTCTTTTTTAAAAAAATTTCCAATTTCTATGTCATTCACATTATGTTCTAGTGTAGCCTGCATATTAAAAGTTTCTTGATAATAAGTTTGGTTTATTTCTTCCAATAGTTTTTTAGTACCCTCTATTTTAGTTTCATTAACTATAAAGTAATTAACAATATATGCCTCATATGCCTCATAATATTTTTTCTTGATAACTTTATTTATTTCAGAAAAAATATAAATTCCTTTTTTATCTTTAAAGTTATCCAAAGATAAAATTTCAGTACTCATTATATTTTCACGATGCATTTGTAATAAATGAAAAAAAGTAGATTCAAACTGTTCTATTTTTGCTATATCTATTTGAATATCTAAAGCTTTTTTATTGTCTTTTACTTGTGTTCGCAACTCTTTCAGTTGTTCTTTTGATATTTTAGCCTGTTCCTCAAAAGCTTCTCGTGAAAGTTTTAATTCTTTACTTTGAACCCTAATTGTTTTTAATAATGCAAGTAGAGCAAAAAAAGCAACTATAGGGTTTAATAAACCACCAAAATAATCACCTACTGTTCCTAAACTATTTAAACTAATATTAGCCTGCTTACCCTCTGTTATATCTATATTTAAGAAAAAATAAATAAATATACTAATAACAATTATAAAAATAATAACTATGGGAATGACTACTCCCTTATTATCTGAAAAAATTGAATCCTTCTTTTGTTCATTTTCACACATTAAAAAACTACCTTAAATTATATTTAATAAAAAACTATATCATAAGGTACCTCCATAAATCCAGCATATGAAAAAGGTTATTTTTATTATTGAGAGTTATCTAACTAGTTAATATAAAGCCCCCCCTATAAAGCATTCATTTGTTGCCATGTGTGTAAACGACGTTCTAAGGTTTTGCGAGAAATACCTAAGCGTCGTGCCGCCTCTGATTTATTATCATTGCAAGCTTCCAGCACTTTTAAAATATGATGTTTCTCCACCTCATCAAGTCGCCACTCCTCAGAATACCCCTGTGTACTACTTTCTATATTATGTAGAACTGTTGGAGGTGTTTGTAATAATTTGCTGGGACACTCCCCTAATAATAAAGAACGCTCAATGATATTACGTAATTCACGCACATTCCCCTGCCATGACTGCTGTACCAACATATTATTATCTTCATAATTAAATGGGATAGGTGGAACCCCTAATTGCACAGCTAAAGTTTCAGAAAAATGCTTTGCTAAAGGAATAATATCATCAGGACGCTCACGTAGCGGTGGAATTGACAAATGCACTACATTCAAACGATAAAACAAATCCTCTCGAAATAAACCTTGTTTGACACGTAATGGTAAATCATGGTTTGTTGCAGCAATAATACGTACATCTACTTGAATTTCTTGATTTGTACCAATAGAGCGAATCTTACGAGATTCTAATACACGTAATAGTTTAGCTTGCATCGCCAATGACATTTCTGCGATTTCATCTAAAAATAAAGTACCTTGGTGTGCATAACGGAACAAGCCTTCCCGTGTATGGTGTGCAGTGGTAAACGCGCCTTTAATATGTCCAAATAACTCACTCTCTAATAACTCAGGTGATACAGAGCCACAATTTAAGGGGACAAACTCCCCTTGTCGTCCACTTTGTTGATGCAAAGCAGAAGCTAAACATTCTTTACCTGTTCCTGTTTCTCCTGTTAATAACACAGTTGAAGCAGTCGGAGCGATACGCTGTACAGTGCCACATAAACGCTTTAAAGCTTCACTGTAACAAATCATCCCCTCAAAAAAATCATGAGAACTTTCAATCATTTTTTGTGAATGAAAATAATCACGTTGTTGAGCATGTTTTGAAATACATGAAGTTAAAATAGACAATAATTCCTGATTATCCAGTGGTTTAACTAAACAATGGCTTACCTGTGTATTAAATAGTCGTAATAAAAAATGGGTATCAGTACAGCTTGTAATAGCAATCACATAGACATACGCATCATATTCTCGGATTTCATCAATCCATGTTAAGGACTCTATTGTGTTCAGCTCCACAATTAATACATCAAAGTGATAGCGACGGTATAAGATGCGAGCTAAATCATAATTATTTGTTGTTTCTAATAAAGCAAAATAAGGTTTGCTTAATGCTTCTAGTTGTTGGCGAGTGGCTTTATCTTCACTTACAACTAAAGCGGATATTTGTTCAAATTCCATCAAGATGATCTCATCATTTCAGATACCTGACTATCATATGATAGAAAAAAATATAAATAAATACCCAAAAATACCTATCATTTTGTATAATTACACTCTAATGTACAACTATAGGACAATTTGTCTCACCCATGAGGCAGATGAGTGTTACTTTTATGTAACAGTTTTATATAAAAAGCATAAATTTCAATCACTTAAATTTACATGGCATCAAATTTGCCTTTTAGTTTGAGACAATATTAAACAATAAGGAACGTTGATATGTTCAAAAAAATTGCCCTCACTGCATTGGCAGCCTGTTTATTTAGTGTAAACAGTTATGCAGCAGATAAAGTGATTCGTCTTGCCACCACAACCAGTACAGATAATTCTGGTTTGTTGGCGCATGTATTGCCCCCTTTTGAAAAACAAACAGGCTATACAGTACATGTGATCGCAGTGGGAACAGGGAAAGCATTACGTATGGGAGAAGATGGTGATGCAGATGTATTATTAGTCCATGCGCGCTCACGTGAAGAAAAATTTATTAAAGAAGGGCATGGTGTCAATCGTCGTGATGTGATGTATAACGACTTTTTAATTGCAGGCGCAAAAGCAGATCCTGCAAAAGTTAAAGGTAAAAAAACGGTTTCTGAAGTGATGAAAGCCATTCATGCACAAGGAGATAATACTGCTTTTGTATCACGTGGTGATAACTCAGGTACCCACTTTAAAGAAAAAGGTTTATGGGAAGCTGCGGGGGTAAAACCAACAGGAAAATGGTACCGTGAAGCAGGACAAGGTATGGGTGCCGTATTACGTATTGCAGATCAAATGAATGCTTATGTCTTAGTAGATCGCGGTACATGGTTAGCCAGCAAGGCAAAATTAGAACTGACTGAATTATTTTCAGGGGATACAAAGCTTTTTAACCCTTATGGTATCATTGCAGTTAATCCTGAAAAATATAATAATATCAACTACACAGGCGCAATGGCATTAGTCACATGGTTTACTTCTGTTGAAGGTCAAAAACTGATTAGTGAATTCAAAATTAATGGGGAACAATTATTTATCCCTGTAGCTGCACGGACAAAATAACACTTGGATAGTTTTACTGATATTTTTCAACAAGCTTTTGCACTTGTTGTATCAGGAGATACCGCGCTGTGGACGATCATTTGGGTTTCTGTCAAAGTATCGCTCACAGCCTTATTGATTGCCACTCCCCTCGCCCTCATTATCGCTTTTATACTTGCTTTTACACGTTTTATTGGACGACGTTTAATTATTTCTAGTTTTAACGTTTTATTAGCTTTTCCCTCTGTTGTGGTGGGGCTAATTGTCTATTTACTTTTAGCGCGTCATGGCTTATTAGGTGATTTGCAACTCCTGTTTACACAATCAGCAATGGTCATTGGGCAGGTTTTCTTGTGTATTCCTATTTTAGTCGCCATGGGACATGCTGCTTTACAAGCAGCAGATCGGCGTGCATGGGAAACTGCGATTACCCTTGGCGCACCACCGTGGCGGGCAATGCTCACATTAATGTATGAAGTACGTTTTGCACTGATTGCAACCGTCATTGCAGGCTTTAGCCGCATTATTTCAGAAGTGGGCAGTGCTATGATGGTGGGGGGAAATATTTTAGGCTATACCCGCAATATTACTACTGCAATCGCGCTAGAAACCAGTAAAGGAGAATTTGCTCAAGGGGTTGCCTTAGGTATTATCTTGCTGGCTATCGCATTATTGCTTAATTTATGTTTAGTTTTCTTTCAAGGGCGAGGACAAATTCATTCATGACGGATTTGTTAACAATACAAAAACTGTCTTTACAGTACGGGGCACACAGTGCTGTTTATGTTGAGCATTTAGTGATTCCTGCACAAGGCTGCTTAGTGTTATCTGGTGAAAATGGCAGTGGTAAAACCAGTATTTTAAAAATTTTAGCGGGATTAATTGCCCCCACATCAGCACAATTTAGTTGGCAAAATCAAGCTTATACATGGAAAAAAATCAAACCTATTTTGCGTAATCAAGTGGTGTACTTACATCAGCATCCTTACCTATTTGATATGAATGTTGCTGAAAATATCGCTTATGGTTTACGGCAGCAAGGCATAAATAAGCAGCATATTACGGAAAAAGTGAAAGAGGCTTTAGCATGGGCAAATCTGACCCATTTAGCAGAGCGTTCTGCTAAGTGTTTATCAGGCGGGGAAAAGCAACGTGTCGCCTTAACACGAGCGCGTGTACTATCACCTCGCTTACTATTATTAGATGAACCGACTTCTAGTATGGATCAACAAGCCAAAGCGCAAACTTATGATTTAATCAGACGTTTACGTACAGAAGCTTTGAGTATTGTATTAACCAGTCATGAAATTACCCAAGCTGATGGGCTAGGCGATCACTATTTTACTTTACAAAAAAAAGAAATCGTGTCTAATAGTTTAGCGACTCAGCCGAGTACTGCACAACAATATCATACTGCTTAAATACGTTAACACTATAATGAGGCACACATGGATACTATTACAGGGGTTATTTTAGCTGGTGGGCTTGCACGACGGATGGGGGGGATTGATAAAGGATTAATATCGTTACACGATCGCCCAATGATTAGGTATATTGCTGATGTGCTACAGCCTCAAGTGGCACAGATGTATGTGAATGCAAATCGCCACCAAGATGAATACCAAGCTATTACACAACAGCCTGTTATCAGTGATAAAATAGAAGGTTATGCAGGACCTTTGGCAGGGATGGCATGTGGATTACAAGCTGCCACTACGCCATTGGTTGCCTTTGTGCCCTGTGATTCTCCTTTTCTTGCCTCTGATGTGATTACACGTTTGCATCAAGGTTTGATAGAAAATAAAGCAGATATCAGTGTTGCCCATGATGGAAAGCGTTTACAACCTGTATTTGTATTGATGAAAGTCAGTTTATTAGACAGTATGTTATGTTTTTTAAATGCAGGAGAGCGTAAAATAGATAAATGGTATGCACAACACGCGATGGTAGAGGTGGATTTTTCTGATACACTGCGTATGTTCATTAATATTAACACCCCTGAAGAAAAAGCCCGCGTTTTAGAAACATTATAATTATGGTTACAACTGCTCACATTCCTATTATTGGTATAGCCGCCTACAGCGGTACAGGTAAAACGACTTTATTAGCAAAACTTTTACCGTTGTTAAAAGCAAAAGGTTTACGTGTAGGGATGGTGAAACATGCACATCATCAGTTTGAAATTGATAAACCGGGGAAAGACAGTTATGTATTGCGTGAAGCAGGTGCTGAACAAATGCTGGTTGCTTCTCGTCAACGTTGGGTATTGATGGCAGAAACAGGGGATTTTGATGATCCTTATCTTGATCAAGTCTTGCCACATTTAGATCAAAAAAATCTAGATTTAATTATTGTTGAAGGTTTTAAGCATGAAAAATTTCCTAAAATTGAGTTACATCGCCCCAGTTTAGGTAAACCTTTATTACATACTGAAGATAATTCTGTGATTGCGGTAGCCTCTGATGTACCTGAAGAGATTGATACAGATTTACCTAGATTAGATATGAATCAACCTGCTGAACTGGCTGCCTTTATTTGGAAAAATATATTAAATAATGAAGCTGTTTTTTAAGATAGCTTTTAAAGCATATCTAAGTTTTTTATATATTTGTATTGTCCTGTAGGGTACGGTGAAATCTGTGCAGGATATTTAATTTTATCTCCAATCTTACACAGGTTTTTCCCCCCCCCAAGATCATTCATAGAAATAGTGCACGGGGTTCGCCATACCCTACAAAACCGCCCCCTTCCCGCACATTCAGTAACAACCAGCTATATCACCTAATATAAAGACCTTCCTCATTTCCTCCTTCCTCTCTACATAATAAAACCTTAACTTAAAACATTTTTTTATATAAAAATACCTTCACATATAGCATAAAAAATAAATGGATATTTATTCAGTAATAAAAATTTATTGCTTTATAAATGAACATGATACAATACCTGCTTTCTCCCCCTTCCCCCTGAAAATAAAGATATTATGCAGCAGCCACAGACTCAAGATATTTTTTCACATCGTCCCTATTGGGCACACCGTTTTGGGATTGCGCCAGTATTACCCATGTCGCGTGAAGAAATGGATAATTTAGGTTGGGATAGTTGCGACATTATTTTAGTCACAGGGGATGCTTATGTTGATCATCCTAGTTTTGGTATGGCATTGATTGGACGCTTGCTAGAATCACAAGGGTTTCGCGTTGGGATTATTGCCCAACCTGATTGGCAAGATGTAGACGCATTTCGTGCTTTAGGAAAACCTAATTTATTTTGGGGCGTGACCGCAGGAAATATGGACTCTATGGTAAACCGCTATACTTCAGATCGAAAAATCCGCAGTGATGATGCCTATACCCCTCATGCTGAAGGTGGAAAACGCCCTGATCGTTCTGTAGTTGTGTATTCTCAACGCTGCCGAGAAGCCTATAAAGGCATTCCTGTTGTGATTGGGGGTATTGAAGCTAGTTTACGCCGTATTGCCCACTATGATTATTGGTCTGATAAAGTCCGTCGCTCGGTATTACTAGATGCAAAAGCAGATATTTTATTATATGGGAATGCAGAACGTGCAATTGTTGATATTGCGCGCCGTCTTGCTGCAGGGGAAAAGATTAATCAACTGACAGATATACGTGGCACCGCTTTTTTGCGTCCAAATATTCCAGAATATTGGACAGAAATTGATTCCACCACTCTAGATACTCCAAATGTGATTGAGCATTTACCCAATCCTTATGAAGAAAATAAACAAGATCCACAAGCTGTAAAAAAAGCAGAAAAATCGGATACACAGCCTTTAATATTTAAAAAATCTGTCGCACTGGGTGCAATTAAACGCCATAAAAGTTTTGTCCGTTTGCCTTCTTATGAAACGGTTAAAAATGATCCTGTGTATTATTCACATACATCACGTTTATTACATATTGAATCTAACTATCATAACGCACGCGCATTAGTGCAAAATCATGGTAAACAACAGGTATGGCTCAATCCGCCACCTTATCCTTTAACAACGACTGAACTTGATCGGATTTATGAACTGCCTTATACACGTCAACCTCATCCACGTTATCAAGGCGCAAAACTCCCTGCTTATGAGATGATCCGCTTTTCTATTAATATTATGCGAGGCTGTTTTGGTGGTTGTACCTTCTGCTCTATTACTGAACATGAAGGGCGTATTATTCAAAACCGCTCTGAAGATTCAATCATTCGTGAAATTGAAAATATCCGTGATACTATTCCTGAATTTAAAGGGCATATTTCCGACTTAGGTGGCCCCACGGCGAACATGTATCGTCTGCATTGTAAGAGTGTAGAAATTGAATCCTCTTGTCGTCGTCTCTCCTGTGTATACCCGGGGATTTGTAAAAACCTTAAAACTGACCACGCACCACTAGTAAGCTTATACCGCCGTGCACGGAATTTAAAAGGTATTAAAAAAATCAATATTGCCTCAGGTTTGCGTTATGATCTAGCTGTTGAATCCCCTGAATATGTAAAAGAGTTGGTGACCCATCATGTGGGCGGCTATTTAAAAATTGCACCAGAACATACTGAAAATAACCCACTTGATAAGATGATGAAACCGGGAATTGGAACCTATGATAAATTCAAACAAATGTTTGAAAAATTCTCCAAGGAAGCAGGCAAAGAACAATATTTAATCCCTTACTTCATCGCTGCACACCCCGGTACCACTGATCATGATATGATGAATCTTGCCTTATGGTTAAAAGGCAATGGCTTTCGTGCAGATCAAGTACAAGCCTTTTTACCCTCCCCCATGTCATTAGCCACAGCGATGTATCATGGTGGTAAAAACCCCTTAAAACGTGTTACTGAAGACAGTGAAGAAGTCTATAGTCCAAAAGGGATGCGTCAACGCCGTTTACATAAAGCATTTTTACGTTATCATGATGCCAATAACTGGCCATTACTACGTGAAGCCTTAAAAAATATGGGGCGTAGTGATTTAATTGGGAATGGTAAACGCCACCTTGTCCCCTTATGGCAACCTGAAGGCACAGGAGGCAGTTATAAAGGGGAAGGGTCACGCGTAAAACAGGGACAACAAAAACCAACAACCGCAAAAACAGGGCAAGGTAAAAAGCCTAAAAATAGCCGCCCATTTGCAACAAAGCACACATTTTCAAGTACATCAAATACAAAAAAAACCGCCAAACCTGTAAAAGGACGGCGAGGCTCAAACCGAACAAAAGCAAGTCGCCAAAGAACATAATCATACAGATCAGATCATCGTATTAAATCATATTAAGATGACTGTGTAAGGATAAGGATATGACACATTTACACAATGTTGATCAACAAGAGTTAGACAAATTTGGTGCACTGGCTGCCCAATGGTGGGATGTACACAGTGAATTTAAGCCCCTGCATGAAATCAATCCATTACGTCTAGGGTACATTGTTGATAATGCTGGTGATTTATCAGGAAAAAAAGTACTAGATGTTGGCTGTGGTGGCGGGATTCTTGCAGAGAGTATGGCAGCCCAAGGCGCGCAAGTGACAGGGATTGATATGAGTGAAGCCCCTTTAAAAGTGGCCAAATTACACTTGTATGAATCAGAATTAGAGGTGGATTATCAGCAAATTACTGCTGAAGCCTTAGCGCAAACTCATGCAGGAGAATATGATGTCGTCACCTGCATGGAAATGTTAGAACATGTGCCTGATCCTGCTTCTGTGATTGCCGCCTGTCAGCGTTTAGTCAAACCGGGGGGACACGTATTTTTCTCCACCATTAACCGCAATCCAAAAGCCTATTTATTTGCTATTGTTGGAGCGGAATATGTTTTACGTATGTTGCCACGAGGCACGCATGAATATATGAAATTTATTCAACCTGCGGAGTTAGCGGAGTGGATGCGGGAAGCAGGATTAGAATTATGCTCGATGAAAGGCATGGGTTATAACCCCTTAACACAAATATATCGATTGAATTCAGATGTATCGGTTAATTATCTGGTTCACAGTCAACGTAGTGAGTAGGCATGAGTAGTATTGAAGCGGTTTTATTTGATTTAGATGGTACTTTATTAGACAGTTCCCCTGATCTATGTTTTGCGTTAAATGAAACCTTAGCAGCGCATAATCTGCCTGCTGTTGAAGATAAATATTTACGTCCTTATGTATCATTAGGTTCTATTCCCTTGTTACAGCGTGGATTTGGTTATCCAATTGATGATCCTGTATACAAAGAATTACGTTTAGAGTTTTTAGCTATTTATGCTAAGAATTTAACCCGTTCTTCACGTCCTTTTGATGGGGTAGAAACCTTATTAAAAACCCTAGAAGCACGGGGTATCCCGTGGGGGATTGTGACCAATAAACCGGGATTTTTAGCCACGCCTTTATTAGCCCAATTACCTTTTGCACAAACGGCTGCTTGTCAGGTCAGTGGAGATACTTTAGAACATGCAAAACCTCACCCTGCACCAATGTATCACGCCTGTGAGATCATTGGTTGTGATCCAACAAAAGTATTATATGTTGGGGATGCAAAACGGGATATTGATGCAGGCAACCGAGCAGGCATGCATACCATGATTGCTTCATACGGCTATATCGGTGGAGAAGATAAACCCGAAGATTGGGGGGCAGATACCGCCATTGATCACCCTAGTGAAGTCCTCACATGGCTAGATAATGATGCAAAAAATTTGACACCTAAAATTGGTGAATTGCCTGTTTAATATAACATTTTAAAAGAGTGGCTGATTACGTGATTAGCTGCTCTAACTCACTTCCCTCTTAATTATATGTAGTATGGCTCTTTACTACATATAGCATTACAACTTCTCATTTTCCCCTGTTCCCTTGATCTATATTTGTAATTTTTTGCTTTATTAAAATTAAATTTTTTTAAATATGTTAATAAAAGTAGTTAAAAATTACAGTAATATGACTATTTACCTAACAAAACAAAAGGTAAATTAAGTAATATAGACTTCATTAATAGCTAAAATATTTTAAATTTAAAATCAATAGGAGAGATATTTTTATTAAAAATTAGTTATTTATTTTAAAAATAGCATTATATTATTTTTTATATTGCAAACAGTAAATTACTTTAAAATACTAGACTATTTTTTATACTAAAATAGAGAACCTAGAAAGGTTCTGGTATTGACACCCAATATAGATACTTTTATTATCAGTTAAAAAATAGCAATAATTTTTGTGTAGGAGATTTTTATGAATGATGATCCTTTATATAGCCCAAGTATTTTTGTGGGTAGAGATAAAGAAATTAAGCTTTTTGAAGAAATGCTTAATAGTAGCACAGAAGATTCTCCATGGGGCTTACATATTGAAGCAAAAGGGGGAATGGGGAAAACCCAATTATTGTATAAATTTATAGAAAATTCTAAAGATCTTCCCTCAGGATTTACAGCACTTATCACAAAGGATTTGATTGATTTATATCATACTATTCATCAAACTGAATTAGGTATATTAAAAGCTATCGCTGATCAATTTAAGCAACAATTTACTATATTTTATGAAGAATTTGTTGATTACCAAGAAGCCCCAAAAGACAGCACATTATCAAAACTAAAGCAAACATTCATAAAATGTTATCAAAACCTTAAAGCTAATCATATTATATTAGTTTTTGATACAACAGAAGAGATGAGTGAAGGGGCAAAACATTTTTTTCACGAAATGTTACCTAAACTAAAAAAAGTACAACCTGAAACATTTATTATTTCCGCTGGTCGTACTGCCTTCCCTATTGATAATATAGAAGATATAGAAAACCCTATCAAAAATATACCTCTTGAGGGTTTATCTTGTCAGGAAGTTAAAGAATATTTCTCCAATGATAGTATTTCTCTTAAGCTTTCTGAAAGTATCATAGAAAAATTAACAACACGATCTCAAGGAAGACCTATTTTAATTGGTTTAATTGTAGATTCACTTAAAAATAATAACGACCCAGAAGAGTTATTAGAGTGTGAGTCAAATGAAGAATTTGAACGTATGTTAGTAGAGGGCATACAAGAGTTAGATAAAGAGCAAAATATTGTTATTTTAGCACTAGCACACCTTTATCGCCGCTTTGATGAAAAAATATTAGCCCATATTTTTCATAAAACAGAGAAAGACGCTTCTGAGATTATCAAAAATTTATCATCATTTTCTTTTATAAAGTACCGTAATTTTAAATATTATGATAATAGCTGCTTATTGCATGATGAGATGCGCTCCTTAATCAAGGTATATATATGGGATAATTGGGATCCTAATGAATATTTTCGTATTCAATGGAGCAAAAAAATTATTACGTATTATGATAAATTACTTGCCCGTCTTAATTTGGAATTACAAGATAAAAGCCTATCAAAAGTTTCAGCACTTACAATTAATCTTGAAAAACAAAGTTTAATACGTGAGAAACTCTATTATCAATTATTTGCTAATATAAAAGAAGGTTTTGGTAGTTGGTTAGAGTTGATAAGAGCTCATCGTAATAGCCCATGGGAGGTACGTGCTGCAATTATTAAGGAGTTAGAACACTTTGAAGATAAGCTATCTCCAATGATGAAACATGAATTAATTTTACGCCAAAGTTATATTTTTTATGATCAAGCAAAGTATTCTGACTCTAATAGATTAATGAAAATACTATGGAATGATGAAACTTGCAGTTCAGATAAAAGAGCAAAGGCTTTGGCAAAATTAATACAAGCCTATACAAACTCTGGGAATATTGAGAAAGCTACTGAACTTGCAGAAAAAAATCAGGATTTTTTTCAACAAAATATAGAAAAAGAAACAGATGATTTTAAGAATAAATTTTATCGACAACATGGGCATTTTTTAAATGCCCTAGGGTATGCTCACCGAAGACAAGGAAAAGATCCTATCGCACTTTATCGTGAAGCATTAACTGCTTTAAATAAGGTGAAAGGTGATGGAAATGAGCGTAATGATATTTATCATGCTTCAATAGAAATAAATCTAGCTTATGCTTTACACCTTATTGGTAAAGATAGAGAAGCTATTTTTTATTGTAATAGTGCAATAAGACGTACTACAAATCAAATTGTTCTTGGAAGAGCCTATAATGTGCTCGGTATTATTGATGCAGATTCCCTAAGAGTTTGGGAAGCAAAGAAGAGTTTTGACAGTGCATTGCAAGCATTTGAAAAATCAAAACATATACGTGGAAAAGGTTTGGCTTGGATTGCTCTAGGTCGTATGTATCGTCAACAGGGTTGGTATAAAGTTTTTAGTCGTGAACACTTTGATGATGCAAAAGATGACTATAATAAAGCAAATGAACACCTAACTGAGGCTGTTAATTTATTTGAAAATATTGAGGATACAAAGGAAAGCCCTGATTTAGCTGATGCTTATACTGAAATAGGGTTGCTATTCCGTGAACAAGGTCAGTATGATAGAGCAATTGATTTTTTCATGAAAAGTAAAATCCTAGCTGAAAAATATGATAATAAACATTTAGTTGCAGATAACTATCAACGTTTAGCTGTTTCTTATTATTATCAAGGCAATAAAAAGCTAGCGATGGAAAAAGCACAAAAAAGCTTAGCTATTAATAAATCACGTGATTATCATATTCATAGCCGTGCTGAAAGGGTGATTGCAGATATTGAATTTGAGCAGGAAAACTATCCACAAGCGTTTGCATTTGCCCTAATGTCACTGATAAATAGAGTCGCAGTAGATCCTAATAGCCAAGATGACAGTAAACCAAAAAAAGAAAGACTCTATAATGAGTGGGTGACATGGATTGTAAGCTTATTTGATAAATTAGAGAATCAGGATTTAAAAAAACAGTACGCTCAATATATGGTTGATAATTTACCTAAAGAAAATAAACAAGATGATCAAGATTATAAAGACTTTATTTTATATATTGCTGCAATTTCAGGTATAGATACAGGTATTGAATAATGTCTTCTTCAAAGCATTTATCCATCAAACGAAATTTGAATGGAACTATACCCGCTTTACAGGAACAACTAGACCCCTTTGTCGTGATGAGTGCACCAAGTGGTTCTGGAAAAACTTACTTACTTAATGCCTTAGAAAAAGAAAGAACACAGGAAGGTTGGAAGGTAATTTCTTTTGATCTCGATGAGTTAGAAAGTGAAAAATTATTTTTAGATAAACTAAGCAACACTCTATCAGTTAATACTACTAACCTAGATATTGAAGACATTAAAGAGCAACTGATAAATAAGTTACTTAGTTTATCTGAATATAAAGATAGTCGTTTCCTTTTTATTTTTGATAATATACAAAATATTGATATAAAAATAAAAAATAGAGCAACCTATTTAAAAAATATAACCAAATTTTTTGAAAAATACAAAACTAGAGCTAAAAATGACTCTATAAGCCTACACAATTACTTTCAAGTTATTTTTTCTGGCTCTTATATTACAAGCAAACATTTTGTAATTAAAACACAAATAAAATGGCAGGCATACCATAAATATTCATTAGCTCCCATAGATAATGAGATGATATTAGAGTTACTAGAGGAGCAGCTAAAAAAAGATGGCAAGAACGAAATATATAAGAAGCAAGATTGCTATGATTGTGCAAAAGAAATAGCTAACCTAAGTGCGGGTCATATAGAAACAGTTTTTTTGCTTATAAAAGAAATTAGAAAACAGTATTTAGATGATAATATAAATTACTTATCTGACTTTATTGTAGATAATAAATTAAATTTATACATGGATATAAGTGATAAATTATTACCCTCAATGTGTTTAAAGAAGGAAGATTTTGATCTTATAGCAAAAATCAGTGTATTTAGATCATTTGATTTGAGTATAATAATAGAGTGTACCAATAATAAAAACCAAACAGCAATAAAAGCATTTAACTTATTTGAAATGCTACTAAAAATATCTGATGAAATACCAAATAAAGATTCTACTAAGACTAATCTCTATATAGATGATGTATGTAGAAAATTAATTATAAAGAAAATACAACTATTTGAACCAGAGAAATATAAAAACTATATTTCTAATGCATTCTATTATTATAAAGAGACTTTTAAGAAAAATAATGATAAAGTTAAATTTTTAGCTTGCTTTTACCACTGTTTACAACAATCTTCTATTGAAGATCCTATATGGAAAAAAAATCTTTTTACACTTATCAACCAAGGTCGCTCAATAATATATACAGATGATAATCTAAAAGCTATATATGATGATTTACGTAATGATCGTTATATTAATGATTTAGTGAATGAATATGATATTGACTTAGAAAAATTACTTAAAAACTTTTTATAGATCTAAAGACAGTTATGAATAACAAACCACTCATTTTTACAGGCTCAGTAGCTCATGCACAATTAGATTGTGATTGTGCTTGTCCTCAAACACCTTTCCAAATTATCCCAGAATCAAAAAAAAACAGCTATTTCATTATTAATGATGAGATCTATCAGGCTGAACTAAATAATGAGTTTCATTTTATATTTAGTGCGCATACGCCAGCAAGTCCAAGTATTATTAATAAATCAGCATGGCAGCAATATCAACAATTCAAATCTCCACGTTTATTAGAAAATAATATTGATGAACAACTGGCTCAGCAACAGCTGATTATACCTATTGATACAAAACCTACTTTTAATTCTGAAAATCCTACACAATTGACGGCATGGATACATATTACTAATGCATGTAATTTAGATTGTCCCTATTGCTATGTAAATAAATCTTCTGAGCAAATGCCTGAAGAAATTGGAAAAAAATCTATAGATCATTTATTTAATATAGCTATAAAACAAAAATTTAATACAATTAAAATAAAATATGCAGGAGGAGAAGCTTTATTAAATTTTAAGCTGATTAAAATATTACATGATTATACTCATCAATTAGCATTAAAAAATAATATAGAAATAGATGAAATTATATTAAGTAATGGCACAGTGATTACTGATGAAGTGGCATTATGGTTAAAAAATACAGGTGTTAGATTAATGCTTTCTATTGATGGCATTGGTAAAATACATGATCAACAAAGACCAACCAAAAAAGGGCAAGGTTCTTTTGAAAAAATTGAAAATAATTTGTTAAATAAATTAATTCCTTATGGTATAAAACCTGATATTTGTATTACAGTCACACAAAAAAATGCTAAGGGTATAAAAGATATAGTAAAGTGGGTTTTACAACATGATTTACCTTTCAGTATCAATTTCTATAGAGAAAATAAGCTTTCTTCATCACATGTTGATTTAGTACTAGAAGAAAAAGCAATTATCGAGGGAATAGAGTCAGCTTATAGAACAATAGAAGACAATTTACCTGATCGCCCCCTCTTAAATGGTTTACTAGACAAAGTACAAACACAAGCCCATACCCATACATGTGGAGTAGGACAAAACTACCTTGTCATTAATCACCATGGCAAAATATCCCAGTGCCAAATGCACTTGGATAAAACAAGTACTACCCAAAGCACATCAAGTATTGGTAACTATATTCCTATCACCCCTGCCAAAGATAAAATTCACAATATCTCAGTAGAAGAAAAAGAAGGCTGTAAAACTTGTGTTTACCGCTATCGTTGTACTGGTGGCTGCCCTCTTGAAACACATCGTGCTACAGGACGCTGGGATGTTAAAAGCCCCCATTGCAATATTTACCAGACCTTATACCCTCAAGCACTTCGTTTAGAGGGCTTAAGATTACTTAAAATTAATGGATTTTCTCATTAATTTTATTAAAATTCCCCTCTTAAAATACTATATTTTACATATATTATTTATAGCTATAAAATAAGGTTTTATGGTTTACTCATATAGCCTTTTTTTCTTATCCCCATAAATACCTTCATATCCTCTTTTACACAGGCATGATATAAGTCATGATGTAACTCAGTGCTAAAGGCAAACTGATTAAACTCACTAAGTTCCCCATTAAGACAATAAAAGCCACGGTTTCAGGCTCTTGTTGATATTGTTCTGCAATAATATAGTTTAATACAGCGGGGGGCAGGATGGAGAATATCAGTAGAGCTGAAAACTGTAGTGGCTCTAAGGGGACTCCCCATTGTTGCCAAAGTATAAAAATAAATAACCCTGAGAGGGGGCATAATAGCGCGCCTAATACACCAATCCGCCAACCTGAAAAATCAATATCTAATAAACGTACCCCTAAAGCAAATAACATTAAAGGGACTGCAATTTGCCCTAGCATATGAATAGGCTCAATCAAGGTGCTTGGTAAATGAATTTCAGCACTACTCACCAATAATCCTAAAAATGTACTGATGATCATCGGAATACGTAAAAAGCTCCATAATTTGGTATGCCGATTGACAAAATATATACCAACTGAAAAATGTAAAGTATTTTCTACAACAAACAAAATGATTGCAATTTGCAGTGCTTGTTCACCAAATGCAAATAAAAGAACAGGAATCCCCATATTTCCTGAATTGGTAAACATCATTGTAGGTAAAAAAGTCCTGATATTTAAACCCAATAGTCGTGCAATAGGGTATGCAATTAATCCTGATCCTAACACCACACATATAGCTGCTACCATGAGAGATTGATATTCCATAAGTTGGAATGATTTATCAGATAGGACACTAAAGAGCAAAGCTGGGATAAAAACATCTGTATTTAATCGATTAGCTAAACTCATATCAATAGGGTGATATTTCGCATAAATATACCCAATTAAAACAATGGCAAGAATGGGAAAAAGTGTTGATATAATATATGTTAATAACATTGTAAAATATCCATATAAAGTTATAAAACCTATAAAAACACTATAATAAAGTAATTATACTATAAAAATCAATTAGATAATTAAAATATTAATATTGTTTTATTACTGTGTATTCTTTTTTTATTATTAGGATAAAGCTATAAAAACCCTTTGAATATCTAATTATATCTTTTTTTATCATATAAAAAGATAGATTTACTTATCCATTAAACATATAAATCACTTATAATGAAGTATATAAAGGCAAATAAAAGAGATTGATGTAGTTAAAAAGTAACAGTTAAAGTTTGTTAGGGTATAAAAATTATGTTACTTTATTTTCAGGGATATTAGGGGGAGGGTTGATTGTGTTTGATAATGTGCGTGAAGATTGGCAAACCTATGACAAGGATTTATTAGCGCAAGGTTTTTGGGTGATGCTGATTTATCGTTTTGGACAATGGCGTTATGGTATTAAACCACGTCTAATACGTTTACCTTTTTCCTTTTTATATAAACTCCTTTATAAGCTTGTTCAAATCCTCACAGGTATAGAACTTCCCTGTGAAGTAAAGCTTGGCAAGCGTTTTAAAATTGAGCATTTTGGTGGCATTATTGTCAGTGGGGATGCTTGTTTTGGGGATGATGTAGTCATACGTAATGGTGTCACGGTAGGACTGCGCCATACAGGTGTGAGAGGTTCCCCTACAATTGGTAACCGTGTTGATATCGGTGCGGGTGCAAAAATTTTAGGGGCTATTACGATAGGAGATGATGTCGCAATAGGGGCGAATGCAGTGGTGATATCTGATGTCCCTGCACACAGTATTGCAGTGGGTATTCCTGCTCAAATTAAGCCTAAAACATAAAAAATTATGCACCCTTCTCGTCATTAATATGGCATACCCTATGCATGTTTTATGGCGTGCTATGAATACAAAGGATGATTACTATGCATTCTCTGCTTCAACAACGTGAATCAGCGACCATTTTTCAAGAATTACTATTGCAGTTACGGTTAATGATATTTAGTAGTCGTACCTGTTTAACACGTTATACAGAGCCTGTTTTTATTTATACTGCTAATGCCTTATTAGCTATTCTATTATTGCTAGTTTGCTCCCCTTTATTACTGATACGTGCCTATTGGAATTATCAAGCGGTAGGGCATGTTTTTAGTCGTACACAACGCTTAGGACAGCATTGCAGCCATTTTAAACAATGGAAATTTAGCCATACAGGTTTTGGACAAAATTTACCTATACTTTTTAATATTATTCTCGGGGATATGACTTTTGTTGGCCCCCGCCCTTTACATATTAAGGAACAAAGCCAATTAGCCAGCTATGATTTGGTGCGCTTTGAGGTGAAACCGGGCTGGTTTTCTAGTTATGACTTACGCTGCCATGTAGGCATTAATTACCAATCTGAAAATGAAGCCGATCGGGAATTTGTCTATACTCAAGCGGCAATTATTAATGCTGGCTTAATGCTACGCATTTTGCTAAGCAGTGTATTTAAAGATAAAAAGCAATTAGAGACCCCAGAACAGCTTCATATGTTAGGTGTAAGTATGAAAAATACAACGATGCAAGCTGCAATTGATGGCATTATGCAACATATCCAGTTAAATGAGCAAAAAACAATCGCTTTTGCTAATGCTGATTGTTTAAACATTAGTTATATTAATGATGATTATCAAAGCACATTACAACATAAAATGGATTATGTCTTAGCTGATGGAATTGGGATTCGTGTTGGTGCACGTTTATTAAAAATGAATATGAAAGGGAATGTAAATGGGACAGATTTATTTCCTTTGTTGTGTGAAAAATTAGCCCAGACACAAAAAAGCTTATATTTATTAGGGGCGCGTCCTGATGTTGCAAAAACAGTGGCTGAAAAAATGCAAACAAAGTTTCCTGCTTTAAAGATTGCTGGTACACAAGATGGCTATTTTTCTGAAGCAGATACGCTTGATATTATCGAGGCAATTAACCAATCAAAAGCAGATGTATTATTAGTGGCTTTTGGTGCACCAAAACAAGAGTTATGGTTAGCTAAGCATCGTGAACAGTTAAAGGTTAATGTGTGCATGGGTGTAGGTGGCTTATTTGATTTTTATTCAGATCGTATTGCTCGTGCACCACAGTGGATGCGTGAAATTGGTTTAGAGTGGGTATGGCGTTTTATGCAAGAGCCACAACGGATGTGGAAGCGTTACCTTGTTGGTAACCCTTTGTTTTTATACCGAGTGCTAAAACAAGCATTGGTTGAGGAAAAATCACACTCAGAAGAGAAAAAGGAAGCTAGTTTACAGAGCTCTTATCATTGGATGAAATCATTTTTAGGGTATTTTAATGTTTATTGGTTAAATTTTTTACATGTGTTAAACCATCAAGGTAATAGTGCAGTAAAACGCTTATTTGATATTACGGTATCTGGCATATTATTGTTGATGATTTCCCCTTTATTACTTGCTGTGATAGCAATAATTAAAATGACCTCTGAGGGGAATGCTTTTTTTGGGCAGTTCCGTATTGGTAAACATGGTCGCCCTTTTAAAATGTGGAAGTTCCGCTCTATGTATAATGATGCAGAACGCCGTAAAGCAGAGTTATTAGCAAAAAATGAAACAGCTGATGGGGTGATATTTAAAATGAAAAAAGATCCGCGTATTACGCCAATTGGTCGCTTTATACGCAAATTTTCTATTGATGAGTTACCACAGTTATGGAATGTATTTGTGGGGGATATGTCGCTTGTTGGCCCACGTCCTGCCATTCCTTCAGAAGTGGCTCAATATACCCCTTATCAGCGTCAACGCTTAGGTGTTGTCCCTGGGATTACCTGTATTTGGCAAGTCTCTGGACGCTCAGAGATTCCTTTTTTGCAACAAGTTGAAATGGATATTGAGTATATCACTACACAGTCATTTACCAATGATATTGTATTATTAGTAAAAACGGTGCCTGCTGTATTAAAAGGACAAGGTGCTTATTAATAGAAATAAGTAATTATTCTTATAAAAAAGAACCTGCTTTTTAATGATTAAAAGCAGGTTTTTTTATGCGTTTAGTCTCTGATATTATTACTCATCCTACTGTAACCGCATTAATTAATATAAAACTCTTCACCAATGCGATGTTTTTGGCGCAATTTCTCCAAAGCAACGGCTTCATTAACTAAAAAAAGGTTAAATTTAGAAATTAAGTGACTTTGTTTTAAAGTCGAAAGGTAGTAATAACCACTACTTTTAGGCAAATGACGAGCAAATACTAAACTTTTAGGACGTTCTATTTCAGTATGCAAATAATGATTAACCACTGAAATATCAACATAAGTTCCTTGGGCACGGTTTAATAAAGTTTGGGTAATTAATGCATGTAAATTATTATTTTCAATGACATTAATTTCACCTGTAGAAATTTTATTTAAGTAGCCCAATAGAGTAAAACCTCTGATTGTACTAATACGCTGAATATTCTGTAGGGGAATATGGCGATTTTCAGGTAATACCATTAAGCCATCTGTATAAGACACAATCGGTTGGCTAAAGTGAATTTTTTTAGATGCGGGTAACTCTGATGACCAATGTGGGTTATCGGGGTAAATAAAGTCAAGCTTGCCATGTTTACGTAGGTGTAATAAGCGTTTAAATGGGTAAGGTAAATATTCAAATTGAATATTATGCTTATCTGCAAACAGATCTAAGACATCGCGTGCATGCCCCACAAATTCTTGTTGTTCTATCCCATAATAGGGATAATAATCATAGTTACCGACACCAACAGAGTAGGTTGTTTGAGCGAAAAGAGTGTGTGAGAAAAATAGATAAAATGAAGAGATAACACCAGTAATAAATTTAATATACATACCTACCACCATAATTTATTTTTAAGCCCTTTCAGTCAAAATTCTCCTCAATCTTGTTATACACCCTCTCTATTAAACAATGATATATTTATAATTTTTAATTGTTTTATAACTTTTTTTTATGTATAGATGATGACAGTGTTATAATATAACAGTATTTTCAATTTATAAAAGCTTTTTGCTTAGATCTATTTTTCTATCAGTAATGAATAATTTTCAAATATTTCATTACCTACGTGTTCCCTATCTGTATTGCTTCTGTCATATTATTTTTAAACCTTAAAATATAGAAATACTCAGCCCTCTGTTACATTCTTTATTTATCCAGTATTTTCCCTGTATTTTTATAGCATCAATGAAAAAATTGCAGTAAGCTAAGAGTATAGGGATGGCATAAACACTTTATACGGATGATACATAGAGGTGTAGCACAATGAAGGATGATGACAAAAGCAAATTAAGTTCTGCTTATCAGCAAATGATGTCTCGTGCTAAAGAGGCAAAAGAAGGTAATGACTCTGTTGAAGAGTCTATTAATACAGCACGAGAAAAAGCGGTAGAATTAGAGGAACTTAGCCACGAAGAATCACATAAAATTGCGACCTACTTAAAACGTGATTTAGATGATGCAGCCCATTTTATTGTGGAGACAGAAAATGCACTGGCAGATTGGCTAAAATTTGATCTGACCTTACTTGAAAATCGTCTAGAAGACATTTTGCATGTCATGGTTGATCATACACGTGAAGAGTTAGATAACCTTGCTGAACGTGCCCACCAAGCGTCTGAATGGAATAGTGGTGAAATTTCAGGACCAGGGAGTTTATTTTGTAATCACTGTAATAAAAAGATTAGCTTTCACAAACCTAACTACATTCCCCCTTGTCCCAATTGTGGTGCTACCTCTTTTACTCGCCAGTTCGAGGAAGAAAGCGAGTAATTGAGAAATAATAGGCAATTATCAGCAATACCAATAGGCTAATTATCATGGTATCTCCCCAGTATACATAAGGGGTGCTGCCATGATAAGGATAAGCACGAGCACGTAAGCTGTGCACCTCAAATTGAGGTGATTGTGCAATAATTTTACCCTGTGCATTAATCACGGCTGAAATACCTGTATTCGTTGCACGCAATAGATAACGCCCACTTTCTAATGCACGCATACGCGCCATTTCTAAATGCTGATGTGGGGCAATCGAATCTCCAAACCATGCATCATTACTAACATTAACCAATAAACTTGCCTCGGGTAAGCTACTGAGTACACGGTTAGCAAATGCATCCTCATAACAAATTGAGACCCCTATTTTTTCCCCTTTTACATCCAATGTTGGTTGTCGTACTGCGCCAGCAGAAAAATTTGCCATCGGTACTTTAAGCAGTTTCATAAATTCATCAAACCACTGGTAAAAAGGAATATATTCCCCAAATGGGACGAGGTGATGTTTGAAATAAAAAGCCTCTTTTCCTTGTACATGCATCACAGAATTAAAATATTCCCCGTTTTCATTCAACACAGGAATCCCAATTAAATAAGCAGGATCACGTTGTTTAATTTGCTCTAAATATTCACCTGCTTGATGTTGGAATAAAGGGATAGCGGTTTCAGGCCAGATAATAATATCTGCATCATTTTCTTGTGCACTTAAATTAAGATATCGCTCAATACTGGGGCGAATATAACGACTCACCCATTTAAATTCTTGTGAAACATTGGCTTGTATTAATGCAACATCTAAAGGTTTTGCCTGCTTTTCTGTAAAAGCAACCGTACTTAATATTGTACTACCTCCCCATATTACACAGACACTGATGATAATAAGCACACGGTGTGGTCGTTTCAGCCAGAGATATACCAATGCTGCTGCAGAATAAGCCACAGCAAAGCTCATACCATATACACCTACTACAGGAGCTAGCCCTTGTAATGGGCTATCAATATGACTGTAACCGACACTTAACCACGGAAAACCTGTAAATAACCAGCCACGTATCCATTCTACAATTACCCATAAACTGGGCAATATTAATAAATAGCGGTGATCTTGTTGAGGAAAAAAACGCCGTATTACTGTTCCCATTAAGGCTGGGTACATGGCTAAAATAAGTACAAAGGCAGCAGCCAATGCTCCTGCTCCCAAAGCAGGCAAGCCACCAAAATAATAAAAACTAATGTAAACCCACCAAACCCCAACGCTAAAATAGCCTAAACCAAATAAAAACCCATAACGACTTGCTTGTGCCAATGAGGCGGTTTGCCAGAGGTAAAATAAATAAGTCAATGATAAGACGGCAATAAGATACACAGGGGCAGGAGCAAACCACTGATTAAAAGGTGCAAAGGCAAGAGGCAATACAGCCCCCGCACACACTGCATAAATATCAGTGAGAGAAATACGGATAGGTATCATGAAGTGGGTGTCTATTAATTAGGTAAGGAATAGGAGAAAGAGAGGGTGTGAAACCCTCTCGTATAAATGGTAAATGGGGTGGTATTATTTTGCAATCATTTTATTTAAGGCATCAGCAGAAGCGTTATCATCATAAATACCTGCGCCGACTTGGTAGTCCTTTGCAACAGCTTGCAACATATAAGAAAACTTAGAGGATACTTCAATTTCACCAGGACGTGGCCATGCATATTGTACCCAGCCCCCATTTTTACGTTTAGACATGGCGCATAAATCAGCAATAAAAGGTTTACCGTTGTAGTCTTTGATTTTAGACACATCAGCACCAATTAAACGCTCTTGGATAGGGTGTGCAGCAATAATACCTTTTTCACAGCTGAATACAAAAATATAGGTATCTTTCCAGACCCATGGGTTGCCTTCAATTTCATTAAACTGCGCTAAATCAGCTTCTGTTTTTAAAGCTTTTGCAGCCGCTTGTACTTGAGCGATCACTTCATCAGGGGAGGCACTACCAATAGTAAGCTCTTTATCTTCTGCACTCATTGGTTGTGACACCAATTTTTCTTGCTCACCACTCCATGTCATTAATGACCATGTTAAGCCAAAAAACATAAAAGATAATAAAGCGATTCTCTTTATAAACATAAGCGTCCTCCTCAGGATTAACTCGTCTGCCTGTCTCACCTTACACAAATATATCCTTAGCCTGTAAGGTGCCTACTGCTCAATGATAAGAGTAGTAGCAAGGTATGACCTCATTATAATAGTCTCTGTGCTTGTTCTTTAGTCCAGTGATAAATTTGGTTAAGAATCTTATATTGGCACAGTTAACATATTGGTACTTATTGGCGTAATAAATAGTACAGTATTATAACCGTATCATTTTTGACTATCAGATGCTCACTATTAAGTCAGCAAGGTAGTGTATAAATAGTCTCAAACAGTAGAATAATTAAGTTTCTTACTTTAGCCTAATGTTAAATATGTCTAACAGTTTCACATAAATCCTTAATTTATTCATACAGCTTTCATGCTATTTAGCCATCACTTGTCTCATAGTAGCGTAAGCATTCATAGGTTTCAAATTTCAGCCTTATCTAATGATAGCTGTAAGCCTTGTTTAAAGTAGCTAGCAGCTTTCTGTGGTTGCTGTAAATGCAAATGAATATCACCTAATAATTGATAGCTTGCCACAGAATCTACCCGCTCATGGGCTTTTTCTGCAAAATGCTTTGCTTCCCCACCTTGGTTTTCACGTAGATATAGCCTTGCTATTGTTAATAATAGAGCACAATCATCTGGGTGTTTTTTCAAAAATTTTTCAATAAACTGGCGTTGCTCACTGACTTGTTCTACTTCCAACAGCCCGTATTGAGTCACGTATTCTGTATGCCAATGATATTTTAGCATCTCTTGTAATGCTGTTAAGGCAGCATATTGCTGTTTTGTTTCGCAAAGATATTCAAAGTAAGGGGTAAACATTTGTGGTTTTAAGCGTTGAGATTTACTGAGTTTACGCCAATACGCCACTAACTGTTCAGGCTGGTGATGAATAATATTTTCCAATTGTTGCGCATGAAAACGTAGTTCTAAACGCTGACATTGAGACTTAGTTAATAAACGATGTTGACGCATTTCAGGCAACAAACTTAATAGCATTGCTACATCAGCCACATAATGATACAAGCTAAAACGTAAGGCTAAGAGAGAAGGTAAAGGGGTTTTACTATGTTCAATCTGAGTCAAAGCTGCCAGCATGTCCCCTTGTTGCGCTGCTTGCTGTGCCTGTAATACCGTTACAAAATCATCATTATGTTGTGTGCTATGTTGTTTTGCCAAAGCAATATAACGGCTAAATTCAACACTATTTCCTTGTTTTTCAGCACTATAAGCAGCAGTGAGATAATGCAATAAAGGCAGTGGGCTGTGTTGGATTTTTTTTAATACGGCTTTCTCTGCCCCCTGCCACTGCTGTGCTAATAATAATTCAACCCCTTTTTGTAGCTGCTGTTGGGCGCGTTGCTCACGTTTATATTGGCGATGGCTGCCTAAACGCTTGGGTAAATTAAATAAGGCATAGGTAAATCTTCCTATTTCATAACACAATCCCATTAAAAATAATAAGGCGAGTGCAAACACACTGAGGCTAGTTTCCACACTCCATGATTGTCGCCCAAACACCATATACCCTGCATCATGTTGTACAAACAAAGCAAAGCTAATTCCCACCGCCATGGTTAAAACAAGGGTTAGTAAATATTTCATAATTGCTGTGTTAACTGTGCTAAATAGGTAAGTGTGGCAGAAATATCAGGCGGTGTGGCGGCTAAAGTATCAATATCTTTCATAGTATTAAGGCTTTCTCGCATTTGCTTAATGTCAGGCGCGCTCTGATCATAATATTGAGTAAGCCAACTATCCACGGTGCTAAGTGTTTGTTGAAAATTGCCTGTATCACGTTGTAATACACTCAAACGCGCACTAACCAGTTTTAAATACAAAGTTTGGCGCACTGCATGGCGTTGCTCAGTCAATAATACCCCTTTATGAGCCGTTTCATTACGACGAATCACCACTAATTGCTGCATATCTTGCCAAATACTTAAGCTAATATCTTGCCATGTTTCAGGAGGTTGTATGTTTTCCTTTTCTATTTCGATGGCTTTTTTAAAACTGCGCTGTCCCTGTAATAAAGGTAAAGTCGCTGCACTGTCCAGCATATTCCCTAATTGCAACGCCAGCTTTGTCACATCCACATGATTTTGTTGTTTAATGCCTGCAATATCCTTGAGTAATTGTTTACGTAAAGGTAAATATAAAGGATTTGCATCATGCTTCAAACGCTTATCAGCTAAAGCTAAAATTTGCAGACTACTGTTAATATCATGAGTAAGAAAAAAACGTTGTTGGGCACTGTGTAATAAATAGCGAATTTCTGTTAAGAATACATCAGGGCTTTTTTCTACCGTAGTGGTTTGCTGTTGTACCTGCAATAATTGTTCGGTAAAAACGGTTTGCTGTGTTGCTAAACTATCAATTGTTTCACTTAAGGCTGATAACTGCGTAGTAAGATGTGATTGACTGGCTTGTTCTCGTTTTCCTTGTTGCTGCTCAGTCTGGGAAAGCTGTTGCTGTAGCTGCTTCACATCCATGACTAAGGAATCTTGTTGGTTAATTTGCTGCTCTAAATTTTGCAAATATAACCATAATTGATAAATCACCCCACCACTTGCCGCTAACAATAGCAATGTGATGAAAAAAAACAGCCGCCCCCAACGACGCTTCTTTTTATTAGGCGCAGGTTCAGGGGAAGGGAGTGGTGTTTGCTCACTACGCTCCAACGGTAAAAGCTGTTCTGTACTCATGATTTAACCATTATATTGTGTATGCCATGTCATAATAGCATCTAATAAACCCTGATCACTGGCAGCAGGTGCCACCATAATCGGAGCTGTAATACCTAATTCTATTGCTGTGTTGACCATACGCTGACTCATAACAATAAGTGGCAAATGCACTAAATCCAATTGAGCAGCCGCTAAAGTAAATAGATTATGTAAGCTTTTAACACTGGTGACCACTACGGCATCAATTTTTTTAGTAATTTGGGGAGAATGGTTAGGCAGAATACGACGATATACAGAGACATAATCAACCTTTGCTCCACGTTGATGCAAGGTATTAGCTAATTTATCGCGCCCCCCTTCTCCTCTAAAAATCACACATTGGCAGGCTTTAATCACCTGTGCTTGCATAGCTTCTATACTTAATAAGGCTTCACTATTATAGGGAGCAGGCGCACAGTAAGCAGAAACACCATATTCTTTTAATACCTGTGCAGTGCGCTTTCCAATTGCAAAAATTTGTAATGAATCAGGCAAATCACCTTCTGTTAATAAATGAGGCACGGCTTTATGTACTGCGTTTGCACTGGTGAAAATTGCAATATTATAAGTATGCAATGTATCACGACAGCGATATAAAGCTGTATTATCAGCCATCTCCACAATATTTATCACAGGAAATAATACGCTTTCTCCACCTGCCTCATGGATTAAATTCATCAAATTTTCAGCTTGATGTTGAGGGCGAGTCACTAATACAGTCAATCCCTCCAGAAGGCGCGTCATGATTAATGATCCATTAGTTGGGCTAAAATCTCACCAGCCCCTTGCTGTAATAAATCTTGGGCAACACTATCCCCTAAAGCTTCTGCTTCAGATAAAGTCCCTTGAGCATCTGCACGGTAGATTTTTTGCCCTTGTGGATCAGCAACTAAACCACGAATACTGATTTGCTCCCCTTTGACTTCAGCAAAGCCTGCAATCGGTACTTGGCAACCGCCTTCTAAACGGCGATTAATCGCTCGCTCAGCACGTACACGTACAGCTGTTTCAGCATCATTTAATGGGGCTAATAAGGCTTCAATACGCTCATCATTAACACGGCACTCAATTCCCACCGCGCCTTGTCCTACAGCAGGTAAAATCATAGAGGACTCAATAAAAGAGCTGATACGATCAGCTTTTTCTAAACGACGTAAACCTGCAGCAGCTAAAATGATGGCATCATATTCACCCGCATCTAATTTACCTAAACGTGTGCCCACATTACCTCGTAAGGTACGAATTTGCAGATCAGGGCGTAAAGCTAGAATTTGGCTTTGACGGCGTAAGCTTGCCGTGCCAACAATGGCTCCTGCAGGTAAATCAAATAAATTATCATAGGTATTAGACACAAAGGCATCACGCGGGTCTTCACGCTTCATAATAATAGGCAGGTGTAAACCTTCAGGAAAGTCCACTCCCACATCTTTCATAGAATGCACGGCAATATCAGCCTCTCCTGCTAATAAACCTTCTTCTAGCTCTTTAACAAAGAGCCCTTTGCCCCCAATTTTAGCCAAAGGGGTATCCAAGATTTTATCACCTTTGGTCACCATCTCCAGCAATTCCACCTGTAAACCGGGGTGGGCATCACACAATGCCTGACGGACATGGTGTGCTTGCCACAAAGCAAGGGGACTTTTACGGGTTGCTATACGAACAATCGAATCACTCATAATGTATTTTGGCTCAATAAAATAGGATGTTTTCGGCATAAAATTAGGTGAAAACAATAGAATTCTAATAGTACAAGATGAGCACTGATATGCAAATACATTTTTATTTGCTAAACAGCGATTAATTTTTTAATTATTTGAAATATAAGTATTTTAACATATATACCTAATAAGCCAATTATAAAATCATAATGACCAATAATATGGCAAGTGGTATTTTTATCATAGGCAAGTATTTTTATACTTAACGATATACTAATATATCTGCATTAAATAGTTTTAACTTATTTAAAAAATATTATGATACAAAGCTTATTGCAGTATAAGAAAATAGCTATATATGTATCATTTATTTCTTCATATTTTATAAAGGGGTTTTTATGCTAAAAGATACCATACGTTCATTTCTATTTTTTTGTAGTATCGCTTTACTTGCGCTCAGCACTGCACAGGCATCTGAAACAAAACAAGAGATTTTTAGTTTATTTTTTGATGACTTGCAGGAGGCACAACAAGAAAGTATTGAACAAAATAAAAAAGGGATTATGCTCTTTTTTGAAATGGAAGTTTGTCCTTATTGTCAAAGAATGCGAAAGACTGTATTGCAAGATGCTAAGGTCATGGCCTATTACCGTGAAAATTTTTTAGCATATGCTATTGATATTTTAGGGCAGGTTAAATTGGTTGATTTTGAAGGCAAAAACACAACTTATAAGCAGTTTTCACAGAAAAAACACCGTGTTCGCAGCACACCCACTATTGTATTTTTTGATAATGAAGGCTCAGCTATTTATCGTTATGCAGGGGCTATTCAAGATCCTGTCATGATGCAATGGTTAGGGGAATATGTGGTAGCAGGTATGTATCAACAATACAGCTTTAAAGATTATCAGCAAAAACGCCGTACATCTGAGTTGTAAAGCTTTTTTCTACGGGAAAATATAGGAGGGGGAATCCCCCTCAAATCAGCCAAAAATAATAATTAACAATAAGATAAAAGAAATACTTTGCCAGACTAATACAGGGTTACGCTCTATCAAAGGTGGGCGCGCTTTATTTAAGGCGGTTTGGCTAGGATGGCGTAGGTCATATACAAATTCTGATAACTCTGCATAACGACGATAAGGATCAGGATGCGTCGCTTTTCTTAAGGTTTCATCTATCCATGCAGGGATATGGTGATCTTCACTTAATACAGAAGCATATCTGAGCTTATGCTGTGCTGCTTTAGTGCAGGCATTAGCCACTTGTGTTCCGTATGGGAGTCGCCCTGATAACATATAGTAGGCAATCACACCTAATGAAAATAAATCAGAGCGGGGGGTGCCACTGTCACCGAGAAAATACTCAGGTGCAGTATATTGGGCTGTCCCAAGTATATCTTGACGCTTTAATGGTGTATTCATTTCCATTAGGCCAGCAACACGTGTTGAGCCAAAATCAATAATTTTAACTGTCCCCGTATTATCAATCATAATATTATGTGGACGTATATCTTGATGTAACATTTCTTGACGGTGAAATGCTTGTAGCCCTTTAGCTATTTGCTCAATGATAGTGCGTACTGTTTCAATATCAGGTTTTGGATTATCTATCATCCATTGTGCCAAGGTCTGCCCCTCAATATATTCTGTCACACTATATAAATAATGCCGTTTTCGTATGATTGGGCAGGGTTTGAGGACATGTGCATTATTTATACGTTGTGCAATCCATTCCTCCATTAAAAAACGCTCTAAATAAGCGGCATCATCTTGTAAATCAACAGAAGGGGTTTTAATAATTACTTGCGCTTTTGTTTTTGTATCAATAGCTAAATAAACATGGCTACGACTGCTAAAATGCACTTCACGAATGATTTGATACCCATCAAATAACATTCTGGCGGTTAATGTAGGCGGGAAAGGTAAAGCAGTTAATTGCTGATAGACTTCTTTTGCATCTTGCTGAGGAAGTTGGTCAATATGAATAATTTGTAAGGTTAAATTATCAGTACTGCCTTGTTGATATGCTTCATCTAAAATCACTTGAGCGGCATGATCTAAATCATCTGTATACTCATTAATCGTATCGATAAAAAACTTTTTCTCTACATGCTCATAAATCCCATCAGTGGCAAGAATAAAAATATCTCCTTGCTCTAATGCTAAAGTTTGATAATCAATTTCGAGATGTTCATTCACCCCTAAAGCACGACTTAGATAGCTCTCTTCTTGTGCTACCCAAACACGATGGTCTTTGCTTAATTGCTCTAATGAACTGCCTGATAAGCGATAAATACGGCTATCACCAATATGAAAAATATGGGCGGTGGTCGATTTAAACACTATTGCACTAAAAGTACAGACATAGCCTCGATCTTTACTTTCAAAACGATAGCGACTGCGCCGTGTTTGTGCATGTAGCCAAGAATTTGTGGCAAGCAGGACACGCTGCACCGATGTTTTCACTGACCATGCTTCAGAGGTGCAATAATAATCAAGCAGAAAACTTTTAACAGCTGTTTCACTGGCGATTTGGCTGACATCACTGCTACTGATACCATCAGAGAGTGCAACAGCAATCCCTTTTAAACTTAATAAAGGATCATCAGGGCTATACGCACCATGAAAATCTTGGTTAATTTTCTTGCGCCCTTTGTCGGACTGCTGCCCAATTGTTATTTGTAATGCGTGTGACATAATCAATCAATAAAAAAGCCCCAATTTCATGGAAATTGAGGCTTTAAGTTATAAGTTAGGGGTGTGTTAAGTTAAAAGAGCAAAAAGCCTTATGCTACAGAGCGTTCAGGGCTGGTACGCACATGTGTGTAATACAGAGGTAAGCCAACCAATACAAAACCACCAACTAAATTACCTAATGCAGTCGGTAATTCATTCCATAATAAGTACTGTCCAATAGTAAAGTCACCGCCCATAATCATGGAGAAAGGGAATAGAAACATATTCACAATAGAGTGTTCAAACCCCATAAAGAAGAACAACATGATAGGCATCCACATTGCCATCATTTTACCTGTGGCGGAAGTGGACACTAGCGCACCGACAACCCCCATTGATACCATCCAGTTACATAAAACACCACGGATGAAAATGGTTAACCAACCATCTAAGCCATGTGCCTGATAACCAACTGTTCTGGATTCACCAATTGAACCCACTTTAGCAGCCAATGCACCGCCATCAACGTTATAACCATAGGTTAAAATAAAGGACATCATAAAGGCGACAGTTAGCGCACCGCCGAAGTTCCCTACAAATACCAATCCCCAATTTCTTAATACTTGATTAAATGTGACCCCAGGACGTTTATCTAATAAAGCCAAAGGAACCAAGGTAAATACGCCTGTCAGTAAATCAAATTTCATCAAGTACAACATGATAAAACCAACAGGGAATAATATCGCACCCACTAAAGGTGATCCTGTTTTAACCATCACAGTAATCGCAAACATAGCTGCCAGCGCAAGAATGGCACCCGCCATAAAAGCACGAATTAAGGTATCTTTGGTTGACATATAAATTTTTGATTCACCAGAATCAACCATTTTTGTCACAAATTCAGTAGGCTCTAGGTAAGACATAGCAACTCCTATTTAAGACTGAAATTTTTAAAATATTTGAGATAAAAATTCTTAATTAGGGGTAACTTTAGCAAAGAGCGTTCCAGTTAAGCAAAATATTGATATATAACTGTTTTTCTATATTTTAACAGTTTATTTTATATAAAATGCTTTCTAATGGTGCAATGCAAAAACTAAGGGGATCTTATAAGTGCATAACCATTATTTCTATTAGGATTAAAGAAGAGATATTGATATATTTTAAATATTATCTATGGTTACAGGTTTGATTTTAGTCTTTAAATTGCCTATACCTATAAATAGGTTCCTCAATCCTGACAATATCACTTAACTGTGTATTTAAGTTTAAGAAAGTACATATGCTCTTTAAAAGCTTAGATGCTATACAGTTATGATGAAGAGGATGGGGAGCCAGCTCCAGCCTCCCTAAAAATCAAACAAATTCTGTGAATGTTTTTCACCTTTTAAGTTTTCCGTTTAAACCATACAATAAATTTAACACAAAAAAAGGGGACATATTGCTATGTCCCCTTTTTGACTCAAAGCAATAAGCTAATTTAAAATTAGCTCATCATGGTTTGAGTTTAGCCTTCTGTTGAAGTGCTACGTGATGCACGTTTACGTTCATGCTCTTTTAAGAACTGCTTACGTAAACGAATATGCTTAGGTGTTACTTCCACTAATTCATCATCATCAATAAACTCTAAAGCTTGCTCTAAAGTATGACGAATAGGCGGGGTTAACATGATGTTTTCATCAGTACCTGCTGCACGCACGTTAGTTAATTGTTTTGCTTTTAATGGGTTCACAACAAGGTCATTATCACGAGAATGGATACCAATCACCATACCTTCGTAAACATCTTGTCCTGCACCAATTAATAAACGTCCACGTTCTTGTAAGTTAAACAAGGCATAACCTAAACTTTTTCCTGCGCCATTTGCGATTAATACACCATTAATACGCTGACCAATTGTCCCCGCTTTCATTTCGCCGTAATGGCTAAATACGTGGTACATTAACCCTGTACCTGATGTAGAGGTTAAGAATTCTGTACGGAAACCAATTAAGCCACGTGAAGGCACAACAAAATCTAAACGAATACGTCCTTTACCATCAGGTGTCATGTTGATTAATTCAGCTTTACGTAAGCCCAATTTCTCCATCACGCCACCTTGATATTCTTCTTCGACATCAACGGTTAAGTTTTCGTAAGGCTCATGAATCACACCATCCACATCTTTTAAAATTACTTGTGGACGAGAAACACCTAACTCATAACCTTCACGACGCATGTTTTCAATTAAGATACTTAAGTGTAATTCACCCCGCCCTGAGACTAAGAATTTATCAGGGTTATCAGTATCTTCAACACGTAAAGCTACATTGTGTAATAACTCACGTTGTAAACGTTCGCGGATTTGGCGAGACGTTAAATATTTACCATCTTTCCCTGCAAAAGGAGAAGTATTGACTTGGAAAGTCATGCTCACCGTTGGTTCATCAACGGTTAAAGCGGGTAATGGACGGGCATGTTCAGGATCACATAAAGTATCTGAAATATTTAGATCTTCAATTCCTGTAAAGGCGATGATATCCCCTGCATTGGCTTCTTCTTGCTCTACACGCTCTAAACCGTGGAAACCAAGCACTTGCAACATACGACCTTGGCGTTTTTTGCCTTCTGTATCGATAATGCTCACAGGTGTATTACGTTTAATACGTCCAGCACTGATACGTCCAATACCAATAACACCTACGTAGCTGTTGTAATCTAATGCACTCACTTGTAACTGGAAAGGCTCTTCTGGGTCAACATCAGGAATGGGTACATGTTTAACGATATTTTCAAATAAAGGTTCCATGTCACCTGAACGTGCTTCACTGTCTTCACTGGCATAACCGTTTAATGCAGAAGCGTAAATAACAGGGAAATCAAGCTGTGCGTCATCCGCACCTAAGCGATCAAATAATTCAAAGGTTTGATCAACCGCCCAATCAGGACGTGCACCATCACGATCAATTTTATTTACCACGACAACAGGACGGAAACCACGCTCTAAAGCTTTTTCTGTCACGAAACGGGTTTGTGGCATAGGACCATCAACCGCATCAACCAATAATAAAACAGAATCAACCATAGATAATACCCGCTCTACCTCACCACCAAAGTCGGCGTGTCCGGGGGTATCCACAATATTAATTCGGTAGTCACTCCAGCGAATAGCTGTGTTCTTGGCTAAAATGGTAATACCACGTTCTTTCTCTAAATCATTAGAATCCATCACACGGCTAACATTTTCAGCACGATCACCTAATGTGCCTGATTGTTGTAATAACTGGTCAACTAAAGTTGTTTTCCCATGGTCAACATGGGCAATAATTGCAACATTACGCAGTTTTGTAATCACAGGAGCTCTTTCCAACAAGGGGGGTAAATTGAGATATCTAGAAATATAGTAACAAATGTTTAAATTCAAATACTTACATGATTTAAATTTATATCCAAACGTTAAAGCCTGCGCATTATAACATGAGAATGCGCCATAACATATTGTAGAGCCTAAAAAAAATATATTTTCTATTAAGTAGTTTTTATTAAAAGAGAAAAAACATAGGCTGTAAATAGATTTCTTAGTAAATTCAATAAAAAAAATAGGATTTTTTAACTGAACAAGAAAAGCATATTTTTCTGAAATACAGCAAAAGTAGCAGGCATATTTCCCTAGGAATTAAAATAATATAAATAGATTAACTAATTGATAAAAGTTAAAAAAACAATTAACTTTTGTTTTTATTTAAAAAATAATGATAAGGAAAACTTTCCAAACTCCCATGAATTATTTATAATCTCTGCATTATAACGCCGGGGTGGCGAAACTGGTAGACGCGCCAGACTCAAAATCTGGTGGTGGCAACACCGTGTCGGTTCGAGTCCGACCCTCGGTACCAAATTTTATGTTATTTAAAACATAATATGCATGAGTCCTGCACTTTCTTATAGTTCAGTATTTTTAGTTTGCACACAGTAAAACACTAATAATACATAGAAAGTCATTAATCATGGTATAAATCAAATACACTAATACTATGCATACCTCTATAGTTTTTCTTATCTATACATGCTATTAGACGTGAGTGAAGTGACAACGGGTGTCTAAATTATGTTTATCGAATATACCTTTACCATGGATGATGGAAAGGTTTTAAATTATAATGTTGAGTATGATAGACCTCGTGAATCCATATTAGATAAGGCTGCCTATCCTGCTTGGACACAATTAGATTTCCATCAGTGTCCTAATTGTCCTCTAAAAGAAGAGGAGTTTTCTCATTGCCCTGTTGCCGTGGATGCCCACGAGATCTTATTAGGCTTTGCAGAAATCCTATCTTGTAAAGAAGTTGATATTCACGTTAAAACCCCTGAAAGAGAGTACTTTAAACGTACTGATGCTCAAACAGGTTTACGTGCATTAATTGGTTTTGTGATGGCAAGTAGTGCCTGTCCTATTAGCTCTACTATGCGCGGTATGGCCTATTATCATCTTCCTTTTGCCTCTTTAGATGAAACGGTTTTTCGTGTAACCTCTTCCTATCTCTTACATGAATATTACTTGCACAAACGTGACGGCAAAGAAGTTGATCTTAATTTTGATGGTCTAAAAGAACGTTTCCAAGAAATGCAAAAAGTGAATTACAACTTTTTAGAACGTATTCGTGCTGCAAGTGAAGCAGACTCTAATCTAAATGTATTAGCCACTTTGTTTACAATCTCTTCTATGTTATCGCTCTCTTTAGATCGACACTTAAAAGAAATCGAACATTTATTTATCTAAAAAATTAATAATGATATAGAATATACTGCGCCTTCTATTTTTAAATAAAAAATGGGAGGTAGTGATTGATGCCATTTTAAAAATCTTGACAGTGTTATACTTATCTACTAAAATCGTCTATCGACGATAAGCTAAATAGTTTACCTATGAAAACACATACAATACTTAATAGTATACATGTTGATGAAGTCAAAGAAGAAGCCTTAGCCAAAGCGGCGAAAGCTTTCTCTCATCCTGCACGTATTCGTATTTTACGGGTTTTGTTAAAACACACAGGCTGTTTAAGCAGTGATTTTGTCAATGAATTAGGTTTAGCACAATCTACTGTTTCTGAGCATCTGCGTATTTTAAAGCAAGCAGGGTTTGTGATTGCTGAACCTAAACCTCCTCGCGTATGTTTTTCATTAAACTATCAAGCCATTGAAGAATTTAGTCATTTGCTTGATTATATTAAATCTTCTGATAGCAGCACTGCGGAATAAATCCGCCTTTTTTTTACTCATTTATATCGTCATTCGACGATTAACGAAATTAAAGAGGTCACTGAGTATTATGTTTAGCATTTTTACCGAATTTGCAGATTGGATTGTTTACGGTTTATTACAATTTCCTACTGATAACAATACCGCCCACGCTCTGCATTTTTTTATTGAAGATGTCACTAAGATTTTATTTTTATTAGTGGTTATTATTTATATTATTGCATGGCTACGTGCATCGTTAAATGTAGAACGTGTACGCCTGTATTTGTCAGGCAAAAATAAATTTGTAGGGTATATATTAGGGGCGGGTTTTGGTGCTGTTACCCCGTTTTGCTCTTGCTCCAGCATTCCCCTTTTTCTGGGGTTTACTTCTGCAAAAATTCCCGTGGGTGTATCCATGGCGTTTTTAATTACGTCTCCCATTATTAATGAAATTGCCGTGATTTTATTAGGCAGCCTATTGGGTTGGAAGTTTACTTTACTATATGTTGGTATTGGTTTATTAATCGGTATTATTGGAGGGATTGTATTTGATCTCTTACGCTCTGAGCGTTGGTTACAGCCTTTTGTTGCCCAAGCTTATATGAATGCAAGCCCCATTAGTGAATCCTCTGCTACTGCTACAAATACACCTACATTAAGCTTTCAACAACGTCATACCTTTGCGAAAGAGGAAACATTTAGTATTTTCCAAAAAATTTGGATTTGGGTATTGGTTGGTATTGGGGTAGGCGCGGCTTTACACGGCTATGTACCTGAAAATTGGATTACAACACATTTAGGTGATGGACAATGGTGGTCAGTGCCTGCTTCTGTAATATTAGCTATTCCATTATATACCAATGCAACAGCCGTCATTCCTGTAATGGAAAGCTTATTATTAAAAGGTTTACCTATTGGCACAACCTTGGCTTTTTGTATGAGTGCAGTGGCGGCAAGTTTCCCTGAATTTGTGATGCTAAAACAAGTGATGACATGGCGATTATTAGCAGTATTTGTTGCAATATTACTTGTTTCTTTTACATTAGTGGGTTGGGTATTTAATATACTGGCTCCTTATTTTATGTTTACTATTCAAGGTTAAAAAATGAAAACTATTAAAGTATTTGGTACCTGTTGTACAAATTGTGATAAAACAATGGAAATCATTGCCCAAACAGCAGAAACACAAGGTATCGAGATTCATTTATCTAAAGTCAGTGATTTGGCTGAAATCATGGCTGCTGGCGTGATGACAACCCCTGCTGTGGCAGTGAATGAAGAAGTGGTGCATACAGGCAGTGTGCCCACTGAGCAAATGATCACAACATGGTTAACAATGTAATAATTGACTAAATATTACGAGCTTTAATCTTAAAAAATGGGATATGCTGCGTGAATTTTACCTTAAAATATTAAGGTACCGTGGCGCAGCTATTTCATCCTACGGATCACTATTTTTACCTTAATTAGCCTAAATTAATCCTTTTCAACTAAAATCAACATATACCCCCAAAATACGATAAAATACACACTTAGTTTCTTTGTCATACTCTTGATGACATTTCTAGGACAGTGCCTTGACAATTGATACCAACTTCCAAGCCCTTGAACCTGAAAATATCCCTCTTACAGGGATTAATTTAATTGAAGCCAGTGCGGGGACAGGGAAAACTTATACGATTACCACTTTAATTATTCGTTTATTAATTGAAGAACGTTTACAAATCAAACAAATATTAGTGGTGACCTTTACCAAAGCAGCAACGGAAGAATTGCGTGATCGGGTACGTCGTCGTTTACGGGAAGTGTTACAAGCTTTTCAGGGGCAAGAAAATAATGATCCTTTAATTCAATATTGGCTACAAAGATTTGAAGCAGAACGGCACGAGATTGTTAAACATTTGATTCTGGCTTTACGTGGTTTTGATGAAGCAGCCATTTATACCATTCACAGCTTTTGTCAGCGTATGTTACGTGATAATGCATTTGAAAGTGGCACATTATTCGATACTGAGCTATTGACTGATACAGATGGTTTTATTCGTGAAGTGGTGGAAGATTTTTGGCGGCAACATTTTTATCACGCTTCACCTTTATTTTTGGATTATGTCTTTAATATTGTGAAGTGGGATAGCCCCGAAAAATTACAAAAAAGCCTAGGGGGCAGCCAATTTATAGAACAATTATTATTAACAGTCATTCCTGAACAACGTTATGAAACCATTGATACCTATGTAACCCAAGCACAACAAAAAGAACAAGATTTTATACATATTAGCAAAGCAGTACAAAAACTTCTGAATGCCTATGGCGTGGAGTTTATTGAAGCTTTACGTGAAGCACATAAAAATAAAAAGTTTAAACGCTACTATGCCACAACGGCGGAAAAATGCTTTACTGAATTACAAAAACTAAAGCAGCCACAACTAGTTTTCCCTGAAAATGTGTCTAATTTTTTAAAAAAATATAAAACTGAGTTAATTACACTCTTTGCCCCATTAGCCGAGCTAAATACAGTATATTTAAAGCTTGAACAATTACACTCTATCACTAAAAATACCAATGATTTTTTTGAAACGTATATTCGCTTTTTACGTTTAAAGCTTTTCTTTATCGCTAGAGAAAAATTATTACAAAAGAAACAACAGCACAATGTTCAATCATTTAATGATTTTTTAGGTAATCTCTATCACGCTTTACATGATGCAACACATGGACAAACCTTAGCTACTCGTATTTCACATCATTATCGCGCCGCCTTAATTGATGAATTCCAAGATACTGACCCGATTCAATATGCTATTTTTAGCCGTATTTATTATCAAAATACCGATCGCTTATTTTTAATTGGTGACCCAAAGCAGGCAATTTATAGCTTTCGGGGGGCAGATATTTTTGCCTATATGGAAGCCAGCCAAAATGCACATCGTCGTTATACATTAGATGTTAATTGGCGTTCTGAAGCGGGTTTGATTCATGCTACCAATGCTTTATTTTCAGAACACCCTAATCCTTTTTTATTGGGTAAGATTCGTTATCATGATGTATCCCCCCCACCTAATCATGAAGCGCGCCCACATTTAACCATTACAGGGGAAGCTTCGCCTCCTTTGCATTATTGGTTGGTTAATAACCCCAATCCAACAGGAAAAGCAGATAAACCACTGAGTAAAAAATTTGCAAAACCTCGTATCTATGATGCTTTAGTGGGAGAAATTTACCGTTTATTAGTGCTAGGGCAACAAGGCAAAGCATTAATTGGTGATAAACCTGTGCAAGCAGGTGATATTGCTATTTTGGTACAAACCAATGATCAAGCCATTGAAATTCAAAAAATCCTACAAAAAAGCTTTTTACCCTCGGTGTTATACAGCCAACAAAGCGTATTTGATAGCCGTGAGGCGGAAGAATTACATCGTGTACTCTTAGCCATTGCTGAACCCCATAATGAACGTTTTTTAAAAACTGCCTTAACCAGTAGCTTGTTCAGTGTATCGGGTAATCAACTCTATCATTTAGTAGAAAATGATCGTGAATGGCAGAAAAAAATTAAAGATATTCACTATTACCATACTTTATGGCAAAAACTGGGTTTCATTCAAATGTTCCGTACTTTACTCACAAAGGAAAAAGTACAGCAACGTTTATTGCAATATGCTGATGGAGAGCGGCGACTCACCAATGTATTACACCTTGGTGAGCAGTTACAAAATGCCACTAATCAAAAAAAATTAGGTATGCAAGGTTTATTAAAATGGTTTGATGGGCAACGTCACCATTTTAATAATGCTGGAGAAGAAGACAGTGATGAGCAACAATTACGTTTAGAAAGTGATGATAAACGTATTAAGATTATTACTATTCATAAAAGTAAAGGCTTGGAATATCCCATTGTTTTTTACCCTCATAGTTGGAATGCACAACAAACACGCGCAGCCAGTAAAGAACAAGCACAACCCATCAGTTACCATAATAAACAGAATGAATTAGTGTTAGATTTTAATCCCACTGAAGAAAGCAGTGATCAGCAAAAATTAGAACGCTTAGCAGAGAGTATGCGCTTATTGTATGTGGCATTAACTCGTGCAAAACATCGCTGTTACCTGATTTGTGGCAATATTAAAGATTTCCCCAAAACTGCTTTATATTATTTATTATTTCATAAAGAGCCAGAAAATATAGATGAAAAAGTTACGCTCACTGATGCAGATATTTTAGAACGTCTCACTGCATTACAGAGTAAAGTGCCTAATGATATGCTAGTTACGCCTATGCCTGAGCCCTCTCTAAGCGTATTTGAGCAACAACAAGATAAACAGCAATTAAGCGTACGTGATTTTACGCATGAGATTATAAAAAATTGGCGCGTCTCTAGCTTTAGTGCCTTATCCGCCACCCATTCTGATACCGATGCTATTGAACGTCCTGATTATGATGCACACAGTTACCATGATAAAACCGCCATGTATACCAGTATCAGCGCAGAAGAAGAGCATATTTTTAATTTTCCACGGGGCGCGCAAGCAGGAACCTGTTTACATACCTTATTTGAATATTTAGATTTTCAAAATACAGACCGCCATGAGACTATTATTACTGAAACTTTAAACCGTCATGGTTATGATGCAGAAAAATGGCAAACAACCATTCAACAATTAATTACTGATGTATTAAACACACCTCTCACTGCACAACGACAAGATTTTACTTTAGCCGCTATTTCTCGTAAAAAGCGCATTGATGAATTAGAGTTTTTTTATCCCTTAACCTTAATTAATAGTGACACGTTACGTCATGTGGTTGAAGCACATTTACCACTTAACCAACCTGATATTACTTTGTATTTAGAGCAGCTGAATTTTAGCCCTGTACAAGGTTTGATGAAAGGGTTTATTGATATGGTGTTTGAGTTTGAAGGTAAGTATTACCTAGTAGATTACAAATCAAATTTATTAGGTATGCATATGCACGCCTATCACCATGATCAACTCAGTATTATCATGCGGCGAGAATTTTATACTTTACAGTATTATATCTATATGGTGGCATTACATCGTTACTTATCAACGCGGGTGATGGATTATGATTATAATACCCATATTGGTGGCGTATATTATTTATTTTTACGGGGTATGAAACCCAACTGGGGCGCGCACTATGGCGTGTATTATGATCTACCTGATAAAGCCTTGATTGAAGCTTTATCGACTTATTTAACAGGAGATGAAAATAATGCCCCTGTGCCAACGTTTTAATTTTCTAATTGATTGTAAAATGAGATAAATAAAATTTGTAGTGTAATGTATTTTTTTAGTGTGACTAATCAACCCACTATTTTCTTATTGTTCTTTGAGCATCCATTATTAAGCATATAAAAAAATATGCTATGGTAGGACAATGTAGCGTGATAAAAAGGGAGAGTATGATGCAAATAATGGATGATTTTGTTGTACTTGATACAGAAGGTAAAGAAACTTTAACTGAAATTGCAATCAGAGATAAGCACGGTCAACTAGTTTATGAAGCATTTGTAACAGCGCATACTGATACAGCAATACAGAGACAACAAAGTAAATCATTAAGTGGTATTTTAGATGATTTAATCCCATTACTCAGTAATAAAACTTTGGTTTGTCATTATGCCGCCCATGATAGAGAGGTATTAGAGCGTAGTTTTTCTACCTTATCACGTTCTATTCCTGCGTGGCATTACAGTTGTACTTATAATGCAGCAAAAAATAGTTTTCCCTGTATAGAGAGCTATTCACTGGCATTTCTAAGTAAACATTTAAATTTAAAAGTAGAAAATAATTTTTTTAATGAACAATCGGCTCACCGTGCACGGTATGATACTGCCTTTACCTTTCAACTTTATCAAGCCATTCAAACAATAGAATTTCAAAATCATACTAAAGATACAAGCAACCCCTTTAGTAATAGCCGTGTTGATACACCTTTCCAGTATCATAGTGATGCAAAAAAAATCTATGATAATGAATTTATTCGTTTAAAAAGTGTCATTGGGGAAATTAAAGCAGATGAAAACCGTCAAAGCCGTGGCGCGGTGGTCATTGGGGAAGCGGGCAGTGGTAAAACGCATTTAATGATGCGCTTAACTCATGCGGTATTACAACAAAACCGTTTATTATTTATTCGCCAACCTAATAATGCAGATAGTATTTTATATCATATATATAGCCGTATTTTAGAATCATTTGTTGAAAAAATGCCTCAAAGTGAGCATTCACAATTAGAATATTTATTAGCAAAAAGTTTTTCACAAATTCAAATTGCCATTATCCAAGCCAAAGAAAAACCCACCCAAAAAGATAGAGATATTCTGAGTTTATTACAAGCTGATCACTTAAATATTTATAAACGTTTAGGTAGAGAAGGCAGTGATAAAAAGCGTAAAAATTGGCAATATATTGAAAAATGCACCGTAGATTGGTGGGCACGTACCTATGGGTTTAGTGGTTATGCCACAGCAATTATTAAAGGGCTCATTAAATTTTGCAGCTATTCTGCTCCCCATAAACGTGAATTAGTACGGCGGTGGTTAGCAGGGAATACACTGGAAACTGCAGAGTTAGAGAGCATTAAATTAGAAAATTGGCATGAAGAACTCAGCAAAGAAGCATTTGCCTTAGAAGCAATCGGTGTGTTTAGTAAGCTTTCTATTGCTGATAATGAACCGCTGATTGTTATTTTTGATCAATTAGAAGGTTTAAAATATTATGATAAACTCCTGTTTAATTTTGGTGAAGCTCTAAAAGAGCTGTTTACCCATGCACCCAATACCTTATTTATTATTAATCTTTTTCCCGATCGCTGGGATCACTTTTTACAGTTTTTTGATAACTCTATTACTGATCGTATTTCTCAACATCAAATTCGCCTACAACGCCCTAATCATGCAGCACTACATAGTATATTGACATTAAAAGCACAAGAAAAAAACCTTGATATTAATGTATTATTTACCCCTGAAGAGCTGACACAAATCACCCAACAAGGCTCTATTCGTGCCATGTTAAATTATGCTTCAGATTATTATCGCTATAAAGTGGATGGTGTCCCTTTACCCCACCACAGTGTAAGTTTTGAAGAACGTATTTTAAAAGAATTAAACCAACTTAAAGAAGAAATCACGCTATTAAAACGCCAGCTACCTCAAACAGAAAAACCTTCTTCCCTAGCATTACGTAACCCTGACACTATTAATTACCTCACAGCACAACGTACCCAGCAAGAACAAAACTATTCTATCAATACGATCATTACTGATAGTGATGATTTTGGTAAAGTCTTTACAATTTTTGATACATTGAAACTCATCAAAAAATTAACGATTGATTACTTATATTTAGGCAAGCGTAAGCTACCTGAGCATGTATTAATTACTGTTAATGATAAACGGTTTTTAATTGGCTTCTTACAAGTTGATGGGGCATCTTTTACCAGTCGGATTAAGAATTTTAATGAATTAGTGCTTCAATACCCTGATATTACCTTCTATTTATTTCGTGATGCACGTCACCCCCTTCCGCGTGGTAAAGTCGCATTGCATGAGATAGAAAAGTTAAAACATATGTCATATGCAGATTTTAAAATCATGGAAAAAGAGAACCGTATTACCTTTGAAATGATTTATCATTTAATTACAGATATTCAAAATCGTGATCTTGATGTTGACTTAGAAACAGCATTATTCACTATGGAGACAATATTAAGTCGCTATTGGTTAGTTGATATGTTAAAAGAGTAACTCTTTCCCTTTTTTAGCCACTTTTTTATTTAAAAAGGATATATCATGCGCCCAAGTGGACGAGCCCTTGATGAATTACGTGCAGTGAAGATTACACGTCATTATACAGATTATGCTGAAGGCTCTGTATTAGTTGAATTTGGTAACACTAAAGTATTATGCAATGCCACAGTTGAAGAACGTATTCCTCGCTTTCTAAAAGGTTCAGGAAAAGGCTGGGTGACGGCTGAATATGGTATGTTACCGCGTGCTACTCATTCACGTAATCAACGTGAAGCCGCCCAAGGAAAACAGGGTGGGCGCACCTTAGAAATTCAACGTTTAATTGCGCGTTCTCTACGTGCAGTGGTTGATTTATCTGCCTTAGGTGAACGCACAATCACCGTTGATTGTGATGTATTGCAAGCTGATGGGGGCACACGTACCGCCTCTATTACAGGTGCTTATGTTGCTTTAGTAGATGCCATCAATACCTTAATAGAAAAACGTACATTAAAGAAAAGCCCAATTTATGGGGCAGTGGCAGCCGTATCAGTGGGTATTTATCAAGGTCAGCCTATTTTAGATCTAGAATACAAAGAAGATTCAGAAGCTGAAACAGATATGAACCTAGTCATGAATGATGCAGGGGCATATATTGAAATTCAGGGCACAGCAGAAGGACATGCCTTCCACCCAAATGAATTACAAGAAATGTTGGCATTAGGTAATACAGGGATTCAACAGCTAGTTAAAATCCAACAAGATGCCTTAGATCAATAATTTTATTATTATAATTGTCCTTTCTGGTTCTAGTGCAATGGTATTGGAACTAGAAAGAAATATATTCTTTGATATCCTATCATTCCTCCCTTTTTTCTTAAATAAGCGCTGATTAAATCAATAGGGATGATATACGTCATCAAGCTTTGTATGCGCTTATCAAGTATCAGCTTCAGAAAAAATACCTCTTTATCCTAGCAGTATAAAGCAATCCCTATTTTTTATTATTGATAATTTTCAACTATTTCTAGTAGTTTATTTTATCAATACTATTGATATTTTAGTGATTATACTGGAATATAACAGCATGAAAAATGCAGATATAGTTTTATATGGTTTTTATCTGTACAAAAATAAATAAAATAACCACGGTTATTTATAATGTCACCAATTTGGAGTATTAATACATGGCAATTCGTGCCCCATCTTTGCCACAAAATGATGATCACCCTGAGTTCCGTCGTAATCATCTCAATCATAAGCGGAGCCAATATCAATATATTTATGAATATTTTAGCAATATCGCTAATGTTGATGGTGTACCAAAACAAGAAGAAGCAGATCTTCGCTATAATATAGCCATGCTTAAAAACCTTGCTTTTGGTTTTATCACTAGCTTTGTCCCACTTGTAAAACGCTATGTTTGGTTTAAGTTATTAAAAAGACCTTTTAAAGAAGACATGGATTACTTCTTTTTTGCAAACTCCCCTGTACCTGATGAAAATTTTTTAAGCACCTACAAAACAGATGAGAGCTTTGCATTACAACGTGTCATGGGTATGAACCCTGTTGTATTACAAGGGGTAACCCCTGAAAACCCACTCCCTGAAAATTTACATTATAGTGAATTAAAACGCCGCTTCCCTGAAGTTATCAGCGACATGTCTTTGCAAGAAGCAAAAGAAAAAGAACGTTTATTCTTTGTTGATTACGCCATGTTGCAATCTATGGAAGATAACCCTGGGGTGGTAGATGGGGTGCAACAATATGTCACCGCGCCTATTGCTGTATTTTATTTAAAAGATGATGGTTTATTAACCCCTGTTGCCATTCAGTTACGTCAAACATTAGCCTTAGAAAAAAACCCTGTCTTTATTCCCACTGATGGCGAACATTGGGAAGTGGCAAAAACCTTTGTTCAAGCGGCAGATGGGGATTTACATGAGTACTATACTCATGCCACACGGGTACATTATTTAATTGAAGCCTTGGTATTAGGGACACGTCGTAACTTAGCTTTTAACCACCCGATTAATGTTCTCTTAACCCCGCATTTTCAATACACTATTCAGCTAAACCATAACCATACTTTCCTAAAAGATGCGAAAGGTGTCCCCGGGGCATTTGGGGCACTGATGGGCGGAGATTACGACAGCAGTATGCGCTGTATGGCAACTGGTTTAAGTAGCTTTAATTTTCATGATATGTCACTCCCTAATGATCTAAAAAACCGTGCAGTGGACAATCCTGATTTATTCTATCCTTATCGTGATGATGGGCAGAAATCATGGGATGCAATCCAAAAATTCGCGCTGGCTTACTGTGAACATTATTACGAAAATGATGAGGCGGTTATCAACGATCATGAGCTACAAGCATGGGGTGCAGAAATTCACTCTCAAAAAGAAGGGGGACGTATTCATGGTTTCCCACAATCCTTTGATACAGTGAAAAAAGTAGCCAAAACAGTAGGGCATATTATTTTTATTGCCACAGCACACCATGCAGCCATTCACTATTCCCAATATCAATATGCGGGATTTGTACCGAATATGCCGTTTTCAAGCTATGTGCCTGCACCAACAAGCTTAGATATTCCGATTAAGGAAGAAAACCGTATTAAAATGCTGCCTCCTTACCAACCAGCATGGACACAGACCTTTACCTTTTACCTGACTAATGTAAAAGTAAATCGTATGGGACAATATGATATGGAAGACTTTGAAAAGGCTATTCACCCTACAATTAAAGTATTCCAAGATGATTTGGCGAAAATTGCGGCAGAAATTGACAAAGAAAATGAAACACGTCCTTACCCTTATCACTATATGAACCCTAAAACAGTGACAAATAGTGTGACGGTTTAATTATCTAAAGATTGGATTAAGATCAGCTATCTTAACTAATTGATGAGTTAATTTATCAAAAAAGGTGTTAATACATGTATTAACACCTTTTTTAATCATATTAAGACTTTGCTTTACATATATGCTCATGAGAAACAAGTGGCTGATGATGAAGCAATTGCTGTGCTTGACCTTGCCAGTCATCACTTTTTTCCCCTTGCAAATAATGCTCTAAACATAAGCGACACAATAATTGTAACTGGTAGGGATTTTCTTCCCCTTGTGTCAAGATAAACTCTTGATCATTTTCTTTAAATAAACAAGGAGAACGACGAATTAATTCCAAGGTTTCATAATTAGAAAACCCTTGTAACTCAATTTGATAGCCAAATAAATTCAGCAGCTCCTCCAGTTCTATATTTTGCTTATCAGCTTGATTCACACCTTGTGAACATGCCATCACAAAACCAAGACATTGCGGATCAAGTGCGGTACTGGCTAGTGCATTTAAACCATTCCAAAAGGTAATATCCAATTGAGCAGGGTAGTTTTTAATCGCAAAATCCACATCATCCATTAAAATAATCGTGGGTTTATTAGATAAATGCTCACTGACAATATCAGTAAAATAATAAAAAGGATCATCACTATTTAATAATATTTCTTTACTCCATGCACTGGGATCAATGGGCATATGTTGTAATAAATAGTGTAAAACACGTTGTTGTGAAGTAAAACGTCGATCTTTGAAGTTTAAATAAATAAACCGATAAGCTGTATATTGAGGTAACCAATTTTCTTTATAATATTCAGCTAAGTATTTTAGCTGTAATAATAAAGAAGTTTTACCTATTGTACGCTCCCCATAGATAACAGCACTTTGAATAGGATTTTCTGGGTAATTTTGCCAAAGTGAAAATAAACGCCGTAATACATCATGGCGACCAATAAAATGTTCTCCTTTGACGGGTTGTCCTGTAATAAAAGGGTTAGCAACAGTTGCTTGATTTATGTTGCTGGAGAAATTTTGGATACTGGTATGTTTAGATAGCATAATCATACTGCTATCAAGTAAATTTGCCGCAGTTAACAATTCATCACGCTCTTGTGCAGTGAGGCGGAAATGTTCTGCAAATAAAATAATAGGCTTTGCAATTTCAGGCTGGTTCACTTTATTACCTGTTGCAACTTCCTTGCGCCAACGTGCAATCGTGGTGTGATGCACGCCCATTATCTCAGCAAGTTTTTGATTTGTGACCCCCAAAAACTGCACATAGTGATTAAATAGCTGTGTAAATGTGGTGTTTACCGTGATAGGTTTCATACGATATCATTACTTTTTTATCAATTATCATCATAATTAGTGGGTTACAGCCTGTTATATAATTAATTATGTCATGTAGGAACGTCAGTTTTATAATGTAATAGTGTCCTAAGCCCCTGTTAATAGGATATTTCAGACTGTTAAATTACCTACTTGCAAAGCACGCGCCAATGCTTATTTTTTATAAAAAATAGCCTTTTTTAAGCGTTCGGGGTGCTAAACAGCATATGTTATAGATAGAAAAAGAATGATCAGCCTAAATCAACTGTCATTTTTCAGTAGATAAGTGTTTATTGTTGTGTCATTCGTCAATAAGTTGACATAATCAAGGAAAGAAGTCAGTTTTTTAGGGATAAAGGAGAAATCTTGTGACAGATTTTGAGAATCTTAAGGATGCATTTAATTCATTTAATTCATTTAATCAGCTCAAAGCCCTTGATATGTTTTCTCTAAATTCTGAAATGTCAGAGGTGTTATTTGAACTATATACTAGACCTCTTTCAAAAGTAGATGGCTATCTAATTTGAAAATTATATAAAGCAGCAATAAGGTTAAATCGAAGAGCAAAACGTTTACGTCTATTTCTATAACGCTCACTTAATATACGAAATATTTTA
>Ga0193950_1000003_pt1 | contig 204518 bp, 175 predicted proteins | sample BB_1_MG_FD_144485 | JGI IMG/M metagenome (GOLD analysis project Ga0193950, IMG submission 144485) | Microbial mat bacterial communities from the Broadkill River, Lewes, Delaware, United States - BB_1_MG | ecosystem: Environmental > Aquatic > Freshwater > River > Microbial mats | place: USA...
TAGAGCCGTTTCTTTTAATGCAATAAAAAACCTGTTATTTAAGCTTCTTTCCTTAAAACCAAATAGCTTTATTTGCATTAAAAAACTGGAAGATTTGTTTTTAATGACTCCCACTGTTGTCAGAGAGAGTCGCCATCCACCAAGAGTAAAACACCGTTCTCGTACCAGTTTAGCTTTTACTAAAAGGGCACGGAAGTATTGCTTTTAAGCCTTAACTTAATGGCAGTGACGCAGAGCGTTGTAACGAGGAAAAATAGCATTTCTCTATAAATTATATATACTTATTATAAGTCATGTTTTGCTGGTATATCATGACATAGTTTTTCCATTACCTTTATTTTTGAACGAAAATGAAGGAGAGGTTTTTTATCTTCTATAAACTCCAAATCATCATCATCTAAAAGCAGGTAGTCTATCACGCCAAGAGAAGTTGATAAATCTTTAATAAGTAGGTGTCTAGTTCGCATGATTACTTCTTTGCACATCCATGTTATTGTAGGATTATTTCGTGAAAAATGTATATCATAGCTGCTAGTAAATATTTTATACCCCTTAACCTCTTTTTTTATAGTAATTTCTTGTAAATCATAGTTATTTTTTAACCAATAACCTATATCATCTCGTAAATTTTGCATTTCTTTTATTCTAAAGATCATCAAAGCTATAAGTTGCCTAGTCCCTTTATCTTCAATGGTTATGTCATTTTTAAGATAAACTATAAAATCAGAAGAACCCTCTAAGTTTTTAAAGAGAACTTGATGGATATATATCAGCAGTTGCTTACAAGTCCATGTTTTCATATCATTCAATTTTTCTACCTATCTGAATACCCATAAATTACTCAATTTTGAGAATTATCAACCTGTTTACTAGTTGTATGGCAAGTTTTTAACATAGTACGTAAATTTTTAAATTTATACTGTTTTACCATGTCCGTTAAAATACCTAATAACAGAGAAAGCTCAGGCTTTTCTTGCTCTAAATGGCTTAAGTAATCTAATAAACTATTTACATTACCCCGCATGGCTAAATCAAGTAGTTTTTTATTCTCTTCTACTGTGAGCTGTTCTAATAATTGTAATGCCTGTTCTTTTTTTGTATGTGCATGACTATGTTGCTCAACATAATGGGCACGGTGTTTATACTGCCATGTAATATGTAAATAGTTAGCCAACATATCATATAAATATTGAGAATAAATGGGTTTTGCCAAAAAATCATTACAGCCAGCATCTAAGCAGCGTTTCCTGTCTTCTTCAAACACACTGGCAGAAACAGTAATAATCACTACCTCTTTTAGCGCATCAATATGACGAATACAACGGGTGGCATCAATCCCATTCATAATCGGCATCACTAAATCCATCAAGATAAGATCAGGGGTAATTTGGCGGGCTTGCTGTACCCCCTCTTCTCCATTGGCCGCTTCATATACCTCAAATCCTAAAGGAAGTAATAAGCGTTTTAATATTTCTCGGTTTGTGGGTAAATCATCTACAATAAGAATTTTTTTCCGCACCCCTTGATAACCTGTGCGCTTTGAGATTTTTTTATTGGGTAAATGGGTTAATTTCTCATGCCCTGATAAAGGTAATTCAATCCAGAATGTACTGCCTCTATTAAGCACACTTTTCACATAAATATGTCCACCCATCATTGTCACTAACTTATAGGTGATGGCAAGTCCTAAGCCTGTTCCTTGTGCACGGTATTTCTGCTCACCCAATTGCTTAAAAGGCACAAAAATTGTATCAACTTCATCTGCTGGAATCCCAATCCCTGTATCTTTAACTTCAAAATAAATTTTTCCATCACGGTATTTCACTATAAAACGAATCGACCCTTGATCCGTAAACTTCACTGCATTACCTAATATGTTGATTAATACTTGGCGTAAGCGTTTATCATCCACATCCACTGTATTAGGTAAAGCTGAAAGAATCTCATAATGAAAGTCTAAATGTTTTTGTTGTGTCCGTAGGCGGAACAGCTCTACTACACCATTTAATAAAGGCAAAATAGGGGTTTGAATAGGACGCAAAGTAATTTTATTTACTTCAATTTTAGATAAATCTAAAATATCGCTGATTAATGTTAATAAATAATCTGCATTATATTCAATGATATCTAAACCTTTTTGTTGTTTTTCGGTGAGTTGCCCTTCAGATAATAGAATTTGAGTATAGCCTAAAATGCCATTAAGTGGGGTACGCAGCTCATGACTCATATTAGCTAAAAAATTACTTTTTGCTTGGTTTGCTGCTTCTGCTTCTAAGCGAGCTTTTTCTGCATTTTTCTCTGCATGTTTACGCAAGGTCAGATCGGTGATGATATTGATTTCAGCCGTGATTTTATTATCTTTATCATAAATAGGACTTGCCCATAACCCCCCCCAAAACACAGTGCCATCTTTACGTTTAAAGCGGATTTCCTCTTGATAATATTCAATATAGCCCTTAGTTAAATGATTAAAATACTTTTTCAATTCTGGAATATTATCAGGATAAATAACATCCCACTTTGTTAAGTTTTGCAGTTCAATACTGGAGTATTGCAATAAATCACGCCAACGCGCATTGGTTTGAATATAACAGCCTGTTAAGTTCACCACCCCAATACCCACTGCGGCATTATTAAAAATACTTTTAAATCGATTTTTACTTTCTTGTAAGGCTTGTTGGGTAACTTTGTAATGGGTAATATCTTGGGTAAAGCCACGCATACAAATGGCTAAACCAAATTGATCAAATTCTAACTCACTACGTGCGCGTAAAAAACGTATTTCCCCTGAATGTAACAAAGTGCGAAATTCAAATTCAATTGCATTTTTTCCTTTACATGCAGTTTCTAAAATCTTTAATACTTTAGCGCGATCATCGGGGTGTACACAGTCAATAAAACCTTGATAACTGCTTTCATAATTATCAGGATCTAAGCCTACATTTAAACAATCTTGTACTGAGCGGATAAATTTATCTGTACGCATATCCCATACCCACCCCCCTAATTTTGCCATACGTTGGGAGTTACTTAAGTTTGATTCACTGGCGCGTAAGGCTTGCTCCATTTCTTTTTCATCACTAATATCAATGATAATCCCATTAAAAACGGTCTCTTTCTCATTGATATTGACGGGTTTTGCCATGCCTCGCCACCAGCGTATTTCCCCAGCAGGTAAAATAAACCGCCCTTCAAATGACCATTCTATTTTATTATTAATAGAAGCTGTAATACTATCGCGCCAGCGTGGTAAGTCATCTGGATGAATAGGTAGTAGATGGTAATTTTCTTTTAATTGTTCAGGAGAAACACCGTATAGTTCTTTACAGCGAGGACTAATATAATAAAACCCACGTGAGCCATCAGTGCGTTCATACCATTGATACAATACTCCTGGAATATTATTGGCAACGTCTTGAAACTGTACTTCTAATAAATGGGTAAATTGCTGGCGGGTATTATTAAGGGCTGATTCGTAATGCTTGCGGGTACTGATATCTTGTAAGGTTAAAATAGCATGGCTAATGTTCCCTTCATGATTAAAAATAGGCAGTGCCCATAGCTCTAAAGGTGTTCTACGGTTAGGTAATTGAATTTCAATATCATCAATTTTAGTACGATGTCCTTTAAACACACGTAATACCCCTCGACGATGCAAAGGATAGGGAGTATCTGTTCCTATAATATATAGTTGATACGTTTTGGCAATATCTTGCAAAGGTGGCGTAATAAGATGATGTCTACCAAGTAATTGTTTTGCCTGTTGATTTACAAAACAAACTTTATAAGAGACATGTATTAAGATTACCCCAATGGGTAGGTTTTGTAATGTATAAATAAATGAGTTTTCATCTACTTTATTTGTCGGTAAACGTTGGGAGAGATATTTAGGTTTTATATTTTTTTGTTCTTCTTCAAACTGCTGCTGCAAAGTAATTGCTTTAATACCATGTTTTTTTATTTTTTTAAATAAATATTTTTTTTGCTCAAATATAGTACTTTTCTTTAATACTAAATATAAAATAATTTGTATACACAGTAGTGTAATAAAAAGAATCACTGCCCAATGCACATAATACATAGCAGAAGGTAGTAAGTAATCTTTAGTAGGTAGTGATTTTTTAGGAATATGAAGAAGGAGTCGCCATTCTAAATTATGAGCCGCTTTTATTTTAACGGAATATAAAAAACTATCACTTAATGGAAGAGAAAAAAAATTAGCAGGTGCTTGAGATAATAAGGCTTTAGTGATAGTTAGCCGATTCGTGTGTGGAGAAAAAGGGAAAAAATCAGGATCATTGACGTGTAAACGTTTTAATCCTTTATTTTGTAATAAAACAATATGAGATGATTGTGAACTCGCCACTACCTCACCTGTCGGCTCAAAAATAAAAATATCCACCCCTTCAGGTACATTGAGTTGGCGTAAATAGTGACTAAGTTGTGATAAATTAAACTCGATACTTGTTAAGATATCACTTTGTATTGAGGTAGTGGGGAAGACAAGAGGTAATACAAGTTGTTGTGTATTAGGTGAAATAAAGATAGGTGCCCATTTACTACTGTCATAACGTCGGCTTAGATAATCAGGTGTCTTTTGTTGTATACAGCAAGGTTCAGAATACAGTAGTTGTAATTGGTCAGTAAAAACGTCTGTTGTATAATAATTTACGACATTCTCATAACTAGCAAGATGGCTGGTAAAGTTGATTTTTGTATCTTGTAAACGCTCTGCATATAAAAAATGCTTTTTATTATCAACAAAGCGGCTGGCATAAAGCTGTGGAAAAAGTGATAAGCTTTGCTGTAAAGTTTTGATTAAATTTTCTTCACTATATTGAGCTATATTTTTAAAAAATATAGCATTATAACGAGGAAGAGAAGAATGGGGGCTTAAAAAAGTGGCTAAATACTGATCAAGTTGCTGCTTAATCATTTCACCTATTTTTTCAACACGGTGCTTATTTTTTTCTTTTTCAATAGTGGTATATGCACTGGATACCCATATACTCATGCCAATAATAGGCAAAATAAGTAATAACTTAATTACTGTTTGTATACGTACAGCTACCCTTTGTTTAAACATAACAATCCCCTCCCTTTCCCTTAGTTTTTATTTTTAAATACAATAAACATTATTTTTTGTAGATTGGTGCTGTATTGCCATTAAGTTAAGGATTAAAAGCAGCACTTTCCTGTTACAACGTTCCGCGTTGTAGTGCAGCCAAGGAAGCTCCACATCCTCCCCCTGCACTTACACCTTGGTAACTTTAAGTAAGATGACGCAGAGCATCAGGGACTGGATTCTAACGCGGAGCGTTAGAACTAGATAATCCTTAACTTAATGGCAGTGAGGTTGGTGCTGATGTAGGAAGCCCAACATTTTTAACTCTCAGTTCAGTACCCTAGATGTTGTAAGTAACTGTACTATACAGTGTATCAATAAGATGTGATCACTGTATGTTAATAAAAGTTAAGCATATAAATCAGGATAAAGAGTTGTATCACGTCCTTTAAAACGTTTATAACTCCATTGATACTGCGCTAAACATTGGCGTGCACAGTTCTCTACTCCCTGATTTAATGCTGTGATAGAGGTATGCAAATCAGTGGCATAAATATCAGAGGAGGCAGACATAAAATGAATATGAAAGCCTTGCCCTGCAGGTAGACGCTCTGCAAATGTAAAAATAACAGGGGCACCTGTACGCACAGCTAAGCGTGAAACTAAACTCATGGTATAAGCATCTACTCCAAAAAAAGGGACCATCATCCCCGCTTCTGTAGGCACCTGATCAGGTAATATCCCTATCATATTCTTTTTTCTTAAACCTTGATATAAAGCTTTAATACCTGTTTTATCTGTGGCAACTAAGCGTGCACCTAACTGTTGTCGTCCTCGCAAGATTAATGCCTGTAAGCCAATCAGCTTCGGGGGACGGTATAAACTGGTGATAGGGTACAGCTGAGAGGCATATAAGCCTGCCATTTCCCATGCCCCCAAATGAGGCGTAATTAAAATTACGCCTTTATTTTGTGCATAAGCATTATGTAAAAGCTCTTCTCCTGAAACTTTATGAACTAAGGTCATGATACGTGTCGGTGACCATAACCATAAGGCAGATAATTCAGTAAATGTTTTACAAGTTTCCACTATGGATTGTTCTGCTAGTTGTTGTTGTTCTGGAGCAGACAAGTTAGGTAAACACTGTGCAATATTCGTTTTTGTAACAGAAATTAAACGTGAATCTGTTTGTTTTAATAGTATTTTTGCTAAAAAATTGGCTAATTTATGTAACTGGGGTAAGGTGCATAATGACCCTGCATATAAAATACATTTAATTAAAAAAGCACGCATAAATAACCTGTTATATGTTGATTATTCCAAACACAGAAACAAACTGTAGTAAAATAAAATAGGGTAACTTAACCCCTCGCCACCTTCCTTCATATATCACTATAGTGATCATTTATTCACTAGCATATATTAAGGAAGATAATATAAAAAATGATTATCTCATTATGGAGAATGGAGCACTATGTTCATGTTATCACGTCCTGTCACACTGGCTTTAACTGCCTTGAGTTTAACAGCAGGTTTTCTCAATCCTGCTTATGCTGAGCAAGCGCAAAAATCTGTGGCGATTACACAGATTGTAGAGCATCCCGCTTTAGATGCAGTACGTAAAGGAGTCAAAGAGGAGCTGATCGCTCAGGGTTATACGATAGGTAAAAATCTAAAATGGAGCTATGAAAGTGCACAAGGCAATATTGCCACTGCCAGTCAGATTGCGAAAAAATTTGCAGGAGAAGAGCCTGATGTAATTGTTGCGATTGCCACCCCTTCCGCACAAACAGCTATTGCCGCAGCCCGCCATGTGCCTGTCATTTTTTCTGCAGTCACCGATCCACTGGGTGCTAAATTAGTGAAAGATTTAGCTAAACCAGCAGGGATGGTATCAGGGGTATCTGATTTATTGCCCATTGATAAACACCTTGATTTAGTGAAAAAGATTGTACCAAATGTTAAAAAATTAGGGGTCATTTTTAACCCTGGGGAAACTAATTCAGTCAGTACCGTCGCACAGCTTACTAAACATGCAAACAGTATGGGGATTGAGGTGGTCGAAAGTGCTGCCACAAAATCTTCTGATGTATTAGCCGCAGCACGTGCTTTAGTGGGTAAAGTAGAGGCTGTTTATCTGCCAACAGATAACACCGTGGTCTCAGCCATTGAAAGTGTGATAAAAGTGGGCGCTCAAAATAAACTGCCCATTATTGCAGGTGATACAGATTCTGTAGTACGTGGTGCAGTGGCAGCTGTTGGTTTTAACTATTACGACTTAGGTCGCCAAACTGGCATCATGGTTGATAAAGTCTTAAAAGGTCAAAAAGCGGGTGAATTAGCAGTAGAACATGTACAAAAATTAGAATTGTTCATTAATATCAAGGCGGCTAAAAAAATGGGTGTTACTATTGATCAAGCATTAATTGATCAAGCAAAAAAAGTGATCACTGAATAAGCCATAGAATTTCCTCTTAAGCTTAATGACTATAGTGACATAGCTGTTCTAGTGACTTTTTATACTTTTATACAAAGTCACTAGCGCAATAATTATAAACAACACCTTTTTATCTCTATTATCACAATGCCATCACACAAGATAGCATCGTTATTCATTTATTTTATTTGGGAGCAATTGTGAGTACTATTGCCTTTTTTGGTGCGATTGAAACAGGGTTAGTTTTTTCTCTGGTAGCAATGGCAATTTATTTATCTTTTCGTGTGTTAGATTTTCCCGATCTAACCGTAGATGGTAGCTTTCCATTAGGTGCAGCTGTTTCTGCTGCTTTAATTGTCTCTGGAACAAATCCTTGGTTAGCCACATTAATTGCTATTTTTGCTGGTGCAATTGCAGGCATGATCACCGCATGGCTAAATGTGCGCTTAAAGATATTAAACTTACTTGCCTCCATTTTAACGATGATCGCCTTATACTCGATTAATTTACGTATTATGGGCAAACCTAATATTGCTTTATTAACAGAAAATACCGTTTTAACGCCTTTAGATAACTCCCCTTTACCTTATTACATCAACACACCTTTAGCTTTTGCGGCGATTGTGATGGTTGTGTTGTATATTATTTATCGTTTTTTAAGTTCTGAAACAGGACTTGCGATGCGCGCAACAGGGGCTAATGCACGTATGGCACGGGCGCAGGGGGTGCATACCAAATGGATGATTATCATGGGGATGGCATTATCAAATGGTTTAGTCGCCTTAGCGGGGAGTTTATTTGCCCAAAGCCAAGGTAGTGCAGATGTGACCATGGGTGTGGGGGTAATTGTTGTCGGTTTAGCCTCTGTGATTGGGGGGGAAGCAGTATTATCCCCACGTACCGTATTACGTGCACTGATTGCTTGTGTGATTGGGGCGATCTTATACCGTCTTGCCATTGCACTCGCATTAAATGCTGATTTTATTGGTTTAAAAGCCCAAGATTTAAACTTAGTCACCGCTGTGTTAGTCACCATTGCAATTGTTTTACCGGGGGCTAAACTTTCCTTAAAATCTAAATTTTCACGTGGGAACCAAAGCAAATGATTAATGTAAAAGATTTAGCCATTACCTTTGGGCGCGGTACACCACTGGAAACCGCTGCCTTACGAGGGATTGATTTAACCATTCCAACAGGGCAATTTATCACTGTTATCGGTAGTAATGGCGCAGGAAAATCAACTTTTTTAAATAGTCTTGCGGGGGAGTTAATCCCTGATTTTGGTTCTATCCATATTGATGAGGAAGATGTTACCTATTTACACACTGAACAACGGGCGCGTTTAGTGGCGCGGGTTTTTCAAGATCCGATGGCAGGCACCTGTGAACACTTAACCATTGAAGAAAATCTAGCTCTTGCTATTATGCGGGGTAAACGCCGTGGTTTAGGGGCAGCGATTAAAGAGATTTGGCGTGAACGCTTTTATCATGAATTAATACGTCTTAATCTAGGTTTAGAGAAACGTCTTAATGATAAAATGGGCTTATTATCAGGTGGTCAACGCCAAGCGATTAGCTTATTAATGGCAACTTTAGAACCAATGAAAATCTTATTATTGGATGAGCATACTGCTGCTTTAGATCCTAAAACTGCTAATTTTGTACTCAATTTGACTCAGCAAATTATTGAAGAGCGTAAATTAACGGCACTTATGGTTACACACAGTATGCGCCAAGCTTTAGATGTGGGAGAACGTACAATTATGTTACATGAAGGGCGTATTGCTTTTGATGTAGCAGGAAAAGATCGCGTAGGCTTAGAAGTCAAAGATTTACTTGCCCTATTTGAAAAATGTAAAGGCGAAGCATTGAGTGATGACAGCTTATTACTCAGTTAAGTAATAAATTAAAGGGCAATATAATCCTATATATTGCCCCTTAAAAATTATTCAAAATCTTGAATATCTAAATACACCATTGTTTGATTTAACAGTTGGTAAGCAATTTCTCCAAAGGTAATGGGACCTTGAATTTCACCTGTATTTTTACCTTCTAATTCAGAATATAAATAATTTAGAATGCAATTACAAGAGAAAAGAGGAGCTTGCATATTTTGGGGTAAAGCTTGCTCAAAATCACTGATATAATTTGTGATGGGTTTTGCCAATTTATAGGTTACTTTTTCAAATACAGGCGCGTATAAATTCACTTTTTGTTCAGCTTCATCAATGCCTTGAAAGCTCACATTAACCATTGCACCACAATAATCGGCAACTAATGGGTAACGAGTATCAACAGTATTTTCTTGCAAATACTCTGCAAAATTACGTTTTTCCCCATTGATATAACATTCTTTAACACTAAACCCTTCTTCTTCAAAAGTAATATCATCTCCATCACTTTGTTCAAAAATATTTAAAATATTAATGATTGCCATTTTATTTTTGGCTAAGCTGACATGCATCACAACCGCTTCACTTTCAGAAGAGTCTGCAGTACGCCCATTAAATACACAAGCTGAATGAGTGCTTAAATCTTCTAACTGCACCCCAGCAATCCAACCTAAGATAGGTTTAAAAAATAAATTAGGGTAATTGGGGGCGTTTTCAGCATAACTGACATGAGCAGGGCTGGTTGCAGGAATAATAATTAAAGAAAAACCATTTTCAGGTGCATCATTGGCAATATTAGGTAAGGTTTCATCAGAGTAATATTGTACTGATACATCTTCAACATAATCAGGTAATACAGTTGCAAAAATATGCTCTTGGGTATTAATGCCCCCTTTTTCTGACATGAAATAAGGAATACTTCCACCTACCCAGCGACCTTTAGGGAGTTGAGCCAATAACTTAGCATCAGCGGCAAGGAAAAGGATTTCCCCTTGTTGAATACGCTCACGGGTTTCATCAATGGTTAATAACATATGTTTATAGCCTCTTGTGGTATTTATTGCTCAAAAATAGTGCGGATATCATCTTTTAAAATCGATTGATAACGTTGAAAAAAAGTATAGGTTTCTTCGATACAACGTTGTACGTTTTCAGGTGAATCATCTATTTGTGTTGAACGAATAATACGTGCAAGAAGCATACTTGCAGGTACAACACGACACTTGTAGCTTTTTTTACCTGTCACAAGTTGTGACCAAATATGATTAGATTTCTCTGGTAACATATGTTGTCCTCCAAACATCACATACTTTTTGCAATAATTATGCAGTGGAAATACTAAGTAATTTAGTATGAGGCGTGGGATTGTGTTTTGCTTATATTTATTATTTTGATAAATGATTGTAGAGTAATATTGTATATACTCCACTATAGCATATTTTACATTATGATAAGAAGCTGTGATATAGGCTACTTTTATACAGATTATAAATATAACCATGCTTTAAAAAGTGTAATTGGTATATACTTTTTTTCAGCTGTTAAAATTAAAAAGTATCATTCAGATTATAGGCTAAAAGTTGATATACAATGCCTTTTAGATTGAGTACAGGGATGCAAGGACGGAATAAGGTATAAAAGGGAAAAAATGGCGAGGATTGAATTTTTAAATGTGGATTTAGATCTAGAATCAAAACATGATTTAACACCATTAATAGAAGATTTTAGTGAAAATGTGAGTATCATGCACCATGAGCAAGGAGAAATAAATAAAGCTTCTTTTGAGCTAGGTAGTATAGCAGATACGCCTAATCAATTAATTTTAGAGTATGGAAATCTTGTTGAGAATTTACCCAAACAATCTAGAGCTTTATGGGATAGCTGTAGTAAAAGAGTGCTTGATCTTGGTTTTGAATGTGAAGGTCAGGTGACAGGTGCACCGATTAGTTTAACTGAAATCTTATCAATAGAATCAACTAAGCTACTTTCGAGGCTCAATATTATAATAGCAATAACAATCTATGTTTCACCTTAATTAGTTGGTTAGTAAATAGAGATGATTAATGTGGAGCTATTTTAAAAATAGGGAAAAGAAAGGAAAAAGGAAAATAAAAAAGAAGTTCTAAGATAGAGAGATGGTGCCGATGGCCAGACTCGAACTGGCACGGCTTACGCCACTACCCCCTCAAGATAGCGTGTCTACCAATTCCACCACATCGGCACAAAACATATAATGATACGTTTTAGAAGGTGCATAATAATAGCACCTTCTGAAAGAATTTCAACTGTTTTTATTCAGTTTTTGGTATATCTGTAGCAGGTAATTCACTGGTAACAGGAATTTCTGCCGCAGGTTGAGGAATCTCAGTTGAAATAGTTGTTGCAGGCGCAACTTCTTCTACAACACTGGTTTTTAAGCCAGAATTAAAGAAGTAAGCTAATAATAAGCTAGTAATAAAAAAGCAGGTGGCTAAAATAGCCGTTACACGGGTTAAAAATGACCCTGATCCTTCACTACCAAAAACAGTAGAGGATGATCCACTTCCAAATGCAGCACCTGCATCGGCACCTTTACCATGTTGAATGAGGACTAAACCAACCAATCCAACACAAATCAATACGTGAACAACAGAAAAAATAGATTGAAACATAGTTTTACGCTATAGAGTGTTTATCTGGCAGCCTGACAAATGGCTAAGAAATCATCCGCAACAAGTGCTGCGCCACCAATCAGTCCGCCATCAATATCGGTCATGGCAAACAATTCAGCAGCGTTATTTGGTTTAACACTGCCCCCATAAAGAAGTTGTAAATTTTCAGCAATTGTTGCATCGTGCTCTGCAATACGTGCACGAATGAAGGCATGCATGGCTTGCGCTTGCTCAGGGCTGGCTGTTTTGCCTGTGCCAATTGCCCACACAGGTTCATATGCCACCACTGCATCTTTAAGTACTGATACACCTTGTGTGGTAAGTACCGCATCAATCTGTTCGGCAATCACTGCTTCAGCTTGATCGGCTTCACGCTCGGTTAAAGTTTCACCAACACATAAAATCGGGGTTAAGCCACCTTTTTGTACTGCTGCAAATTTCTCAGCAACCAGTTCGCTAGATTCTGCATATAAGCTTCGACGCTCAGAATGTCCAATAATGACATAAGTACAGGCTACATCCGCTAACATGTTTACAGCCACTTCACCTGTGTATGCCCCTTTTTCATGTTCAGAGGTATTTTGTGCACCCCATAAAATAGGTGATCCTGTTAAAGAATCATTCACTTGGGCAAGATAAACAGCAGGGGGACAAATGGCAACACGTGCTTTTTCTACATTTGCAACGCCTTGTTTTATACCATCCAATAAGGCTTGGTTAGCTTGGAGGGAACCATTCATTTTCCAATTGGCTACGACCAACGGTTGACGCATTCTGAGATATCTCCTTATATAAGAGGCGAGATGGTAACGCTTGTTAGTGAAAAAAGCAACTCTCTGCTTAACTTACATGCGTTTACAAGAAATGAATTTAAGATAATACAGTATATCATGAGTTTGTAATAACGTGAATTCAACAACATGGTATATTCATTTATGAGTAATAATATAGTCGCTTATTTGCGTAACATATCCTTAAGATGACTTAGGTGCGCTTTAGCAATGGCTTTTTTCTCTTCAGGCGGTTTGTCTGATTTAATTCTGTCGCCTTCCCAGACTAAATCCTCTTGGGGAAGTTCTTTAATAAAACGACTGGGATCACAGCTGATCATTTCATCATAACGTTTACGACGACGAGCATAGGTTAAGGTTAGGTGTTTTTGTGCACGGGTAATGCCCACATAAGTCAGTCGCCGTTCTTCTTGAATTCCTGTCTCACTTTCCATGCTGTTACGATGGGGCAGTAATTCTTCTTCCATACCAATCATATAAACATAGGGAAACTCTAAACCTTTGGCTGCATGTAAAGTCATCAAGGCAACCCCAAAATTGCCTTTTTCTTCATTTTGCCGCTCTAATACATCCATCAACGCAAAATGGGAGACAATTTCCCCAAGGGTTTTATCTTCTTCTTCCTGTAGCTTCTCTAACCATGTCACCAACCTGTTGACATTTTCCATACGTCTTTCAGCCGTTTTGATATCTTTACAGGTATCTTTTAACCAGTGTTCATAACCAATGGAGCTGATGACTTCTCTTACTAATGGAATGACTTCTTCAGTAGTGGAGCGGTAAGCAATTTTATCAATCCACAGGGTGAAACGTTGTACATTTTCCAAAGTACGGGGGCTTAAAACTTCAGTCAGTCCTAATTCATTACTGGCATCAAATAAACTGACTTGGCGTGTATTAGCGTAGTTACCTAATTTTTCCAAGGTGCTGCTACCAATTTCACGGCGGGGCACGTTGGCAATACGTAAAAATGCACTATCATCATCAGGATTTACGATCAGGCGTAAATACGCCATGATATCTTTAATTTCAGCCCGTGCAAAAAAGGAGGTACCACCGCTAAGGTAATAAGGAATTTTATGATGGGTTAAAATATGTTCAAAAATACGTGCCTGATGATTACCACGGTATAAAATAGCGTACTCACCGTAATCAGCTTGGTTTAAAAAACGATGGTTGATTAACTGGGCAATCACTTGTTTGGCTTCTTCTTCCCCATTTTTAGTCACCAATACTTTAATAGGGTCGCCCATACCTTTATCACTCCACAGCCGCTTTTCAAAAACGTGGGGGTTTAAACCAATCAATTTATTCGCAGCGGTTAAAATACGGTTACTGGAGCGGTAATTTTGTTCTAATTTGATCACTTTTAGGCGTGGATAATCTTTGGCTAATAGAGCAAGATTTTCAGGTTCTGCCCCCCGCCATGCATAAATAGATTGGTCATCATCGCCTACTACAGTGAGTGCACCCCGTACTCCTGTTAGCAATTTTACTAATTGATATTGGCTGGTATTGGTATCTTGGTATTCATCGACTAATAAATAGTGGATACGATTTTGCCAACGCTCTAACACCTCTTCATTGTCAGCAAATAAACGCGCGGGAACAGTAATCAAATCATCAAAATCCACAGCATTAAAGGCGCGAAGTTGATTCTCATATTGATTATAAATTTGGGCAATTTTAAATTCTTGCTCTTCAGTTGCGGATTCTAAGGCTTGTTTTGGTAAAATCATCGCGTTTTTCCAGCGTCCAATTTGCTGCTGGCATTGCTCAGTATACTCTTCGTCTGCAGTAAACCCTTTATCAATAATCCCTTTGATTAAACCTTCACAATCTTGGGCATCTAAAATAGTGATATTGTTTTTAAAACCAAGACTTCTGATCTCACGCCGAATAATCTGTAAACCTAAAGTATGGAAAGTGGAGACGGTTAAACCTTTTGCAGCTTTGCCTTTTAAAATTTCTCCTACCCGTGATTTCATCTCTCTGGCAGCTTTGTTAGTAAAGGTCACCGCTGCAATATGTCGGGCTGGAATGCCTGCATGATTCACTAACCATGCAATTTTTTGGGTAATAACCCGCGTTTTACCACTGCCCGCGCCTGCCAGCACAAGCAAAGGAGACTGAATATATTCAATCGCTTCCCGTTGACGGGGATTGAGGTTTGACGACATAGTTGATAGGTACTCGAAGAAAAGGCGGCTTAATTTTGGGTGAGTGTGGATAACGATAGCACAGTTTTACACTGTGGGTAATGTTGACATACCCACACATATTTACCTTTATGCGCCCCTTTTTTAATCTGGCGATAGAGTAAATTAGCATGACAACGTGGGCATTGATGATGGGGTTGTGCTATTTGTGCATCAATGGCTAAGTTTAAATGCAGGCGGTTATTTAAAGCTTTACATAAACTCCCCAAAGGATAGCGGGGATAAATAGGAATTCTTAACACAGGAATCCGTGCACTGTTTAATGCACTGCTGATAAATTTATGTTGTAAACGGGTCGGTAAATCAGCCTGCTCTTTTTCAAATAAAATCACCCCCATAATATCCAAACTACGGGTATTCATGATTACAAAATCGACTTGTTTATCTGCCAAACGTGCATGAGCGGCATCACTACTTTGGTGTTCATTGGCAGGAATGAGGATATCAATAAGGCGTACTTTGGCTAAGACACGATAAGGATAGTGGGCAAAAATTTTCTCTAAAGCTTGGTATAAGGTGATGTCTACGGTAGAGAAAAAATGTGGGCGCAATTGATAGTTTAATGCACTGTACTGGGCATTAATATCCTCTTGTGCATATTGCTCATCCGCTAATAAGGTATTAACAGGAGGCAGATCAGTCTCAGTTTTTGCCACAGTCATCGCTTGTGACGGCGGTGACTGAGCAGGGGTATAGCCTTTTTTTAACTGAGGGAAGTAGTGACAGGCACGTGTATAAAAAGCAGGGGAAATAAAAAGGAAAATTCCTATTCCTACACTGCATAAAAGCAGCCCTATAATGATAATACTTGTAACAGTCACACCACCCTCAATTTAAATTAATGAGCTATTTTGCTGCACGGCTGTAAGGATTATCAGATAAATCTGACCATGCATCATTGTCAGCTTGGAATGTAGAATAAGCTTCATAGACTTTTTTGAAGGTTGGGTCTTTTGCTGCTTCTTCTTCTAAGGCTTCAGTGGTTAAACGTTTAAGTTCTTTTAACACATCAGCAGGATATTCTATCACTTCAACATTATTTTCAGTTTTTAGCTTACGTAAAGCCGCAATGTTGCGTCCTTCAAATTCAGAGTACATCCATTGGTTGCTAGCACGGGCTGCAATTTCAATGATTTTTTGTAAATCAGCTGGGAGTTCGCTCCATGCTTGTTTGTTGACTACTAACTCAAGTGCAGTACCTGGTTCGTGCCATCCGGGGTAGTAGTAGTATTTTGCTGCACGGTATAAACCAAGACGCTCATCATGGAAAGGACCGACCCATTCAGTTGCATCAATTGTGCCACGCTCTAGTGCAGTGTAAATTTCTCCACCTGCCATTAATACAGGGGTTCCACCTGCCTTAGCTAATACTTTTCCACCTAAACCGGGGATACGCATTTTTAAGCCTTTTAAATCCTCGACGCTTTCAATTTTTTTATTGAACCAGCCACCCATTTGTACTCCTGTGTTTCCAGCAGGGAAGGCAACCACGCCATGTGGCTCATAGATTTCATTCCATAGCTCCATTCCACCACCGCTGTAAAACCATGCATTCACCCCTTTTGCAGTCATGCCAAAGGGGACAGCAGCCATAAATTGTGCGGCAGGGACTTTACCAGCCCAGTAATAAGACGCACCGTGTCCCATTTGCACTGTGCCTTGTGAAACTGCATCAAAAGTTTGTAATGGGGGGACTAATTCACCGCCTGCAAACACTTGAATTTTCAAGCGTCCATTACTCATTTGTTCAATATCTTTACTTAAATGCTCAATCCCTTCTTGGAAAATAGGGAAATTAGGTGGCCATGTGGTGACCATTTTCCATTCATACACTTTGGCAGGTTCAGCTTTGGCTGTATCTGCTGCATCATTGGCTGAATTGGTTGCAGCATCATTGCCACCGCCACATGCAGAGAGTAGGGCAATACTACCCGCAAGGGCAACACCGCGAACGAGGTTTGTTGTGAACATATAAACTCCTTAGATGGGGTCAGCTTCTTTTTTATTATAGCTTGTTAAATTAAAAATACGGGCTTGTCTTTATACCGTGGCAATAGATTACCATTGATAATAATGACAGACAAAGAAAAAACCCTTGATGATATTTTCCTCTTGTTATTAAGAGTGAATCAATCACCAAGGGTTCAACTAATACCTTGTTACAGTATAGTACAGAGATTACTTATCTATAGTGAAATAGAAAAATTAATCTTCACCCATAAATACAGCTAACAAGTGTAATAAATGCATGAATAAGTTGTAGATGCTTAAGTATAAACCTACAGTTGCCATGATGTAGTTGGTTTCACGTCCATGTACCATTTCGCTGGTATCATATAAGATTAAACCAGACATTAATAACACGACAATAAAGGAGACTGCTAAAGCTAATCCAGGGATGCTAAATAACATGGCCACTAAGCTGGCAATAATCGCAACGATTAAGCCTGTCATTAAGAAGGCACCCATGAAGTTAAAATCTTTCTTCGTAGTCAGTGCATAACCTGATAAACCTAAGAAAATAGTTGCAGTGGTTCCAAAGGCCAACATGACTAACTGTCCACCATTACTGAAGTTAGTCAGGTATAAGTTAATGATAGGGCCTGCAATAAAGCCCATGAAACCTGTAAAGGCAAAAACACTGACTAAGCCCCAACCACTATTTTTAAGTGCATTAGTGGCAAATAATAAGCCGATCATCACAACTAAAGAAATAATCCAGTGTATAGGTGGCGCGTCCATTGCCATTGCTACACCTGCCATCACAGCACTAAATAGCAATGTCATGGAAAGTAGGGTGTAAGTATTGCGAATTAATTTATTAATTTGTTCGCTGGTTGCAACTGAAGTATCAATGACTTCAGGGGCAAAAGTATTCTCTTTTGCTTTTAATTCCATGGTATTTTCCCTCTAAAAATAATACCTTATTTTCCCTTATTTTTTAGGAAAATTCAAAATAAACTTGTATCTCAGCTATAGCGATAACTGGTTACTTCCTTATCTTTTTTAATCTTGGTATCTCAACATTAAATGACATAATATGGAAGTATTGCCTAGTATGTCATATTTACTATAGCTTGTTAAGCTTAATATCAAGGTTTTATTATCTAAATAAAAGTAAAAAAACCCTATAAGTCAAACTTATAGGGTAAAACTTCAACTTAGTGATTGGCGTTTTTAGCTAATAAGTTGTATTAAGCACCACCGCCACGTTTAGCACGTAGGCGTTCTAATACTGCATTACTAGACGCATTGCCTTTGACAATGCCTGCTTTACGTAGTTTATCTTGTAAATCATCACCTGATTCTTCTTGCTGCATTTGCATCGCAGCCGTCATTTGATCAGAGCGTTTTTGTTGGCGTTTTTTAATCCGCTCTAAAGAATCCGTTGCAGAGCGTAATGCGGTATTAGAGCCTGAGAACTTTGCCGCAGCAGCAGAACTCGCCTCTTGTACCTTCTCGGTTGTTTTTACCACACTAATTTCGCGTTGCATGGATTTAATATTACGTTCTGTATTACGAATCGTTTGTTTTAATTGCGTTAAACTGGCGTTGTAGCCATCTAACACACTTTGTTGTGCTTCTAATTCATTTTCTAAATCAGCAATTTTTGTTGCGATTTCATTGGCTAAATTTTCGTCACCTTTATCTAAGGCTTGCATGACGTATTCTTCGTATTCATTGATGCGTTTACGCAGTTGTTTAACTTCACGCTCTACGCCCATTTGCTCTGCCATCACTTTGGCGAGATTTTCTTTCGCTTGATCTAAATGTACTTTTGCATCACGCATTTCTTCATCCAAAATTCGTAAAGCTTGTGTGTCAATAATGGCCTCACCCATTTCGTTACCTAAGCCACTAAACGCCGTCATCATCTTGCTAAAAAAACCCATAATTCCTCCCGATTACTGTACTAAGTAATTCATTAGTTCTTCAACAGCAGTCAGTGTGTTATCACTGAGTACACTCAATTCTTCAACCATCTCATCTAAACTAGATTGGGTAGACAGTGCCCCAAAGACAATATATTGGTTACCTACTTTTGAAAAAGAAGACAGTGGCATGGCAACCGTCATACTTAATAGCGTATCCAATAATTCTACGCGTTTTTCTTGTATGACTTCAGACTCCTTCCATAAGTGAGTAATACATAAAATCTGACTTTCATCAACTGTAATATAAATAGGAAACTCTTCACGATCAGTGATGGTGACAACCACAACGTCAACCTCATCACCTGCCATCACTTCTGTATTAAAAGTCAAACCCGTATCGTACGTTACAACACCATTCAATCCAGTGGCAAGTTGCTGTAATTTCTCTTCAGGACTCATACGTCTCTCCATATCTATCCAGTTAAGACATAATATGGGGTAACTTCCATAATATGTCAAGAGTGAATGTAATAAAAAATTTTTTATTTGTTAACACACATTAGCATAGCCAAAAATATGTGTATACAACAGCAGGTTTTATTCATATAAAAAAATAGCATCGGCTGGTAAACTGTTTTTTTGCTGTGCTTTTTAAGCGATTTTCATACCATATAAGTAATAAATACGAATAATATAGATATGTAGTATATCCTCATGTCATTGTAAACCACCTCATTCATCACCTGCCTATCTATTAACAAGGCAAAAATGTTAATCATTAAGGTTAAGCTTATGTTTCGTTTCCTTTGTTTTTATCTACCCTGTTTTTTCTTACTCATCGCTTGTGAGCAAGAAAGTTTTTTAGCGGCTGTATTGGAACAGTCTAATTTTGCCTGTGAATCAACACAAACTATTGAAGAAACCATTATTAAAGAAATTAATATATTACGTAGCAGCTCGCAACAATGTGGTAGTGATACCCAACCTGCTGTGAGGGATGTTACATGGCAAACACGTTTATATCGTGCTGCCAATCGTCACAGCCAAGATATGGCAAATTTTGATTATTTTTCACACATTGGTTCAGATAGTAGTAGTGTGGGTGAACGAACACGTGAAGCAGGTTATCAGTGGACACATGTAGGTGAAAATATTGGAGCGGGTTACAGTGGGGCAAAAGCTGCCTTGGATGCATGGCTTGCCAGTGAAGGGCATTGTAAAAATTTAATGAGCCAAGAATTTACGGAAATAGGAGTGGCGTGTGCAGTGCGTAATGAAGAGAATAGCCAATATACAATTTATTGGACAATGGTCTTAGCCACTCCTCGATAAATTTTTGATATAAACCATAGTCGAATATCATCAGAAAGGCTACTATAGGCGCGTTAATTTATATTCTCTTACCTTATCATTTTAGGTGTTTTATGTCGGATACAGCATTCACAATTGCAGGCAAAGATTATCGTTCTCGCTTACTTGTGGGCACAGGAAAATACAAAGATTTACAGGAAACACAATTAGCAATTGAAGCCAGTGGGGCGGAAATTGTCACGGTTGCCATTCGTCGTACCAATATTGGGCAAAATGCTGATGAACCTAATTTGTTAGATGTGATTTCCCCTGAAGAATACACGATCTTACCCAATACAGCAGGCTGCTATACTGTTGAAGATGCAGTGAGAACCTGCCGCCTTGCACGTGAATTATTAGATGGTCATAACTTAGTAAAACTAGAAGTATTAGGGGATGAAAAAACCTTATTCCCTGATATTATCGCTACTTTAGAAGCTACAAAAATCCTTGTTAAAGATGGCTTTGACGTAATGGTATATACCAATGATGATCCCTTGATTGCAAAACGCTTAGAAGAACTTGGGTGTGTGGCGGTGATGCCACTGGCTGCTCCCATTGGCTCTGGTTTAGGAGTGCGTAATCCTTTAAATATTTTAACTATTGTTGAAAATGCCAATGTGCCCATTTTAGTGGATGCAGGGGTGGGTACAGCATCAGATAGTGCAATTGCAATGGAACTAGGCTGTGATGGTATTTTAATGAATACAGCAATTGCAGCAGCGAAAGATCCTATTTTAATGGCATCAGCAATGAAAAAAGCCACTGAAGCAGGGCGTGAAGCCTTTTTAGCAGGACGTATGCCACGCAAGCGTTTTGCCAGTGCTTCTTCTCCAATTGATGGGCTATTTTTCTAAAGATAGTATATTTTAGTGTATATCAATAGGGGGAGAAATATACTCCCCTTATTATGGTGCCTTACTCTCCTAGTTTAAGTTAGGAAGCAGTTGGTAAAATATATAATACTTGTTTTTCACCATTTGTATAAATCACTTCAAAATCAGAAGTCGTATCATTATTTACATCATTAATTGGATTAAGCTTTGCTTTCCCATCTGTAACACCTGATGATTCAACACGATAATCCATGACGGCATGATAAGTTTTATCTCCAATAACATGCGTAATACGCCCTTGACTGTCTAAACTGGGCTGACCTGAAGCGGATAATAAAGTTTTAAGCTCTTCCCAATAAGCAGGCGTTGGATATAAAAGCTGCTTATAAGTACCTAGCTCATCTTTAAAGTACCAAGCATATAAGGTTTGATTAGGATTATTCGCTGATTTTTCAGCATAAAGCCCTAAAGAGCTATCATCTGCAACTAAATGACTTTCATAGGCGGCTCTTGCCGCCATCCATAATGTTGTATCAGACCAATTTAAATATGTTTTTTTAGTAATTTGAGAAACACGTAATACCCCTAAAGCATGTTGCTGGCTTTTTAAGTTAATTTTTTTTAGTGTATCGTTAAAGCTTGTATACTGCTGCAACGCTGCTAATACTGTGACTGCTTGATCTGCTTTTGCCACCATATGCAAAATACCTGAATTATCTTCATGCATCCCTAATTTATGTTGTGCTGTGTTTGTACTGGTACGAATAGGGCGCACATGTAATCTTTTCTGTGGTAAATATAAATCGAGTAAATGACTGTCTTTATCTTGAACTAATACCTCATTACCACTGTCTTTAATAATATGGGGAGAAGTTTGTAGGCTTGATAAAAAACCATCACTATTTAGCTCAATAGCAGGGGGAAGCGTATTATCTACAGGTTTAGAAACAGAAGAGCCTTCTGAATGTGCACATCTAAACCCAACAACATAGCCTTGACCAAGTGGTGAATAACCAGAGCGAACTGTTGCAACAAGACCGCTTCCTGTTCTCATTAACCAGCTACTTCCACGAACTGTTTTATGTTCTCCTGATTGTGCCCCTTTTGGATTATTTTTAGGGCTATATTGATAATATTTTTCATCATACCAATCTGCTGTCCATTCAAATAAATTCCCTGACATATCCATCACACCATAAGGGGAAGCCCCTTTAGGTTTACTCCCTACTACCTGTGTTGTGCCCGCGCCACAACCTGGCCCGATTGTATTTCCCTCTACTTTTTGATTCATCACTGTATAATCACAAGAGGGGGCTTCATTTCCCCAAGGGTATAAACGCCCATCTGTGCCGCGTGCTGCTTTTTCCCATTCAGCTTCAGTGGGTAAACGTTTACCTTCCCATGTACAAAAATCACTGGCTTGTTGGTAATTAACACAATTAACAGGGTGATGGGTATTCCACTCTAAACCTGCATTACAGCCACCCCCTTGGTATAAATCAGTACACTGCCCTGCTTCACGACATTGATTATAGCGTTCAAAGGTTACAAGATATTTATCAATAGAAAATCCATCTACATGTACCTGATGTACAGGTTGAGCTGTGTCTTGACATACAATCGTTTCATTATCAGTACACCCCATTGTAAACTCACCAGCTGGAATAGGTACTGTTTCAGTATAAGATACCGCTGCTACACTCCCAGCATAACTGAGTAAAATAAAACTTAAATATTTAAAAGAAGACATTTTTAATAACATAACTAACGCTCACTTATTATCTTTTATTTTGCACAACGAAAACCGATTGCAATACTGTAATCACTGGGCTCATAAGGAAAACGGGAGGTTGAACGTAATTCATAGCCTTGGCGACTAAAAAAATCCCCTCCACGTGTCGTACGATAATGCCCTGTTTCAGGGCCTGTAGGGTTTTCAGCTACACTAATGGCATAATAATTTTCATCGTACCAATCTGCTGTCCACTCCCATAAATTCCCAGCCATATCCATTGCACCATAAGCGGATGCACCTTTGGGTTTACTTCCTACATCCATGGTACTCCCTGTATTACAGCCTAAATAACCTGCATTAGCTCTATCCATCACTGCATATTCACAAGAGGGGGCTTCATCCCCCCATGGATAAATTCGCCCATCTGTTCCTCGAGCTGCTTTTTCCCACTCAGCTTCTGTTGGTAAACGTTTACCTTCCCACTCACAAAAAGCTTTAGCCTGAAACCATGTCACACCATTTACTGGAAATTTATCCACACCTTCCCAGCCATAATTTAATGCACCCCCTGTTGCGGGTGGTAGGCATTTTCCTGTACTAACACATTTTTGATAACGTTGAAATGTGACTTCATATTTATCAATTTTAAAGGCTTTCACTATAATGTTGTGTTGTTGTTCACTGCTTGTAAAAGCACAAAAAAAATCTTTATCTGGATCACAGCCCATCATAAACTCACCTGCTGGAACACTGACCATTTCAGCTTCATCTATGACTTCTGCATAGGAAATACTCGCATAGTTTATAAAAAAGAGTGGCAAGCCCTTTTTTAATAGATAATGTAATGTTCTCATTTAAAAAATCCTTCAGTAAAAATACCTGTCATCATGTTATTTTTGATAAAAATACTATGGCTTTATCTGTCGATACTATATTGACGAAAATAAATTGTCAATTTTGACAAAATATAGAGCAAAGCTTCTTTTATTAAAACCTATTGACAATCGGTTTTCACCATGTAAAGATAAATACTCTTTCATTTGAAATAGCTGCTGAATCATTATGCAACTGGGTAATCTAGAAAAACAGGTCTTACATTATCTTTGGCAACATAAAGTTGCTGATGTAAAACAAGTGTATGCTTTTTTTGCAAAACAGCGTGGGGGATCGTTAAATACGATACAAAGCACCTTAGACCGTTTATTTAAAAAAGGTTTGTTAAGTCGAGAAAAAAAAGGGCATGCTTATCACTATCAAGCGAAAGTTGAACGCCATGATCTCATTGCTCAGCTGATTAAAAATGTCACCAATGACTTTATTACTGAAGATGAAAACAGTGTTGTGGCTGCCTTTTCATCTATTTCAAGTGAATTAGATGAAGCTCAGTTAGATAAGCTTGAGTTATTAATTGAGCAACAACGCCAAAAGCTTCAACAAGGTGATTAATCATGATTGAAGGTATTTGGGCGCCTATTTTAAATTTATTAACACTAAATGTATTAGTGTTTGTCATGAGCCTGTTAGGGGTTTCAGTTTTTATTGGATGCTATAAAAATACTTTCTCAAAAATAAATAGCCAACATAGAAAATTTTTATTGTGGCTTTATGTATTAACTCCTTGGTTTATCAGCTTATTAATAAGCTTGTTATTTATTGCCACAGGCTTTTTTACAGCTGATACGCCACTTAATACTGTGGCACATTGGCACCATAAAAATAGCTTTGAATTAATGAGTTGGCATAATTTCAGTTTAAGCATCTTTATCATAATAGTTTGTTTTTTAATAATAAAAAAACTAAAAAAACTTATAAAGCACCATAATGAAATTCGATTATTGCATGGTTTTTCTACAAAAAAACATGCAGATTTCTATACGATAGAAGCTAAACAACCTTCTGCTTTTACCTGTGGGCTGATTAAACAATATTGTTTTTTATCAACAGGATTATTAGAAAAAATTACAGAAAATGAAAAAAATATTATTTTACATCATGAACTTGCTCATGCTCAGGCTAAAGATCCTTTGAAAAAATGGTTTTTTTCATTTTTTACCGCTTTTTTTATTGCACCGATTAAACAATATTTAATCACTAACATGACACTTGCAATGGAACAAGAAGCGGATAAAAAGGTTGTTTTAGCTCGCTATGAACCTGCATTGATTGCCTCAACATTAGTAAAAGTTGCACGGCTTTCTTCTGCTTCCCCTCATTATGAAATGAGTCATCATTTTAGTATGAATCTTTTAGAGCAACGCATTCATTATTTATTAGGTTTACAAGAAGCTAAACCTTGTAATTTATTACTACCCATTAGTATTTTTATACTCTTTACATCATTTACTGTCCTTTCTATTGATAGTTTGCATCACTTTATTGAACGTTTTTTAAATTAAGCTGTTCTGTTTAGTCACGGTGTATTTTTTATTACACTTAAAACCGATTAGCAGTCGGCTTTATTACTTTTGAGAGAAAAACATGCGGTATTTTTTATCTCGGTATTTACATAAAAAACCGATTAACAATCGGTTTCAAAAAATAAGTTTTATTTTAGTTATTGTTATTTTATGTGGTTTTCCCTTTTATACATTTGGACAACAGGCAATCAGTTTACCTGAAGCAATTGAGCGTACATTGTCTTATCACCCTGATTTGAAAACTTATGATTATCAAAAACAAGTTTTTCAGGGCACTGTACAACAAGCAGGGGCTAAATCTATTCCACAAATTAATTTAACTTTGGAAGAAGGATTTGGGACAGGTGATTATTCAGGTTTACGACAAGCACAAACCAGTTTATCCATTTCTTGGTTATTGGATCAAAAATTGATTAAAAGCCGAGTGAATACGGCACTGGTGGAATCAAAACGTTTACCCTTTGAATGTGAGAGCAAAGTATTAGATTTAGCAGCAAAAACAGCTGATTATTTTATTGCTGCACTCATCAATCAAGAAAAATTAGCTATTGCCCAACAGGCAAACCAACAAACATATTCACACTTAAAAGCAATTGCAAAGCGTGTTGCGGTGGGAAAAAGTAGTGGTGTGGATAAGCTACGTGCAAAGGCAAAGCTGGCGCAACAAAAATTGATCACTGAAAATATTCAACAGCAATTAGTATTAAGTAAACAACAGCTTTTTTCTCAATGGCAAGGGGCAATTAAAAATATACCACTACAAGGTAAATTACGACAACTCTCTGAGATTCCTAAATTAGGCACTCTACAACACTATATTAACAATAACCCACAAATAAAACTCTTTTCTATACAAAAAGATATTGCCCAATCAAAAATTAACCTCGCCCGTATTTCAGCGCGTCCTTCATGGGAGTTAACCGCAGGAATACGTCGTAGTGAGGCTACTAATGATTATGCACTCCTTGCAGGGATCTCTATTCCATTTGGGGGTAAAAATCGTTACCAAGGAAAAATTCAAGCACTCAAAGCAAAACAACAACAATATCAAGCAGAATCAGAGGCATGGAAAAGTGCATTATCTGTTCAGCTTTCTTTGTTAATTGCACAATTAAATTATGATAAACGTGTTATTAAAAGCTTAGAAAAACAAGTGATTCCATTGTTAAAACAAGCCGTACGCAAAGCAAAACAAGCTTATTACATTGGGCAGTATAGCTATACAGAGTGGAGTGTTATACAGCAAGATCTTTTTAAAACCCAAATGGAATTAATCGATGTGTATCACAGTTTCCATCTTAATAATATTGAGCTTGAACGCTTAACAGGTCGTATTCTTCCAGCTAGGTAATGCTTTATGAAATCATTTTTTTACTCTTTTTTTACAGCCCTTTTTTTGTTGCTCAATCCATTCTTTCATACTACTAGTTTTGCTCTGTCTACAGAGTCAACAATGGAAGCACAGCCTAAAAAAGGTATTCATAATGGCAGAATGCTAGAGCAAGGGGATTTTGCAATTGAGTTGGCTATATTTGAAACAGGTGTCCCGCCAGAATTTCGAATTTGGGTGACTAAAAATAATCAAGCAATTGCACCCAATAAAGTTGATATTACAGTGACCTTGACACGTCTAGGTAATGTTGTCGATAACATTCAGTTTTATGCAGAAGGAGATTATTTACGCGGTAATATGGAAATCTATGAACCCCATTCTTTTATTGTCACTTTAGAAGCTGTTTACCAAAATCAGCACTATCGTTGGCAGTATGATAATTTTGAAGGACGTACAAAAATTGAAACCGCTATTGCTAATGCAATGGAGATTAAAACCGCATTTGTAGAGCCGCAAACCTTGAATCAAACTTTAACTGTATTTGGTAAATTAGTGTTACCAGCCAATGCAAAGAAACGTATTAGTGCCCGTTTTGCTGGACAAATCAAAAAGGTAAAAGTGAACTTAGGGCAATATGTAAAGAAAAAACAATTACTTTTTGTGATTGAAAGTAATGAGAGTTTACAGCCTTATCATATTTATGCCCCCACAGAAGGTATTATTACAAATTTAAACGCCACTGTGGGAGAACAAGCTAGAGATCAAACTTTGCTCACTATCACAAATACTCAAAAACTTGTCGCTGAACTGGCAGTATTTCCACAAGATGAACGCAAAAAAATAAAAGTAGGCGCAGTGGTTACGATTCAAGGCGTGACTGAGGATACAGTTTATACAGGTATGATTGCAGATAGCTTAATTGAGCTAAATCAGGAACAAGCAAAAACTTACCGTGTTTTTGTTGATAACAGTAAACAGCTTTTTACAGTAGGGCAATTTATTCAAGCAGATATCATGATTGATAGCTTTCTTGCTCAACGTGTAGTCAAACGCAGCGGTTTACAGCCTTTTCGTGATTTTACTGTTGTATATATCAAAATACAGGATGAATACGAAGTCCGTATGCTAGAGCTAGGGCGGCAAGCAGGGGAGTGGGTAGAAGTATTAGGGGGGATTCCTGCTGGTGCAGAGTATGTCACTGAAAATAGCTATATTATTAAAGCAGACATTGATAAGTCTGGTGCATCACACGATCACTAAAATGCAAAGCTAAAGGATTTATCATGTTAGATTATATATTACGCTTTTCAATTCATCGTAATCGCTTAATTATGGTGTGTGTGCTGGCATTAGCTGGATTAGGGGGCTGGAATTTTACCCAGTTACCGATTGATGCAGTGCCTGATATTACCAATGTACAAGTGATTATCAATACAGAAGCACAAGGCTTTACACCACTTGAAGTTGAGCAGCGTATCACTTACCCATTAGAAACCGCATTGGCTGGTGTACCCAATTTAATTAATACTCGCTCTGTTTCACGTTATGGTTTATCTCAAGTTACCGCTATTTTCACTGATGACACAGATATTTATTTTGCACGCCAACTGATCAGTGAAAAATTATTTGCTGCCAAAGCTGCATTACCTAATGGTTTGGAACCTGAGTTAGGGCCTATTGCCACAGGTTTAGGGGAGATATTTATGTTTACTGTAGATATCAAACCCAATGCCACACATGCAGATGGCAGTAAAATCACTGCTATTGATTTAAGAACTGTACATGATTGGATTATCCGACCACAGTTAATGCGTGTTAAAGGGGTTGTAGAAGTCAACCCGATTGGTGGTTTTAAGCGAGAAATACTGATTGCACTAAAGCCTAAAAAACTGCTTGCTTATGGAGTGACACAGCAAGAAATTATCAATGCAGTAGGTAAATATAATGAAAACCGAGGGGCAGGTTTTATTGAACGTAATGGTGCACAGTGGCTTATTCGAATTCCTAGCCAAATCACAGATTTAGAAGTACTTAAAAATATTCCAATTAAACGTTCTCATGTAAATTTACTGCGTATCAAAGATGTTGCAGAGGTTAAAGAAGGTAAGGAGTTACGCTCTGGTGCTGCTACACAAAATGGGCGTGAAGTCGTCATGAGTACGGTGTTTATGTTAATTGGGGAAAATAGCCGTAATGTTGCCAAAGCAGTCGGTAAAAAATTAGCTGAAATTAATCAAAATTTACCTCAAGGAATTGTAGCCACAGCAGTCTATGATCGCACTAAATTAGTCGATAAAACCTTATTAACAGTACAAAATAATTTATTAGAAGGCGCTTTACTTGTTTTTGTTATCTTACTTTTATTATTGGGTAATATACGAGCTGCTTTACTGACGGCTGCGGTAATTCCTATTGCCATGCTGATGACTGTAACAGGGATGGTACATACTAAAGTCAGTGCTAATTTAATGAGTTTGGGGGCTTTAGATTTTGGCTTATTAGTGGATGGGGCCATTATTATTGTAGAAAACTGTATGCGGCGTTTAAGTGAGGCAGCAACAGAAAAAACATTGCCATTAAAAGAACGTTTAAGTTTAGTATTTGAAGCCACACGTGAAGTCATTCGTCCTGCCTTATTTGGTGTATTTATTATTACAGCTGTGTACTTACCTATTTTTGCTTTATCTGGCGTAGAGGGAAAAATGTTTCACCCTATGGCCATTACAGTGGTTATTGCTTTAGCCAGTGCGATGTTTTTATCCATTACCTTTATACCTGCTGCCATTGCATTATTATTTAAAAAACCTGTAAAAGAAAGGGAAAACTATTTAATAAAAATCAGCCTTTGGTTTTATAAACCATTACTGATTTTTGCATTGAAAATACGCTGGTTAGTCGTCCTTTTAGCTATTGGTTTAGTGGTGAGTAGTGGCTATTATGCAGCTAAATTGGGGAGTGAATTTGTCCCTAATCTTGATGAAGGGGATATTGCCATGCACGCATTACGTGTGACAGGCACATCACTAAGTCAATCTATTGCATTACAAAAAACACTAGAAGAACGCATTAAGCAGTTACCAGAAGTGGAGCGGGTTTTTGCCAAAATTGGGACAGCAGATGTGGCAACAGATGCGGTACCTCCTAATGTTGCAGATAATTTTATTATCTTGAAACCTCGTCATGAATGGGATAATCCGACAAAACCTAAATCAGAGTTGATTAAAGAGTTAGAAGCATTAGTCACGCCTGTACCAGGAAATCGGTATGAGTTTTTGCAGCCTATTCAAATGCGTTTTAATGAACTTTTAGCAGGTGTTCGAGCAGAACTTGCCATTAAAGTATTTGGGGATGAATTTGAGACACTTGAAAAATTGGGCAAACAAATTGAAACTGCCATTGGGCAGATTAATGGGATTGCTGATATTCAAGTTGAGCAAACAAAAGGTTTACCTATTCTAACGATTCAACCCTTTATTGATAAATTAGCACGCTATGGTTTAACTGTTCAAGATTTACAGCAACAATTATCAACTGCCTTAGGGGGGAAGAATGCAGGGAAATTTTACCAAGGTGATCAACGTTTTGATATTGTTGTCAGGCTGGCTGAATCAATTCGACAAGACACTGATAAATTAACCCACTTACCTATTCAGCTTTTTAATGGTGCCTATGTACCCCTACAAGAACTGGCTAAACTTGTTATGGTAACAGGGGCTAATCAAGTTAATCGGGAAAATGGAAAACGACGTATTGTTGTCACTGCAAATGTACGTGGGCGTGATTTAGGAAACTTTGTAAAAGATATTAAAGCGGCTATTAATAGCCAAGTGACTATTCCTTCAGGATATTGGTTAGAGTATGGAGGAACCTATCAAAAACTACAATCAGCTTCACAACGCCTCACCCTTGTCATTCCAATTACCTTATTATTAATAATTGGTTTATTGCTACTTGCTTTAAATTCCTTTAAAGATGCAATGATCATTTTTACAGGTGTTCCACTTGCCCTCACAGGTGGAATTTTTGCTTTATTATTACGTGATATCCCTTTTTCAATTTCTGCGGCGGTGGGCTTTATTGCCCTGTCAGGGATTGCCATTTTAAATGGCTTAGTCATGGTGTCATTTATTCGTGAATTAATTGCACAAAATATCAATATTGATAAAGCCATTATTGAAGGGGCATTAACACGTTTACGTCCTGTATTAACAACTGCACTCGTGGCCTCATTAGGGTTTATTCCGATGGCAATTAATACAGGTATCGGCTCTGAAGTACAACGTCCTTTGGCCACCGTAGTTATTGGTGGAATTATTTCATCAACTCTATTAACACTTTTTGTGTTACCTGCTTTATATCGCTTATTACATAAACCATCTTCTCACTCTTAACCCAAAGATAAAGATATAATTTTATGACAATTTATCCGCAGATCAGGAGTTTACGCCTGATCATTTTTTTATTATGCAGCTTTTTTTCTTTGAGTGTCTTAGCACATGGTGTTGATGACAGTACACGGGCTTTTTTAGAAAGCAATATTAGTGTGGAATTTATTCCTTTTTTATATATCGGTGCCAAGCATATGGTCACAGGTTATGATCATTTGCTTTTTTTAATTGGGGTGATTTTCTTTCTTTATAAAAGTAAAGATATCTTACTGTATGTCAGTATGTTTACCCTTGGGCACAGTATTACCTTGTTATGGGGAGTATTAGCAGATATACAGGTTAATGCTTACCTTATTGATGCCATTATTGGCTTATCAGTTGTGTATAAAGGTTTTGATAATTTAGGGGGCTTCAAACATATATTTGGCAAAGCGCCAGATGCAAAACTGATGGTATTAATTTTCGGGCTTTTTCATGGCTTTGGTTTAGCTACAAAATTACAAGAATTTCAGCTGCCCGAAGAGGGTTTATTGACTAATTTAATTGCCTTTAATATTGGGGTTGAACTGGGACAATTTATTGCACTGACCTTTGTGCTACTGATTATTAGCTATTGGCGACATCATGCTAGTTTTATACGCTTTTCTACACTCACTAATACAGCACTGATGAGTGCAGGGTTTATGTTGATTGGTTTTCAACTCACAGGTTACTTCACCGCTTAATTATTTTGAGAGAATATACAATGGAACAGAATTCACATTCGCCGTCTTTATTAAAAGCGACTGTTTTTGCATTGGCAGGGGCAGCATTGCTATTAATATTTTTTATATTACCTGCCGAATATAACATTGATCCAACAGGTATGGGGGGAAAGTTAGGCTTAACGGCACTCAGTAGTCAACATGTAGCAACCTCCTCCTCACAGGACATTAAAACTGAAGCTGAAATGGAAGTAAAAACAGAAAATTTTAGTATTACTATTCCACCTAAAAAAGGAATTGAGTATAAATTTTTAATGCAAAAATACCAAACCATGTATTATGAATGGATTACTAATGGGGAACCACTGTATTTTGATTTACATGGAGAACCTGAAGGGGATACTACAGGATATTTTGAGAGTTATGCCATTGCAACAAGCAATAAAATGAAAGGTAGTTTCACCACCCCTTTTACAGGTTCACATGGCTGGTATTGGAAAAATAAGTCAGATGAACCTATTTTTGTACAATTAATGGTTAAAGGGCATTATAAAGTTAAGCCTTAATATAGGTATGAAGCTGGGTAAGAGAGATAAACTAAGTACCTCTATTTTCCTAACTTTAGCATTGTATAGAAACCATTAAGAAATGTTCATAGGTAGTTCTATAATAAAAGTACTACCTTGACCTAATGTGCTTTGAACATGAATATGTCCACCTAATAATTCACAAAATTGACGTGTAATAGCTAAGCCTAACCCTGTTCCCTCATAACGACGAGTAGAAGAAATATCTCCTTGGGTAAAAGGTTGGAATAAGCGATCTTGTTGTTCTGTTGAAATTCCAATCCCAAAATCTTGTACGGTAAACTTAACCCAATCACGCCCATTTTTTGCATAACATTTTGCAGAAAAGATAATCTCATTATCATCTGAAAACTTAATTGCATTACCTAGAATATTAAATAAACATTGGCGTAATTTAATCACATCAGTATGCATAACAGCTGTATTTTTTAGCTTTACACGTAAACGTTCACTATTTTTTAACAGTGGTTTGACAGTGGTACTAATTTCATTTACTAAAGTTTCCAGTTCAAAGGGTTCAGCGCGAACTTCCATTTTCCCCGCTTCTACTTTAGATAAATCTAAAATATCATGAATAATCCCTAATAAATGTTTACCTGCACGTTTTATTTTACCTAGATCCTCTAGTGATTCACTCGGTATATTATGATCAATGAGATCTTCTTCTAAAATTTCGGTATAGCCTAAAATAGCATTCATAGGTGTGCGTAATTCATGGCTCATATTAGCTAAAAAACGAGATTTTGCATGGTTGGCAGCATTGGCTTGCTCACTAGCTGCTTGGGCTTTTAAAGTAGCAATGCTTAACTCCGCCGTTTTAGCCTCTAACTGTTGTACTTTTTGTGATAAAGCTAAATCATAGCGTTGAATTTTTAAGTCAGTAATTTTTTTTAATAATTCTAAAATGGTACTCATCCCATGATATAAGCCATTTTTGGTAATGATAAAATCTTGAATAAAAGGTTGGCTAGTTTTTTGCGTAATAGATTGACTGGCTACCGCAACAGGTAAATCTGCATCAACAATTAAGGGCTCTGTGTCCATAAATCGAGAAATAGGTTTTTTGCCGTGTAATTCACGCCCATAAGCAGTGAGAAAAATATCCATAAGCTGATGGCGGTGTACAATACCAACAGGTACCTGATGATAGACAACAGGTAATGATTGTAAATCAGGACTGGCAAGAAAAATTTTTCCAATTGCATCAACAGTTTGTTCAGGCTTAATGTAAGTGCGCACTTCACTTAAATTAGCAACAGAGTCAATAGAGTAATGTTTTGTATTTAACTCCGCTAAGTGAGGGGATATATAATCATCCATGAGATTTCCTTTACAACGTTTACTAAACCACACTATTGAATAGTGTAATCAAAAATTATGACAACTGTATTGCAAAAAATAGAAATAATAATGCTGAAAGATAAACAATTAAAATAAGGCTAATTATTATATATATTAATTTTCAAAATTAAGCCTGAATTTCTTGTTGTTTAAAGAGTGTTTATCAAATATTATTAAATGTATAGTAAAATATTCTTTTTAATAAAGTGCGCTTATTATTAACAGGTATAAATAAAATTAAAGGTTAATATTTCATTATATTTTTGAACAAAAGAAGTAACAGTGTTAATAGTTGCTTGAAATTTTTATGACATGCTACAAGATAGATTCATCATTTTAGTAAGGAGAGGGTGAACGGCAACATAAAAAATAACCTTTCATAATTTAATTATTGTCGAAAGATTTTTTTTATGCTATACCTTGCCAGTTTAAATTTTTAAGGATAAGAGAACTACTATTATGTCAGACACAAAATCAGATACAACAGAACTTCAAGAAGGGTATACACCCAGTGACAACGAGGAGTACATGTGTGACGAGCATCTTTTATATTTCCGAGAAGCTCTGCTCACATGGAAGCGTGAATTGATGCAAGAAGTTGATCGAACAATGCATCATATGCAAGATGATGCGGCAAACTTCCCTGATCCCAATGATCGTGCTTCACAAGAAGAAGAATTTACCATGGAATTACGTACACGAGATCGTGAACGTAAGCTCATCAAAAAAATCGACATGTCTCTCAAGCAACTAGAAACAGGCGATTTTGGTTATTGTGAATCATGTGGTATTGAGATTGGTTTGCGTCGTTTACAGGTCAGACCAACAGCAACAAAATGTATTGATTGCAAAACATTGGATGAAATACGTGAAAAACAGCGTATTTAGTGTTTTACCCTAATGCATGAGTTTTTTATACTCACTGTTGATTATACCCTGTATCAAAATGCTAAATTATTCTTCACAACAATGTTTAGCAACCGCCGCTATTAATAGAAAATACTAATTTTTATTAGTAGCGGTTATCCCTCTTACTTTTCCATTCTATGGTGATACATCCTTATATGACTAAAAAAACAGCCCTGCTTTCCTGTATTGTTGCCATGGATCAACAACATCTTATTGGTGTTGACAACACATTGCCGTGGCGTTTACCTGCTGACTTAAAAAACTTTCGCCGTTTAACAATGGGCAAGCCTATTATTATGGGGCGCAAAACATTTGATTCTATTGGAAAACCTTTAGATGGGCGTATCAATGTGGTAGTAACACGTGATAAAACTTGTGTAATAGAAGGCTGTCATGTAGTACATAGCATTGAGGAAGTTAGAGATTTTATACAACAGCATGATGAATGTATGTTGATTGGTGGCAGTGAATTATATCGTCATTTATTACCCTACTGTGATCATTTATATATCACAGAAGTTAAGGGGTGTTTTACAGGAGATGCTTATTTTCCTAATTATGATAGCTCAGCATGGCAGGAGTTGACGCGCGAAGCTCATCAAACAGATAAAAAAAATCAACATGCCTTCGATTTTGTACACTATCAGCGAAAAATACCAACATCAAAAAATTATACCTAATATTTATTTTTTGAGGATACTTTTTTTTATCCCACCAAAAAAAATAATTTAAACTATTAAAATAAAAAGAAAAATACATGTTTAATGGTAACTTACTTTAGGTTTATTACCCACTTCTCTCTATAAAATATACCCAAGGTATAAGTGTGCTACACTGTAATATAAGCAAGTAAAGTTTGTTTTGCTTTACTTTATGTACCGTAACTTATTATAATTGACGGTTTAATTTTAACTGATTTTTGATGTATTACGCATCTATTATAGATTGGGAGGGTAAATTTTCAATGCCTAACGTTCGTATCAAAGAAAACGAATCTTTTGAAGCTGCTATTCGTCGTTTCAAACGTTCATGTGAGAAAGCAGGTATTTTAGCAGAAGTTCACCGTCGTGAATATTACGAAAAACCAACAGCTGTACGTAAGCGTAAAGCAGCAGCTGCGGTAAAACGTCATATGAAAAAACTATCTCGTGAAGCTTTACGCAGAGAGCGTTTATACTAAACTAACGTTACGTAAGCACACACTTTTATTTTTTTAGTGTACTTGCCCGTCATACGTTAGATTGAAGGCGGTTAGCTTCCTTAGGTTGTGGGAATGGCGGGTATCAGTCATCGGCTGGATTTATGTCAGAATCATTAAAATCACGTATTCAAGAAGAAATGAAAATAGCCATGCGCGCCCGCGAAAAAGAGCGTGTTGGAACTACTCGTTTAATCATGTCTGAAATTAAGCAAATTGAAGTGGATCAGCGTATTGAGCTAGATGATTCACAAGTGATTGCTGTCTTAGACAAAATGCTAAAACAACGTCGTGACTCCATCTCACAATTTGAGAAAGCAGAGCGCGATGATTTGGTTGCTAAAGAACGTGCAGAAGTAGAAATTATTCAAACTTTTCTACCTACACAGTTAACAGAAGCTGAAATTATTGACCTTATTCGTGCTGCTGTCAGTGAAACAGGGGCAGAGTCTGCACGCGATATGGGTAAAGTGATGGGGATACTAAAACCTCAATTACAAGGACGTGCTGACATGAAAGCTGTCAGCGGACTTGTCAAATCACAACTTGGCTAATCTTCTTTTTAGCCTTTAAAAATATTAGGACTGATCACCATAGTTTATGGCAGGTTTCATTAATCGCACCTTTATTGATAGCTTGCTTGCCCGCACTAACATCATTGATGTGGTCAGCACCTATATTTCACTAAAAAAATCAGGGCATAATTTTTCAGCATGTTGTCCTTTTCATAATGAGAAAACTCCCTCTTTTACCGTTAATGCCAGCAAACAATTTTATTATTGCTTTGGTTGTGGAGCACATGGTAATGCAGTTAATTTTTTAATGGAGCATGCTCAACTGGAATTTGTTGAAGCCATTGAAGAACTGGCAGCTCGTTCAGGAGTTGATGTTGTTTATGATGATACCCAAAGTAACCATAATAAAACCGCTCATTATGCCAGTCTCTATACCTTAATGGATAGCAGTACCGATTTTTATCAAAAAATACTACAAAACACCCCTGATGCTTATCATTATTTTAAGCAACGTGGTCTAAGTGACACAATTATTCAAGAATTTCGTTTAGGGTATGCCCCCAATGCATGGCAAACCTTAAATAATTACTTACATCAACATGAAAAAGATGAAAAGAATATTCGTGATACAGGGTTGATTACTTATGATGATAAAGGACGAACATATGACCGCTTTCGTCATCGTATTATCTTTCCCATCTGCGATAGTCGTGGGCGTGTAATTGCACTAGGTGGACGAGTTTTAGATGAAAGTAAGCCTAAATACTTGAATTCTCCAGAAACGGCTTTATTTCATAAAGGACGTACACTTTATGCATGGCATCGTGTCAGAAAACAAAAGCCACTTGAATATGTGATTGTTGTTGAAGGTTATATGGATGTTTTAGCCTTAGCAGAACATGGTATCAATAATGCAGTTGCTACACAGGGCACAGCGATTACTACGGATCACTTAAAAACACTTTTCCATCATATACAACATCTTGTATTTTGTTTTGATGGAGATAAAGCAGGACAACAAGCTGCTAGGCGTGCACTCGATACCTGTATTCCTTTATTGGCAGATGGAATGCATATTCAATTTTGTTTTTTAGCCACAGGGGATGATCCTGATAGCTTAGTACGACGTGAGGGGCGTGATGGTTTTTTAAGCCATATTACTGAAGGTAAAAGTCTTTCTGATTATTTATTTTACTTATTAGAGCAAGGGTTGCAACGTAATCGTCTTGAAGATCGCGCTGAACTTGTAAAGCGTGCAAAACCCTTTTTGCAAAAAATGGCAACAACAGCTTATAAAAATTTATTTTTGCAACAATTAAGTGAAATAAGCCGTGTAGATTTGAAAAATTTGGCTACACTTATAAATGGGGAAACTGAACAATCTCAGAATATAACGCGTACAAGAAGTACAGTAAAATTAAAAAAAACACCGTTACGAATGGTGATAGGATTTTTAATCCATACACCACAACTAAACCGTTTTATCACATTTGAATACAGACAAAAACTGCTACAGCACGCTGGAGAAGCCCAGAGTTTACTCAATGATGTGCTCAATCTCATTACACAAACCCCAGATATTACAACAGGTGTATTATTAGGGCATTGGCAACATCATGCAAAAGGTAAGTGGATTTTAAAGCTGAATCAACTGACACAATCATTTATTCATGAACACCAGCTCGATGATGAACAGATACAAGCCGAATTTATTGATGCACTACATCGTATAAGTGAAACAGGACAACATACCGAACAGGTATTACAAACACTGCATACGAGTGATACAGATAATACGAGCAGACAACGAATCAAAGCCTCTATTGAAGCTATTTTAGCCAGCAAAAAAAGCTAGAATCAGTCACCATGATAAAGCAGTTTATTCTTTAATTTCTCACTATGTTTACATTTAACTCTTTGGGCTCATTTTCCAAAGTAAAGGGTAGTTTATTGTACTTAAGCAACCCACAGCACAGGGGCGTATAAGCACACTATGAACCAAGAGCAACAAAAATCACAACTGAGATTACTCATCGCAAAGGGTAAAGAAAAGGGGTTTTTAACTTACCATGAAGTTAACGACCACTTGCCTGATGATATTGTTGAACCTGAGCAAATAGAAACCATTATTAACATGATTAATGACATGGGTATTGAGGTGCATGAATTTGCTCCTGATGCTGATTCCTTAATCATGTCTGATACCGCTGCCGCTGCAGATGAAGATGCAGCAGAAGAAGCCGCCGCTGCACTGGCAAGTGTTGATGGTGAATTTGGGCGCACCACCGATCCTGTTCGTATGTATATGCGGGAAATGGGTACGGTGGATCTCTTAACCCGTGAAGGGGAGATCCAAATTGCAAAGCGTATTGAGGAAGGGGTTAGTCAATCTATTCAAGCATTAGCCATGCACCCTGAAGTAATAGGTAACTTTTTATACTTCTTTGATGATATTGATGGTGAAGAATACAAAGTCTCTGATTTAATCACAGGGTTTCATGATGATACTGCCTCAATGGAAGAAGCCTTATTTAATGAAGCAGGCTTAAATAAAAAAGTAGAAGGTGAGGGTGCAGAAGCAGAAAATAATGATGAAGAGGAAATACTTGAAGATACCTCTTTAACATTAGAAGAAGTCACACCACGTTTTGAACAATTACGCGCTCTTTATAACGAGCTGATTGGCTTAAAGAGCAAAACAGGACGTAATGCGAAAAATTATACACGTTTACGTAAAGAGCTTGCTGACTGTTTCTTGCAGTTTAAACTTGTTCCAAAATTAACGGATGATTTATCTTATCAATTGCGTGAAGATGTTGCTGCAATTCGGATTAAAGAAAATCAGATTCGTAATTTATGTATTTCACGTGTTGGGATGACGAAGAAAGATTTTTTATCTTCTTTTAAAAATAATGTCACCAATACAGCATGGATTCCTGCTTTATTAAAAAGTGGTAAATCTTATGTGCCTAAATTGGAAGATTACGCCAGCGAAATTATAGAATTACAAAATCAGCTTATTGATTTTGAAAAACATAATCTACTTAATATTGTTGAAATTAAAGAAATCAATCGTCATATGTCTATTGGTGAGGCGAAAGCACGTCGTGCCAAAAAAGAGATGATTGAAGCCAACTTACGATTAGTGATTTCCATTGCCAAAAAGTACACCAACCGTGGTTTACAGTTCTTGGATCTGATTCAAGAAGGTAATATTGGTTTAATGAAAGCAGTAGATAAGTTCGAGTATCGACGTGGTTATAAGTTCTCAACCTATGCCACATGGTGGATCCGTCAGGCCATCACTCGCTCTATTGCAGACCAAGCGCGTACTATCCGTATTCCTGTACATATGATTGAAACCATTAATAAGCTTAATCGTGTTTCCCGTCAGATTTTACAAGAACAAGGACGAGAAGCGATTCCTGAAGAGTTAGCTGAGCGTATGGAAATGCCAGAGGATAAAATCCGTAAGGTATTAAAAATCGCTAAAGAGCCAATTTCTATGGAAACCCCAATTGGGGATGATGAAGATTCACATCTTGGTGATTTCATTGAAGATACCAGCATTCAAGCCCCTGTTGATTTTGCAACATTTGAAGGGCTACGCCGTGCCACGCAGGATATGCTAAAAGGCTTAACTCCACGTGAAGCAAAAGTATTACGGATGCGTTTTGGTATTGATATGAATACTGATCACACCTTAGAAGAAGTCGGTAAACAATTTGATGTGACCCGTGAGCGTATTCGTCAAATCGAAGCAAAAGCCTTACGAAAGTTACGTCATCCTAGCCGTTCTGATCAGCTACGCAGCTTTTTAGAGCCCACCTAGTTCGACAAATTTAGCTGTACTCTCTTGACAGTGTAATCAAGGATAATGGACTATGTTCATTTTCACTGATGGAGAGTACAGTGCTTATCAAACCACTTAAAGCGACCTTACGATACAGCCTCTTATTCTTAATATTTTTTGGGCAGTCTTATCTTAGTGCTGCTGAAATTGTCTATGTTCCCCCTGAAGATCAAACCGTAACACGCCGCAGCGGCAGTAGTTCCCGTGGTATGTCTAAAGGTGTGATTCTTAATGTCTTAGCCCCTCAACACACAGGTTTAGTGATCAATTCTCAGCCCACTTTATATTGGGCGGTATCAGGTAAAATTGATCGTCCTATTCGTTTTACCCTTATTGATGCAAATCCCCAGTCTATTGATGATACCCAGCCCATTATTAAGAAATATGTACGGGTACAAAAATCAGGTATTCATAGTATTAATCTGAAGAAACAGGGGATTCATTTGGCAAAAAATAAGACCTATGAATGGTCTGTTGCCTTGGATGACCCAAAACGTCGTACAACTGTGTTTGCAAGCAGTACGATTAAGCGGGTTAATGTATCACCCACTTTGGCAAAGAAAATTGATAGTGTTCATGCAAAAACCCCCCGTCGCCTACCCTATTTATACGCGAAAAAAGGCTATTGGTATGACACGATTGATAGCTTATCTTTATTAATTAAGAAATATCCTAGTGATGGGGATTTGAAAGATGAGCGCAGCTCTTTATTAACACAAGTTGCCTTGTCTCAGATTTCAGATTAAGAATTAATTTTTTTATTCCCACGTTGGGTTTTGCGTGGGAATTTTTATATTGATTTGCCATTATAAATAATATATTATTATATAATATGTGGTTTTTTATTATAGTAATAGATGAAGGGTTACTGAAATGTCTGAAATTGAATATTACTCAAAACGTATGGGAATAAATAAAAATCAAACAAAACTAGATTTAAGTAAGTTGCTTCAAATGTTTAGCACAATATTTAATAAGTTTGATAGAGATGGTTACTTTCAAGAGAGTTTTGGGTATGATTGTACAGATGATGGGTTTGTTCCAGGTAAAGTGAAACATAAAGCTGAAGATTATCTTCAATTAAAATTATCTAAAACAAACCTTATTCCTGTTAAATTGTATATTGATGAATATATGGAAGAAGATTTATTCGATATTATTGAGTTTTATCATGAGCATTGTTCTAAACCAATTGAAGGTAGTGGACATTATCATTCATGGAATAACTGTGGATGGCATTATGGTAAATTTGAAAAAAAAATAGGGCAAGAAGAATTTCGCTCAGAAATTAATCAAATATTATCCAAATATAATGATGGATATGAGTTGTCTGATAAAGGGTATATTTGTAATTTACCCGAAAATGGGTTAGAGCATTTATTTAAAGCTGAACTTCCAGAAGAGGATTCTGAAAATATCTCAGATAGAATTGAAGCAGCATGTATTATATTTCGCCGTTATAAATCATCCTTAGAGGAAAGACGAAATGCAGTTAATAGTTTAGCTAAGATTCTGGAGTATCTAAAGCCACAGATAAATGAAGTTATCTCAAGTCAAGATGAAAAAGATTTATTTCATTTGGCTAATAAATTTAATGTTCGTCATCATAATCGTTTACAAAAAAATGATTTTGACCCCATTTGGTATAGCTGGATGTTTTATCATTATCTAGCCACTATTCATGCAGTTATCCGTTTAGCCAAGTGTAAAAAAAATAGTAATTCTGAATAAATAGTGCAAAAATTATGACGAAGCTTGAATTATTATGGAAGATAAAGCCCAACACGTGCCTCTAACTCTACAATTAATTCAGCATCCATATACTGATACTCATCAGGAATATCAAGCACATGAATCGTTTTATATTCCAATAAGCGATTAAATTGAGCTAATAAGCGATTTTTGTGTTTTTTCTCCATCACAAAAATAACATTAGCCCAACGAATATCTGCTGCATTAACCGTTCTTTTCGCCTTTGGGCTTGTCCCTGCTGATTTGACATTAAAATCAGGGTGTTTACGCCAGATTGTTTCCGCAGTAGGGCTACGCCATTGATTTCGGCTACAAATAAATAATAGGTTAGTCGCTTGGCTCACTTAAAGGTGACTCTTCATCTAGTAGTTGTCGTGTGGTTTGTTTAGGGTATTCAAACCCTAGTTGTTTGGCACGTATTATTTTTTCTGAACGTCCATATAGCATTTTCCAGTTTTTTTCAGAATATTTACATATATTTTGATCAGAAATAATGTCATGCCCTTTATTAATATGTTTTTTAAAACGTCTCCAAGCTCGATTTCTGTCAGTGCTCATCTGATTATCCTCTGTGAATTACTGGATTCAGCAGCCGCAATAATACAGAGAGATTTTTTAGTTATTGAAATTGTACATGAATATAACAACTTTGTGCAATTTTAGTTAGTTATAGTTTAAAAAAGTACTGAGAGAGAAACTTAGGCGAAAAAAAACCGCATCACATCCCTGTGACACGGTTTTTTTCAGGAAAATAAATTCCTAAATTCAATCAAATTATTTTAATAATTTGTTTAAATCTTCTAATTTGTTATCACCGTAAACCCCTGCACCCACTTGTACAGTTGAACCGTTGACTTGTACAGCGTAAGAGATTTTTTGTACAGGTGCGTCAGAACCAGGTTTAGGCCACATGTATGTTACCCAACCACCTTTTTCTTGTTCACCAGCTGAACATAACTCTTTAAATAATTCTTTGCCTGCTTTGTCTTTGATTTGTAAAACAGGGCCGCCAACTAGGCTAGCTTTCATAGGGTGTGCTGCCATTTTGTCTGCTTTACAATCGTAAGCAAAAATGTAGCTATCTTTCCATACCCATTCGCCGTCTTTCTTGTTCATTTCTGCTAAAGCAGCTGTGGAATCTTTGGCAATGGCTTCTGCAGCAGCACGTACTTTTGCTACCACTTCTTCAGGTGTCGCGCCGTCTGCTGCGTAAGCAGAACCCATACCTAAAGTTAATGCTAAACCAGTTAAACCAACGATTTTAGTAAAACGCATAAGGACTCCTAAGGATGTAAAATAAGTTATTATTGTTATTATTTTTTTAGTTTCTTCAAAGTATGAATACATACAATGAATGGATACATTTTTATGCTATTAAACATAACATGGGAATGCATTATAAACACAAAAAAATAGGAAAACAAACAAATTTTTTTAAATTAATTTTTTTATTTTACATCGTTCAAAAGTAGGCTACACTGGTTTGTTTAACTTGCTTATACCGCCTTTTCTTTCTCCTCTTTTGCAGGGGCTTTCTCTTTTAACAATGGCATAATGATGCGTTTTAGTTGCATTTCATGCAGTTCCCCAGGGCGTTTGAATACAATATCTCCCGCACGGTTAATAATTGCAGTAAAGGGTAAGGCACCGATACGATTACCAAATTTTTTCGCTAAAGTAATACCATCGACATCATTAACTAGAATAGGGTAGTTGATTTCTACACGTTTCATAAAACGTTCAACCGCTTGTGGGTCATCCACTGCCACGCCTACAAATTGCAGCCCTTTATCTGCAAACTCCTTTTGTACTTTGGTAAACATAGGGATTTCTCGTACACAAGGCGGACACCATGTTGCCCAGAAGTTTAATACCACAACATCACCATCCCATTCGGTATTTGTACGGATATTGCCTTCAATATCAAGCATACTGAATTCAGGACGATGTTGTAACATACGTTTCACTGTTTGTGCGTAGCTATCTTCCGCTTTTTCAGCAGCATAGCTATTGATGCTGATAAAGCTGAATGTACTGAGTACAAGGCTTAATAAAGTGATAAGAGAGTATGAGGTGTTTTTTTTCATTGTGCTAAAACCTGTGTAAGGTGTTTACTAAATTTGTCAGCAGGCATAAAGCCAATGACACGGTATTCTTTTAATTCTTTTCCTGTCCCATCAAAGAATAAGATGGCAGGTGGGCCAAAAATACCAAATTTTTTGTATAGTGCTTTGTCTTCTGCATCATTGGCAGTGACATCTGCTTGTACTAGTTGTATTTTTTCAAATAAAGCCATTACATCAGGGTGGGAAAAGGTTAAGGTCTCCATTTCTTTACATGAGATACACCAATCAGCATAAAAATCAAACATCACCATTTTTCCTGTGGTTTTAGCTTGTTGTAGTGCGGTTTCTAAACCAGCAATCCCTTTAATTTGTTGGAATTTTTCATGAGCAGAGGCAGCTGTACTTGTCCCTATTGTTTGGCGTTGTGTGAATTTTTCCAAGGGTTGGAAAATGCTTTGATGCCCACTGGCTGCACCAAACATTAAAATAATACCGTAGATAAGCATGACCAAGCCTAGCCCTTTCCATAAACGTCGCCAGCCTGATACACCTGCGTGTAAATGATCCAGTACTCCCATGTAAATAGAGCAAATAATTAAGAAACTTGCCCAGAGTAAAAGTGTAATTTGTGCAGATAGAATACGTTCTAGCATCCAAATGGCAAGGGCAAGCATTAGCACACCAAAGACACTTTTCACAGCTTCCATCCATTCGCCTGCTTTGGGTAAGAAACGCCCAGCAGAAACACCAATAAGTAACAAAGGCAATCCCATACCTAAGCTAAGGAAAAATAAGGCAGTTCCACCAAATAAAGCATCACCTGTTTGACCGATATAAATTAAAATACCTGCCAGTGGTGCGGCAACACAAGGGCCTACAATCAGTGCAGAGAGTAAACCCATGATGGCAACACCAACTAAGGTGCCTCCTTCTTGGCGATTACTTAGTTCCATGAGTTTATTTTGTAAACTAACAGGCAGTTGCAATTCATAAAAACCAAACATCGAGAAGGCAAGGGCGACAAAGACCAGTGAAAAACTAATGAGCATCCACGGGGTTTGAAAGATAGCTTGTAAATTTTCCCCTAATAAACCTGTAAAAACCCCCGCAATGGTGTAGGTGACTGACATCGCAAGCACATAAACAAGGGACACAATAAAGGCTCGATGGGTGGTGATGTTCTCTTTTTGTCCAATAATAATGCTGGATAAAATAGGGATCATGGGGAAGACGCAAGGAGTAAAAGAGAGTAGAACACCTAAACCAAATAATGCCATCAACGTGTAAAAAATATTATTATTGGCTAATGCAAAAGCAATTTTATCTTGCTCTGATAAAGGGGGGGCATTTTTAAGCCCTGTTTGTTTTGCAAGTGTACTAATAGTGGGGGCATTTTCTGCAAAATCTTCTACAGGGGCAGCAATAACAACTTGATTATCCCCCAGTGTTATCGCAAGAGCTTTGTCCATTGGCGGATAACATAAACCTGCATCGGCACAGCCTTGATAACCTACTGTAATCACTACATCAGATGCGCTGCTGTCAAGAGTAAGAGGAATAGTTAAAATGGCTTGCTCATAAACTTCCACTTCTCCAAAGGCAGGGTCTTGTTTTAATTTTCCTTTTGGGTAATCAACGGTTATTTTTTCCCCTGTATTGGCAGTGAAAGTAAACTTATCACGATATAAGTAGTAAGCAGGGGTAATTTGCCATTGTGCAATCACCGTGTTTTTATCTGGTGAGCGGGCACTGAGTGTAAAAGCTACTTCAGGATCTAAAAAATCAGTATTACTAGGGAGGGCACTGGTATTTTGAGTAGTTGCTTTGGTATCAAAGTTTAATAAACCTGATGATTGTGTTGCAGAACTTGGTATATCAAGGCTGTTATTTTGCCATGCTTGTAAGGCACCACTGAGATCAGTTGTAGCAGGTTTGAGTATTTCATTTTGTACTGTTTGTGTAACTTGTGGAGGGAGTGCTAAAGTAATGCTTTTATCTTGTGGGGGATAACATAAGCCCGCATCAGCACAGCCTTGATAACTTACGGTGAGATTAATATCGTCAGTATTTGGATAAATATCCCATGGTAAAGTCACCATAAGTTCATTGTAATAAACAGGGGTTTCACCATAAGCCACATCATTTTTAATAACCGCTTCTGGAAATTGTGCAGCAGCTAACACACCTGAAGAAGTAGAAAACTTTATTTTATTTTTATAGAGATAGTAATGCTCTGCAATGTGCCATGTAACAAGTAATTGTCCTGTTTCATTTACTTTTGCATTAAAAATAAAGGCCACCTCAGGATCAAGAAAATCAGTATCACCTGCACGGCTGATATTTGCTGCTTTACTATGACTGGGCATTTGTATGGCGACATCAGCATATTGCATAGGGGCGCATTGCCCTATATCAGGACAGCCTTGATAACTGATAGTAAAAGCAGTGGCTTGATCTGTAGTGAGCGTATTAACAACAGGGATATCCACATAACCTGCTTGCTGATAGACAGCAACTTGCCCAAAGACACTATCATTTCGTACTTGCCCAATAGGGAGATCAACATACCCTAAATTAATTTCAGGGGTATGGCTTTGAATGCGTAATTTATCACGATATAAATAGTGATCTTCAGCAACCTGCCATGTAAAACGAATATGAGTACTATCAATTGCCGCAACATTAAAAGAGAAAGGGGTATCATGTTGAGCTGTTGTTTGTGGAGCTGCCCACCCTGTGGCTATATACCCAAATAGATACAGGAAAATAAGGAAAATACGCATCCAATAAATTGCCTCTAAAAGTAAGAAATGCCGTAATAGCTTATACTGTCATACCGACATAAAGCCGTTTATTGTATTTATTTAACTGAATCATCTATCCACTTTAAAAATAAGGAGGAGCCAGATTCAATCGGTAAACAAAGTAATTCAGGAACTTCATAGGGGTGCTGTCTTTGTACTTCTTCTTCGATCACACTCATATTCGCTTCTACTGTTTTCATAAGAATTAAGACCTCGCTATCCGCTACAATCTTTCCTTCCCAGCGATATAAAGAGTGCATAGGGGGTAAAATATTTACTGAGGCGACTAATTCACGTTCTAATAATATATTAGCCAGCGCATTAGCACTGTTTTCATCAGGGCAACAGGTTGTTAATAATTTGTAATGACTATCTGACATAGTGATCTCGTTTGATGGTATTTAATTTGAAATCATATCAATAAAAAGAAAGTGTGTATTTCTTATATGATAATAATTGTAATTTATCTTTAACTTTTTCTATTACTAAAGATATCACACACTAGAGCTATATTATGCCTAATAACAAGCGTATCAAGTTAACTATAGCTCTTTTAAATGAGAGAGAATAGAGCCGTTATGAATGACATTGTATATACTTCTTACTATTAATACTGACCCTGCTAAGGAGTATATAACAATGCCTAAACACCCTTTATTATATGGTGAATCATTAGCACTCCTCACTGATTTATATCAGCTCACTATGGCATATGGCTATTGGCAAACGGATTATGCTGAAAAAGAAGCTGAATTTACCTTGTATTTTCGTCATTTACCTTTTAAAGGGGGCTATGCAATTGCCGCAGGCATTGCCCCTGCCCTAGAGTTTATTAAAAGCTTACAGTTTACTGATAGTGATATTCATTATTTAGCTAGTTTAACAGGGCAAGATAATCAGCCTCTTTTTTCAGTTGAGTTTTTAGATTATTTAGCGGCTTTACGGTTTGATGTAGATATTGATGCTGTACCAGAAGGCAGTGTTATTTTTGCACATGAACCTTTATTACGTATTCGAGGTCGTCTTTTAGTTTGCCAATTATTAGAGACCGCGTTATTAACGATTGTTAACTTTCAAACCTTGATTGCCAGTAAAGCAGCACGCGTATGTCAAGCGGCACAAGGGGATAGTGTTTTAGAGTTTGGTTTACGTCGTGCACAAGGGATTGATGGGGGGATCAGTGCCAGCCGAGCAGCTTATATTGGCGGTTGTGCTGCCACCTCTAATGTTTTAGCAGGAAAATTACATGGTATTCCTGTTAAAGGCACCCATGCACACAGTTGGGTGATGGCATTTGAAGATGAACTCACTGCTTTTCGACGCTATGCAGACAGTTTACCTAATAATTGTACTTTTTTAGTCGATACCTATGATACACACACAGGTACAGAGAATGCGATTACCATCGCCCAAGAGCTACGTGAAAAAGGGCATCAATTACAAGGTGTTCGTTTAGACTCGGGAGATTTAAATCAATTAAGCCAACAAACACGCCAACAACTAGATGAGGCAGGCTTGGCAGATGTACCCATTATCGCTAGTAATGACTTAGATGAATACACCATCAGCGCACTTAAAGCCGCAGGGGCAAAAATTAGCGTATGGGGAGTGGGAACAAAATTAATTACCAGTTATGACCAACCTGCTCTTGGGGGAGTGTATAAACTCCATGCCTTACGTGATAGTGCAGATACCCCTTGGGATTATAAAATCAAGATCTCAGCAGATGCGACAAAAACGACCTTAACAGGGCAATTACAAATCCGTCGTTTTTATGATCCCCACACTCAATACTACATTGGCGACATATTATATGATATAAATCATACACCCTGTTTAACAGCGCACACATTAGCAGAAGGAGAAGCACAGCATTTTCCTGAGACAGCAAACTATACAGATTTGTTACAAGCTGTCATGCGTGATGGGGACATCCTTCCTGATGTGCTGCCCAAGCTTGCAGACATTCGCGATTATGCACAACAACAACAGCAAATGCTTCAACCAAGCTTAACCACACTAATATCAACGGCAAGCTATCCCGTTTTATTGGAAGCGCAATGTTATCACATCAGGCAACAATTGATTTTGCAGACTCGTAATGTAGGAAACGCTCTATGAAATTCATCAAAGTGGGTGCGGCAGTACTCAACCAAACGCCCTTGGATTGGGTGGGAAATGAACAACGTATCATTGCCGCAATCACCACTGCAAAGCAACATGCTATCAGCGTGTTATGCCTACCTGAAATGTGTATCAGTGGCTATGGGTGTGAAGATGCTTTTTTGGCAACAGGGACATTACACCAATCTGAACAAGCACTCTTAAGAATTGCTCCTTATACCAAAGATATGATTGTCACGGTGGGCTTGCCTTTATTATATGAAAACCGTGTTTATAACACCGTGTGCTTATTAGTGGATGGAAAAATTACAGGTTTTGTTGCTAAACGTTTTCTTGCCAGTGATGGTATTCATTACGAACAACGCTGGTTTCATGCATGGCCTGAAGGCTTACAAGAGCAAGTAGATATAGCAGGTATTTCTTACCCACTGGGGGATATTTATTTTAATTGTGGTGGGGTACGTATCGGCTTTGAAATTTGTGAAGAGGCATGGGTTGCTAACCGCCCTGGGATTCAATTAGCCCAACGAGGCGTGGATATTATCCTTAATCCCAGCGCAAGCCATTTTGCCTTTGATAAACATGCAGTACGTGAACGCTTTGTATTAGAAGGATCACGTGCCTTCAGTGTCAGCTATATTTACACTAATTTATTAGGCAATGAATCAGGGCGCGCTATTTATGATGGAGATAGCATTATTGCACATGGTGGTAAAGTCTTAGCCACCAGTCGTCGTTTTAGCTTTGCAGATTATCAAGTGGTACATGCCCTTGTAGATGTTGATGCGACTCGTATCTCCCAAGCCCGTACAGGGCGTTTTGTACCCAATCTTGAATCTCGTATTCATGTGCCGTTCACCTTTCCTGAACTGCTGCCAGAAGAATATAAAAAACCACACTTAGCATGGGAATACAGTCCTAATTTAAAAGAAGAAGAATTTGCACGGGCGGTGAGCTTAGGCTTATGTGATTATTTACGTAAAAGTCGCTCACAAGGTTTTGTGCTCTCCCTGAGTGGGGGGGCAGACTCCTCCGCCATTGCTTGCCTTGTTCGTTTAATGGTGGAGTTTGGTGTAGATGAGCTAGGGTTTAAAGGCTTTTGTAAAAAAATGGATTACTGCAAACTCTCTGGTACAACCCCTAGTGATCTTGTACAAAAATTACTGACTTGTGTCTATCAAGCCACTGAAAACTCTTCAGCTACGACTCGACAAGCAGCATCAACCTTGGCACATAACCTTGGCGCGGAATACTTTGAATTTGATATCGATAATTTAGCAAAAGGCTATATCAGTCTTATTGAAACCGCCTTACAACGTCCCTTAACATGGGAACAAGACGATACCTCCTTACAAAATATTCAAGCCCGTAGCCGTGCGCCCAGTGTTTGGTTACTCGCTAATATTAAAAATGCTTTATTACTTGCCACCAGCAACCGTTCAGAAGCTGCATTAGGCTATGCCACGATGGATGGAGATACCAGTGGTGGACTCAGTCCTTTAGCGGGTATTGATAAACATTTTTTACGTCAATGGTTAGTGTGGCTAGAAACACAAGGGCCTACAGAACTTTCTCCTATTAGTACCTTATCATTGGTCAATCAACAAGCCCCTACTGCAGAATTACGTCCTTCAGATATGAAGCAAACAGATGAAGAAGACTTAATGCCTTATGACATTCTTGATGCGATTGAAAAAGCCGCCATTCGCGATCGACAGACCCCTGAAGAAATTGTCCATCGTATTCGAGCCAAATTTCCTCAGCACCGTTTTCAACAAGTTATTATTTGGGTAGAACGCTTTTTTACCCTTTGGTCACGCAATCAATGGAAACGAGAACGTTATGCACCTAGCTTTCACCTTGATGATGAAAACCTTGATCCAAAAACATGGTGTCGCTTCCCTATTTTATCAGGTGGATTTGTATATGAACTCAATGAAATGAAACAACGTTTACAACAATCCAAAAAATAACTTCTTATGTAACAATTCAGTAACAAATAAAAGCGTGAATATTTTTTTTCACGCTTGTCTTATTTCATTAAACATTTTTTATATAACCTATTATATTTATTTATATAATAGAATGCTTCTATAGAAAAAAAAGTGATTTTTTTGATCTAAAACAAAGAAAAATTGTGCACTGCATCGTAAAAAAGTCATCATGTTTTTAATAAAAAGATAGAAATTCACCTTCATTTAAGTGTAAGATGACCGCACACGAATAAGTAATCATCAAAATCCAAAATTTTTGATATCACAAAGGAGAGAGTTGTATGCAACAAGAGATTGTTGATACGATTAAAAATAATCCAAAATTTCAGGAGCTAGTGGCAAAACGTAACAAACTTGCATGGACCCTATCCATCATTATGTTAGCCATCTACTACTCTTTCATTTTAGTTATTGCATTCACACCTGCTTCTTTAGCAACACCAATTAGTGAAGGTTCAGTCATCACAGTTGGAATTCCTGTCGGGCTTGTTATTATTGTAAGTGCCTTTATTTTAACAGGTGTTTACGTTAAACGTGCAAACAGTGAATTTGATGCTATCACTAACCAAATTAAGGAGGAAGTCAAGTGAGACTGAATTTTATTCTTTGGGCTGGCTTTGCCGCTTTATTTGGTGCTACAGGTGTTTTTGCCGCAGGTGCATTAACTGGTGAAGTTGAAAAGCAACCCCTTAATACAACTGCGATCATCATGTTCGTTGCATTCGTTGTTGGTACTTTAGGTATCACATACTGGGCTGCACAGCGTACAAAAACAGCAAAAGATTTCTACACTGCTGGGGGTGGTATCACAGGTTTCCAAAATGGTTTAGCCATTGCAGGGGACTACATGTCAGCAGCGTCTTTCCTAGGTATTTCTGGCCTAGTATACAAAAGTGGTTTTGATGGATTAATCTACTCCATCGGATTCTTAGTTGGTTGGCCTGTTATCTTATTTTTAATCGCAGAGCGTTTACGTAACTTAGGTAAATACACCTTTGCTGATGTAGCGTCTTACCGTTTAGGTCAAGCACCTATTCGTAGTTTAGCTGCGTTTGGTTCTTTAGCAACCGTTATTTTATACCTTATCGCTCAAATGGTGGGTGCAGGTAAATTAATCCAATTATTATTTGGTCTACCTTACGAATACGCTGTTGTATTAGTCGGTGTATTAATGATTTTATATGTAACCTTCGGTGGTATGTTAGCCACAACATGGGTACAAATCATTAAAGCGATTCTATTACTCTCTGGTGCAACCTTCATGGCAGCTGCCGCGCTTTACCACATTGGTGGCGTAGAAGAAATGTTCGTTGAAGCAATTAAAGTACACAAAAATGGCGAAGCTATCATGGCGCCAGGTGGTTTAGTCAGCAACCCAGTTGATGCAATCTCCTTAGGTATTGCGTTAATGTTTGGTACAGCAGGTTTACCACACATCCTTATGCGTTTCTTCACTGTATCCGATGCTAAAGAAGCACGTAAATCAGTATTCTACGCAACAGGTTTCATTGGTTACTTCTACATCTTAACTTTCGTTATTGGTTTTGGTGCTATCGTTCTTGTTTCTACTAACCCTGAGTTCTTCACAAACGGTGCCTTACAAGGTGGTGGTAACATGGCTGCTATCCACTTAGCTAAAGCTGTTGGTGGTGACATGTTCTTAGGCTTTATTTCTGCTGTCGCATTCGCAACTATCTTAGCGGTTGTGTCTGGTTTAACTTTAGCAGGGGCTTCAGCCATTTCTCATGACTTATACGCCAGTGTATTATGTCGTGGTAAAGTGGATGAAATGAAAGAAATGCGTTTATCTAAAATTGCAACTATCGTATTAGGTGTGATTGCAATTGTTTTAGGTATTGCTTTCGAGAAACAAAACATCGCCTTCATGGTTGGTTTAGCCTTCGCTATTGCTGCAAGTGCTAACTTCCCAGTATTATTCTTGTCCATGTTCTGGTCACGTTTAACTACATGGGGTGCTTTCTTCGGTGGTTTAGCTGGTTTATTAACAGCCATCACTTTAGTTATCTTAGGACCAATCGTATGGGTTGCTATCTTAGGAAACCCAGAGCCAATCTTCCCATCTAAATACCCAGCCTTATACTCTGTGTCTGTGGCATTCATTGGTATCTTCATCTTCTCTAGCATTGATAACAGTGCTCGTGCGAAGAAAGACCGTGAGGCCTTTGAAGCACAAGAGATTCGTTGCCAAACAGGTATTGGTGCTGAAGGTGCAGCTAGCCACTAATTATTAATTAATTATGTCTAGTTACTAACCTTTTTAAAGGTTGCTTAGAACCCCAAAGAGCGAAAGCTTTTTGGGGTTTTTTGTATGTTTACAGGTAGGTTGAATTTTACTAGAAAGGAGGCAAATACATTTATGAGTACATTAGAGCAACAAGCCTTTATTGCCGATATCCCCCCCTTTGATCGTTTACAAGAAGATGAATTAGCGATTGTAGCTAAATCAATGGACATCGCTTATTTTCAAGAAGATGATCAACCTATTGTTAGAGGAAAAGCCCCAGCTGCCCTATATATTATTATTAAAGGGGTGGTACAAGAAACCAATGCTGATGATGAAGTGATTTCCTTATCAGGATCACAAGATTCTTTTGATGCCATTTCCTTATTAGAAGGTAAAAGTAAAAGCACGTTTACAGTCAAAGAAGAGTTAATCTGTTATACCTTACCTAAGCCTATTTTTGATGAACTCTTACAAAGTAATCCTAATTTCCAAAGCTTTTATTACCAGAACATTTCTAAACGTGTAAATGAACTGATTGAACGCCGTAATAATAAAGATTTAGCCTCTTTTATGGTGGCTAAAGTTCATGAAGCTTATATTCATACACCTGTCATGGTTGATTCTGAAAACTCTGTCTATGATGCAGTAAAAGAAATGAAAACCAATAAAGGCAACTCCATGTTGGTACAACGTGGAGATGAGGTAGGAATTGTCACAGATAAAGATCTCAGTGATCACCTCGTATTAAATCGCTATTCTATTGATGCGCCAATTGGTGATATTGCCACCTATAATTTACTTGGTGTACAGCGTGAGGATTTCCTCTTTAATGCACTGTTAATGATGACCCGTTTTACCATTAAGCGTGTGGTTGTGTATGATAAAGACAAAGTGGTAGGGGTATTAGATCAAATTGATTTATTAAGTTACCTTTCTAACCACTCTCACTTAGTGACTGTACAAGTTGATCGGGCTAAAACCATTGAACAGCTGAAAACAGCCAGTAAAAACCTGTTAAGCATGATTAAAGCCTTGCATAGTCAAGGAATGAAAGTGCGTTATATCACCAAGTTGGTGAATGAATTAAATCAGAAGATTTTTAGAAAGCTCTATAGTTTTATCGCCCCTAATGATTTATTAGAAAATTCCTGCCTTATTATCATGGGAAGTGAAGGGCGTGGAGAGCAGATTTTAAAAACAGACCAAGATAACGCTATTATTGTACGTGATGATTTTGAGTATGATTATTTACGTGAAGTAGCTGCCCAATTTAGTGATACCTTAAAAGAATTTGGTTATCCTAAGTGTAAGGGGAATATTATGGTTAGTAATCCGTATTGGTTTAAACATCTTCAGGATTACAAGGATGAAGTATATCGTTGGATTCAGCATCCTGCTGAAGAATCCATGATGAATATGGCAATATTTTATGATGCAGTTGCGGTAGCAGGGGATCCTGAGCTATTAAATGAAACAAAAGCCTATTTATATAAAAAACTACAAGATAATCATGCCTTCTTTGCACATTTTGCTAAACCGACTTTAGCATTTGAAACCCCTTTAACCATGTTTGCTAACTTTATTGTGGAAAAATCCCACCATAAGAATGAGTTAGACATTAAAAAAGGGGGGATTTTCCCAATTGTACATGGTATTCGTAGTTTAGCTTTAGAGCACCGCATCCCTCAAACGAATACAATTGAACGATTAAAAGTATTATCTAATCAAGGTGTTTTAGATAAGCAATTTGCCATTGAATTAGTTGAGGCATTTGCTTTTATGGTGTCCTTACGTCTACAATTTGAATTGGAAGAGGTTAATAGTGCTAAAGAGCATGATAACTATATTAACCCAAGTAAGCTTAACAAGCTGGAACGTGATTTATTAAAAGATTCATTAAAAATTGTGGATGAGTTTAAAAAATACACTAATTATCACTTCAAACTGAATACGGCAAGTTAAATGATGCAATTCTGGGATAATTATAAAAAGAAACGTAATCGGCAGCGGCTGAAGGATGAAAGCTATGCTTATTTATTTGATCCACCCCCTGATGAAGAATACATCTGCTTTGATTGTGAAACAACGGGCTTAAACCCTAAAAAAGCAGAAATTCTATCTATTGGTGCGGTTAAAATTAAAGGCAACCGTATTCTCACCAGTGAGAAACTTGAGCTGTTTATTCGCCCTAGTGAAAGTATTGATCCTGCCAGTATTAAAGTACATTTAATTCGCCATTGTGATGTAGAAAATGGCTTAAGCCCTGAAGATGCCTTACTGGAGTTTCTCAAATTCATTGGCTCACGGCGTTTAGTGGGATATTATCTTGAATTTGATGTAGCAATGGTCAATAAATACCTACATAAATTATTAGGTATCACTTTGCCGCATGAACAGATTGATGTGTCAGGGATTTTTTATGATAAAAAGCAAGATGCATTAAACCCTTCACATGTTGATTTGCGCTTTGATGTCATTATGGAAGAGCTGGGCTTACCTACTTTAGGTAAACATGATGCGTTTAATGATGCATTAATGACGGCAATGATATTTTTAAAGTTGCAGCGTACCCCCAAATTGTAAAAGATATCTTAGAAGAAAGACTCTTAGGTTTTGATCTGAGAGTTCTTTTTTCTAAACGTTGTCTATATTGAACTAACATCCTCTTCGTTATTGTGTAAGCCCTCCTTTAAAAATACTTTCCTAATAACTATATCCTTCTTTTATAGCTAAAAAATAAACAGCTTCTTGTATTTTTTTGATTTATTTACAGATAGTTGTTTGAGTTTGTAATAGAGGTGGTATAATCTCCCCCAACATTATCCTCTCCATTTAGTTATACACTATTGACAGCGTGTATAGCAGTCATCACTAACCTCTAATTGAAATAAACAACTTTATGACATTTTCCTCTCTCGGACTTTCTGCGCCTCTTCTTCGTGCTATTGATGAAAAGGGATATGACACCCCCTCTCCTATCCAAGTGGAAGCCATCCCTGCTGTTTTATCAGGTAAAGATTTAATGGCAGCAGCCCAAACAGGTACAGGTAAAACAGCAGGATTTACTTTGCCTTTACTACAACAACTCTCTGAGGGAGCCCCTGTAAAACCTAACCAAGTACGTGCCTTAATTTTAACCCCAACGCGTGAATTGGCTGCCCAAGTTGCTGACAGTGTATCCTTATATGGGAAATATTTATCATTAAAATCAAGCGTTGTTTTTGGCGGGGTAAAAATTAACCCACAAATGATGCGTTTACGTGGTGGTGTTGATATTTTAGTGGCTACACCGGGGCGGTTATTGGATCTCTATAATCAAAATGCTGTACGTTTTTCCCAGTTAGAAATATTGGTATTAGATGAAGCGGATCGGATGCTTGATATGGGGTTTATTCGAGATATTCGTAAAATCTTAGCAGCATTACCTAAAAAACGTCAAAATTTATTATTTTCAGCGACTTTTTCTAATGATATCCGTAAATTAACACATGATATTTTAACAAATCCCGTTCAAATTGAGGTCAGTCCTCGTAATGCGGCGGCACAAAGTGTACAGCAATCTGTATATGAAGTGGATAAAGCAAAAAAATCAGCTTTACTGAGTCATTTAATTCGTAATAATCAATGGGAGCAAGTATTAGTTTTTACTCGTACCAAGCATGGTGCAAACCGTCTAGTGCAGAAGCTAGAACGTGATGGGATCACCGCAGCAGCCATTCATGGTAATAAAAGCCAAGGAGCACGAACACGCGCTTTAGCTGCGTTTAAATCAAATGAAGTTCGTGTACTGGTTGCAACCGATATTGCAGCACGAGGTATTGATATCAGTGAGCTTCCTCATGTAATTAATTTTGAACTGCCCAATGTACCTGAAGATTATGTTCATCGTATTGGGCGTACAGGGCGTGCAGGTTCAGAGGGTGAAGCGATTTCTTTAGTGAGTGCAGATGAAGTGGCATTCCTATCAGGCATTGAGAATTTAATTCGTCAAACTTTAGTACGAGAAGTAGCAAAAGGTTTTATTCCTATACATACTGTGCCAATTACTACTTTACGTGACCGCCCCCAAAAACCTAAAAAACCCAAGAAGCCCAAAGCGCAAAAAACAGAGCAAAATGCACCTTATGGGGCAGATAAAACAAAAAAAGGCTCTCCTCCAAGAGGTAAGCAACCACGCCGCACATTAAGCAGCCCAGCAAAAAAACAATTTTCACCTAAACGCCGTAATACAGGCTCTAGATAATTTTATTAGGTATTAATAACTGACCTTACACACTCATCAGAATATGAGGGCACCCATAAAACCGCAGCGGCGTTGCATGTGCAACGCTGGACACTGAAGTCATGATTTAGGATAGTGGGATATGATAATGCTTTATTGTTGAGGTGTTTTTTGTAACACCTTAACATGCAATTTATATTGCACTGTAGAAAACTTGGTGCTGAGGAATGAAACGTAGCATTCCCCTCTATGCCTTAACTAAAAAACCGCCATTACATTAATAATGCATAGCCAAAATTCTTTTTAAAACGTATTTTAAAATTATCTAAGCTAAAGTTATGGTTTTGTGTCCCATGATGCTCCATCTTAATCGCTGCCATCAGTGATGCAATTCGTCCAGTCGTTTCCCAATCAATATCTTTTTGTAAGCCATATAATAAACCTGCACAAAAGGCATCCCCACAGCCTGAAGGATCATTCATGGCTTTAGCATGTGCCACAGGGATTTGATAACGGGTATCTTGCACCAATATAATAGTACCCTCTGCACGGGTTACAATTAAGGCATTGACACGGCGAGCAATTTGCTGTGAATTTAACCCTGTTCGCTCAGACATGATACGCCATTCTTTTTCAGTGACTAAAATCCATGACGCATGTTCAATAAATTTTAATAATTCATCTCCATCAAAATAATGAATACTGTGCCCTGGGTTAAATATAAAAGGAATCCCTGCTTCACTGAATTGTAATGCATGAACCATCATGCCATCTGCGCTATCTGCTGAAATAGTCCCAACACTGATATCATTGGCTTGGGATACATGGTTTTGACTGGAAAATAAAGTCGCACCGGGGTGAAAGGCAGTAATATGATTATCATCCATATCAATAGTAACAAAGGTTTGTGCGGTGTAACTGTGTTCAATATTTTTGATATGATCACAATTAATTTCATGAGAGGCTAACCACTCGGCATAAGGTGCAAAATCTGTCCCCACACTTGCCATCGGTACAGGGTCTGTGCCCAGTAATTTTAATCCATAGGCAATATTTCCTGCCCCACCACCAAATTGGCGACGTAAATCAGGTACCATAAAATGCACATCTAATGCTTGCATTTGAGAAGGGGTAATGTGGTGCTTAAATTTATCATTAAATACCATTACCGTATCATAACTAAATAAGCCACAAATAAGTGCAGACATAGGCAATTCCCAGTAATATAAATTGTTGTTATCCTTGATGCTGAGACATTGGCAATAGAATGAACACTTTTTTATTTTTAATATAGTAGTGTGTTGATAAGTAACACATGATTAATAATGTTAAAAGCAAAGCTTTTAATTTCACTGTATTTTTTTATCTACAGACAGTATCTCAATACACTATAAATAATGTCTCATCTGTGTGAAATAGCTGTTCTAAGCGATTATTATGCCAAATTTATAGCTTAATAATAGGCACTATAGAACACTCCCCTCCTTCTAATGGAGGGGGGCTCTATTTCTGTATGTATGATCACTGTCCTACCAGCGGTATCATCACGATACATGAATACGTATAAGTTTAGCGGCTGAAATGCCTTTTACCTAGGAAACTAATAAGGAATAACCAAAATTTTGCTGAAAACGCTGCTTAAACTCGTCAGAGGTAAAATGGTGGTTTTGTGTACCATGATGTTCTACTTTAATCGCCCCCATTAAAGAAGCAATACGCCCTGTAGTTTCCCAGTCAATATCATTTAATAAACCATATAATAAACCGCCACGGTATGCATCACCACACCCTGTCGGATCATTCACTGCATTCACTTGTACACTAGGGATAGAGTAATTAGCTTGTTTGGTGTAAATGGTGGAACCACTGGAACCACGGGTAACAATTAAGGCATCTACACGTTCTACTACTTGGGCGATATCTAAATCAGTACGTTCTGACATGAGCTTCCACTCATAATCATTGACGATCACCCATTTGGCTTGCTCAATGAATTGGCGCAGCTCTGTGCCATCAAACATCGGTAAACCTTGACCGGGATCGAAGATAAACGGTACACCCGCTTCAACAAACTCTTGTGCATGTTGAATCATCCCATCACGCCCATCTGGTGATAAAATCCCCACTTTAATATTAGCAGCATCATCCACTTTATTTTGATGAGAAAAGCTCATTGCGCCCGGATGAAAAGCAGTGATTTGATTATCATCCATATCTGTGGTGATAAAAGCTTGTGCAGTGTAAGTATGTGGGACTTCTTTCACATAATCACGGGAAATTTCCCACTTATCCATCCATTCTGCATAAGGTGAAAAATCAGTGCCTACTGTTGCCATGGGCACAGGGTTGCCGCCTAATAATTTTAGGTTATAAGCAATATTTCCTGCGCACCCACCGAATTCACGGCGCATATCAGGTACCATAAAAGACACATTAATAATATGAACCTGTTCAGGTAAGATATGGTTTTTAAAGCGATCATTAAAAACCATGATCGTATCAAAAGCAAATGAACCACAAATCAATGCAGACATAATTAATTAATCCTTGTGAAAATAATAAAAGAGTAAAAATGAATAATATTTTAGAAGTGCTTATACATTACAGCTGCGATTGCTTTTAGAGTGAAAGCAATCGCAGAGAAAAGGCAGGAATTTAACCAATAGATATATTATAACGAACCTGACACAGCAAGGTAACGCATATTTTGTCCTTCAAAACCTAGTTGGAACATGTTAATAAAGACAAGCATTGCTTTTTCTTTATACACATACACATCTTGTAAGCGGTAATTAAGCGGACAGCCTCGGCTTTTAGGTACTTTTTTATCTTTTTGTAAGATACGGCTTTTATCTTTGGCTTCATCCGTTAAGCTTAAAGTGAACATTTGACTATCGCCAATGCCATAACATTCTGCTTTTCCCTTTTTAAGCTGTAATTGCAGTTTATAAGTTTGTACAGGGGGTAAACCTGTATAGACAGTCTCTAAAGAAAAACGTACTTGATGGCGATCTGCGCTAATATCAGTTAAAGGATGAGAGATACTATGCGCGCCTGTATTGGCTGCTTTAGGATCAATATTTAACTTTTTAAGGCTAGATTCCGCAGCTTTTAAATTGAGTGCCACCACGCCTTCAACCGTAATCTCTTTTCCTAAAGCAGCTTGCTCATCTTCGGTTAACGTTGTTTTAATAGGTGGTAGGGCATAATCATTTTTTGCCACATCTAAAAAATAAATAATCGAATATAAAGTACCACTGCCATCTTCTTGACCAAATTGTTGAAAAGAAAGGTAATCCCCTTCCTCTGTAAACCCTAGAAAACGTAACTGCGCTGCATCAGCTGCCCATACAAATGAGGAGATGCTGAAACAAAGCAAAAATAACACACTACGCATAATTTTATGCTTCCTTAGCCAGAGTAAATAAAAAAATAAATTGTCTCCTATCATAATCTGCTTGTGTAGAAAAAAAAAGCCATGACTCACTATTTAGCATAAAAAATATGGACAAGCCAAAGAGTTAAGCAATTAAATCAACTCCTTTTTATTTTTATTTTGGTTTATACTTTTGTAGCAATACAGGTAAGTACTGTATTATTAAGCACTATGCCCCCTTTGTTTTTCACATATTCTATGTAAATTATGAAAACAACCCCCGAAATTACTGAACTGGTTAGCCAGCTTCCTTTATTTAAGCACCTTGATAAATATGAACTTAATACCTTATTAGAACGTGCTGATACCGTACGGTTTAGACACAATCAATTGGTTTTTCGTGAGGGGGATGTAGGTCACTCTTTATTTATCGTATTAAGCGGTAGTGTGTTGGTATTCACTGTTAACCAACAAAAGGAAGAGGTAGAGCTTGCACAGCTTCATAGTGGTGATTATTTTGGGGAGCAATCATTACTACCCAATAGTTTAGGGCAGCGTAATGCCAGTGTACGTATTCTTGATGATAGCAGTTTATTACGTATATCAGGCTCAGATTTTCAAAGCTTTCTAGCCCATGCCCCTGAATTAGTAGATGAGTTACAACAAGCAGGAGAAGAGCAGATTCGCCATAAAATGGTACAAGAATCAGCCTTATTCCAGCATTTCCCCCTTGATATTAACTTTCCTGCTACTGAAGATAAGAATTTTTGGCTACAGCAACAAGTGTATCAAGATGAGGAAGTGGTTTTTCATGAAGGAGAGCAAGGGGATAAGTTTTACCTGATTTTTTCAGGGGTGGCAAAAGTTAGTAAAACTGAAAATGGACAAGAAATAGTATTAGGAAGGTTAGGAGAGGGGAGTTTTTTTGGTGAGCTTGCCTTAATTAACCAAGCACCGCGTGCAGCAACAATTACTGCTGAAGGTATTTTGCAAGTTGCCGTATTAAGTGGTGAAAAATTTATTACCTTATATAAAAACTCTCCTCGCTTACGTGAACAGTTAGAACATTTAAGTGGCTTCTATCATTTACCTAATCGTGGGGTGGTCACCTTACACGCAGGGAAATTTATGGAGATGGACAGTATCACCGCTGTCTATCACAGTAATAAAGGCGCAAGTGTCACTACCACCAAAGTGGTCGGTAAACCTATTTTTAGTATGCACCGCCTTAATGCAGCCAATCGCCCAACCACTCGCCTAGTATTTGAAAATAGTGCAGCCGATACCTACCGTGAAATTATTTTACAAGATGGTTATGTGATCAGTGTGATGGCAACAGGCGCATGGTTAGATTTAGGGCGTGTACATGAATTAGTGTTTAACGAACAAAAAACTTATTTTTGGCAACATGCTTTATTTCGTGAAAAAGGGGAATTATGGCTGGCGCGTGAAAAGCAAAGTTATGCCGATACTGCGATTGTCTGTCGTTGCACGGGGGTGACACGGGGAGAACTAAACCGTTGTGTTGCCCAAGGCTGTAATCGTGCTGATTTATTAGCAGAAAAAACAGGCGCGTCACGTGTCTGTGGTGCCTGTATGCCCTTATTAGTAGAGATTGCTGGGCGTTCTGATATGTTGAGTTGTCGTGTCAGTAAAATCAAAACCTTAAGCCCACAAGTAAAAAGTTTTCACCTCATTCCAGATACAGAGAAAACCTTGATTCCTGCTAAAATTGGACAGCATATTTTAGTGGAAGCTCAAATTAATGGGCAATGGGTCCAACGTAGCTACACCTTAACCTCTCCACCTCAACAAACAGCCTATTATGAAATTACCGTAAAACGTGAACCACGAGGCATATTTTCCAACTGGTTACATGATAAAGTTAGTGATAATAGTCGCTTACGTATTTCAAAGCCACAGGGTGATTTATATTCCATTATTAATAAGAGTACCCCCGTTATCTTTTTTGCGGGAGGTATTGGCATTACCCCAACCCTCTCATTATTACACCAACACCGTACCCATAATAATCATGAAGCGCCGATTTATATTGATTATTCAGCCCATGATAAACAAGCCCATTTATATCAAGAAGTCCTTGAACAAGCACAACAAGACAGTAAAACTGTCACCATTTATTTACGTAATTCTAAGCAACAAGGACGTATTAGTGAAGAAGAAGTTCATCAGATTGCGCGCCGTTATCCCACCGCTCAAATTTTTGTTTGTGGGCCTAAAACCTACCAAAATACAATCATAAAACATTTACATAATGCACATGTTGCAGATATTGCTGTTCACAGTGAAGAATTTATTCCTTCGGGGGGGCAACTGGGGGACATGTCGCTGGGGATGGCACGATTTATTGCAGGGTTTAGCTTTTTTATCTGTTTATTAATGGCTTTTTATTTTGCAGGCATGAACATGACTGTGTCGGCTGCCCTCACGAATTATCCCCCTGATTGGTGGCTGAGCATCACGACAGATAAATGGCTGTGGAAGCAAGTGACAGGGTATAGCAGTGTTGTATTACTGATTGGGGCGGGGTTGGTGGCATTACGAAAACGTATTCGTTTTGCACAACGCTTAGGCAATTATCCATTGTGGCGATTATGGCATATTATTATTGGGGGGGGGAGTCTTATCACACTTGCGCTACATACCCAGCTTTCATGGGGACAGGGGGTGAGTGCTTTATTAAGTTTCAGTTTATTTGCGGTGATAGCTTTAGGCATCTTTACCACATTTAGCTTATTGATGAGCCAATCACACACACAACAAAGTATTGCAACGGGGTATCAACGTTTACATACCTTACATTTAATTTTTACATGGTCACTCCCTATGTTAATTATTTTGCACATTTTTTCTGCTTACTATTATTAATACCTAATTTATCATGATAACTGATCGTTTTATTATTTGGCTTTGGGCAAATCGTAGTAAAATTTTACTGTGGCTAGGCTGGTTTTCTGTCACTTTGGGAGGCGCGATCTATTTTGGTTTACCTTTTTTTACCCATACAGAACAAGAGTACTATTTACCTGCACCCGTGAACCCTCCACACCACCAACTCCAAGAAAACTGTCAAGTTTGTCATGAACCCTTTAATAATACACAACGACAAGAAGCTTGTTTAAGTTGTCATGCAAAAGAGTTAAAACAGGTCAATGACTCTCATAGTATCAATAAATTTAATGATCCGCGTTATCATACAAAATTACAGAAATTAGATGCCAGCCGTTGTATTACTTGTCATGCAGAGCATACAGAAAATAGTGACCGTCATGGTGTGACCATAGCAGGTGATTTTTGTAAACACTGTCACGCTGAGATTCAGCTTGATTTACGTGATCATAAAAACTTTAAATTTGATGGCTGTCAGCAGTGCCATAATTATCATGATAATACCGTTTTATATAAAGATTTTTTAAAAAAACATCATCATCAAGCAGATACAGATAAACAGGCAGCTTTACCAGCTCGCAATTTATCAAATCGTTATCAACAACCCCCCGCTTACTCATCAGAACCGTTAAATTTATTACAACAGGATTCACCTATTGATATCCCTTTAGATATTAAAATCGCCGAAGAATGGGAAAATGGCGCACATGCACAAGCAGGGATTAATTGTACACAATGTCATCATAATGAAGGAACGACAGCATGGATCAAAAAACCTAGTTTTTCTGTCTGTCAGCAGTGTCATAAGCAAGAATATCAAGGATTTGTTTCAGGACAGCATGGGATACGTTTAAAACATGATATGCCTGCTTTACAGATTTCAGAAGCACAACTCCCGATGCAAACCAATGCAGGAGAATTAACCTTAAGTTGTAGCTCTTGCCATAAAGCGCACCGTTTTAGTACCAAACATGCAGCGGTAGAAGGGTGTTTAGTTTGTCATGCAGATCAGCATAGTTTAGCTTATAAGAAATCACCCCATTATCAATTATGGGAAGCTGAACGACGTGGAGAACTTAAAGCAGGACAAGGCGTATCCTGTGCCAGTTGTCATTTACCTCGTTTACAAACTGAAAATGAAACATGGGTAGAGCATAATCAAAATGCTCATCTATACCCGAATGAAAAAATGTTAAAAACCGTATGCATGGCATGTCATGGAGTAGAATTTAGCTTAACTGCATTAAATGATGACACAATGATAAAGAATAATTTTACAGGTGAAGTGATTGATCCCATAAGTGGTTTTTCTTTATTAAAAAAATAATATATTCATTAGTTAATATAAGGAGGGATAGATGCCATTTGTTCAAATACATCTTATAAAAGGTAAATCATCAGAAAGTTTAGCAGCCATTTCTAATGCTGTTCATCAAGCACTTGTTGAAGAATTTCATATACCTGAATTAGATAAATTTCAGGTTATTAATGAGTTAGAGGAAGGGAAGTTAATTTTCCCACCTGAATATTTAGGTATCCCTCATACTAGAAATATGATTTATATCCACATTACAGCAAAACAAGGACGCACTGTGGAGATGAAGAAAAAACTGTATGCAAAAATAGCACAGTTAATTAATGAAAAAACACAGATATCACAAGATGATATTTTTATTGTTTTGACTGAAAATAGCGAAGAAAACTGGTCTTTTGGTAGAGGGAAAGCCCAATTAATTGAATAATAGTATATGATATTGCTTTATTAGAAAGCCTATTATTTTATTTAAAAGGAAATAAAAAATGAGTGATTTATTTTTAGTCACCAAAAAAGTGTATATGGATATCACTGTTGATGGAAAGCCAGAAGGGCGTATTGTGATAGGCTTATTTGGGGAAACTGTGCCTAAAACAGCGCAAAATTTTTATCAACTGTGTACACATGAAAAAGGTTTCGGTTACAAGGGTTCAAAATTCCATCGAGTCATTTCACAGTTTATGGCTCAAGGGGGAGATTTTACAAATGGTGATGGCACAGGTGGAAAATCCATTTATGGGGAAAAATTCCCTGATGAAAATTTTAAAATAACACATACTCATCCTGGTTTTTTATCCATGGCAAATGCAGGCCCTGATACAAATGGCTCACAATTTTTTATCACCTTTATAAAAACCCCTTGGTTAGATGGTCGCCATACTGTATTTGGAGCAGTTCTTGAAGGGATGGATATTATGCGTAAGATAGAAAAATTATCAACAGATAGACGCGATAAACCAACTAAGGATGTAGTGATTGCAGATTCTGGTTCATTAGAACTAGATAAACCTTTTATTCCAAGTTTTGAAGACTAAATATAAACGCTAGTCATCGCTAAAAAGTGGGTAAAAGGCGTTTTACCCACTTTTTAATCAAAATCCTATCTTAAAACCCTTCTAAAACAATTTTCCCAATAGCACGACCTGATTCTAATTCTTCATGGGCTGCCTTTAAATTATTTGCATTGATGAGCCCTAGGTTTTTAGCCACAGTTGTTTGGATAGAACCTTGATCGACCAAATCAGCGACCTGATTCAGTAATTGTCCTTGTTCATGCATATCAGCCGCCTTAAACATAGAACGTGCAAACATAAATTCAATATGTAATGATAAACTTTTTGGTTTCATTTTCATTACATCTAAAGGCTGGGCAGGATCGTCAATCATGGCAATTTTACCAAAAGGCGCAAGCAGCTCGGTGTAGCTTTCAAAGTAAGAATCTGTACTGTTCAAACTGGCAACATGGGTAATTTGACCAATCCCTAAAGCTTCAATTTGTGATTGCAAAGGTTGAGTATGATCAACAACATGATGTGCGCCTAATTTTTTGACCCAAGCTTGTGAACTTTCCCGTGAAGCCGTGGCAATAATAGTCGCGCCTGTGATCGCTTTAGCAATTTGAATTAAAATAGACCCTACGCCACCTGCTGCCCCCACAATTAAAATCACTTCATCAGATGTTTCTTCTGATTGGGGAGATTGTTTTTTAATCGCTAAATGTTCAAACAGCATTTCCCATGCAGTAATAGCTGTTAAAGGTAATGCAGCCGCTTCCTGATTAGATAAGCTTTTTGGTTTATGACCAACAAGACGCTCATCAACACATTGATATTCAGCATTACTACCTTGACGATTAAGAGCACCAGCATAATAAACTTGGTCACCGAGTTTAAACTGTGTAACCTCTTCTCCTATTGCAATCACTTCTCCCACTGCATCCCAGCCTAATACTTTCTGTTCACCTTCTTCAGGTGCCATTCGCTGACGAATTTTATAATCTACTGGATTAACCGCAATAGCATTAATTTTAATTAATAAATCATGTCCCGTTGCAATGGGTTGAGGGAGTTCTATATCATTTAAAGAATCAGGGGAATTGATTGGTAAAGACTGTGTGTAACCGACTGCTTTCATCATGTATCTCCAGTTAAAAACTCATTGATTGACAGTATAGAGATTGATTACACTAAGTTAAACCGTATAATAATTGAAAAATTATCAAAAAATATTTGACAATATGTTATTAGAAGATCTTCAAGTTATTCTCAAAGTGGCAGAGTTTCGTAGTATTACCGCCGCTGCCACACATTTAGATATGCGTACTGCAACCGCCAGTGCGGCATTAAAACGTGTAGAGAAAGCATTAGGGACAGAATTATTTATTCGTACCACGCGACAGTTGCGTCTCTCTAGTGCAGGGGAGAAATACATTCCACAATGTGAGCAAGCATTGTTGATGTTAGAGCACGCCAAGCAAAATATGAAGGATGATTTAGATATTATTGATGGGGAGTTACGTATTGCTTTATCATCAGATTTAGGGCGAAATTTAGTCGCGCCTTGGCTGGATGAGTTCATGGAAACGTACCCTAAAATCAGCTTAAAGTTAAATATTAATGACAGTGTAATTGATTTTTATCGAGATTCTGTTGATATGGCACTGCGTTATGGCTCACCTGATGATGCCAATTTATATGGTTTTAAAATTTGTGATGTTCCAGGTATATTGTGTGCAACACAAGCATATATTGATAAGACAGGCATACCACAACACCCCCATGATTTAGCCTCCTATAATGGGCTATTTTATCAGCTATACGATGTAACCTATAATGTGTGGGAATTTTCACAGGGTACAGCCAAATATAAAATTAAAATGAGTGGTAATCGTGCCTCAAATGATGGTGATCTTGTGAGGCGTTGGTGTGTAGCAGGCAAAGGGGTAGCTGTTAAGTCATGTCTTGATATAGCTGCTGATTTATTAGCTGGCAATGTAATAAACCTCATGCCTGAATTTAAACCAAAGTCAACAGAGTTATGGCTTATCTTTCCCAGCAGGCAATTAATCACCCCCGCAGCTAGATTACTTAGAGATATGCTACAAAAAAAGACAACAGCTATTTTCAAACAATTGATTGAAAAAGATATTTTAGATAAGAATTTTATAAATTAGCTTAATTTTTAGCCCATATAATTATAGATTTCCATACCCATCACATATTCTATTTTTGTTTTATTTTCTGTTATAAATTGATGGGCGTATACATTGGGGCAGCGTAGAAAGATACATTTATCTTTTTCTTTGGCATAGGCGCGGATCGGTAGTACAAAACGATAATAATCAGCTCGGTTTAGGGTATTAAGTAGTTGTGTTTGCTGTTGTTTCCATTTTGTATAAACAGGGTAAATCTCATGGGGAGCTTGAGGTTTTGGGGGGATTTTAGCAGCTTTTAAGATCGGATCTGTATTGTCTGATTTCAGTGATTCAGGTGGTGAACTTGGCTGGAGTTTTCCTTGATTGGCGCGATTAACCAAGCCTGATAAATAGGCAAATTTATTTTTTACATTCCGTTGTTTAAGTGCATACTGCCATTCTTTAATAATGGTCTCTTGTGAGATATCAGCCTGTAATCTTAAGAGAATATTTTCTGCTTTTTCTTGTTCCGATTTTTTTAAAAAAGAAAACAATAAAGTTAAGTCTATTTTTTCGAGTTTTTCCTCTTTAATTTCTTCCGATTCTTCTACAGTAATCTCTTGTTTTTCTGATTTATTTTTATCATTCCTGTAGGTTTTTAGCCATGTATTGAGTACATCAGGATGAAATAAAAAATGACGTGTACGGTCAAATGAATAACGTTTATTTGGGTTTTTATAGAGGGTGATAACCTTTTTTTCAGCAAGAAATTTTATTGCTCGTCGCAGTACCGCAGGGGTTTTTGTGATGTGTATCAATCTGCTGAGAAGTTCTTTTTCATTATGAAATTGCAATAGGTCATTGATATGTCGTTTTACAGCAGGCTTTTTGCACTGTTTTGTATACTTAACATTGTGCCAATATTCGAAGATGGAGAGTAAACCAGCGGCGACACGATTTCCTTGGCAGTAGTGCGTTTGCCATGTACGCAGGATTAATAAATCGTCTTTTTCAGGGTGATGAATACAGGAGGCAGTAGACATAGGATTATCTTCCCTGCTCTGTAATGTAGTGATTAATTGTGTTCATTTTATGCGTTTAACCTTAAAAATTAAGTTTAAACACACTGTATTAACGGTTTTGTGGCGTGATGTTATACCCATATGCCGTCCTGCCTGAGTCAGCGGGCGGATTTATGGTACAATTGCGTCACATTACAAACTGCTTGTATCAGTGTGTAACCAGTGCAGACCTGAGAAATCTGCGCGGAGGATGGCGGGTTGAGAAGTCCGTCATCGTTCTTCTATCATTATCTAAATTTTCAAATTGATCAAGTCTTTTTTCTTCCTGTTTATTTCTACCCTCCCGTAAAGCCTTTGCTGTCCCATTAGCATTTTTATGCTCATCGTTATTTCTTTTATATTGGCTGGTTGGTGGTGATTATGCGCAGCGTTGCACATGATTCTGTGCAGCAATACCTTAGACTACTTCTTTAAATTTCATCTTAGATTACTCACATTACAGAATTCATCCATAGCAGCGTTGTACGCAACACCTTACCGCTGAACCCAATTCAGTTGTGATGTATGACAGCAAATAACCAAGAATGCCAAAATATTTAATTGTGGAATGATTGAGATCACGAGGATTGTATCCATATTTTTTATAGATAAATATATACCCAAAATAGATACCAATATTCTATACTAGAGGAAGTCCTTTTTTATTATGATGAACTAAGAGCAATCATGTCAGATTCCACATCTTCCCCTCGTGCTGTTAAATCCATCCCACATTCTGAGCTGGAACAATTATTAATTACCCAGTATGCCACCGAAATCATTAAACAAAATGACCGCTTAGATGATTTAGCCAAACAATTATTTACCTTACAGTTAGCTATTCCTAGCTTGTATGTGACTGCTTTACAGTTATTAAGCGGAAAAAACAGCCTCCCCAATGACACGACTTTATTAGCGATTGCCGCCTTTTGTTGGGCGTGTGCCTTGGTGTGTACGGTTGTGGCGTTATTCCCCTTATTATATAAAGTGCCCAGTCATGTTGTGCGAATGAAAAATAAAACAGACACCTCTTTTTTAAGCTTAATTAAAAGTAGGCTAACAAACCGTGCAATAAAATGTGATAGTATCGAAGGGTTTTATCATCAATGTGCGACAGATAAACGCCGTGCTTTGTTTTTATCAGGCTTGTGTTTTTTCTTAAGCATTGGGTTTGCAGGCGCGAGTATTATTGGTGGGAAATAAGAATAGTAGAGCTATTTCGTTCTATATGTCAGAAGATGATGGATGGCATCCATAAAAACCGTAGCGGCGTTGCATGCAACGCTTGGCACTGAATCCGATTCCGTCAGAATGTATGACAGCGGGATATATTTATCTCATAGATTTTATGATGGTGGTTATGAATTTTTGCTTGTGGAATGAATGAGATCACGAGGACGTTGCATGCAACGTCACTACTATATTCGAGATAATGACTACAAAAAAAATAATAAAAGTGACATACAAAGGAAAATAAAAATGGCTGAAGAATATTTAAAAGTGGAGTGCTGTCATTGTCAGCGTGAGTTTGAGCAAAAGGTGGCTTTACCCGATGTTAATACAGAAGCATTTAGTGGCATTTTAGCCTTAACCTGTACGCTGTGTGGTGGTTCTGTCAGTGTCAATTTAAATAATTTTGTTAGAGAAGAAACTGATGTTTATCGTGGTGCAGCAGGGAAAAAGAGAAAGCAATTAGTTTTACCAAAATGTTTACCTAGTATGGAAACTGTAGAATCCTAATCAATAAGGAGCCTGTTCTGTGTATAGTGAACCGTTTATTATTTATCCTGATAAGCATCAGATTCCCTCTGCTTTAATTCGAGATGCCAAAAATTTAGCCTTGCAATATGTGTATAACAGTAGCATTACAACGCCTGTGACTGATGAGACATTGCGCACTATTGGGGAAGCATTATGGCAAGCGGTGGGGGATGAGGCGGCATTTTCTGCACATAAGCAGCAGGCAGGTATGGCGATTGTGCCCATTATCATTTGTACTGATGATGCAGCATTGCAGGCGTTACCGTGGGAGTGTTTATATCATCCAGAGTTTAAATTTTTAGCCAGACATTCACATTTTACTTTTTCACGTCAATTAACCACTGATTCTCCTGAGATTGCGCCACCACCTAAAGGTGCCTTACAAGTTTTATTATTTTCCAGTATGCCTGATGATCTGCATCCAGAGAAAGGGCGGCTTCAGGTTGAAGAGGAGTATGAGCAAATTGTTGAAGCCTTATCTCCTTTAATGCAAGCGGGGCTTGTGGAGTTGACTGCACCCAGTGATGGGCAAAAATCAGTTTTAGCTGATCATTTAAAGCAAAAGCGTTATCACCTTAGCGTTATCACCTTGTATTTTTATCAGGGCATGGGCATTTTCATCAGGCGCGTTTTGATAATGAAGAGAATTATGGTGAATTTTTATTTGAAAGTGAGATAGGGCGGAGTGATCCCGTTTTGGATAAGGACGTGGCAGATTTATTTGTCGGCTCGGGGGTACGTTGTGTGGTGTTATCAGCGTGTCAATCAGGACAAGCCAGTTCTGATGAGTTAAATGCAGGTTTAGCACAGCGGTTAGTGATGTTAGGTATGCCGTTAGTGGTGGGAATGCGGGAGTCTATTTTAGATCGAGCGGGAATTTTATTTGCTAAAACCTTTTTAAAAGCCTTAGGGGAACAAAAGCGCGTTGATGAAGCGTTGCAAGGGGCGCGTGATGCAATGACTGCTCCATTAGGGACAGCAAATACTTATCGTGATAGGACACAAACAGCGTTTACTAAATTTAGTCAGGGACAATGGTGTTTACCGATGTTGTTATCTCATGACCCTGCTACCCCTGTGATTGATTGGGATTTTACTCCTCAAGCATCTAAGACCTTAGCGGCACGTTATAATCAGATTGGTGATATACAGCTTCCTAGTGTTTTTATTGGGCGGCGGCAAGCATTGCGTGAGTTAAAAAAACGCTTTACTCAGAAAAAAATTAAACGCTTATTAGTGACAGGAGAGGGGGGACAAGGAAAAACCGCTTTAATAGGAGAGTTATCAAAGTGGTTTACTGCTCAAGATTATACTGTATGCGCTTTTTCTGCGCGTCCTGAACACAGTTGGGATAATTTTATCTTTGAATTAGAGTTTTTACTTTCTGATCAATTTACTGAGTCGTATGATAAAAAGCGTCCAAGTTGTAATACTGAGGAAAAAACTGCTCGTACTTTATTGTATTTTTTAAACCAGCAAACCCAAGGAAAATTAGTTTTAATTTTTGATAATTTAGAATCAGTACAGGATGTAATCAGTGGAGAGTTAACCGATACACGCTTGCAAACATGGCTAAATGTGATTGAAAAACTAGGACAACAGGCACCCACTGTATTAATGACTTCGCGTGTTCGCTTGCCTACATGTCAAGATTCTGAGTATTACCCACTGTCGACGATAGGTTATGGTGATTTCTTATGTTATGCCCAGCGGTTTTCTAATTATGAATCAATAGATTTATCACAATTACGTGAAGTATATAAGGTATTAGGTGGAAACCTTAAAAATTTAGAGTTTTTCTTTGCGGCTGCTGAAAAAATGAATTATGTTGATGAAAAAGCGTTTATTCAGCTATTGGCAGAAACCAGTAAAGAAAGCCAGCTATTTATGACTTTAGAGAAAAATATTTCTTTATTAACAGAAGAAGCGCGTACCTTATTAAATCGCTTACTTATTTATAAAGCACCTGTACCTAAAGAAGGTATTGTTTCTATTTTGGGGGAAGGTTTAGACCAAGCAGAACAAGCATTAAAGCAACTGACTCACTTATCTTTATTAGATATTAGTTATACCGAAGATTTTGAGAAAAATGAATACTTATGTTCCTCTTTAGTACGTGAATGGTTGATTAAACAAAAAGTTAAAATTGAACAATCTTGGTATCAAAAAGCAGCTAAATATCAACAACGTTTATTTAAAATTGAACGAAAAAAATTAAGTTATGCGTTGATTGTACATCAAGCATTACAGGATGCAGGGTTGCAAAAACAAGCCAATCAATTTGCTTTAGATTATATTGTTTGGGAACTAGTCCACTCAGGGCAATATCATGCAGTTTTAGAAGATTGGTTACCTGATTTACTCACTGAAGAAGATAAAGAAATAAAAGGACAAGTATTAGGGCTGGCAGGAAAAACTTGTCTTCATGTTGCTAAATATGAAATAGCCTTAAGCTATTTACAGCAATCCTTGGCAATACAGCAAGAAATCGGCGATAAAAGCGGCGAAGGAACCACCCTGAATAATATTTCAGGTATTTATCGTGCCCGAGGAGATTACGAGACCGCCTTAAGCTATTTACAGCAATCCTTGGTAATACAGCAAGAAATCGGCGATAAAAGCGGCGAAGGAACCACCCTGAATAATATTTCAGGTATTTATCGTGCCCGAGGAGATTACGAGACCGCCTTAAGCTATTTACAGCAATCCTTGGCAATAGTGCAAGAAATCGGTGATAAAAGCGGCGAAGGAACCACCCTGAATAATATGTCTGCCATTGCTTATGCAAAAGGAGATTACGAGACCGCTTTAAGCTATTTACAGCAATCCTTGGCAATACAGCAAGAAATCGGCGATAAAAGTGGCGAAGGAACCACTCTGAATAATATTTCTCAAATATTTCAAAGTCGAGGAGATTACGAGACCGCCTTAAGCTATTTACAGCAATCCTTGATAATTAGTCAAGAAATCGGTGATAAAAGCGGCGAAGGAACCACTCTGAATAATATTTCTCAGACATTTCAAAGTCGAGGAGATTACGAGACCGCCTTAAGCTATTTACAGCAATCCTTGGCAATTAGGCAAGAAATCGGCGATAAAAGCGGCGAAGGAACCACCCTGAATAATATCTCTCAGATATTTAAAAATCGAGGAGATTACGAGACCGCCTTAAGCTATTTACAGCAATCCTTGGCAATACAGCAAGAAATCGGTGATTTATCAGGTTCATGTATCACATTAATTAATATGGGTGTCATATCTGTAGATCAGGGCAAAAAAGGGGAAGGCATGGCGGCATTAGTTCATGCCTATCAAATTGCAAAAACAATAGGTTATGCACAAGCATTGGATGCCTTGGAATCTCTCGCTTGCCAAGTGGGGGGCACGGGATTGGATGATTGGGAACAATTGGCAAAACAACTGTAGGGTGCGGCGAAATCCGTGCAATAAAATTGATTCTGTTGTTGGATTCTTACGGATTTTGCCCACCACACCCCGATATCAAATAATAGGTAAAACAAAATATGTATCACCACCAAAACAAATAAAAACCTTATATCATTTTACCTATTAAATAAATCGGGGTTTGGTGGGCAAAATTTGTAAAAGAATGGTGACAAAATTGTTATGTACCCAAATTTCGCCGCACCCTACATTTTTTGTAGGTATTGGATTATAAAATGTCAAATTATATTCATGCAAAACAAGAAGGAGGCTGTTATTTCTTTATATTAATTAAAGGAAATTACTTCCCTACCGTCTCATAAGCATCCATATCTTCCCCACCGAATACCTCAAACACCTGTGGTAAGAATTCACGTAATTCACCTGATAAAATAGAAAAATCAACATCAAACTGCTCATTTCTATCTTCTGTATCCACTTCTTGAGCTAACTCCTGCACACACTCCATAAACTGAAAACGACGTATAATTAAATCTTCACTGATTACACAACTGACTCGATCCAACCATGTTAAAGCTAAACGACTGACCATTTTTCCCGCATCAAGATGGGCACTGATTTCATCTGCAAATAAATCTTGGCGTTTACAATTCACCATCGCCCCTGATTCCAAGGCTTCGGTTAATTCACACGAATCAGCCAACATAAAAGCAGTGGGTAACTGTTGAGTTTTTAACCAATCGGTCATAATAACACTAGGAGACTGACACACTTTAGGTGGCACAACAGGCAAGGACCCTAAAGAGGTGCGTAATAAAGTGGCAAAATCTTCCGCTTTCTTGCGTGATGCCGTATCAACCAACAACCAACCTTTTTCTACATCAATATAAGCCGATAACTTTTGTGATCGTTTAAATGCACGCGGGATTAAACGCTGTAATACTTCATCACGAATGGTGGCTTTTTCCGTTTGGCGAACTGTGCGGTTTTCTTTAATTTCAATTTCTTCAATACGTTCTTCAACCGCTTCACGTACAACGGTTGCAGGTAAAACACGCTCTTGCGTTTTAGCTGTAATAAAAAAACAGTTATTCGCTGCATGATAAAGCAATTCACTATCGCGCCCTAATGGCGTGACCCAGCCCATGGTTTTCAGTTCCAAATCATTACAGGGACGAAACCTTTTATCATTTAAGGCTTGCTGTAAGGCTTCTTCATCAAAAGCAAACGGTGTTAAGAATTTGAAAATAATTATATTTTTAAACCACATAGAGGTACTTATATTATGAGGACAAATATCCGAGCGAGGCGAATTTGCCCGAAAGGGGAAAAGAATAGGATTGTGTTAACCATACCTTAGTATTAGCGTATATGATAACAACAATCGTTTTAAATTCATAAACAATATAGATGTAGAATTTTATGGACACTATTCGCTTACGTGGCGTACGTACGCATAATTTAAAAAATATTGATGTCGACCTTCCGCGTGATAAATTGATTGTGATCACAGGGTTATCGGGATCGGGTAAGTCATCATTGGCGTTTGATACGATTTATGCTGAGGGACAACGCCGTTATGTTGAATCCTTGTCAGCCTATGCGCGCCAATTCTTGTCGATGATGGAAAAACCTGAGCTAGAGCATATTGAGGGACTCTCTCCTGCGATCTCTATTGAACAAAAATCCACCTCACATAATCCCCGTTCTACTGTGGGCACAGTCACCGAAATTTATGATTATTTGCGCTTATTATTTGCACGCGTCGGTGAACCCCGTTGTCCAACGCATGATACCCCTTTAGCGGCGCAAACAGTGGGGCAGATGGTGGATCAAGTATTAGCACTCCCTGAAGGCAGCCGTTTGTTATTGCTTGCCCCCGTGATCAAAGCCCGTAAAGGGGAGCATCTGCAATTATTGGAAAGCTTACAGGCTCAAGGCTTTATCCGTGCTGTGATTAATGGCGAAGTGGTGGAGCTAGATGATGCACCTAAATTAGATTTACGAAAAAAACACACCATTGAAGTAGTGGTAGATCGCTTTAAGGTACGGGATGATTTGCGCCTGCGTTTGAGTGAATCATTTGAAACGGCTTTACGCTTAGGTGAGGGCGTGGTGAATATCAGCTTTATGGATGATGAGAAAGCCACACCATTAACTTTTTCCGCTAATTTTGCCTGTTCCCAATGTGGTTACAGTATGAGTGAAGTGGAACCGCGTTTATTTTCCTTTAATAGTCATGTTGGCGCATGTGAAAGTTGTGAAGGTTTAGGGGTAAAGCAGTATTTTGATCCTGAAAAAATTGTACAACGTCCTGAATTAAGTTTAGCCGCAGGCGCAATCAAAGGCTGGGATAAAAAAGCTAATTTATATTTTCAAATGCTGTGTGATTTACAAGAGCCTTTTGATTTTGATGTGAATACACCGTTTAATGAATTGTCAGATGCAGTACAACAGGTTTTATTATACGGCAGTGGTAAACAAGAAATTCAATTTACCTATACCAATGATAAAGGCACTGTATTCTCAAGAACGAAACCTTTTGAAGGGATTATTAATAACTATGAACGCCGTTATCGAGAAACCACTTCTAATTATGTGCGTGATGAGCTATCAAAAAGCTTAAGTTATCAGGAATGTGATGGCTGTCAGGGCACACGTCTTGGGGAAGCGGCGCGACATGTCTTTATTGGACAAGATAATTTACCCACTATTACCCGCATGTCCATTGCGGATGCCTTTGAATTTTTTACCGCTTTAGATTTTAGTGGGCAAAAAGCCACGATTGCCAGCAAAATCCTGCAAGAAGTGCGTTTACGTTTACAATTTTTAATGAACGTGGGCTTAAATTATTTAAGCTTAGATCGTAGTGCAGATACCTTATCAGGTGGAGAGGCACAACGTATCCGTTTAGCCAGCCAAATCGGCGCGGGCTTGGTTGGGGTGATGTATGTCTTGGATGAGCCGTCTATTGGCTTGCATCAGCGTGATAATGAGCGTTTATTAACCACCTTGATTCATTTGCGTGACTTAGGCAATACCGTGATCGTGGTAGAACATGATGAGGATGCTATCCGTGCCGCTGATCACATTGTGGACATCGGGCCGGGGGCAGGGGTTCATGGTGGGCAAGTGGTGGCACAAGGAGAGCACGCTGATATTGTCGCTGTACCCAATTCATTAACAGGACAGTATTTGTCAGGTAAACGGGGGATTAAAATTCCTGAAAAACGCCATGCTTATGATAAAGAACGACTATTGTGTTTATCAGGGGCAACAGGCAATAATTTAAAATCTGTCAATCTGAAAATTCCACTGAGCTTATTTACTTGTGTAACAGGTGTATCAGGCTCAGGAAAATCAACCTTAATCAATGACACTTTATATCCCATTATGGCGCGCTTATTAAACCGTGCTCATGCCATTCCTGTTGCACCGTATAAAGACATTACAGGGCATGAATTATTAGATAAAGTAGTGGATATTGATCAAAGCCCCATTGGGCGTACACCACGATCAAACCCTGCGACTTATACAGGTGTATTTACTCATATACGAGATTTATTCTCTGCTACGCCTGAAGCGCGATCACGGGGCTACAAACCGGGGAGATTTAGTTTTAATGTCAAAGGTGGACGCTGCGAAGCCTGCCAAGGGGACGGAGTGATTAAGGTCGAAATGCACTTTTTACCTGATGTGTATGTGACTTGTGATACGTGTAAAGGGCAGCGTTATAACCGTGAAACTTTGGATGTGCAATACAAAGGTAAAACCATTGATGATGTATTAAATATGACGGTTGAAGATGCTTTAGCATTCTTTGAAGCCATTCCACCGATTGCACGAAAATTACAAACCTTGGTAGATGTCGGTTTAGCCTATTTACGCCTAGGACAAAATGCAGTGACTTTATCAGGGGGAGAAGCGCAGCGGGTTAAATTGGCGCGGGAACTCTCAAAACGCGATACAGGAAAAACTTTATATATTCTTGATGAGCCAACAACAGGCTTACATTTTCACGATATCGAGCAATTATTGCAAGTATTACAACGTTTACGCGATCGTGGCAATACCATCATTGTGATTGAACACAATTTAGATGTGATAAAAACAGCGGATTGGATTGTTGATTTAGGTGAAGAAGGCGGTGCAGGAGGAGGCGAAATTATTGCACAGGGTACGCCTGAAAAAATAGCGAAAAATAAACGCTCTCATACAGGGCATTTTCTCGCTAAAATATTAGCTTAACTTTATGATGTAAACTTTTATAGCTTAGGGTATGCTGCACAGATGTGACAAAGGTCACATCTGCGTAGTCAACACACGGCGATTACTTGATTTTGGCTTCTTTGTATTCAACGTGCTTACGAACTACTGGGTCATACTTTTTGAAGACCAATTTATCAGGTGTAGTACGTTTGTTTTTAGTGGTCGTGTAGAAGTGACCTGTTCCTGCAGAGGAAACTAATTTGATTTTTTCACGCATGTCACTATTCCTTAAACTTTGATGCCGCGACTACGGACATCAGCTAAAACAACATCAATCCCTTTTTTATCGATAATACGCATACCTTTAGCAGATAAACGTAATTTCACCCAACGGTTCTCACTCTCTACCCAAAAACGATGTTGGTGTAAATTAGGTAAGAAACGACGACGTGTTTTGTTGTTTGCATGTGAAACATTGTTGCCTGATAAAGGACCTTTACCAGTCACCTGACATACTTTGGACATTGTATTACCCTGTTTTATACGTCAATCATAACGCTTGAGACAAAAAAATACCGTTGGCCTTGACTCGCTACCAATAAATTGATTGATTTGGAGGCTGTGTTGACGATAAGGCGGGAATTTGATTCTTAAGTGTCTGAATCTTAACGGTTTGTAAACTCAAGCGAGCCTATACTTTCTTCAACAAATTACGCTAGCTATTTGTACCTTTATTATTTAAAGGGTCACAAATGGTTAGCGACGCTAATTTAAGCTGTGGGATTTTAATGTTTTTTTTTCAAAATTGCAATCTTAAAATCAGTGTGTGATGAAAAAATTTAGTCACTTTCTAAAAATCCTTCACTTAAACCCGACGCACGTTTGACTTGTTGTTGTAGGGCTTCTTTAAATACAAATTCATTTGCCCATAAGTCTAATTTGCTCTTCGCACGGGTAATGCCTGTATATACCAGTTCTCGCGTGGTGACGGCGGAAGGTTGTTCAGGTAATACCATGACCACATGATCAAATTCTGAGCCTTGGCTTTTGTGAATGGTCATCGCATAGGCGGTTTCATGTTCAGGTAAAGTATTTGGCCAAAACCAGCGCACACTGCCATCTTGTGCAATAAAATAGGCATACAATTCTTGATTGCCTTCATGTGACCACAAAATAATACCCACATCACCATTATAAAGCTTTAAGCCGTAATCATTGCGGGTAATCATCACAGGTCGTCCATAATACCAACGATAATTTGCATTAATCAACCCTGCTTTATGCAATGTTTGCTCTATTAATCGATTTAACGCCCGTACACCGTAGACACTGCCCCGTACAGCACATAGCACTCGAAACCTATCAAAAGCGTGTAAAATCTGCTGTGGATCGCGTAGGCTGAGATAAGGAGTGAAGCCTGCGGTCAGCGTGTTAAGTAAATGTTTATCTAATTGTGGATGTTCACTGAGTACATGCCAATCAATATCAGCATAAGTTTCATCTTGAAAAGTTTGTAAGGCATTATGCCCATCCCCTTTATTAACATGTTTTGCCAACTGTCCAATCCCACTGGATTCATCAAAACGATAACTCTTTTTTAATAACACGATACTTTGTTGTAATTCATTTGGGGGAATATCAATATCACTTTTTGAGTCATTGTGTAAACGACATAAATCTCCTAATACACTGCCTGTTGCCACAGAAGCCAATTGATCTTTATCACCAAGTAAAATCCAGCGCGCATGAGCAGGAATAGCATCTGCTAATTTGCTTATTAAAGGTAAATCGACCATAGAGGCTTCATCCATAATCACCACATCATAAGGTAATAGGTTTTCACTGTTACTGTGAAAATAATTTGATTTAGGGCGCGCACCTAATAAACGATGAATGGTAAATGATTCGGTGGGGATACGAGCTTTTAGCTTTGCGCCACAATCAATTTTATCCAGAGCAGACATAATAGAGGCTTGTAAGCGAGCAGCAGCTTTTCCTGTTGGTGCAGTGAGTGCAATACGTAATTCTGGAAAAAAAGCCAGCAATAGCACTAAAATTTTAACTACTGTAGAGGTTTTCCCTGTCCCCGGTCCGCCTGAAATAATACTAAAGTGAGTTGTTAAGGCAGTTTCAGCAGCAAGGCGTTGTAAATCAAGGGTAAGTTGTGTGTCAGGGAAAAGACGGTTTAAGCGTGTTGACAGTGTCAATGCATCCAACTCTACTGTTGTTTGCTGTAATCGTTGCTGTATGTCTTGAATGAGTTTTTTTTCATACAGCCAATAACGCTTTATATATAGATTGTTATTGTGAAATATCAAAGGTTTATCTGTATTATTTTTATCTCCAATTACATTATCATCAGCAAGAAGCTGCTGCCATGCTTCCAAGGGAGGGCAGGTAATTTGGGGGTATTCAACAGTATTTTCTAAAGGAAATTGTGTGTTGGCATAATCCTTGATGTTTAAACACACACACCCTTCTGTCAATGTTAAATAATTTAATAAGGCGGCGGTGAAATAAATCCACGGGTTTTGGCTGTCTGAATAAGTATAAATAAATTTAGCAAACTGAATATCTATATGAGAAAATTCATTGTATTTATCAAGGTTTGTTATTATAAGAGACATAAGATTATTTTTTTATCATATAAAATAAATAGTGCATCTGTTTACACTGCCTACTAAGCTTAAATTAAAGAACATACCATAACACTTAACGATACTATTTTTTTACTTTTAGTTGACGATAAATTATATTTTTTATGCATAAAATGCTATTTTTTATCGTCTACCTACTATAGGTCATAAAAAAATACTCATACTGCTTTAAATATAGGCAATGCAATAAAAAACAGATTGCATCAATGATCAGGTGCATAATAATGAAAAATACTAACATATCAATTGAACAACGTTTACGCAGCTTAGAAACAGAGCAAGTTAAACAAAATACCGATTTGGGGTATTTGCACTCATTTGCAGAAGAAGTTAAAGCTTTTGAACAACAGTTACATCAACTTTATGAGCAACCACTGTTAGTGGCAGCGGAGTCAAGTTATGCCCATGATGAAGAAGATACACTTCGCATGGAAGCTGAATTAGCCCGAATGAAAGGGTACCATAGTTTAAATGCATTTGAAGAATCCTATTTTGAAGAAATCGCAGCCTTAAAAGAGGAACTTTCTACTGAACGCCCTCAAGCTTCTCAAAAAGATGTTTTTTTTATGGATGTTGAAGAGCAGGAAGTTATTCAATTAGTTTTAGATGAGGAAGAAGAGGATAGTAGCGATTGTCAACATGCTCCTGTACAGCATGGCTACATTATTCGTTTAATGTTTAATTCAGAACATCCAAGTGAATGGTCAAGTGATGCAGGCGGTGGTTGGCGTGATACAGGACAAGGACAATGTTTTTCAACTAAAAGACAGGCACAAGAAATCTTTACTAAACTAAAAAAACAATGGCCTAATTATCCTTTAAAAGTGATTCATCGTTAGATTATTGTGTTAATCAACACTCAATTATTATAATGTATTTGAGATCGTATAATAAAAACAAATATTTTGTAAGGTGGCAATAACGCAGCGTATTCCACCAAACTTCTACAACAAGCTTTTTGATGGTATCACATCAGTTAATTGTCGATATCAATCTAAATAAGGTTTATAGCTGTGCTACATACAATCTCTTAGAGATATCAATTATCCCAACTATCACTGTATAGCAAAATTAACGTCAGCTAATAACTGGCGTTATGTAGTAGAATTAAACAGATTCTGTGATCTATCACTCATTGTTTTTTATTTTAATTCAAAGTCTTAAGTCAGAACATCTAAGTTAAAATTTAAGCAAAAATAGACTATACCTTTCTTAATTCCTCCTTTTATTCTACTATGTTGAACTTAGCTTTCTCCTCTCATTATTCAACTGAGTAAATCAGTTGGCAATTGACTTATATCAAACAACTTTACATACCAAGGGATTAAGCTATTTTTTGTCTCTAAAGACTAAGAGATGCCTTTAGGTTGTCATCTGACCCAAGTGGCAACCTCTTTTTCTCTTATCTTGATAATTCATCGGCAATGAATGGAACTTTATGATGATAACCACATTTATACGGTTAGTCATTAGCATTACTTTGTTCTTCAGTATATTACAGAATGCTAATGCACTAACGGTTGATCAACCTGCATTTATAAAACAAATGTTTCCTGCTATGACACTGATTAGTGAGCCTGAAGGGGATCCACTGGTTAGAACGGTCTATGAAAAAGAAACAATCCTTGGTTATGTCTTTGAGACCGATGATATTATCAAAATCCCTGCTTATTCAGGTAAACCTATTAATATTTTATTAGGTTTAGATATAGAAGGTATTATTAAAGGGGCTTATGTTTTAGAGCATCATGAACCTATTTTATTAGTGGGTATCCCTGAACAAGAATTAGTTGATTTCGCCGCAGAATACACAGGCAAATCTGTCACTGATCGAGTGAAGGTCGGGGCAGCAAACCAAGAAGGTATTATTAATATTGATGCGGTGACAGGTGCAACGGTGACCGTGATTGTAGTCAATGAATCAATTATGCGTAATGCTATCAAAGTTGCGCGTGCAAAAGGCATTATTGAAAGTACTGCAGAAGATAATCTTCCTCCTGCAACCATTCGTGATGAAATCTTTGAAAAAACTGATTGGACAACTTTAACAGGTGATGGCTCAGTACGTCGTTTACACTTAACCCGTGCAGATATTGATAAAGCATTTATAGGGACTGAAGCGGAAGAAGTTGAAAAATCTAAAAATGAAATTGAGCAAAAAGAAACTTTTATTGATCTCTATTATGCACATTTAAATATCCCTACCATTGGACGTAACCTATTAGGCGATGACCAATATAAGTGGTTGATGGAAGAAATCAAGCCGGGGGAACATGCGATTGCAATGGTTGCCAATGGTATTTATTCCTTTAAAGGATCGGGGTATGTACGAGGTGGAATTTTTGACCGAGTGCAATTAAAGCAAGGTGAAGCACGTATTAGTTTCCGTGATTTAGATTATCACCGTTTAGATGATGTTTTTGCTGAAGGCATTCCACGTTTTTCAGAGATGGCAATCTTTGTTATTCGTGCAGGCTATGAATTTGACCCAGGGAAAGCATGGCAACTTGAATTATTAGTCCGTCGCCAAATTGGAGCACTGGACAGTGTTTTTACTGGTTTCACAGGTGAATACCTTGCACCTACAAAATTTTTAGAATTTCCTAAACCGCCACCTAAAGTGGTGATGATGGATGAAATTAATGAACCTTTATGGGTAAGTATTTGGCGACAAAAAGCATTTCAAATTACTGTTTTGCTTATTAGTTTAGTTTGTTTACTCTTTGTGATGTTCTTCCAAGATTGGTTGGTCAAGTACCCCCGTTTTGTTCATAATTTCCGCCGAGTTTTCTTGGCTTATACCGTTATTTTTATCGGTTGGTACGCATTAGGACAACTTTCTGTTGTGAATGTGCTAACCTTTACAAATGCCGTCATAAATGAATTTACATGGGATCTATTTTTAATGGATCCAATTATATTTATTTTATGGGGCTTTACCGCTATGACCATGTTATTGTGGGGACGTGGTGTTTTTTGCGGCTGGTTATGTCCTTTTGGGGCATTACAAGAATTGGTTAATGAATTGGCCCGTGCGTTAAAGATTAAACAATGGCAAGTTCCGTTTGTAATTCATGAAAAACTTTGGGCAGTGAAATACATTATTTTACTGGCTTTATTTGGGCTTTCATTGGATTCCCTGTCAAATGCGGAACGATTTGCCGAAGTTGAACCCTTTAAAACAGCCATTACTTTACTATTTCAGCGAGAATGGTGGTTTGTTACTTATGCAGTGATCTTAATCGCTATCTCTATTCCATTACGTAAAGTGTATTGCCGTTATATTTGCCCATTGGGTGCAGCTTTAGCGATTCCAGCACGAATTCAAATTTTTAACTGGTTAAAACGTCGTAAAGAATGTGGCAAGCCATGCCAAATCTGTGCACATGAATGTGAAATTCAAGCGATTCACCCAGAAGGGGAAATCAATGTCAATGAATGTCACTATTGTCTAGATTGTCAGGTGACCTACCATGATACGCATAAGTGCCCACCGCTTGTGCAAAAACGGAAACAACGTGAACGTAAATTAAAAAAACAATATCAAGTTACCCAGGCATCCAATCCAAATAACTTAGAGACAATCCCTGTTCACGTTGAACATACCACACTCTCTAAATAAGCAATGAATGATGGAGTGATGACAATGTCAGATCAAGATACTAAAAAAGGTTTAAGCCGTCGTGGATTCCTCGGCGCATCAGCTTTTGCTGGAACAACGGTTGCAGGATTAGCAACAGGTGTATTATCCAGTACAAGTTCTCAAGCCGCATCCACCAGTGCAGCAGGGGGGAACTCTCCACATGTTGCCCCTGGAGAATTAGATGAATACTACGGTTTCTGGAGTGGCGGACATCAAGGTGAAGTTCGTGTTCTAGGGATTCCTTCCATGCGTGAACTCATGCGTATTCCTGTATTTAACGTAGACAGCGCGACAGGGTGGGGGTTAACTAATGAAAGTAAAGAAATTTTAGGCGATAGTTCAAAATTCTTAAACGGTGATTGTCATCATCCTCATATGAGTATGACTGACGGGCGTTATGATAGTAAATATTTATTTATTAATGATAAAGCCAATACACGTGTTGCACGTATTCGTATTGATGTGATGAAAACTGATAAAATCACAACAGTCCCTAACGTGTCTGCTATTCACGGTTTACGTGTTCAAAAAGTACCGCATACTAAATATGTTTTTTGTAATGCTGAATTCCGTATCCCACAACCAAATGATGGACGTGATTTAGAAGATGTGTCTAAATATGCCACGATGTTCTCTGCTATTGATGCTGAAACAATGGAAGTGGCATGGCAAATCATCGTTGATGGTAACTTAGATAACACTGATGCTGACTATACAGGTAAGTATGCTTGCTCCACATGTTATAACGGTGAGGGGGGAACTGATTTAGCCTCTACTATGCGTAATGAGCGTGACTGGGCTGTGGTCTTTAACGTGCCACGTATTGAAGCAATGGTTAAAGCAGGTAAATTTAAAACAATTGGTGATTCCAAGGTACCTGTTTTAGATGGGCGTAAAGCAGCTAACCCTGATTTAACTACTGCAATTACTGGTTACATTCCTGTTGCTAAAAATCCACATGGTTTAAATACTTCACCAGATGGTAAATATTTCGTAGCAAATGGTAAATTATCACCCACTGTCACCATTATTGAAATTGCAAAAATTGATGACATGTTTGCAGGTAAATTAAAAACTGAACGTGATACAGTTGCTGCTGAGCCAGAATTAGGTTTAGGACCTTTACATACTGCATTTGATAATCGTGGTAGTGCTTACACTACTGTATTTATTGATAGCCAAATTGTTAAGTGGGATGTAGAAGAAGCCATTAAAGCCTATAAAACAGGTGAAAAGATCAACTACATCAAGCAAAAGCTGGATGTACAGTATCAACCAGGGCATAACCATACCACTATGGGTGAAACCCGTGATGCCGATGGTAAATGGTTAGTTTCTCTATGTAAATTCTCTAAAGACCGTTTCTTACAATGTGGTCCATTACACCCAGAGAATGACCAACTGATTGATATTTCAGGTGATGAAATGAAGTTAGTCCATGATGGTCCTGCCTTCGCAGAGCCACATGATTGTATGATGGTACACCGTAGCAAAGTGAAAACACGTAAAATTTGGGAACGTAACGATCCTTATTTTGCAACCACTGTGGCACAAGCAGAAAAAGACGGTGTTAAACTAGAATACGATAACAAAGTTATTCGTGATGGTAACAAAGTGCGTGTTTACATGACTTCTATTGCGCCTAACTTTGGTATGAATGAATTCAAAGTTAAACAAGGAAATGAAGTCACCGTTATTGTGACCAACTTAGACCAAATTGAAGATGTATCACATGGTTTTTGTATGGTAAATCATGGGGCAAGTATGGAAATTAGTCCACAACAAACCTCTTCAATTACCTTTACTGCTGATAAGCAAGGGGTACACTGGTTCTATTGTCATTGGTTCTGCCATGCTTTACACATGGAAATGCGTGGACGTATGTTAGTTGAAGCCTAATTAGCGTCTTTATTTACTGGTATAGGTGATGTCAGCACTTATATCAGTGTCTCCAAAATAGTGGTATACCCTGTTGGGTCAAGCGGTATACCACTTTTTGTTTTATAAGGAGAATAAGTGTGTCGTTTGTTTCGCGAGTCACTCGCCAACTCACTGCTTTTCTTTTAGTCTTATCCAGTTCATCTCTTGTTGCTCAACAACATCTTATTACCCCTAATGATATTGAAACCCTTCAACAACGTATAGATACGGCTGTTGCAGGAGATACCTTGCTATTTAGTAAAGGGGTATACCCTACCCATTTAGTCATTAAAAAAACACTACACTTAAAAGGGCAAGAAGGGGCTGTTTTAGATGGGGGAGAAACAGGCAATGTCATTCATGTTTATGCACCTGATGTAGAAATTCAGGGCTTTACAATTCAAAATTCAGGTAAAAACCTCACCGATATGAATGCAGGTATTTTTGTGGAAGCAAAAGCTGCACGGGTTTTTATTCATGAAAATTTTTTTCGTTATAACCTGTTTGGTATTTGGTTAGACAGTAGTCATTACGCCAAAATTTATAATAATCAAGTTGAAGGCACTATAAATATCCGCTCACAAGATCGCGGTAATGGTATTCATCTTTTTAATGTCCGCCATGCTGAAGTATTTAATAATGAAGTTTGGCATACCCGTGACGGGATTTATATTGATACCAGTAACCAAAATAAACTTCATGGTAATTTTCTACGCGATTTACGTTATGGCATACATTATATGTATTCCAATAATAATGAAGTGATTAATAATCGTACCAAAAATACGCGTACAGGGTATGCACTGATGCAATCCCATCACTTAACAGTGATGAATAACAGCTCTGAAGCCGATGCCAACTATGGCATTTTGATGAACTTCATCACCTATTCCCGCCTTCACAATAATCATGTGACCCGTACCTTACAAGGGCGAAGCCCTTCAGGAGGGGAACAAGCTATTATTGGTGCGGAAGGTAAAGCCTTATTTGTCTATAACTCTGTATTTAATGAATTAAAAGGCAATATTTTTAGTCACAGTGATATCGGTGTTCATCTCACCGCAGGCTCTGAAAATAATAAAATTTATACCAATGGTTTTGTGAATAATGTCACCCAAGTGAAATATGTGGCAAACAATACCCAAGAATGGTCATTAAATGAACAAGGTAATTACTGGAGTGATTACTTAGGTTGGGATCGGGATAGTAATAATATTGGTGATGTGGCGTATGAGCCAAATGATGCCGTAGATAAATTACTGTGGAGGTATCCCAGTGCACGGCTATTAATGCACAGTCCAGCAGTGAAAACATTACGTTGGGTACAACGTCAATTCCCTGTATTGCGTCCAGCGGGGGTGAAAGACAGTTACCCCTTGATGCGCTTACCACAGCCGATAAAGCAAAAAGAGGGCACATCATGAATGTCGTCACATTTGAACAGGTTAAAAAAAGCTACGCCAGTGTACATGCCTTATCTTCCCTTGATTTTCATATAGATGAAGGAGAAGCTATCGGCTTATTTGGGCATAATGGGGCGGGTAAAACCACCACCATGAAATTAATTTTAGGTTTAATTGAACCCACAGCAGGGAAAGTAGACGTTTTTGGACAATCCCCCACAGGGGAACATGCGGATACATTACGCCAAAAATTAGGGTATTTACCTGAAAATGTTCGTTTTTACGAGCAATTAACAGGGGAAGAAGTGGCTATTTTTTTTGCACGCTTAAAAAAACGCAGTAAACAAGATGCCCGTGATATTTTAGAAAAAGTCGGCTTAGCCTTTGCTGCAAAACGCCGTGTCAGAACTTACTCCAAAGGGATGTGCCAACGTTTAGGTCTAGCCCAAGCATTGCTTGGCGATCCTAAATTACTGTTATTTGATGAGCCTACTGTAGGCTTAGATCCTGTTGCAACACGAGAGTTTTACCATATTGTGGATTTATTACGTCAACACGGTAGTAGTGTAATCTTATCTTCTCATGTACTAGCAGGTGTAGAAAATCATATCCAACGCGCGGTAATCCTTGGTAAAGGGCAGCTCCTCGCCACAGGTACATTAGATGAATTACGCCAACAGGCGGATTTACCTCTGATGATTAAAGCGCATGGTATTGCACAGCACCCACAAGTTGAAAGTCAACTGGCTTCTTATACAGATGATATTCAAAAAATAAATGGGCATGCCTTACACATTGCTATTCAACAGCAAGACAAATTACCTGTATTGCGTACACTGCTGGATAATCCAGAAATAGAAGATATTGATATTCACCCCCCTTCTCTTGAAACCTTATATATGCACTTTACGCAACAACATATGCAGGAGGTGAACTGATGCACGCTGTTTTTACCGTTGCCAGTAAAGAGTTTTATGATGGCTTACGCAATCGCTGGGTGATCGCCATCACCAGTATTTTTTGTTTAATGGCATTAGCCCTTGCTTACTTTGGTGCTGCCGCCTCGGGGACAGTGGGTTTCACTTCCTTACCGACAACAATTGTCAGCCTTGCTAGCTTAGCAGTCTTTATTATTCCTTTAATTGCCTTATTACTCGCCTATGATGCCATTGTCGGAGAAGATGAAAACGGCACTTTACTTCTCTTACTGACTTATCCATTGAGCCGCCCACAATTAGTACTAGGAAAATTTTTAGGACATGGCAGTATTTTAGCTGTAGCAACAGGTTTAGGCTTTGGGATTGCGGCGGTTGTGATTGCCTTTTTTGCTAAAAATATCAGTTTTGGTGAATTATTTTCTTCTTTTGCTATTTTTATCACTTCTGCCACTTTATTAGGCTGGGTATTTGTTGCCTTTGCCTATTTAATTAGTGTGGTTTCATTAGAAAAATCACGGGCGGCAGGTTTAGCCTTAATTATCTGGTTTTTATTTGTACTGGTATTCGACTTAGCACTATTGGGTACATTGGTGGTTACTGAAGGCAAACTTCAGCCTGAGTTATTCCCTTATCTCCTATTACTCAACCCAACAGATGTATTTCGCTTAATTAATTTATCAGGGTTTGAAGCCACCAATGCCTATACAGGTGTGATTGCCATTGCAGCGGATGCAAAATTCAGCGTGTACACTTTGCTTACTGTATTGGCTGTCTGGACAGGCAGTATTTTATCATTAGCAATGCTGTTATTTAAAAGGAAGACAATTTAATGCGTCAGATCAAAATACTCTTATTAATTTTAGCCAGTACATTGTTGCTAAGTGCATGTAATAATGAAGATAAAACAGCTGAAGCAGTGAATCAAGCTGTTGCGATTGAATCAGGAGATGAATGTCATGTTTGTGGCATGATCATCACCCGCTTCCCCGGCCCTAAAGGAGAGAGTTTTAGTCGTTATGATAAGAAAGTACGCAAATATTGCTCAACACGTGATTTATTTGCTTTTGTATTAGAACCTGAAAACAGTGCCAGTGTTTCAGATATTTATGTACATGATATGGCAGTGACTCCTTGGGATCATCCTGATGATAAAACTTTGATTGATGCCAAAAAAGCTTACTATGTGATTAATCACAGTTTAAAAGGTGCGATGGGTGCAACTTTAGCCTCTTTTAAACAACAAGCAGATGCAGAAGCATTTGCTAAGAAATATCAAGGCAGTGTGATCCGTTTTGAGCAAGTTGATATGCCATTATTGCAAAGTTTAAAAGTGGCAGGGGGTACAGGCGGGAAAATGATGCAACATTAATACAATAATTACCATAATTCTCCCATTGAGTATAAAAAATAGGTATTCAGTGGGAGGAGAGATATGTCAAAATAGAATATCTATAATTAATATAAAATTTAAGGTGTTCATATGACACAGCACTTAAAAAATATAAAAATAAAAGGCTTTAAATCCATTGCTGAGCTTGATTTAGCAATGGAGGATATTAATATTTTAATTGGGGCAAATGGTGCAGGAAAAACAAATTTTATCTCTGTTTTTACCTTTTTACATCAATTATATAATGGTAAATTAACGCAATATATTAAAACACAGGGAGGAGCTGAACGTTTCTTCCACTTTAGTACTAAACAAACTGAAATGATAGTACTTGATTTGGAAGTTAGTGCAAATGGTTATCATGTAGAATTTTTACAAAATGTGAATGATGACTCTTTAGTTTTTAATACAGAATATTGTACTTTTGAAGAATCATATAGAAGTTTTCAGCTTTACCCACAAAGAGGTGAAAGTGGATTTTTATCTGAGTATGCTGATAGTGGATATGTCAAAGAATATACAGAAAAATTTTTAAAAGAGTGTCGTGTATATCATTTTCATGATACCAGTGATCAAGCACAATTTAAGAAAACAAAGGAATTAACCCGTTACGCCTATCTTGAAAAAGATGCAGCTAATATTGCCCCTTTTTTATATCATTTAAAAACATCTCCTGCAGATAGTTATAAACAAGCATATAAAAAAATAGTTTCAGTTATCCAGTCAATTGCTCCATTCTTCCATGATTTTTATCTTGAGCCTTATGGTGAAGAAGGGAATCAAAGTATTTTATTGCGCTGGACTCATACAGAAAGTGATATTCCTTTTAGTGCTAATACTTTATCAGATGGGACAGCACGCTTTATATGCCTTGCCACTTTATTTTTACAACCACCTAACTTACGTCCCAGTACCATTATTATTGATGAACCTGAACTAGGTTTACATCCTGCTGCTCTTAATACACTTGCCGATATTATTCACGCCATATCGCAAGAAACCCAAGTTATCTGTTCAACACAATCAATTGCTTTTGCTAATCTTTTTGCGGCGAGTAAGTTTATTGTAGTGGATGCAGAGGTTGGGGTTTCTAGTTTTCGACGACTTGAAAAGGAGCAAATTGAAGACTGGTTAGAGGAATATGGCGTGGGGGATATATGGAGTAAAAATATTATTGGAGGTCGTCCAGCATGGTAAGGCTTGCAATATCTGTTGAAGGGCAAACTGAAGAACGTTTTGTTAAAATATTAATTGTCCCTCACCTTGAAAGATTTGGAATTTATACAGAAGTACGCTTATTAAATGGACATGGTGGGGATGTATCACTGTCACGTATCAAAATAGATTTAACAATTCTTGCTAAGAGTTTTGATAAGGTTACAACTTTGTATGATTTTTATGGTTTTAAAGGTAAGAGTAAAACAGAAACTAAAACCTCATTAGAGGAAAAAATACGTGACTGTATTCCTCCAGCCTTACAGTATAAGTTAATTCCCTATGTTCAAATGTATGAATTTGAAGGGCTACTTTTTTCCTCTCCCACTATTATGGAAGAAGTTATTCAACAGAAAAAACTAGCCAGTTGGGCAATATCAGTACTTAAAAAAGCAAATAATAATCCTGAACAAATTAATGATTCACCACAAACAGCTCCTTCTAAGCGTTTAGCAGGCGAAATTAAAAATTATACAAAAACAGTCAATGGGGTGGATATCGCACGAGCAACAGGGTTAGATATATTAAGAGAAAAATGTGTAGGGTTTGATACATGGCTCAGTACATTAGAGGCTTTAAACAAATAGCATAAAACCTCTTTAGGGAAAAATTACTTCTGCAAAATATTCACCCGAATCGGCATTAAGAAATTAGCCCCATTATCTCTCATATACTGGGAAAATTTCTCTTTTACTTGTTGGTGTAGTTCTGCGGATAAATTATGATCACTGTGTGTGACATTAATCACTTTTTTATCAAATACATCAAAGCTTTCAAAAAATTTAGGTGTATTAAAGAAAAGCTCACTAACAGCATTTAGCTCTTTTTTATCAGTGGTGTGCTGTATCGCATTATAAGCGGCTTTTCGCACCTCTTCTTCATCATGAAAAAGACGTAATACTTCATTAAAATCACCAGCAAAAACAGGTTCAGAAATATAAGCCATTCCCCCTGTTTTTAGTACACGCTTAATTTCACTAAAAGCAGCTTCCATAGATTCCATTGGTACATGATGTAAAGATTTAAACATCAATACAATATCTACACTGTTATCTTCTAAAGGAATATTTTCAGCCCCTGCCATGAGGAAAGAGGTATTAGGTAGATCCGTAATCGCTTGGTTTTTTTCATGTTGAATATGATCAACTTCTGTTGCAATCACTGTTCGTCCTTGCCCTGTAGTGGCAACGCCGCGAGTAATTTCTGCAGCACCACAACCTAATTCTAAAATGGTCATACCATCTAATGATAGAATTTGCTCTAATAACTCCATTTCATTATGAGTTTTATTTTCAAATTTTGATAAATCCATTCTGTTCCACCCTCAATATTAGATAAAAATACCTTCCCTTAAGGTATTATGAGCTTTTTAATATTATTTATATTCTCTGCTTGTATAAAACAGACTTTACTTTTTTATTGTCTCACTTCTTCGGGTACAATAAGCGTTTGTGTAAAACGGCGTACAATAGGTGCAAGAAATAAAACCAGTGGGAAAGCAATGACAACAGCTTTACTGAAAGCATTCATCCACTGCCAAATAAATTCAGGTGAGATACCTAAATTAATCGCTGTTAAAACACCTGACATGCAAAAAGCCATTATAAAAGACATGAGAAAACTAAAAATAAGATTGCTGTATTGATTTGGAATACGCATTGATACTCTCCCTCTTATTTACTAAACGAACCGTATCGTTTAGTATTATAGTTAACCAACTAAACTTGTCAAGAAAAGATCACGATATATGCCAAAAAAATGCCATACAGGGCGACCCCGCTGTAGAAAAACCCATAATGCTATTGTGCAAGCAAGTTATGAATTACTGGATGAAATTGGGTTTGAAAAATTTACCATAGAAGGCTTAGCAGAGCGGGCTGGTGTGAGCAAAGCCACAATTTATCGACGTTGGACAAATAAAACTGCTTTGTTGCTTGATTTGATTTTATTAGAATTAAAAGAAGTGCCTTTGATTGTGCCTGATGCACTTGTTGAAGAAAACTTGAAACGCCGTATCTTAATATTACGAGATATTTACCAAGGGCGTTTTGGTGGGGCAATGATCCATATTATTGCTGCAACACATAGCAATCCACATATTGCTGAACAGTTTAGCCAGCATTATATTCAAGCGCGCCGTAAAGAAATAAAAGAGATATTAGTGCACGGTATTGAAAATAAAGAGTTATCAGAAGATACGAATCAAGATCTATTTATTGATATGTTGTTTGGTGCACTTTTTTATAAGTTTTTTATGAGTCATTCCCCTGCAAGTGATCAAGAAATTGATGATTTAATTAACTTAACAATTAAATCAACATATTAGCCATTGTATATAGTAAGACGAATGTATTCATAGGCTGGGCTTTATTAGAAATTTAACTTTTATTGTAGCAAGTTTGCACGCAATGCTTTCTTAGAGGGCGTATGATAAAGCTAAAGTCAGTGCTAAGGTGTTGCGTGCAAGATTGCTACAATAGAGTTAGAAAGTGAGTATGTAACCTATAGTTAACAGGTGATATCAAGCAAGGCTTTATGAATTTTCTTTACTTATTTCACCTTGTTTAATTAAGTAATCAGTGGCATCACGCACATCTTCCTCAGCTGCTTTTTTCAGCCATTTTATAGCAGCCTCTTTATCTACAGGGGTTCCACGTCCTTCATATAAGGCAACCCCATAGTGATATTTCGCTAAACTAGAGTAACCTGCTTCATCATCAGCCAATGCACCGCGTTTTAATAATGCTGTGGCATAGGTATAATCTTGTTTCACTCCTACACCAACCTCATAAATCTGTGCTAACCAAATCATAGAGTACACATCATTCCAGCGTTCAATACAATCTTCAAAAATAGCAATCGCGGCTTTGTGATCACCTGTTTTATCTGCTGCATAACCATATAAACATTTAATACGTTTCTTACTATTTATATAATGCTCATAGCTTAAGGTATTACCTGTGATTTCACCTGCTGCCACAGTAGAGATTAAAAAGAAACTACATAAAAAAGATAGGAATACTTTCATTATCATTCTCTTTTAAAAAAGTTGACCTATTATATTGACAGGACTATTTTTTTAGCAAGTTTGTTTGTATTAGCCTTTGGTCTCATTTTTCTGGTCATTTTCATTGATAACAGAAGATTCTATATACATGGGTAAATCAACAGTAAAACAACTGCCTTCTCCTAATACACTGGATACAGACACAGAACCTCCTAACATTTCCGTAAACCGTTTTGTAAGCACTAAACCTAAGCCTGTACCCCCATACTCTCGTGTTGTGGAAGCATCACATTGTGTAAAGGCACGAAAGAGTTTTCTTTGTTGTTCAGGGGAGATACCAATTCCTGTATCTTGAATATCTAATTTTACCCATGCTTCCCCCTGTTTATCATAAGTTGTAATAATGAGAGATACTTTCCCATTTTTAGTAAATTTACAGGCATTATTAAGCAGGTTTAAAATAATTTGACGTACTTTGATGATATCAGAATGCATGGGGCTGATTGTATCCTTTGCATAGCTGATAGAGAGTTGATTATTTTCTTTTTTTGCTAAAATATCAATAGAAGCAATTACTTGTCTTAGCATTGTTTGCAGGGTGAATTCTTCACAGTAAATATACATATTTCCAGATTCAATTTTTGATAAATCAAGTACATCATCAATTAAACTTAATAAATGTTCTCCTGCAGTATTAATTGTAATTAAATCTGTACGTATTTCCTCTATTGACATCTCACCTACTTCATCTTGCAAAATTTCACTATATCCAATAATTGCATTCAAAGGTGTACGAAGTTCATGACTCATATTCGCAATAAATTGGCTTTTTATTTGGCTGCTTTCTTCTGCAATACGTTTAGCCTCTTTAAGGTGTAAATCAGATTGTTCAATAGCAACAATCATACTATTAAAAGCAGTTCCCAAATCACCAATTTCATCATAACGTTGATCATCTGCAGTGATATCTCGTCGCCCTTGGCGTACTTCTTCTGTAACTTTTAATAGATGATGCATTCCTTTGGTTAAACCTCTTGCCATCACCATTGCAAAGATAATTCCTATAGCAATAGCAAGCAATGTATAAAGTACACCATTTCTTGTCACAATTGCTAAGTTTTCTTGTACATCATCTGTTGAGATACCAACCCTTGCCCAGCCAAGTTGCACCCCCCCTGAAATAATCGGTGCTGCAATATCAACAAGTAATTCACTTTTCCAAATAATTTGTGTTTCAGCTGATTGTTTTGGAGTAAAAATGGCTTGGCTTATTTTATCTGCCACATATTGCCCAATAATATCTTCATTGGTATGTCCTAATACTTGCCCTTGTGGTGATAACACCATCGCATAAACTAAATCAGGATAGCGTTGTTGATAGGATAAAATCTCATTTAAGCCAATGACATCATTAGCAAGTACCCATGAACTACTGTTAGCAGCCAATGTTTCTGCTAGTGCAATCGCTTGCTGTGTATTTTGTTGCTGTAAAAAATTACGTTCACGTGTGGTTAAATCTAAAATAAAAATAGTCATTAACACGGCATGAACTAATGCAATCCCCAGTACAAGTTGTCGCTGAATAGAGGCATGCCAGTATTGATTAATTTTAAGCAAAACTATCGAAGGAATTTTTAATAGAGTATTCATTATATTATTGAGTTATTCCGCACGTGGGTCTCTAATTTCTTGAGTAAAAACCCTGACAAAATCCCTAACAGGCTGATAGCTTTCATAATTTGCCGACTCAAATTTAGATAAAGGCATACGTGCCAATATTTCTCGCCCAGCCTCATGTGTATGTAAGGAAAGGAGTAATTTTTTTACGTGTTTTACTAATTTTTCAGGAATATCATCACGCACGACAACACCATTATTAGGAAGTGGCGCAGTCTGCCATTTAATCTCTAATTGGTTTGCCATTTCAGGATGTTCAGTTACAAAATTCTTCCAAGAAAGTGGCCAGACAGCCCCTGCTGCGACTTTATTAAGATAGGTCGTCATTAATGAAGATTCTTGTGAACCTACATAGGTTGTTTCAATATCATCAATAACATTAATCCCATTTTTATGTAAAAAATATTGAGGCATCATTGTTGCTGCCAGTGCAGTTGGGGCAGGGTAACTAATTTTTTTTCCTTTTAAATCAGCTAAGCTTTTTAATGGACTATCTTTGCGTGTCACAATTAAACCTCTAAAATTTTCATCATCTCCCATTTTTGCAAAAATACGGTACCCATGCTCTGCTGCAATAATTGTTTGATAAGGATTAGGTAAGGTAAAGTGAAACTTATTCGCATAGATTTTTTCATCATAAGTTGCATAATTACGAGAAGCTTCTAAACGAAAATGTACAGCCTTAATATGTTGATTCAGGTAATCAACCAAAGGACCATAAATAGCTTGTAATTGCTTAGGATTATGTAATGGGTGTACACCAAAAATATACTCTTGTTGAGTAATAAACGGCTTTTTACTAAAGGCTGGTTGATAGTCATTACCACTTGTATCAGAATGACATGCACTGATCATAACCAAAAGACAAATAATCCAAATGTGCTTTTTTAACGACACAATCTACATTTCCCTATTTTTTATTTGTTATCTATAAGGCATAAACTGCTTTTATCATTTATCCCTTAATTTATTATTTAATTTTATCATAAAAAATAGATATAGATTATATTTTTATAATAAAAATATAATCTAAAATACTAAGAAGAATAGAGGGTTGTGCATTGTTTTTAGTTTTCAAAGAAAATATTAATTTATTTTACACCTTGATGGATAAGAAAATATATTAAAAACTTTTCAATACTAAAAAGTATGCTTTTATTGTAAAAAAAGAGCTTACATAAAGAAATTTATATTATTTTTCTATTAAACACTAATTAAATGTGTTTGATTGTATCCCGCTTATTTTTCATTAAAAAAGAGGTAATCATTTAAAATATATGATATTTCATATCATTCTCTAATAGCTATTTTTATGAATGTACTTGTAATATTCCTTGATTAAGTGTGTAGCGATATGAACAATGTTGGGCTAGTTGGGTATCATGTGTTACTAAAACCAAAGTGGTGCCGTGTTGTGCTTGTAATGTAAAAAGTAACTCAATAATATGTGCTCCTGTTGCTTGATCTAAATTTCCTGTTGGTTCATCAGCAAATAATAGTGCAGGTTGTAATACAAATGCACGGGCCACAGCAACACGTTGTTGTTCCCCACCTGATAGCTGCAAAGGAGTATGATGCAAGCGATGCTCTAAACCAACCGATGCCAGTACTTCTATAGCACGCTCTTTAATAGATTCTGCAGCAATAAGCTCTAAAGGTAACATAACATTTTCTAAGGCAGTTAAATGAGGTAAAAGCTGGAAAGATTGGAATACAAAGCCAATTGAACGTGCGCGTAACTGTGCTCGTTCATCTTCATTTAATTGGTGTAATGCCTGACCTAATAAATGAATTTCTCCTGATGAAGGGTTATCTAAACCAGCTAATAGCCCTAATAATGTTGATTTACCTGCCCCTGATGTGCCTAAAATAGCGCAGGCTTTTCCTGTGGGGATAGATAGATTAACATCTTGTAATAAAGTCAATATTCCTTCAGGAGCAGTGACTGTTTTTGTGACTTGTTTTGCAACCAATGAAAAAGGATCTTGCATGATACAACGCCTATTAATTCTCTTATTTAGTGTTTGTTTATCGTTTAACGTATTAGCTAATACGTTGCTTGTTGTAGGGGACAGTCTGAGTGCTGCCTATAATATGGAAATTGAGCAAGGCTGGGTCAGTTTATTACAGCAACGCTTAAAAAAGGAGGGGTTTGATTATCAGGTTAAAAATTTAAGTGTCAGCGGTTATACTACTGCAAATGGTTTAAATACCCTCATTAAAAATTTAGATAATAACAAGAAAACTGCCCCTAAATTAGTAATTATTGCATTAGGTGGGAATGATGGGTTACGCACTTTAAGCCTTAAAAAAATGTACAATAACCTTAGCCAAATGATAGATATGAGCCAACAAACAGGCGCACAAGTTGTACTCGCTGGAGTACGTTTACCCCCTAATTTAGGTAAAACTTATGTAAAACGCTTTTATAAGACTTATCTAAAATTAAACGAGGCACATACAATCACCTTTGTACCTAAACTATTGGCTAATATTGGGGAGTATCCTGCATTAATGCAAGCAGATAAAACTCATCCAACAGCCGCAGCACAAGAAAAAGTATTGGCGAATGTTTGGGAATACCTTGCCCCAATTTTAGAAAAATAAAAAAAGAACGACAGTTTATGCAACCATACCTCGTAAAAGAGCTTAACTATATAAAATTTCATTTTCATACTGCAGGAGAATAAGTATGAATAGTAAATCGTTAATATCCTCTCTTTTTATTATTGGCTTCATTGCAAGTAATAGTGCCTTTGCTCATGGTGGAAACAAAGTTGAGAGAATGCTAAAACGCTATGATACCAATAAAGATGGGCAAATTGAGCAAGCTGAAATTAAAGCAGCTTTAGCAAAAGGGTTTACTAAGCTAGATAAAAATGCAAATGGCAGCATTGATCTAGAGGAATTTAAAGAACGCCGTAAAATGCGTAACCGTGGAAACCCTGAAAAGCGTTTTGCTCATTTAGATAAAAATGGTGATAAGCTTTTATCTAAAGATGAATTTATTATCACTCGCCCTTTTATAGAACGTCTTGATGCCAATAAAGATGGTATTTTGACACAAGATGAACTTGAAAAAATGGGTAAAGGTCGCAGATAAAAGGAATTTTCCAGCTTGTTATTTTGCTCATTGAGTCGCAAGCTGGGGAACGTTACATGTTTAGCAACATACAACAATTCCTGATTGCGGTAATTATGTGAAACAACATTCCGATGAACAACTGATGCGACGTATTCAAGAAGGTGATCAGACCGCATTTAATGCGCTAGTCAACCAACATATTAATCCTTTGTATCACTTTACTAAGCGTATGTTAGGCAATAACACGGATGCAGAAGATATTGTGCAAGAAACTTTTTTACGTGCATGGAAACATGCATTAAGCTGGCAGCCAAATAAAGCAAAGTTATCGACATGGTTGCACCGTATCGCTCATAATTTATGCATTGATATGAGCCGTAAACAACGAATGAAACTCGTTGAGTTACAGGAAGATCATGCAATTACTGAGCGACAAGTCAGTGATGATATTCATCAAGAAGAAGTCAGTGCACAGGTTGCTGAAGCTCTTCATGGCTTACCTGAACGGCAGCGTAGTGCAATTATTTTATGCTATTACCAAGGTTTAAGTAATCAACAAGCCGCTGAAATTTTAGATGTTAGCGTTTCTGCATTAGAATCGTTACTTGCCCGAGGACGACGTTCACTTAAAACTCGGCTTCATGCCCCTGATGACATATAGGAATAGCCGTATGAATATTGACAGGTTTATAGAAATTATTGATGCCTACGGCAGTAAACCTGAACATTGGCCCAGTGATGAACGTGAAAAAGCCTCTGCTTTATTAGCTGTATCAGAAAAAGCGCAACATTATCAGCATCAAGCTTCAGCATTAGATGCATTATTAGATAAAACGCCTGCCCCTGAATTACCCATTACCTTGCAGCAACGTGTGATCGCACAAGTAGCTGGTAATGAAAATTTAAATATGTGGCAATGTTTAGCACAATGGCTTTTTGGGCAACGCCCCTATGAGCATATTTTACGCCCTACATTGATGTTTTTATTTCCTTTACTTATTGGTCTTTTGATAGGCTTTAGTTTACCTTTTATGCAAGATTCCCCCTCATTACCTGATGATATTATTGCCACTGAAGAGAATCATTTATTAGCTTTGGATGTGTCAACGGATATGTGGGAGTAAAATACTATGTTCCACATGAGTAATCGTGCTTTTAGCATTGTTTTAGTTATTTCCTTAGTTGTTAATGTATTAGTCATTGGAATGATTACAGGTGCATTAATGCATGAATATATGGAAGAGAAAGAGCATCATAGTAGGAAAGAAAGTGAGCATGATAATACACCATTAAAAATGGGATTAAATCTAGGCGAAATGTTATACCATGCGCCAAGTGAACGACGACGCGAATTATTGCCTGTCATTTATCAGCAGCGTGAAAAGAATAAACCGTATATTCGTGATATGCGTTATGCACGCCAAGCAGTGAATCAAACCTTGCTTGCCAATAATTTTAATGATTTATTATTAGAAAAACGTTTACAAAAGTTACAAGAAAAAACCTGTACTGCACGGGAAAAAATTCATGAATCCTTTGTAGTATTAGCAAAACAATTAACGGATAAAGAGCGGCGTTACTTGGTCAGTAGTAATAAAAAACGTCCTCCAACACACTCACAAATTCGCTTTAGTCACCGTATAGAGCATATTTCTCGTTCACGTCATAGTGACGACGATCATGATGATCACTATGATAGAGAAAGGCATTAATTAACCCTAAACATCTCCTATATTTTAATCGTTACTTACTTCCACCGCCTAACAAATATATCTTGTTAGGCGTTTTTTTTGTCTACTGATTATTCTAAGTTCACAGCAGCAAAATGAATAAGTAAGATTGATACACTTCCTCACATTATCACTGATAATTCACTACACTAAAAAGAATCCTTGTTATTTTTTTAAAGGTATTTTTCTAATGAAAAAATATGGTGTTATTTTTAGTTCTCTTTTATTTCTTATTTTCTTTAATACTGCAATAGCGCGCTCAATACCGCCAGTACATAGTGTCAGTTTACAGGTGGGTGTCACAAATCCTGTTTTACCCGCAAATAAAACGCAAAAAACCTATGTAAAAGTTGCATTAACAGGGATAAAAACCCTCCCCAATACTGATCGCAGTCCCATTAATATTGCTTTGGTTTTAGATAAATCAGGATCAATGCAAGGCTCTCGAATACAGGCAGCAAAGCAGGCTGCCATCATGGCAATTGATAGCTTACAGGTAAATGATATTGTTTCTGTCATCAGCTATGATAATTTTATACAAGTAGTTGTGCCTGCAACTAAAGCCAGCAATAAACACAGTATCCGCCAAAAAATAAATGCATTAACCGCTAATGGCAGTACTGCCTTGTATGCAGGGGTAGAACAGGGAGCGGTTGAAGTGAAAAAGTTTATGGGGGTTCAATATATTAACCGTGTTGTGTTGCTCTCTGATGGAAAAGCGAATGTGGGGCATAAAAGTGTACAAGCTTTGGCAAAATTAGGGGAACGTTTAGGAGGACAAGGGATTAGTGTCACTACTATTGGTTTGGGGGCTGGTTATAATGAAGATTTAATGAGCCAATTAGCTAGTTATAGTGATGGAAATCATGCTTTTGTTAAAGATACAAATAATTTATCACAAATTTTTGCTTATGAATTTGGAGATGCAAAGTCAGCCGTAGCAAATAATATACATATTACATTACACTGTGCAGCAGGTATTCGTCCTGTGCAAGTGATGGGGCGTACTGCAACGATTCAAGGACAACAAGTACAAGTACGCTTAAATCAACTCCCTACAGGGCAAGATAAATTTATTATTTTAGAAGTGGAAGTCCCAGCTAGCCCAGCAGAGAGTCAACGCCCTTTATTAGATGTCAGTATTAATTACTTTGATTTGCGTCATCAGATAACACGACAACAACGTGCGCATTTAGCCGTCAGCTTCAGTGGTTCAAAACAGGTAGTTGAAGAGGCAGAAGATGAGGAAGTTATGTCTTCAGCTGCTGCACAAGTGGCAAATGAAATGACAAAAGAGGCAGTAAAATTACGTGATAAAGGGCAGGTACAGGAGGCTAAAAAATTATTAGATAGCTCTGCTAGTTACTTGCGAGGTATGGCAGAAAAAAATAAATCAGAAGCATTGAGACAACAAGCAGAACAAGCACAAGATGATGCAGATAACTTAGGAAAATCAGATTGGAATGTTCAGCGTAAAGAAATGCGAGAAAAACAGTTTAAAAAAGATACTCAACAAACCTATTAATGTATAAGGCAGCTTATCGGCGGATAGCAGTGTATGCCTTATCCGCCTGATATATTTATAGCTTATGAGGGAAGAGGTATTTGAGCATGACGCGCCTCATTTAAAATTTGAATACCCCCTTTGGTAACAATAAAAGCAATGATAAGCCCTATAATAAAATCAGGGGTGGCTGAACCTGTGTAGGCAACCAAGCCTCCCGCAATAATCACTCCTAAATTAGCAATGACATCATTGCGTGAGCAAATCCATGTGGCGCGCATATTAATATCACCTTGTCGGTGTTTCATTAATAATAATAAACATACTACATTAGCGAGTAAGGCTAAAAACCCTACTGTTAGCATAAACAGTGATTCAGGTTCATTCCCTAATAATAAGCGGCGTATAATATCAAGTAAGACCACACCTCCCAATAAAACTTGCAACCCCCCATTTAAAAACGCCGCTTTGATTTTTACCGTAGCAGCACGCCCTACTGCATATAAACCTACCGCATAAACACTGGCATCGGCTAACATATCCAATGAATCTGCCATGAGACCTGTAGAGTGGCTGATCCAACCTGCAATAAACTCTATAAAAAAGAAGCTTAAATTAATTGATAATAAAATAATTAATACTTTCTTTTGGGCGCGATTTTCTGCGGCAATACTGCATCCACAACCTGCCATATTTTTCTTCCTACTTACTAAATAATGTTAAACCTTTTTACTAAACGCAGGTAACCTAGGATAGCTGTCTAACTATATTTCTTAATGATGAGTTTATTTATAGATCTTATAGAAGACCTATAAATCCGTAAAAGGTTGTGTTTTTATTGAATTAGGATTTTAAATCCCATATTTTGCGTTGAAATTCAAATTCATCAGAAGTCACAAAGGCTTCAAGCTTTATAATATGTTGCTCACACTCTTGCAAATGATGTGCTGTATTTTGTTGAGTTTTATTAAAAACTTTCATGGTTTCTTCAAACTGCATTTTGACAGATTCTTCTAATGAAAACTCTAAGCCACTTGCTTTTCTTTGCTTTTTAGGCATTTTTTTCAATAAAATTGCCAAGGTAAAATAAATAAAGAAAGTAGGGGGGAAAGCAAACAAGCAAATAATAAGCAGTAGCCGTACGACAATGATATTAAGATCAAGGTAGTGAGCAAAACCTGCTGCGACACCAGATATGATACCTCGACGTTTATCACGGTATAATTTTCTCATCGTGATTTTCTCCATTCAGGGACTTTATCATCTAAAATTGATTCTAAGACCGTGACACGTTTCATAAGTTGCTGGGCAGATTGCTGTAGCTCTTTAACTTGATTAACACTCTCTTCAGCAATTTTTAAGGCTTCTTCTGTATCTTTGTTCGCAATACGTTGCTTAGCTAAGCGATAATGTAGAATAAGCCAAAGTGGAACAATAAAAATAACAAATAATGTTCCAATTGAACGTAAGAATGCGGCGGTTTCCATAAAAACTCCAGTAAAAAATAATAAGCTTAATTTAACTTATATTATTAAGTTATTTTATAAAAAGTATTTATAATTATCCTACATTACTAATGCAAATTTAAATGCTTTTTGTGTAGGTATAAACTATGCATCTATTTTTGTTGGTAGTTAAATAATAACTAAAAAAACAATATTTTACATTTTAGCTAAGTAAAAGAGATTTTATCTATAGTTTATCTAGTCATAATAAAAATTATTATAGATAAGGTCATAACAGAGATATATAACTTAAGTTGGCAAATGATGAGCAGTAACGCAAATAAAATTTATATGGCAATTGTTGCCCATACGGCGTGGAAAAAACGTTTAAATAATGTCATTGATACAGGTAAAAACACCTATAACACAGATCATCATGCCTGTGAATTTGGTACATGGTTAGATGAAAATGAAGAAGAGTTACAACAATTCGAACATTATACTAAGGTAAAACAATTACATAAGAAATTCCATTTTGAGGCAGCCAATATTATTGATTTGGCGACATCAGGACGTGGAGAAGAGGCGAAAAAAGCATTAGATTATGGTAGTGACTTTGAAACTATTTCTCATCAGCTGGTAGAAGAAATTATTGCATGGCATGATGTCGTAATTGGTAAGAAATAGTACTACAATCTAGTCTTTCTGTATCGAATTTGTTTATTTTTTTCGCGGATAATTAGAAAACCTATGAGCGACATCAAAAAAGTAGTATTGGCTTATTCTGGTGGTTTGGATACGTCCATCATTTTAAAGTGGTTACAAGATGAGTATCAATGTGAGGTAGTAACCTTTACTGCTGATATTGGTCAAGGGGAAGAAGTTGAGCCTGCACGTGCTAAGGCAGAAGCTTTAGGTATTAAAGAAATCTATATTGATGATTTATGTGAAGAGTTTGCACGTGATTATGTGTTTCCTATGTTTCGTGCTAACACGATATATGAAGGAGAATATTTACTCGGAACGTCTATTGCACGTCCATTGATTTCAAAACGCTTAATTGAAATTGCAAATGAAACTAATGCTGATGCTATTTCACATGGGGCAACAGGAAAAGGGAATGATCAAGTTCGCTTTGAATTAGGGGCTTATGCCCTTAAACCGGGGGTAAAAGTAATCGCACCGTGGCGAGAGTGGGATTTAAACTCCCGTGATAAGTTATTAAAATATGCAGAAGAGCATGGCATTGCTATTGAACAAAAACGGGGTACAAAATCCCCTTACTCAATGGATGCTAACTTATTACATATTTCTTATGAAGGGGATATTTTAGAAGATCCGTGGACTGAAGCTGAGAAGGATATGTGGCGTTGGACGGTCTCTCCTGAAGATGCACCTGATGTAGCAACTGAGCTAGAGCTTACCTATGTTAAAGGGGATATTGTTGCGATTAATGGGGTGGCAAAAACACCTGCTGAAGTGTTACGTGAGTTAAATGAGATTGCAGGTGCAAATGGTATTGGGCGTTTAGATATCGTTGAAAACCGTTATGTGGGTATGAAATCTCGTGGTTGTTACGAAACCCCAGCAGGAACAGTGATGTTACGTGCTCACCGTGCTATTGAATCCATTACCTTAGATCGTGAAGTGACTCACTTAAAAGATGAGTTAATGCCACGTTATGCGAAGTTAATTTATAACGGTTACTGGTGGAGTCCAGAGCGCGAAATGTTACAAGCAATGATTGATGCCTCACAAGAAACAGTGAATGGTTCTGTGCGGGTTAAATTATACAAAGGTAATGTGATCGTGACAGGACGTAAGTCAGAAACGAATAGCTTGTTTGATCCAAGTATTGCCACTTTCGAAGATGATGGGGGAGCATACAACCAAGCAGATGCAGATGGTTTTATTAAGTTAAATGCTTTACGTTTACGTATTGCAGCAAACCGAAATAAATAAGCTGTTAAGCTATAATGTTTTAAGATATTAAGCATTACAAAGCTAACAAAAGGGGCACTATTTATAGAATATGCCCCTTTTTTTATACTTTATATAAACTAGGTAGGCATAAAAGGTGGTTATGGATGTTTGATTGGTCAAAAATTACGGAGTCATTAACCCCAACCGTATTGGTTTTGATGGGGATATCATTACTTGTTGGGGCGTTATTACAATATATTATTGCCCATTTATTAATTCCCCACCGCCATAAGTCCTATACATGGATTTATGCATTACGTAATCATCGTAAGTTAGGTGAACCCTGTGAAACGGATTTAGTATTGAATCGTGATGGCTATAGTTTAGGATTTAGTTTTAAACGTAAATGTGCCTTATGGGTCTGTTATACCGCATCAAAAGGATCAATAGGCGTAGATGTAAGCCGTTCAGAAGGTTTTTACCCTGATCCGAAAATACCTGAACCTTATCGTTTAAGACCTGAAGATTTTAGAAACACAGGCTATGATAAAGGGCATCTTGCTCCCAGTGCATCGATTGATTTTAGTCGTCATAGTAATGATCAAACCTTTGCCATGAGTAATATTGCACTCCAGCACCCTAAATTAAACCGCCAAGCGTGGGGAAGTTTAGAGTCAGTTATACGTGGCTGGACACATACAAAAGGGAAATTAATGATTATTAATGGTCCTGTATATGGTTTACGTTCTAAACGTATTAATGGTATTCCTTTACCCCGTTTTTTCTATAAAGTGGTGTATTCTTTCAAACATAAAGCATGTATTGGTTTTATCATGCCGAATAAAGAAGTCTCTGCCAGTGAATTATGGAAATATGCCTTATCTGTACAAGAAGTAGAAGAGCAAACAGGTTTAGTTTTTTTTAGTAAATTAGATGAAGATTTACAAAAAGAAATTAAGCAAGAGAAGGATATTGCATGGTGGCGTGAAGTAGATGAGTAATTTCTTTTGCTCATGAGCATAGTATAAAGAGGGAAGCTTATCTATTGGGCTTCCTACATTATGATACGGTGGTTTTTTGTTGAGTTTCCTGCGTCTACCCAACCTACAAAAATTATGTTATCAATAAAATCTTAATATTACATACAAAAATTCTGTAAGATATGGCTAAATCCATGCAATTACAATTAATTTTGTTATTGAAATTTTACGGATTTTGCCCATCACACCACGATATTAGAAATGAAAGAAATGAATATCAATAAATTAATTTTTGCATTTGTATTATTATTGTTAATAGGTTTATTATCAGCTTTTTATACCATAAATAAAATGGAAGATCTTTCTGAAAATACAAAAAAAATGTATACCCATCCCTTTGCAGTAAGCAATGCAGTTGCCAATATCAATATTTCAATCTTTACTATTCACAGGGATATGAAAGATGTTGTGTTATCTAAATCACATATTGAACTTTTAAAAATCATAGAAAAGATTCAAAAAGAAGAAAGTAATGCCTATAAAAATTTTGATATTGTTTATGAAAATTTCCTTGGAGATATAAATGACATTCACACATCTTATAAATTATTTAAAGAATGGAAAACAATAAGAGATAAAGTTATTGTTGATATATCTGAAAATAAAGTGGACAGAGCCATCTCTATTACTAAAGGAGAAGGCGCAGAACATATAGAAAATCTTTACAAACAAATATCAATATTAAGAAATTACGCCTTCAATAAGGCAAGAGGATATTATTTAAAATCTGTTGATAATAGTGGTATAACAGAAGTTATATGGGTAATGGTTATAGCATTTACATTATCATTTTTTATTGTCATTTTTATTATATATACTTTGATAAAAGTAAATAAAGAAAATCGTCGCCAATTACATTTAATTGATCAAAATATTTTAATTGCAGTATTTGATACGAATAAAAAAGTAATGAATATCAGTAATGCCCTTTGTCGCATATTTAATGCCAGAAAAGAAGACATTATTGGGCAAAAAAATGAGTATTTTTTTACTACTAAAAATCAGTATATGTTGTTTGATAAACAAATATTCTCAGGAAAAGAATTTCGTGATGAAGTATATATAATCCTAAATGATGAAAAAGTTTGGTTTAATATTGAAATTATTCCTCATCTTAATAACAACTATAATATAGAGTCTTTTAATCTGTTTTTAACCAATATTTCAGACAAAAAAATGATTGAGAAAATTTCAATCACTGATTCTTTAACAGGTTTAAATAATCGCAATTATTTTGAAATGATTCTAGAAAAAGAGGTTAGAAGAGCTAAACGAGATAAAAAAGATATTACGTTTATTGTATTAGATATTGATTTTTTTAAGCAATACAATGATGCTTATGGTCATCCTCAAGGTGATAAAGCATTACAATCTGTTTCTAATATTATCGCAAAACATACTAACAGATCTTATGATTACTCTTTTAGAATAGGTGGCGAAGAGTTTTCTATTTTAACTTACCGTGACTCATTTGAAGAAGCAAAGCAGTTTGTAGAACTCATTATTCACGAAGTTGAATCATTGAAAATTACACACAAAAAAAGTCATATATCAGATGTGCTGACTATCTCAGCAGGCTGTGCATATTTTAAAGATTCACATTTCCTTAACCCAGATGAGATGTTTAAAAAAGCCGATGACCTTCTATATGAATCTAAACAAGATGGCAGAAATATGGTGACAGCAGAAATAATTGAATAATTAATCTCTTTCGTATACGTAATTATCTATATTAATTACAAAAAACTGAAACCTCTCAACTTTATACAAGAAAAACCCTTTTTTCAAAGTCATGTTAATAAAGCTGTAGTGGTGTTACACGCAATGCCTTACTGCCATTAAGTTAAGGATTAAAAGCAATACTTTTCCTCGTTCCACACGCTCTGCGTTATAATGCAGCCTTGGACGCTCCGCGTCCTTCCCTTGAACTTGCTCCTTGGTAGCTTTAAGCAAGATGATGCAGAGTGTCAGGGACTGGATTCCAACGCGGAGCGTGTAGAACCAGATAATCCTTAACTTAATGGCAATGATACAACGCCGCTACGATTTGCTGAATATCATCATTTTTTGATGAGTGCGTAACTTCAATAGGTAAAACAAATTAAAAGCTTAATACACTAATAATTAAGCTGTTTTTTATATGATAAGATTGTCCCTCCACACCCCTTTTCTTTTCTATCATATATGAACACAAAATAATGCAGCATAGCTCCTCAGATATATTAAAAGTTTCAAACACGGTTTCTATTCCCCTATATGAAATCAATATCAGCTTTATTCGAGCACAAGGCTCGGGTGGGCAACATGTGAATAAAGTTTCCACTGCTGTACACCTGCGTTTTGATATCTCTGCCTCCTCATTACCCCCCTTCTATAAAGAACGCTTATTAGCCCTGACTGATCACCATATTACCGCAGAGGGGGTTGTCATTATTAAAGCACAACAATTTCGTAGCCAAGAAAAAAACCGTGAAGATGCATTGCAGCGTTTATTAGCTATTATTCATCGCTCAATGATCACTCAAAAAAAACGTAAAGCCACTAAACCTACACGAGGTTCACAAAAACGCCGTATGGATAGTAAAACAAAACGTGGACAGCAAAAGCAACAAAGAAAAAAAGTTGACTATTAATTTTAAAAAAATACTTGTTATATATTGTAATACATTCTTTGTAGGTAGTTATTTTTTAAATAAATAATTATTTAAGCAAATAGTTAAATAATCACTTATTAAATATGCGGCTATTATATTTTGGTAAATTTTATGGTAAAAATAACGTCTTTCTATTCTTAATGAATTTAAAGAACAAGAGACGGTTTTAACTTATTATGAAAGATGATCAAGCTAGCTTAACCGCTTTAGCTGTTTTGCAAGGGCTGCTGTATACCGCTAGACATAGCCAACATAAGCATTTAGTGTCTGATAATGTGGTGATGGCAGCTGAAAATATATTGCAGGCATCTAAAGCAGGGAAAAAACGCTTACAACAATTAGATAGTGCATTATTTCGATGGTTAGCTCCTAAGATTGAAGCATTACTAATGCCGGGGATTACTTTACATTATGCATTACGCAAACGTTTTATCGAAGATGCAACACGTAATGCGATTGAAAAAGAGGGTATAACACAGGTTATTAATCTCGGGGCGGGGTTTGATGCTTTGGCATGGTGTTTACATAAAGAACACCCTGAAGTGAATTTTATTGAAATTGATCATCCTGCCACCAATGCCCTAAAAGCCCAAGCTTTATTAAAAGGGGAAGAAAAACCAGCAAATCTAAATTTACTGGCAGTTGATTTCAGTAAAGAAAAGCTAGAACAAGCCTTAACACAATGTGAATATTTTGATCCTAGTCGCCCAACATGGTTTATTTGTGAAGGGGTATTAATGTACCTTGATCAAGCCGATGTTAAACAAGTATTTCAATCAATTATTCACCTTACGGGAAAAGATACACAGCTTATTTTCACCAGTGTCGCACCAATGCAAAGTAGTGAAAATAATGTCGGTAAATTATTAAAATGGTATTTAAAATATGCCAGTGAACCGCTGAACTGGTTATGTGAACCAGCAGATATTAGCCACTTTGTTGTACAACAAAATTTTGCGCTAACCCAACTGGCAACCACTTCTGTTCTTCAGCAATTATATGCACGTAATGAACCCATAGAAAATTTACATAAGGGTGAATATATCGTGATTGCACACTGTAATAAGGACGTAGACTAATGCCTATCAAAATATCCATTGCCAAAACACCCGCATGTGTTAATGATATTTTCAAGTTACGTCATGAAGTTTTTTGTGAAGAAGAAATATACTTTAAACCAAGAAAAGATAAACGTTTATTTGATGTCTATGATACTTACCCAACCACACATAACCTGATTGTAACCACTGAAAATAAAATTGTTGGCAGTATGCGTTTAACACTTGATTCTGATATGGGTGTACCTGCTGATGAATTTTATGATTTTCGCCCTTTAATCCCTAAAGGGGATGATGTCAAAGTGATGAGCTGTGGGATGTATTGTGTAGAAGAACAATACAGAGGTATGTCTATGGCATTTAGTATGATTTTAATGGCAAGTTATTTTGGTATTTCTCACAATGTTACTCATGTGATCGCACCGATTAACCCCCCTATTGGTAAATTAGTATCTCGTGTTGGCTTTAAAATTATAGGGGATGAAGTCGTTGAACCGTCAACAGGTATTACCTTTTTACCGACTCTTTTAACAGTGAGTGAACTCAGTGATTTTTTCCTTAAATTCGTACAACAAAATCAATTACAAAATTTCTTAAGTGCCTATGAATGTATTTTTTATAAAGCTGGGGAATACATTGTACATAAGGGAGAACAAGGGGATTGTGCCTTTGTTATTATTGAAGGTGAAGTGGAAGTAACATTACAAGATAACGCTGATGTACTCACAACTTTAGAGGCGGGGGATGTATTTGGGGAGTTAGCTTTACTGACTGATAATACACGTGCTGCAAATGTTGTGGCAACTACAGATTTACGGGTCATGTCTTTATCTAAAGATATTTTTATGAAGTATCTAGTAGAAAACCCTGTTGAAGCAGTTGGATTTATGAAAAATATGGGAATGCGTATGAAAAACTTATTACAGCAAATATAAGAACATTAATTTTTTGCTGTTATGTTAGCTTTTGCTCTATGAATATGAATAAGGAAGCAGATTCATGCCTATTAAAATCTCTATTGCGAAAACACCTGCCTGTATTGATACTGTATTTAAGCTACGCCATAGCGTTTTTTGTTACCAAGAAAAATCTTTTCAAGCCCAAACAGATCAACGCCTTTTTGATATATACGATACTTTTTCAACAACCCACAATTTAATTGTAACTACAGAAAATAAAATTGTTGGCAGCTTACGTTTAAGCTTAGATTCAGATATGGGTGTGCCTGCTGATGAGTTTTATGATTTCCGCTCTTTCATTCCTACTGAAAATACTAAAATCATGGGCTGTGGTATGTATTGTGTCACAGAGGAATACCGTGGTACCTCTATGGCACTAAGTATGATTTTAATGGCAAGTTATTTTGCTTTTTCACATCAAGTTACCCATGTCATTGCACCGATTAATCCCGCCATTGCTAAATTATTATCCCGTGTTGGTTTCAAAATTTTAGGAGAAGAAATTGTAGAGCCTAAAACAGGCTTGACTATTTTACCTACCCTCTTAGATATGAATGATCTCAATGATTTCTTCTTTAAGTTTGTGCAGCAAAATGAATTACAGAATTTCTTAGGGGCTTATGAATGTGTATTTTATAAGGCAGGGGAATATGTTGTTCAACTAGGTGAACAAGGAAATTCTGCTTTTGTCATTATTGAAGGCAAGGTTGATGTGGTACTAGAAGATGATTCTCACCCGCTGACAAGCTTAAAATCAGGAGATGTATTTGGAGAATTAGCCTTACTCACAGACAGTACACGTGCTGCAACGGTGATAGCCACCACTGATTTACGTGTGATGTCTTTATCAAAAGAGGTTTTTATGAAATATCTAGTGAAAAATCCTATTGAAGCTATTGGCTTTATGAAAAATATGGGGATGCGGATGAAGAGTTTATTACAACAAATTTAATAAATTGAATATTAGTATGGCTATAATTACTTTATTTTCTTTTTTTATCAAATAGAGATTTTTTAGTTTATTACTTTTTTAATGCTTAAATAGTAAAGTTTTTATTAAAAGTCTATAAAAATACAAGCATTTTATGGGTTACAGAATAATTTAGTTATGCATAACTTGTGTATTGCAATGATAGAAAAAGATAATAAATACTATTGTGGTTTACTAAAATAACACTATACTTTTATTTCGATACTTTTATCAAAATTGGAGTTATACCATGAAAGGTGATGCAGGCGTTATTGATCACTTAAATAAATTACTTGCAGGAGAATTAACTGCAATTGATCAGTATTTTTTACATTCTCGTATGTATGAAGATATGGGCTTAAATGAGCTGTATGAACGTATTAATCATGAAATGCAAGAAGAGCAAGAACATGCTGATGCTTTAGTTAAGCGTATTCTGTTTTTAGAAGGTATCCCTGATCTTGCTACACGTGAGCCATTGAATATTGGGGAAGATGTAACAGGTATGCTGAGAGCAGATTTGGCATTAGAGTATAAAGTTGTAGCAGATTTAAAAGCTATCATTGCCTATTGTGAGTCTGTAAAAGACTACCAAACCCGTGAAATTTTGGAAAAATTACTGGCAGATACAGAAGAAGATCACACCTACTGGTTAGAACAACAACTAGGCTTAATTGATCGTATTGGTTTACAAAACTACTTACAATCTAAAATGGGCTAGTGCTAGCTTTCTCTTATTTACAAAATTTTTATAAGCCTTGTAAGTAAAGAGAGTATTTAAAAGGAGATAAAGAAACGGGGACTTGAATGACTTATGTTATACTATAACATTTTCTTTAAGACGTAATTTAAAAGAGTATTTATGTATAACGCTGTGGTACGTTCCTTGCTGCTTTATCTGCTTTTCTTCCCTTTCTCTACTAGTTTTGCTACATCAAAGACTACGCTCAATGTAGTGACCAGTATAAAACCTCTATATGGTATTACCCAGTTTTTAATGCAAGGTGTTGGAACACCTCATTTATTACTTAATACCACAACTTCCCCACATACTTATCGTTTACGCCCTTCACAAATCAAAATATTACATAGTGCTGATTTAATTATTTGGGTCAGTCCTCAAATAGAAAGCTTTTTACAAAAACCTTTATCTCAACTAGATAATAGTAAGCAATTACAATTAATAAATGAAAAATCAATGCATCGCTTACCTGCTCGTCAAGGGGGGGAGTGGTCGCATAGTCATCATGAGCATGAACATCATGATTTACATGAGAAAGAAGCAATACATATTGATCCCCACCTTTGGTTATCTCCTAAAAATGGAATCCAAATTGCACAATCAATTTCAGCTCATTTACAACAGCATGATCCTAAAAATAAAACAATTTACCAGAAAAATACACTACAATTTATCAAAATTGTAGAAGGTATTAATACTGAGTTAACACAACAGCTTGCTAGTGTACGTGCTCAACCGTTTTTAGTTTTTCATGATGCTTATCAGTATTTTGAGCAAGCATATCAATTGAATGCTGTAGGGACGATTACTATTTCTCCTGAGCAAAACCCCAGTGCAAAACGCTTACATAAATTAAAACAACGTATTCAAACAATGCAAGTAAGTTGCTTATTTGCTGAGCCTCAATTCAAGAATAAAATAGTAAAACTCTTGCATCAAGAAACGCAAATTAAAACAGCATGGCTTGATCCTATTGGGATGGGGTTAGCAACAGATAAAAATAGTTATTTTGAATTATTACGCCATTTAAGCCTACAAATTAAAAACTGTTTACAATAAGTAACATCTCTTGGCACGTTTGTTAATTGTAGAGTATGTCACAGCAAGCGGGATGGGAGGAACTCACTCCCATTTGCTGTGTGAAGCGCAATATATGCTTGATGCTTTGGTAAAGGATGCCTTATCACAGTATAAAGCAACAGATATTGCGATTTTATACCATACTGCTTTGGCTGATGTCGCCTACTCTGTCTCTATTTTTCCTGTAGAAAATAACTTTCGTGCACAATGGCAACAGGCATTAATATGGGCAGATCAAGTATTTATTGTTGCCCCTGAGCAGGAGTATCTTTTATATCAGTTGACTGATGAGGCGCATCAAGCTCAATGTGAAGTGTTAAGTTGTTCAGCTGAATTTATAGCTGCCTGTACTGATAAATATTATTTTTATCAGTTATTACAAGCACACTGCTCCTTTGTGATTCCCACTTATCGCTATTTGCCTGTATTAGAAAGTTTAGAAAAAAGGACATGGATAACTAAACCCCGTGAGGGGGCAGGTTGTGAATACACTTATTATTGCCCTCATCTTGAGGCACTAAGCAGATATCAAAATACACAAATGATTATCCAGCCTTATATTGCAGGGGTGGTATACAGTGCTTGTGTCTTATGTCAGGCTGATAAATGGATTTTATTATGTATTAATCAGCAACATATTAAAAGTGATGACAAGGGACAGTTATTTTATCGAAAATTTAGTGTAAATATCCACTATCCATTATTAGAAAAAATACTATTACAGTGGTTGCCTCAATTATCTGCATTGTTACCTGCTACACAAGGCTATATAGGGCTTGATTTTATTGTTGATGATAATAAAAAAGTTTGGTTGCTTGAAATTAACCCCCGATTTACGACAAGCTATGCAGCATTACAACTCAATAGTACAGCTTCTTTTTTAAGTGTTTTATTATAAAGTATGCATATAGGAAAATTCTTTTGTGCTAATTAACAAAGCTGCATATTACCAACTATTTATATACTAAGCCCATGATAAAATAAAACAATTAATCTATACGGGCACATTGAAAAATACCCGTATACAGTTATAATAGAGGCTAGCGCAATGTAGCAAGCAACATGTTTGCTTGAGGAATACAGCCTCGCCCAATCATCCATACTACTTTATGAGAATTGGTAGGCAAACGTTTTGGTAATTCATATAATACTAATTTTTTAAAGGTTGAATTACCACGTAAATTATTTAGTTCAACCGTGTAAGTATCACCATATTTGACAGGTAGCGTATTTGGCCATGTAACAATAGATTGATGTGCAGGCCACATTGTTTGAGTGCGTTTACCTGATAATTTATGCTTAATTGTCAAACTGCCTGCAGTTTGGTTTTTATCCTTAGCACGCCATAACTTCACGCCACTTTTAGTGGAGATACAATAATGGCGGCGTTTTGTTTCTAAGTTCACTAACCACACATTATCAGGGGCTGCGGGGGTACTACGTGTGACCACATCGCTTAAATTTCCTGATAATAATGCTTCAGATAACCTTGCTAATAGTTGTTGATCGGCGGGATAATTATGACGCGGATCAGTGATTGTCTGATGATAATCACCTATAATTGTACGATAGCCACCTGTTGCAAACATAAAGGTGACTTGTTTATTAGCAGGAAGGTGAATAACCGTATCATCCGAATAGTAGTGTCCTTGAGGATAGCTATCAGGTGCATCAGAATGAATGACAAGCATTTGCGTTGCCTGTACACTCCCCCAACAACAATAAAGGAAAAACAAGAGGATGGAACGTCTTAACATAAGTGGTATACTCCTTTATTCATAACATTATCTCTATTTATATATCATAGCAATAATGTATGAAGTTTTATTTAATTTTCAATCTATTATGACTTACATTTTATAAAATGTCGTGACTTATTAATGCCACTAAAAAATAATAGTGGTTAAATTATCTTATCCCTTTGCTGTAGTAAATAAACGCATTTATGGCCCATACCTTTCTTATAGAAAAACAGCGACAACCCCATGTATTATCCCATCGTTCCTTTGCAGAACTTTTGCGGAATTATATGGAGATAAACCGTGTTACCCATACGGAACTTGCACGGGGTACAAATATTCGTCGCGAAACATTGAGCCGTTGGACAGCAGGCGAAGTCCGTCGTCCACGTCAGCGCGAAAATATTTTACAGTGTGCCCGCTATTTAAATTTAACCGAAGAACAGTCGGAGGAATTGTGTTTAGCTGCTGGTTTTTCACCTGAGCACGTCGTTATGCCTTCACCACAAAAACTACCTTTTTCCTTTGCTCCTTTACATCGCAGTCCTTTTATTATTGGCCCCCCTATTACCGAACCACGGCAGTTTTTTGGGCGTGATTATTTATTAAAACGTATTTTCGATGTATGGCGGTGTATGCCTTTACAACATATTGCGGTTGTTGGCGCAAAACGCAGTGGTAAAACTTCGCTGTTGCATTATTTACGTAAAATTATCGATACAGATAGCACTGATTTACGCCCTGCACAACGTAATGATTGGGTGACCCCTGGGTATCAATGGGTGTTTGTTGATTTCCAAGATCCACGCATGTGTTATCAAGAAAGCTTATTACGCCATATTTTGGTGGAAATGAATATGCCTGTTCCTGAGCCTTGTGATTTAGTAAGCTTTATGGAAATTATTGATCAATACCTAGAATGTCCCACTATAATATTATTAGACGAGATTAATGCAGGGCTTGCGTCGCCTGATTTAGATGAACAATTTTGGTGGGGATTACGCTCTCTTGGTAGTAATTACGCAGGGGGAAAACTAGGCTTTTTAATGACTGCACATCAAGCTCCCGAAGAACTGATGCTTGATCACAGTAAACCTTCCCCTTTCTTTAATATTTTTGGGCATGTGCTTAATATTGATGCTTGGACAGAAGAAGACGCTTTAGCTTTTATTCACAATGCGCCTGTAAGCTTTGAGCAGGCTGATATTGATTGGATTATGCAACACAGTGGGCAATGGCCTGCGTTAGTGCAAATTTTATGTCATTCTCGTTATACTGCATTAGAAGAAGACGACCATAGTGATGCTTGGAAACAAGAAGGGCTACGCCGTATTAAACCTTATCTTTATTTATTAGAAAGCACTTAAGCTTCTACCTCCCAAACACCCTGTTTTCTTATGTCTAATAACCCACTTTATGCCAGCTTACAATTGATAAGTTGGCTGATTTTCACGCCTTCTGCATGGCATAAATTTGTGATGCAGATTGACCCCCATCTACCGCCTGATTTTGCCTTTGCAGAATTAAATAAATCACATTGGCACTCTAAAGCAATTCAACGCTTATTCTTTCAAACCCATTTTTTTTGTGCATTACTCAGCACTACACTTGTCACCCTTAGCTTGGTTTTACTTGAATTACCTATAGAACACATTCTGCTAAGTTTTTGTTACAGTTTTTTATTTAGTTTGGTTGCAGGGGGGTTAGGTAGTACCTTGGTATCAGTCGCTTTTGGTTTGAGCCTTGCTACATTTGGCACCTTACTAATTGGTATCGTGATCGGGTTTGCGGGAAAAAGCCTATTCACTATTTCAGATGCCATTGCCTTAGCTGTGACGCACACCTTTACGGATAATTTAGAGGTGGTGAGTAATAGTGGTAATTTGTATAGCTTACATTTTATATTAGTCGGTATTTTTATCACCAGCTATGCAGGCAGTGTCACCCATCACACTATTGCCAGTCCCTATCGCCACCCACAACATCGACAAATAGGCAGTGTGGTAATTGGCGTGGTCATTAGCAGTGTCGCTTTATACCTAATCAGCCATTTTACTAGTAGCTCGGCACATCTTGTAGCACGGATGATGGAAAGTGGTACCTTATTTTTATTAGCTTATGATGGCTTAATTGGTGGGGTGCTAGGGGTATCATTGGGTTTAATTTGGTGGCTACAAACAGGACGCTGGCACTCAGCTTGTTATATTGCTCTTTCTGTCACCTTGATAACAGGTTTTTTTACCCTTTTAATCAGCCAATTATATGATGTCTTTGTGTGGGGAAAAATTGCAGAAGGGCTGTATAGTGGCATAGAGAATGCCATGCTCTATATCTGTCTTTTTGGTTTTCCTTATGTGGTGGCAAAACGTATTGCTACCACATGGGCGGGGATTGTAGCAGGTATTTTAAGTTGCACAGGCGTGTATGTCGCCTTTGCTATTTTCACTAAGCAAAATGATTGGGGATTTATTCTCCCACTGGCAAGCTTTGCACTTATTTTAGGGATGACAAGAACATGGTGGTTACCTTTAATAAGTTATCCTTTTTTATCTGCTTGGAATTTATTACTGTATCGTGCAGATGAGCGGCAGCATACCAAAAAAAAGAGTATTTTACATTGGCACTCTGCCTTTTGGGATGAACATCAACACTTACCTTTATTTGGCTTAGAAACCTATTTAGTGATGGTAGTAGAGCGTTATCCTGAAGAGGGTCAACACGCCTTAAGACAATTAAGTAGTGGATCGCAAAGTTGGGCAGTCCAAGAGGCACAAATTGAACTTGATGCGCGACAATTACATACTGTGAAGACAGTGCAAACTATCAGCAATAGTTATCAAAAATTAAAAGCAGATGAATTTGATGGACCTGTTAGTGCACTAGTACGTAGTTTTAGTCGTATTAGTCGTGATGTGAATGCAGCTTTATCTCAAGAAAGTAGTTATAACCAACGCCTTGCATTAAATGCCATCGAAGAGCGTTTAGATGGTTTATTACGTGAACTCACCCGCTCTTCAGAAAATTATGCAAACCGCTTTAGCCCTATTGCTGAATCTTGGCGAAAAATAATCAGCGATTATGCAAAAGAGCTGATTCAAGCCGTAGAGAGTCGACAAGAGATAAGTAATCCCTATATAATCGGTATACCACTTACAGAACACCAAGAAATATTTGTTGGTCGTAGTGATGTGAGTGAGTATATAGAACAGCTTTTACTGGATCGTCGCTGCCCGCCTTTATTGCTTTATGGGCAACGCCGTACAGGAAAAACATCATTATTGAATAACCTTGGTAAATTATTACCCAGCACAATTGTTCCACTATTTGTTGATTTTCAAGGACCTACATCACTAGCTAAAAGCTATGATGGGTTTTTGTATAATATTGCACGTGCAATGCAAACATCCGCAAAGCGGCACCGCAATATAATCTTACCTATCCTTGACCGTCAAGTTTTAAAGGATGATCCGTTCACATTATTCGATGAATGGTTAGATGAAGTAGAAGCAACCTTTGATTCTGAGCAAACAGCTTTACTGACTTTAGATGAATTTAGTGCCTTAGAACATATTTTTACTCAAGGGAAATTACATGAAGATGCAGTATTAGGGATGTTCCGCCATCTAATCCAGCACCGCCCACGATTTAAAATTTTATTAGCAGGTTCTCATACACTGGATGAGTTTGAGCGGTGGGCCAGTTATCTTATTAATGTACAAACAGTACATCTCAGTTACCTACAAGCAAATGAAGCCTTAGAATTAATTGAACAACCTGTAAAAGATTTTTCATTACGTTATGAATATGCAGCCGTACAACGTGCAATGGAAATAACACGCTGTCACCCTGCATTGATTCAGTTATTATGTTCTGAAATTGTCACCATAAAAAATAGACAGCATATTAATGAAAGACGTTTGGCGACCATTGATGATGTGGAGTCTGCTGTAGCAGGTGCATTGCAACACGGGCGTTTTTTCTTTGCTGATATTGCTAATAATCAAGTATCCGCACAAGCGTTGCATATACTTCAATATATGGCAAAAAAAGGGGAAGGAGTAGTGGTTGATACAGAGGTATTACGTGCACAATGTGAAGGTGATTTTGATACATGTGTTACCAATCTTTGTCAACGAGAATTGATTGAACCATTAGGGAATGGTTATAAATTTGAAGTCGAACTGATTCGACGTTGGTTTTCATAATCATGGTGAAATTATGTGGTTAAAAAAAGTCGTTACGGTAGGCATGATTCTACTCGGTGTATATTCATGTAGTGTGCAGCCATTAATCGTGCGTCCATTCCAATTTTCTCCTGCTCATATGGTGGGTGATAAATTTATGCAGGTGACATTACAAGGTAGCTTGCAACTTCCTAGCATTAAAGTCGGCAAAGATAAGTTAAAAATAGCGGGGTTGTCTGCTTTAGCATGGGATGAAGATGAAGATATACTCTATGCAGTATCCGACTCTGCAAAACTGTTTCATTTGCGCCCTATTTTTAAGGAAAATGAATTAGTTGATGTGAAATTCTTACAGGCTTTTTGGTTACGTAACCCAACAGGTAAACGCTATAGTTATCATGATACGGAAGGCTTGGCTATTCGTCATGGTAATAATGGGGTGAAAGGAGATAGTGAGTTAATTATTTCTTTTGAGCGGCAACCACGTATTGTCTCTTTTACACCATTAGGGGTACAAAAAGGCTTGGCATATTTACCTGAAGAATTACGCATTATTAGTCATTATCAAAATGATAATAAAATGCTAGAAGCAGTGATGCTGCATCCACAATTTGGTACGATTACTACATCAGAATATCCGCTACGTATTAATAATGAAAGGGAAATTGTTTTATATAATTTAACGGGACAACGTTGGACATTACCGCGTTATTTTGCTAAAAATAGTGCTGTGGTCGCCTTAGAGCCAATGGAAGATGGGTCAATATTAATTTTAGAGCGTGCCTTTGTATCACCTATGGAACCCGTTATTATTAGTTTGCGTAATGTACGGCTTAATACAGATGGGAGCACTTCCAAAGTACGCTTAGTGAGTGTATTCGACAGCAGCCAAGGATGGGCGGTGGACAATTTTGAAGGCATGAGCCACCACCGCAAAAACTTCTTTTTTATCATTAGTGATAATAATGATCTGAGTGTACAACGTACCTTATTAAATTATATTGAAGTACAAACCCGTCATTAATATTTTTCACTTTAATTTGGTGTTATAAATAGATTATGCCCTATTATCAAGGAACGAGATTTTTTTTCATTATTGTTGTACTGTGTTTAGGTCTTAGCGCATGTTCATCTAAGAATGAGTTACCAGCTCTCACAGCTGAAAGTAAAGTACTGGTATTTGGTGATACCATTACAGCAGGAGAAGGGGTTAAGCCAGAAGAAGCATATCCACAGCAATTAGCTAAACAAGTCAATTATACTGTTATCAATGCAGGAGTAGCACAGGAAAGTACTGCGGCTGCATTAGAACGTTTTCCGCAGTTATTAATACAACATCAGCCTGATGTGATTGTTTTTTGTCATGGGGACTATGATTTGCAACAGGGAATCGATGAGCGGAAAATTGTCGATAATTTGCGCTTATTATTGCGTCAAACCTATGATCAAGAAATTCCAACTGTATTATTAGGCATCCCTAAAATAGAGTTAAAACATATGCCACCTTATCCTTTCTACCGCCGTTTGGCACGGGCATTTGGAGCCGTATATAATGGCGCGGTATTAAGTGAGATTTTAGCCTCTCCTGAAGCGCGTCTAACTCCTAGAATACCCAATGCAGCAGGGCATAAACGTTTAGCTGAGGTATTAGCCAAAATGCTACAGCCTGAAACTGCATCATGATTATTGGTTTAGGTATTGATATTGCGGATCAAATACGTATTAAAGACGGTTTGGAAAAGCATAAAGAACGTTTTTTAACTAAGTTATTCACCCCTGCTGAAATAGCAATTTGTGATCAGTATCGTTATCAGGTTGAACACTATGCAGGAAAATTTGCAGTAAAAGAAGCTTTTATGAAAGCGATTTCATCAGGGCATAAACAAGGTGTTCACTTTCTTGATATTGAAGTATTAAATCATGAAAGTGGTGCCCCTTATATCATTGCTCATGGTAAAGCTAAACAGATTGCAGACACATTGGGGGTATTACATATTCATGTAACGCTCTCACATAGTGCAGATATTGCAGCGGCTGTTGTGGTGTTAGAAAAGTAGTATTTTCCTCGTTCCATACTCTGTATTGTAATATCTAGCTTAATACCATGTTTTTTAGATACTCCCTTTAAAGCTTGACTATGAAGAGAGTAGCTACCCTCTTTAAGATAACTTAAATATCATTCAAAATAGCTTGGCGTTTTTGCTGGTATTCTTTGTCTGTAATAATACCTTGGTTATGCAGTTGCTTAAGTGCGGCTAAACGTTTCTTAATTTGCTCAGCATCATTACTCATTGATGGAGCTGGAGCAAGGGCAACAACAGCCTGTTTTGCTTGATTTTGTACAGGTTGCTGTTTTAATTCTTCCACTGTTTATTTCAATTCTGACACTTGCTGCTGTAGATTTTGCTGCTCATTTTGTAAGTTAGAACTAATTTCTTGTTGCTGGCGTGCATGGGTCACAGTAGACAACTTAGGCTGTTTTAAAACAGTTTCAATATCAATAGCAACCCAGTCTTGACGTTGATTAACAAGTTCTTGCCCTGCTTCAGCGGTTAATGTCCATTTTACCGCTAACTTTTGCTAAGGAGGGAGAATAATTTTCGCCTGATGCGCAATATCAGAACTTTCAGCAGAGGCAAGTTCTCTATATTTAGATTTGTTTTCGGCTGTTTTATTTAGAAAATCTAAATTCATATTAATCGGTTAATATACTAGGTATATTTATAAATTTGGGTTTGCATAATAGCGATTGCTTCTAAAAAGGTGTGAGTGTCCAGTTTTCCTAGTGGTAAGTACCAAGGATCTGTATCAGCAAGATTAAGAATATGGATAGAATAAACACCTTTTATATCTTCTTCATCACCGTAATACCCAAGATCAATAGAGATACTTGAGTTGTTATTGGTAAAGTGCATTAAATCTTCTCTAGGGTGTATTAATCCCCCAGATTTAACAATATCCAGATTAAATCCACTTTTTTTATACCTTAAAATATTATCAGGATCATAGACTGTCCAAATATTCTTATTAAATTCAATCATGTTCTACTGATATTTCCAGAAGCATCACAAGAAAAGTATATATTTTGATTATTTAGAAGTGTATGAATTAGTTTACCACTGTGTTGTGTTGGTATAGCAGCTTTTAAAAGTGATAAACATTGCTGTTTGTTTTGTAATGTAAAATGACATGCTGAGGTATTATTTTCTTGTGCAGTGAAGTCACCAAAGTTTGGGATATGTGCTTCAAAGACATAGATACCAATATCACCTTCAGTATTTAGAAAAGTAAGTACATCACCTACTGTTTTAAGTGGGGGCAGTTCTTTTTCAGTTGCCCACCCATATTTATTATATAATGTTGCACCAAAATCAGTAATGGTAATACTTAAATCTGGATTGATTAAGCTTAAGCCCTCAAGTGCTGAAAAATTACCAAGGTGTAATTCAAAGTTTTGAGGGGTTTCATTGTATAAATAGAGTTTAGGAATCACTTTTTTAAATCACGTAATATTTGTTTTATTAATTTTTGCATTTCTTCAGTATATTGTTTCTGCACTAAAGCAAATTCAGAGTGGGTAAAGCACTCAATATCACATATATCTTTAAGTTTATAACACTTTAAGTGTTTAAAAATTTCATCTGCTAACTCACAAGGATGCCCCACCTTAATATTATTTAAGTGAATACTTTCTATAAATTGTTCACCACATTTAGTTATTTTTAATTTATTGCCTTCTTGAGCAATAAACTTTAGATATAGGAATTTTTTACAAGCAGAGTTCATTTCATCATGACCAATAACTGCTTTATTTATATAATCTCCTGCTCCTATAATACTTCTTAAACCAGTGCTTTGATTTGGTTCTGAAGCCATGTGAATAGCAAAAAATATCCAAGCATCTTCAAAGTTAAATTGATACATGTTTATGAATTCCTTCAACTAATTTAGTTGTTATTTTTTCTTGCCAATATAAAAAAATGGGAATAGGTTTGTGATACAGTATATTAGGGAAAGCATTCCACAAGGGGTTTCATTATATATGATATAAATTGGAGGGCTCATTTTCCCAATATTATTAATCAAACATATTTAAAAAGCTTTTTATATCATCTAATTCACTAGCATTAAGATCAAATATCTCTTCACCCCGTGTTGTAGTTAAAGGTTCTTTTTTTCCTAATATAATCTCTTTCCACCCTGTATTGTCTTTATTTCTCTTTTGTCTTTTTAAAGTATCAAACCGCTTATAAAAATCTACCCATAGTTTAAGCAGTTCTTTCTCAGAGATATCACACTGCTCTCCTTTTTTACCTAACTTTTTTCCTTTTTCTGTTAGGCAATTCAGCCATCCATCATATAAACAATCTGCAAAAATAGAAGGCTGTGATTTAATTGCTTTTAAAACTGTTTCAAGTTCTCCTTCACCATCAACATTTACAAAAAAACAAGCTATTTCTACAAAACTTTCATCATCCATTAGATTTTTAACAAATTGATTTGTATTAACAAGTAAGTTTGATGGGGCTGGGTAACCACAATCAAAAAATGATTGCTTTATACAATTATTAATGAGCTGTATTCGATCTGTTTTTGTAGCATTATCCATATCAAGAATGACTCCAATTTTAGCAGCCCCTCTATTTCTGGCATCAGTTAATGCAGTACCTAGTGTGATAGTTAGTTTTTTTTCATCTAAACTACTGTGTTGATATTGGTAGATTTTCCTTACTTCATTTTCTAATGAAACTTTAATAGCAAGTGCTTCAATAAAATACTCATCATTTTCACTTTCAACAATAAGTATATTTTTCATGATGATTCTCTTTTTGTTACTTCACCTCGAATAGGCATATTACTGCTTAATTTTTCATCAAGTGAGTAAACAGGAATTTTTTGGATATTTATTTTTGTAGGATTAACAGGAGATGGCATCATTTCAAAGTAGCTTCCATCAGATTGGTAGTCATTATTAATGATAACGCTTTTGTATGCCTTAATCATTTCATAACTATGTGATGTGGCAAATAACTGTACATTGTAATGATTACATAATTCAAATAAAGCCTTCCATATCTTTTCTTGATTTTCATAATGAATACCATTTTCAATTTCATCTATTAATAAGATACTGTTTTTATTGTTAACAATTTTTAAGATAAAATTACCAATTCTGTTCATGGCATCCCCAAAAAGAGAAAGAGGCATATAGTTTTCATTTGCACGTTTTAAGTATATTTCAGCTATTCCTATTTTTAATGTCTGTACCTCTTGAATAGAACTATCAATTAATTTAAATGCTTTTAATAAAGCTTCAGAATCACCTTCTAGTTTAGATTTATCAAATTCTGTTGCTAATTCATCACTATCTAGCTTAAAACTAGCAGGAATAAAATTAGTATTGATAAATTGATGTGCAATACCTCTACCTGCTATACCATTAGAGCTAGAGACAAAAACATTGGTTTGCAACTGTTTATCACCAGAATAAGCTGTTATATGCAGAGCAGATTTAGACGTATTTGTATTAGTTAAACTATTTGCAAATTCAACAATATCCTCATCAGTATCTTCTTGTTCTTTATTATTAGTAACCATATTTACAAAATCATCTATTTTTTCATCACAGCTGATAATCACTTTATTATTTAGGTTATTTTCTAAAGCAAAGTTAAATGAGATGATATTGGATTTATCTTGATGGTAGAAAAAGTTGTCCCATGTTTTTTGAGGCATCTCTAAAATAAATTTTTTACTTACTCGTCTAAAAGAAAGTAATTTTGCAATACTTTGATTTGAAGGCACTCCCATAAGAAATATGGCTTCTAATAAAGCAGTTTTACCTGCATTATTTTTTCCTCCAAATAAGTTAATTTTGGTTAGCCCTGAGCCTTTTGTTTGAGTAAAACAGCGAAAATTCTTTATTTCAAATGATTTAATCATTTTTTAACCTTGATTATATAAGTAAAGCTTAGAGGGCATTTTTTTAGGGGGTGTATATTATTATGTATATTTACTCTATTTTGTGAAATGCCTTTAAAAATGCATTTTTATTTTTTTCAAACTTTTGATGTGAATCATGATTTATTGGACGCTTATCTTCTTTAAAAGCTGGAGAAATATATCCCCAGTTTGAATTTCTTGCAAAAAATACTACACAGTCGACATTGCTATTTTTCCATTGATTATGAACTTCATGATTATCATTAGTTGCTCCAACTGTTTTAACTTGAATGCGGTAATAGTTTGGACCATCAGAAATTAAAATATCAGTTTGATGCCCATGATCAAGAACAGGCAAAAATACCTGCCATCCATCTTGCATCAGCCAACTAACAACTTCACTTTCATAAGAAGAATTTTTTAATGCTTGATGGGTTTGCTCTTTTGTCTGAGTAAGCCTTCTAGGCATATCATTTTCCTTTTTTGTAAATTAAACCATTAATTTTTTTGATTATATTTATCTAAAATTTCATCATATGCTTTTTCATTAAATAAATCTGTTGTATTAATAATTGAATATGGATCAAATTGATTTAAAAATTTATTAGCATTTATAGATATACTATCTTGAGGTGAAAAGAAATGCCCTCCATTGCTAGATATAAAACCAAGATCAGTTCTTTTAATTGTTTGATCAATTAAATTTCCCCTCATCTCTGTTTCTTGGGTTATTTCTAACCAAACTCTTTCAATTGGCTGAACAATGCGTATAGATGCAATATCTGGCTTTAACCACTTTGGATATTTTTCTTTCAACCTTAGTGTTATATCAATTGCTGAATAGATATCTTCTTCTAAAGATTGATTATTTTGTTGTAATAAAATAATGGCTTGATCAATTGGATATTTAAAAAATTCTCTATCAGTATTTACTCTGAAATCATCAAGATGTTTATGAATGTTTTTTTCAACTTGATCACAATTATCGCAAAATATTTCAAAAGCAACTTGAAATGGAGTGGGAACGCCTGTTTTATAAAGCTCTCTTGCCCTACTACGACTATCTCTTTTAGTTTTACCAATTTTAATTAAATCAGGCATAGATTGGTTAATGAGTATATAAACATATCCAGAACTCAATTTTTTCTCCAAATAACCATATTAAATAATTCTTAACCTCCCACACATTACCCAAAAAAAATTACAATTACAACGGTAAAATAAAGCAACTCCTTCACACTAATTAAATAATCCACCTTATTTTATTACTTTATTTTTTCTCACCACTCCCCTATTGTGTACACATTTCATTCCCTATTTACTTCATAGCGTACCGCAAACGGTACAGGACTCATCATGTTGGATGCTGAACACCTCTTTAACGGCTACCGTTTTGCTGACTTACTTAAACCTGATACATTACGCGATCTTGATACCCAATTTTTACAACAACTCAGCGAGTATGATGCCTGTTTAACACCTCAATTACTCGCATATCGCGCCAACCCCAACAGCCTCACAGCTGAACAAACCAGCACCTTATTACTCGCTTGCTCCCCAATACTTGACGACTTCCTAACCGAATTATTTTCTATAGAAACTGCTGTTAATCAATTAAAAACCACACAAAACGATCTGGCACCTCTATTCAGTTTCAAAAAATGGTTTGTACAACGCCGCGCCCGCCGCCGTTTAAAACGTACCGACGGTTTAGCCTCTTTTACCGAACTCTCCCATTGGTTAAATCAGCAACTACAACAACACGAACATATTGCAATAATAAAAGATAAAGAACTTGCGATTGCCACACTCGGTGAACTGTACTTAACAGATAAAACCGCTTATGCAGACGAAATAGAACAACTCACTGCATGGTGTGTACGCGCCTTAACCAGCCCAGAAGGGCAGCAAACCGTAAAAAACTGGGTCTGTTTCACCCTCCCGCAACCAAAAGATCATTTTCACCTGATCCCACTGCATAAAATTGACGCACAACGCAGTGCCGCCAGCAATCCAGATAAAAAACAACGCCAAGGATTTAAACTCACTGATACACGCATGAGCCACGCGCAAGTATTAGGAGAAATAAACTACTGTGTTTATTGCCATGAACACGGGGGAGATTTTTGCTCAAAAGGCACACCCGTAGCAAAAAAACAAACAGAGAAAAATTTCAAATCTGACCCACTGGGAAATATCTTAACAGGCTGTCCTTTAGAAGAAAAAATCTCTGAAATGCAGGTACTTAAAAAAGACAATCATGCCCTGTCAGCCTTGGCAATGATCATGGTAGATAATCCGATGTGCCCCGCTACAGGGCACCGTATTTGTAATGAATGCATGAAAAGCTGCATCTACCAAAAACAAGACCCTGTTAATATCCCAGAGATTGAAACCCGTGTACTCACTGATGTATTAGATTTACCTTGGGGGGTAGAAATTTATGATCTCTTAACCCGCTGGAATCCACTGCGTGTACAGCAATACCTACCTAATGATTACAACGGCATTAATGTGCTGATTGCAGGACAAGGACCCGCAGGCTTTACCCTTGCCCATCACTTATTAATGGAAGGCTGCGGCGTAGTTGGTATTGAAGGCTTAAAAATTGAACCCTTAGATCAGCATTTACTCACTCAGCCGATTAAACACTACCAAGACTTACAAGAATCATTAGATGATCGGGTGATGGCTGGTTTTGGTGGCGTGGCAGAATACGGTATTACTGTACGCTGGGATAAAAACTTCTTAAAACTTATCTATCTTAGCTTAATGCGTCGCCCATATTATCAACTCTTTGGACAAGTACGTTTTGGCGGTACGGTTACCGTAGAAGATGCTTGGGAATTGGGTTTTGATCATGTAGCAATTGCCGTCGGGGCAGGTTTACCGCAAGCCTTACCGATTGAAAATAGTTTAGCGATTGGAATGCGCCAAGCCAATGATTTTCTGATGGCGTTACAACTCACAGGCGCAGCCCGTGCCAGCAGTCTTGCCAATTTACAAATCCGCTTACCCGCTTTAGTAGTTGGCGGTGGTTTAACAGGCATTGATACTGCTACAGAATTACAAGCTTACTACCTTGTACAAATTGAGAAAATCCAACAACGTTATCACATTTTAACCACTGCTTATGGTACAGCACATGTACGTGAACAGCTTGATCCCGCTTCTTTAACTATTTTAGATGAATATTTAAATCATGCAGAATTGCTCTATGCAGAACGTGACCGCGCCACGGCTGAAGGTAAAGAAACCAATATACAAAAATTACTCCATGAGTGGGGCGGTGTAACGGTTGTATATCGCCGCAGCTTGCAAGAATCCCCCGCTTATATTAGTAATCATGAAGAAGTGGCTCATGCTTTTACCGAGGGTATTTTTTATGCTGAAGGGCTACAACCCACTGCCGCCTTATTAGATGAGCACGGACATGTGGACGCATTACGTTGTATAAAACGCCAGCGTGATGAAGCGGGACAATGGCATGATACAGAAGAACATTGTGTATTACCTGCACGGGCTTTACTCGTTGCCACAGGTGCAAAACCTAATATTGCGTATGAATTTGAACACCGTGGGCATTTTGAGCGAGATGGTTTTCAATATCGCCCTTATGTGTATCAAGCTGAAAAATTAACTGAAACAAAAGTCGGCGCACATTGTAAAGATCCTGATTTTGGCGCGTTTACCTCTTATGAAAAAGACGATAAACGGGTCACCTTTATTGGTGATACTCACCCCGTATTTAATGGTAATGTTGTACGTGCTGTGGCATCAGGGATGCAAACCTATCCGCAAATCATGCACAGTGTGGCGCATAAAATTGGGCAACAAAATCAGGCTGATTACCAAAAATTCAGCCAACATTTACAGCAGTTATTTAATTGCCATGTGGTACGTGTCACCCGCCATGCGCCTAAGCTAATAGAGTTAGTCGTACATGCACCGTTAGCGGCACAAAAATTTCAAGCGGGACAATTTTTCCGTGTACAAAATTATGAAACTGATGCCCCTGTGGTAGCAGGTACACGCTTACAAACTGAGGCGATGGCATTGTTAGCTTCTTCCGTGGATAAAACAGCGGGCACTATTTCCTTAATGGTAGTCGAGCAAGGAGCCAGCTCCCGCTTATGTGCAAGCTTTAAACCTCAACAACCCTTGGCATTAATGGGACCCACAGGCGCACGTGCGGCGATTCCCAAAGGCGATGAAACCATATTAATTATTGGAGGGCAGTTAGGCGCAATTGAAGTATGTAGTTTAGGTGCAGCTTTAAAAGCAGCAGGTAATCGGGTGTTATATATTGGCTATTTCCGTAGCGCGGAAGAGATTAGTTTACATGCACAATTGGAAGCGGCAACAGATAGTATTTACTGGATAACAGCAACAGGTGATCCTATAACACCTAACCGCAACAGTGATCACAGTATTACCGCTGATTTTGAGGCGGGACTGATGGCATATGCAACCGCTGATAATAGCATTAATTTAACTGAAGTCACACGTATCATGATGGTAGATAATCCGAAAATGGTACGCCGTTTTCAAGATTTACGTTGTCAGCAATTACGCCCTCACCTTACCACAAATAATGTCACCGCATCCGTACATGGCAGTATGCAATGTATGCTAAAAGGCGTGTGTGCACAATGTTTGCAATGGCAAATTGATCCGAAAACAGGACAACGTACTAAAGCGGTATTTGCTTGCTCATGGCAAGATCAGCCGATTGACATCATTGATATTGAAAATATCAGTGAACGCCAGCAACAAAACCAGCTACAAGAGCATTTAAGTAGTTTATGGGTGGATCATTTATTTCATACCCACGGCGACACTTTACCCCGCCAATAAGCGTATAATTTTATGTATTCAGCTAGGGGAGCCTTATGCTCTCCTATTTATTTTTATTCTGGTCGATTTTTTATATACAGTAGTGAACTATGTTACAGCAACGTTTTATTTTTTTTATAGCATTAATTTTCAGCGGTATCACCAATAGTTATGCCAATGCTGAATTGGACAAGGTCATCAAGAATTTCCAATCTTTAGAGGCACAGTTTGAACAGCGTTTATTGGATGAAACAGGGCAGTTAACTGAAATTTCTCAGGGAAACGTTGCGATTCAACGCCCTAAGAAATTCCGCTGGGATTATCATACCCCCTATGAGCAATTAATTATTGCAGATGGCGAACGGGTGTGGGTCTATGATAAAGATTTAGAGCAAGTGACGGTTAAAAATCTTGATGATGCCTTGCGCAATACACCCGCTTTTTTATTAAAAAGCACAACAACTTCAATCACAAAGGATTTTACTGTTAAAGTACTAAAATCTGAGCAAGGCTCACAACACTACCAGCTCACGCCTAAAGATAAACAAGCCCCTTTTGCACGTATTGAGCTTGTGATTAAAGCAAAGCAAGTAATTGAAAAATTAATTCTTAAAGATAAATTTGAGCAAACAACCATTATTCAGTTTACTCAACCACATATGAATCGTGATATTGAAGCGGGATTTTTTATCTTCACGCCTCCAGCAGGTACCGATATTATTGAAGATAAGAAATAGAGAGAGGGGAAAACCTGTGAAGTAAAGAGCACTTCACAGGATAAAATAAAACAAGTATGTTTTATAATTTATTTAGGTAATGGTTCTGCTTTATCAGCAATACTGGGTGCATCAGGGGCTAAAACTTCACCTGTTCCAGTGATAGCTTCTGCGGCATCTTTCGTATCAACAATGGGGTTATCACCTGTGTCTTCAGCAGCTGCTTCTGCATCATTTGCATCTGCTGCTTCATCAGTGACATCAGCTTCAGTATTTTCATCATCAACACTTGCAGCAGCATCATTACTGTCATTCGCTGTACTGTCTGCATCTGCTGCTTCAACAGGTGCTTTCGCAGCTTCTACAGGTACAGGCTCTGTAATGGTAACTTTTTTGATAATAATAGCATCTCTTGGGACATCTGTTCTAAACATGCCCCCCGCACCTGTTGCTACATTTTGCATCTTATCTAGTATGTTGTAACCTTCAACTACTTTTCCAAAAACCGTATATCCCCAACCTGAACGGGTAGGCGCACGATAATCTAAAAAGTTATTATCTTTTACGTTAATAAAAAACTGTGCTGTGGCTGAATGTGGGTTAGAGGTACGCGCCATTGCAATGGTACCTTTCAGGTTTTTTAACCCGTTATCCGCTTCATTTGCAATCGCATCGCGGGTTTCACGGGCTTTGTAATCAGTGGTATACCCGCCCCCTTGTACCATGAAATTCTTAATCACACGGTGAAAGATTAAGCCTTCATAAAAACCACTTTCAGCATAGGCAATAAAGTTTTCCACAGTTTTAGGTGCACGTTCAGCATCTAAATCAACAACAAATGTACCTGCTGTGGTTTCAATCGCTGCAAGAGGGGCGGCAACCGCCTGCCCTACCACACCACAACATAATGCGGCACTAATAAATAATTTTTTCCACATAAATATAACTCATTAAAAAACTAGTTAATTAAAAAAATAATAACTTAGGGTAATTATTTAACGTCAACAAAGTATTGACGACGTTCTTCTGCTGTCAGTTCACGAGTGGCTGTGCTACGTGCATAGTCAATTAAACTTTGTGTATCATGAAAAAGTTTAATATTCCAAATACGCGCTGTCCCATCTGTTGCAGCAGTTAATACTTGTTGCCCACTGGGGTTAAAGTTGGCAAAACGTAAATCCCCTTGATGTCCTTGTAAAACCACTAACTCTTGTCCTGTTTTCACATCCCAAATACGAGCGGTTCCATCATAAGAGGCAGTAACAATACGCTGACCATCTGCACTAAAACTGGCATAACGTACACGTTTTTTATGCCCTGTTAATAAGGTGACTTGTTTACCTGTTTTGACATCCCAAATACGAGCAGTTTCATCGAAAGAACTGGTGACAACATATTGCCCATTTGGACTAAATTCTGCGTGATACACCACATGTTTATGCCCTGCTAGGGTAAATAATTCTTTGCCTGTACGGGTATCCCAAATACGTGCTGTGTTATCTTCAGAAGAGGTTACAATTTTTTCAGCAGTAGGAGAGAAACTGGCATGATTCACCCAGTGATCATGTCCATCCAAAATAGCAAGGGTCTCACCTGTGCGACTGTCCCAAATACGCGCACTATTATCCCATGAAGCAGTCACAACTTTTTGCCCTACTGCATCAAAACTGGCGTAACGTACTGCATCAGTATGCCCTTTTAATATCGCTAACTCTTCATGGGTATTGGTATCCCAAATACGCGCTGTGTTATCTAGGGAAGCGGTGAGAATTTTTTGCCCATTGGCATTAAATTCCACACTACTGATCACATTTTTATGCCCTTTTAATACCGCTAATAATTTACCTGTACGACTATCCCAAACACGGGCATCATTATCTTGGGAGTTTTCCCAGTTACCTGCCCCTGTGACAATGGTTTGCCCATCAGGACTGAATGCAAGATGATTAACGCGATCCGTGTGCCCTTTTAATATATGTAAGGCATTTCCTGTGCCCACTTCCCATATACGTGCCGTATTATCTAAACTGGCTGTGGCAACATATTGCCCATCAGGACTGAATGCCGCATACCAAATTTCCTTATCATGCCCTGTTAATACTTTATCTTTATTTTGGGCTGCGACCGCTTTTTGTAATACTAATTCGGCTTCTGATACATAAGGGCGATCTAAGTCTTTCATTGATTTAGGCAAAGCTTCTAAAGCTAATAATACAGCCGTATCAAGTTGTCCTTGTTCAAGTTTTTGCTTCGCAACTTGGGCAATTAATAAAGATTGCATAGTGAGCATGGCTTGACGCGCGTTATCAGCTTCAGCATGAGCGGCTTGGGTTTCTGCTTTACATACACTTTTATCAAGTTCTGTTTCAGCAAACAAAACGCTGGGTGACGCTAAGCCGACTAATAATACACTGGTTGCTTGAAGCGTTGTCGTCCAACGGAAACGACCCTTAAGACTGGTCATTGAGATATCCTCGCTTTGTTCTTATTCACAGATAAAGTAATACAGTACAGTGATGTCATCTCACTTTAGTGAAAGTGATTTTATCATGATAACCTGTCACGATCATGTTAGCCCTGCTTTTCTAGCCATGTACTAATCGTTGTTGGAATTTCTTTTTGGGCGCGTGCACTCACATACACCCCAATATGCCCACCTTTACAACTGTATTCAGTGTATCGTTCACTGGGGATATAATCAGCTAAGGCTTGGGAAGAGGAAGGGGGAACAATATGATCATCCGTGGCATAAATATTGAGTACAGGCATGGTGATATTTTTTAGATTAACATAGTCATCACCAATACGAATTTTCCCTGTAATTAATTTATTTTGTTGAAAAAATTGTGTGGCAAATTCACGAAAGGCTTCCCCTGCTTGATCAGGGCTGTCAAAAATCCATTTTTCCATACGTAGAAAATTTTCTGCGACGGTTTTATCATTTAGCTTATCAATGACATCAAGGTATTTTTGCCCTGTTAAGCGAAATGGTTTCATTGATAAGAATGTCCAATTTAATAGCTCCCCAGGGATATTACCCATGGTATCTACCATTAAATCAACATCGAGTTTTGCCACCCACGCACTGAGTAAATTATCAGACGTTTTAAAATCAACAGGGGTGACCATAGTGATTAAATTTTTCACTTTTTCAGGATGTAAAGCACTATAACATAAGCTTAATGCCCCCCCTTGACAAATCCCCATTAAATTAACACTATCAATACTGTGACGATTACAAATGGCTTTTACACAACGATCAATATAACCATTAATATAATCATCTAAATTTAAAAAGCGATCCGACTGATCAGGATAGCCCCAATCAATCAGATACACATCTTGCCCCGCTGCGAGTAAATTGCGCACTAAAGAGCGATTGGGCTGCAAATCCACCATATAAGGGCGGTTCACCAATGCATACACAATCAAGATAGGGGGAAAAGCAGGCATTTTTACAACAGGCTTGTAACGGTATAACACCATTTTATCCTCTTTATAAACTACCTCTTTTGTTGCAGTCCCCACATCAATATCTTTAATGTTGACTAATGTCTTTAACCCGTCCCCCAAATTTTTATTAAATTCTAACAGCTCCTGTACAGCTTGCTCTGGGGTAATTTTAAACGGTAACACGGTTACTCTCCTGTGGCTTTTTCTGGTGGTGCTGTGACGACAGGTGATACATTGCTCTTTTCATCTTTACTCGGTGCTACCGCTGTTTTCGCTTTACGTGCACGCGGTGTCTTTGTTGTTGTTTTGCGTGGGGATGTTTTGCGTGGAGGCGTTTTCTGTGCTTTTTTTACAGTGTCCAATTCAGCACGTAACACTTTTATTTCATGTTGTAGTTCTGAAATAACAGCACTTTGGTTAGGTTCTTTTTGTAATGCTTTCACTTCACGTCGCATTTGATGCATACGTAAATTAATCGTATCCATTTCTTTACGTGTAGGCATATTAAACATATTTAAAATATCATCAACCATTTTTTGCTCATGTTGTTTCCATGTCATTAAGCTATTAATCAAACGCGCATGTGTGCTGACGTATTCTTCTGAGTTAACAAATTCAGAATAGGCTTTTTCACCACATTCTACCCAAAGATCATACATAGTACGCAGATTATCCAGCTGTACCTCATCCCCTTTTAAAGCGGCAACATTATGTTGTAATAGATCAATACTGCGTAAACCAATTTTACCAAATACTGCCGCATATTCTTGTTGAGCTTGTTGATAGTCAAGTAATAAGCGAATACTTTCTTGCACATTCTCTTGCCATTCTTGAGAATAATTAAAATTAGGCAAGGTACATAATGGCTTTAACTGTTCATAGAAAAAACTTTGTTCATTGTTTTCCAAGTAGTTTTCTAGATTTTTTAAAAAATCCATGGGTAATACAGAAAATAAGCCTTGTGTACGCTGCCAATTATCTAAGGGTAATGCCCAAAATCCTGCATTACTCTGCCCTGAACTGGTTAAATTTGAAAAGTTATTGCGTAACTCTGACATGCTTGTATCCCACAAACGTTGCCACTCTGAAGAGTCTTTATCAGCTGTAGAGAGGTGAGGTAAGATATTTAAAAATTCACCATTTAGGCGAAAATAGCTTTTCCCTTGTTCAATAAATTTACGAAACACTTCATGTTGATCAGAATCAATACTTGGAGATAAGGCTTTCCACCATAATTCTAACGACTCAGCCCATGTATTGGTGGCAGAAGTATAGGCATCGTGTGCCGCTTTATTTTCACTCATAATAGGGACTCACTTAAATTAACCCCTCACTATTTTGCAGCGCAAAATTAAAGAGGCGGGTAGCATAAAAATGATGCCTTAATATTCCTTGTATAGAAGGAATAAAAGCAATAATTAATAATATATTAGCGCATCCTAGCACGCTTTTATATTGCATCGCAACATAAATAGATGAAAACCATTTTGCTTTACTTTAGCTTATGCAAACAGACTGAAAATATTAGCTATTTCAGTATAATTATTGACAATTCGTCATCTTTTATAAATTCCTCTATTAACAATAATATACATACTACGCATAGGAATATTATTTTCTTTAACTCTTCTGGTATTAAAAAGGTGTATAGTTGATAGAAATTCTGCAAATAAAAAATGTATTCACACAAGCGTAAAAATTAGTTGTTACACTTCACAATGCTTTAAAATTTAGACCATAAAAACGATTACTACGAGTAAGTACTATGACAATAGCGATAGAAAAAGATAATAATGGGACTGTCCCAGAAGAAATAGATATTTCACGCCCTGATCTTTATATTAACCGTGAGCTAAGTTTATTAGCTTTTCATCGCCGTGTGTTGGCTCAAGTACGAGATAAAGAAAAACCGTTATTAGAGCAATTACGTTTTTTATGTATTGCGAGCACTAATTTAGATGAATTTTATGAAGTCCGTGTAGCAGGTTTAAAACAACAAGCTGCTTATGGCTCAGTACAAGCAGGTCCTGATAATTTATCTCCTAATGAAGCTTTAAGCCGTATCAGTGTTGCCGCACATGAATTTGTAGAAGAGCAATATTATTTATTAAATGAACACCTATTACCTGCTTTAGAACAAGAAAATATTTTCTTTTTAAAACGTGAACAATGGAATGAAAAGCAAAGTAAATGGATACATCAATTCTTTAATCAAGAATTACTTCCTGTTATCACCCCCATTGGTTTAGATCCTGCGCATCCATTCCCCCGTATTCTGAATAAAAGTTTAAATTTTATCGTATCATTAAAAGGTAAAGATGCTTTTGGGCGTGATAGTGGGATGGCAGTGGTGCAAGCCCCGCGTTCATTAGCACGTTTAATCCAACTCCCTGAAGAGCTGATTGGTGATGATTCAACGCATGTACAGGATTTTGTCTTCCTGTCCTCTATTATTCACGCACATGTTGAGGATCTTTTCCCTGGGATGCAAGTCACAGGCTGTTATCAATTCCGCTTAACACGTAATAGTGATTTATTTGTAGATGAAGAGGAAGTCGATGACTTATTGCGTGCCTTAGAAGGAGAACTCCCAGGGCGGCGTTATGGGGATTCTGTACGTTTAGAAGTGGCCGATAATTGCCCTGAAAAAATCATTAGCTTTTTATTACGTCAATTTAGTTTAACCGTCAAAGATTTATTCCAAGTTAACGGTCCTGTTAACCTAAATCGAATGATGACATTGCCTGATTTAGTGAATCGCCCCGATTTAAAATACCCCAGTTTTACTTCCAGCATTCCCAAAAACCTAGGGCGTAACTTATTTACCTCTATTCGTGAACACGACGTATTATTACATCATCCATTTAATTCCTTTACCCCTGTGATTGATTTTGTTAAACAGGCAGCCGTTGATCCGCATGTATTAGCAATTAAACAAACTTTATATAGAACAGGGGCAAATTCTGCCATTGTTGATGCATTAGTGGGCGCGGCGCGTTCCAGTAAAGAAGTCACGGTCATTGTTGAATTAAGAGCGCGGTTTGATGAAGAGGAAAATATTCGCTTAGCCAACCGCTTACAAGAGGCAGGTGCCCATATTGTATATGGTGTAGTCGGCTATAAAACCCATGCAAAAATGACGATGGTTGTCCGACGTGAAGGTAAAAAGCTCCGTCGTTATATTCATCTTGGTACAGGTAATTATCATTCCCGTACTTCCCGTATTTACACTGATTATGGTTTATTTAGTTCAGATGAAAAACTGGGTGAAGATGTCCATAAAATGTTTTTACAGCTCACTAGTTTAGGGCGAGGAGCACGTTTAAATAAACTCTTACAAGCCCCGTTTACCTTACATAAAGGCATTTTAGAGCGTATTGAACGTGAAATTCAACATGCTAAACAAGGGCGTGATGCACGTATTATATTTAAAGTGAATGCTTTAACTGAGCAGCAAATTATCCGCGCCTTATACCGTGCTTCCATTGCTGGGGTAAAAATTGATTTAATTATTCGCGGTATTTGTTGTTTACGTCCACAAATTAAAGGTATTTCTGAGAATATTCATGTGCGTTCTATCGTAGGACGTTTCCTTGAGCATACCCGTGTGTATTATTTTTATAATAATGGCTTAGATGAAGTTTTTTGTGCCAGTGCAGATTTAATGGATCGTAATTTATTAAAACGGGTAGAAGAGTGTTTCCCTGTGGAAGAATCTAAATTAAGAAAGCAGGTATTAGAGCAAGGTTTAGAATTGTACTTAAATGATAATACTCAGGCATGGGTATTAGACAGCGAGGGCATGTATACACAGCTTATCCCTGAAGAAGGAGAAGAAGCGATTACAGCACAACAAATCATTTTACAATCTCTTGCGGAGAATGTGTAAAGGGTTAATATTATTGGGTTCTCATGCTTTATTTGAGAATCTAATTACTTAGCTTCATATTTCAAAAAAATACTACGCTATAAATAATGTAGCTACTTATATAGCTTAATAGGGAGAATAAAAGGTGGGGAGAATAAACTCCCCAAAAAGGAAAAGTTTTACAACTTAAATAAGTTGGAGAAGCCGCTGCCATTCTCATATTGTTAGATGCTCCTTATGAGCTGACCACAATGGGGGTGCCTGCGCGGATCCACACCTTTATAAATAAAGATGCCTCATATTTAACGACTAAGGGATGTATGCTTAGTCTTATATGAAAAATATATTATGCTTACTCCCTAAATTTAAGTGATTTTTTATATATACGCATCCAATGCACCCAATACCGTCATTTTATGCTGTTGCTTTGTATCTTCAACATGTATCACCAATTCTAAATCCTGATTAATTGAAAAACCAATTCGCCATTGCTGGGTGATTTCATGTTGTGGGATTAGGCTCATAAAGGGCAGTGTGATATGAAAATGTCGCCGATGCACTCCCGTATCAATAAAGCATAATAAATGACACTTAGCCAAAGTCTCTTGGCTTAAAATTTGTAACCATGTTGCAGCATAATGAGGAGTGTGTAGTTCTTCTAAGGGCACTCCTTTTGCCAATATCACCGTTTCTTCAACACTTAAATCAAAACGAATAAACTGTAAGCCAATCGATGCAGGGCAGGTACGTGCCTGTTGATAAGTGGTATAAGCACATAATGCCGCGCCTTTCACAGCACTAAACTCGCTGCTTTTCTCAATATCCTGATGAGTATAAAAACGGGGGTCAATACTGGTTGTGGCTTTTAACTCCTTTCTTATTGCTTGTTCAAAAGGGTAAAAACTGGCTAAGCCGCCTACACAAATAATCTGTACCTGTTCAGCATTTTTATCCCCCAATAATTCCGTACTGCTGGCACTAAAAAAGCGGCGGAAAAAAGCATCTAATTCAGGATTAATTTTCTGTTGAAAAAAACTAATAAACGTAGCAATTCTGAGCGTAATCTCTTCATATTTTAAAATAACAGGGTTTAAGGCAGGATTACGCTGGTAACGTTGCCATGCTTTATTGACTTTAAATAACTGCTGGTAAAAAAGTTGTTCACAACATTGATATAACTGCTGCTGTGTGGATTCATTTGCATCACTGGGTAATAGGCTGTCATATATATCTTGAATTAAGATTTGTGCTGCGGTGGCTCGGCATACACTATGCTCACGTAATACAATCCCTTGCTCTGCATGAGAACATAAATATAAACGTGTGCTTTCATAACCACAATCAAAAATTAATAATTGACCTGTAAAATCAGGGTGTAAACGGGTATAGAAAAAATGGGCGTAACTTTGGGCAGAGCTGACAAGATGAATAGAAGCGGTATTTAAACGAATTTTAAGGTGTTCTACTGCACGATGTATTGGGTGGTGTAAATCTACACGCCAATGTTCAGGTACACTGATACTGATGTGACCCAATAAGGCTTCACCATGTAATTGTTGGTAACTATTCACTAATTCAGTAAGATAAATACCAATATCTTCTGCTGAATGCTCTAAAAAACGACGGGTTATTTTATCATCATGTTGTCGTGCAGAGGCAATGGCACGCGAGCCAATACTGCAACAGGTTTCTTCATAATGCAAAATAGTGGGTAAACGTGGAGAGGCTTCTTCAGGTAGACGACATACACGTACTTTATTATCATGATCCTGACAATAAGCGATGCTGCTGTATAACGACCCAATTTCAATACCAAGATGTTCAATCATGTGCGGGTCACCTGCACTGTCAGGGTTTTCTCTGGGGAATAATAGCCTGAACCTGCATGATTAATAATTTTTAAACCAAGCTCGTGTGTGCCTTCCGTTAAATATTGAGCAGGTAAACAAATACTAAAACCTGAGCTTTCATACTGTAGTTGATTTAAACTTTCTGCCACATCTTGGCGTGATAAGCCATAACAAGCGATTATTTCATTTTCATCCCAGAGAATATGTACTGCACTGGCAGTTGTCATGGCTATTTTATCCACTGCCCAGCCTGAAATATATAAATCATGGTTCCCATCAATAACAGGCGGTTGCTGGTAATAATCCACTTTTTCACCATTGACCATTTCCAATGCAAAAAAAGTATCATGTTCAAGACGATCTAAGCTGCTTTTTAGCCAGTGTACTAATGCGGCACACAGTAAAGCAGTGATAGCTCCCGCGCCCCCTGATAGCACTGTGCCCAAAAAGTGTTTGAGTGTATTAAAGCCAATAATAGCACCGATACCTGAGCCAACCGTGGCAAGCAAGATCATGATGATATAGTAAGAATATTGTTCTTTTTTTTGTGCTTCTTCTACTGCTGCCATCCCTTGATGCGCTGCATCGGTATAGCTTTGAATCCCTAAGTGGTGTAAATATTGTTGATAGGCTTCAGGCGTATGTTGATTTTGTGCCCATTGCCAATACTGATCATCAATGGGATCGTAGACACTGTATACCGTTTGCCCTAAATAAATATAGAGTTTTTTAATATATACGCCTTGGGTGGCTGAGACATCTAAATCGGCATACAGGGCATAGCTGGCTTGTTCTGCACTTTCTTGATACTGATCATCAACGGATAAATAGCAGTAATAGCCTTTTTTAATTAGTTTAAAATAAGCTTGCCATTCAATAGTTAAATATAAACAATGTTGATGGGCGTGATAGCGTTGGCATTGTGCTGTGCCGACATAATAACGCTGCTGCTGTAAGCGATGTTGATAATGATAAAAGCTTTCACCTTCTTCACGGCTAAAGGCAGGTTTTTGCTGGGCTTGGTGCTGCTGCCATGCCTGTTGGGCTTCGGTAATGCGTTGATGATAAATCAGCTCATCATCAGAGCTGAGGCTGATATATCCCGTTAATGCCCAATGACATTGCGGGCAAACAGGGCTGACATTATCCAGTGGATAATAACAAACAGGGCAAGTACTACTCATAACAATGTATCGGGAATATTGGTTAATTTAAGCTGATATAATAAGTGTATAAATATTTACACAATTCTATCAGGTTAGTAGTTATTAAAGTATAAAAGGGTGGAGAGGTAAGTAGATAAAGTGGCGTGGAACAGATGGGGAAAAATAAACCACAAAGTCACTTTTCCCTCACCTGTCCTCAGTCATGCAAAAAATGCAATTAACTTAATTATTGTGGTGCTGCCTCAGACATATATTTAATCGCATTTTTGTAATCATCATCAGTACAGTCTGTACACATAGCTCCGGGAGGCATGGCACCTTTACCAGTCTTTACTGTCGCAACTAAGGTATCCATATCTTGTTCAAGACGTGGAGCCCAAGCAGCCGTATCATGTGTTTTTGGAGCTCCAGCAACCCCCATACTGTGACAGACATGACAGGCTTTATCATAGACAGCCTTACCTTCTTGTGCAAAAACACCTGTTGATAAAGAAGTTAGTGCTGCGATAGCTGTGATGGCTAATAATTTTTTCATATTTAATTTTCCTATATTTAAATATAGTTATAACACCAAAATTTACAGGATGGAGTTTTGTAAGTTTACTTTGTTAATTACTAAAAGTTAAAAAATTTGTTATGTATTTGCTTTTTCAATTGTATTTAATGCCCAATCACAACAATGTATCAGGAATATCAGTTAATTCCAGTTGATATAATAAGTGACGATCCGTAATCTGTTGAGCCACTAAACGGTTATTTTGCAAACTAGAACATTGCTCAAAAAGTTGACGAATAGCATGTATATTAGTAAAGCTTTCATCATTTGTATAATCTTCTGCATGAAAAAGCTCTGCCAAACGCGCCTCCACCCCCTCTGCCAAATGCAATTGGCGTTCAGCTGCTAAACGTATAAACATTTGTAGCATTTCATCAGGTTGGTAATTATCAAACTGTAAAGTGGTTGAAAGATGGGTAGATAAAGCCGCATGAGCACGTAAAAAGCGTGTCATTGGTGCGGAACGCCCTGCACAAATAATACATAAACGATGCCGTTGATTATTCATGGCATTCAACAAAACCCCCAAAGCTTCTTCCCCAGCTTCATCATGTTCACTTTGCACTAACTTATCCGCGTCTTCGATTAACAAAATACCATCTAAACTCCGTTCAATCATAGCAGTGGTTTTCTCTGCACTACGCCCACTGTAGCCGCCCACTAACTCCGCCCGCTCAGCTTTCACCACATGCCCTTTTGCTAATAAACCCAATTGCTGAAAAAACTGTCCTAAAAGACGGGCAATCATGGTTTTACCTGTGCCTGTATTACCTAAAGCAAGATAATGCCCTGTATAAGAAGGGTGCTGTTCATCACGCAATTGTTGCACTTTCATACGATTGATAATGCTGTGTAAGGTCTGCTTAACCCGCTGCAAACCAATCACATTATCAAGGCGTTGTAACAATTCATTAATATCATGTTGATTGGTTCCCGGTAAATAACCCCGCATGGCTTTAGGCACATCATCAACACTGAAAATAAATTGCCCTTGGGCACGGGTAGCGCGGCGTTCATCCATGGCTTGATATAAATTCAATACATCCCCCGCATTACCAAACGTTTTGACATCACGCTGGCTATGCCAATTTTTAAAAAATTGCGGTAATTGCTGGCTTAACTCAGAACTTAAGCTGCGCTGCTCTTTAGCAAGATGTTCTAAAAAAATTGCATGTAAATGTTCAGGTTCATAATCAGGAATAGTTAATATATTACTGCTGCTAAAACGCCGTTTTAAACCGGGGTTAGTTTTTAAAAACTGGTCAATTTTTTCAGGATAGCCTGCAATAATCACTGCAAACTCGCCCATATGATTAGACATGGCTTCCATGATGGTCTCAATCGCTTCTTTACCAAAATCATTTTCACCGCCTTCACTCAGCCGATACGCTTCATCTACAAATAAAATCCCCCCCATGGCATCAGTAATTTTTTGTGCGGTTTGAATCGCTGTGTGTCCAATATAGCCCGCCACAAGATCCTCCCGTGACGCTTTAACAATATGCCCTAACTCCACTAAATTTGTATCACGATAAATTTCCGCAACTAAATTGGCGACGGTGGTTTTCCCCGTCCCTGGATTGCCTTTTAACACAATATGTAAATTTTGATGTTTGGTATCTTGCGGAACAGGGGGTGGTAATAAACGACTAATATCACGTTGATACAGCGTATTTAACGGGGCTGTATGCTGATCATGTTCTTGATGACGACGAATTAAAGTGGTGACTTTTTCATACACCACATCTAAACCATGCAATTGCTGTAAACGGGTTAAGGCAGGCGGACGATCAGAGTAACCACTTAAGTGATGCAAGGTATTTTTATCTAGTGTTTGGCAGGTTTGCAACTGATAACTTAAAGATTTCAGCAAATGCCCTTCTGCACATAAATGACGGGTAATAGGGATAATACTTTGCTGTAAAATACGCCAATTAGTCGGTAATTGCCGTTTTAATCGCCAATAATGCAATAAATTTTTAACTTCATCCTGACGCGGTGCACCTAAGGTGATAACCCGCTTAGAAGGTTTATTTTCATTTTGAAAAATCTGGCTACGCAAAAAGTACCAACCATGTCGCTCTAATAAATCCCCTAAACGCTGAATATCGGTATTGGGTAATAGAAACAAACAAATATTATGATTGGTAGATAACAAGCGTCCCCAACGCGATAAACTCGCTGCCATTTGTCGTCGGGCTTTTTCCTGAAAGCGGGTAATAAAATCTAAACCATCAGTAAATAACACCGCTGTTTTATACTGTTCACTGTGCATACAGCGATTTAAAAACCCCACCACATCTAAGTCAGACATACTCCCTAATTGTAAAGAATGCGTATCTGCTTCAGGTGTAGCGGCTGTGATAGGGGCTTGTAACGCAAGGCTTTGTTGCCCTAAAGGTCCTGCACAAATACGACTGGGGGAAGCGGATTGGCTTGGAGAAGCTTCATGTTGGCTAGTCAGATCTTTAATATCAGGACGGCTAAGCTGCTGCGAATCATGATCATGAAAGTAAATTTTTTGCCGTCCATTATAGAAAATAATGCGTTGATAACCTAGCTGATGTAAATGCTGATGCAATACTTCCTCTAAGGTTAAAATACCTAAATTGGGGGGGCAAAATTCATCATTGGTATGACCATGTAAAAAGAAAAAACGTTGATAAGTATCAGTAAAATAGCTCTGGCGGTTCATCTGTCATAACCCAGTTTTTTCTCACAACTACAAAAGGATTGCTATAAATCAATAGGGGAGAAAGAGTTTCTATTGTTATAATGCCTGTAATTCGCATTGAGGCACCTCTTACTCTTATTGAATATGCCACATGAAAAAACTATTAAAAGCCTTTTCTATTCTAAGCATTATAACCATTGTTGGGGTTATTGCCGCTGCAACATGGTTTGCAAGCCAGCAATCTAGTCTAACATGGTTAGTTAAACAAGTCCCTCAGTGGACAGATGGCGCGGTCACCATTGATCACGCAACAGGACAGTTATTAAAACAAGTCTCCTTAGAAGGCATTCATTATCAAAAAGATAATATGGATGTTGTGGTCAATAAAGTTGATTTTTCTTGGCGTTCCACCGCTTTATTTTTGTTAACCTTGCATGTTAAACAGCTGCATGTATCAGGGGTCGCCGTACAACTCCCCCCCTCTGCTGAAGAGACTGAACCACCCCCCCCTGATGAAAAAAAGGAAGCTTTTACAGGTTTGCCTGATATTCAGTTGCCGATTGATATTATTTTAGATGATATTCAAGTTCATGATATTACGATACAACAGGCAGGGGCTGAAAAAGTACAAAAGATTGATTCTGTTTCATTACGTGCACAAATTACGGATCATGTGGAACTGGAAAATTTAGCTATCCATACGCCAGAAGGAAAGGCAAAATTAGCAGGTTTTGCAGGATTAACGACCCCTCACCCAATCGATTTTAATCTCACATGGCAAGCACAGATAGCAGGCTTCCCACAAGCAGTAGGAGAGGGAAAATTAACAGGTAGCAGTAAAGCTTATACGCTGACTCATAACAGCAGCCAACCACTAGCGACCAATATTGCTGCCACAGTCAAAAATGTATTTGTTGATCCGACATGGGAGGCAGATATCCACTGGGAAAATTTACAATATCCATTTGATAAAACAGCTGCATTATTAGTCAATAGTCCCACTGGACATATCAACAGTACAGGGACATTAAACGCTTATACTCTAGCAGTGGATACCCAAGTGAGTGGGGCATCTATTCCACGTAGTACATGGCAACTAAACGGAACAGGTAGCGAGAAACATTTTAAATTAGAAAAATTAGCAGGGGCTTTATTAACAGGGGAAGTAAATGCGTCTGGTTTAGTGCATTGGAAACCTATGCTCACGGCTGATTTACAGCTAGAAGGTGAACATTTAGTACTGACTGAGTTAGTGGATACATGGAATGCAGAGCTGCCGATTAATGCACAGATCAAGGTTAATTTTGAAAAAGATATCTTAACCATTAAACAGCTTGCTGCACAACTTCCCCCTATTAATACCCAATTAAACGTAACGGGGGAGATCGATCTTAAAGAAACTGATAATCCTCAATTTGATACCCAGCTCAGCTGGGAAAATGTGCGTTATCCATTAGAGCCTGATGAAGCTGAAACTGTTGTACTTAAAAAAGGGGATGCAAGCCTTAAAGGTGATCTAACTTATTATAAAGTAGCATTAAATACGGCTTTATCAGGGGCACAAATTCCGAAAGGGCAATGGGCACTGAAGGGAGAAGGAGATTTAGCGCATTTTATACTTGATAAGTTATCAGCGGATATTTTAGAAGGAACGATTAACGCCACGGGACGCGCAGCATGGAAAGAAGGCATTAATGCGAAAGTCGATCTTGATACAGAGAATTTAGTGTTATCTGAACTTTGGGAAGGCTGGGATCCTAAGTTACATTTAGACAGCCAAACCCGCGTACAGTTTATTGATAATGAATTAAAAATTGAACAATTAGATCTTTCCTTACCTGAAACCAACACCACATTAAAAATTGCAGGGGATGCATTATTAGCTGATGAGCTAGAAAAAACCCGCTTTGATGTCAGTATTGATTGGGAAAATGCACGCTTTCCACTGACAGGAAAACAGCGAGATGTAGAAGCTAAAAAAGGGCGGCTACAACTCAGTGGTTTAGTCTCTGATTATAGTTTAAAACTTAAAACTGCTTTAGCAGGGGAAGCCATTCCTACAGGCAACTGGAACGCCACAGGGCAAGGTGATCTCCAACATTTTACCCTTGACGGTTTACATGGCAATATCTTAAAGGGTAAGGTCAATTTAGCAGGAAATGTAGCATGGGATCCTACGATTAACTGGGATTTTACCCTAACAGGGGATAAATTACGCCCACAACAAAAATGGCGCGAGCTAAAAGGGCGGCTTAAACTAGCAGTGGCAACACAGGGTAGTATTTCTAAGACAGGGAAATTAAAAACCACCTTAGATATCAAACATGTAAAAGGTTCTTTACAAGGTTACCCGCTTAATCTTAATAGTCAACTCGCTATTAATGGTGATCAGTATCATTTAAAGAAATTGCGTTTACGTTCTGGTAAAACACGTTTAGATGCTCAGGCAAAAATTGCTGATAAAGTCACAGGAAAGTGGACATTAAACGCGCCTAATTTGAAAACACTGTACCCTGATGCACGGGGCAGTATACGCAGTAATGGAAGCCTTTCAGGTACAATCAATAATCCACGTATTCAAGCAAAATTAAATGCTAAAAAACTCGGTTTTGCTGATACGCTTATCCAAGCTCTTAGTTTAAATAGTGATATTTATCTTGATGAAAATCGTCCCTTAAAATTAGATTTAGTGGTTGATAAAATCCGCCAAGGGGACAAGCTGGTATTGAAAAAACTCACTGTGGCAGGGAAAGGAAAAGTTAAAAACCACCGTGTGACCACGAAAGCAGTGTTAGCTGATCAAGATCTCATCTTGCAATTAGTGGGGGGTTTTAATACCACCACCCAAAAATGGCTAGGGCAGCTTCGCCAATTAGATGTAAAAACCAAAAAATTTGGACAATGGGGATTAAATGCTCCCGCCCCCTTAGCTTTAGCAGCAGAAAAAATCAGCCTTGATAAGCTGTGTTTAATGTATAAAGCCGTTAATAATGCAGGCGTGTGTGCCACAGCTAATTGGCGTGATACAGGGGCGACAAATTTGGCAATTAATTTAAAACAACTGCCTTTATCTATTGCCAATAAAATCCTTCCAGCAGCTAAACTCTCAGGGACTTTACAAGGGGATATACAGCTTGCGATTGACTCACGTGAACGTGTTAATGCGAACAGTTTATTAACCTTAAGTCGTGGGCAAATTAAAACGGTGATTGATGATACCTTGCACACCTTCCATCACGGTGGGGGAGAGGTGAAATTAAATATTGATAGAACGGGTTTAAGTAGTCATTTAGAGCTGGCGTTTTTAGAGGCCAGTTATATTAAAGGATCCTTAAAATTACCGCGTTTTAATCGTTTAAGTCTTCCACCTAATCAAGCGATACAAGGGCGCATTGATGCACGGATTGCAGAGCTTAATTTATTACCTGCTTTTGTTGCCCAAATAGAAAAAGCCACAGGTTTTATTAATGCGCGTTTAGGCATTGGTGGCACGATTGCCAAGCCTGAATTAAACGGCTTTGTAAATATGGCAGATGTGAATTTAGATATTCCTGAATTTGGCTTAGAGTTGCGCGATATACAAGCCAAACTTGATGCACAACGCCCTGAATACATCACACTTACAGCAGGAGCACGTTCAGGTGAAGGCAGTATTCATGCAAAAGGGGCAATTACTTTAGCCAGTTTCAGCGATTGGCAAACTAAAATCAACCTCACAGGGACAGAGTTTGAAGCCATTAATACTCCTGATGTACACGCAAAAATCTCTCCCAATTTAGATATTTCCATTGCTCCGCAAGATATTAAAGTCACAGGGAAAGTTGTCATTCCTTATGCTCAGATCACCCCTTCTATTGTGGTTGGAGAGGGACAAGGGGGCGGCGGTGTCAGCATGTCTAAAGATGTGATCGTAGTCAACCCTATTAACCCACAACCCAAAGAAGAGGAAAAAGCCGTATCACCTTGGAAAATCACCACTTATGTTGATATTATTTTAGGTGATCACGTTGATTTAGAAGTGGTAGGCTTCAAGAGTCATTTTGGCGGGCATGTCACGGTGATCATGCAGCCTAATAAAGAGGTGATTTTGGGTAATGGTGAAATTGAGATCATCAATGGAACTTATAAAGCCTATGGGCAAGATTTAGAAATACGTCGAGGTTTTGTTGTCTTTGCAGGCGGGGATATCACCAACCCTGGATTAAATATTAAAGCCAAACGGGATATTCAAAGTGATGACAGTGGATTTGGAGTGACTGAGGCGGGGGTACATATTACAGGGGCTGCCAAAACCCCAAAAGTGAGCCTATTTTCTAACCCACGGGTAGAAGAATCTGAAATCCTTTCTTATATCCTTACTGGGGCAGCTTTAAGTTCTGGGGATATTACCAAAACTAAATTATCATTAGGCACTTATATCGTGCCAAGTTTATATGTTGGCTTTGGTATTGGGATTTTTGATAAAAGCAAAGTTTTCACCTTGCGCTATGACATTAATAAAAAATGGGCCGTAGAGACCGTCATTGGGGAAAAAGATCGTGGGATTGATTTCTCTTATAAATTGGAACGATAGAATGAAAAAAATAGCGTATCAACAAGTTATTTTCTTATTAGTTACATGTTTTTATTTAGTCGGTTGTGGGGAAGAACCTGCTGCAACCGATGTAAATCAATCAAATAATACAACACAAGATAATAAGAACACCCTAACCCCTGAGGAGATGGCAGCAGAAAAGAAGCCATTACGTTTAACTGTACCGAGTTTATTAGGCTGGGGAGACATTTCAGTGATCCGCCTTTCTTTAGGGGATGGAGTGGAATTTTTAGTCACGCTTGAAGAGGCAGAAACAGGGGAACCTTTAGCTGGAGAAGAAGTAATTATTAGCTCTGTGACAGGTAATGAGTTTTCAGAAACTAAGCTCATTACTGATCAGGATGGACAAGCTTCTGTCGTGCTATTAGGGGAAGTTGTGGGACAAGATACAGTGAATGTGACACACACTCGTACTAATTTACAAGATAGTCTTGCCTTAGTGGTGAATGAATTGGGGACGCAGCCCGTGAGTGTGTTAACAGGTCAAGAAATTCCTGAGTTAAAAGAAAAAGAAGGCGTGACCCCTTGGCGTGTATTAGGGGAAGTTAAAATCCGTAATAATGAAATTATTTTTTCTGATGAGATTAAAAAGTTAAGTGGGCAGTATACCAAGCTAGAAGGATTTATGATGCCCTTAGAGAGCAAGGAAAAACAACAGCATTTTTTACTCTCTTTATCTCCCCCTAGCTGTTTTTATTGTATGCCTGCTGGGGCTGAGGGGGTAGTGGAAATTTTCAGTACTGAAGAGATTAAATATACTTTTGATCCTATTTTATTAAAAGGGCAGTTTGAACTGTTATTAAATGATGAAATGGGTTTATTTTATCGTATGAAAAAAGCAACTTTGGTAGACTAAAAAAGTATTGTACCGCTTTTTTGTAAGCTGTTTCTCAGCTAATAGTTTGATATAAGGAAAAATATTTTTTTTATTCCCGCGTATGTTGATGCGGGAATACCTGCTTGATTTGTTGTATCACAAATCTAAACATTTCTGTTATTTTCAATATTTACCTTTTTATCCAAAAAGCACACACTGCTATACAACAAAGCTACCGCAATAGAAAGATCTACCATGGCGACTAACAGTAAAAATAGATCATCTCCTTGGGCTTTTTGTGATAAGTAATTGCCCAAAGAAACCATTGATGCTAAAAATATAAAAAATTGGGGGCGATAAAATTGCCAGATTTTAGGCTGTACTAAGGCATTAATTCGACGTAAATTTTTTTGACACAAAGGTGTAAATAAATATTTACCCTTTAACCAGCCCAGCCCTACTCCCATCAAAATTGTGACACCTACCCAGAGTATCTCTGTTTCAATTTTGATGGCATCAATCAATAAAGATGAACTTTTTATAAACAGTACCACAACACCGCAGTACCAAACTAATGCTGCCAGTTGTTTTAATGTTTGTTGGGATGTATTTAATTGTTTAATATTCATAACTATTGATAATAAATCAATGACTATACTGAAAAATAATGCCCACTACCAGCCTTTAAGTCTATGATATATATAAAACTACAAGAGAAATTAGCATTAATAAAAATAGGCTAACAAGTATATGCTTTGTGCACAGGGTTTATTTTCTTAAAATGACCTAAATTGCTACATAAAACCCCATATTTTTATTCATAATAGCTAGTCAGCAAAAAAATCCCCCTATATACTAGTCATATCATTTTTTTGTTGAGATGCTTGGCTTATGCCTGAGTTTAAAGATTTATTTATTTCCTACGGTCGACGTGAAAGCCTTGCCTTTGCTGCGCGCTTACATCAACAATTAAAACTTGCAGGCTATGATGCATGGTTTGATAAAATCAATATCCCTGTCAGTGAAGATTATGTGGAACGTATCAATTATGGTATTGAGTCAGCTCATAATTTTATTTATGTGATGGCTCCACACTCTTTATGTTCGCCCTATTGTTTAATGGAATTAGAATATGCCCGCCTATTAGGTAAACGAATCATTCCCATTAATCATAATGTGGTGTTTACAACGGTAAAAGGACAACTTTCTGACGCTGAACAACAGGCATTAACAAGTTTTTATCAACAACATGATATAGAAAACCCTCACATTATTACCTACCAACAGTTACTGGAACGTAGCTTAGCACAAGTAGGTAAAACAAATTGGTTACCTGCTAAAGAAACCTTATCCAATGAAGACTGTGATCAGCTTGCGAACTGGGCAAAAACTTATGAAAATCAATGGCACCATCATGATGATCTGCATTATTTAACCCCGTTAACGCTGCCTCAATTTGGAGAAATATTTGATGAATTAGAGCCTGTTATCACATTGATAAAAAATGTGATAACACGCCATAGAGACTATGTACAGCAACATACACTATTTTTACACCAAGCTTTAAAGTGGAAAAAAGCAAAGTATATTGCACATTATCTCTTAGTTGGTAGAGAACAAGAGCAAGCAAAAACATGGTTACTCACCCAATTTATAGAAGGCGAGCAAGCTCCCTGTACGCCTAATACTTTAGTATGTGATTTTATTTGTGAATCACGTAAAAATAGTGAAAATCGTATGACTGATTGTTTTATCAGTTATGATCAAAAAGATAAAAGCTATAGTCATTATATTACCGCACATTTATCTCGTCATGGCATCACCACATGGCGACATGATAAAGATATTCAAAAAGGGAAAATTTATGATCAGGTGATAAAACAAGGTGTAGAAAGTGCAAAAAATTTACTATTTTTTCTCTCTCCCTCTTCTGTAGAATCCACATACTGTTATGATGAACTACACTATGCTTTAAGCCACCAAAAGCGCATTATCCCCTTACTAATTGCTACCACTCCTTTAGAAAAAATCCCACCTGAGTTACGTAGTTTGCAATATGTTGATATGGTCAATCAAACTATTGAGAAAAGCATGGCGGATATTTTGCGTATCTTGCAGCAAGATGATGCTTATTTTCTCCATCATCGAGCTTTATTATTACGTGCTTTAGCTTGGCAGCGTTCTGATCAAAAAGCCTCCTTTTTATTACGTGGGTATAATTTAGAAAATGCAAAAACATGGTTACGCTTAAATACAAGCCGAGAACAATATACCCCTACACCATTGCATCAGGAGTTAATCAGCCGCTCAGAGGCAGCAAAAGGGCAGCTTGGTACAGAAATTTTTATCTCTTATTCTCGCAAAGATGGTGATTTTGCAAGAAAGCTCAATTTAGCACTACAGGAAGCAGGAAAAACAGTTTGGTTTGATCAGGAGAGTATTGCCACAGGCGTAGATTTTGAGGCGGAGCTTTATAAAGGGATTGATGGCGCAGATAACTTTGTATTTATTCTTTCCCCTGATTCTGTACGCTCTGAATATTGTGAAAGTGAAGTTCGTTATGCTGAATCACATTGTAAACGTATCCTGACAATACTAGCGCGTGAAACAGATCCTGCTGATATCCCCGAAATCTTACAAAAAATTAACTGGCTTGATTTTGTATCTCCCCCTTTTAATGAGCAATTTCCCGAATTAATTCAAGCAATAGAATTAGATAGAGAGCATACCCATCAACATACTATTTTTCAGCAACGTGCTATTGAGTGGCAGGAAAATGCTAAAAGCCATGATTATTTGCTCAATCACAGTGCATGTGAAAAAGCAGAAATGTGGCTACAACAAGTAAAAAATAAATGCCCTCCTCCGACTACAATTCAACAAACTTATATTAAAAAAAGCCGTACTGTAATTCAAGCAGCAGAAGGTAAAGAAAAACGCCGCAAAGCAGCCTCTTTAATGAGTATTACAATTGGGGTGGTAATGTTTGGCTTGGCAGGGCTAGCATGGGAACGTAGTAATGAGGCAACAACACAAAGAAAGAATGCAGAAAAAAATGCGATAGAAGCAACAACGCAAAGAAATGAAGCATTAAATACGCGTTCTTTGTATTTAGCAGGTGCCGCTCAAACCAACACAGAAAAAGGTGATCCAAATACGGCGATTAAGCTTGTTTTAGATGGGCTACCTCACCATTCTGAAACATATCAAGGCTACTCAGAACCTCCACAACTTAAAGAAAAGACATCACAAAGATTAACACAGTCACTTTATGATGCCGTATTAAAATATTGGCCAGGGGTTATACAGCACAGTGCACCTGTAAAACAAGTATTATTTAATACAAAACAGAAGAATAAACAATTAATCACTATTGCAGGGAAAAATGCTTATATTAGAAAGTGGGATAAAGAAAATTTACAACTATTACATACCCTAAAAAAGCATGAATCTGATATTACCCATCACTCTCTTTCTATTGATGGCAGTTTACTAGCGACCGCTTCAGAAGATAAAACAGTCCGTATCTGGTCTACTCATTCAGGTAATCTTTTACATACTTTAAAACATGATACAAATGTTGAACATACCGCTTTCTCACCTATTGATAATATTTTAACAACTGCTTCAAAAGATGATATTGTGCACTTGTGGGATACCCATACAGGAACGCAACTACGTACTTTAAAAGGGCGTGTTAATCATAGCGTATTTTCACCTGATGGGACAATTTTAGTGACAGCCGCCTATGATAAAACAGCGCGCTTATGGAATATGCAATCAGGAAAGCTCTTTCATATATTGAAAGGGCATGATAGTTGGGTCACACATGTTGCTATTTCACCTGATGGTGCTATTGTCAGCACGGCATCAAGAGATAATACAGCACGTTTATGGGATGTAAAATCAGGCTCGTTATTACATACATTAGCCAAACATACAGATGCTGTTACACAAACAGCTTTTTCACCTGATGGGACACTATTAAGTACCGTCTCTAAAGATAAAACAGCACGCTTATGGGATGTAAAATCAGGAAAACCACTTTATGAGTTTAGTGGGCACACTGAAACCGTGAATTATGCTGCCTTTTCCCCTCACACAAATCAACTTATTACCACCTCTAATGATAATACAACCCGTATATGGGACACACTCTATGGGGAATTAGTCCATATACTCAGGGGACACAATGATTCTATTCTTCATGCTGCTTTTTCCCCTGAAGATAGTCAAGTGATTATTACCGCTTCATTAGATAAAACCATTCGTTTATGGGATCGTGTTTCAGGAGAGTTACTACATACTTTAGAAAATGTTATTTCTACCAATACAAACAATATAATAAAAAATACTAAAGAAGATAAATTTTTTCATATTTTAACAGGACATACTGATTGGGTTAATCATGTTACCTTTTCCCCTGATGGTAAGTTTTTTTCTACCGCATCAAAAGATAAAACTGTGTATGTACGTGATACCCATTCAGGCAAATTAGTTCATGCATTAACAGGACATACTGAATGGGTGCGTCATACTGCATTTTCACCTGATAGCCAGTTGCTCGTTACCGTATCTTTAGATAAAACAGCACGGATTTGGGATACTCGTTCTGGAAAAGAGCTTCATGTATTGACAGGACATGAAGAGGCTATTTGGCATACTACTTTCTCTCCCAATAAGCAGATTTTTGTAACAGCATCTAATGATAATACAGCACGTATTTGGGACAGCCGCTCAGGTCAATTAACCCATATTTTAGCAGGTCATACTAACTATGTACGGCATACGGCTTTTTCTTCTGATGGTAATCTATTAGTCACTGCCTCCTATGATAATACAGCGCGTATTTGGGAAACTGATTCAGGTCAGCTACTTCATACCTTAACAGGGCATACTGCGCCGATATGGCATGTTGATTTTTCCCCTGATGATCAGCGTATTGTCACCGCCTCTCATGATAAAACAGCCCAAATATGGGACACCCAATCAGGAAAACAACTTCACGTGTTAACTGGACATACACATAAAGTGCGTGATGCTAATTTTTCTCCTGATGGAAAACGTATTGTAACCGCTTCCTATGATAATACAGCACGGATATGGAGCGTTGAAACAGGGCAACTATTGCACACTTTAGCAGGTCATACACTTTCCCTTAATCGGGCTGAATTTTCCCCTAATGGGATGAAATTACTTACTAGCTCTTATGATAATACAGCACGTTTATGGTCAGGTGAGTCAGGGAAATTACTTTATATTTTTAAAGAGCATGAAGGCTCTATTTATGATGCCGCGTTCTCTCCTGATAGTAGAAAAATTGTCACCGTATCAGAAGATAAAACAGCACGTTTATGGTTAGCCTTTAAGAATCAAGATGAACTTGCTAACTATGCAAAAAACCTACTAGTTGATCACAAGCTTGATTGTAAAATAAGAGATGATGCTTTTTTAGAAGAGCTGGAGCGGTGTAAAAATAAGAACTAGAATATGCACGAATTTCACTACACGCTATAAAAAAGTTAAATATAGCTGCAATTAAAAAAAGGGCAATACCTTAATGAGGTATTGCCCTTTTTTAAGGTGGTAATAGCACAGCATATTCCACCATTAATTTACTAACATTACAAAACTTATTGACACCCAAAGGCTTCAGCTTTGCCTACATCCCGCTGCTTTAATTCCCCCGCTTCAATATACGCAAACTGTCCTGTAGAAGACATTGGGCTGCTGGTGGTCGTGGGTTTAATGCAATTAGGTGGAATAGTTTCTTGGGGTTTTCCTCTCGTTCGAATGCTCCAGCGTTGGAATACAGTCTTGGGTGCTCTGCATCCTCTTTTCCTCCCGTAGAGTGCGGCGAAATTTATGCATAATCTATATTTTACTGTTAATCTCTCACAGATTTCCCCCCAGCATACCTCGATATATTTCATAGGGTTAGGGGGAAATAAGGAAAAAAGGGTTGCGTCCCGTTTTTCTTAGTCCACGTTTTTCTTAGTCCATGATAATACTTGAGTCGTTTACAAAGATATTACACGGAGTTTTTAAATAATGAAACCTGAATTGGTTAGTTTTCCTTTATGTCCTTTTGTGCAACGTGCAGCAATTGTTTTATTAGAAAAAGAGGTGGAGTTTGATATCACCTATATTGATTTGATGGATCCACCTGATTGGTTTCTCGCCATTTCACCGTTGAAAAAAGTGCCTTTATTAAAGCTTGATGAGGAAGTTTTATTTGAATCAGCGGTGATTTGTGAGTGTTTGGATGAATTGTACCCACCGAGTATGCACCCTGAAGATATTATTCAACGGGCTAAGAATCGGGCTTGGATTGAGTTTGCATCCCACTTATTTATGTTAAATTTTCAAGTGAGTATGGCAAAAACAGCAGAGGAGTTTGCGGAGAAACAACAAGCTTTACATAATGATTTAATGAAAGTTGAGCCGCATATTAATGGGCAAGGTTTTTTTAATGGCGGGGAGCAATTTTCTATTGTTGATGCAGCGTTTGCACCACTTTTTGTACGCATGAATTTTGTAACTCAAAGTAAGCCGTTTGAGTTTGTGGGCGAGATGCCAAAAGTAGACGCATGGGCAGCACGTTTATTAGCGCGGGAAAGTGTACGTAATTCAATTCCTGCTAATTTAGAAGAGCGGTATATTAAGCGTTTTGCTTCTCAAGGGGCATATTTTGCACAGCCTTAATAGAGGCTAATAGCTTAAGTTTTGCTTTCATTCCCGTGTGTTCTTACACGGGAGTATCTTTTTTTACCCTTCTCGTTTTATATACTTCACGTCACTGCCATTTTTTCCTCTCGTTCTAATGTTCCAACGTTGGAATGCAGTCTTGGATGCTCTGCATCCTCTTTTCCTCTCGTAGAGTGCGGCGAAATTTATGCATAATCTATATTTTACTGTTAATCTCTCACAGATTTTTCCCACCACACCCCGATATATTTCATAGGGTTAAGGAGAAACAAGGGAAAAAGGGTTGCGTCCCGTTTTTTCACGAACGTTGGAATGCAGTCTTGGATGCTCTGCATCCTCTTTTCCTCTCGTAGAGTGCGGCGAAATTTATGCATAATCTATATTTTACTGTTAATCTCTCACAGATTTTTCCCACCACACCCCGATATATTTCATAGGGTTAAGGAGAAACAAGGGAAAAAGGGTTGCGTCCCGTTTTTTCACGTTTTAGTTTTTTATCAATGGTATTTAGAAAAAAGGGTAGCATTTTATTTTTTTAAAAGGAGGGTACGTAATAGTTAAGATTTTACTTTAAATATTTTTTCTTTTATCCATTTAAAAAATTTTCTTAACAAATCAAATGATGAAGGAGAGAATTTATTAAGTATATTTTTTATATCGTTTAATTTTTGTGTGATTTCTTGTGTTTTGTACTCTACATAGTTTTCAATTTCTGCTTTATTATCTTTTATTGAGTCTGTGACTACTTCCATTCTGTCTTCAAAATCTTTTAATTGTATCTTTAAATCATTATTACTTTTTTCAAGTGATAATATCCCCTGCTGCATTGAGTTTTGTACTTTTAAATCCTTATTAACAATATTTTTTTGTGTTGCCAACCATGTTTTTTTAAGATGATTAGTAAGTCTTTCATGATTAGTACTCTTATCTTGCTTTATAATGGCATTTAAACATTTATTTGCTTTTTGATAGTATTTATTAATCTGTTCTTCATCTTCTTTTAAGAAATAAGAAATAGAAAGTAAACCAGTATAAACTTCAAATTTGTTTTTTTCTGTTGATTCAGAATTTTCTACTATTTTTAAACAATATTCTTTTGCCTCCTCATATTTTTCTTGTTTACAAAATGTATTAACTAGTTTTCTATAACATCTGATTAGTGATTTATTTTGTGTTGTATCTTTTTCTAATAAATTAATACTACCTAATAATGCATTTTTACTGTCATTATATTTTTTATGTTTATAATAAAGGGCTCCAAGAGTAAAAAATATTTTTGCTTTTGCATCATTAATTTCTGGGTTTTCCCCTTTTCGATCTTGTTGGTAATACATAGCTAAAAGATTTAAACAATTTTGTTTTAAGGTTTCAAAGGAGGATTTTAATTGAAGCTGCTCTTCCAATAGCCTAATTACTTGTCTCCCCTCATTTGTCAAAGGAGAATAGTTAGTACTATCTAAATCTTTTGCATTTTTTTTATTTTGTTTTCGTAAATTTTTTGCATGTAAAAAATATACTTCATACTTTGGGTTATACTCGATTGCCTTATTAAAATTCTTGTTTGCCCTTCTATTATCTTCTTTGTTGTGACAAATAATACCTCTATATAAATAAATATCTGCTAATTTCCTAGTTTTACTTTCTATCTCATTTTCTTCATCTTTTAAGCGAGGTAGTTCTTTTATTTCTTCAAATTGCTCATCTAAACTAAGCTTTTTTAAGCTTTGAATTTTTTGATTATTTAAAGTTTCTAAGCCCAAATCTTGTTGTATTTTATTAAAATCAATATCACTTAGATCTACCCCTTTAAGGGTTTGACAAATAAAAGTTTCTATATCAATTATAGGATAATTTTGTGCTTTTAATTTATCATTTATATATTCCCCTATCTCTCTTAAATCAATACATAAAAAATTAATTGGCTCCCTTATCTCTATTTGTATACCTGTAAGATAAATATTACTTTCAATATCAACTAAAACACCACTACCAGACAATCCCTTAATGTTCTCTTTTTCATCAAATTCATAAGTTGATAATAATTTTCCTTGTACCTGCACCTCATATGTTTTATTAATTGAAGTTTGTTCATATTTACATTGATAAAACTCATTTTCCCCTATAAGTTGATCCCCCTGTTTACGTATATTTGGGTAGCCAACTATACAACATGACTTAAAGCTATTATCAAGAATACTCAAACTTTTTATACATTTAAAATCATTAATATCGTATTCATTTTTCCTCCCAACTGCATGAATAACTAAAATAACAATATCTACATCTAAAATTTCAATAACCTCTTTTACATCAAAATATCTTCCTTTGCTATCAAGTTTTCCATATTGGTTAAAAAAATATTTTACTTCAATTTTATCAATATTTGGCTCTCCTTTATTTAAATTTTTATTTTGTTCTTTTTCTTCTTCTTTTAGAAATGTATGTTTTGCCGTAAAAATATAAAAAATATCTTTATTAGAGCTTGGCTTAACAATAATACCGCTCCCATTACTTCGTGTAAAATCAATCAAAGTGTATTCAATGTAAACAGCATAAAATGCGACATTATCACTATCCATAGGTTATCCCTTTATTCTTATCTAAACATTTAAAAGAAAAATTATATTTATCTTTATTATCACCATTAAAATATTCTTTTTTAGTTTTTATGAGTCGTACACTATCATAATTAAAAAAAAAGTTTATTTTCTTAGCCTTATTTCTTGTTGGATCCATAATTATTTTAGATAATGTTTCATCATTTGGGTGATTATGTTTCTTTCCATTGGTTGATATTATAAAGGTATCTGTTTCAATTAAATCTAGAAAATCTTGGTTGATATTACATTTACTTCCATGGTGAGATAATTTTACAAAATTTACTTTTAATTTATTATGAATTGAATACCCTAAATTTTTTAAAGATTCAATGATAATATCTATATGCGCATCAGCAAGTAATAAAAATTGATATTCAGTTTTATAGCTTAAAATAAAAGCAATACTAGCTCCATTGGCATGCTTACGATCTTTAACTTTTTTCCAATCAAATTGTGCTAATGATTCTATTGTTGCCCCTTGGTCTATTACTTCATCTGTAATATTTGATGTTTTTTTAGATGCTGTAGTAGGAGGTTTTTGATATTCTTTTTCTAGTTTTTCTAACATATAAAAAGGTGGAGATAATAACTTAACTGTTAAATTTTCACTATTAAATAACTTTATATCCTCTTTCTTTTCCTCTAAATATATAGATGTATCACAAGAGATATGAGGGTTTACTTCCATTAGTTCTTTAACTTTTTCAGTAAAGTTTAGCCCCTGTTTAGCACTTGTTTTTCGATTCTGTTTTAAACTTCCAAATCTTAGATCATTTAAACTAGGGTTAAACCATATTTCTCTTAACAGTTTAATTTTTTCTTCCTTTTTTAAAAGTTCTATAAGACCTTTAATATGATCACAATCTATGTGTGTCAAAATAACCAAATCAAGTAATTCTTGTTTATCAATTTTATCTATAGAAGAAGAAATTTTTTGGTATTTTTCCCCTCCATCAATTAAAATATTTTTCCCTTCTGATGAAATCAAGATAGCATCACCTACCCCAGCCTCTAAAAACTTAAAAGTAATAGACATAGTAGTACCCTCTTGAATATAAAGCCTGATAATAAAACATAGAAATATAGTACCACTATTTAATAGGTAACAATAGATTAAAGCATTAATAAAATTATTTTATTAATGACTATTGAACTTTATTCAAAACTCAAAGAGGGTAGGGAAAGGTGATATACGGGGCGTAAGAGAGTATAAAAAATTAACGGGGAAACCGTACTACCCTCTGAAACTTCGAGCTTGACTATGAAGGGAGTACCTAAAAAATGCTTAAATTATTTGGAAAAGAGGGAAAATTAAAAAAGTGGTTTTTGTTCAGGAACTTTAATACGTTTAATTTGCTGTACGTTAATCCCTGACTGCTGCTGAAATTTTTGCAAAAAATAAGCAGCTAAATCAGCAGGGTGAGGCGTTTGTTTGGTATGTACATGTAAAAAAAAATAAATACTTTCAATCCCCTGCTCACACCAATCACTTAAACGATATGCCCATTCATCAAGACGTTGATAATCTGTTTCATGTAAATTATTCCCCACAAAACGAATAAAAATTGTTGGGGTCGTCAAGCGCATATGCAAAATATCCCGTGCTCCTGCAGTATCAGTAATCACTAACCCCACTTGTCGCTGTTGCAACAACGCAGACAATACATCAAAAGCAGGTTCTGCAAACCAAGATGGATGACGTAATTCTACTGCTAAAGGGATAAAATCAGGAAATTGATCTAAAAAGCGTTCTAAGTGTGGTAAATAACGAATATCTGCACGAGCAGGTAACTGCAATAAACAGCAGCCTAACTTATGATCAAAAGTGATAATATGACTACAAAACTGCTGTATTAAATCATGACAATTTGCATTAAAAAAAGCATCATGACTGATCGCTTGCGGAAGTTTAGGGAAAAATCGGAAGCTCTCCCCCACTTGCTCACACCAATTTCTTAAGGTGGTTTCACTAGGCAAAGCATAATGGGTAGAATTGACCTCTACACAATTAAAAAGCTGCCCATATTCACGTAAATAATGTTGTGAACTACAATCCTGAGAATACCACACACCTACCCATGATTTATTCGCCCATACAGGACAACCAATATAGATATGTGGTGTCTTCTTACTGGTGTTTTTTGCCAATACACCCGCATTTTTTGCAGGCTCAACAGGCAGCTGATAACACTGTTTAGCAAAATGAGGGGTATAACCAAAATCCATTTTTTCGGGTTTTATAAATTAGCTAATACAACAGAAAGTAATTGGCGTACATGTTGAATCCCTTGCCCTAAATTCTGCTCAATATCTGCCATAGTAATCTCTTCTGCACCCCGCCCAGCCGCTTCATTAGCCACGACAGCACATGCGGCATAACACATATCTAATTCACGTGCTAAGCCTGCTTCTGGCATCCCTGTCATCCCAACAATATCACAGCCATCACGCTCCATACGATCAATTTCTGCGGTGGTTTCTAAACGAGGACCTTGGGTGACACCATAAACACCATTGCTATGTACAGTGGCTTTAATGGCTTTACCTGCTTCCAGCAATTGTTGACGCAATTCAGCACAATAAGGATGTGAAAAATCAACATGGGTCACATGGGTTAAATCTTCAGAGAAAAAAGTGTGCTCACGCCCATAAGTATAATCAATTAGTTGATGGGGGATGACTAATTCACTGGGACACATATCCGCATGAATCCCCCCTACCGCTGCAACAGAAATAATCTTGGTGACATTTAATTCATGTAATGCCCAAATATTTGCACGATAATTAATTTTATGTGGTGGAATGGTATGGCGTGATCCATGACGCGCTAAAAATACCACGGGTTGCCCTGCATAAGTGCCTTGTAATAAAGGTGCAGAGGCTTCCCCGTAAGGTGTCATCATAATTTGTTTATGGGTGATTTCTAAATCATCCAATGCGGTCAGCCCTGTACCACCAATAATTGCGATTTTATTACTCATAATCCTTTTACTGCATAAATGCCCGGTAGATGACGTAATTCACCTTTATAATCCATACCATGACCAAAAACATAGCGGTCTGGTACATTTAAACCAACAAAATCGGCCTTTTCTAAACCATTGCGGCGATTATGCTGTTTATCAACAAGGACGGCAGTATAGACTTCTTTTGCACCGTGCTCATTACAATAATCAATAATGGATTGTAGGGTTACCCCTTCATCTAAAATATCATCAATAATTAATAAGGTGCGCCCTTCTAATGAACTATTGGGATATTTTAACCAATGTAAATCCGCGCCTTCTGTTTTTCCACGGTAGCGGGTGGCGTGAATATAGTCTAATTCTAATGGAAAGTTTAAACGGGGTAAAATCTGCCCTGTGGGAATCAGCCCACCTAACATTACACCTAAGCATAAAGGATGTTTATCTTTTAACTCTTCAGTAATACGAACTGCCATAGCATCCAGTGCTTGGGCAACATCTTCTCCTGTATAAATTAAGTCCGCTTCATCTAAGATAGTCTGCATTTCAGCTTGTTTATCTGACATGGTTTGTCTGCCTATAGTTTTTTAGTAAAAATAATGCTTTAAATCAATAAAAATACAGTGTTTTAATAGCGCGTAGAAAAACCCACCATAATATACGATGTGGTATTTCTTGCCAAAAATTTTCTAGTGATAAAGTGGTGCTGTGAGAGTAGACGCGTGCATTTTTTCTGACTACTATACAGCCAATTTTTATTTGTTTACTCTGCTTATTATTTGGTTTTTAGGGGACTGCTTTGGATATATGGCAAATTGTTATTCTTGCATTATTACAAGGATTAACGGAGTTTTTACCGATTTCAAGCTCAGCACATTTGATTCTTGTTCCTGAATTGACAGGGTGGCAAGATCAGGGCGTTGCTTTTGATGTAGCGGTACATGTTGGGGCACTGATTGCGGTTATCAGCTATTTTCGCCATGAATTACAGCATGGTATGCAAGAATGGTGGCGCGCAACGCGTACAGGTCAGCAGTCTGATGAAAGCCGATTAATGTGGGGGGTGGTAGTAGGGACTTTGCCTGTGGGTGTAGTGGGCTTAGCTTTTACCCTAACAGGTTTAGATGATCAGTTACGTGCACCGTTAGTGATTGCCAGCTCTACGTTATTATTTGGCTTACTGTTGTGGTGGGGAGATAAAATTGGTAAGCAAAATCGTGATGAATATAGCTTATCATGGCAAGATATTACATTGATCGGGATGGGGCAAGCATTGGCCCTTATCCCTGGGACATCCCGCTCAGGTATCACGATTACAGTGGCGTTACTATTGGGTTTACATCGCCAAGCCGCAGCACGTTTTTCTTTTTTATTATCAATTCCTGTGATTATTTTAGCAGGATTAAGTGCGGTAAAAGGCTTACTTAGTGAAGAGAATGTGGTGATTATTTGGTCTGATTTATTTTTAGGTATGAGTCTCTCTGCTATCAGTGCTTATTTATGTATTCATTTTTTTATTAAAATGCTCAATAAAATGAGCTTATTACCTTTTGTTGTTTACCGTATGCTCTTGGGGGTATTTTTACTTTGGTATTGTTTGTAATTGGCTGAGATTGATATCAATAAAATAAAAATGGCATAGTGCTCGCATGTATGGGTTTATACTGTCTATGATAAGAGAAAAGTACCCATACAGCTCATTATAATAACTTAATATTTTCATTCAGCGACGCGATAAAAGTAGCTTTGCATTAAGATAACATGTGGTGGATAAACCTCTGTGGTATTTTTTTATTTTTATTGGCTGCAACGGTGACGCATTAATGGATAAATAAAGTCTATTATAGCTATAAATTAATCACTCTTATCAGGTTTTATTGTTTCATTAGGTTGCCAATTAACAGGCTCTTTTTTGCTCTATTTGCTTTAGAGGTTAGACCCATGTCATAAGGCAGCTATTTATTGAGGAGCGTCAGACGATGTCCACACACCCCCCCTTATTATTGCAAGATTTATTACCTGCTATTCGCACTATTGCCGAACAGGCAGGGCAACGTATTATGGAAGTCTATGCCTTAGATGATTTTCATGTCCAAGAAAAAACTGATCATTCCCCCCTAACCATTGCTGATACCGCTGCTCATGAGACGATTATGGCGGGTTTAAAACAATTAACCCCTGATATTGCTATTCTGTCTGAAGAATCTGCTTTAATCCCCTTTAGTGAGCGTACCCAGTGGCAACGGTATTGGTTAGTTGATCCCTTGGACGGGACACGGGAATTTATTAAACGTAATGGTGAATTTACCGTTAATATTGCTTTGATTGAAAACCATAAAGCTATTTTAGGCGTGATTTATGCGCCTGTTCCTGAAACAACCTATTTTGCAGCCCAAAGCTTAAAGGCATTTAAATGTCATAAAAATGAGGCACCTGTTCCTATTTCTGTACGGGATTGCCCTCAGCAAGGTATTACCATTGCAGGTAGCCGCTCTCATGCTTGTGAATCATTGCAGCATTTTATTGATAAATTAGAAATGAATGTTGACGTGATCAATGTCGGCAGCTCGCTTAAATCTTGTTTGGTTGCAGAAGGCAAAGCAGATATTTACCCTCGTTTTGGTCCTACGTCTGAATGGGACACAGCGGCGGCACAATGTATTGTTGAACAGGCAGGTGGGTGCTTAACAGACACTAATTTTCACCCTTTACGTTATAATACTAAAGAATCATTATTAAACCCGCATTTTTTAGTTTTTGGAGATGATAAAACAAAATGGGCGGGGTATATACCACAAAATAACGGATAAAAATAAAAAAAATCAATAAGTAAGTTTATGACGTGGGAAAAACGCGACATGTGGTATAAATGGTCAGGTCTTTGTCAACTTATTGCAATAAAATGAAAGCTGTCTATTTTTTTAGCCTTTCACTGCTTTATATACCTAATAATTTTCTAAAATTTAATTTATAATCAATACAGCCATGCGATAAACATGTGCGATATTGTACTGAACAGCCACCAAAAGAGGATTACATTTTTAATACGACAGCTGTTATCTTTTTAGGTATTATACTTACAGATAATAAAAGAATAAGCTCTTTGCTCTGATGGTAAGAGGGTTTATGTTAATATTAAAAATATAAAATAAAGGTATGTTTTCAGTCTATTTTATCATGCTATGCTTTGATTATAGATAGAATGATAAAAAATAAGATAAATATAATGCTTTCATACACTTTATTATGATAATACTGTGGACTATCACTGGTAGGTGAACGTATACACTCTATATCAGCACTAATAAAGTACACGCTTTTTTAACCTGTTATCACAAGGTTAATTAAATCGTTTTTATTAACAAATATGAGTCAAAAAGTATAAATCGAATGAAAAAGTTTCTGCTTATCATCTCTATACTGTCGTTCATGGGAGGCGTTTTAGGAGATCCAGTTTTTGCGGCAAATAAAACCCATTTAAAAAAATTAAAGACAACGAAAAAATGTAATCGTTGTAATTTATCTAGTGCAAAATTGAATGGGTTGCGATTATCACGAGCACATTTACGCAGTGCTAATTTGAGTAAAAGCCAGTTAAAAGGAGCCAATCTCCGTGGTGCAGATCTACGCTCTGCTAACCTCTCCTATGCGGAATTACGACGTGCAAACCTGCGAGGTGCTCGCTTATCAAAAGCAAAACTAATTGGTGCTAATTTAAAAGGCGCGAATTTCCGTGGTGCTGATTTACGCGGAGCCAACTTCACAGGGGCAAAAATACGGGGCGCTAACTTTAAAGGGGCTAAACTTGATCGAGCCGTGGGGATAAACTTAAAAAGAATTAGACGTTAAAGTGTGATATTTATCACTGTATCAATAAAAAGTTATAAACCATATAACAACAGTCTCTAACTTGTCCTTTTATATATTTTAGGGAGAGTGTATGGCGTTTATACGCAATGTGAGACATAATGAAAAGAGAGCAGCGTATTTTTCTGTTGCCTTAATGGATACGTTAGCGATGATATCTTTCACTACAATCTTTATAAAGATGAAAAAATTTCTAGCCATTTTATTAATACCGCTTACTTTTCTTGTTTTTTCACCTGAATTACTTGCCGCGAATGCAACGCATGTAAAACGGCTGAAAACAACAAAAAAGTGTAATCGCTGTAACCTTGTGGGTGCAAAGCTACTGGGTTTACGTCTTGTGCGAGCACGTTTACGAGGGGCTAACCTGCGTAAAGCACGCTTACGTGGCACTAATTTACGTAGTGCTGATCTACGCAGTGCTAATTTATCCCGTGCTTTATTACGTCGTACCAATTTACGTGGCGCGCGCTTAAAAAAAGCCAATTTAAGTAAAGCAAATTTACGTGGGGCCAATCTACGTGGGGCTGATTTACGCGGGGCAAACCTACGTGGGGCAGATCTACGTGGGGCAAACTTGCGTGGGGCGAAATTACGGGGTGCAATCGGTGTTAATTTACGGGGAGCACGACGTTAAGATAGCGATAACATTACTTCTTTTTTTATCTCTTCCTCTCAATATTAATAAGTGAGGCATATTTTATATATGTTTTACACACTTATTCTCTTTTACATATCATTGTATTTCTTCCCTCTATGAATAAATAATTCCTATTCATATTCAATAAAAGCAAGATGCCGCTCAGTGGCTGTGAGTTGACGTGGTTTAAGCTCATTTGCATAATAAATTAATGCTTGTCGACTAGAGAAAGTACGCCAAATACGAGCTGTTTTATCATCTGATGTGGTAATAACATGTTGGCTATCTAAACTAAATACAGCATCTGTCACCGTATCGGTATGCCCAACAAAGGTCAAAATACGCTCCCCAATAAAGGTATCCCATAAAATAGCGGTTTTGTCTTGGGAGCTGGTGACGACAAAAGCCCCATCTTGGCTAAATGCAGCAGAGGTAATTTTATCACTGTGCCCATGTAAGGTGGCTAATAAGCGATCAGTATTAATATCCCATAATAAAGCAGTATTTCCCTCTGTGGTGACCAAAAGACGATCAAGCTTGGGGCTAAAATAGGCTTTGCTGAGAGCCAGTGATTTGTTCTTACTAAGTTGCTTGATATGTGCACCATTTTCTCCTGACCATAAATCAATGGTTCCTTCTTCAGATAAAGTAACAATATATTTATCATTAGGGCTGAATTTAGCGTAAAAAATCCCTATGCTATGTCCTGATAGCGGAAAAACCTGTTGCTTAGTCTGTACGTCTAATACTTCTGTAATATACGCTCGTTTTCCTGCTATCACGACACGCTGATAGTCAGCACTAAACTGAGCATAACGCCCAAATCCTTCATATTGTGATAATAATAAGCTGCTTTCTGTATCCCAAATGGTATGCTGAAATAAAGAATGTGTGAGTAAATAATGCCCATCTTGATCAAATTTTATATCTAAAATAGGGTGTTCAGTGGTAATAAATTCCTGTAAAAACAGCCCAGATTTTAGTTCCCAGACGATTACTTTATTATCTTTACCTGCGGTAAAAATATTTTTTCCATCAGGTGAAAGTAAAACCCGTGATATGCCTTTTTCATGCGCTTTCAGTACTTTTGGGGTCAGGGTGTTATGTGGCACAACACTCCAAAAACGTAGCGTTTTATCGTCTGCAACAGTAAAGACTAGGTACTTACGCCGTTGATTGAAAACTAATTGATGTACAAAATTTTGGTGTCCTGCTAGGGTTAATAAATGCTGATAAGAGGGAATATCCCAAAAATGAATACTGTGATCATTAATGATCATATACATCTGATCTCCATCAGGACTAAAGCCTGCAGATACAATGTATTTTTCTTTAGGTGGAGTAAATGTGTGTAATAATTGCCCTTGGTAAATATCCCATAGTTGTGCAGAATACATACTAACAATCAGTACTTGGCTTTGTTCAGGGATAAAAACAACTTTTTGTACTTTTTGATTTGCTAAAGGAATACTATAAAGGGGTAAACCTGTCACGGCATCCCAGATCCACGCCACCTCGTCACCAAAAGTAATAATACTCTGATTATCAGGGCTAAACTGAGCTAACTGTACAGATTTATTATGTTTATCCAAAGCAAATAGTAATCGCCCCGTTTTAGTTTCTCGTACTTCTGCCATCCCGTGATTTAATAATAAAAAATGACTACCTGTTTGATTAAATACAAAGGTATTTGCATCAATATTATCCGTATTTAAATGGATACGATAAAGAGGGGTATTTTTATGCTGATTCCAAGCAATCACCTGATTATCATGTAAGCTGATTAAGCAATTTTCTTTTTTATAAGTAGCAATATGTTGTATCACACTGGAAGCCTGCAAAATATGCTGTTGTTTACCTGTTTTAATATCCCATATTTGGATATTTTTATGGGCAACAATGTATAAAAAATGCTGATTAGCACTGAAGCGTAATTGTGTGAGGGCTTGATTGATATTTAAGATATGTAATAAACGCCCTGTTGTTGTATCCCAAATATAAATTTTTTGTTCTTCTGTGGAAGCAATCACATATTTATCATCTTCACTGATTAAATAATCAACAATTTCCTGCATATCAGCAACAAATGTATGCAATTCTTTGCCTGTTTCAATATCCCATAAGCGAATAGATTGTTCTTCTATACTGTATAAACGCGTATTATCTTTACTGAACTGTGCGCTGGTTACATTATAAAGTGGGGTTTCTAAAATTTGACGTTCTCGCAAGTGTGTCACTGCATGATAGAGCTGTGATTGTGCTTGGGGGATATAAGGGCGATCATGTTCTGATAATGACTGAGGTAACGCATATAAAGATAATAATAATGCTTTTGTATAATTATGAACTTCATTGGCTTGGCGTGCTAAATCAGCTAAAAATAAGGATTGTGTTTTTTGCGTTTTTTTCAGGGCTGCCTTGGCTTCTTTCTCTTTTGATACGGCCTTTTTTTCATTATGCTCAGCAATTTCTTTTTGTTTTAAAGCTGTTTGGTGAGCTTGTGTTTCTGCATAATAGGACTTTACAGCAAAACCCAGTGCCATCACGGAAACAATCAGCAAACCTGTTAATAAAAAAGTAAAATATTTACGAATACGGTGGGTACGTTGTTCAGCATACTGGGAAGCGCGAATAAATTTATGATGTAAATTAGTGGGGGCAGGGTGTTTTTTTCCTGCTCGAATCAGCCATAGGTTTGCCAGCGTAAATTCACTGCCTCGTAGCAATACATCTCGACTATATTGTTTTGTTTCCCAATCACGCGCTAAATGTAATAACTTAGTATGCTGTCTAACATGATCCCTATCAGTATCCAATACTTTGACTAAACGGCTAAAATTCAAATAAAAGGATTCATCATTTTCAGAGAATTCTATCCATTGAATATTTTTTAATTGTAAGGGGAGATCATGAATATCAATATGGCGTAATAGCACAGGAATAATCCGCTTTCCCTGTTTTTGTGCATACACCATTTCCCCTATACTGTGGCGGGAACGCATGGCATCGGGAGAGAGTACAAAAATAAAATTATCTGAGCTATCAATCCCTTTATCAATCTCTTCTTTAAAATCAATGGCAGCATCAATATTTTCTTGATCAAACCATGTTGTTTTTCCCTGTAATTGTAAAGCATTATTTAATTTTCGTGCAAAATCAGCATCTTTACGCGAGTAGGAGATAAATACTTCTTGTGAAATGCCTGTAGGGCTTTGTGCACTGGCATTAATAAAACGTTTATGTGTGCTAACAGGGGGGTAACTGGGGTGGTTATTGGCGGTTTTTAGCCATGCTTCCGCATGTTCTAAAGCATAGCCTTGTAATAATAAGCTGTTGGTACGCTCTTGTGCTAGCCATTTTAATGATTTAACTAATAAAACTTTATGTTGTTGATAATATTCAGCATCTGTACGCAGTAATTTTAATAAACGATCACGTTGCGTTGTATGGTAGCTTTCATCATTACTATGTGCATTTAAATCTATTACATCAGCAATCCGAATCGTATCCGCTAAACTATCAAGATTCAGCGGCTCTAATAAAATAGGCACAATACGCTTGTGATAAGTTTGGGCGTGACGGAGTTCTGATTGACAGCCATTAGAAGCAAGGGATGATTTTGAGATTAAAAAGATAAAATTATCTGCACCTTCAATGCCTTGTTTTACTTCATGATTAAAGTTTAGGCGGGTACGAATATTAGATTGGCGTGACCATGCGGTAATATTTTCATGCATTAAAGCATAACGCAGCTCTTCCATAATCTGTATATCATTTTCGTGATAACAGAAAAAAACCTGTGTCATTAAATGCTGTGCATTTTTTGTACTCTCACAAATGTATTCACAATGTAAATTTGTAGGTTCACAGGGGGTTTGTTGATCTTCAAAGCGTTGAATCAACCATTGCTCTGCTTCAATACGTTGCTTGCCAACCAATAGATAACGGGTTTGTTTTTGATGACGTTCCCACTCTAAAGCATGCAGTAATAAAGTCGCATGTTGTTGTACATAATTTTTATGTGAATGCAGTAAATGAGTCAGTTTTTCAAAGGCATTATGCCATTCTTGTTCCTGTGTAAAATACACCCAATTAATTTTACTAATCGTTGGATGCATTGCATCCCAACATTCTGTTGGCTCGATATGTAATAGAGGAATAATGCGTTTTTGTAGGGTAATGGCTAATTCAATTTCTTTATGGCAATAAGGCGACTGTACAGAGTGTGGTGCAATAATAAAAATAAAGTTTTTACTTTTTTCAATGCCATCATCAATCTGATTTTGAAAATCAACTGCTAAAGGAATATCATTCTGATCAAACCAAACTTTAAAACCTTTTTCAGTTAATTTTTGATAGAGTTGTATTGCAAACTCTTTACTCTCTGCACGCCCGTATGAAATAAAAACGTCATTTAATTCATTGGTCACAAGCTGTTTTGACTCCCTAAAAAAGGGGAGGAGCTGCCACATCCCCCCTTTTATTCCTACCTATTAAGATAACGATTTATTTATTTGTTTGGCTTAAAACATTGCTGACATCCTCTAATGTCGCCTGTTTAAATAAGCTGGTTTGATCAGCCATTAAGGTTTTATTATTTGGTTGTTGACGCATGGCTGCTGAGAGGGCAGCAATGGCGTCATACCAAAACCCTGCGGCGGCATAAATAATATAGGCATCTAAACGAGGTTTAGGGGTCACTTTTTCTGTGACAGTTTTTTGTGGTACTTGGTAACGAATCGTCGCACTACTAAATGTAGCTTGTTTACCCGCTAAGGACACAGACCATTCGTATTCAGTATTTTCATCTAGCTTAATCTCATGTTTAGCCAAATCTAAACTATGTAAACCAGCCCGATCCACTGTTTGTTTTACTTCTAACAAAGGATCTGCATCTTCTAACGATTCAGGAAATACCTTAATTAAACGTAATTCAATCGCTTGTTGAGGCACTTTTGAGGTGACCCAATATAGAGTAGGTTGAGCGGTTGCCACTAAGCCCGTATGCTCAGGTGCGATCACATATAATTTAGCTAAATCAGCATCCCCAGCCCCACGTGTGCCCGCACCTGCACGACGTGTTGGCGCGCCCACATCAGGGGGATTATAAGTCACTTCTGCATAGCTGTATGAGACTAATGAAAAAGAAGTGATATAACAAGAAAGCGCGATAAGTAACCACCCACCACGACGGATAAAAGTATGCATGTTTTGACTCCTACCTCAAAAAATACTTAATAATATAAGTTAGATTAATTTTGTAAAAATAGTTCTAATAACTCATTTAAAAAACATAATCCTGTATCGGTTGGACGTATATGTTGCTTGTCAATGAGCAACCAGCCTTTATCACTGGCATGAAGCAAAATAGGCATAATCGGGGCAATTGGTAGCCCTGTATGCTGTTCAAATAATGTATAGTCAAACCCTTGGCTTAACCGTAATGCATTCATCATAAACTCAAGATAAATATCATGTGTATTTAATAGGTTTTCTGTATGAATAAACTGTTTATTAGTCATCCCTGTTAAATATTGACGAGGGTGACGATGTTTACTTAAGCGAGTAATAGTACCTTGTTGTGCATCACTGATTTTTCCATGTGCCCCTGCACCAATACCTAAATAATCACCAAATTGCCAATAATTAATATTATGTTTACAGTATTGTTGTGCACGGGTATAAGCCGACACCTCATATTGATGATAGCCTTTATCGGCTAAAAAATTTTGCCCTGCTTGCTGCATTTCCCATAAAAAATCATCTTCAGGTACAGTGGGGGGGTGTTGATAAAAATACGTATTAGGCTCAATGGTCAGTTGATACCATGATAAATGCGGTGGGGCGAGATCGACTAAAGTATGCAAATCATGTAAGGCTTCTTCAATACTTTGCTGGGGTAAACCAAACATTAAATCAACATTGAAATTTGTAAAGCCTGCTGCTTTAATCGCACTTAATGCATCTAAAGCATGTTGAGGGCTATGAATACGCCCTAAATTTTTGAGTTGTTGTGTATCAAAGCTTTGTACTCCAATAGATAAGCGGTTAATCCCCGCTTGGTAATAGCCTTGAAAACGTGCATAATCCACCGTCCCAGGGTTTGCCTCTAGTGTAATTTCTGCTTGAGGATTTACAGGAATACGCGCCCGAATCCCTGCTAATAAATCATTAATGCTATCAGGGGACAAGACACTGGGTGTCCCCCCACCAATAAAAATACTTTGTATACGTCGTCCCCATACACGTGGTAAATCACACTCTAAATCTTGTAATAAAGCATTAATATAGCTTTCTTCAGGCACATCCTCTTTTATTTCATGTGAATTAAAATCACAATAAGGACACTTACGTACACACCATGGGATATGGATATATAAGCTAAGTGGTGGCAATGTGGAAAATGTTAGCATAGATAGGTCAATATAAGATTAGTAATACTTACGTATAAACATAAGGTTATCAGAAAAACTTAATGTTGTATATCACTATTATACGCTGCCTTAATAAGTGCATAAATAACGACTTTATATCATTAGTTTATATGGGGTACATTTTTTATTAAAAAAAGATAACAAGCTTATTTAAAAATTTATTTTAAATTTACTATTTTTTCTTTTTGATGATAGTGCTTATGAAACCACTACAAAGACTTACTCTTGTTATATAGTCTTCATTTGCTATGATGTGTAATAAAATAGCATATATAATATAGATAAATAATTCTTACTATTTTTAATCACAGAGATAATAATTACAAAAAAAGCTATTTTTTAACTTGAGTAGAAAAAATAATTATTCTATAGCAACAATAATATATTGTTGGATGAATAAAAATTTATAACTGATCATTATAATAGCGTATTGCCATCACACACTATAAAAATCCTAACTTTAGGTAGAGAGATTAGCATATCATGTCAATGGATATTAAAGCTGCCTTACGTGCAGTGACAGAGCACCAAAATTTAACCACGAGTGAAATGGAAAGTGTCATGCGTGACATCATGACAGGACAAGCCACCCCTTCCCAAATTGGGGGGTTTCTTGTCGGCTTACGCATGAAAGGTGAAACGGTAGATGAAATTACAGGCGCAGTAAAAATTATGCGTGAATTAGCCACACCTGTGACAGTCACTCACCCTCATTTAATTGATATCGTCGGTACAGGTGGAGACAGCTCTAATACCTTTAATATCTCTACAACCAGTAGTTTTGTGGTGGCTGCAGCAGGAGGTGGGGTGGCAAAACACGGGAACCGTTCCGTCTCCAGTAAATCAGGCAGTGCGGATATTTTAGAAGCCTTAGGGGTTAAATTAGATATCTCTCCTGCTCATATTGCAGAATGTGTACAAGATTTAGGGATTGGGTTTATGTTTGCCCCCCAGCACCACAGTGCCATGAAACATGCTATCACCCCACGCCGTGAAATGGGGGTACGTACTATCTTTAATATTTTAGGCCCTTTAACCAACCCCGCAGGGACAAAAAACCAATTAATTGGTGTCTTCAGTGAGACATGGCTAACGCCTATTGCAGAAGTACTACAGCGTTTAGGTAGCGAACATGTATTAATTGTACATGCTGAAGATGGGTTAGATGAGATCAGTATCAGCGGTAGTACAAAAATCACCGAACTTTATCAGGGTGAAATTCGTTCTTATAGCATATCGCCAGAAGATTTTGGTTTAACACGTGCGCCTTTATCTGCTATTCAAGTAAATACAGTAGAAGAAAGCAAACAGATGTTAGAAGGTGTTTTAGCAAATAAAGCCAGCCCAGCACGTGATATCATCAGCCTTAACGCAGGGGCAGCCATTTATACTGCGGGTCTAGCAAGCAGCTTAGCCGAAGGGGTAGAAAAAGCCTCCTCCGTAATTGCCAGTGGGGCAGCGGCTCAAAAAGTCACTGAACTTGCCCAATTAAGTCAACGTCTTACACAGTGAGGGTCATGATGAGTGATACACCTGATATTTTAAAAAAAATTATTAATCGAAAAAAAGAAGAAATTGAAGCCCGTAGCCGCACGACCTCATTACGCAGTTTAAGCATTAAAGCAGGAGATAGTTCACCTGTTCGTGGCTTTGTAGAATCTATTCATGGTTATTTGCAAGTGAATCAACCTGCGGTGATTGCAGAGGTTAAAAAAGCATCTCCTAGTAAAGGCGTGTTACGTAAAAACTTTAAACCTGCTGACATTGCTCGTAGTTATGAACGGGCTGGCGCGGCATGTTTATCTGTACTAACTGATGTGGATTTTTTCCAAGGGGCGGATGAATATTTAATTGAAGCACGGGCTGCATGTAATTTACCTGTATTACGTAAAGATTTTATTATCGATCCCTATCAAATCTATGAAGCACGTACACTGGGGGCAGATTGTATTTTATTAATTGCCGCCGCCTTATCTGATGCACAGTTACATGATTTAAATGATTTAGCCAAATACTTAGGTATGGATGTTTTAATTGAAGTGCATAATCTAGCTGAATTAGAGCGTGCCTTGCCACTTAATAATCGCTTAATTGGTATCAATAATCGTAATTTGCATACATTTGAAGTTTCCTTACAAACAACTTTAAATTTATTGGCACATATTCCTAAAAAATACACAGTAGTCACTGAAAGCGGCATTCTCAGCCAAAAAGATGTTGCCATCTTATCTGAAGCCAGCGTGAATACTTTTCTTGTTGGAGAAGCCTTTATGCGCGCCTCTGACCCCGGTAGTGCTTTAGAAGCTTTATTTAGCTAACAAGCCAACAAACCAAAGTGAAAATCTATTAGCATTTAATAGGTTTTCATTTTCCCATTTTGATGATTGCATTATTTATGGTGCCTTATGACATACCGTCTCCTATTTTTATGCCTATTACTCAGTAACACTTCCTTATACGCCGCTGTTTCCCCCAGTTTTAATTGTGCTAAAGCAAGTACTCAGGTTGAAAAGCAAATATGCCAATCTGATGCAGTGGCAGCACTAGATGTAAAACTCGCCACTCGTTATAAAGCATTAAAAAAATCCCATGCACAGATTATTAAAGCCAGTCAAAAAAAATGGTTTAAGCAACGAAATAAACGCTGTGAACGTATTGCAGATGAAAAGCGAGAGAGCTGTTTAGCGCATTCTTATGGGACACAAATAGCTGAACTAAACCTGATTACTCAACAAGATAATAAGAAAGTAATGACGGCTATTTGCCATGATATTGCACAACCCTATTATGATACAGGGATTACCTTAAATATTATCGAAGGGGGGGTATTAAATCTGGCTTGTTTAGAGGGTGTACTTGATTCATTAGGACGGCACAAAATAGATACTGATAATTGGTCAAAATTGGTACAAGAAGCAGGCAATGCAGTAGGTGCACTTCACCAAACAATGAATACACAACGCAAAAGTTGTGAAGGGCATTGTGGCACGTTATCAAATGTCATGCATTACGATACGATGGTGAATTTTTATGATAATGTCATCACTGAAATGTATCTTTTTGATAACTAATATAAAACCATATGTAATTCTTATTTTATATTCTTTGACTTATTATGGTGTCTTATGAAATACCGTCTCCTATTTTTATGCATTTTATTAAGTAGTACCTCATTATATGCTGCTGTATCTCCCAGTTTTAACTGTGCTAAAGCAAGTACCAATGTTGAAAATCAGATATGCCAATCTGATGTTGTCGCAACATTAGATATGAAATTAGCCGCACACTACAAAGCTTTAGTACAATCTCAGCCAAAAATTGTAAAAAACAGCCAAAAGCAATGGATAAAACGGCGTAATAAACGTTGTGAAACTGTTGAAGCTGATAAGCGTGAAACCTGTTTAACACGTACTTATGGGGCACAAATAGCAGAACTTAACCTCATTACTGAGCAAGATAGTGCTGATGTTATCACAGCGATCTGTGAAAATATTGGGCAGCCTTATTATGATGAAGGCATGGCATACGGTCTTGCACAAGGGGGAATTGTCACTATTGCATGTTTAGAAGGGGTATTGAGATCAGTAGGAAAAACAAAAATTGCCAATAAAAATTGGTCTAAAGTGATTAAAAAATCAGGACAGGAAATAGGAAAACTAAGCCGTATTATTAATACACAACGTAAAGCATGTGCAGGACATTGTGGTACATTATCCAATGCCTTACATTACAAAGATGTGATTGACTTTTATAATGCGGTCATTGCTAAAATTTACCGTTTTTAACAAAATAAAAAATAACAAGGGGGGAGAAATAGCTGCCTATTACCCCCTTTTATTTTACTGCTATTCACTCAGCAAACACCACCGATACACGGCGGTTTCGTTTTCCTTTTTTCTCAATTTTAGCGACTTGTACCACACCAATTTCTGCGGTATTCGCAACATGTGTTCCACCACAAGGTTGTAAATCAATATCTTTGAAGTCAACGAGACGTACACGCCCTGTGCCCCGTGGTGGCTGTACAGATAAAGTACGTACTAGCTCAGGTTGTTGATCCAGTTCTTCATCAGTAATCCAACGAATAGAACGACTGTGATCGGCATTAATCAGCCTATTTAATGCTGCTGTTAATGCTTGCTTATCAAGCGGTTCTTGCATATCAAAATCAAGTCGTCCTCGTTCAGCAGTAATTTGCCCCCCTGTAACACCCGCAGGGACTAAAGAACATAATAAATGCAAACAACTGTGCATCCGCATTAAGGCATACCGCCGTGCCCAATCAATTTCAGCTGTGACTATTGTTCCCTCAGCAAGGCGTATCGTTTCCTCTTCAGGAATATGTATAATTTTGCCTGATTCAGGATGATAACGCGTATCTTTGATAATGATTTTATTGCCTTCTGAGGTAAGAAATTGCCCTGTATCCCCTTGTTGTCCACCTCCCATAGGATAAAAAACTGTACGATCTAACACAATACCGTCCTCATCACTATGGTACACAGTTGCCTCACAGCTTTTTAAGTAATTATCAGCTTCAAAAAGTTTTTCAGTCATGTTCTGCCTCGTGTTTTAAAGTACTAAGGTAAATTTCGTGTATAAAGATACGAAATATCGTTTTTTCACGAAATAGAGGTATTATATTTAGTAGACAATGGCGTATTTAAATCATTACTGAAATTTAGCATAGCACATAACAATCTGTTTTTAAAAACAAATAAAAAACATTTTTGTATATTTTTAGGCTGGTACAGTGGTTGCTATACCATTAGTACAGCAAAATAATTTAGAGACATAGCAGGTTATGAAATCCCAAGATAAACACACACAAACCATTTCTCTCGAAGCGGTAGAGAAAAGCTTATATACAAAGGGTGAAAAAGTTTATTCACGTAAAGCACGGGGGCTTTTTAGTAACTTAAAGGCATTAAGCGGTTTTGTTTTATTAGGTATTTTTTATCTCTTCCCGTGGATTATGTGGGGAGATCGCCAAGCAGTATTATTTGATTTACCTGCGCGTAAATTTTACATTTTTGATTTGGTATTTTGGCCACAAGATTTAATTTATCTGGCTTTTTTACTTATTTTAGCGGGTTTATCACTCTTTTTCTTCACCGCATTAGCGGGGCGTTTATGGTGTGGTTTCGCCTGTCCACAAACCATCTGGACAGATATTTTTATCTGGATGGAGCGGTTAGTTGAAGGGGACAGACCGCAGCAAATGAAACTAGATAAGCAACCTTTATCATGGCGCAAGTTTCGTATTAAAGCGACAAAACATACCTTATGGATTGGGTTTTCATTAATTACAGGGTTTACCTTTGTTGGCTTTTTTACCCCTGTACATGAATTATGGGATAGTTTATTAAGTTTTAATTTAAGTGGTTGGGAAGGCTTTTGGTTATTTTTCTATGGCTTTGCGACCTATGGAAATGCAGGGTGGTTACGTGAGCAAGTCTGTATTTACATGTGCCCTTATGCACGTTTCCAAAGTTCTATGTTTGATAAAGACACCATGATCATCGCTTATGATGAGAATCGTGGAGAGTCACGTGGTGCACGTAAACGTGGTGCTGATCCAAAAGAATTAGGTTTAGGGGACTGTGTAGACTGTACACTCTGTGTGCAAGTCTGTCCGACAGGGATTGATATTCGTGACGGGCTGCAATACCAGTGTATTAGTTGCTCAGCCTGTATTGATGTCTGTAATGAAGTGATGGATAAATTGGAATATCCACGTAGCCTGATTAGCTATACCACTGAACACAAATTAAAAGGGGAAGAAACCCATATTATCCGCCCAAGAATGATAGTTTATGGTGTGATGTTAGTTGGTTTATTCTTATCGGTTGCCTATTTTATTAGCCAACGTATTCCTGTTGATTTAGATGTCATTCGAGATCGTAATATGTTGTACACCGAAGAGAATTCAGGGGATATTAAGAATTTATATGTGTTGCGTATCATGAATAAAGATGAAGCCACACACAGTTATCAATTGAATGTAGAAGGGATACAAGGATTAAGATGGGAAACTGATCGCAATGTGATCAAAGTTGAATCTGGTACAGTATTAGATTTACCTGTGAGTTTACATGTTAACCCAAGCGAGATTAAAGAACGTACAACAGATGTACACTTTACACTGACTGCTAATGAAGATGGAAGTTTACAAACAACAGAGAAAGCGAGCTTTATCGGCCCCGTTGACTTCTAGTTTGTGACGCTGGAAAACTTCATCATTGCCTTGCCCAGTTTTATACTGGGCTTTTTTTTGTTTGGGGATCAGTCTTGTTTAGGTTTTTCCCATTTTAAGCTGACTTGAAAGTTAGCTTCTGTATTCGCAGAAGCAATAATAACACCTGCTTTGGCTGCCATTTTTACCCCAAATTGTAATTGAATTTCATCAGGGCTGTTCATTTCTTTAAAGCTTTCTAATATCTTCTCTGCAGCAGATTTAGCGATATTAATCGAGTCTGTTAAGCTTTTTTCAGCTTGAGTAACAGGGGAATCATCATCACCTGCAGAAACATAGGAACGATCATAACTCTCTTCATTGATACTATCATCAACTCCTTCAACCAATAAAGTGCTGCCATCATCCAGTTTAAACTCAATTAATGAGCTCATTTCAATACTTCTATGACCACGTAAAGGGACAGTATATAATATCAGAAAGAGATAACCCCCTCTTTAATGCTTTCCAAAAGATACATTTAAGTATATTTATTACATGAGATGAGGAGTTGAGGGGCTGTACTATATATTAAAAAATCGGCTTAATCTTGAAAACTTTACAGGAAAGACAGTAGAGTCCATTTATCAAGATTTTTATGCCGCTGTTTATCTGATAGGTTTAGAGGCAATACTCACTTTAAATAGCAATAAAATACTTGCTAGGAGAAAAACTAAGTTCCCTCAAAAAGTGAATAGAGCCGTTTCTTTTCCAGTTATTTAAGCTTCTTTCCTTAAAACCAAATAGCTTTATTTGCATTAAAAAACTGGAATATTTGTTTTTAACGACTCCCACTATTGTCAGAGAACATCACCATCCACCAAGAGTAAAATACCGTTCTTGCACCAGCTTAGCTTTTTACTAGAAGGGCACGGAAGTATTGCTTTTAATCCTTAACTTAATGGCAGTGCCTTGATACCCTTCCCTAAAAATCCTACCCATATCAATACACCACCATGTATCTATATTTACCATGACTAGTAGCAAAGCCTAAAATTTAGCTGGTAGGTATGTTTTTATAGAATTTATGAACTGAATATGATTGAGCTTTCTGTGGTGTTTATTTTATTGGGAGGATATAGAATAGCTATTTTTTAGGATAGTGGGGATTCCCACTGTGTTAAAAAAATATATTCTATTGCCATGTAATCAGTAAAATATGGTATAAACAGGATTTTTAATTTTCCTCTCTTTTACTTTAAGAAAATAATAAGGTTTTTTATGTCTGAGATGCTCGCTGAACTCGCAAAAGTCAATGAAGTGTTAACACAACATGGTATCAATCATGCTGAAGAAAGTATCACCCGCTTATATCATGCTTTAGCTGAAAACCCTGAAGCAAATCAAGCTGAAAGTGGGATGTGTAATGCCTGTGTATTTTTCTTACAACAGATTAATAGTGATACCAGTTCATTAGCTGTAACAGAGTTGACTCAACGAGAAGGGCGCGTCGAATATGCGATGAGTTTGACACAGTTTATCGTGTCATTATTAGATGCTCGTTATGAAGATGAAGAGGTGATCAAAACCTGTTTAGATGAAGCCTTAACAGTACTGGATGCATTAGGGCATGAAGTGGCGGTCAATGCTGCTGAAGATCCTGAATCATTACAGGAAGCAGATTGGTATCATGGGATGAATATCGCGGAGACAGCCTCTGTGATGGCAGATATTTATACCACGACCTTAAATGATGACGCTCAAGAACTGGCAGCACGTTGTTTAGAAGTTAAAATTCTTTCTTCTATTGCAGGGCAATACCCACATATTGTTGCCCCCTCTGTGATTAACGTGTCCAGTTGTTTTGCTAAAACAGGACAAGCAGAACAAGCTTTATATGGCTATTATGCTGTGATTAAAGATTTTGCTTGGATTGTGGGTGAATTTAAAGAAGGAGATGTGTTAACACCTGAAGAAAGCATGGCGTTAGAAGCCTTAAAAGTCGCGTGTGAGCGATATGTAGGCAGTGTTGAAGAAGATGCTTTTGAAATACTAGAGCAAGCAACAGAGACTTTAGAGAAAACAGATCTCATTCTTAGTACCGCTGAGCAAGTGAGTAACGAAGAGTAATATAATGTATTAACTATGTGCTGTCATACAGCACATAGCTTTAATTTATTTTAAAGGGGATTCGATTGTTTTCTTGGCAGCATTCAAGGCTTCATGAAAACCAATAGTGCCTTCTGTATTGGCTTGGTAATATTTAATATCACGCAATTGTGCCCCAGTAAAATCGGCTCCATAAGCATTGGCACGATATAAGCTTGCACCATTTAAGTTAGCCCCTTTTAAATTGGCTTTGTATAAGCTGCACCATTTTAAATTCGCTTTACGTAAATCAGCCCCTTCTAAATTGGCTTTAAACATACTGGCGCGAAATAGTTTTGCATTACTTAAAATTGCATTTTTTAAATTGGTATTATTCAGTTCAGCACGGGTTAAACGTGCACCCTCTAAATTAGCCCCTTCCAAATCGACACCTGTTAAATTAAAACGGTATAAATTTGCGCCTTTTAATAAGCAGTAGCGGCATTTTTTAGTTTTCATTAATGTTTTAATATTATTTTTGACATCATCTGCTTCAGAGCTGCTAATGATGATTTCCTTTTTCTTCTCTTCCTGCGGTATTACTTTTTCAGTGATAGCTGTAATTGGCTTGCTATCATCAGTTATTTTTGAACTAGGGATTATTTCTTGAGGCGGGACAGGTTTTAACTCTGTCGCACAAATTAAACTACTTTGTGCAAAAAAAAGGAATAAAACCAGTGATAGCAAGGAGCTGATACGTGCAGTCACTTTATAAAGGGAAGGGATAAAATAAGCATGTATGAGTAACTTCATAGTGTTATCACTGTAATGAAAAATCCTTAATCACCAAACACTTGGAGCGTTATGAATGCGCTATGCGTTCCTGTTTAACTGATTTGTTTATTTAGGGGTAAGGAATAAAAGGAATTAAAGTATATGAGTACGAATACCAATATATTACATTTTATCAACTTATACTATAAGTAATTTTAGTATTTTTGGGATTAAAGAAGAGATTTTTACTGCATCTATTAATAAGTGTAAAAGAATAGGCTTATAATTTTTTATTTATCTAGTTTTGATTTATATTTTTTAATAAAATACTGTTTTTTTATAGATAAGATTAAAAACTATTAATAATGACTAAATATATATCGATATTATATCGTAATTATTGGGCTATATAAGTACTGCCAAGCACAGTTGGGGTGCGTGCGCCTGTTGTGGTATGTAAATCACAACTAAGCTGATGTACACGCTGATGAGCAAACCATGCAAAGCTGATTGCCTCTACCCAATCAGGATTAATATTTAATGCTTGCGTAGACTGTATCGTCATATCAGGTAATATATCAGCCAGCCCTTTCATAATCAATGGATTATGTACTCCTCCCCCACATACAAATAAGGAATCAATATCATAATTTTGTACTGCATTAGCGATCGTTTGTGCCGTAAATTGACATAAAGTTATCTGTATATCTTCAGGTTTATAATGTGGCAAGGCAACACAATGTTGTAACCAAGAAAGATTAAAATAATCGCGCCCTGTACTTTTAGGCGGTAATTGTTGAAAATATGTATCAGCACAGAGTCGTTCTAATAATTCAGGCTGTACCACCCCAGTTTTTGCCCATTGAGCATCTTTATCATAGAATTCCCCTGTATGTTGGTGACACCATGCATCAATCAAACAGTTTCCTGTGCCTGTATCAAAACCAACCTGTGGGTAATCGGCTAAATTTTTATCTAATACGGTCACATTGGCAATCCCCCCAATATTCACAATAGCACGGTTTTCAGTGGTACTATGAAAGACAGCATGGTGAAATGTCGGAGTTAAAGGGGCACCCTGTCCCCCTGCTGCCATATCACAACGCCGAAAATCCCCTATGGTATTAATTCCTGTCCGTCCAGCAATAATGGCACTATTACCTAGTTGCCATGTATAAGCAGGGGTTTGTTGGGGAGCATGGTAAAGTGTTTGCCCAACATTACCAATGGCAACAATATCAGTCGCATCTAATTGTTGTGTGGCTAATAAATCTAAAATATTCGCTGCAAAAATTTCTGCTAAACGGTGATCTAGGGCTGCAATATCAGCCAATGGCGTATTATCTTGGCTATGCTGGCTACAGTGCAATAGATGTTGGTGCAAATTGTGAGGAAGTGAATAACTTTCTGCTGCCTGCAAGTGAATACCACGCTCTGTAATATCTACAAGTGCAACATCCACTGCATCCACACTGGTACCCAACATTAAACCAATATAAAACGCCATATTTTATTTAATTATCCACGGTTTTTGTTGGTGTCACTAAGTTTTTATCCACGTTAGCCACTTTAAGTTGTTTTTGTACGACAACTTTCTGACTTGCTTCGTCTAATTTAGCTAAGATGCCACGAGTTTTTTGAATAAAGTCTTTTTGTTTTTGCACAGGTGTGTTACCACCTCCTGAGCGCGGCAATTTTACACGTAATGGATTCTTGTGTACCCCGTTAACGTGAAATTCATAATGTAAGTGATAGCCCGTTGCTAAGCCTGTTTTACCAACATAACCAATGACTTGACCTTGTTTAACCCGTTGTCCTTTTTTCAGCCCTTTTGCAAAGTGATTCATATGTGCATAGAGGGTACTGTGGCTTTTATCATGTTGTAATACAACAGTATTACCATAACCACGCTGTCGCCCAACAGATTTAACGCGTGCATCTCCTACGGCATAAATAGGCGTACCTTTAGGTGCTGCATAATCGATCCCTTTATGGGCACGAATACGATTTAATACAGGATGACGACGGGCACGGGTGAAGTAAGAGCTGATACGGCTAAATTTAACGGGGGTACGTAAAAATGCTTTACGTAAGCTGCGACCATTGGGGTTATAATATTTCGTCTTACCTGATTTGTTTGTATAACGAACCGCGCGATGTGTTTTCCCTTGGTTAACAAATTCAACCGCTAAAATATCACCATCTTTAGTTTTATTGTTATCGTCAGTATGACGCTCATACACAACAGTAAAATGATCTCCCGGTTGAATATTATTGATAAAATCAATATTCCAACGCAAGATTTTAACCATATTTAAAATTAAGTGATTAGATAAGCCTGCTTTTTGCCCGGCAGCAAATAAAGAGCTATTAATCGTACCTGCAACAGCCACCTGTTCTGTTTTAATATCACGTTGCTGGATTTTACCACTAAAGCCATCATTATCACGGGAAATACGTAATTCTTCATTAAAACTTAAACCAATTTTAATGTTTTCAATATTCCCTTTTGGATCATGTTGAATAGTGATTTTTTGATCAGGGTATAAATTAAGTAGTTTCCGTTTGTATTTTTTTAAGGCTAAAATTTCATGCATTTGCGAACGACTGAGTTTATTACGCTCAAAAATAAGCGATAAACTATCCCCTGCATTCACTTTTAAATCAACCTGACGAAAACCATCTGCATCAAATTCATGCTCGCGGCTTATCTCTTCCGTTTTATCTTCCTGTAATGGCGATAAAGGCGAGAGTGACACATGCTTAATGGACTCGGGAGCATTCAGTGCACTGCCAAGTAAAGAGGCTTTTTGGGCAGTTGGCAAAGCTAATGGAACAATACTGGTTTCAGGTAAACTAAAACGATTTTCTGCTTCCGTAATCCCTTCAATTTCATCAACAATTTGTTCAATTTCCTCTGATTTTAAATTCAGGGGGTGTTGTGCCAATTGTGGTAATGCAAGAGCCGCTTTATTCTCAGTTTGTTGTGGTTGTAGTACACTGTGCTCTTTCAATGGTTCATAAAACGCGTTTGAGCTGTTAAGCCACCATGCAAGTGGGAGAATGCTTAACATGCTTGCGCTGACAATTTTTGAATGCCAATTGCGCTGTTTACGACGTTTTAGACCACCTTCAACGGTATATTCATAACCTGATAGTTGCGCTGGTAAATCTGGGCCTTTTTTGCCAAATAATAAGCGTGATAAGGTGCTCGCAGGCTGCGATTTAGTTGCTGAACCTTTCGCTTTCTTATGTAAGCTATTGACAGACTTAGTGTTATACTTTGATGTTCTCTGGTAACTCATTGTCTCTACACTGATTCTTGGTACAATGGAAAAATACCGCGTGTGAGGGCAAGAGTCAATAAATATTGCACTCTATTTTAATATTTTTTATTTATTTCTTTGGTTTTAACAATGAGGTTTTGCATGACAACCGTGACAGAGGCACTGGATCAAATTAAACTAGGTACGGATGAAATCCTACTAGAAGACGAGTTACGTAAAAAATTAGAGACAGGTCAGCCGCTACATATTAAAGCAGGTTTTGACCCCACTGCCCCTGATTTGCACCTTGGTCACACTGTATTATTAAATAAAATGCGTCAATTTCAGGAACTCGGACATAAAGTGTCTTTCCTTATTGGTGATTTTACAGGCATGATTGGTGATCCAACAGGAAAAAATATTACCCGTAAGCCGCTGACACAAGAACAAGTGTTAGACAATGCACAAACCTATAAAACTCAAATTTATAAAGTCCTTGATCCAGAAAAAACCAATGTGTGTTTTAACTCAGAGTGGATGGGCAAGATGAATGCCAGTGACCTCATTCAGCTTGCAGCAAAACAAACTGTGGCGCGGATGTTAGAACGCGATGATTTTAGTAAACGCTATAAAGGTGGGCAGCCCATTGCGATTCATGAGTTTTTATATCCTTTAGTACAAGGTTACGATTCTGTTGCGATGCGTGCAGATGTTGAATTGGGTGGTACTGATCAAAAATTCAATTTGCTAGTTGGGCGTGAGTTACAAAAACATTATGGGCAAGCCCCTCAAGTAGTGATTACCATGCCTATTTTAGAAGGTTTAGACGGAGTACAAAAAATGTCTAAATCCTTAAATAACTATATCGGTATTGCTGAACCTGCGGATGAGATGTTTGGCAAACTGATGTCTATCTCTGATGATTTAATGTGGCGGTACATTGATTTATTAAGCTTTAGAACTGCACAAGGTATTCAAGCGTGGAAGCAGTCCGTGGAAGAGGGTAAAAACCCACGGGATGTAAAAATTGAGTTTGCGAAAGAAATTATTGGTCGTTTTCATGATGAGGCAGCAGCAACCAGTGCCCATGAAAACTTTATTGCACGTTTCCAAAAAGGGCAAATTCCTGATGAGATGCCTGAATTTGTACTGACTGCTGAAGAAGGTGGTTTAGCGATTGCCAATGTACTTAAAGCAGCAGGTTTAACCAGCAGTACCTCAGAAGCAATGCGCATGATTAAGCAGGGTGCTGTCAAAATTGATGGGGAAAAAGTCACTGATAAGGGGTTAAGCCTCAGTGCATCTGAACATGTTTATCAAGTTGGTAAGCGTAAATTTGCAAAGATCAGTATTCAATAAATCTGTAAAATAAGAGGTTCTCTTTTTTACGTTTATGTTTTTTAGGTAAAAAATTATGCAAGCATTTACAGCCTTAACAGGATTAACCGCTCCCTTAGATCGTGCCAATGTTGACACAGATGCCATCATTCCTAAACAGTTTTTAAAGTCGATTAAACGTACAGGTTTTGGTCCTAATTTATTTGATGAGTGGCGTTACCTTGATCACGGTGAACCGGGGCAAGATTGCAGCAATCGCCCACTTAACCCTGATTTTGTTTTAAATGAAGATCGTTATCAAGGGGCTGAAATTTTATTAGCACGGCAGAATTTTGGCTGTGGTTCTAGTCGTGAACATGCGCCATGGGCATTATTAGATTACGGTTTCCGTGTTGTAATTGCCCCTAGTTATGCAGATATTTTTTATAATAACTGTTTTAAAAATGGTATATTACCGATTGTTTTATCTGAAGAAGTTGTGGCGCAACTTTTTACAGAAGCGGAAGCTGAAGTGGGTTATAAATTAACGGTTGATTTAGCCGCTCAAACAGTGAGCACACCAGCGGGAGCTGTCTTTGCATTTGAAGTCGATGCGTTTAGAAAGCACTGTTTGTTAAACGGTTTAGATGATATTGGTTTAACATTACAGCACCAAGATGATATTCATGCTTATGAAGAAAAAACAAAGCAAAATGCACCTTGGTTAATCAGCTAAAATAAAGAGAAAACTAGATATGAGTAAAAAAATTGCGTTATTAGCAGGTGATGGTATTGGCCCTGAAATTGTGGGCGAAGCAACACGTGTCATCAACACTTTACAAGCTGATTTTGGACTGAATGCAGAATTAGAAGAAGGCTTAATTGGCGGTTGCGCTATTGATGCAACAGGTAAACCTTTACCTGAGGCAACCTTAGCACTAGCAAAAGAAGCAGACGCAATTTTACTAGGTGCAGTCGGTGGCCCTAAATGGGAGCCATTGGAAATGGCCATTCGTCCTGAAAAAGGCTTGTTAGCCATTCGCTCTGAATTAGAGCTTTTTGCAAACTTACGCCCTGCTTTACAATTTGCAGAATTAGCTGATGCTTCCAGCTTAAAACCTGAAGTAGTATCTGGACTTGATATTCTGATTGTACGAGAGCTGACAGGGGGCATTTACTTTGGGCAACCACGTGGTATCCGTACTTTAGAAAATGGGGATCGCGAAGGCTTTAATACTTTGGTTTATAATGAAACTGAAGTAAAACGTATTGCCAAAGTAGCCTTTGATAGTGCACAAAAACGTAATAAACGTCTATGTTCTATTGATAAAGCTAATGTATTAGAAGTCACTGAAATGTGGCGTGATATTATGAATGAAGTTGGGCAGGATTACCCCGATGTTGAATTAAGCCATATGTATGTGGATAACGCAGCCATGCAATTAGTGCGTGCACCAAAACAATTTGATGTGATGGTGACCACAAACATGTTTGGTGATATTTTATCTGACTTAGCATCTATGTTAAGTGGGTCAATTGGTATGTTACCGTCTGCCTCTTTAGATACCAATAATAAAGGGATGTATGAGCCTATTCATGGTTCTGCCCCTGATATTGCAGGACAAGGGGTAGCAAATCCATTAGCCACGATCTTATCTGTTGCGATGTTGTTACGTTATAGCTTAGGTGAGAGTGATTTAGCGGATAAAGTGGAAGCGGCTGTAAATAGTGTCTTAAAAGACGGTTTCCGTACCCGTGATATTCAAGGAACTGAGAACCATACGGTTGTTGGAACGGTAGGCATGGGTGATGCTGTGGTTGCAGCATTACGTGCGCAAGCATAAAGCATATAATTAATGTTGCATATAAATTATAATGCGATGTGAACGGTAACTTAGCGGGCTGCTAGGTTATCGCTATTTTTTGTACGAATGTACTAGTGGAGAATATAAATGAGTCGTTTATACGATGTTGCTGTTGTGGGTGCTACAGGTGCTGTGGGTGAAACCATGATGGCTATTCTTGAGGAGCGTAACTTTCCAATACGTAACCTTTACCCTGTAGCAAGTAGCCGTTCTGCAGGAACCAAGATTAAATTCAAAGGTCAAATGCTAACGGTTGAAGATTTAGAAACCTTTGATTTCTCCAAAACGCAAATTGGTTTATTTTCTCCTGGTGGGGCAATTTCTGCCATTTATGCACCCCGTGCTGCGGAAGCTGGGTGTGTTGTGATTGATAATACCTCTCACTTTCGTCTTGAAGAAGATATTCCATTAGTTGTACCTGAGGTAAACCCTCATGCGGTAGCACAGTATAAAAACCGTGGCATTATTGCTAACCCAAATTGCTCTACTATTCAAATGTTAGTAGCACTTAAACCCATTCATGATGCAGTGGGTATCAGTCGTATTAACGTGGCGACTTATCAAGCTGTTTCAGGGACAGGTAAAAATGCCATTGAAGAATTAGCAAAACAAACTGCTGATTTACTGAATGTGAAAGAAATCACATCAGAAGTGTACCCAAAACAGATTGCATTTAATGCCTTACCACACATTGATGTGTTTATGGATAATGGCTACACCAAAGAAGAAATGAAAATGGTGTGGGAAACTAAGAAGATTTTTGAAGATGAGGAAATTGTAGTTAACCCTACAGCAGTTCGTATTCCTGTGTTCTTTGGTCACTCTGAAGCGATTCATATTGAAACCAAGAAAAAAATCTCAGCTGATGAAGTGCGCGATCTTTTAGGTAAATCTGAAGGGATTGTGATCATGGATGAACGTGCTGATGGTGGTTACCCTACTGCAGTGACTGAATCAGCAGGACAAGATCCTGTTTATGTAGGGCGTATTCGTGAAGATATCTCCCATCCATTAGGTATTGATATGTGGGTTGTTGCCGATAATATCCGTAAAGGCGCGGCACTGAACAGTGTTCAAATCGCTGAAATTTTGGTAAAAGACTATATATAAGCTATACTTAGTGCTAAATTGTAAAGTAGATTCTAGGTTTGAAAGATAACTCTACGTATTAACAGGCACTTACAAAAAACATGCTATTTCGTCATTGGCTTTTTATTGGCGAAATAGCACTTTCTCTGTGTAAAAATAGTGATACGTTGAGACCGATTCTGATAAATGTAAATGAATTAGAGCGAGGTTCAGTGTGCACGAACAGAACACACCTTTTCCCCATACTGATATATTCTGTGACATCGCGTTATATGGAGCAGGCAATGATCTGCACACCAGCATAGGTAATTAAGGAGACAATGATGAAGCGCAGCAAAATGGCCTTGGCGTTGGCCTCCATCATGGGGTCACTTTGTACAGTAGATGCCTATGCATTGGGGCTAAGTAATATAGAGATCTACTCAAAGTTAAATGAACCTTTAAGCGCAAAAATTGATGTATTATCAATTCCTAAGGGTGACATTAATAACTTGAAAATCGCGATGGCATCTAATGATGCATTCCATCGTGCAGGGATTGATTACCCCTATGTACTGAACAAAATTAAGTTTAAAATTGAGCCTAAAGGAAAAACGGCTGCAACCATTCGTGTTGAAACAACAGAACCTTTAAAAGAAACTTATTTAAACTTTTTAATCGAGTTAAATTGGCCAAGTGGGCGTATTTTACGTGAATACACTGCCTTACTTGATCCGCCTTTGTATGATAAGAAATTAGCGACAAGTACGCAGACTGTTACAAGCTTATCCGTTCCTGTGACCCCCGCAAAAATTCGTACTTTATCGGCTGGAAAAAGCCAGTCTTTAGCCGCAGCCCAACCGCGTTCATCATTTAAAAGTACCCCAAGTTTAAGCACAAAATCTAGCCACAAAGTTTCAAGAAATGAAACCTTATGGAAAATTGCTTTACGCACACGGGCTAATAAATCAATCTCTGTACAACAGCAGATGACCAGTATTTATAAAGCCAATCCACATGCGTTTATTCGTGGCAATATGAATTTGTTAAAACGGGGGGCAATGTTAACAATCCCTAGTAGTGCTGGACAAATTCCTGCACAACAAGCCTTAGCTGAAGTGGCGAAGCAGACACGTAAAAGTACCTCAACAACAAGTACACCAAGCAGTGCTGTCGCAGCCAGTAAAAAACAAAGTTTATCAATGAACACTGGGCAGCCGCGTGTGCGTTTGTCTACACCTGATGCAGAAAGCAGTGATACAGGTTCACCTAGTAGTTCACAAATTGATAATAAAGCCTTGAAAAAATTGCGTACGCAGTTAGAGGCAACAATTGAAGAAAACCAAAGTATTCGCCAAGAGAATGATGATTTAAAAGGGCGATTAAAAGAAACCAATGATCTTGTGGTGTCAATGAAAACGCAGTTAGATAAGCTGAATGCGTTAATCACTATTCAAAGTGATCAGTTGGCAACATTACAAAATCAATTAGCAAATAACAATGAGAGTACAGGCAACACACAACAGCCTGTTAATGTTGCAGCAGCCAATACAACACAAACAGATATTGCGCCAAGTTCTATCGATGATAGTGATGCAGTGACTGAAGTAGACGATAATAATACTGCACCATCTGCTACGGATACAGCAAACACGTCCTCAACCGAAGAACAAGATGATGCTGCAGTAGATGATACAACTGTTGCAGATTCAGAAGAAGACAGTGTAGCCGCTAACGCTGCTTTAGCCTCTGATGAAGAAGAACAGGCTATTGATGATGCTGAAGAGGACAGTGCTACTATTGCAGAGGACTCTGAAGAGGAGATAACTGCAACGACTGATGATGCTGAAGAAGAAAATGCAACTTCTACAGAAGAAGATGAGTTAGTTGATCCTGCTGAGGAAGAGAACAGTAGTATTGCAGCAGAAGATGAAGAAAATGCAACCTCTACAGAAGAAGATGATGAGCTGATTAGTTCAGAAGATGTGGCGGCAGTTGAATCAACAGTTGACGATGAGGAAGCCGTTGATGAAACAGATGAAACATTTGTAGAGTCTGATGCTGAAACAAATACTGCTGAAGCGGTCACTCCTCCTGTGAAAACAGCACCACCAGCTGCACCGCCTAAAGAAGATGATTTATTAACCACTATTACTGATACCGCAAATGAAACGGTTGCAATGGTGCCCGGTGGCTGGATGACTGTTGGAGGAGGCTTAGGTGGCCTTCTATTAGGAGGGGGCTTATTAGCTGCTTTACGTCGTCGTGGTAAGAATAAAGAGGAAGAAGAAAAAGCGATTGAAGAGGAAATGGCGCGCTTAGATCAAGAAGAGAATGATGCAGCTGTTAAATCTGAAGATACTGTTTCTGAAGAAGATATTGATAAATTATTAGCTGAAGCTGATAGTAGCAGTGGTTCTGATGAAAGTGGTTTAGATACTGATGTCTTAGAAGAGATTGATGTTTACATTGCTTATGAGCGTTATGATCAAGCGGAAGAAACCATTCGTCCTTTAGTGGATGCACACCCTGAACATCCTGAATATCGTCTGAAATTATTAGAAATCCTTGCGGCAGCAAAACGTCCAGAAGAGTTTGAAACTGAAGCTGCATTGTTACGTGATAGTGTAGGCGAAGATGATCCTGTGTGGAAAAAAGCTGAAGAAATTTGGCGCAGCATGGGGACAGGCACTAGCTTATTAGCAGGTGTTGCAGCAGGTGCTGGCGCGGCAGCATTAGCGACCAGTATGCTTGCCAGTGATGAAGCAGAAGATACAGAGCAAGATCCTAGTGCATTGATTGATGCTGCACTCACTGATATGTATGAAGAAGATAGTGAGGAAGGTAATTCATTAGATTTTGATTTAAATACAGCAGAAAATGAGGGTGGTGGTGTTATCGAAGAAACAAGCTCAGGATCTGATGATGATCTGCTTGCTTCTGAAGATGATGGCAATAGCTTAGATTTTGATTTAGATGGTTTAGGCGGTGATGGAGGTTCTGACTCTGAAGCCGTTACTGAAAGCCATGATGAAGATGATGGAAACTTATTAGATTTTGACCTTAATGAAGGTGGTTCCGATGAGGAATCATTAGGTGATTTAGACAGCGGTTCTGATGATGATTTATTAGGCAGTTTAGACAGTGGTTCTGATGATGATTTATTAGGCAGTTTAGACAGTGGTTCTGATGATGATTTATTAGGTAGTTTAGATAGCGGCTCTGATGATGATTTATTAGGTAGTTTAGATAGCGGCTCTGATGATGATTTATTAGGTAGTTTAGATAATGACTCTGATGATGACCTCTCTTTAGACCTAGATGCTAGTTCTGATGATGACCTCTCTTTAGACTTAGATGCTGGTAGTGATGATGATTTATTAGGTGACTTAGATAGTGGCTCTGATGATGACCTCTCTTTAGATCTAGATGCTGGCGGTGATGATGATTTATTAGGTGACTTAGATAGTGGCTCTGATGATGACCTCTCTTTAGACCTAGATGCTGGTAGTGATGACGATTTATTAGGTGACTTAGACAGCGGCTCTGATGATGACTTATCCTTAGATCTAGACGCTGGCGGTGATGACGATTTATTAGGTGACTTAGACAGCGGCTCTGATGATGACTTATCTTTAGACCTAGACGCTGGCGGTGATGACGATTTATTAGGTGACTTAGACAGCGGCTCTGATGATGACTTATCTTTAGACCTAGATGCTGGTAGTGATGACGATTTATTAGGTGACTTAGACAGCGGCTCTGATGATGACTTATCCTTAGATCTAGATGTTGGCGGTGATGACGATTTATTAGGTGACTTAGACAGTGGCTCTGATGATGACTTATCTTTAGACCTAGACGCTGGCGGTGATGACGATTTATTAGGTGACTTAGACAGCGGCTCTGATGATGACTTATCTTTAGACCTAGACGCTGGCGGTGATGACGATTTATTAGGTGACTTAGACAGCGGCTCTGATGATGACTTATCTTTAGACCTAGACGCTGGCGGTGATGACGATTTATTAGGTGACTTAGACAGTGGCTCTGATGATGACTTATCCTTAGACCTAGACGCTGGCGGTGATGATGATTTATTAGGTGGCTTAGATAGTGGCTCTGATGATGACTTATCCTTAGACCTAGACGCTGGCGGTGATGATGATTTATTAGGTGGCTTAGACAGCGGCTCTGATGATGACTTATCCTTAGACCTAGACGCTGGCGGTGATGATGATTTATTAGGTGGCTTAGACAGCGGCTCTGATGATGACTTATCCTTAGACCTAGATGCTGGCGGTGATGATGATTTATTAGGTGGCTTAGACAGCGGCTCTGATGATGACTTATCCTTAGATCTAGATGCTGGCGGTGATGATGATTTATTAGGTGACTTAGACAGTGGCTCTGATGATGACTTATCTTTAGACCTAGACGCTGGCGGTGATGATGATTTATTAGGTGGCTTAGACAGTGGCTCTGATGATGACTTATCTTTAGACCTAGACGCTGGCGGTGATGATGATTTATTATTAGGTGGCTTAGACAGTGGCTCTGATGATGATTTATTAAGTGGCTTAGATAGCGGTTCTGATGATGATTTATTGGGTGACTTAGACAGTGGCTCTGGTGATGACCTCTCTTTAGATTTAGACATGGGTAGTGATAATGGTGATTTAGACCAATTACTCAGTCAACTTGATGATTCAGAAGAAAATGATGATTTAGGCTTAGATCTAGGTGATGATTTCTCATCTGTTGATGATGTCAGTGGAAAATTTGATTTAGCTAAAATGTATCTTGATATGGATGACAGTGATAATGCTAAACAAATCCTGAATGAAATCATTTCTGAAGGGGATGATGAGCAAAAGCAAAAAGCTGAAACAATGTTAACTGAATTAGGTTAACATCTATCCTCTATTTTTGATTTGATATGTAAAAAAGCCTCTTTAGTTAGAGGCTTTTTTCATTTTACTATTTTTAATATCTTATTATTTTTTGAAAAAATAGGCTGAAATACAAGCAGTATTAGTTTATAAGTTTCTTATTTTATGTCAGGGCAGCCTTGGCAGCCTTTAGTATGTGTGCTTTTAAAGTTGGCTCCTTTTATTTTTGCATGATACAAGTTGGCATTTTTTAAATTAGCTCCACGTAAATCTGCATTTGTTAAATTAGCCCCTTGTAATACTGCACTGCGCAGGTTGGCACGACGTAAATCTGCACCGTGCAAATTAGCCCCACGTAAATCTGCACCACGTAAATTAGCCCCTCTTAAGTTAGCTTTACCTAATTTAGCACGTCGTAATTTTACATTGGCTAATTTACTATTTTCTAAATTAGCTTTAGTTAAATTACAGCCATTGCAGCGTAACTTCTTTTTCACTTTATCTAAGTTAGATAAAGTCTGTTTTTTAGGTTTTTGGCTTGCTTCTTGTTTTTGTTTTGCCGAAGACTCTGTTTCTGCAAAGCTAGAAAAGCTTAATAAGCTCCCTAAGACACAAGCTAAGATGAGACTATGAAAAGGTATTTTTTTCATCATAAAAAGACTCCTTATTTAAAGATATAGGATAGGAACAAAGAAAAAATATTCTTATTTATTATATTTTATATAACATACTATACTCATCATCAACAGCTTAATATGGGATGAATGATTTTTTATCATTATTTTCTATGAGTAATACTGCTGTAGCAATGTAGTAACACTGAATTTAATTCAGTCATACAATAGGCTGTGGGATGATTGAAATTATAAAGACTTTGTCTGCAAGCTGACTAGGCAATATCAGGCAATCACTAAAAACTAGAGTATCTAATAAAGGAGTAAAGATGAACAGTTACTACCAACAAATTTCAACCGTATTAATTAAAATTCAAGCAGAAATGCAGCAGCAAGGGATGTGGGATACGGTGCCCCCTTCTATAGAAGATCTAAGCAGTCAATTACCTTTTTGTTATGATACCTTAACTTTTTCTCAGTGGTTACAGTGGCTATTTTTACCCAAAATGCAAACACTGTTAGCTGAAGAAGCTCCTTTACCTCAAGAGAGTAATATTCATGCTTTTGCAGAAGAGAGTTTTAAAAATGCAGAGTTTGATAAGACCCATTTATTAAGCTTATTAAAAATGTTTGATGATTTAATTACTTTTCGCGAACAATCAGGTGGTTATCTACAATAACAAACCTTATTTATTCATCTAATTATAGTGTATAAAACATGTCTTCTTTATCACATGAACGCTTATTTTTTGCCTTATATCCTCCTAAATCATTACGCCAAGCGATTTATATGACAGGACAACAACAGAATATAGAAGGAAAACAAAATGCGCCTGAACTGCTGCACATGACTTTAGCTTTTCTTGGTAATGTAGCCAGTTCAGAGGTAGAAGGGGTGATAGATGCTGTAAAGCCTTTAGCAAGGCTGACAGGTTTCACCTTGCAGCTTACACAGTGTACAGTATGGAAAAAGCCACGTTTAGTATGTTTAACACCCGATGATCCTCCTGCTGCTTTAACACATTGCGTACAACAGTTAACACAGTTGCTATTACCTTGTGGGTATCGTGCTGATAAACGCCCTTATTCTCCACATGTAACCCTTGTACGTCATTATCCTAAAGAGGCAGAGATAGGGAATACACGTTTAAATGTACCGTTGACTTGGGAGGTGGATAGTTTCTGTCTAATGAGGTCAGAAAATACATCAACAGAACTTAGGTATCAGCTTGTGCAGCGTTGGTTTTTTGCCACATAACTTCCCCAGCCTTTAAAACACGGAACTCTCCTGTTTGAAAGCATTCCCATTCAGCCTCTTCTGTTAGGCGTTGTGTAGCAACAACGGTGACTACATCATTTGCCTGTGTTTCTTGCTGAAAATCAACCACCATTTCAGTATCAATCAATTGCGCCGTTCCAAAGGGGGCACGGCGGGTAATACTGCATAATTTAGTACTGCAAAAAACATATAAATATTGGCTATCACTAAATAGCATATTGTAAACCCCTAATTGCTGTAACTGTGTACAACATTGATAAATAAACCGCCATAAGGTTTTTTTATTTTTAGGTGGCTGGGGGAAACGCTGCTGTATTTGTGACATCAGCCAACAAAAAGCATGTTCACTATCTGTGGTACCCACAGGGTGATAGTGTGTAAGTGCCCATTTTTTAATCGCCTTAAGTTGTCCATTATGGGCAAATACCCAATTTTTACCCCATAGCTCACGAATAAAGGGGTGCGTATTTTCTAGACAAATCCGCCCATGATTTGCTTGGCGAATATGACTGATTACAATACGGCTTTTAATTGGATAGCTTTTGACAAAGTGGCTGACTGGAGAATGTGCACTGGGGTTAGGATCATGAAAGCTACGACAGCCTTTATTTTCATAAAAAGCAATACCCCAGCCATCTTTATGTTTACCTGTGACTCCACCACGCTGAATAAGCCCTGTGAAACTAAAGCAAATATCAGTGGGGACGTTTGCACTCATTCCTAATAATTCACACATGATAATCACCTATTTTAATTATTTTTAGTATTTTGATACAGTTATTTTTTATAACTTATTAATTTATTTTATTACTATTTTTTACGATATATAAACGCTAGAATAGTAATTTTTATTTACCTTTATTAGTCTTCAACGATACTAATGATAAAGCTTATTAATATTCTAGGATATATTTAAAACAACCTATTATATAATAGCTAGGATACATTATCATATTGATTTTATTTTGCTGATAAACAGTTAAATGCTTACAAAACTAAAGTACAGACATCAGGTATTTTAAAAAAAATGTACTATAGTTTTTTATGATTGTAGGTCAGATGAAAAATAAAAATATTTCATAAATTTTTTTAAAGATATGAAATTTTTTCTCATAGGACTAGGTCTCTTTACATGTACACAAAAACTACCTGCATATGTAGGTACTTGTTTATTTCAATCAGGTGAGGATTTGACCCATGAACAAAAAAACAGCTGCAGCATTAACAGGACTTGTCGCATTAGGCTTAACTTCAGTCAGTGGTAGCGCACTTGCTGGTAAAGCAGGCTTTGAAAAATGTTCAGGCATTGTCAAAAAAGGCATGAATGATTGTGGTACAAGTGAACATGGTTGTGCTGGTCATGCAAAAGCTGATGGTGATGCAAAGGAATGGTTATATGTGCCTGAAGGTACATGTAATAAAATTGTAGGCGCAACATTAAAACAAGCTGCCCCTAAAGCTGAAAAATAAACGTATTCTTATAAATTAAGGGTAACCTCTCTACAGTTATCCTTAGTTTATATTCAGATAAAAGCTGTTATATATTTTATGAAGCAGACCACTTATACCCATCAAACTATTCATGATGTTGGCGTGGGGTTACGCACCCCCCATTATCAGTATATTTTAGAAAACCAGCCCCCTATCTCATGGTTTGAAGTATTGATTGATAATTATATGGGTGCAGGTGGGATGCCTCTAAAACACCTTGATGCTATTCGTGCCCAGTATCCTATTACTTTTCATGGCGTGGGCATGTCTTTAGGATCAACGGATCCATTAAATACTGCTTATTTGCAGCGTTTAAAAGAATTAATCCAGCAGTTTGAGCCAACTTTAGTCTCTGATCATCTATGTTGGACAGGGGTACATGGGTATGAATCCAACGATTTATTACCCATGCCTTACACGGAAGAGTCGATTAAACATGTTGTTGAACGTATTCAACGTGTGCAAGATTTTCTAGGGCAACAAATTTTAGTTGAAAATGTATCTAGTTATATTAGTTATACCTTAGATGCTATGACTGAATGGGAATTTTATATTGAAGTGGTGACGCGTGCAGATGCGCTCATGTTATTTGATGTCAATAATATTTATGTCAGTGCTCAAAATCACAGCTTTGATGCAATAAACTACCTTAATGCCATACCGCCTGAACGAGTGAAAGAAATGCACTTAGCAGGTTATGAGGATAAAGGCACACATTTGCTTGATACACATGGTTATCCTGTACACCCTCCTGTATGGGAATTATATAAACAAGCCATTGAACGCTTTGGTAAAATCCCTACTCTTATTGAATGGGATAATAATATTCCTGATTTCCCTACTTTGTTACATGAAGCTGAGAAAGCGAGCCTAATTTTACAACAACAAGGGCAGGATTATGTCATCACTGAATAAATTACAAAATGCCTTTATGCATGCTGTTTATGAAGGTGACAATGAAATACTACCCTTTTTAAAACCCAATGAAAAACTGACCGTAGATCAACGCTTGGCAATTTATCGTGGCAGTGTATACGGTAGTTTATGTAATGCATTAGAAGCGGTATACCCTGTTATTACTAAGATTGTAGGCAAAGAATTTTTTGATGCATTAGCCTTACATTATGTGAAAACCCACCCTTCTCATTCTGTTAATTTACACTTATATGGTGAAGAGTTTGCAGATTTTATTGCCACATTCCCCCCTTTAGCAGAATTAGCTTACTGTGCTGATGTGGCAAGGTTAGAATGGGCATACCATACAATTTTTTATGCAGAAGATGAGTTAGCTTTTGATTTTGAAGCATTTACAGCTTTAGCACCTGAGGCACAAGAAAAACTCCGCTTTCATTTAAGTTCTGCCTGTAAACTACTTTCTTCACCTTACCCAATCCATCGTATTTGGGGCATTAATCAAACTGATTATGAAGGGGAAGATACGGTTGATTTAGCAGAAGGTGCAGTATATTTATGTATTTTACGCTTTCAAAATGAAATGCAATTACATCCTCTTACAAAAGATGAATGGTTTTTTTTGCAGGCAATCCAATCCCCTCTACCCTTTGCACAGAGTTGCCAACAACTTTTAACTGACTACCCAGAATTAGATATTGCCCCCTTATTACCACAATGCGTGCAAAAGGGATATATTAATAGCTATTCTTTTGATTAGTTAAAAACCATATATTTTTCAAAAATATATTTTATTTTTAATAAAACTATTTGGTGGTGAATTTTGTGGTCTATTCATATGTTAGTTAGCTATTTATATTTTCTGATTACCCTCCTATATTAATGAATGCTTGAATTGCATAGCCATAACTGCGTATACTAGCAACACAATATAATAATTAGAACAATTAAAAATAAAGTGGTTTATTCGATTTCGATTATCTAATTTATCATAATATAAAAACCTATACCCGCACAGTACCCCCCTCTCTCACCTGCTTGCTTTATGGTTCCTCTAATCTTAATTTTAAAAAGGATCTATCATGTCAGCACAAAAGCCAATCAGTCGTTTTCCTGTCCCTGAATTAAATGACGTGCCTGAAGATATTCGTGAGCGCATTTTAGCTGTACAAGAAAAAGCTGGTTTTGTTCCCAATGTATTTTTGGCTTTAGCACATCGCCCAGAAGAGTTCCGTGCATTTTTTGCTTACCATGATACATTAATGTACAAAAGTACTGATGGCTTAGATAAAGCTGATCGTGAAATGATTGTTGTGACCACCAGTGGAGCAAATAATTGCCAATACTGCGTTGTTGCACATGGGGCTATTTTACGTATTTACACTAAAAATAATCTCATTGCTGATCAGGTCGCCACAAACTATCTTAAAGCTGATATCAGCGATAAACAAAAAGCCATGCTTGATTTCGCTTTGAAAATTTCTAAAGAAGCGGACAAAGTGGGTGATAGTGATTTTGAATTACTGGCATCACATGGTTTCAGTGAAGAAGATATCTGGGATATTGGTGCAATTTCTGCCTTTTTTGGCTTATCAAACCGTATGGCAAACATGACCAGTATGCGTCCAAATGATGAATTTTATGCTATGGGACGTAATTTCTAGTTTGACTAACCCCTTGATGAATCAATCACTCTTACAGTAAAAATGGCAAGTTTCATTTTTATTCTATGATAAAATTACACTGATACAGTATATGGATAGGGGAAATAAAAATATTCCTTGTATCCATATATTACGTGTTTATATAGAATAAGTGATGATAAAAGGATTTATTGTAATGAGTGACACGCCTCCTAGTGATGATCGTTTACAATTGCGTGCGATTGCCATGCCCGCTGATACAAATTATAACGGTGATATTTTTGGGGGTTGGTTGCTGTCACAAATGGATTTAGCAGGCAGTAACTTTGCACTACAAATGGCACATGGGCGAGTTGCGACGATTGGATTAACAGCAATGAATTTTCATAATCCTGTCTATGTAGGAGATGAAGTCAGTTGTTATTGTAATCTGGTTCAGGTGGGTAAAACATCCATCACCGTACATGTTGAAACATGGGTACGTCGGCATCACGATGGCACCAGTATCAAAGTGACAGAAGGGACTTTTACCTTTGTTGCCATTGATGAGCATGGGCGTAAACGCCCCTTACCACAACACGAATAATCACCCACATTCCCCCTCTCATCTGTTACTTCTAAGGAACTCTAGCAGTCAGGGAAGGGATGATGGTTTGAGGATGAGAGAGAAAGAGAATTTTTATGAGTACACTGCTTTGGCAACCCACTGAAGAACAGATTAATACAACCCATTTAACACAGTTTCGCCAACAAGCAAATGAAAAATGGGGTACGACACTCACTAATTATAATGATCTGTATCAATGGTCAGTGGATGAGATAGAACAATTTTGGCAAACCTTGTGGGAATACGGTGGCATTATTGCAGAAACCCAAGGGGACGATATTCTTATTGATGGGGATAAAATGCCGGGGGCGCAGTGGTTCCCACAAGCACGCTTAAATTTTGCTGAAAATTTACTGCGTCCACGTGAGGATGAGAATGAAACTGTTATTCTTTTTCGGGGTGAAGACAAAGTTAAATATAGCTTAACTTACCGTGAATTATATAACCAAGTTTCCCGTTTAGCACAAGCTTTACGTGCCGCAGGGGTGACTACAGGGGATCGAGTAGTCGGGTATTTACCTAATTTACCTGAAACCGTGGTTGCCATGTTAGCCACCACCAGTATTGGTGCGATTTGGTCATCATGTTCACCTGATTTCCGTGTTCGGGGTGTGGTCGATCGTTTTGGGCAGATCATGCCTAAAGTGATGTTGAGTGCTGATGGTTATCACTATAACGGTAAAGAATACAGTTCTTTAGATTTATTACCTGAAATCATTGAACAAATGCCTTCTATTGAGCATTTAATTTTAATTCCTTATATTGATAAAGAGTGTACAGCACGAGGTTTACCGCGTGCTACTTTATTAGATGATTTTATTGCGCCGTATTTATCAAAAGAAATTCAGTTTGAACAATTGCCTTTTAATCATCCTTTATATGTGATGTATTCCTCGGGTACAACAGGGGTGCCTAAGTGTATCGTACATGGGGCAGGCGGGACTTTATTACAGCAATTAAAAGAACACTTATTACACACCAACGTCCAAAAAGGGGATAATGTTTTTTACTTTACCACTTGTGGTTGGATGATGTGGAATTGGTTAGTAGCAGCCTTAGCGGCCGAAGCGACTTTAGTGCTGTTTGATGGCTCGCCATTTTATCCTACTGGTAATGTATTATTTGATTATGCCGCTGAAGAAAAAATTGATATTTTCGGGACTTCTGCAAAGTTTATTGATTCAGTGAATAAAGCAGGTTTAAAACCGATAGAAAGCCATGACTTAAGCAGTGTCCGCGCTATTTTATCCACAGGTTCACCGCTTGTTCCTGAAAGTTTTGATTTTGTATACAGCAGCATTAAAAAAGAGGTACAGCTTTCTTCTATCTCAGGCGGAACGGATATTGTGTCCTGCTTTGCGTTAGGTAATCCTGTGTTACCTGTGTGGCGCGGTGAATTGCAGTGTCGTGGTTTAGGCATGAAAGTGGAAGTGTTTGATGATGAAGGGCAGCCTGTGACAGGTGAGAAAGGGGAGTTAGTGTGTACCCGTCCTTTCCCTTGTATGCCGATTTATTTTTGGAATGACAAAGATAATGAGAAGTACAATGCCGCCTATTTTGAACGTTTTGATAATATTTGGTGTCATGGTGATTATGTTGAGTTGACTGAACATCATGGTTTAGTGATTCATGGGCGTTCTGATGCGGTGTTAAATCCCGGGGGTGTACGTATTGGTACAGCAGAAATTTATCGTCAAGTGGAGCAATTAGAGGAAGTGATTGAGAGCTTGGTGATTGGGCAAGATTGGCAGGATGATGTGCGCGTGGTGTTGTTTGTCCATTTACGTGAAGGGGTGAGTTTGAATGAAGAGCTGACTAAGAAGATTAAGCAGCAAATTCGTCAAAACACCACCCAGCGTCATGTGCCTGCTAAAGTGGTGCAAGTGACAGATATTCCAAGAACTAAGAGTGGGAAGATTGTAGAGCTTGCCGTGCGTCATATTGTTCATGGGCGTGAGGTGAAGAATAAGGAGGCTTTAGCTAATCCACAAGCTTTAGAGCAGTATCAAAATATTGCTGCCTTACAGAGTTAATTGATCTTTCTTTTTATTCCCGTGTATTTTTGCACGGGAATAGAGGAATCCTAATAGATTAAAAATCCTCTCTCATTATATTAGATACTCCATATCCTTTTTCCTCCTCTTTTTCTTCTCTGGTTCCACACGCTCCGCGTTGGACTCCCGTCCCCGACGCTCTGCGTCATCTTGCTTAAAGCACCACGGTATAAATTCAAGAGGAGGACGCGGAGCGTCTAAGACGGCATTACAATGCAGAGCGTCACTGCCATTAAGTTAAGGAAAAATTCATCTATACTTAAAGCTCACATTAAAGATAGGAAAATACAATGGATAAAAAAAACACTTAGCTGCTATAGAAAAAACTAGAACCTTAATTGAAGATGAAT